>Ga0209281_1000011_pt1 | contig 695292 bp, 605 predicted proteins | sample MedtruBG_FD_187514 | JGI IMG/M metagenome (GOLD analysis project Ga0209281, IMG submission 187514) | Root nodule microbial communities of legume samples collected from California, USA - Medicago truncatula BG (SPAdes) (version 2) | ecosystem: Host-associated > Plants > Roots > Nodule | place... | reverse complement strand
CAACAACCATCTTGCAGACCTTCAGCTTGAACTCGGCGTCGAATTTTCTGTACTTCTTAGTCATGGAATATTCCTCAATGAGTGTAGTTTCACCCATTGAGGTGTCCGGGGCTATTAGACCAGCTCAGACATCCCCCGACGCTTTTGTGGGAGCGAGCTTGCTCGCGAAGACGGTGGCACAGCGAGCAGCATCGCCCACTGGTACACCGCTTTCGCGGGCAAGCCCGCTCTCACAGGAGATAGTGGATTTCACGCAAATGCTGGACATCCCCCGACGCTTTTGTGGGAGCGAGCTTGCTCGCGAAGACGGTGGCACAGCCGGCAGCATCACCCACTGGTACACCGCCTTCGCGAGCAAGCCCGCTCTCACAGGAGATAGTGGATTTCACGCAAATGCTGGACATCCCCCGACGCTTTTGTGGGAGCGAGCTTGCTCGCGAAGACGGTGGCACAGCCGGCAGCATCACCCACTGGTACACCGCCTTCGCGAGCAAGCCCGCTCTCACAGGAGATAGTGGATTTCACGCAAATGCTGGACATCCCCCGACGCTTTTGTGGGAGCGAGCTTGCTCGCGAAGACGGTGGCACAGCCGGCAGCATCACCCACTGGTACACCGCCTTCGCGAGCAAGCCCGCTCCCACAGCGGGGCTTCACGCTGGTTCCATTGCCTTCGCTTGTTTGACCGGGGCGACCTCGAAGCGGTCTGCCAGGAACGGCGTGATGTCCAGCGGCAACGGTTCGTGGTTCACCAGTTTATCCAGCAGCACGCCGGTGATGGCCGAGGTGAGGATGCCGGTGCGGAAGTGGCCGCAGGCGTTGAGGTAGCCCTCTACCCCGCGCATCGGCCCCAGGATCGGCAGCTCATCGGGCGAACCTGGGCGCAGGCCGGCCCAGGTTCGCTTCAGGTTGATGTCGGCCAGTTGCGGAATGCAGCGCATCGCGCCTTGCACCAGCCCTTCGATTTCCGGGTAGGTGGTGGTCACGTCGAAGCCTTTGTCTTCGGTGGTGCTGCCGATGAGGATTTCGCCGTTGTCCTTCTGCGCCACATAACAGTCGCTGGTGGTCAGGCAGCCGTTGAGGATCTTCGGCATGCGCTCGGTCAGCAGGATCTGCCCCTTGACCGGCTTGACCGGAATGCGCACGCCCGTGGCCTGCTCGCTCAGGTCCGCCGCCCAGGCACCGGCCGCGTTGATCAAGGTTCGGCAGTGGAAAGTACCCGCCTCGGCGGTGTTCACCCCGATGACCCGCGTGCCGCTGCGCAGCACCTCGATCACATTGGTATTGAAGAACAGGTCGACACCGTTCTGCCGCGCGCCTTCGGTGTAGGCGTCAGCCAGGCGGAACGGGCTGACCTGGTGATCGCACAGAAACTCCAGAGCGCCCTGGGCTTCATGGCTGACACTCGGTTCGGCCTCTCGCAGGGCCGCCTGGTCGAGCCAGCGCACCTGGTCCGCCAGGTGCGGGATGCAGGCGACGATGTGCTCGGCGTACGAGCGGTCTTCGTCGTCATAGATCACGAACTTGAGCCCGGTCTCCTCGAACTTGAAGTCCATGCCATGGTTCTCCATCAGCTCGCGGTGCAACTGGGGGTACAGCGCGTTGGATTGCAAGGCGAAATCGAAGAACGACTGCGGCAGGATGTGCGGCGTGCTGGCGTCCACCGCCACCGCGGCGCCCTGGGTCTGGCGCTTGCGGTTGGCCGACATCATCCGAAAGAAAATCACCCCGCAGCCCAGGCCCACCGACTCGCCGATGGCCCACAGGCCGCCCGCCGAGGCACGGGTGGCATTGCCGGGACGCTTGGCGTCGATCAGGGCGATCTTCAGGTGCTTGCGCTTGGACAGTTGATAGGCGCAGGAGGCCCCGATCACACCGCCGCCGGCGATGACCACGTCATAGTCCTTGAGGTCTGGTTGCTTAGTCATGGTGGCTCTCCGTGCCAACGGCCTTGAACGCAGAAAAGGGAATCGGGTCGATCGGGAATCGCGGTCGCAGCCAACCCACATCGGCCCGCCCGGTGGCTTGACGCAAACGGTCGCTGCAATAGCCCACGCACATGCGCCCCTGGCAATCGCCCATGCTGACGCGGGTACGCATCTTCAGTCCGGCCATGTCCTGCACACCCTGCTCCAGGGCGCGATCGATGTCGGCGCGGGTGGCGTGTTCACAGCGGCAGATCACCGTGTCGGCCGCCGGCAAGGTAATCTGCCCGGCACCCCGCTGGGTGTAGCGATCCACGGCGGCGCGGAAGCGAATGATGCGATCGAGCTGTGCCTGGTAGCGCTCGCGCTGATCGAGGGCCGTGGCCGAATCCAGCTCGTTGCGTTGCAGCAGGATCGACAGCGCAGCGATGCGAGCGCTGAGCATGGCCGCTTCACCGCCGCGAATCCCGCCCATGTCGCCGGCCAGGTGGATGTGCGCCTCGCTGCTTTGTTGCCAGGCGTCGGCCACCGCCCGCAGGTAACCGTCTTCGCTGAAGCCGTGCTCCAGGCCCATCTGCTGGCTCAGTTGGGTGCGCGGGATGAACCCGTAGCCGACCGCCAGCGTCTGGGCCGGCACCTGTTCGGCGCGCGTCAGGTCCGGTGCCCAGTTGTCGGCATATGGCGCGACGGTCACGCTGCCCAGCTCACCTTCGCCATGGGCCTCCACCACGCCCCAGCCATAGTGCATGGGAATGCGCTTGAGCTTGAGGTAGGCCAGCATGCCCAGGCCATCGAGGAACAGTTGCGGCTTGTTCAACAAGGCCAGGCTTTCTTTGGCAATCCGGCCGAATGCACAGGCCTCATAGACCCCGGCCACGGCCACCCCCGCCGCGTGCAACTGGCAGGCCACTAGCGGCAGCAACGGCCCCGTCCCGGCGATCACCACCGGGCTCGGCGGCTTGACCACCCCGCTCTTGATCTGCAATTGCAGGCCACCCAACAGCATCACCCCCGGCAGGGTCCAGCCCGGGAACGGCACGCTGCGCTCATGGCAACCGGCCGCCAGGACCAGATGCGAATAGGCCACTTCCCGCAGGCGCTCCTCGGCATCGAGGACCATCAGCGCTCGAAAGCCTTCGGCGCCGATGACCCGGCTGTTTACGTGCACCTCAATCAGTTGCGCGTAACGTTGGAATTCCCCATGGAGTTTTTCCAGGGCTTCACTGTAGCGTGCCCCCAGGTAATCCAGCTGCACACCCTCGCGCAGCGGCCCGCGATAGACCACGCCACCGAGGCGCGGCGCCTCTTCGAGCAAGGTGCAGCGCACCCCGTGGCGGGCGAGCTCGATGGCCGCCGCCATACCCGCCGGCCCACCGCCGACAATCACTGGCCCCAGGCTCATGGCGCCTCCGATTCGGTGATGCGGTTGGCCCGGGTTTCGATCTGCATGCCCGGGCGCACCAGGGTCTGGCAGGCGCGCCGCTTGTGGCGCCCGTCGATCTTGACCAGGCAGCACTGGCACACGCCCATGCCACAATAGGCGCCGCTGAGTTGGTCGTGATCGTTGCGGGCCACCTGGCGCTGGCCCAGGGACTGGATGACGGTGAGGACGGTTTCGCCCTCGGCAGCGTTGACGGCCCGACCGTCCAGGCGCACCGTCATGTCGGCCCGGGCCAATGGCTGGATATCAAATTTTCGGCGTAGAAAGTCTTGAGGTTGCATCATGCAGCTCTTCCTTGAAGGTTCAGTGAGGACTAGGCTCCTTGCGGTACATCATCCAACGATTCATGTCCGTCCCCTGCTCGCGACAACGCGCCAAAACAGGGCAACGGACGCATCAGGATAATGCGCGCGAAATTTATGTTAGGGATTATTTGTGACCAAGTGTTGATCCAGGCCAGGGAATCCGGCCGCCGGGCTCATGAACTTTTTTTCAGAAAGCCGACAGGTTTTCTTTGGCAGAATGCTGCGCAATAGCGCGAATTTCTCAACACGGTACCGCCCATGAATCGCATCCTGACCATTGAAGACGACGCCGTGACCGCCCGTGAAATCGTTGCCGAACTGACCCGCAACGGCCTGGACGTCGACTGGGTCGACAATGGCCGCGAAGGCCTGGAACGCGCGGTGAGCGGCGACTATGACCTGATCACCCTCGATCGCATGTTGCCCGAGCTCGACGGCCTGGTGATCGTCACCACCCTGCGCACCATGGGCGTGGCCACGCCAATCCTGATGATCAGCGCCCTCTCCGACGTCGATGAACGCGTGCGCGGCCTGCGGGCCGGTGGCGACGACTACCTGACCAAGCCCTTCGCCACCGATGAGATGGCCGCCCGGGTCGAGGTGCTGCTGCGACGCAACAATGGTGCCCGGGAACCGGAAACCGTGCTGCGGGTGGCGGACCTGGAGCTGAACCTGATCAGCCGCGAAGCCAGCCGCAACGGGCAATTGCTCAGCCTGCTGCCCACCGAATACAAGTTGCTGGAGTTCCTGATGCGCAACTGCGGGCAGATCCTGTCGCGCATGATGATTTTCGAGGAAGTGTGGGGCTACCACTTCGACCCTGGCACCAACCTGATCGACGTCCACATCGGGCGCCTGCGCAAGAAAATCGACCCGCCGGGCCTGGAACCGCTGATTCGCACGGTGCGGGGTTCCGGCTATGTCATTGCTGAACCCCGCTAAGGGCTGGCGCTCCTCCAGCAGTCGCCTGCTGGCGCTGTACAGTGCGCTGTTCGTGCTGTGGAGCGCGATCCTGATGGGCGTGATGTATTACGAAGTGTTTGGCTACCTCGACAACCTGGCCAAGCACTCCTTGATGCAGCGCCAGCACCTGTTCGCCCGGATCCACGGCGATCAACTGGAAGACGCGCTGATGGCCAGCCTGACGCTGGACGAGCGTGGCGTCGACGCCTACGGCCTGTTCGACCCGCAACTGCGGCATTTGAGCGGGCCGATCATGCGCGTCCCCGCCGACCTGCCGCTGGACGGCAAAATCCACATGCTCGGCGGCTGCGTCGACTCCGACGATCCCAGCCTTCCTTCCGACAGTTGCGACGCGGTGGCGACCCGCGTGCAGGACGGCCGCTGGCTGATCCTGGCGCGGGACAACGGTTCGCTGTTCGCCGTGACGCGGATCATCCTGCATGCATTGTTCTGGGGCGTCTCGCTGACCATCCTGCCGGGCATTGCCGGCTGGCATTTGCTGCGGCGCCGGCCGCTGCAACGCATCCGCAAGCTGCAAGCCAGCGCCGAGGCCATCGTCGCCGGGGACCTGAAGCATCGCCTGCCGCTGTCGAGCCGGCGCGATGAACTGGACATGCTGGCGGCGATCGTCAACGCCATGCTCGATCGCATCGAACGCTTGATGAACGAGGTCAAGGGCGTGTGCGACAACATCGCCCACGACCTGCGCACACCGCTGACCCGCCTGCGGGCGCAGTTGTATCGCATCCAGCAGCAAGCCCCGGACGGCTCGCCCGAAGCGTTGCAGATGGACCAGGTGATCGCCGAGACCGACACCCTGATGGCGCGGTTTCGCGGCTTGTTGCGGATTTCCGAACTGGAAGACCAACAGCGTCGTTCAGGCTTCGTGCGCCTCGATCCGTTGCAATTGTTGCAGGAATTGCACGACTTCTACCTGCCACTGGCCGAGGAAGGCGAGTTGACGTTCACCTTGGAGGTCCCCGACACCCTGCCCCTGCTCACCGGCGACCGGGCCTTGTTGTTCGAGGCGGTGTCGAACCTGCTGAGCAATTCGATCAAGTTCACCCCGGCGGGCGGCACGGTGATCCTGCGTGGGGTCGATCAGGGCGACAGTACCCGCATCGAAGTGCTCGACTCCGGCCCCGGCATCCCTGAAGCCGAGCGCAAGGCGGTGTTCCGGCGCTTCTACCGCGCCGAAGGCAGCAGCCTGCACGGCGGTTTTGGCCTGGGTTTGTCGATTGTCGCGGCGATTGTCAACCTGCACGGGTTCACGCTGGACGTGGGCAGGAGCGAATATGGCGGGGCGCGGTTGCTGCTCGATTGTCGGGCGACGTTGTTGTAGCTGTAGCCGCCTATTACCTGCAAACCGTGGCGAGGGCGCTTGCTCCCTCGCCACGGTGGGTGCAGTCAGAGTTTGTCGTCTCGATGCAACGGCGTGTTCTGCAGCTCATAGCGCAGCTCGTCGATCAGCTTAGCCAGGCTTTCTTCGGAACGAACACTGTCCAGGCTCATGCCGCTGACCACGAGGTCTACCTCGCCACTGTCGCGGTGATAGAGGCGTACCGTGAGGGTGCCGTCGCCATTGAGGCTGCATTCGCAAGCGAGCGGCGAGAAGCTTTGTTCGAGGCGGGCGCGCAAAGGGGCCAATTGGGTCATGGGTTGCACCTCGGCATCAAGGTCGCAAGAGCGCGGTGGGAAAGTTCGGGTGGAGGACTTTTGCAGACATCCTGTCGATGGTACGGCTGTATCGTTTACTGCGCATTTAGGCGGTATTCCTTGATTGTTACGTAGGGGACGCGGCTTCACAAACATTGCCGCACTCTCCCAGCCTAGGGAGCCGGCATCCGCAGCAGAACCCGAATTTGCACCAACGCAGCCAGTGCATATGCACTGGCCATCAATGTGCCTTGTTGCGCCATTCGTTGGCGAACAAACCCCGCTCACGCGCCCAGACGATCGCCTCGCTGCGGCTATGGACATCCAGTTTGGAGTACAACGTCGCCACGTGATTGCGCACGGTATTGGGGGCCAGTTTCAGGCGTGCGGCGATTTCCTTGTCCGCCAGCCCCTGGCAGATCAGCCCCAGCACATCACGCTCGCGGGCCGTTAGCTCGGTGAACGACGCCGAGGACAATGGCGCGTTGATGCTCTTCACGTTGGCCAGTTTTTCGATCAGGGTGCGGCTGAACCACGAAGCGTCTTTCATCACTTCCTCGATCGCCGCCACCAGTTCCAGCTCCGAGCGCTTGCGTTCGGTGATATTCATCAGCACCAGCAAGTAGCACGGCTTGTCCTGGATGACCACGGTGTCGGCCGCCACTTCACAGTCGATGCGCTCTCCCCCCTTCTTGTGCACCTTGACGTCGACACCGGAGACACTCGCGCTTTTTTCCAGCACGGCGAACAACGACGCACTGGCGTCCTTGTCGAGAAAGCCGATCTCTTCAACGGTCTTGCCCATCAACTCTTCGCTGGCATAACCGGTGGTGTTGACGAAAGCCTCGTTGACCTCCAGCAACAACTGCTCGGCCGTGCACACGAAGGTGGGCACCGGCGACAGGCGGAACGACTTGGCAAAGCGCTCCTCGCTCTGGCGCAGGGCGGTTTCGGCCTTGCGCCGGGGCTCCATGTCCATGAACGAAAACAATATGCAATCTTCGTCGTGCAGGTCCAGGGGTTGGCCGGCGACGATCACTTGCTTGCTGGTGCCATCGGGCAATTTCAACTCTGCCGCCATTTGCGGAATGGTCGCGCCCTGCCCCAGTCGCTCGACGGCCAGCTCACGCCGCTCGGCGGCTTCAAGCACGTCCAGCTCATACACCGAGCGCCCGATCACCTGCTCGCGGCTGTAGCCGGTCATTTCCAGGAAGCCCTGGTTGACCTTGATGTAGCGCAGGTCGCTGAGACGGCAGATCACCGCCGGTGCCGGATTGGCCCCGAAGGTTCTTTCAAAACGCTGCTCGGCGCTGGCCCAGTCGGTGGCGTCGCTGAGGATCAGCACCAGATACTCCGGCTCACCGCTGCGATCGGTCAGCACCATGCTGCGGATCCGGTGCACCCAGGTACGGTCTGGGTCAGCCTCGGGCGTGACTTCCACCAACACGTCGCTGAACTCATCGCCACGGGCCACTCGGGCGATGGGGTAATTGTCCTCGGTCAGCGGATGATTGTTGCGGTAGCGCAAATTGAAACGCCGGGCGTACTCGTCGGCATTAGTGCCCAATTCACTGATGGTCTTCACCCCGTGCATGGCCAGTGCCGCGTCATTGGCCCAGGCAATGGTCTGGTCGACTTCGACCAGCATCACCCCGTCCGACAGGCCGGCGATGATCTGCAGCAATTGGCGACGATTGGTATCGGTGTTCGGGACGTCTTGGTTCATCGGGTCTCCGTGTGATCAGCTCGCATGAAAAATACGACCACTCGTCGCGCTGGCACGTTCCCTATCGGCATGGCTGAAATCCACGCCCATTGCCTGCGCGGGGTCGTGACCGGCAGTGCCTGGCCTGCTCGCGAAGAAGCCACCAACCCCACCCAAATCCCGCAAAACCTAACAGTTCTGCTAGTAGACGCCACCCCGCAAATCTCCGAGCCTGAGAGCATCGCCTGCCCCAGGAAGATCGCGCCATGCCCCCGTCATCAATGAAGGTCCTGTGCCGCTACCACTATGACCCTCTGGACCGCCTCAGCGGCCTGACACCGCTGCAAAGCCCAGGCGTGAAACGCTTCTATCAGAACGACGAACTGGTCAACGAAATCGACAGCGAGGCCCAGCTGACGATTGTGCGCCATGGGGAACAGCCGCTGGCACAGCGGCTGAGTGTCATGGGTGTTAGCGAGACGGCGTTGTTGGCGACGGATCAACAGTGTTCGCCCTTGGTGGCGTTGACGGACACGGATTCGCAGCGGATGGCTTATACCGCCTATGGACATCGTTCAGGGGAAAGTGGGTTGAGTTGTTTGTTGGGGTTCAATGGTGAGCGGAGTGACTCGGTCACAGGGCATTATTTGTTGGGACAGGGGAATCGGGCTTTTAATCCGGTGTTGATGCGGTTCAATAGCCCAGATGAGTTGAGTCCGTTTGGGGAGGGCGGGATCAATGCGTATGCTTATTGTGGTGGAGATCCGATTAATCGGTATGATCCGAGTGGGAACGGTGCTTTGTTCTTTCTAAAAAACAGAACTACTTTTACACCTCCACCTACACCTACACCTGTTCCTGTTCCTGTTCCTGTTCCTGTTCCTGTTCCTGTTCCTGTTCCTAAAAGATTACACCGGCCGTGGGAGGATACCCCTAATAGTACGCACAGCCGACCAAACACCGTTTCTCTCTTGCTTCAGCACTCGTCACATCAGTCTTCCGTTACAGCCATGCCCGCCACTGTTCCAAATAATCTGCCTCCGACAGTTTCTGCGGGCGAAGCATATCGAAAAATCAAATTACCTCGAGAAGGAGCAGCTCGAAATACACTACCAAGAAAGTCAACGCGGACCCCGACACAGCAAGCTAATTATGAGAATAAAAGAACCCTTGCAGAGCAGGCACGCTATTACGATGACTATATGCCGCCGCATAGCCCAACAATGGGACTCGAGGTAGACAGGGAGCGTTACATATTACACAGTCAAGAACTACAACAACTCGAACTTATACAAGCGTCGAAAGAGGAAATCCATCGCGCAGACCACAATCGGAGACACGCGCTAAAGCGCCTTAAGCAAGGTATTTTGGAACAACATATTAAGAGGATTCGTAGGTAGGTACCGAATAATCTGGGCTCACCTCCATAGTCAAGAAAGGTCAGACACATCGGCTACATCCTTCTAGACTTTCAGCGGCGGGGCTCGTCCGCAACAGGACAAAGAGCGGCTCACTACCATGACTAACAGTTCTGCTAGTAGACGCACGTTCAGAAATCCCAGAGCCTGACAGCATCGCCTTCTCTAGGAAGAACCACCCATGCCACCGTCATCAATGAAGATCCTGTGCCGCTACCACTATGACCCTCTGGACCGCCTCGGCGGCCTGACCCCGCTGCAAAGCCCCGGCGTGCAGCGCTTCTACCAGAACGACGAACTGGTCAACGAAATCGACAGCGAGGCCCAGCTGACGATTGTGCGCCATGGGGAACAGCCGCTGGCACAGCGGCTGAGTGTCATGGGTGTTAGCGAGACGGCGTTGCTGGCGACGGATCAACAGCGATCGCCGTTGACGGCTTTGACGGACGCGGATTCGCAGCGGATGGCTTATACCGCCTATGGACATCGTACGGGGGAAAGTGGGTTGAGTTGTTTGTTGGGATTCAATGGTGAGCGGACTGATTCGGTCACAGGGCACTATTTGTTAGGACAGGGGAATCGGGCTTTTAATCCGGTGTTGATGCGGTTTAACAGCCCGGATGAGTTGAGCCCGTTTGGGGAGGGTGGGATCAATGCGTATGCTTATTGTGGTGGGGATCCGGTTAATCGGTATGATCCTTCAGGAAACATCCCGTTTCATGTAATACAACGACTTAGATCCGCACTTCCACCAGCACAACAAGTCCCCTTGGACCTATCTATGCCTAGCGCGGCACTTGATTTAACTGTTTCTCGACATAATATCGCGCCATTATCCGCCTCGACTGATATTCTCAATCCTTCAGTTGCCCCAAGGACACGTAGTGTGGCGGCAAATCTAGAGCCCGAAAAGCTGGGTAGACAACCTCTTTACCGAAATCCAAATCCAACTCCAGCTCAGCGACGACAACAGCGTTTTTACGATAGACGCGTACAAGGTGCGCGGATGTGGGATCAATTTGTAAGAAACAATCCAGACACAACCATAGACGCTAAACCAAAATATCTAAGACGACTTGAATTAACTAACAAAAACCTGGAAGTTTTCCGAAAAGGTGGAACTGTACGAGGTTCAAGAGGCCAAAAAATGACGGACTCAAACCTTACATCAGCAGTTGCGAAAGCTAAACTTGCAGTTAAGAGCGATGCTTTTCGAACAGCCAAACCAGAACTGTTTAGAAAGACTGAGCGGGCCAACAGGACAAACAGGAAAATTCGTCAGCGAACATGAACCGGTACGTTCCTCTATAGGCACTCAGAATTGAGTTCAAGACAGCCCTACAGTAAGTGACCAGGCCAGCGGACGCAGACGCTCTTTTGTGGCGAGGGAGCTTGCTCCCGCTCGGCTGCGCAGCAGTCGTAAAACGGACTGGCACAGCGTTTCAGGTACACCGCGTCAACTCATGTTGGGGCGGCTGCGCCGCCCAGCGGGAGCAAGCTCCCTCGCCACAAGGGGCTGCCAGAGCCCCTTGAAGGGTTTATTCGACTAATGTCTTAGACCAGTCATCGCATGACCACGCCATCTTCGAAGCTCCGCGATAGAGCCGTCGCCAGGGCCCATCTCTGCACACCCTTGTGCTGAAACCATTGACCCAGCCTATTTTGAAGAAACCAGCCATTGGATAATTCCGATCATGGCCAGTTGACAACGCTTAGCGCCGACCAATAATCTTCCACATGTTGTACGACGACGTATGACAAATAAAAACAACAAAAAAGTAGGGAGCCGTCATAGTGAGCACACGTGTCCGTTTTTCCCCCGACCACCGTTCGACCCGCCGTACCCTCCGCACTACCAGTCCCACCCTGATTCTGCTCGGTTGCAGCAGCCTGGCCGCATTCCTTCCCACCATGGCCAATGCCGAAGGTTTCGTCGACGACGCCAAGGCCACGCTGACGCTGCGCAACGCCTATTTCAACCGCAACTTCACCAACCCGAACAACGCCCAGGGCAAAGCCGAGGAATGGACCCAGAACTTCATCCTCGACGCCAAGTCCGGTTTCACCCAGGGCGTGGTGGGATTCGGCGTGGACGTGCTGGGCCTGTACTCGGTCAAGCTCGACGGCGGTCGCGGCACGGCGGGTACGCAGTTGCTACCGGTGCATGACGACGGTCGTCCGGCCGATGATTTCGGTCGTCTGGGCGTGGCCCTGAAGGCCAAGGTGTCGAAGACCGAACTGAAGGTCGGTGAATGGATGCCGGTGCTGCCGATCCTGCGTTCCGACGACGGCCGATCCCTGCCGCAGACCTTCCGTGGCGGCCAGGTGACCTCCACCGAAATCAATGGCCTGAGCCTCTACGGCGGCCAGTTCCGCGGCAACAGCCCGCGCAACGACGCGAGCATGGAAGACATGTCGATGAACGGCCGCGGCGCCTTCACCTCCGACCGTTTCAACTTCGGTGGCGGCGAGTATGCCTTCAACGAAAAACGCACCCAGGTGGGCGTGTGGTACGCCGAGCTGTCCGACATCTACCAGCAGCAGTATTTCAACCTGACCCACAGCCAGCCCATCGGCGATTGGACCCTGGGCGCCAACCTTGGCTACTTCATCGGCAAGGAAGACGGCAGCGCACTGGCCGGTGACCTGGACAACAAAACCGCGTTCGCCATGCTCTCGGCCAAGTACGGCGGCAACACCTTTTACGTCGGCCTGCAGAAAGTCGGCGGCGATGACGCGTGGATGCGCGTCAACGGCACCAGCGGCGGCACCCTGGCCAACGACAGCTACAACTCCAGCTATGACAATGCCAAGGAAAAATCCTGGCAACTGCGCCACGACTTCAACTTCGCCGCCGTCGGCGTGCCGGGCCTGACCCTGATGAACCGCTACATCAGCGGCGACAACGTACACACCGCCACCGTCGACGATGGCAAGGAATGGGGCCGCGAAACCGAACTGGCCTACACCGTGCAGAGCGGCGCGCTGAAAAGCCTCAACGTGAAATGGCGCAACTCGACGATGCGGCGGGATTTCAGCACCAATGAGTTCGATGAGAACCGCATTTTCATCAGCTACCCGATCAGCTTGTTGTAAGGCGGTTGCGGTGGGTCTGCTGATTCAGGTGGTGACGGTGCCACCGTCTTCGCGGGCAAGCCCGCTCCCACAGGGGGTTTGTGCTGTACGCAAATCCCTGTGGCCGCTGAAGATCAGTGTGGGAGCGGGCTTGCTCGCGAAGGCATCGTCACATTCAACATCGATGCGGGCTGACCCAACGCTTTCGCGGGCAAGCCCGCTCCCACAGGGGATTTGTGCTGTACGTAAATTCCTGTGGCCGCTGAAGATCAGTGTGGGAGCGAGCTTGCTCGCGAAGGCATCGTCAAATTCAACATCGATGCAAGCTGACCCAACGCTTTCGCGGGCAAGCCCGCTCCCACAGGGGATTTGTGCTGTACGTAAATTCCTGTGGCCGCTGAAGATCAATGTGGGAGCGGGCTTGCTCGCGAAGGCATCGTCACATTCAACATCGATGCGGGCTGACCCAACGCTTTCGCGGGCAAGTTCGCTCCCACAGGGAAATGGCGGCGTAGATGGGTTCGGTCGTTACCACGGCAAGGACTTTTTCCAGCGGTCAAAACGGCAACCTATAACTGATACCTCTCACTGTTCGCTCAGGTAACTCCATGACTACCACACACATTCGTCATCCTTTCAATCGCCTGCTGTTGACCGGGGCCGCCGGCGGCCTGGGCAAGGTTCTGCGCGAACGCCTCAAGCCATTCGCCCGCCACATCCGCCTGTCCGACATTGCCAACATGGCCCCGGCCATCGATGAAAGTGAAGAGGTGATGCTGTGCGACCTGTCCGACAAACAGGCCGTGCACCAGTTGGTGGAAGGCGTCGATGCGATCCTGCACTTTGGCGGCGTGTCGGTTGAACGGCCATTCGAAGAAATCCTCGGGGCCAACATCAGCGGTGTGTTCCATCTTTATGAAGCGGCCCGCAAGCACGGGGTCAAGCGGGTGATTTTCGCCAGCTCCAACCACGTGATCGGCTTCTACAAGCAGGACGAAGCCCTCGACGCCCTCTCCCCGCGTCGCCCGGACGGCTACTACGGTCTGTCCAAATCCTACGGCGAGGACATGGCCAGTTTCTACTTCGATCGCTACGGCATCGAGACCGTGAGCATCCGCATCGGCTCCTCGTTCAGCGAACCGCAGAACCGCCGGATGATGAGCACCTGGCTGAGCTTCGACGACCTGACCCAACTGATCGAATGCTCGCTCTACACCCCCGACGTCGGCCACACCGTGGTCTATGGCGTGTCGGCCAACCGCGACGTGTGGTGGGACAACAGCCACGCCGCGCACCTGGGCTACCAGCCCAAGGACAGTTCGGAAACCTTCCGCGCCAAGATCGAGGCACAGCCCATGCCGGCCGCCGATGACCCGGCCCTGGTCTACCAGGGCGGGGCCTTCGTCGCGGCCGGCCCGTTCGACGACTGATCCGACTGTTTTCATGGGATACGAATGCACAAGGGAAGCACCATGCAAGCCGAATTGATTGTCGATGCACGCAACGCCGTCGGGGAAAGCCCGGTGTGGGTAGCCGAGGAAAACGCCCTGTACTGGGTCGACATTCCCAGCGGCGGCCTGCAGTGCTGGAACGCCGAGACCGGCCAGTTCAAGGGCTGGCAGGCCCCGGAAATGCTCGCCTGCCTCGCCCGGCACCAGGACGGTGGTTGGGTCGCGGGCATGGAAAGCGGATTCTTCCGCCTGCACCCCCATGACGACGGCAGCCTGGACAGCGAACTGTGCGCCAGCGTCGAGCACAGCCGCCCCGACATGCGCCTGAACGATGGTCGCTGCGATCGCCAGGGACGCTTCTGGGCCGGCAGCATGGTGCTGAACATGGGCGCCAACGCCGAACAGGGCCGGCTGTACCGCTATGAGCGTGGGCAGCGCAGCCCGGTGGAGGCGCAGTTGAGCGGGTTCATCGTGCCCAACGGCCTGGGGTTCAGCCCGGACGGCCGCACGATGTACCTCTCGGATTCACACCCACTGGTCCAGCGCATCTGGGCCTTCGACTATGACATCGACAGCGGCACCCCCTCGAACCGACGGCTGTTCGTCGACATGCAACCGTTGCCCGGCCGCCCGGATGGCGCGGCAGTGGATGCAGACGGTTGCTACTGGATCTGCGCCAACGATGCCGGCCTGATCCATCGCTTCACCCCGGACGGCCGGCTCGATCGCTCGCTGTCCGTGCCGGTGAAGAAACCGACGATGTGCGCCTTTGGCGGCAGTCGCCTGGACACCTTGTTCGTCACCTCGATCCGCCCCGGTGACGACACCGACCCACAGTCCCTGGCCGGGGGCGTGTTCGCCCTCAACCCCGGCGTCAAGGGCCTGTCTGAACCGGCTTTCGGAGGGTTGAACCACTCCGCGAGCTGACCTGCAGTGCCGCTTCACTGGATGAGCCCCATAAAAAAAACAAGACTGGAGATTGACCATGAATTTCAAACGCACGCTTCTGATCGCAGCATTGCCCCTGGCCTTTCTGGCGCAGGCGGCTCACGCCCTCGATATCAAGATCGCCGACATCCACCCCAAGGGCTACCCGACCGTGGTCGCCGAGGAGTCCATGGGTAAAACTCTGGAGAAAGAGAGCAACGGCGAGCTGAAGTTCAAGTATTTCCCAGGTGGCGTCCTGGGCTCTGAGAAAGAAGTCATCGAGCAGATGCAAGCCGGCGCGATCCAGATGTCTCGCGTCAGCCTGGGGATCGTCGGCCCTGTGGTCCCGGACGTGAACGTCTTCAACATGCCATTCATCTTCCGTGACCAGGCGCACATGCGTGCTGTCATCGACGGTGAAGTGGGCGATGCGATCCTCGACCGGATCACCAACTCCGAGTTCGGCCTGGTGGCCCTGGCCTGGATGGATGGCGGCACGCGCAACCTCTACACCAAGAAGCCAGTGCGCAAGCTCGAAGACCTCAAAGGCATGAAGATTCGCGTGCAAGGCAACCCGATGTTCATCGAGACCATCAACGCCATGGGCGGCAACGGCATCGCCATGGACACCGGCGAAATCTTCAGCGCCTTGCAGACCGGCGTGATCGACGGCGCGGAAAACAACCCACCGACCATGCTTGAACACAACCACTACCAGAACGCGAAGTTCTACAGCCTCACCGGCCACCTGATCCTGCCCGAGCCGATCGTGATGTCGAAGATCACCTGGAACAAGCTCACCCCAGAGCAGCAGGACATGGTGAAAAAGGCGGCCAAGGCAGCCCAGGCAGAAGAGCGCGTGCTGTGGGACAAAAAGTCCGCCGCCAGTGAAGAAAAACTCAAGGCCGCCGGCGTCGAGTTCATCACCGTCGACAAGAAACCTTTCTACGACGCCACCGCACCGATCCGGGCCAAATACGGCGCGCCGTATGCCGATCTGATCAAGCGTATCGAAGCGGTCCAGTAACCCCCTCTGGATCTGAACTCATGACAAGGCTGGGCGTGCCGTGGTTAAAAGGCGCGCCCGGTTACGGTGGAACCCGATGAAGAATTTACTGCTGCGTATCAACGACACGATTTACATGACGTGCATCTGGGTGGCCGGCCTTTCTGTCCTCGCCGTTGCGCTGATGATTCCGTGGGGGGTGTTTGCCCGCTACGTACTCGGTACCGGCTCAAGCTGGCCGGAGCCCACCGCCATCTTGCTGATGATCGTATTTACGTTCATCGGTGCAGCCGCCAGCTACCGCTCCGGCTCGCACATGGCCGTGGACATGGTCACCAGCCGCCTGCCCCCGCACTGGCAAACCCTGGCTTCGGTTTTCACCCAGCTCCTGATGGCGGCGGTGTGCATTTTCATGACTATCTGGGGCACCAAGCTGTGCATGACCACCTGGAATCAATTCATGAGCGCAATCCCCACCTTGCGCGTCGGCATCACCTACATGCCGATCCCGATCGGGGGTTTCCTGACACTGATTTTTGTCCTGGAAAAACTCTTGCTGGGTGATCAAAGCAAGCGTCGGGTCGTGCAGTTCGACCTGGTCGAAGAAAACGAAGGTGCCGCTTAATGGACGCTCTGATTCTGCTGGGCAGTTTTTTGTTGTTGATCATGATCGGCATGCCGGTCGCCTATGCGCTGGGCGCCGCCGCCCTGATCGGGGCGTGGTGGATCGATATTCCGTTCCAGGCCATGATGATTCAGATAACCGGCGGCGTGAACAAGTTCTCGTTGTTGGCCATTCCCTTCTTCGTCCTGGCGGGCGCGATCATGGCCGAGGGCGGCATGTCCCGCCGACTGGTGGCATTTGCCAGCGTGTTGGTAGGCTTCGTGCGCGGTGGCCTGTCATTGGTCAACCTGGTGGCTTCAAGTTTTTTTGGCGCGATCTCCGGCTCCTCCGTAGCCGATACCGCCTCGGTCGGTTCGGTGCTGATTCCGGAAATGGAACGCCGCGGCTATCCGCGTGAGTTCGCCACCGCCGTCACCGTCAGTGGTTCGGTGCAAGCGTTGCTGACACCTCCCAGCCACAACGCGGTGCTGTACTCCCTCGCCGCTGGCGGCACCGTTTCCATCGGCTCGCTGTTCATGGCCGGCATCGTCCCCGGCATCATGATGAACCTCTGCCTGATGGCGCTGTGCCTGGTCTTTGCGAGAAAGCGCAACTACCCCAAGGGCGAGGTCATTCCGCTCAAACAAGCGTTGAAGATCTGCAAGGAAGCCATGTGGGGCATGATGACGCTGTTCATCATCCTTGGCGGCATCCTCTCGGGTGTTTTCACGGCCACCGAATCGGCCGCCATTGCCGTGGTGTGGGCTTTCTTCGTGACCATGTGCATCTATCGCGACTACAAGTGGAGTGAGTTGCCGAAACTGATGCACCGTACGGTACGCACCATCTCCATCGTGATGATCCTGATCGGCTTCGCCGCCAGTTTCGGCTACATCATGACGCTGATGGAAATTCCGGCGAAGATCACCACCGCATTCCTGACGCTATCGGATAACCGCTACGTGATCCTGATGTGCATCAACGTGATGTTGCTGCTGCTGGGCACCGTGATGGACATGGCGCCGCTGATCCTGATCCTGACGCCGATCCTGATGCCGGTGATCATGGGTATCGGCGTGGATCCGGTGCAGTTCGGCATGATCATGCTGGTGAACCTGGGTATCGGCCTGATCACGCCACCGGTGGGTGCGGTGTTGTTCGTGGGTTCTGCCATCGGCAAGGTCAGCATCGAAAGCACGGTCAAGGCCCTGCTGCCGTTCTACGCCATGCTGTTCCTGGTGCTGATGCTGGTGACTTATGTCCCCGCCATTTCACTCTGGTTGCCGCATTTGGTGTTGTAACCACAGTCAACAAAAAATCCCCTTGTGGCGAGGGGATTCATCCCCGTTGGGCTGCGCAGCAGCCCCATCACAGCAGACTCAATCTGCCTGACACAGCGAGTCGGCAGGTCTTGGGGCTGCTGCGCAGCCCTACGGGGATAAATCCCCTCGCCACAACAGCGTTCGCATCAGAATTTCTGCTCAGTAGGCAAGATCATCATGACGCCCCCCCTATTGCACCTCAAAGACGAACTCACCCACCTCACCCTGGCCCCGCACCTGGGCGCCAGCCTCGTGGACTGGACCCTGCTCGGCAACGGCGCCCCGCTGCTACGCCCGAGTGTCCCCGACGCCGTGGAGAACGGCCTGCCCGGCAAGCTCGGCGGCTTCCCGCTGATCCCGTGGTCGAACCGTATCGCCCAAGGCGGTTTCGACTGCCCGTCCGGCTGGCTGGCCCTGGACGCCAACAGTGCCAACGACCCGTTTCCGATCCATGGCAGTGCCTGGCAGCAACCCTGGCAAGTGACCGAACACAGCGAACAGGAAGCGTTGCTGCAACTGGACAGCCGCACCCCGTTCGCCTACTGCGCCAGCCTGCGGATTCGCTTGGACGGCGGCCAGTTGCAAATCGCTTTGCACGTCACTCACCTGGCCGAACAGGCGGCGTGGCATGGTTTGGGCCTGCACCCGTACTTTCCGCGCACGGCCGGTACACGCCTGCAAACCCGCGCCAGCGAAGTGTGGTTGTGCGACAGCACGAAAATGCCGACCGAACGCACGGACGTGCCGGCCGACTGGAACTTCCAGCAACCTCGCCCGCTGCCGGACACCCTCGTCGACAATGGCTTCGGGGGTTGGGACGGGCACTGCCTGATCCAACAACCGGACTTGGGCTATGAACTGGAATGCCGGGCGAGCGGCAGCGACTACTTCCTGCTCTACTGCCCGGTGGATCTGGGGTTCTTTTGCATCGAACCGGTCAGCCACCCGGTCAACGCCCACCACCTGCCAGGACGGCCGGGGTTGCGCTTGCTGGAGCAAGGGCAGTCGGTGGCGCTGGGGTTTTCGATGCAGTGCACGCCGCTATAACCCCTCCTCGCCTGGACTGGGTTCTCACAAAAAAGCGCATGCAGTTACGCCCGAACCCACATGTACACCGCCACTCCCAGGCAGATCGCGGCAAACCCCACTTGCAGCACCCGGGCCGGGACGCGAGCCGCCAGGCGCCGGCCCAGCACCATGCCAACGATGCTGGCCACGATGAACACCGCGCCGACCTGGTCGATACGCACCCCGGCATGAAAGGCCCCTACCACGCCGATCAGCGAAATCAGGCTGATGACCATCAGCGAGGTGGCGACGATCCCGCGCATCTGCACGTCGGTCAGTTGCTTGAACGCCGGCACGATCAGGAAACCGCCGCCCACGCCCAGCAGGCCGGACACCACGCCGGTCACCGCGCCGAGCGTTGCCAGCGTGGCGGTGCAGCGCGGGGTCCAGGCCAGGCGCCCGGTCTGGCGGTCGAGCATGCAATTCTTCTGGCCCCAACTGGCCGCGCCGTGGTCGCTTGGCCCGGACTGCGGGGTTTCCCGGCGCAACATGCGCGCCGCTACCAGCACCATCAGCAGGCTGAACAGGATCATCAGAATCTTTTCCGAGAGCTGATGGGCCAGGAAGATGCCCAACGGCGAAAACACCGCCCCCAGCAGCGCGATCAGCAATGCCGCGCGATAGCGCACCAGGCCATGGCGCAGGCCATCGATGGCGCCCACCGCCGCCGCGCTGCCCACGGCGAACAACGCCACGGGCGCGGCTTGGGTCATGGTCAAGCCCAGCCCCAGCACCAACGCCGGAACCGCGAGGATCCCACCGCCCGCCCCCGTCAAACCCAGGACCAGGCCCATGGCCACGCCGAAAAAACTCGCCAGTAACATAAGTCTCTCTCACGCCGCGCACACCTGTTGGCAGGTGCGATCGCATTTGCAGGACGCCGTGGCCCTCACTAAGCTGCGGACCATATGTTGTAAACCTTACGGGTTGCAACCGGTTCTTCCCCTACAGGTTCGCTGTCATGCCCGCGCAGATCCAAGGCTTTCTCGACCCCGCATCCAAGACCTACACCTATGTCGTGTATGAGCACGACGGCGGGCAATGCGCAGTGGTCGATCCGGTACTCGACTACGATCCGGCTTCGGGGCGCAGCGCGACGACACAGGCCGACCGTATCGTCGCGTTCGTGGCCGAACACCGCTTGACCGTGCAATGGCTGCTGGAAACCCACGCCCATGCCGATCACCTGTCCGCCGCGCCCTATCTGCGCCGCGTATTGGGTGGCCGGATCGCCATCGGCCACGCCATCGACCGGGTCCAGCGGGTGTTCAAGACACTGTTCAACCTCGAACCGCAATTTGCCGTGGACGGCTCGCAGTTCGACCACCTGTTCGCCGCCGACGAATCCTTCGCCATCGGCAACCTCAAGGCCACCGCCCTGCATGTGCCCGGCCATACCCCGGCGGACATGGCCTACCTGATCGATGGGGACATGATTCTGGTGGGAGACACGCTGTTCATGCCCGACGTCGGCACCGCTCGCTGCGACTTTCCTGGCGGCGACGCCCACCAGCTCTACGCGTCGATCCGCAAGCTCCTGGCATTCCCCACCGGCGTGCGGCTCTACGTGTGCCACGACTACCCGCCAGAGCACCGCGAACCCCAGTGCATGAGCACCGTGGGCGAACAACGCCAACACAACATCCACATTCACGACGGCATCGACGAAGCCACGTTCGTGGCCATGCGCACCCAGCGCGACGGCACGCTGGGCATGCCCACGCTGTTGTTGCCTGCGGTGCAGGTGAACGTGCGGGCCGGGCATCTGCCGCCGGCCGAAGACAATGGCGTGACGTACCTGAAGATTCCGATCAATCAGCTTTAAGGGCAAAACCCTGCTCGAATTTTGTTCAGCCGGGATCTCACCGTCATTGCACAGTCCCTTGTGGGAGCGGGCTTGCTCGCGAAGGCGGCTAGCCAGCTTGCAACGCTGCTGGATGTGCTGACGCCTTCGCGGGCAAGCCCGCTCCCACAGGGAATCGGGGGCGATCGCTTGATCAGGTACCCAACGTCAACCCATTGGCCGGCAACGGCAACGCCGTCTTGTAGCGCACCTGCTTGAGGGCGAAGCTGGAGCGGATGTTCGCCACGCCCGGGACCTTGGTCAAAAAGTCCATCATGAAACGCTCCAGCGACTGGATCGTCGGCACCAGCACGCGGATCAGGTAGTCCGGGTCGCCCGCCATCAGGTAGCACTCCATCACCTCCGGCCGGTCGGAGATCGCCTCCTCGAAGTGCTGCAGCGCCTCTTCCACCTGTTTCTCCAGGCTGACGTGGATGAACACGTTCACGTGCAGGCCCAGCAGGTCGGCGTCCAGCAACGTGACCTGCTCGCGGATCACCCCCAGCTCTTCCATGGCCCGCACCCGGTTGAAGCACGGCGTGGGCGAAAGATTGACCGAGCGGGCGAGATCGGCGTTGGTGATGCGGGCGTTCTCCTGAAGGCTGTTCAGAATGCCGATGTCAGTGCGATCCAATTTACGCATGAGACAAATAATCCTGTTTTTTATCATTGTGCAGATTTTTTATCTGCAAATGATCTGAACAGCAAGCCAACAGAGAAAAATATTCTTCCTCGTCGAGCCTATGATTGTTGTAGGACAATTTCCCCGTACCACGGGGAATTCGTCAGCTAGCGCGCCCACTACAAGAAATTCACAAGATCGAGCGTAGAAAGCCATGAACCCAGCGTACGAACCGCTACGCCTGCACGTTCCCGAACCCTCGGGCCGTCCCGGCTGCAAGACCGACTTCTCCTACCTGCATCTGAGCGACGCCGGCACGGTGCGCAAACCGCCCATCGACGTGGAGCCGGCCGACACCATCGACCTGGCCCGCAGCCTGATCCGCGTGCTCGACGACCAGGGCAACGCCTTGGGTGAATGGGCCAAGGACATCCCCGTCGACATCCTGCGCAAAGGCATGCGTGCCATGCTCAAGACGCGGATCTACGACAACCGCATGGTGGTCGCCCAGCGTCAGAAAAAGATGTCGTTCTACATGCAGAGCCTTGGCGAGGAAGCCATCGGCAGCGCCCAGGCCCTGGCGTTGAACATCGACGACATGTGCTTCCCCACCTATCGTCAGCAAAGCATCCTGATGGCCCGCGACGTGCCGCTGGTCGACCTGATCTGCCAACTGCTGTCCAATGAGCGCGATCCGCTCAAGGGCCGGCAGTTGCCGATCATGTACTCGGTCAAGGACGCTGGTTTCTTCACCATTTCCGGTAACCTGGCCACGCAATTCATCCAAGGCGTGGGCTGGGGCATGGCCTCGGCGATCAAGGGCGACACCAAGATCGCCTCGGCCTGGATCGGTGACGGCGCCACCGCCGAATCGGACTTCCACACCGCCCTCACCTTCGCCCACGTCTACCGCGCGCCGGTGATCCTCAACGTGGTCAACAACCAGTGGGCGATCTCCACCTTCCAGGCCATCGCCGGCGGTGAAGCCACGACCTTCGCCGGACGCGGCGTCGGTTGCGGCATCGCTTCGCTGCGGGTCGATGGCAACGACTTCATGGCCGTCTACGCCGCCTCGCGCTGGGCCGCCGAACGCGCCCGTCGCAACCTCGGCCCGGCGCTGATCGAATGGGTCACCTACCGCGCCGGCCCGCACTCCACCTCCGACGATCCTTCCAAGTACCGCCCCGCCGACGACTGGAGCCACTTCCCGCTGGGCGACCCGATTGCCCGCCTCAAGCAACACATGATCCGCGAGGGCGTCTGGTCGGAAGAGGAACACGCCGCCGTCAGCGCCGAGCTGGAAGCGCAGATCATCGCCGCCCAGAAAGAAGCCGAGCAGTACGGCACGCTCGCCGGCGGCCAGGTGCCGAGCGCCGCGACGATGTTCGAAGACGTCTACAAAGAGATGCCGGAGCACTTGAAGCGCCAGCGTCAGCAGTTGGGGATCTGACATGAACGATCACAACAACACTATTGCGCTGGATACCGCCATGACCACTACCACCATGACCATGATCCAGGCTTTGCGCTCGGCCATGGACGTGATGCTCGAACGCGACGACAACGTCGTGGTGTTCGGCCAGGACGTGGGCTACTTCGGCGGCGTGTTCCGCTGCACCGAAGGCCTGCAGAACAAGTACGGCACCTCACGGGTGTTCGACGCGCCGATTTCCGAAAGCGGCATCGTCGGCGTGGCGGTGGGCATGGGCGCCTACGGCTTGCGGCCCGTGGCTGAAATCCAGTTCGCCGACTACGTCTACCCGGCCTCGGACCAGATCATTTCCGAAGCGGCGCGCCTGCGCTATCGCTCGGCCGGCGAGTTCACCGCGCCGATGACCCTGCGCATGCCTTGCGGCGGTGGCATCTACGGCGGCCAGACCCACAGCCAGAGCATCGAGGCGATGTTCACCCAGGTCTGCGGGTTGCGCACGGTGATGCCATCGAACCCCTACGACGCCAAGGGCCTGCTGATCGCCTCCATTGAAAACGATGACCCGGTGATCTTCCTCGAACCCAAGCGCCTGTATAACGGCCCGTTCGACGGGCACCACGACCGCCCGGTAACGCCGTGGTCGAAACACCCCAGCGCGCAAGTCCCGGACGGTTACTACACCGTGCCGCTGGACGTGGCCGCCATCACCCGCCCCGGCAATGAGGTGACCATCCTCACCTACGGCACCACCGTGTACGTGTCCCAGGTGGCCGCCGAGGAAAGCGGCGTCGACGCCGAGGTCATCGACCTGCGCAGCCTGTGGCCGCTGGACCTGGAAACCATCGTCAAGTCGGTGAAAAAGACCGGCCGCTGCGTGATCGTCCACGAAGCCACCCGCACCTGCGGCTTCGGCGCCGAGCTGGTGTCGTTGGTCCAGGAACATTGCTTCCACTACCTGGAAGCGCCCATCGAGCGCGTCACCGGTTGGGATACGCCCTACCCGCATGCGCAGGAGTGGGCGTATTTCCCAGGGCCGTCCCGTGTGGGTGCGGCGTTGAAACGGGTCATGGAGGTCTGAATGGGCACGCACGTTATCAAGATGCCGGACATTGGCGAAGGCATCGCCGAAGTGGAACTGTCGGTGTGGCACGTCAAGGTCGGCGACCTGGTGGTCGAGGACCAGGTGCTGGCCGATGTCATGACCGACAAGGCCATGGTGGACATCCCCTCGCCGGTACACGGCCGGGTCATTGCCCTGGGCGGCGAGCCGGGCGAGGTCATGGCGGTGGGCAGCGAACTGATCCGCATTGAAGTGGAAGGCGCCGGCAACCTCAAGGAATCGGCACAGCCGGCCGCCGAGGTGCAGGCCGCGAAACCGGCGCCGGCGCCGCCCCCCGAGCCGGTGGCAGCCGCCCAACCGGCGACACAAAAGCCCGCCGCCCCGCGTCCGGCCGCCCAGGCACCGGTGGCCCGTGAACCCAATGAGCGTCCATTGGCATCCCCTGCGGTGCGCAAGCACGCCTTGGATTTGGGCATCCAGTTGCGCCTGGTCCAAGGCAGCGGCCCGGCCGGGCGGGTGCTGCACGAAGACCTGGAAGCGTACCTGGCCCAAGGTCCTTCGACGCAGGCCAAGGGCGGTTCCGGCTACGCCGAACGCCACGACGAGCAGCAGATCCCGGTGATCGGCATGCGTCGCAAGATCGCCCAGCGCATGCAGGAAGCGACCCAGCGCGCCGCCCATTTCAGCTACGTCGAGGAAGTCGACGTCACCGCCCTAGAAGAGCTGCGGGTGCACTTGAATGAAAAACACGGCGCCAGTCGCGGCAAGCTGACCCTGCTGCCATTCCTGTTACGGGCTCTGGTGGTGGCCCTGCGGGACTTCCCGCAGATGAACGCGCGCTACGACGACGAAGCCCAAGTCATCCATCGTTCTGGCGCGGTGCACGTTGGCGTGGCCACCCAGAGCGACGTCGGCCTGATGGTGCCGGTGGTACGCCATGCCGAGGCCCGCAGCCTGTGGGACAGCGCGGCCGAGATCAGCCGCCTCGCCACGGCCGCCCGCAACGGCAAGGCCAGCCGCGATGAGCTGTCCGGCTCGACCATCACCCTGACCAGCCTGGGCGCCCTCGGCGGCATCGTCAGCACGCCGGTGCTGAACCTGCCGGAAGTGGCCATCGTCGGCGTGAACAAGATCGTCGAGCGACCCATGGTCATCAAGGGCCAGATCGTCGTCCGCAAAATGATGAACCTCTCCAGTTCCTTCGATCACCGGGTGGTCGATGGCATGGACGCGGCGCAATTCATCCAGGCCCTGCGCGGCTTGCTCGAACAACCCGCCACCTTGTTCGTCGATTAATCATGGGAGCTGGCATGCAACAGACTTTGAACACCACCTTGCTGATCATCGGCGGCGGCCCTGGTGGTTATGTAGCGGCGATCCGTGCCGGGCAACTGGGCATCCCGACCATCCTGGTGGAAGACCAGGCGCTGGGCGGAACCTGCCTGAACATCGGCTGTATCCCGTCCAAGGCGCTCATCCATGTGGCCGAGCAGTTTCACCAGACGCGGCACCACAGTCAGGGGTCGGCATTGGGCATCACGGTCGCGGCGCCGAGCCTGGACATCGGCAAGAGCGTCGAATGGAAAGACGGCATCGTCGATCGCCTGACCACCGGCGTCGCAGCGCTGCTCAAGAAGCACAAGGTCCAGGTCATCCAGGGCTGGGCCAAGGTTGTCGACGGCAAGACCGTCGAAGTCGGCGACACCCGCATCCAGTGCGAACACCTGCTGCTGGCCACCGGTTCGACCAGCGTCAACCTGCCGATGTTGCCGCTGGGCGGGACGATCGTGTCCTCCACTGAAGCCCTCGCGCCGACCTCGGTGCCCAGGCACCTGGTGGTGGTCGGGGGCGGCTACATCGGCCTGGAGCTGGGCATCGCCTACCGCAAGCTCGGCGCCGAGGTCAGTGTGGTCGAAGCCCAGGAACGGATCCTGCCGGCCTACGACGGCGAACTGACCCAGCCGGTGCACGAGGCGCTCAAGCAACTGGGTGTGAAGCTGTACCTCAAGCACAGTGTCGAAGGGTTCGATGCACAGGCCAGCACATTGCAAGTCCGTGACCCGGCTGGCGACAGCCTGAACCTTGAGACCGACCGGGTTCTGGTGGCCGTGGGGCGCAGGCCTAACACCCAGGGCTGGAACCTCGAAGCGCTGGATCTGGCGATGAACGGCGCGGCGGTAAAAATCGACCAGCGTTGCCAGACCAGCATGCGCAATGTCTGGGCCATCGGGGACCTGAGCGGCGAACCGATGCTCGCCCACCGGGCCATGGCCCAGGGCGAAATGGTCGCCGAACTGATCGCCGGTCGGCAGCGGGAATTCAACCCGGCGGCCATCGCCGCGGTGTGCTTCACCGACCCGGAGCTGGTGGTGGTGGGCAAGACACCGGACGAGGCCAAGGCGGCCGGACTGGACTGCATCGTGTCCAACTTCCCGTTCGCCGCCAACGGCCGGGCGATGACGCTGGAATCGAAAAGCGGTTTCGTGCGGGTCGTAGCGCGCCGGGACAACCACCTGATCGTCGGCTGGCAAGCCGTCGGCGTGGGCGTCTCGGAACTGGCCACCGCGTTCGGCCAGTCGCTGGAAATGGGCGCGCGCCTGGAAGACATCGCCGGCACCATCCACGCACACCCAACGCTGGGTGAGGCGGTGCAGGAAGCGGCGCTGCGGGCGTTGGGGCATGCGTTGCATGTGTGACCCCCCGAGGTTGATGAGCACCTGTGGCGAGGGGATTCATCCCCGTTGGGCTGCGCAGCAGCCCCAAAACAGAGTGTCAAGTAAATCGAGGAATCAGGGCTAAGGGGCTGCTTCGCAGCCCAACGGGGATGAATCCCCTCGCCACAGGGTTTGCGGAGCGCCAAACAGTCGGGTTTTCGCCCTTACAGGCTGCGAAACAACACCGGAATGAAGTATTGTTGTCCCCATCCAAAAAACGTCAGAAGCCTTGAACCGTTTCGACGGTTGTTAAGCAATAGAGGGTGTCATGGGTAACGAGAGCATCAATTGGGACAAACTGGGCTTTGACTACATCAAGACCGACAAGCGCTACCTGTCGCACTGGCGCGATGGCGCCTGGGACGCCGGCACCCTGACCGACGACAATGTGCTGCACATCAGCGAAGGCTCCACCGCCCTGCACTACGGCCAGCAATGCTTCGAGGGCCTGAAGGCCTATCGCTGCAAGGACGGCTCGATCAACCTGTTCCGCCCGGACCAGAACGCCGCCCGCATGCAGCGCAGTTGCGCCCGACTGCTGATGCCGCACGTCGACACCGAACAGTTCGTCGAAGCCTGCAAGCAAGTGGTCCGCGCCAACGAACGCTTCATCCCGCCCTACGGCACCGGCGGCGCGCTGTACCTGCGCCCGTTCGTGATCGGCGTGGGTGACAACATCGGCGTGCGCACCGCGCCCGAGTTCATCTTCTCGATCTTCTGTATCCCGGTCGGCGCCTACTTCAAGGGCGGCCTGACCCCGCACAACTTCCTGATCTCCACCTTCGACCGCGCCGCCCCACAAGGCACCGGCGCGGCCAAGGTCGGTGGCAACTACGCCGCCAGCCTGATGCCGGGTTCCCAGGCCAAGAAGGCCAGCTTCGCCGACTGCATCTACCTCGATCCGCTGACCCACACCAAGATCGAGGAAGTCGGTTCGGCCAACTTCTTCGGCATCACCCACGACGGCAAATTCGTCACCCCCAACTCCCCATCGGTCCTGCCAGGCATCACTCGCCTGTCGCTGATCGAACTGGCCAAATCGCGCCTGGGGCTGGAAGTGATCGAAGGCGACGTGCTGATCGACAAGCTGTCGGACTTCAAGGAAGCCGGTGCCTGCGGTACTGCGGCGGTGATCACGCCGATCGGCGGCATCCACTACAAGGACAAGCTGCACGTGTTCCACAGCGAAACCGAAGTCGGCCCGATCACCCAGAAGCTCTACAAAGAGCTGACCGGCGTGCAGACCGGTGACGTCGAAGCGCCAGCGGGTTGGATCGTCAAGGTCTGATCCACTTGTGGCGAGGGAGCAAGCTCCCTCTCCACATGCACAAGCCTTGCTTCAGCGCAGTTCCACGGTGGGCGCGAGCCTGCTCGCGACGGCATCGGCCGGTGCAACCGCTTGCTCGACATCCACGCCAAACCGCGCGGCCATTTCCTTGCGCCCGCTGGCGGTCAGCCCCAGTGCCCGGCTGTCCAGGTCCTGGAGCACCCATTTGCGCTTGATCGCCACTTGCAACAACGCCGCCCCCAAGGCGCCGCCCAGGTGCGGACGGCGCATGCTCCAGTCCAGGCAGGGGCAGGCGAACCGACGTCGTTGCGCGGCGAGCACCTGAACATCAATGCCCATCTCCGCGAATATTTGCTCGCCCGACTCGCTCAGCCCATAGCCCTGCCCTGCCTCCACCAGCCACCCGCCCTCAAGCAAGCGATCATGCAGCCGCACCGCCAAGGTGCCAGCCATGTGGTCGTAGCAGGTGCGGGCAAACTGCAGGCGATCCGGGGTGCGCGGGGTAAAGGTCGGCGCGGCGCTCTGGCCGATCACCATCAACGCTTCAAGGGCCTGGGCGACGCGCTTGTCCGCCAGGCTGTAATAACGATGACGCCCCTGCACATGCACGCGCACCAAGGCCAGGTCCTTGAGCTTCGCCAAATGGGCACTGGCGGTGGAAGCACTGACGTCGGCAATGCTGGCCAGCTCGGTGCTGGTCCGGGCGTGGCCGTCCATCAACGCACACAACATGCGGGTCCGGGCCGGCTCGGCAATGGCCGCAGCCACCTGGGAGACTCCCAGGTCATGCAGTTCCGCTTCCATATTTCGCTCCCTGACGAATAAAGCCATGCATCATCTGCAAAGAGTAGCAACACTTTCAACTGGAGGTTGCCGGCCCGCAGTCGGCGCCGCTCAATCGTCCCGGGTCAGCACTTCCAGCAGCTCGATCTCGAAAACGAGGTTGGCGTTGGGCTTGATGTGCGCGCCCATGGAGCGCTCACCGTAGGCCAGGTGGGCCGGTACCCACAGCTTGCGCTTGCCGCCCACCTTCATGCCCATCAGCCCCACGTCCCAGCCCTTGATGACGCGACCGGTGCCGATCACGCACTGGAACGGCTTGCCACGGCTGTAGGACGAATCGAATTCAGTGCCGTCTTCGAGCGTACCGCGGTATTGGGTGGTGATCAGCGCGCCTTTGACTACGCTTTTGCCGTCGCCCTGTTGCAGGTCGGTGATGTGCAGTTCTTCGTTCATGGAGTCTGTCCGTGTTGTGTTTTTGTGGCGCAGGGATTATCCCCTGGCCACAGGTCCGTGTCCGTATCCATATGCAACTGTGGCGCATCGAGCGGGTCAGCAGTAGGGAACCGCTCAAGCCACTTCGGTTCACATGGGTATCGCCCTGCATTTCAGATAAGGATTTTCTGATGTTTGACTCTCGCCCGCTCTACGGTTTCATTCCTCCGTACATTCTCAATCGCATCATTGCCCACGGCTCCGAACAGCAACGTTCCAGCGCCCTTGGCACCCTGACCCACGTGCGCAGCCTGCGGCACAACCCCGGCCCGCCGGACCAGCCGCCCGCCGCGGCGAAACTGCCCAGGCCGGGCAAGGCCGGCCACCCGCAGCGCAGCGTGCACGACGCACAGAACACCATGGAACTGCCCGGCCAGCCGGTACGCCTGGAAGGCCAGCCGGCCAGCGGCGACCCGGCCGTGGACGAAGCCTACGATGCCCTCGGCGCCACCTACGATTTTTTCTGGAAAATCCTCGGCCGCGACTCCATCGACAACAAGGGCTTCGCCCTGGTGGGCAGCGTGCATTATGGACAAGGCTACGAAAACGCCTTCTGGAACGGCGCGCAAATGGTGTTCGGCGACGGTGACGGGGAAATTTTCCAGCGCTTCACCCGCTCCCTCGACGTGGTCGCCCACGAGCTGGCCCACGGCGTCACCGAAAGCGAAGCCGGGCTGGTCTACGCCAACCAGTCCGGTGCACTGAACGAGTCCATCTCCGATGTGTTCGGCGTGCTGGTCAAGCAGTACGTGCTGGAACAGACCGCCGACCAGGCCGACTGGTTGATCGGTGCCGACCTGCTCACCGATAAGATCAACGGCGATGGCCTGCGCAGCATGTCCAACCCCGGCACCGCCTACAACGACCCGCTGCTGGGCAAGGACCCACAACCGTCGCACATGCGTGAATTCGTCATTACCCGCGAGGACAACGGCGGCGTGCACATCAACTCCGGCATCCCCAACCGCGCCTTTTATCTGGTGGCGACCACGCTGGGCGGGTTTGCCTGGGAAAAAGCCGGCCGGATCTGGTATGACACCTTGTGCGACAGAAAACTGGCCAACGACGCGTCCTTCAGCGACTTCGCCCGCCTGACCGTCGAGCATGCCCGCCAGCGCTTCGGTGCGCGGGAAGTGCAAGCGGTGCAAGACGGCTGGCGCCAGGTCGGCGTCGACCTGACACAGGAGCGTTGATGAAAACCCTTCCAGAGCTCGACGACAACGCCGTGGTACGGCTGTCACGCCAGGGTGGCGTGGCGGCCATCCATGCCCTGACCCGGCCACGGGAAATCGAATTCGCCCAATGCGACATCGACCAGCGCAGCCGCATCTGTTCGGTACTGGAGGGCTGCCTGCCGCTGGCCTCGCCCGCACCCGGGCGCGGCGACCAGCGCTTCTTCCAGATCGAGGTGCGTTACCGCACCAACGACCAGGACGATGAAATGGTGCTCAAGGTGCCCGAGGATCAGGCACCCGGCGAGCTGGTTCATCTGTGGGACAAAGGCGAATTGCTCTGATGGCCTAGCGCGTGGCGGGGGTGATCTTGAGGATCCGGCCAGACGCGATCACCACCATCACGTACTTGTCATTGATCTGCACCCATTGCGAACCCTCGTCAGGGGCTTCGAGGCCCTTCTCTTTCCAGTTCTTGATAGCTTTATCCGCGCGCTGATATTCCGCGGGCGTGCGGTCGGCCTCCACCAGTCGGCGCCCATTGTTGGGCGAGTGCTCCACCGCATCTCCGGTGGTTTGCGCCGCTTGCGCCACGGGCCCGAGGGCTCCGAGACCGGCGATCAGGACCAGGCTGGCGATCAGGGGGGATTTGCGCATAGAAAAGCTCCAGTTATTCGGGGTACTGGAACTGGGACTTCAACGGCGGCGAATCATTCCTTTTACTGTGAAGACAGGTGCCTGCCGCGCGCCCATTGTACAAGCGGGCAACTGTGGGAACGGGCTTGCCCGCGAAAGCGGTGGGCCAGCCAACATGATTGTCGTTTGACACGCCGCCTTCGCGAGCAAGCCGCCCCCACAGGATGACGACCGTGTGTCAGGCCATGGCGGCGCGTTTGACCTGGCGCAGGTCGTGCAAAAAGCGCTCGGCCGGGAGTGGATGGCCCAGCAGGTAACCTTGCAGGGAATCGCAACCCAACCGGGTCAGGAAGTCTTGCTGCAGGTCGGTCTCGACCCCTTCGGCAACGATCCGCAGCCCCAGGGCCTGGCCAAGGGCGACGATGGCGGAGACGATGGCCGCGTCATCGCTGTCGTGCTCCAGGTCGCGCACGAAGCCGCGGTCGATCTTCAGTTCATTGGCCGGCAGGCGCTTGAGGTACATCAGGCTCGAATAGCCGGTGCCGAAGTCATCGATGGACAAATCCACGCCCATGTCGGACAGCTGCTGCAGTACCGTCATGCTCGCATCCGCATCGCTCATGGCGGTGGTTTCAGTGATTTCCAGGGTCAGGCTGTTGGCCGCCAGGCAATGGGTTTCCAAGGCCTTGGCGACACTCTGCACCAACCCGGTGTGGCAGAACTGCAAGGCCGAGAGGTTCACCGCGATGCGCCAGTCGGTGTAGCCGAGCACGTACCATTCGCGCATCTGGCGGCAGGCTTCGTTGAGCACCCATTCGCCGATGGGGATGATCAGCCCGGTCTTTTCCGCCAGGTCGATGAACGTGGCGGGCATCAGCAGGCCCTGGGTCGGATGGGTCCAGCGCAACAACGCCTCGGCCCCCACCGGACGGCCGTTGGCGGCGTCGAACTTGGGTTGGTAATGCAGGCTGAACTGGCGCTGTTCGACGGCGATGCGCAAATCCTGCAGCAACTGCAATTGCTTGCGGGCGTTGCTGTTCATCGACGCGTCGAAAAAGCTGTAGCCGTTCTTCCCCGCCCCCTTGGCGTGGTACATCGCCGCGTCGGCATTCATCAACAGCTCTTCGGCGCTGCTGCCGTTGCCGGGGTACACGGAAATGCCGACGCTGGCGGAGATCTGCAAATCGTGCTCGGCCACCCGAAACGTCTGGCCCACCAACCCGACCTGGCGGGCAGCCAGGCGCAAGGCGTCGTCCGGCTCGGCCAGTTGCACCAGCAGCACGAACTCATCACCGCCGATCCGCGCCAGGGTGTCCTGGCTGCGTAGATCCTCGCGCAGGCGCAGGGCCACGTCGCGCAGCAACAGATCGCCCATGTGGTGCCCGAAGGCATCGTTGACCGGCTTGAAGCCATCGAGGTCGATGAACATCAGGGCAAAGCAGCCGCCCTGCTCTTGCACCCGGTGCATGGCCTGGCCGATACGATCGGCCAGCAGCACCCGGTTGGGCAACCCGGTGAGCGGGTCGTGCAGGGCCAGTTGCGTCAGTTCGCGATTGGCCACGGTCAAGGATTGGGCCAGTTCGGCGGTGCGGGCCTCCAGGCGCGCATCGAGAATCGAGGTCAGCAAGGCGATGGCCAGCACCGCCAGGGTGGTGATCAGCACCACGTTGTCCAGGCCCTTGCCGCTCAGGCCGTCCAGGGCGCCGCAAAAGCTGCCGTCGCGAAACTGCGCCCCGGCCATGCCGGTGTAGTGCATGCCGACAATGGCGACGCCCATGATCACCGCGGCGCCGGCCCGGGCCAGGCGCACGTGAGGGGTGTTCTGGCGCAGGCGGAAGGCGATCCACAGGGCCGCCGCAGAAGCACCGACGGCAATCACCAGCGAGGCGCCGAACAGCGTGGGCTCGTAGTCGATGCCCGGCTGCATCCGCAACGCCGCCATGCCGGTGTAATGCATGGCACTGATGCCGGCCCCCATGACCAGCGCACCGAACGCCAGTTGACACGCCGGCAGGCGCGGCTGGCTGACCAGCCACAAGGCAAAGCCGCAGGACAAAATGGCGATCAGCAACGACAGCGCGGTGATGGAAGTGTCGTAGCCAAGCCGCACCGGCAAGGAGAACGCCAGCATGCCGATGAAGTGCATGGACCAGACGCCCACGCCCATGGCCAGTGCGCCGCCGGCCATCCACAGCTGCGCGGCGCGGCCCTGGGCGGTGGCGATACGCCCGGTCAGGTCGAGTGCGGTGTAGGAAGCCAGGACAGCAACGAACAGGGAAATGGAAACGAGCGCGGGGGAATACGTACCGATCAACATGGAGTGTTCTCGTAACGAAAGAGCCGGACTGCCTCCATGCCCGATTGTACGCCGCGATTGTACTCAATCGCGACGCAAGCAGGTATCAAAAAGCCATCACTCTTGGAGATTTGCGACGAAAGACATTCTGCTGCCAGACAAGCGGCGGTCAATCTAAATCTTGCCCCGCCAAAAAAGAAATGGGGGCTCGCTCCTACAGGTTGGCTACCTGGGGTCGCCTGAGCATACTAGGCGTCTCTTTTCCGGACAGTGAGCCCCCATGCCCTTCCTCGCCCGTACCCACCCGCGTCTGTCCAGCGCCATGGCCGTCGGCTTGGCAGTGGGCGTCCTGGCGCCTGCGGACAGCCTCATCAGCAAGGTCCTGATCGGCTGGAATGCCGGGGTCTGGACCTACCTGGTGCTGATGTTGTGGCTGACCGTACGCGCCAAGGCCCCCGACGTCAGGCGCATTGCCGAGATCGAAGACGAAAACGCCGGGCTGGTCTTGCTGATGGTCTGCATCGCCGCCTTGGCCAGCCTGGCCACCATCACCGTCGAACTGGCCGGCAGCCGCGACCTGCACGCCGCCGGCAAGCTGCTGCACTACGGCTTCACGGCCATGACGGTGATCGGCTCATGGTTGCTGATCGGCGTGATCTTCAGCGTCCACTATGCGCGGCTCTATTACACCTGGGAGGGCACCGAGCCGGCGCTGCGCTTTGCCGAAGGCCTGACCACGCCCAATTATTGGGATTTCCTGTATTTCTCCTTCACCATCGGGGTCGCGGTGCAGACGTCGGACGTGGGTGTCGCCACCCGCCAGTTGCGCAAGATCGTACTGGCGCAATCACTGATCGGGTTCGTATTCAACACGGCAATCTTGGGGTTTTCGATCAATATCGCGGCGGGGTTGTTCGGCTGAGGCTGAAGGGCCGCTGCGCACCCCAACAGGAGCACGCTCCCTCGCCCAGGGAACCACCTGGATCAGGACGATGGAGCGGGCAACCACAACCTGAACCGAGCCCCGCCCAGCGGTGAAGTCTCGACGGTCAAGGTGCCGCCCTGGGCTTGCAAGGCACGGCGGCTGATGGCCAGGCCTAGGCCGAACCCGCCGGTGGCGCGGTCGCGGCTGCGGTCCAGACGGTAGAACGGCTCGAACACACGCTCACGCTCGTCATCCGGGATGCCGATGCCGTCATCGTCGACCCAGATCTCACAACCCTGGTCGCCCACCAACACCCCGACCTGGATGTGCTTCTCGCAGTAACGCATCGCATTACGTAGCAGGTTCTGCAAGGCCCTGGCGGTCAGGCGCGGGTCGAGTTCGAAGCGCTCCAGCGCTCCGTGCAGCAACACGTCGATCACCACGTCCGGGGCCGCCAGGTCTTCGTCGACACTGCCCAGGATGCTGTCGATGAATTCGTCCAGCGGCACTTCGACCCGCTCGGGCAAGCGTTCGGGGTTCTGCAGACGGCTGTAGGACAGCAGTTCGAGCACCAGTTCATCCAGCTCGCGAATGTGCGCCACCAACCCTTGCAGGCGCTCGCGACTGGCGGGCGGCAAATCCTCGGACAGCGCCAGGGCCAGGCCGAAGTCGAGCCGGGTCAGCGGCGTACGCAGTTCGTGGGACACCGCGTTGAGCAGGTCGCGCTGCTGGTTGAGCAGCTTCTCGATATCACCGGCCATGGTGTCGAACACATGGGCCAGGCTGCCGATGTTCGAACTGGAGGCAATCTGCGTACGCTCGCCCAAGTGACCCTTGCCGAAACGCTCGGCGGTGCGCCTGAGGCGCTCCAGGTCACGCCAGTGCGGCCGCAGCCAGAGCAACAGGCACGCGAGCATGGTCGCGCCGATCAGCACGTTGATGCTCCAGTACAGCCAGTTGACGTCGGTCGGATCCGGCGGAACGATCATCTTGACCGCCATGCGCTCACCCAGCGGTGCCACCGCCAGGGTGCGCCAGGCCCAGTCACCGAGGCGCACGATGTTTTCGCCACGACTGAGCTGCGCCCGCTCGGCGTCGCTGAAGCCCGGGTCATCGAGGCTCGCCAGTTCGATGCGCAGCGGCTCGAAGTCCTTGTCCATCTGCGCCGCCAGCGCCGGCCACTGCTCGCGGGGCACGGCGTGGAATTGCTTGACCATCAGGGTCTGCAAGCCTCGGGAATGGTCGAGGTTGTAGCTCACGAAGCGCTCATGGAACAGGCGGACCACCAGTTCCGGCATCAGGTAGATGGCCGCGCTGTAGGAGACGATGGTGACCAGGTACAGGCGAATCAGCAGTTTCCACATCGGCTCAGCATTCCCACTCGGAACGGCTGAACAGGTAGCCTTTGCCCCAGACGGTCTTGATCTTGCGAGCTTCGCCGGCGTTGTCGTCGAATTTGCGCCGCAGTTTGGAAATCGCCACGTCCACCGAGCGGTCGGTGCCGTTGAACTCGATGCCGCGCAGGCGTTGCAGGATCTGGTCGCGGCTCAGCACTTCGCCGGAATGCCGGGCCAGCACCACCAGCAGGTTGTACTCGCCGCTGGACAGCTCCACCGGCTGGCCGCGCCAGGTCACGGTGCGTTCGGACAGGTCGATGCACAGGTTGCCCATCAGAATGCGGTCGTTGGCCGTCTGCGGTTCGGCGAGGCTGCTGCGCCGCAGCAAGGTCCGCACCCGCGCCAGCAAGACCCGAGGCTCGCACGGTTTGGTGACGTAGTCGTCGGCGCCCATTTCCAGGCCCAGGACCTGGTCGTGACTGTCGTCCCGGGCGGTGAGCATCAGGATCGGCAAGGTCGCCGAATCGGCCCGCAGCAGGCGACACACCTGCAAGCCGTCCAGGCCCGGCAGCATCAGGTCGAGGATCACCAGGTCCGGCGGATTGACCCGCGCCCGCTCCCGCACGTGGTCGCCGCGGGCCAGCACGTTGACTTGATAGCCGTTGCGTTCCAGGTAACTGGCGATCAGCTCGGACAACGCGCAGTCGTCTTCGACCAGGAGGATGTTGGGCATGGGGTGTTCCAGAAAGTGCTGGGGTGCCTGGCAGGCCTTTATCTATCGCGAGCAAGCTCGCTCCCACAGGCGTTCGCATAATCATTGTGGGAGCGAGCTTGCTCGCGATGAGGCCCGGCAAGACACCGATGATCTCAAGTTGCCAAGGATATACGCCCTCGCCCAACCCGACGCAAAACCCTTACACAATTTCACACACCCCCAACAAAGCTTTACCAACGCCCAGGCTCGCCCGCCGTAGCATGGCACCGCTCATTATTGGGGATGCACCATGCCAAAGAATTCTTTCGCCACGCTGGGTCTGCTGCTCGGTGCGCTGTCGTTGAGCGCCTGCGACAGCGCCGCGCCGCCCACGGACGAAGCGCCGCTGCCCACCGTGGCCGTCGAAACCATCGAAGCCCGGCCACTGTCCATCAGCAGCGAATTGAGCGGACGCATTGCCGCGCCACGCACCGCCGAAGTGCGCGCACGGGTGCCCGGCGTGGTGTTGCAGCGGGTGTATCGCGAAGGCAACGATGTGAAGAAAGGCGACGTGCTGTTTCGCATCGACCCGGCGCCGTTCAAGGCCGACCTGGACAGCGCCGAAGCGGCATTGCGCAAGGCCCAGGCCAACGCCTTCCAGGCACGCCTGCAAGCGCAACGCTACGCGCGCCTGATCGAGGACAACGCCATCAGCGGCCAGGACTACGACAACGCCCGGGCCGCGGATCGCCAGAGCGCCGCCGATGTCGCCGCCAGTAAGGCCGCCCTGGAGCGGGCCCGGTTGAACCTCGGTTATGCCACGGTCACCGCGCCCATCGCCGGACGCATCGGCCGGGCGCTGGTAACCGAGGGTGCGCTGGTCGGCCAGAACGAAACCACGCCGCTGGCCCTCATCCAGCAGTTGGACCCGATCCACGCCGACCTCACCCAATCGACCCGCGAGCTCAATGAACTGCGCCGCGCCCTGCGCGCCGGCCAGTTGCAGCAGGTCGAGCCGGGCCAGGCCAAGGCTACGCTGGTCCAGGACGACGGCAGCCTGTACCCGCTGCCGGGCAAACTGTTGTTCGCCGACATCAGCGTCGACCCGGGCACCGGCCAGATCACCCTGCGCAGCGAATTCCCCAACCCCGACCTGGACCTGTTGCCGGGCAGCTTCGTGCGCGTGCGCCTGGAGCAGGCGGTCGATCGCCAGGGCATCAGCGTGCCGCAGCGGGCCATCCTGCGCGACAGCGCCGGCATCGCCCAGGTATTGCTGGTCGATGCCCAGCAGACCGTCAGCCTGCAACCGGTGACGCTGGGCGCCGTGCAGGATGACCGCTGGATCGTCACCCATGGCTTGAAGCCGGGCGACCGCATTGTCGTCGAAGGCCTGCAACACGCACGCCCCGGTGAAAAAGTCCGGGTCGATGACTCCCCTCTTCCACTTGCCCAGGTCCCTGGCCAGTAAGCAGGACGTTTGCCATGCCGCAGTTCTTTATCGACCGCCCGGTGTTCGCCTGGGTGGTGGCGTTGTTCATTCTGCTGGCCGGTGTGCTGGCAATCCCGCAGTTGCCGGTGGCGCAGTACCCCGACGTCGCGCCGCCGCAAATCGAAATCTACGCGGTGTACCCCGGTGCGTCGGCGCAAACCGTGGACCAGAGCGTGGTCAGCCTGATCGAGGAAGAGCTCAACGGCGCCGATCACCTGCTGTACTTCGGTTCCCAGAGCAGCCTGGGCAGCGCCACCATCACCGCGACGTTCCAGCCGGGCACCAACCCGGAGCTGGCCCAGGTCGATGTGCAGAACCGGCTCAAGACCGTGGAATCGCGCCTGCCCCAGGCCGTCACCCAGCAGGGCTTGCAGGTGGACAAGGTGTCGGCCGGTTTCCTGCTGCTGATCACGCTCACCTCCAACGACGGCAAGCTCGACGATGTGGCGCTCAGCGACTACCTGGCGCGCAACGTGATGAACGAGATCAAGCGCCTGGACGGCGTCGGCAAGGCGCAACTGTACGGCGCCGAGCGGGCGATGCGGATCTGGATCGACCCGCAGAAACTGCTCGCCTTCAACCTGACGCCGGCCGACGTCAATGCCGCCATCGTGGCGCAGAACGCCCAGGTGTCGGCGGGCAGCATCGGCGACCTGCCGGCACGCACCACCCAGGAGATGACCGCGACGGTACTGGTCAAGGGGCAGTTGTCGACGCCCGAAGAGTTCGCCGACATCGTACTCAAGGCCAACCCTGACGGCTCCACCGTGCGCATTGGCGACGTGGCGCGGGTGGAAGTCGGCAGCCAGGAATACCAGTTTTCCACGCGGCTCAATGGCAAGCCTTCCACCGCCGTTGGCGTACAACTGTCGCCGGGGGCCAATGCCCTCAACACCGCGACGCTGGTGCGCACGAAGATGGATGAGCTGTCGCGTTACTTCCCCGCGGGCGTCGAGTACAAGATCCCCTATGACACCTCGCCGTTCGTCAAGGTCTCGATCACCAAGGTGGTGTACACCCTGGGCGAGGCCATGCTGCTGGTGTTCGCCGTGATGTTCCTGTTCCTGCAGAACATTCGCTACACCCTGATCCCGACACTGGTGGTGCCCGTGGCGCTGATGGGCACGTTCGCGACCATGCTCGCCCTGGGTTTTTCCATCAACGTGTTGACCATGTTCGGCATGGTCCTGGCGATCGGCATCCTGGTGGACGACGCCATCGTCGTGGTGGAGAACGTCGAGCGGATCATGGCCAGCGAAGGACTGTCGCCCAAGGAAGCGACGCGCAAGGCGATGCGGCAGATCACCGGCGCGATCATCGGCATCACCCTGGTGCTGGTGGCGGTGTTCATTCCCATGGCGTTCATGCCCGGATCGGTGGGCGTGATCTACCGGCAATTCTCGCTGTCCATGGCGACCTCGATCCTGTTCTCGGCGTTCCTGGCCCTGAGCCTCACGCCGGCGCTGTGCGCGACCTTGCTCAAGCCCATCGACCAGGGTGAGCATCACGCCAAGGGCGGTTTCTTCGGCTGGTTCAATCGCCGCTTCGACCAATTGGGCGATCGCTACCAGGGCTGGGTCGCCTACGCACTCAAGCGCACCGGCCGCTACCTGCTGATCTACGGGGTGCTGCTGGTGGGCATGGGCCTGCTGTTCACGCGTCTGCCCTCCTCGTTCCTGCCGGTGGAGGACCAGGGCTACACCATCACCGACATCCAGTTGCCGCCCGGCGCGAGCAAGAACCGCACGGTGCAGGTGGTGGAGCAGATCGAAGCTCACAACGCCGGCGAGCCGGGCGTGAGCGACAGCACGGTGATCCTCGGTTTCAGTTTTTCCGGCAGCGGGCAGAATGCGGCCCTGGCGTTCACCACCCTGAAGGACTGGTCGCAGCGGGCAAGCGACGATTCGGCCAGCTCGATTGCCGACCGAGCCAACCAGGCGTTCGGCGCGATCAAGGACGCTATGGCCTTTGCGGTGCTGCCGCCACCAGTGGATGGCCTGGGCACCTCCAGTGGCTTCGAGTTCCGCCTGCAGGATCGCGGCGGCCTTGGCCACGCCACGCTGATGCAGGCCCGCGACGAATTGCTCGCCGCGGCCGGAAAAAGCCCGGTGTTGATGAACGTGCGTGAAAGCGCCCTGGCCGAAGCGCCGCAGGTCCAACTGGAGGTCGACCGCAAGCAGGCCAATGCCCTGGGCGTTTCCTTCGCCGACGTGGGTAACGTGCTGTCCACGGCGGTGGGCTCGGCCTACGTCAATGACTTCCCCAACCAGGGGCGGATGCAGCGGGTGGTGGTCCAGGCACAAGGCGACCAGCGCGGCCAGGTGGCCGACCTGCTGAAGATCCATGTGCGCAACAACGCCGGGAAGATGGTGCCGCTGTCGGCGTTCGTCCAGGCCAGATGGACCCAGGGCCCGACACAATTGACCCGCTACAACGGCTACCCGGCCATCAGCATTTCCGGCGAACCGGCGCCCGGCCACAGCACCGGCGAAGCCATGGCCGAGATCGAGCGGCTGGTGGCCCAGGGGCCGGCCGGCCTGGGGCAGGAATGGACCGGGCTGTCCCTGCAGGAACGCTTGTCCGGCAGCCAGGCGCCGCTGTTGCTCGGGCTGTCGTTGCTGGTGGTGTTCCTGTGCCTGGCGGCGCTGTACGAGAGTTGGTCGATCCCGACGTCGGTGCTGCTGGTGGTGCCACTGGGGGTGCTCGGCGCGGTGCTCGCGGTGTCGATGCGCGGCCTGCCCAACGATGTGTTCTTCAAGGTCGGGCTGGTGACCATCATCGGGTTGTCGGCGAAGAATGCGATCCTGATCATCGAGTTCGCCAAGAGCCTGTACGACCAGGGCCATGATCTGATCGACGCCACGCTCCAGGCGGCGCGCCTGCGCCTGCGACCGATCATCATGACCTCCCTAGCCTTCATCCTCGGCGTCGTGCCCCTGGCCATCGCCACCGGCGCCAGCTCGGCGAGCCAACAAGCCATCGGGACCGGGGTGATCGGCGGGATGATCACCGCGACCCTGGCGGTGGTGTTTGTCCCGGTGTTCTTTGTCGGGGTGATGAATCTGGTGCGCAAGCGTCCTGACAGCCACTGATCGGCCGGGGGGGCGGCTTGCCTGGGATGGCGAGGCTGGATGGGCGGCCGCCTTCGCGAGCAAGCTCGTTCCCACAAAGGGCCCCTCTGACACTTGGAAACCTGTGGGAGCGAGCTTGCTCGCGAAAGCGGTCGCGACGCACGGCGAGTCTCAGGCCCGCCGTGCTAGCAGCAGCCCCGCCGCACAGGCCGCGATGCGCTCGCAGGCCTGGGCCAGTTTCAGCTGGTCGACCACCAGCCCGATGCGGATATGCCCCGCCGCGCTGGGGCCGAAAGCCTCGCCGGCGAGCACCGAGACGCCATAGCCGTCCAGCAGGTGTTCGGCAAAGCCTTGGGCGTCGAGACCGGTCTGGCGGATGTCGACCATGACGAACATGCCGCCATCGGGTCGCACCGGCTTGAGGCCCGGACAGTCGCCAAGCATGGCGCACACCAGGTCGCGGCGCTGGCGATACTCTTCGCGCATGTGCGCCACTTCAGGCAAATCTTCTTCGAGGGCCACCTGGGCCGCCCGCTGCACGAAATCCGGTAGGCCGAAGAGCATGCACAACGACAGGTTCGCCAAGTGTTCGGCCAAGGGCTCGGGTCCAAGGACCCAGCCAATGCGCCAACCGGTCATGGCATGGGATTTGGAAAGGCTGTTGATGGTCGCCGTGCGTTCGGCCATGCCCGGCAGACTGGCCGGGCTGATGTGCTCACCTTCGTACAACAGGTCGCTGTAGACCTCGTCGCTGATCAGCCACAGGTCATGCTCGATGCACAACTGCGCCAGTCCTCGCCAGGTCGCGAGCGGCAGACTGGCGCCTGATGGGTTGTTGGGGCTGTTGAGCAGCATCGCCCGGGTCCGCCCGGTGATCAGGCCGGCCACATCGGCCGGTTCGACCCTGAACCCGTTCTCCGGACGCACCGGCACCGGCACCACTGTCGCCCCGCAGGCACCGAACACCGCCTCGTAGGTGACATACATCGGCTCGGCGACGATCACCTCGTCGCCCGGGTCGAGCAGGCACTGCGCGACTGCATACACCGCGCACTGCGCGCCGGGCAACACGGTGACATGCCCGGCGTAGACCGGCTGGCCGCAGCGCCGCTGATGACGCCGGGCTATTCGGCTGCGCAAGGTGTACAGGCCACGGATGTCCGAGTAATGCGTATCCCCGGCCCGCAGGCTGCCCACCGCGGCATCGACGATGGCGCGCGGTGTGTCGAAATCCGGATCGCCCACCGACAACAGCAGCACGTCCATGCCCTGTTCGCGCATGGCCAGCGCCCGATCGTGAATGTGCCAGGCGGCGGCGCCATCGCCGGTGATGCGTTGGGTCAAGGCTGAAAAGCGCATGCATATCTCCTGATTGCGCGGTGTCCAGCCTCAACCCTATCTCAAATCACAAACCGCGCCACCATCGCGTTCAACGTCACCGCCAGGCGCGACAGTTCGTGGGACGCGTCGCTGGTCTGTTTCGCACCGCTGGCCGACTGGGTGGCGAGGTCGCGAATGTTGACCAGGTTGCGGTCCACTTCGCGGGACACCTGGGCCTGTTCCTCCGAAGCGCTGGCGATGACCAGGTTGCGCTCGTTGATCTGGTGGATCGATTGGGTGATCTGTTCCAGGGCCACGCCGGCGGCGCGGGCCATTTCCAGGGTGCTCTGGGTGCGCTGGTTGCTTTGCTGCATCGACTGCACGGCCTCACCGGTGCCGTTCTGGATACCGGCGACCATTTTCTCGATTTCCTGGGTCGATTGCGCAGTGCGGTGGGCCAAGGCCCGGACCTCGTCGGCCACCACCGCGAAACCGCGTCCGGCCTCCCCGGCGCGGGCGGCTTCGATGGCGGCGTTGAGCGCCAGCAAGTTGGTCTGTTCGGCGATGGCGCGGATCACGTCCAGGACCTTGCCGATATCGCGCCCCTGCACCGCCAGGCCTTCGATCATCGCCGCGGTGCTTTGCACGTCGTGGGTCATGGTCTGGATCGCCTCGACGGTTTCCACCACCCGCGAGCGACCTTCCCGGGCCGCCTGGGTCGATTGGTTCGACGCCTCGGACGTGGACACCGCATTACGCGCGACCTCTTCCACTGCGGTGGTCATTTCGTTGACCGCCGTGGCGGCCTGTTCGATTTCATTGTGTTGCTGTTGCAGGCCACGGGAAGATTCCTGGGTCACCGCGCTCAACTCTTCGGCGGCGGCGCCCAACTGGGTGGCGGAGCCGGCGATCTGCTCGATGGTCTTGCGCAGGCTGGCTTGCATGTCGGCCAGGGCCTTGAGCAACCGAGCGGGTTCGTCCTTGCCGTCGTCCGTGATCACCTGCACCAGGTTCCCGCCAGCAATGACTCGCGCCGCCTCCAGCGCTCGGTTGAGCGGCAACACAATGCTGCGAGTCAACGCCAGCGCGAGCAGCACGGTGGCCAACGCAGCGACGAGCGACACGATGATGATGCCCGCCAGCGCGTTGTCAAAGTGCGCGCCCGCCTCGGCCGACGCCTCTACAGAGCCGGACACGTTGATCGCGATAAGCTTGTTGAGCTGCTCGCCCATCAGGTCGGTGCCTTCCTTGATTCGGCTATTGATCAGGGCGCGCAGCTCATCGACCTTGTTCTGTCGCGACAGGTCGAGCATCTCTTTCTGGGCTTGCAGGTAGTTGCCAAGGGTCACGGAAAAAGTCTTGTATAGCTCTTTTTCCTCGGCTTCGGCTGGCAACGCCGCGTAACTGGTGTCGGCCTTGTGCAGTTTCTCCACCAGCACACCGATGCGGGTTTCGGCCTCTGCCAGGCTGGCCGGCTCGCGGTTGACCAGGATGCGGAACGACAGGATGCGCATGCGCAGCACGTTCTCCAGCACGTTGGCCAGGTACGCGACGCTGGGCACCTGGTTTTGCTCCATGTCCACCGAGGCCTGGCGGATCACCGACATGCGATTGGCAGCGAATAAGCCCAGGCCAATGACAAGCAGAGCAATGAAAGCGAAGCCAAGGAAGGCTCGGGGCGCGATGTTCAGGCTACGAAGGGACATGTAAAGACCTCGGGGCAATGGGGTCGAGCATCCATGCCAGTCAGTGTAGGGTGGGGTGCTGATGGGTACGCTTAACCCCTTTATCGGCTGGGCTGTAGGCTTTTTACAGGGGGATGTAAAAAAATATTTCAGGAGCACTTATCGGCTGGCGACCTGCCACAGCCGGGCAATATCCCGGGCCCGCTCGCCCAGCAGGCGCGCCGCATCGGCACAGGCCTCTTGCAGCGTCATCGGGCCGCTGGCCAGGGCGAAGGCGGCATCGACACCGTGCTCATACAGCGCCGGGTAGCCCTCCCCCAACGTACCGGCGATAACCAGCACCGGCACGCCGTGCTGGCGGGCGATGCGGGCCACGCCGAAGGGCGTCTTGCCGCGCAGGGTCTGCGCGTCGAAACGGCCTTCGCCAGTGATCACCAAGTCAGCGCCCTGTACCGCAGCGGCCAGCCCCACCAGTTGGGCGACCACCTCCACGCCCGTGCGAAACCGCGCGCCGAGGAACGCCTTGGCGGCGAACCCGAGGCCGCCGGCGGCACCGCTGCCCGGTTCGTCGCGCACATCCTTGTGCAGGGCCTGGGCACAGTGTTCGGCGAAGTGTCCCAGGGCTGCGTCCAGCCACCGCACTTGCTGGGCGGAAGCACCTTTTTGCGGGCCGAAAATGGCGGAAGCCCCCTGGGGGCCGCACAGTGGGTTGTCGACGTCGGCGGCAATCTCGAAATCGACCTGGGCCAGGCGCGGGTCCAGTCCGCTGAGGTCGATGCGCGACAGGTTCTTCAGGGCCAGGCCGCCCGGAGCAAGCACCTGGCCGTGTTCATCCAGCAACGCCACGCCCAGGGCTTGCATCGCACCGGCACCGCCGTCATTGGTGGCACTGCCGCCGATGGCCAGGATCACCCGCCCGGCCCCTTCATCCAGGGCGGCGCGAATCAGTTCGCCAGTGCCATAGGTGCTGCTGGAGCAGGCATCGCGCTGCCCCGGCGCGACCAATTGCAGGCCGCTGGCCTCGGCCATTTCGATGATCGCGGTGCGGCTCTCGGGCAACCAGCCCCAGCTTGCCTCGACCGCGCTACCCAACGGCCCTCGAACCCGGTTGCGACGCCATTGTCCGTTGCACGCCGCCAGCACCGACGCCACCGTCCCCTCCCCGCCATCGGCCATCGGACACTTGATCAACTGTGCAGCCGGCCAGACCTGGGCCAGCCCGGCGGCGATGGCGTCGGCGACGCCCTGGGCACTGAGGCTGTCCTTGAACGAGTCGGGGGCGATGACTATTTTCATATTATTCTCCGGTTCCGATGCCCAGCATGCTGCCAGCTGACCGCAACCGTGACGCCGGTCTGCCGCACAAAAGACAGGGGGGATTATTGTTCAATTTTACAAAGGGTGGGGTTGGTAGGGGGATGGTTGTTGGATGGAAGGGCCTCTTCGCGGGCAAGCCCGCTCCCACAGTTAATCAGCGTGAATACCGAATCCATGTACACCACAAATCATTTGTGGGAGCGGGCTTGCCCGCGAAGATGGCGGCACAGGCGACATAATTTCCCCAGTACAACCACCCTCGCGAGCACAGGGTTACAGCGGTGGGCTTTCGGTCTGCGGCAACAACTGCACCCCCAGGTACAACGCCAACATGCCATCCAGCCGCAACGGATCGACCCCACTGAGCTCGGCGATGCGTTCCATGCGGTAGCGCAAGCTGTTGCGGTGGATCCCCAGGGCCTCGGCGCAAGCCTGGCTCTGGCCGTCGTGTTCGCACCAGCTGCGCAAGGTCGTGAGCAACTGGCCGTTGCTGTCCTTGGCGATCACCTTGCGCAGCGGTGCCAGCAATTCGTCGAGGGCATCGTCGCTGCGATGACGCCAGAGCATCACCGGCAGGCGATAACGGGCAAGGCTCAGCAGCCGCAATTGCGGCAACACATCGCGACCGTAGGCCAGCAGGTCCGCGACCCGACGGTAGCACCGACGCAGTCCCGCCAGCCCTTCGGCCTGGCCACCCACCGCCACTCGCAAGATGCACCAGCCCAGCCCGTCGAGCTTGCCCAGCAGCCGCTCGTTTTCCACCGACGCGGTGACCGGCCGGCACCAGAGCAACGAGGACTTGGACGAGGTCAGGCACCAACTGTCCGGGTAGCGTGACATCAACCAGGCGCTCAACGTCTCGACGCTCTGCCCTGGCCCATGCTCCGGGCCCAGCTCGAACAGATACGGCACCCGTGACAGTTGCGGCTTGAGGCCCATCTGGCGGGCTTCGTCCAACAACCGCGGCGAATCCCCGGCGTCCCCCAGCAGCAAAGCCAGCAAGTCGTCACACCGTTGCCGGCGCCATTGCTGCTCGGCCTGCTGGTTGCGCTGGCCCACCAGCATCTCGGCGGTCATGCGTACCAGTTCGGCGTAGGTGCGCAACTGCTCGGGCTCGCCGGTGATGCCCAGCACGCCGATCAGGCGCTGATCGAGCATCAGCGGCAGGTTGATGCCTGGCTGCACGCCCTTGAGGTGCCTCGCCGTGTGCGCGTCGATTTCCACCACCCGGCCATTGGCCAGGACCAATTGCGCGCCCTCGTGGCGGGTATTGACGCGCCCGGGCTCACCGCTGCCGAGGATCAGGCCCTGGTTGTCCATGACATTGACGTTGTATGGCAGGATCGCCATCGCCCGGTCGACGATGTCCTGCGCCAGGTCATGATCCAGTTCGAACATGGGACGGTGTTCCTTGCAAGCGGCGTGGGTGAAGGTTTGGAGCGCAGGGCGCCAGGGCGATTGGTCAGGCGCACAGGGTCCTGCTCCAAACCCTGTGCTCAGGCACAAAGACACGGCCCCCGGGCTGGCCGAGACTCAAGGGCAGTCAACGTTACCCCCTTGGCTCGTACAAATCATAATAAAGAGAGACCCGCCATGTCCCAGAGCGCAACGGCCCTCCTGGCTACGCACGACGAGAAAAACAGCGTCTACAAGCGCATCACCCTGCGCTTGATCCCCTTCATTTTCATCTGCTACCTGTTCAACTACCTCGACCGGGTCAACGTTGGCTTCGCCAAGTTGCAGATGCTCGATGCGCTGAAGTTCAGCGAAACCGTCTACGGCCTCGGTGCCGGGATCTTCTTCATCGGCTACGTCCTGTGCGGCGTACCCAGCAACCTGGCCCTGAGCAAGTTCGGCCCCCGGCGCTGGATCGCGCTGATGATGATCACCTGGGGCACGTTGTCGACCTGCCTGCTGTTCGTCACCACGCCCACCGGCTTCTACACCTTGCGGCTGTTCACCGGCGCGGCCGAAGCCGGGTTCTTCCCGGGTGTGGTGCTATACCTCTCGCAGTGGTTCCCGACCTTCCGACGCGGCCGGATCATGGCGTTGTTCATGTCCGCCATTCCGGTGTCGGGCCTGTTGGGCAGCCCGTTTTCCGGCTGGATCCTCAACCACTTCGCCGCCGGCCAAGGCGGCCTGGCCGGCTGGCAGTGGATGTTCCTGCTGCAAGGCATCCCGACGGTGATCCTCGGTGCGCTGGCGTTCTTTTTGCTCAGCGACACCTTCGCCAACGCCAAGTGGCTGACCGACCAGGAGCGCGCCGTGCTCACCGCCGACCATGCCCAGGACCTGGCGAACAAACCGAACACCAGCAGCGACTCCCTGCTGGCCGTGTTCAAGAACCCGGCGATCTGGGCCTTTGGCCTGGTGTACTTCTGCATCCAGAGCGGTGTGTATGCGATCAACTTCTGGCTGCCGTCGATCATCAAGAGCCTGGGTTTCAGCGATAACCTGGTGATCGGCTGGTTGAGCGCGATCCCCTATCTGCTGGCGGCGGTGTTCATGCTGCTGGTGGGCCGCTCGGCGGACCTGCGCAAGGAACGTCGCTGGCACCTGGTGGTGCCGATGCTGATGGGCGCGGCCGGGCTGCTGATCGCCGTCAACTTCGCTACCACGCCGGCCATCGCCATCCTCGGCCTGTCCATCGCCACCATGGGCGCCCTCACCGGCCTGCCGATGTTCTGGCCGGTGCCTACCGCCCTGCTCAGCGCCGGCGCGGCGGCGGGCGGCCTGGCGCTGATCAACTCCATGGGCCAGATGGCCGGTTTCCTGAGCCCTTACCTGGTGGGTTGGGTCAAGGATGCCACCGGCTCCACCGATGCCGCGCTGTACGTGTTGGCCGGGGTGATCGTGGCCGGCAGCCTGCTGGCGTTGCGCATGACGCGTACGCTCAGGGCCTGAGCATTGCCTCTGTGGGAGCCGGCTTGCTCGCGAAAGCAGTGGATCAATGGCAGCTATGTCAACTGACACGCCCTCTTCGCGAACAAGCCTGCTTCCACAGTGAATGGGGGGGTGTTCGATAAATCTGTTTGATCCATGCGCCTGTTCTGGGGTTTGATTGGACCTTTCCCATGGATGAAGGATTTTGTCATGAGCTACCGCACGCTAGGCCATTCCGGGTTGCAGGTGTCCACGCTGACCCTGGGCACCATGATGTTCGGCGAACAGACCAGCACCGAGGACTCGCTGCGGATCATCGACAAGGCCTGGGACCAGGGCATCAACTTCATCGACACGGCGGACGTCTACACCAACGGCCGCTCCGAAGAGATCGTCGGCGAGGCGATCGCCCGCCACCGCCACGAGTGGGTGCTCGCCACCAAGGTCGGCTTCGGCCCGGCGGACGGCGTGCCCAATCGCAGCGGCCTGAGCCGCAAGCATCTGTTCAACGGCATCGAGGCCAGCCTGAACCGCCTGGGCACCGACTACCTGGACATCTACTACCTGCACCGTGAAGACCACAACACCCCGCTGCACGTCACCGTCTCGGCCATCGGCGACCTGATTCGCCAGGGCAAGATCCGCTATTGGGGCCTGTCGAACTACCGCGGCTGGCGCATCGCCGAGGTGATCCGGATTGCCGACAGCCTGGGCATCGACCGACCGGTGATCAGCCAACCGCTGTACAACATCGTCAACCGCCAGGCGGAAACCGAGCAGATCACCGCCGCCCAGAACTACGGCCTCGGCGTGGTGCCCTTCAGCCCCCTCGCCCGTGGCGTGCTCAGCGGCAAGTACGCGCCGGACGCCGCGCCAGATGCCAACAGCCGCGCCGGTCGCCAGGACAAACGCATCCTGGAAACCGAGTGGCGGGTCGAGTCCCTGCGCATCGCCCAGCAGATCCAGCAGTACACCCAGGGGCGGGGCGTGGGCATCGTCGAGTTCGCCATCGCCTGGGTGCTGAACAACCGCGCGGTCACCTCGGCCATCGTCGGGCCTCGCACCGAAGCGCAATGGGACGCCTATGCCAAGGCGCAGGCGGTCAGGATCACGGCGGATGACGAAGCCTTCATCGATTCGCTGGTGACGCCGGGGCATGCCTCGACGCCAGGCTTCAACGACGTCGGGCATTTCGTGTCGGGGCGCGTACCGCTGACGTCATAGGCCTGATACGCAACAAGCCCTTGCGGCGAGGGAGCGTGCTCCCGCTCGGCCGCGCAACGGACCCCACCGCTGCGCGGCCGGGCGGGAGCTCGCTCCCTCGCCACAACAAGGGTCCGTCACACACGCCGCCACCCCGCTAACAAGAGGCCTCCGTGTCCAAAGGTATCGCTCTATCGGTCTCGGCGTCCGCGCTGTTCGCCGTCATGTACTACTACACCTCGCTGCTCACGCCACTGACCGGCGTGGAGATTTTTGGTTGGCGCATGTTGCTGACCATGCCCTGCATGACCGTGTTCATGCTGGTGGCTCGGGAATGGAAACTGGTCACGGCGCTGCTGCGGCGCCTGGTCGACACCCCACGGCTGTTGATCGGGGCGATCGCGTCTTCGGCCCTGATGGGGGCGCAGTTGTGGCTGTTCATGTGGGCGCCGCTCAACGGCTACAGCCTGGATGTGTCGCTGGGGTACTTCCTGCTGCCGCTGTCGATGGTCCTGACCGGGCGCATCGTCTATGGCGAACGCCTGTCGTACCTGCAGAAAATCGCCGTGTTCTTCGCCACGCTCGGGGTGTTCAACGAGCTGTACCAGGCCGGTGGTTTTTCCTGGGCGACCTTGCTGGTGGTGATCGGCTATCCGATCTACTTCATCCTGCGAAAACGCATCAAGACCGACAACCTGGGTGGGCTCTGGCTGGACATGACGCTGATGCTGCCGGTGGCGCTCTGGTTCGTGCAGAGCGGCGAGCAAGGCTTCAACGTGTTCGACCAACACCCCTGGTTGTCGCTGCTGATCCCGGTGCTTGGGGTGATCAGCGCCTCGGCGCTGGTGTCCTACATCATTGCCAGCCGGCTGCTGCCGTTCAGCCTGTTCGGGCTGTTGAGCTACGTAGAGCCGGTACTGTTGCTGGGCGTCGCGCTGTTGCTGGGCGAGAGCATCAAGGCCGGCGAATGGCTGACCTACCTCTCGATCTGGATGGCCGTGGCAGTGCTGGTGTTCGAAGGCTTCAAGCACCTGACGCGACATCATCGGCGTAAAGCTTGAAGTATAAATAGGACCTCGTGGAAGCGAGCTTGCTCGCGATAGCGGTATGTCAGTCAACAGGCATTGAATGACGGGCCGCCATCGCGAGCAAGCTCGCGCCCACAACCGTGTGGCTCGCGGATTACTCCGTGGCCAACACCCCACGCCGCACCTGGTCACGCTCGATGGACTCGAACAGCGCCTTGAAGTTGCCCTCGCCGAAGCCATCATCGCCCTTGCGCTGGATGAATTCGAAGAACACCGGCCCCATCAGAGTTTCCGAAAAGATCTGCAGCAACAGGCGCTTGTCGCCCTGCTCGGACGCGCCGTCCAGCAGGATGCCCCGCGATTGCAGCGCCTCGACCGGCTCACCGTGGTTGGGCAGGCGGCCTTCGAGCATCTCGTAGTAGGTGTCTGGCGGCGCGGTCATGAAGCGCATGCCGATACTCTTGAGCCGGTCCCAGGTCTTGATCAGGTCGTCGGTCAGGAATGCCACGTGCTGGATGCCTTCGCCGTTGAACTGCATCAGGAACTCTTCGATCTGCCCAGCGCCCTTGGACGACTCTTCGTTCAGCGGGATGCGGATCATGCCGTCCGGGGCCGTCATGGCCTTGGAGGTCAGGCCGGTGTACTCGCCCTTGATGTCGAAGTAGCGGATCTCGCGGAAGTTGAACAGCTTCTCGTAGAAGCCGGCCCAATAAGCCATGCGCCCGCGATACACGTTGTGGGTCAGGTGGTCGATGATCTTCAGGCCGGCGCCCACCGGATTGCGGTCGACGCCTTCGAGGAACACGAAGTCGATGTCATAGATCGAGCTGCCTTCGCCGAAACGGTCGATCAGGTACAGCGGCGCACCGCCAATGCCCTTGATCGCCGGCAGGTTCAACTCCATCGGGCCGGTCTCGATGTGGATCGGCTGGGCGCCGAGCGACAGGGCCCGCTTGTACGCCTGCTGCGAATCCTTGACCCGGAACGCCATGCCGCACACCGACGGGCCATGCTCGGCCGCGAAGTACGACGCCACGCTGTGGGGTTCATTGTTGAGGATCAGGTTGATCGCGCCCTGGCGATACAGGTGCACGTCCTTGGACCGGTGGGTCGCCACCTTGGTGAAGCCCATGATCTCGAAGATCGGCTCCAGGGTGTTGGGGGTCGGTGATGCGAACTCGATGAACTCAAAGCCCATCAGGCCCATTGGGTTTTCGTATAGATCTGCCATGTCGGCGCCTCATCATGCTTATCAATTAACAAACGTTAGTTGCCAGTCATGCGAGGGCACGCGGTGGCGCGCAGGAAATGCCGCGAACGCTGCGGGCGAGGAAATCGCCGTAGATCAGTTGAAACCCAAGTATCTTCATTGTCGACCCAAGGCTTTTGCGGGCGAGGCTTCTGCTGCCAGAAGACGTTATTCTTATATGCGTAAATCGATTCTACACAGCGTAACCAGATTTGTCCGCCTTCCGTATCAAATCGCCTTTTTCCTCGACCGCGCAAGAGGTTTGTTGCACAGGAAAATGCCGCCCAGGATCAACCCGCCGCCCAGGCTCATCATGGCGGTGAACCGCTCGTCCAGTAGCAGTGCTCCGAGCAGCACCGCCGTGAGCGGATTGAGGGCGATGAACACCCCGGAACGGGTCGCACCAATCCGCCGGATGCCGTCGTACCAGGCAATGTAGGCCAGGGCCGAGCCCAACACGCCCAGGTACAACAGGCTCAACCACTGCTTCAGGTCCAGCGCGCGCAGGGTGTCGAGGCGAACCTCCCCGCCGATGGCGCAGGCCAGCCACAGCATCAACGTGCCCAGCAGAATCGACCAGGTCACGGTTTGCAGCGGCCCCAGGCGCTCATTCAGGTCCCTGGAAAACAGCGAATAGATGCCCCACCCCAGCACACAGCCAAAAATCAGCCCGTCGCCCAGCCAGCTTTGCGTCGCCCCCTGTAACAGGGCAGGGTCACGGCTCACAATCACCAGCCCCGCCCCACCGATGCACAGCACGATGCCCGCGACTTTCAGCGCCCCAAGGCGTTCCTTGAACAGGCCCCAGGACGCCAACCCGATCACCGCCGGGTTCAGGGCGACGATCAACGAGGCCCGCGATGCGCTGATGGACTGCAAGCCGTAGAAGAAACACAGGTTGTAGAAGAAGATGCCAAAAAAGCCCAGCGCGGCCAATTGCAGCCCTTGCTTGAAGCTGGGCCTGGCCAGGGGAATCCGCGCCAAGGCGAGAAACGACAGCAGCGCGAGGCTGGCGAGCAGGAAACGCAAGCTGGCCGCGAACAGCGGCGCCAATGCATCAGAGAGGATCCGGCCAGCCACGAACGTGCCGCCCCAGATCATGGTGACCATGGCGAGCTTGAAGTAGACCGGCAGGTCGGAGGGGGTTGAGACGGTTTGTTCCAACGCGTTCATGGTTCACCTGGAGGTCAATCGAACCGTGTCGAGGGGCGCTTGCTTCCTCACCACGGTATCGGACGGGGCTGGGATGCCGTATTGTTTGCCTCATGCCTGATCATCGTAAAATGAGCATTCACTCATGACCCTCACCCAACTGGAAATCTTCTCCGTGGTCGCCGAGCTGAGGGGGTTTACCGCTGCGGCTACCCGCCTGGGCATCAGCCAGTCGGCGGTATCCCACGCCATCAAGGCGCTGGAGCAGGAGTTGGGGGTGGAACTGCTCCGACGTCACCAGGCCCCGGTGGAGCTCAGCGACATCGGTCAGCAGTTACTGCCGCGGGCACGGGCCATGCTCGGGTTGGCCAACACATTGCGCCAGGAAGCCGCCGATGCCCGGGGCATGCGCCGTGGCACGTTGCGCATCGGCTCGTTCGGGCCGACGTCGTCCATGAAACTGCTGCCCGCCCTCCTGCAGCGCTACCGTGCCTTGCATCCGGGGATCGAAGTACACATCGACGAAGGGCCGGACCGCCAGGTCATTCAATGGCTGGACGAGCGGCGGATCGACGTCGGCTTCGTGGTGCTTCCCGAAGACCGCTTCGACACCGTTCAATTGCTGGAAGACCAGATGGTCGCGCTGCTGCCCACGCAGCATCCCTTGGCCGCCCATGCCAGCCTGAGCCTCAAGGATTTGTGCAACGACCCGTTCGTGCTCACCGAGGCTGGCTCGTCGGAACTGGTCATGCGGCTGTTCAATGCCGCCCGGCTCACGCCGAACGTGCGCTTTCGCTGCTCGCAATTGCTCAGCACCCTGGACGTGGTACGACGGGGCGAAGCGCTGAGCGTGGTGTCCGAAGGCTCGCTGCCGGCGAGCGGAAACCCGGGTTTTGTCGCTCGCCCCCTGGCACCGCCGATCCCCCGCCAGATTGGCCTGGCGGTCCTGGACAGTCGCCAGGCGTCACCGGCCACCCTGGCGTTCATCGAACTGGCGAGGCAATCATTGCGCGGTCCGCGCGGGCAACTTCCACAACCTTAACTACTTGCAATTGATTAGCCATCAAGACTACTTGAAGCACCCGGCATAAGGCTAACTGCCCACCGTCGAGACATTGACGCCAGCGTTTCATTCATAAATACCGGCGCTATTGTTACATGGAGAAAAAGTTACGATTTACACTTTCGGGATTAACTACTACAATTTTTTTACCTGTGCTAGATAGCAGGAGAGTCATTTATCACCGAGTCGCTTCAAGCGCTTGGCTTGTGGCTTTGTTTGCGGTTGATATCAGCCAAACATTCTGATTGGAGTAACGATTTTGTCCAGACTCGCTGAATTTCGTGCAGCCGAAAAGGCCCTTCAAGAACAGCTCAAGCAGCTGGAATCACTGAAGAACGACGCCGGGCTCAAGAAAGAAATCGAATTCGAAGAAAAGCTCCAGGGACTGATGAAAACCTACGGCAAGAGCCTGCGCGACATCGTCGCGATCCTCGACCCGAACCCGTCCAAGGCCAGCCTGCAATCGAACAAACCCACCAAGACCCGCCGTGCGCGAGTGGTGAAGGTCTACCAGAACCCGCACACGGGCGAACTGATCGAGACCAAGGGCGGCAACCACCGCGGCCTGAAAGCCTGGAAAGAACAGTATGGCGCGGCCACTGTCGATTCCTGGTTGCGTGGCTGACAGCAAACGGCCTGCAAAAAAGCCCTGAATCATTCAGGGCTTTTTTATGGAGCACACTTTTGTTTACACCGGCACATTGCGCTGAACGCCTTATAGTTTCAGGCTGTTTCGTACCGACTGCACTTCATCCTGGCTTTCAACAAATACCTGTGCCTGTCCCGCATAGGACAGCACATAAGCCTTACCCCCATTTAGTGCCGCAACGAGAGCCTGGGACAATACGTGTCGTCCGTTCTGGGTGATGGTGCAAGTGGTTTCCAATGCTGTTACTCCACCCAACATGGCGGCATGGATCTTATTGCAGACACTTTGGTAACCGCCCTGGAAAAAATCCTTCTGGATGGACTTGCGCATTTCCAGCAACACGCCTTGCAAGTTGACCTGATGATCAGGCTCGACGGGGGTCGTGGTCAGTTCCATGACCATCACCGCATTGCCGGCCGAATCGTTTTTAGTGGCTCGCTGGCGCAAGGTACCCACTGCTGCCGGAGCATCGGTGGCGGCGGGCAGCGGTTCGACGACCCACCCCTGGGGCCACGCCACCTGCGGTTCGTCCGCCTGGACGCCGGTGCCCGTAACGGTGGCAATGAGCAGGACAAACAGCGAAAGGAACGGTCGAATCATTGCGTTGGCACTCAAGGACGAAGCGTAAAGTCTGAAGCCCGCCGCCGGACCAGGCAATAGCCACGCGCGGTTTGGCGATGCCGCGCCCCTTGCGTATCATGGGCACGCCTGCAAGGAAGCCGTTTTACGCAAGCCCAGGAACCGTCGCGGCCTGCTGCGACGGCGTTTGCCCCACTTATTTTCCGGAGGGCCCATGAGCCTGCACGAACTCGATACTTTCCCTGGCGTCACCGCCCAACCGGACGCCGCCACGGCCCAATTCGTCTTCAACCACACCATGCTGCGAGTCAAGGACATCACCAAGTCCCTGGACTTCTACACCCGTGTGCTGGGTTTTTCCCTGGTGGAGAAACGCGACTTCCCGGAGGCCGAATTCAGCCTGTACTTCCTGGCCCTGGTGGACAAGAAGCAGATTCCGGCAGATGCCGCGGCGCGCACCGAATGGATGAAGTCGATCCCCGGCATCCTCGAACTGACCCACAACCATGGCACCGAAAACGACCCGGCGTTCGCCTACCACAATGGCAACACCGACCCTCGCGGATTCGGCCATATCTGCATCTCGGTGCCGGACATCGTCGCGGCTTGCGAGCGTTTTGAAGCACTGGGCTGCGACTTCCAGAAGCGCCTGAGCGATGGTCGCATGAAAAGCCTCGCGTTCATCAAGGATCCGGATGGCTACTGGGTCGAAATCATCCAGCCGGCGCCGCTGTGAACCTCACCACCGCTCCCACTGGGTGATGCATGATCCAAAACAAAACCCCATGGGCCAGGCCCATGGGGTTTTGTTTTTTCCAGCGACAACCTACGCCGGCGCAGAGGTACGGATCAGGTGGTCGAAGGCACTCAGCGAGGCCTTGGCGCCCTCGCCCACCGCGATCACGATCTGCTTGTACGGCACGGTGGTCACATCACCGGCGGCGAACACGCCCGGGATCGAGGTTTCCCCTCGGGCATCGACGATGATCTCGCCACGCGGGGACAGCTCCACAGTGCCTTTGAGCCAGTCGGTGTTAGGCAACAGGCCGATCTGCACGAAGATCCCTTCCAGCGCCACGTCCCGTACGTCACCACTTGGACGATCTTTGTAGCGCAGGCCGTTGACCTTCTGGCCGTCGCCCGTCACTTCAGTGGTCTGGGCGTTGGTGATCACGGTCACGTTCGGCAGGCTGTGCAGTTTACGCTGCAACACCGCGTCGGCCCGCAATTGCACATCGAACTCCAGCAAGGTGACGTGGGCGACGATACCGGCCAGGTCGATGGCCGCTTCGACACCGGAGTTACCGCCGCCGATCACCGCCACACGCTTGCCCTTGAACAGCGGACCGTCGCAGTGCGGGCAGTACGCCACGCCCTTGTTGCGGTACTGCTGCTCGCCCGGCACGTTCATTTCGCGCCAGCGCGCGCCGGTCGCCAGGATCACCGTCTTGGCCTTGAGGCTCGCGCCACTGGCGAACCTGACTTCGTGCAGCGCCCCCTCCTGCCCCGGCACCAAGGCCTCGGCGCGCTGCAGGTTCATGATGTCCACGTCGTATTGCTTGACGTGTTCCTCCAGGGCGACGGCCAGTTTCGGCCCTTCGGTTTCCTGGACCGAGATGAAGTTCTCGATCGCCATGGTGTCGAGCACCTGGCCGCCGAAGCGCTCGGCCGCCACACCCGTGCGGATGCCTTTGCGGGCCGCGTAGATCGCCGCTGAAGCACCAGCCGGGCCACCGCCGACCACCAGTACATCGAAAGCGTCCTTGGCGCTGATTTTCTCAGCCTGGCGTTCGATGCCGCTGGTGTCGATCTTGGCCAGGATTTCTTCCAGGCCCATGCGGCCCTGGCCGAAGTTCACGCCATTGAGGTACACGCTCGGCACGGCCATGATCTGACGCTCATCAACCTCAGCCTGGAACAGCGCACCGTCGATGGCCACGTGGCGGATATTCGGGTTCAGCACCGCCATCAGGTTCAGCGCCTGGACCACGTCCGGGCAGTTCTGGCACGACAGCGAGAAATACGTCTCGAAGTTGAATTCGCCCTTGAGTGCGCGAATCTGTTCGATGACTTCAGCACTGGCCTTCGACGGGTGGCCGCCGACTTGCAGCAAGGCCAGTACCAGCGAAGTGAATTCATGGCCCATGGGGATGCCGGCAAAGCGCAGGCTGATCTCGGCTCCCGGGCGGTTCAACGAGAACGATGGCTTGCGCGCATCGGTGCCGTCGTCGAGCAAGGTAATCTTGTCGGAAAGACTGGCAACGTCTTTGAGTAAGGCGAGCATTTCCTGGGATTTCGCACCGTCGTCGAGGGATGCGACGATCTCGATCGGCTGGGTGACCCGTTCCAGGTATGACTTCAACTGAGCTTTAAGATTGGCGTCCAACATACGGGCGATTTCCATGTTTTGAATTCAGAAAAAAAACGCCCGAGCGAATCTCGCCCGGGCGTTTTTGGGGGCGAAGCGGCTTACTTAGATCAAGAGCTGGTTCGCCCTCGGATGATGCATGGACTTAGATCTTGCCGACCAGGTCCAGGGACGGAGCCAGGGTGGCCTCGCCTTCTTTCCACTTGGCTGGGCAGACTTCGCCCGGGTGAGCGGCAACGTACTGGGCAGCCTTGATCTTGCGCAGCAGCTCGGAAGCGTCACGGCCTACGCCGCCGTCGTTGATTTCAACAATCTTGATCTGGCCTTCCGGGTTGATCACGAAGGTACCGCGGTCAGCCAGGCCAGCGTCTTCGATCAGCACGTCGAAGTTGCGGGAGATGGCCAGGGTCGGGTCGCCGATCATGGTGTACTGGATCTTGCCGATGGCTGGCGAGGTGTTGTGCCAGGCTGCGTGGGCAAAGTGAGTGTCGGTGGACACGCTGTAGATCTCGACGCCCAGTTTCTGGAACTCGGCGTAGTTGTCGGCCAGGTCTTCCAGTTCGGTTGGGCAAACGAAGGTGAAGTCGGCTGGGTAGAAAAATACGACAGACCACTTGCCTTTCAGGTCAGCGTCCGAGACTTCAACGAATGCGCCGTTTTTGAAGGCGGTAGCTTTGAACGGTTTAACTTGGCTGTTGATGATAGGCATCGATGTTTCTCCGTCAGGGTTGAAAAGTTGATGGAGAGAATCTTACCCACTCATTCCCGGCCTGGCTCATTGGCAAAGCTCATGCGAATGATTGGTTTTGGCTATCAGGAAACGCTATAGATAGAAGAAATCTGTGGGCGACGGCGAAGGCTGCGATCCGACGTGCTTGCACGAAAGATCGCAGCCTTGCTGGCGCATCAGGCGGTGGGCGTACGCAGGGTAACGAACTCTTCGGCGGCCGTCGGATGCACGCCAATGGTTTCGTCAAAATCACGCTTGGTGGCGCCGGCCTTGAGCGCGATGGCCAGGCCCTGGACGATCTCGCCAGCATCCGGGCCGACCATGTGGCAGCCCAGCACCTTGTCGGTGTGGGCATCGACCACCAGTTTCATCAGGGTGCGTTCCTGACAGTCGGTCAGGGTCAGCTTCATCGGCCGGAAACGGCTTTCGAAAATCTGCACCGGGTGGCCTGCCTCTCGGGCCTGTTCCTCGGTCAGGCCCACCGTGCCGATGTTCGGCAGGCTGAACACGGCCGTGGGGATCATCCGGTAGTCCACCCGGCGATACTGCTCAGGCTTGAACAGCCGCCGCGCCACGGCCATGCCCTCGGCCAGGGCGACCGGCGTGAGCTGGACGCGACCGATCACATCGCCAATGGCCAGAATCGAAGGCTCGGCGGTTTCGTACTGTTCGTTCACCTGCACAAAGCCTTTGTCGTCGAGGGTCACGCCGGTGTTTTCCAGGCCGAGGTTGTCGAGCATCGGACGTCGACCGGTGGCGTAGAACACGCAATCGGTGAGCAAGGTACGACCGTCCTTGAGCGTGACCTTGAGGCTGCCGTCATCCAGCTTGTCGATGCGCTCGATATCGGCGTTGAACTGCAGGTCCAGGCCACGGCGCGTCAGCTCTTCGGCCAGGTGCTTGCGCACCGCGCCGTCAAAGCCGCGCAGGAACAGCTCGCCGCGATAGAGCAGCGACGCTTGCGCGCCCATGCCATGGAAAATCCCGGCGAACTCCACCGCAATGTAGCCACCGCCGACCACGATGACCCGCTTGGGCAGTTCCTTGAGGAAGAATGCCTCGTTGGAACTGATGGCATGCTCGCGCCCCGGAATGTCCGGGATCATCGGCCAGCCGCCCGTGGCAATCAGGATGTGCCTGGCGGTGTAGCGCTGGCCATTGATCTCGACTTCATTGGGCCCGGTCAGCCGTGCATGGCCTTCGTGCAGCACCACGCCGCTGTTGACCAGCAAATTGCGGTAAATGCCGTTCAGACGGCTGATTTCGCGGTTCTTGTTGGCGATCAACGTGGCCCAATCGAAGCTTGCCTCGCCGGCGGTCCAGCCATAGGCCGAAGCTTGTTCGAAGTCCTCGGCAAAGTGTGCGCCGTAGACCAGCAGCTTCTTCGGCACACAGCCGACGTTCACACAGGTCCCGCCCAGGTAACGGCTCTCCGCCACGGCCACCTTGGCGCCAAAACCGGCGGCGAACCGCGCGGCCCGCACCCCACCGGAACCGGCGCCAATCACGTACAAGTCAAAATCGTAGGCCATTTTCTATCTCCTTCGGCAGGCCATCAGCATACCTGCTGTTACTGGCCAGCGTTGCGTTTCGATAGTTATGGGGATGGAAAATAAAAAATGCCAGCCCGAGCAGACGAGGCCCACCGCTCAGGTAGCAATCCCGAATCAATTGTGGCGAGGGGATTTATCCCCGTTGGGGCGCGAAGCGGCCCTGAACCAGATGAACCGGTAGATTGCGTTGACAGCCTGGGGCTGCTTCGCAGCCCAACGGGGATAAATCCCCTCGCCACATTTTGTATGGGGAGCGCCTTTCACCAGGCAAAAAAAAACGCCCCGAACCAGTCGGGGCGTTTTTTCAAGGCGTGGCGCAGGCGATCAGTAAGCCTTGCCCGTCTTGTAGAAGTTCTCGAAGCAGAAGTTGGTCGCGTCGATGTAGCCTTCGGCGCCGCCGCAGTCGAAACGCTTGCCCTTGAACTTGTAGGCCATGACGCAGCCGTTCTGGGCCTGCTTCATCAGGGCGTCGGTGATCTGGATTTCGCCGCCCTTGCCTGGCTCGGTCTGTTCGATCAGGTCGAAGATGTCCGGGGTCAGGATGTAGCGGCCGATGATCGCCAGGTTCGACGGGGCGTCTTCTGGCTTTGGTTTTTCAACCATGCTGTGTACGCGGTAGATGTCGTCGCGGATCATTTCGCCGGCGATGACGCCGTACTTGTTAGTTTCCTGCGGGTCGACTTCCTGGATTGCAACGATGGAGCAGCGGAACTGCTTGTACAGCTTGACCATCTGGGTCAGCACGCCGTCGCCTTCGAGGTTGACGCACAAGTCGTCCGCCAGGACCACGGCGAACGGTTCGTCACCGATCAGCGGGCGACCGGTCAGGATCGCGTGGCCCAGGCCTTTCATTTCGGTCTGGCGGGTGTAGGAGAACGAGCACTCGTCCAGCAGTTTGCGGATACCGACCAGGTACTTTTCCTTGTCGGTGCCCTTGATCTGGTTTTCCAGCTCGTAGCTGATGTCGAAATGGTCTTCCAGCGCGCGCTTGCCACGGCCAGTCACGATGGAGATTTCCGTCAGGCCCGCATCGAGGGCCTCTTCGACGCCGTACTGGATCAGTGGCTTGTTCACCACCGGCAGCATTTCTTTAGGCATGGCTTTAGTCGCTGGCAGGAAGCGAGTACCGTAACCGGCTGCTGGGAACAAGCATTTCTTGATCATATAAGTCCTTGAAAAGGCGGTGTGTACGAGTTTCGGCGCAGTCTAATCAGGCGGCGGGAACCTTACAATGCCCACGCTGGCCAACCGATGCCATCATAGAGAAATAAAAAACGGCGGATAGTTCAATCGTCTTTCATTTCGATGGCTGCGGGGCTCCACTCTACGCTCATGAGCCCTGTTTGCGAGCATTTGACGTATCATGGCGACCTTGATCCCGCCAATGAGGCAGCTAGATGTCGGCAACAAGAAACGCAAACGGTTATTCGGTCAGCCAGGGCAAGGACGGCCAATGGTGGATTATCAACTACCACGGTGAACAGGTCGCCGGCCCCTTGCCGACCAAGACGATGGCCGTGGAAGTGGCCGCAGTGTTCCAGGACGAGCGCCCTGCTCCTGCGGCCAAAGAGCGTGAGAGCGCCCCGGCCCGCCCTCGCCGCAAGAAATAAGCAGCCCAGCCTCAAGTAGATGCCTACCGGGCATCGAACGAGGCTGGTTTAGCTGTACCGAAATGGCCATTCGCTATAACCTCGCGACTGCCCTTTCCCTCTCGATGACGATCCCGATGAAAACACTTCTGGCGCTGTTTACAGTCCTGGCCCTGGCGGGCTGTGCCTCGGCGGAAAAAACCTACCTGGCCAACGGTGAGCAAGGCCTGAGCATCGACTGCTCGGGCGAAGCCAATTCCTGGGCCACGTGCTATGAAAAAGCCGATGCGTCGTGCGCGGGCACCGGCTACCGCATCGTCGGCACCGATGGCACACCACAGGCAAAGGAAAGCGAAAAGACCCTGGGGGTCGATGTCGGCAACTACACCAGCCGCAGTGTCGTGGTGGTGTGTAAGTAACTCAGCCGGAAATACAGGCGTTGGCCGCGTCCTGCACATCACCAGGACGCACCGGCACGTTGGACATGCTTTCGTGCAACTTGATGCTGCTGCCGCTGGAACGCTCGTCGATGTCGAACACCGCCGCCGGCAGGGACGACAGTTTGCCAGGAACGATCAGCCGCACGCCGTTCTTGTGCGGCTCCATCTGCAGCGGGCCACGGCTGCTGGCCAGGTGGTCGGCAACGCACTTGGCATATTCATGGGGTTTCTTGCCGGAGATGACGCTCATGGTGGGCGGCGTCTGGTTGATGTCCGATACGGACGCACATCCACCCAAGGCCAATGCCAACACCCACACGCTGCGCTTCATATGTTTCCTCCGATAAAGATCGTCGGACAGTGCAAACGCTGTTTTTCTCCAGCGCCCACCGTCTTTTTTTGCGCTTCCTGCAATAAATGACCAAAGCCTGGGACGCGGGCCGGATATTACCCCTTGAGGCTGATAAACTGCACACCATTGTCCTTGCTATCGTTTGATTTTGTAGAAAAAGCCCTTCTGGAGGCGCCCATGAAATTCATCCACCAGCGCGAGCACCTGAACGAAGACGACATCGTCGTCATCGAATGCTCCCAAATGTGCAACATCCGGCTGATGAACGACGCCAACTTCCGCAGCTTCAAGAACGGCGGCCGGCACACCTACCACGGCGGTGCGTTCGATACCTTCCCGGCGCGGATTACCGCCCCGAGCACCGGTTTCTGGAACATTACCATCGACACCGTCAGCCGCCGGGCCATCAGCGTCACGCGCAAGCCGACCCTGACCCACAAGATCAAGATCATCCGGCGCTCCAGCTCCAAGCTGAGCTGAAGCATCCCCCACCTTCATGACAGGCAAAACCGTGGCCCAGACGACCAAATACGTCATCAAGTACAAGCTCAACGACGAACGTCGTTTCGAATTCGCGCAACTGGAAACCGGCACCCAAGAAGAAGCCCTGGCCGCTCTGCAGGCACTGCACGGCAAGACCGACGATGTGATCACCGACGTCAAGGTCAGCAAGGCGCTGTAGGCACCTGTGCAGTTAGTGGTCCGGGAGAGAGGTGTGGCGAGGATTGTCAACGCAAGATCCGGGGTGGCGGGCGATGGAACGCTCGGCAAACTGGCCCATCCTACGCGTTCAGGTTGGTCATCATGCACCCTCTCCCCCCTTCGCTCGCCCACTCCCTCGCCGCAATCGACTGGCCAGCCCTGACAGACAGCCTCGATCAGGACGGCAGCGCTGTCGTGCGCAATCTGTTATCCGTAACGCAATGCCGACAACTCAGCGACTTGTACGCGCAGCCCGCGCTGTTCCGCTCCCGGGTGATCATGGCCCGTCACGGGTTCGGCCGCGGCGAATACCAGTATTTCCGTTACCCGCTGCCCGACATCGTCCAGCCACTGCGCGAATCGTTGTACCCGCTGCTGGTGCCGCTGGCGAACCGCTGGAATGAACACATGGGCCTGACGGTGCGCTACCCCACCACCCACGGCGACTTCATCCAGCGCTGCCATGCCGCCGGGCAGCAGCGCCCTACACCGCTGTTATTGCAATACGACCCCCAGGACTACAACTGCCTGCACCAGGATCTGTACGGCGAGCACGTGTTCCCGTTGCAAGTGGCGATCCTGCTGTCGGAGCCGGGCCGCGACTTCACCGGCGGTGAGTTCGTCCTGACCGAACAGCGCCCGCGCCAACAGTCACGGCCCCAGGTCGTCGATCTGAAACAGGGCGATGCACTGGTGTTTGCCGTGCACCAGCGACCGGTCCAGGGCGTTCGCGGGTATTATCGGGTGAACATGCGCCATGGCGTCAGCCGCGTGCACAGCGGCCGCCGCCACACCTTGGGAATCATCTTTCATGATGCGCAGTAACGACACGCCGGTCACCCTGGACCTGTTCGCGGACCAGGCCCCCACCACGTCCGGGCGGACCGAGCCGATCGGCCAGCAATCGTTCGTGTTGCGCGGGTTCGCCCTGCCATGGCTGGAGCGTCTGCTGCCCGCACTGGAAAAGGTATTGCAGGCTGCGCCCTTCCGGCAGATGGTCACTCCCGGTGGCTTTACCATGTCGGTGGCCTTGACCAGTTGCGGTGCCTTGGGTTGGACCACCGACCGCAGGGGCTATCGCTACACCGCCCACGACCCGCAGAGCGGCCAGCCCTGGCCCGAGATGCCGGGGGTGTTCCGCGAGCTGGCCCAAGCGGCCGCCCGCCACGCCCAGTTCGAAGGCTTCGAGCCGGACGCCTGCCTGATCAACCGCTACGTACCCGGCGCGCGGATGTCCTTGCACCAGGACAAGGACGAACGAGCCCTCGATGCGCCCATCGTCTCGGTCTCCCTGGGCTTGCCGGCGGTGTTTCAGTTCGGCGGGTTCGAGCGTGGCGACAAGTGCCAGCGCATCGCCCTGCTCCATGGCGACATCGTGGTCTGGGGCGGCGTCGACCGGTTGCGCTATCACGGCGTGCTGGCGCTCAAGGAAGGCCTGCATCCGGCCCTGGGCGCCCAGCGGATCAACCTGACCTTCCGCACCGCCGGTTGAGGGTGCAGAATTCGACCGCAAGACCCGGAGTGCCGTCGCCTCGCAGGCTCGCTACTGTAGGCAAAACGGGCCAATGGACAGAACGACCATGAACAGCACTTCGAAACACCTCGCCGAACAGGATCCACGCTGGGCCGCCGTGCTCGCCCGCGACCCTCGCGCCGATGGGCAATTCGTCTATGGCGTGAAGACCACCGGGATCTATTGCCACCCCAGCAGCCTGTCGCGCCGGCCCAACCCGCGCAACGTCGAGTTCTTCGACACCGCGCAACAGGCCGAGGCCGCGGGCTACCGTCCGAGCAAGCGCACCGCTCGGGACCAGACCCAGGTCGCCGCCCAGCACGCCGCGCGCATCGCCGGCGCGTGCCGGCAGATCGAGACGGCCGAGACGCTGCCGAGCCTGAGCGAACTGGCGCAGCACGCGGGCCTGAGCCCATTTCATTTTCATCGAGTCTTCAAGGCGGTCACCGGCCTGACGCCCAAGGCGTATGCCGCCGCTCACCGCTCACGCAAGCTGCGTGAACGCCTGGCCGACGGCAGCAGCGTCACCGACGCGCTGTACGACGCCGGGTTCAATTCCAACAGCCGCTTCTATGAGGCGGCCGACAAACTCCTCGGCATGAAACCCACCGACTACCGCGCCGCCGGCCAGAACACCGACATTCGCTTTGCCGTCGGCCAATGCTCCCTTGGCGCGATCCTGGTGGCACAGAGCGAGCGTGGCGTGTGCGCGATCCTCCTGGGCGATGACCCGGATGCCCTGGTGCGGGACCTGCAAGACAAATTCCGCCGCGCCAACCTCATCGGCGCCGACCGGGCGTTCGAGCAGTTGATCGCCCAGGTCGTGGGCTTCGTCGAAGCGCCGGCGCTGGGCCTGGACCTGCCCCTGGACCTGCGCGGCACGGCGTTCCAGGAGCGTGTCTGGCAAGCCCTGCGGGACATTCCACCCGGCAGCACCGCCAGCTACGCCGAGATCGCCCAGCGCATCGGCCTGCCCAAGGCCGTGCGGGCGGTGGCCCAGGCCTGCGGTGCCAACAGCCTGGCGGTGGCGATCCCTTGCCACCGGGTGGTGCGCAGCGACGGCAACCTGTCGGGCTATCGCTGGGGCGTGGAGCGCAAGCGTCAGTTGCTGGCGCGCGAACGCTCGTCGGGGGATTGAACACCGATGTAGATCGCCACCGATTCAGGACCGCTGTAGACCTCGAAATCGGTGGTGAAACGGCGTACCGCTTGCGGGTTGTCGGCGAAATACGCCCAGATCAGGCCCCAGGTCTGGATCACGCAATCGGGCATCGGCCCCTTGGCCGAGAACACCAGGTAATCCCCGCCCTCGATGTCCACGGCGGGGTAGCCGGCGCTCGTCGCATCGACCTGCACGCCCGCCGTCACATCGAAGTGGCCAGTGGCGTCGGACTCATAGTTGGAATACACGCCGTAGACGAACGACTCCGACTGCCTGGCCGGGATCGCGTCGAACAAGCCTTCGGTGAAGAACCGCTGCCACATCGGGCCGATCCTGGCGGTGTCGGGCTGCTGCTCGTCGGCGTTGCGGGTGCGCACCTGCAGGCCGGCGACGCTGAAGGGTTCGACAGTCTTGAGTTTTACGTCCATGCCTCGGGCTCCTTGAAAGTGAACCTGCATGGTAACCCGCTCGCCATCGGGATCAAGCGCCAGGGCCGGATTGAAAAACTCGACTGGCCCTGGCCCGCTCACACCTGTTAAAACCGCTGTTTCCTTCTGCCGTCGGAGACCCGCACCATGAGCCAGTGGCCAGACACTCGCATCCTTGACCTGCTCGGTATCGAGCTGCCGATCATCCAGGGGCCACTGGCCGGGGTTACCGGGCCGGCCATGGTGGTCGCCACCTGCAATGCCGGCGGCCTGGGCTCGATGCCGGCGGCGATGCTCGACGTCGAGCAACTGCGCCAGGCGCTGACGAGCATCGGCGAACAGACCGACAAACCGTTCAACGTGAACTTCTTCTGCCACCAGCCGCCGGCGTTCGACGCACAACGCGCCGAGGCCTGGAAGCAGCGGCTCAAACCTTACTATCAGGAACTGGGCGCCGACTTCGACGCGCCGACGCCGGTGTCCAACCGCACGCCATTCGACGACGCGGCCTGCCGCGTGCTGGAGCAGATGCGGCCCAAGGTGGTCAGCTTTCACTTCGGCCTGCCGGAAAAATCCCTGTTGGCGCGGGTCAAAGCCACCGGCGCGAAAATCCTCTCTTCGGCCACCACCGTCGAAGAGGCGGTCTGGCTGGAACAGCAAGGTTGCGACGCGATCATCGCCATGGGCTACGAGGCCGGCGGCCATCGCGGCATGTTCCTCAGCGATGACCTCAACACCCAGGTTGGCCTGTTCGCCTTGCTGCCGCAGGTGGTGGACGCGGTCAAGGTGCCGGTGATCGCCACCGGTGGCATTGGCGATGCGCGCGGGATCGTCGCGGCGTTTGCCCTGGGCGCCTCGGCGGTGCAACTGGGCAGCGCCTACCTGTTCACGCCGGAGGCCAAGGTCAGCCCGTCCCATCACCGCGCGTTGCGTACCGCCAAGGAAAGCCAGACCGCCGTGACCAACCTGTTCACCGGCCGCCCGGCTCGGGGCATCGTCAATCGGGTGATGCGCGAAGTGGGCCCGATGAGCCCGCTGGCCCCGGCCTTCCCCCTCGCCGGTGGCGCACTGATGCCGCTGCGCGCCAAGGATGAGGCCGATTTCAGCAACCTCTGGGCCGGCCAGGCGTTTCCCCTGGGCCGCGAGTTACCGGCGGGCGAACTGACCCGGCGACTGGCCGATGAGACGCTGGCGCGGCTCCACGGCCCGGGTCGCGTCTTGGGTTGAGCGTCGCCGGGTAGAGCTGCTTCGCGAGCGAGCTCGCTCCCACAAGGGACCGGTTGAATCCAACACCCTCCCTGTGGGAGCGAGCTTGCTCGCGAAAGCTGCGCCGCTGCTTACGAACCTGTCGCAAAAAGTCGCATTCCGTTTGTCGGGCATTCGCTATATATTTCCGTATACAGCGAACTCACCCCACCCCTTGGAGTCTTCAATGCGTCCCACCCCTTTACTGCCGTTGTTGCTGAGCACCTTCCTGGCCGTCGGCACCGTCCAGGCCGATGAAGTACAAGTGGCGGTCGCCGCCAACTTCACCACGCCGATCCAGGCCATGGCCGCCGACTTCGAAAAAGACACCGGCCACAAACTGGTGGCGGCCTATGGCGCAACCGGCCAGTTCTACACGCAGATCAAGAACGGTGCGCCGTTCGAAGTCTTTCTTGCCGCCGACGACACCACCCCGGCCAAACTCGAAAGCGAAGGCGATACCGTCAAGGGCTCGCGCTTCACCTACGCCATTGGCACCCTGGCGCTGTGGTCGGCCAAGGACGGCTACGTCGACGCCAAGGGCCAGGTGCTCAAGGACAACGCGTTCCAACACCTGTCGATCGCCAACCCGAAAGCCGCGCCCTACGGGCTGGCTGCCACCCAGGTGCTGGACAAGCTGGGGCTGACCGCCCAGGTCAAGGGCAAGATCGTCGAAGGCCAGAACATTACCCAGGCCTATCAGTTCGTCTCCACCGGCAACGCCGAACTCGGCTTCGTGGCCTTGTCGCAGATCTACAAGGATGGCAAGGTGACCGGCGGTTCGGCGTGGATCGTCCCAGCCGAGTTGCACGACCCGATCAAACAGGACGCCGTAATCCTCAGCAAGGGCCGGGATAACCCCGCCGCCGCCGCGCTGGTGGATTACCTCAAGGGTCCGAAAGCCGCCGCCATCATCCAAGCCTACGGTTACCAACGCTAAATGCCACTGACCACCGCCGACTTCGCCGCCATCTGGTTGACCCTGAAACTGGCGTCGTTGACCACGGTGATCCTGTTGCTCGTCGGTACACCCATTGCTCTGTGGTTGTCACGGACACAGTCCTGGCTGCGCGGGCCGGTGGGTGCGGTGGTGGCACTGCCGTTGGTGCTGCCGCCCACGGTAATCGGCTTCTACCTGCTGCTGGCGCTGGGGCCCAACGGCTGGATCGGCCAGTTCACCCAGGCCCTCGGGCTGGGCACCCTCACCTTCAGTTTCACCGGGCTGGTCATCGGCTCGGTGATCTATTCCATGCCGTTCGTGGTGCAGCCGTTGCAAAACGCCTTTGCCGCCATCGGCAGCCGCCCCCTGGAAGTCGCCGCCACGCTGCGGGCCGGGCCCTGGGACACGTTTTTCAGCGTCATCCTGCCGCTGGCCCGGCCCGGGTTCGTGACCGCCGCGATCCTCGGCTTCGCCCACACCGTCGGCGAGTTCGGCGTGGTGCTGATGATCGGCGGCAACATTCCCGAGAAGACCCGAGTGGTCTCGGTGCAGATCTACGACCATGTCGAGGCCCTGGAATATGCCCAGGCCCACTGGCTGGCCGCGGCCATGCTGGTGTTTTCATTCGTGGTGCTGCTGGCGCTGTACTCCAGCCGCCGCAGCCGTGCCGGTTGGAGCTGATCGATGATCCACGCGCGTTTTCAGCTCGATCGCGGGGACTTTTCCCTCGACCTGGATGTGCAACTGCCAGGCCGTGGCGTGACTGCGCTGTATGGCCAATCCGGCTCCGGCAAGACCACCTGCCTGCGCTGCATCGCCGGTTTGGAGCGACCGGCACAGGGGTTCATCGAGGTCAACGGCGAGGTCTGGCAAGACGCCGCACGCCGGGTGTTCGTGCCGCCTCATCGACGAGCCCTGGGCTACGTGTTCCAGGAAGCCAGCCTGTTCCCCCACCTGTCGGTGCGGCACAACCTGGCGTTCGGCCTCAAGCGCATCGCCCCCGGCCAGCGCCGCGTGGTGATGGAACAGGCAACCGAGCTGCTGGGCATCGGTCACTTGCTCGATCGCCAGCCACACAACCTGTCCGGCGGTGAACGCCAGCGGGTCGGCATTGCCCGCGCCCTGCTGACCAGCCCGCAACTGTTGCTGATGGATGAGCCGCTGGCGTCCCTCGACACCCGGCGCAAGAACGAGATCCTGCCGTACCTGCAACGGCTGCACGATGAGCTGGACATTCCGGTGCTCTACGTCAGCCACTCCCAGGACGAAGTGGCGCGCCTGGCCGACCATATCGTCCTGCTCGAGGCCGGTCGCGCCCTGGCCAGCGGACCGATCGGCGAAACCCTGGCCCGCCTCGACCTGCCGCTGGCCCTGGGCGATGACGCCGGCGTGATGATCCAGGGCAAGGTCAGCGGCTATGACCCGGCTTATCAACTGCTGACGCTGAACCTGCCCGACAGCCAGTTGAACATCCGCGTGACCCACACGCCGCTGGGGCTGGGGCAACCGTTGCGGTTCAAGGTTCAGGCGCGGGACGTCAGCCTCAGTTTGGCGAACGATGCCCAGACCAGCATCCTCAATCGTCTGCCGGTCACGGTGGTCAGTGAGTTGGCCGCTGATAATGCCGCTCATGTGCTGATTCGCGTGGAGGCGGGTGGGACGCCGCTGCTGGCGCGTATCACGCGTTATTCCCGTGATCAGTTGAAGTTGCATCCGGGGCAGGCGCTTTGGGCGCAGATCAAGGCCGTGGCGGTGCTGGCTTAGGTCGCCGATCTACCATGGGAGCCCGCCTGCTGGCGAAGACGGCGGCACATTCAACTTCGATTCCAGCCGCCCCTCCGCTTTCGCGAGCAAGCTCGCTCCCACCAGGGTGACCGGCAGCTTGAGAAACTTGGCACGACCGCTCGGGCCCGCGGTCCATCCTCCATAGGCCACCGGATTTGCTGCCAAGGATTTTTTCATGCCCGACACCCTGTCCCCGGATGCCCTGCCGCCCGACCTGCATTACGTCGACGACACGGCGCCCGGCATCACCCGCAAGAAGTTGCGGGGCAAATTCTGTTATTTCGACCCCGCGGGCCAACGCATTACCGACGCGGCCGAGATCCAGCGCATCAATGCCCTCGTGGTGCCGCCGGCCTACACCGATGTGTGGATCTGCACCGACCCGCGCGGTCATCTCCAGGCCACCGGCCTCGATGCCCGTGGCCGCAAGCAGTACCGCTACCATCCGCGCTGGCGTGAAGTGCGCGACGCGGACAAGTATTCGCGGATGCTGGAGTTCGGGCGTGCCCTGCCCCGCTTGCGCAAGCGCCTGGAGGAAATCCTGGCCCAGCCCGGCTTCAGCCGCGACAAAGTCCTGGCGACGGTGATCACCTTGCTGGACGTGACCTTGATCCGGGTCGGCAATCCCCAGTACGCCCGCGAAAACCGCTCCTACGGCCTGACCACCCTGCGCAACAAGCATGTCGAGGTCAACGGCAGCGCCATCGCTTTCCAGTTCCGAGGCAAGAGCGGCGTCGAGCATCAGATCACCGTGAAAGACCGGCGCCTGGCGCGGATCATCAAGCGCTGCCAGGAAATCCCCGGGCAAAACCTTTTCCAGTACCTCGATGAAGACGGCGAGCGCCACACCGTCAGCTCATCGGACATCAATGCTTACCTCAAGTCCCTCACCGGCGCCGATTTCACCGCCAAGGACTACCGCACCTGGGCCGGCAGCGCGGCGGCCCTGGCCGGGCTGCGGGCCTTGCATTGGGAAACCGAGACCGAAGCGAAAAAACACGTCGCCGAAATGGTCAAGCAGGTCGCCCGGCAACTGGGCAACACGCCGAGCGTCTGTCGCAAATGCTACATTCACCCTGCGGTGCTGGAAGGTTTCCTGCTCGGCACACTGAAGGAACTGCCCAAGCCTCGGGTGCGCAAGGGCCTGAGCATAGAAGAAGCCGGGCTGACGATGTTTCTGAAGCGGGTGGCGCAAGCCACGCAAGCCTGCGAGGCGAAGTTCGGGTACTGACGGTCACGAACGACGGCTCGTCCATCAGGAACATCCGGCCGAGGCTGAACTCCCAAAACTGTGCGCTCGCGCAACACCACACGCGTGAAATCGACAGGAGTCTCCGATGTCCGAACACATTGTCCATTTTCATTGCCAGATCGATCAGGGGACCACCGAGCGCTTCCGCGACAATTGCCTGGAAGCCATCGAGAAAGGCGCGGACTCGCTGATGCTCAATCTGTCCACGGTGGGCGGCAGCACCAACTTCGGGTTTACCTTGTACACCTTCATCAAGTCCTTGCCGGTGCCGGTGCGTGCGGTGAACGCCGGCAATATCGAGTCGATGGGCATCGTCATGTACCTGGCCGCCAGCGACCGCACCACCACGCCCCATTCACGCTTTCTGATCCATCCCATGAACTGGTATTTCGGGCAGAAATCGGTGGATCACTCGCGCTTGCGCGAATACCTGTCCAGCCTGGACAACGACGTGGCGCGGTACGTGGAAATCTACGTCAAGGAAACCGCCGGGGCCGCCACTCAGCTGGATATCTTCAAGTGCCTGTGCAACGAGGAGCGGGTCATCCCGGCAGAGAACTCCCTGGCTTTCGGCATCGCCCATCGGGTCGAGCAGGTGGTGTTCCCGGCGGACGCCAGGCATTGGAAAGTCAGCGGCGGCGAAGATTAAGCGCGCGGCATCATTCAACATGATAGTGCCGTCGTTACTGATAAAAACCCTCAATCTCCAACAACAACGAAACGAAGCGGAAAAATAACACCTTAATTAAAAAAGTACGACCACTCGTCGCCAGCACAACGCTTTTTTTAAACTTACTCCGCCGCTGGCCTTTCACATTTAATGCGAGGCACGTTGCTCGCTTTAAACCACACTGAGGATTCTCGAAATGGCTAACAGCGGAAACAAAAACCCAGGCAACTTCGCAAATGATCGTGATAAAGCATCTGAAGCCGGTAAGAAAGGCGGACAGGCGTCGGGCGGCAACAACACCAACGACCGTCAGAAAGGCTCTGGCGCCGGCAGCAAAGGCAACGAACGCGGCCAAGGCGGCGGTGGCAGGAAGTCTTAATCCTTGAGATCCGCTGGGGCGCAGCCTGGCTGCGCCCTGGTGCCGGGGAATCAAACACTTGAGCGCTGCGCGGTTTTATCGTCAACTTCAAACAGAACAACACCGCCACCGCGTTTAAACAAATGCCGAACAACTATCCTTATAACAAACCGTCCCTTATGACAAACCGTCATAGCGACCTGTTATTCATGCGCGGGTACACCCGCCGGCCCCTTGATTTGAAATACCTGCCCTCTTTGCCAGGCGTCCGCGCCCTTATCTATCGCCGGGGTCTTTATACCGGCGCGGGCCGCTTTCCTGGCGTCGCTGTCCACGTTCATCCGACTGTCCCGCTCACGCACAAGTTGCGGGTCGATCTGGCCATCGGCGGTGAACCCCATCATCAATTGCGGCACGCCATAAGGCAGGGCCTGACCCGACTCGGTGTGCCAGGTATGCCAGGTCTTTCCGTAGGTGCCGATCAGGTTTTCCATCAGGCGGGTTTCGGCCACCTGGGGAATCCCGGGCGCGATCAACTGCCCGGACTTCACCTCATGCACGTGGCTATGCCAGAGCTGCTTTTCAGCGGCCGGCAACCCTTCGAACAAACGCTTGCTGATGATGTATTCCACCCCCATCAACTTGGCACCGGACGTATTGCCATCGAAGATCGCACACTGGAACACTTCCTCGTTCAGCGCCGAGCAGTAGTGATGCGCCTCCATTTGCCCGGACATCCGGCCGTTGTAGAAGTGGAAGCCGTCGAGGTAGGTGTCGAGCGCCCGCAGCGCAGGTTTGTCCTGCATCAGCCCCGCCCCCACTTCCAGCGCCGCGGTGGTCGGCGTTTTCGCCACTCCCGGCGCGCTCACTGGCGAGTCGGTGTTACCGCCCGCGCAGCCGGTCAAGCCGACCACTGCTGCGCACAGCACTGCCCACGTTGAATAAACGCTTTTACCTGGCATGTCGTTTCTCCTGTCCATGACAGGACATGAGAATGACGCTCGGTCACGCCGGTTTGATTTTCCTGGCGACCAACCGACGGGCGGATCCCCTCGACCCAGTGCCTGCCTCCGGGCCGATCAACGCCCGCCCGGCACGCGTTTAACCGCTTCGATCCAGGCCGGATCCAGGCGAGGTTGTTCGCCCTCCAGGCCCAGCGCCTGCATCTTCGCCAGGTGGTCATCGGCTTCGCGGGCCAACGAGCCCTGGTCGCTGGAGTTGGCGTCCAGCTGATGCATCTGGGCCAGACCCAGGTGATAGAACCGCAGCAGTTTCATCGCCGCCGGGTCCTCGGCCTGCACGCCGGCCTTCACCTTGTGCATGACATTGGTAACACTCATCAGGCTGCGCTTGAGCTGCCAACCGTACACCGCCGCGGCCATCCACGGCTGCGACCAGAAGTACCCGCGCAGCAATGCGACCATCGCCAGCACCGCGACGATCACGCCACCCAGATTGAAGCGCAGGTTGTCGCCTCCGGGCGTGCCGAACAGCATCACGGCCAGACTGGAGAGCAACATCGCCAGCGCCAGGAACGTCACGGCCAGGATGAAGGTGCTGCGTCGGGTCTGCTGGCGGTAGGTCCCGGCGTCCCACGGTTTGATCTCGAACATCGCGGGGTAATTTCCTTGTATGACATGAAAAGAGTCGCGCATTATCGCCTGCCCGGTCGATTTAGCTATGCTGGGGCGCATTGTGTGCGGCAACCGACCCGAAGGATCCGGATCAAAGCCCATGGCGATACCGCAAGGATCGTGCGATCTTTGCCCGTGGACGTATTTTTCAAGATGCCGCCTCTGTGTGCACGGCATCGTTTTCAAGGAACGCTGAATGACTCAAAGACATGTAATCAATGCCTCGGTGAGCCCAAAGGGCAGCCTGGAGACCTTGTCCCAGCGCGAAGTCCAGCAACTGAGTGAAGCCGGTTCCGGCAGTATCTACACCCTCTTCCGCCAGTGCGCCCTGGCTATCCTCAATACCGGCGCCCATGTCGACAACGCCAAGACTATCCTCGAAGCCTACAAGGACTTCGAGATCCGTATTCACCAGCAGGACCGTGGCGTGCGCCTGGAGCTGCTGAACGCACCGGCCGATGCCTTCGTCGACGGTGAAATGATCGCCAGCACCCGGGAAATGCTGTTCAGCGCCCTGCGCGACATCGTCTACACCGAAAACGAACTGGACAGCCAGCGCATCGACCTCAGCTCGTCCCAGGGCATCAGCGACTACGTCTTCCACCTGCTGCGCAACGCCCGCACCTTGCGCCCTGGCGTGGAGCCGAAGATTGTCGTGTGCTGGGGCGGGCACTCGATCAACACCGAAGAATACAAGTACACCAAGAAAGTCGGCCACGAGCTGGGCCTGCGCAGCCTGGACATCTGCACCGGCTGCGGTCCGGGCGTGATGAAGGGCCCGATGAAAGGCGCCACCATTGCCCACGCCAAGCAGCGCATCCACGGTGGTCGCTACCTGGGCCTGACCGAACCGGGCATCATCGCCGCCGAGGCGCCGAACCCGATCGTCAATGAGCTGGTGATCCTGCCGGACATCGAGAAGCGCCTGGAGGCCTTCGTGCGCGTCGGCCACGGCATCATCATTTTCCCGGGCGGTGCCGGCACCGCGGAAGAGTTCCTCTACCTGCTGGGCATCCTGATGCACCCGTCCAACCAGGACCTGCCCTTCCCGGTGATCCTCACCGGGCCGAAAAGCGCGGCGCCGTACCTCGACCAGTTGCACGCCTTTGTCGGCGCGACCCTGGGCGAAGCGGCGCAGAAGCATTACCAGATCATCATCGATGACCCGGCCGAAGTGGCGCGGCAGATGACCCAGGGCCTCAAGGAGGTCAAGCAGTTCCGCCGCGAGCGCAACGACGCGTTCCACTTCAATTGGCTGCTGAAGATCGACGAAGGCTTCCAGCGCCCGTTCGACCCGACCCACGCCAACATGGCCAGCCTGGGCCTGAGCCGCGACTTGCCGCCCCACGAACTGGCCGCCAACCTGCGCCGGGCGTTCTCGGGCATCGTGGCAGGCAACGTCAAGGACAAGGGCATTCGCCTGATCGAGGAACACGGGCCGTACGAGATCCACGGCGACCCCGCCATCATGGAACCCCTCGACCGCCTGCTCCAGGCCTTCGTCGCCCAGCACCGCATGAAACTGCCCGGCGGCGCGGCGTATGTCCCGTGCTATCGCGTGGTGACCTGACGGGTTTGCCCTAGGCTATGTACGAAATAGCCTGAAACTTGGTTATGCGGCGTTAAAAACCGGCTCGGAATGCTCATTGACAACCAGTCAAGTCGAGCGCGACCCCGGTCGTTCCTCGCCGGTTTTTGCCTTGCCTAACCTGCGTTTCAAACTGTTTCGTACACAACCTAGGGGGGTGAGGTTGCTTTCGAAAGCGCTAGCCCCACCCTCCTCTCACTTCACGCTGACGGCGCCACCGTCACGTCAGCCTGCCCACTGGCGGCCAATGCGGCGTGGACAAAGCCTTCGGCTTTCTTACGCTCGATGAAATCCCGGACGTAGGCCGCTGCGGCTTCGCAGCGACGTGGCACGGCCATCGCCTGCCGGATGGACGTGAACGCGCCGTCGAGGACCCGGTACCGTGGGTTGCGCGCCGCGACCTGCTCCAAGGGCTGGCGTACGCCGGCCGCCGCATCCAGGCCCTGTTCAACATACAGATCCACCGCGCCCGCGGATGTCGGTGCGCGCTCAAGCTGCGCATGCTCCAGCGTCCGGGAAAGGAACAGATCGTAGGCCGCGCCCTTGCCGACGGCCAACCGCAGGCCCGGCCGGTCCAGGTCTTCCACCTGCCGGTAAGGCGAGTCCGCAGCCACCAGGTATGTCCCTTCGATGATCACGTAGGGTTCGCTGAACGCAATCTGCTCCTCACGCACCGGCTCGATCGCCAGGAAGGCGACGTTCCATACCCCCTCCTCCAGTGCCGCGAAGACCTTGCCGGCCGCATCGAACGTGATCATCTCCAGGCGTACGCCGAGTTCCTCGGCCAGCGCCCGTGCCAGGGCGACCGACACCCCTTGGGGCGATCCATCCCCAGCCTTTTGCGCCAGCACCGGATTGCCAAAGTTGATGGCTGCCCGCAGCAGGCCTTGCGGCGCCAACTGATCGATTACCGCTTGGCTGATAACACTCATTGCTTGCTCCTGGTTCAGTGAAAGCCTTGCCTGGACAAGGCGTCAGTCTCAATGGGCCTGGCGCCCCAAGGCCGCCCCGGCGTCGGGCGCTGGCCGGTTGGTCACCCGCATGAACAGCGTCATCAGGAAGCCAATAAGCAACAACGCGCTGAGGAACAACAAACCATTGGCGGCGCTGTGGCTGGTGCCCTTGACCAGGCCGATCAGCGACGGCCCGACGAAGCCGCCAAGGTTGCCGATGGAGTTGATCACCGCAATGGACACCGCCGCCGTGGCGCGGTCCAGGAACAGCGTCGGCAAGGCCCAGAACGGTGATTTGAAACTGTAGAGCCCGGACAGCGCAATGCAGATCATCGCCATGGCCAGGAATGGATTGCCCAGCACCGCCGCACCGACCAGGCCCAGCGCGGCCATCAACAATGGAAGGGCCGAATGCAGCTTGCGTTCATTGCGCAGATCCGAATGCCGCGACCAGAGAATCATCGCCGCCGTGGCGACGATGTACGGCAGCATTGCGATCAGGCCAATCTGCGTATGGGTCAGTGACTCGGAAAAGCCCTTGATGATCTGTGGCATCCAGTAGCCGACGCCGAGGCTGCCGCACTGGTAGACAAAATAGATGAACGCCAGGTACAGGACCTTGGGGTGGGTCATGGTCTTGTAGACGCCCAGGCTCTTGACGTCCTTGCGGCTCAGGCGATCGCGCTCCAACTCGGCGATCAACCATTGCTGCTCCTCAGGCTTCAACCATTTGGCCTGTTCGGGGCGGTCCGTCAGGTAGAAGAAGCAGGCAACACCGAGGAACACCGCGGGAATGCCTTCCAGGAACAGCATCCAGCGCCACCCGCTCCAGTCGAACCAGCTGACGTTGTCCATGATCCAAGTGCTCATGGGCGCGCCGATGATGTAGCTCACCGGGATCGCCGCTGTGAACAACGCCACCGTGGTGGCCAGTTCCTTGGCGCGAAACCAGAAGGTCAGGTAGACGATGATGCCCGGGAAAAAACCGGCCTCGGCCACACCGAGGAAAAAACGCAGGATGTAGAGCTGGTTGGCGGTCTGCGCGAACGCGGTCAGGGCGGCGATGCAACCCCAGGTCACCAGGATGCGGGCGATCCAGACCCTGGCGCCGAACTTGTTCAACATCACGTTGCTCGGCACTTCAAACAGGAAGTAGCCGATGAAGAAGATCCCCGAGATGAAACCGAAGGCCTCGCTGGACAGGGCGAGCTCCTTGTTCATTTGCAGGGCGGCATAGCCGATGTTGGCACGGTCGAGATAGGAGACGATGTAGAGCAGGAAAACGAAAGGGATGATTCGCAGGGTAACCTTGCGAACGATCGCGGCTTCATCAGGCTTGTTATTGTTCATGGCGACCTCGTTGAAGCAGGCGGTAACCTGCTGGTGTCATTGCAGGGGGTGGATCAGAACGCTCAGGGCGAGAAGACCATGCAGACAGGGCTGCCCGTCGAAACCGAAAACCCTGTCCTGGCAAGGCCACCCGTGTCCGGGTCCACGGCCATCGAGACAAGGGTGTCGCTGTCTTCGTTGAGTGCGAAAAGAAACTGCCCATTGGGTGTGAGCGCGAAGAAACGGGGCGTCTTGCCGTCGGTGGGCGTGAATTGCACCGGGCTCAACAAACCGCTGTCCGGATCGATGGCAAACACCGCCACGCTGTCGTAACCCCGGTTGGAGGCGTAGAGAAAACGGCCGCTGCGATCCACTTCGACTTCCGACGCCCGGCTGTTGCCGGTGAAGGTCGCAGGCAACGACGGCAGGTTCTGAAGCGCTGCCAGTGCCCCCGTCCGAGCGTCGAAGCGATAGGTGGTGACGGTGCTGTCCAGTTCGTTGATCACGTAGGCAAACGGCGCGTGGGGGTGAAACGCCAGGTGCCGCGGCCCAGCCCCCTCGCGAGTCGCCACGAAGGGTTGGGCGGCCGGGTACAACTGGCCCGCGTCGAATCGAAAGCTGAACACCCGATCCAGGCCTTTGTCCGGCACCAGCACGAACTGGCCGGTGTGGTCGAAGACATTGAAATGCGGCTTGGAGAACGGCTGCTCGACCCGATGAGGGCCAATCGGTCCTTCCAGTTCGAGCAGTTGGTTGACCACCCCGAGCGCCCCGTCCTCTTCCACGTTCAGCACTGCCAGCGAGCCGGTAAGGTGGTTCGACACCACCAGGAATCGCTCGCCAGGGTCCAGCGCCAGGTGCACCGGGTTCTGGCCTTCGCAGCCCTGCCGGTTGAGGAAGGTCAGCCTGCCGGTCGTCTTGTCGATGCTGAAGGCGCTCACGCCGCTCTGGTCCCCGTGAACGGTGTAGAGCCGGTCACCGGCCTTGTTCAAGGCCAGGAAAGACGGGTTCACCAGCGCCTTGACCACTTGGACAAGCGCCAGCGTGCCCTGCTCCTGGTCCACTTTGTAGACACTGATGCCCTCGCCGCGAGCGTTGCGCTCGCGCGTGGTTCTTGATCCAACATAGGCAAACATAGGGGCATTCTCCGGGTATCAGATGACGGGCCGCTGCGTGCGCTGGACCACCTTGCGGATCACGAACGGCAGCACACCGCCGTTGACCAGGTAGCGAATCTCCTGGAGGGAGTCGATACGCACGTTCAGCGACACCTGCAACGACTCGCCGTTGGCCCGCTGCATCACCATGCTCACGGGGTTGTCGCCCACATCGAGGTCATCCAGGCCGAAAAAGTCGAAGCGCTCGTCGCCCTGCAATGCCAGATCGTCGACCGACTGCCCGGGCATGAATTGCAGGGGGATGACCCCCATGCCGATCAGGTTGCTGCGGTGGATACGCTCGATGCTCCGAGCCACGACGGCCTTCACCCCCAGCAGGGCCTGGGCCTTGGCCGCCCAGTCGCGGCTGGAGCCGGCGCCATAGTTGATGCCGGCGAACACCAGCATGGGCGTGTGCTGGCTGGCATAGCTCTGGGCAGCCTCGAACAACGGCAGGCACTGGGTGTGGTCGGCGTTCCAGGCCCAGGCCCCCAGGCCCGGATGGCTGTCGCCCAACAGGCGATTCTTCACGGCCTTGTTGGTGAACGCGCCACGCAGCATCACCTCGTGGTTGCTGCGACGCGTGGAATACTGGTTCAGGTCCTCGGGGTGTTCGCCACGCTCCAGCAACCATTGGCCGGCCAGGCTATCGGCGGGAATCGAGTAGGCCGGCGAAATGTGGTCGGTGGTGACGTTGTCGCCCAACACCAGCAAGGTGCGCGCCGCGCGGATGGCCAGGCTGGACTTCGGCTCGGCGCTGATATCGGCCAGGTATTGCGGGCGGCGCAGGTAAGTCGAATCCGGGCTCCACGGGAACTGCACGCTCCCTTCCGCCGACAACGACTGCCAATGATGCGTGCCGTCCCACACCTTGGCCAGGCGTTGCTGGAAGAACTCAGGCTTGACCACCTTGACCACTTGCGCGGCAATCTCGGCATCCGACGGCATCAGGTCACGCAGGTACACCGGGCTGCCCTCGCGGTCCGTGGCCAGCGCCTGGGATTCCAGGTCGATATCGATGGTGCCGGCGATGGCGTAGGCCACGCACAGGGCCGGGGACGCCAGGTAGCCGGCAGGCACCTTGGGGTTGACCCGACCCTCGAAGTTGCGGTTACCCGACAACACCACGACACCCTTCAGGCCCTGGTCGGCAAACTGCTCGACCTGCGTCTGCAGGGACCCCGAGTTGCCGATGCAGGTCATGCAACCAAAGCCGGCAAGGTCAAAGCCCAGCGCGCGGAAATCTTCCAGCAGATCGGCATCCGCCAGGTAGTCGGCCACCACCCTGGAGCCCGGGGACAGCGACGTCTTGACCCAAGGTTTGCGGTGCAGGCCCAACTGGCGCGCCTTGCGCGCCAACAGACCGGCCTGGATCATCTGCGACGGGTTTGCGGTGTTGGTGCAACTGGTGATCGCGGACATGACCACCGCGCCATGGGTGATCGGCTCCTTGAAGGAAGGCTCGAAGAACGTCTGCTCGACCGGCCCGGCAATCAGGTTGGCGCCCCCCATGACTTCGTTGCGAAACGACGCCGCGGCATCGGACAGTTTTCGCCGCTGGTGCGGCTGGTGAGGTCCGGCCACGCTCGGCTCGATACTGTCGAGGTCCAACTCGATCCATTCATCGAACCGGGGTTCGGGCAACTCGTCGCGGCGCCACAACGGTTGGGCGCGCATGTAGCCCACGACACGGTTGCACAAAGACTCGGAACGACCGCTGAGTTTCAAGTACGCCAGCGTCTCGTCGTCGAACGGGAAGAACACCACCGTGGCGCCGTACTCAGGTGCCATGTTCGAGACCGTGCCGCGAGCGGCCCAACTCAACGAAGACAACCCAGGGCCAGTGAACTCGACGAACTTGCCGACCACCGAGCGCTTGCGCAAGATCTCGGCCACATGCAGCGACAGGTCGGTGGCGGTGACACCGGGGCGCAGGGCGTTGGTCACGCGGATGCCCACCACTTTCGGGAAACTGATCGGCACCGGCTCGCCGACCATCGCGGCCTGCCCTTCCAGGCCGCCCACGCCCCAACCCAGCACGCCAATCGCGTTGATCATCGGCGTATGGCTGTCGGTGGCGACCATGTCGTCCGGGTGCAGCAGACGCTGGCCGTCTTCGCTGCGACTTTCCCAGACCACCTGCGCCAGCGCTTCCATGTTCATCTGATGGATGATGCCGGTGCCAGGGGGAATCACCCCGAAGTTGTCCAGGCTCTTCTGCGCCCACTTGATGAAGCGGTAACGCTCACTGTTGCGTCGGAAGTCGATGTCCAGGTTCTGCTCGACGGCATCGGCCTCGGCGTAATGCTCGACGATCACCGAATGGTCGATCGTCAGGACGGCAGGGATCAACGGGTTCATCGCTTGCGGATCGCCGCCCAGCTCGGCCACCACATCGCGCATCCCGGCGAAATCCGCCAGCGCCGGCAGGCATGTGGTGTCGTGGAACATCAGCCGGTTTGGCTGGAAAGGCACCTCGCAATCAGGGCCCTCGCCAATGGCACGCGCCATGACCGAGGGCAGCGCTTGAGGGGAACAGCGCGCGACGTTCTCCAGCAGGATGCGTATCGAATAAGGCAGCTTCGATAGCTGCTGGGGTGAGAACATCTTGTTCAAATCGATGTAGGCATAGGGTGTGCCATCGATCTGCAGATGATTGATGAAGTCGCGGGCAGTCTCGGTCATGCTCTATCGCTCAGGCTTTTTTATAAGGTCGCGGGGCTCGGGTTAACCAGTCGTTACCGCTGATCAACCGATAGTAGGAGCAACCCCTGCGGGTGAAAATTGATCAATTGCCACGTCAGCGTTCTCTATCGGAGAACGCTCTGGTGTCGTGGCGATGACTCAGGTGTTCGATCAAGGCTTTGAGGGTGGGTGAAGCGGTGTCGTATTTCTTGCAGACCAGCAACAGCGAACGGCGCGCCCAAGGTTCATCCAGGGTCACGGCCTTGAGCCTGTGGCTGCGCAGGTATTGGTTGATCACGCTGCGTGGCAGCACGGCGAGCCCCAGGCCCGTCGACACCATGCGGCACATGCAGTCGAAGCTGCTGATACGGATCCTGAGCTTGAGCGCCCTGCCCAGCTTTTGCGCCTCGTCGGTCAGCAGCGTGTGCATCGAGCTTTCCAGGTGCGGCCCGACAAACTCATGGGCCAGGACCTGCTTGAAACGCACCGACTCGCGGGCCGCCAACGGGTGGCCTCCCGGCACGACCAGGGTCAGTTCATCATCGCGATAAGGCAGGGTTTCCAGGCCCTGGGCCGGCGTCTGGGCCGCGATGATGCCCAGGTCGGCACGACCATCGGCCACGGCCCGGATGACCGCCGACCCCACCCGTTCCTCGATGTCGAACTTGATCTGCGGATAGAGCGCCACGAAACGCGACACGTCGTCCGGCAGGAACTGGGAGAGCGCCGAGGTGATGGCATGGATACGGACATGGCCCTTGACGCCGGTGGCGTAGTCGCCCAGTTCATGGTCCAGTTGCTCAAGGGTCTGCTTGACCTGGCGGGCATAGAACAGCAGCGATTGTCCCGCCGGCGTGAGGTCCACGCCCCGTGCGTTACGTATCAACAGCGAGGAGCCCACCTGGGCTTCGAGCTCGGAAATGCGCTTGCTGATCGCCGACACCGCCAGGTGCCGGCGCCGGGCCGCATGGGTCAGGTTGCGCTCTTCGGCGACGGTGATGAAAAGGTCCAGGCTGGTAATGTCGTATCGCACCCGTTGATTCCTGGTGGAGAGGCTGGCGTGAGTGCCTTGCGGTCGTTGATCCATCGGGCTGGCGATCCCGCATGCCTACTAGACGTCAGTCTAAATTGCTTTGCAAGGCAACAAAGTACAATTTTATGAAAAATCGGATAACTTAACGCCTGCGATGGCTCCCCATCGGCTGAAATCTCCAAGAAAATTTCATATTGGCGCACCAAAATGCAATAATTGCGAAATACCTTTCCGGTCCAGCGAGGCCGAAGCAAGGTCAACCTTCCCTCAATGCCTTGAGTAACGACAGACATGGCTTCAAGCGCCCTGGTGCAACGAATCGCCGCACAGATCCGGCAGAAAATCCAGACCGGAGAATTGGCCACGGGCGATCATCTCAGCGCGCAGAAAGTGGCCGACCAGTTCAACGTCTCGCGTTCGCCTGCCCGCGAGGCCCTGGTGCTGCTGGCGGACCAATCGGCCCTCGAACAACGGCCCAACCGTGGTTTCTTCGTCCTCGACGCCCTGGTCCCCGTGACAAATATCCACGATGAAGGGGTCCCGTTGGAGGAGCCGGAAGCCTATTACCGCCTCTCCGAGGATTGGCTGAACAACGCCATTCCCGCAGAAGTGACCGAACACATGCTGCGCACGCGCTACGACCTGACAAAAGCCCAGGTCGTCGACGTGCTCAACCGTGCCGCGAACGTCGGCTGGGTGACGCCGAAACCCGGTTACGGCTGGCGCTTGCTGGATGTGGCGAAGACCCCGGAAAGCCTCGAACAGATCTACAAGGTGCGCTCGCTGATCGAACCCGCGGCGCTGCTGGAACAGACTTACCAGCCTGATGCCAGCAAACTTCTGCAATTGAAGAAAGAGCAGCAGAGCCTGCTCGACGGCGGCATCGAGACCCTGCCCGCCGACGTGCTGCTCAAAAGCGGCATTCGCTTCCATGAAGCGTTCATCCAGCTCTCGGGCAACCCGCTCTACCACATGATCCTGGTGCAGATGAACAACATGCGGCGGCTGATCGAATACCGCTCGATGATCGACCGCAACCGCTTCTACAAACAGTGCGCCGAACACATCCAGATGATCGAGCGAGTGGAACAGGGTGACAACGTCGAGGCGGCGCGCCTGATGAGCCAGCACCTGAGCGGCTCGTTGGCGGAAAAATCCCCCATCCTGGCGCGGCGCGCATTATCAACCGACGCCCCTGGCCCACTCGACCCCGAGCACGGCACTGTCACGGCCACCGAGGAACACCCACGATGAGTCATCACGAGCAGCAACTGCGCGAAGAAATCTGCACCGTTGGCGCAAGCCTGTATGCCCGCGGCTATGCCGTTGGCAGCGCCGGCAATATCAGTGCGCGCCTGGAAGATGGCTGGCTGATCACCCCGACGGACGCTTGCCTGGGCCGGCTGGAGCCCGCGCAGATCGCCAAAGTCAGCCGGGACGGCAGTTGGGTCTCCGGCAGCAAGCCGTCCAAGACCTTGGCGCTGCACCGGCAGGTGTACGACCGCAATCCAACCGTCAACGGCGTCGTGCACACCCATTCGACCGCGCTCGTGGCGCTGACCCTGGCAGGCGTCTGGCACGACGACGACATCCTCCCGCCCTTGACGCCCTATCAAGTGATGAAGGTCGGGCACATTCCCCTGATCGCCTATCAACGGCCGGGCTCGCCCGAGGTCGCCGCGCAAGTGGCGCTATGGGCACAGCGTGTGCGGGGCGTGATGCTGGAGCGCCTTGGTCCGGTGGTGTGGGAAAGTTCGGTATCGAAGGCCAGCTTCGCGCTGGAGGAGCTGGAGGAGACGGCAAAGCTCTGGCTGATGAGCGACCCCAAGCCGGCGCCGCTGGACGAGCGCGCGATCGAGGAGTTGCGCAGCGTTTTCGCCGCCAACTGGTGACGCCGGCGCCCTCGCGCCCCGGATGCAGCAGTGCCTGCCGGGGCCGCGCCGTGGTTTCCCGGCCTCACATGCGGCGATTGCGCAGATACTTCAGCCATGCGCCATGGATCGGCTCGGCACAGAGCATCACCACGACAAGCCGCATGATCTGCATCGCGGTCACCACCCCCACGGCCAGGTTCAATGCTTCGGCGGTCAGGTACATTTCCGTGCTGCTGCCCGGCATCATCCCGAGGGCCAGCGTCATCAGCGGGACATGAAGCCAAAGCCCGATGAGCGCCGCCAGCCCCACGGTCGACATGATCATGATCACCGTGAACACCGACACCTTGAGCAGGAAGGCCGGAGAGGAGCGGAAGAACTGCCGGTCGAAGTAACCGCCCAGGGCGCAGCCAATCATCAACTGCCCATAGTGACTGAGCTCCACCGGCAATGCGGTTTGCACGTTGCAGGCAGCCGTGACCACGGCACAGCAGGCCATGGGGCCGAACATCCATGGGTTGGGCAACCGGCAGCGCTTCCAGATGACGGCCGTGAGCGCCCCGCCTGCCAGGAGCGGCAGCAACCAATGCCAGTCACTTGGCAGGCGCGCGGGAACCACCGAGGGTGAGACCTGAGCGGTGAAGAACATCGCCGGCGGCACGCACAGGACGATCAGCACCAGGCGCATGCTGTGCGCAGCGGCAATCTGGCTGACGTTGGCCTTGTGCCGGATGCCGGCCTGGATCATCTCGGAGAAGTTCGCCGGCATGAACGCGAAGAATGCAGTGGTCAGGTCCATGCCCCTGCGCTGCATGAAGGCGATGCCCAGCAGTGCCAGCAGCATCGTCAGAACCGCCGCGGACGCCATCATCACGAAATGCCCGAGGATCTGCTCCAGCACCGCCGGTGTGAAATGCAGGCCGATGGAGGTGGCGATCATCCATTGGCCTGACAGGCGGCCATAGGGTATTTCCCCCAGGGGCCCACCCAGGCAACGCACCAGGATGACCGCCAGCATCGAGCCAATGATCCAGGGCAGCGGCCAATGGAAGACGCTGGCCAGCCAGGCGCCCGCCGCACCGACGACCGGGGTCGCCCACCACCGCCCCAGCGAGGTGAACAACGCCCTAAGGCGCACAGGCCAACGCCTTCTCGAAGAAATCGACCGAGCCGAAATTGCCCGACTTGAGTGCCAGCGCCAGCGGATCGTCTCGCAGGCCGAGGGTCCAGGGCACACCGGGGTCGATCGTGGTGCCGATTCTCAGGGCCTTGATCCCGAGCGCCTTGACGACCGCCCCAGACGTTTCGCCACCCGCCACCACCAATTTACGCACGCCCAGGTTGTAGAGCCCCACGGCGATGGCGGACAAGGCCTCTTCCACGAGCTGGCCGGCGGCTTCAACGCCAAGTGCCTGTTGGGCACGGTTCACCGAATCGGCAGCAGCGCTGGCGTAGATCAAGACCGGCCCGGCCGCGAGCAGGCCCTGGGCCCATTCGAGGGCGGCGCGCACCAAGTCCTGCCCATTGGCCAACTGCAACGGATCGATGGCGAAGCTTGGCCTCTCCTTGCGCCAATGCTCGACCTGCCCGTTGGTTGCCAACGAACAACTGCCCGACACCACCGCACCGAACCCTTCGAGCACGGGCAGCACCGAGGCAGCCTGAGCTTCACCGAGTAAACCGGCGCGCCGGAAATTGCCTGGCAAGCCCCGGGCCACGCCGGAGCCCCCCGTGATCAGCAGATGGTGGGCCAACGCCGTGCCAATCGCATGCAGATGCTCATCTTCGATGGCATCGACGATGGCGTAGCCGAAACCCTGGGCCTGGAGGGACTGCAAGCGAGCTGAAATGGCGTCCGCACCTTGCCTGACGACCCCGTGCGCAACCAACCCCACCGCCCTGCCCGTCTGCTGTTGCAGCACGCGCACCAGGTTGGCGTCGGTCATGGGCGTCAGCGGATGATTGCGCATGCCTGACTCGCTTAACAGCACATCGCCGACAAACAAGTGCCCTTGGAACAGGGTGCGCTGGTTCTCCGGAAACGCCGGGCATGCCACGACGAACGACACGCCCAGAGCCTGCGCCAAGGCGTCGGCGACAGGGCCGATGTTGCCCTGGGGAGTGGAGTCGAAGGTCGAGCAGTATTTGAAGAAAAACTGCCGACATTGCGCCCCGCGCATCCACTGCAACGTTTGCAATGACTGGCTGACGGCGGCCTCGCTGGCAATGGTCCGGCTTTTCAGGGCGATCACGACCGCATCGATGTCCCCCGGTAGGGGCCCCTGTGGAATGCCGATCACCAGCAATGTTCGCATCCCGCCGCTCACCAGGGTACTGGCCAGGTCCGTTGCGCCGGTGAAATCATCGGCGATGCAACCCAGTAGTAATTGACTCACTGTTCGCTCCTCGGGCCCGGTCTCGCCTGAAGTGGGTGCGGGACCAGGCCGATGTAGTTATCCGACAGCCGCCGGCCGCCATGGCCGATGCGGCGTCCTCGCCGCTCAGCCCAGGATGAGGTTCGCGACCGCGTTGCCGAAGGCCTGGGTCCCGAAGGCGCCGCCGAGGTCAGGGGTGCGCTGGCGAGGGTCCTCCAGCACGGCATCGACCGCCTTGTCGATTGCCTGCGCGGCGTCGATCAAGGCCGGCCGACCGTGGTGCTCGCCCATCCACGCCAGCAACATGCCGACGGAAAGGATCATCGACACCGGATTGGCCTTGTCCTGGCCGGCGATGTCCGGTGCCGAGCCATGTTGGGCCTGGGCACAGCAATGGTGATCGCTGGCCATCATCGAGCCCGCAAGCCCGAGGCTGCCGGACAACTCGCTGGCCAGGTCGCTGAGGATATCGCCATAGAAATTCGTCGCGACCAGCACGTCGAAACGCTCCGGGTTGCGCACCAGGTGAGCGGTCGAGGCGTCGACCAGCAAGTCGTCGAGGACAACCTGCGGAAACTCCCTGGCCACGTCCCGAACGCATTCCAGGAAGAGGCCGTCGGTCATGTGGAAACTGTTGGCCTTATGGATGGCGGTGACTTTCTTCCCGCGCTTCATGGCCAGTTCGAACGCCCGGCGAGCGATGCGCTCACTGCAGTGGCGGGTGATCTTGCGCGTGGACAGGGCCATGTCCGGCGTCGGCATCACCTCACCCCAGCCACGGCTCATGTTGCGATCCGGGTAGAACCCCTCGGTGGCCTCGCGCATGATCACCAGGTCCATCACCTTGCCTTCCTTCATGTTCGAGGCCAGGAACGGTCGGGTACGGGCTGGCCGGACGTTGGCATAGAGGTCCAGGCCGATCCGGAAGCCGGCCGACACATTCCGCCCGCCCTTTTCAGGCGCCGGGTAATCCGCATGGGACTGGGTGCCGAGGATGATGCCGTCGTAGCCCTTGGCCTTTTCCAGCACTTCTTCGCGCAGGGTGGTGCCGTATTTGCTCAAGCTGGCAAAGCCGACATCGTCATAGTCGAATGTCAGCCCGAGGCCGAGCTTCTGATTGGCTGCTTTGAGAACCGACATCGAAGACTCGATGATTTCCGGACCGATACCATCACCAGGAAGTACCAAAATGCGCATCGCTAACCCCTTACCTTTTTATTGAGCGGATGTGTTTGCCGGGACTGAAACGACCTTTTATGTACATCGTCACTACAACGTACAATTTTGAACGAAGACCGGAGCACTGCTCAAGGGCCCCGCCAAGGCCATGAACCCGGACGCTATCGCCTTCGCAGGTCGACAGATTGCATTTTATTGCATGAATATACAATTTGCGCAATGCTTGAGTCCCACGAGCGTCCGATGTCGCATTGGCAAGCTGGCCGGACGCAAAACGGGGGCGACAGGCGTGCAGAGACGACTTAACAGCGGGCGGAAACCTCAAGGCTGCGCTGGTGCTCCAGCTCGTCCCTGGCTTCTTTTTCAGTTTTTTGCCGGCCGACGACATCGAGGTGGTTGCGCAAAAAATCCGCAGCCGCTTCACGCTGCCCACTTTCGATCAAGTCCAGGAGTTGGATGTGCTCCTTACACTGGTTGATCAACCGAGGCCGATCCACGTTGGCCTTGTAGGCCATGAAGCGACGCAACTGGTTCTGGCGGCGGATGGCTTCAAGAAAGAATGCGTTGCCCGAACAACGGACGATCAGCTCGTGCAACTGTGCACCGATCTGGAACAACTGCGAGCGCGACAGCTTGAAGATGTCGCCGTCGAGCAATTGCTGCTGCGCCGTGCGCGCCTTGGCGAAGGCCACCTTGTCTACCACGTAGCCGGGTTCGAGCAAGGCCGCAGGCTCGATGGCCATGCGAAAGCGGTAGCTCTGGATATGGGCCTTGGAGTCGTGCAGGAAACTATTGATCTCCCAGCCCTGCCCGGGCTTGCGCTCGACCATGGCTTCGTTGGCCAGGCGACTGAGCACCTTCAGCAGTTGCCCACGAGGCACTGCGTACTTGCGCATCAGCTCGGCTTCGAAAAACGTCGTGGGAATATCGCCACGGAGCACGTCGTCGACCACCCGCAGGTAGAAGTCTTCGAACGGATCGACCTCCAACGGCAACTTGCCGCTGTCGATACCCCGCGCGTCAGCGGTCAGGAAGTACCCGCGGTTGGGCTCCTTGACGGCCAGGCCAAGCTCGGCGAGCAAGGCGAATCCACGGCGTATCGGCGAGCGGGAAACCCCCAGCTCCTTGGCGAAAGATTCTTCGCGCAGGGGGTCACCGGCACGCATCGACCGGGCGCGGGCCATGTCGATGATCTTGGGCGCCAGTTGCTCCGCCAGGTCTTTCTTTATCTTGACCTTGACCCTGGACAGATCGCCCGCGGGTGGTTCAAGAGTCGGTTCTGCTGAATTCATGGCTATCAGTGATCAAAGAAGGTTAGGGTCGATACGCAGAGTGGACGCTGTCGCCACAGGCCAAGCCTTGCGAAAAAATAACACACAATCACACCACTACGACCCGGGGAACACATGACTGCACCGCTGATTTTTCTGATCCACGCCACTGCCGTCTCCATTGCGCCGATCAGTGACGCCTTCGCGCGCCTGTGGCCTGAAGCCAGGCTGGCCAACCTGCTGGAGGACTCGTTGTCCCGCGATCTGGCTGCTGCGGGCGAACTCACGCCGGCCTTGACCGAGCGCTTCGTGAAGCTGGCGAGCTACGCTTCGGCGTCGGGCGCCGACGGCATCCTGTTCACGTGTTCGGCGTTTGGTGATGCCATCGACCAGTGCAAACGTGCGCTGAGTATCCCGGTGCTCAAGCCGAACGAAGCCATGATCGAAGAAGCGCTGCGCAGGACCGGCAAGCTGGCCTTGTTGGCGACGTTTCCCCAGGCCATCACGTCGATGGTCGAGGAATTCGAACAGCATGCAAGCCAGCAGGGTCGGGAGCTGGCGTTGGCCACCTACGTCTGCGACAACGCCTTCGATGAGCTGCGTCGCGGCAATCAGGCGTGCCATGACCAACTGATCAGCGAACGGGCCAGCGACATCACAGGCAGCGACCTGCTGTGCTTTGCGCAGTTTTCCATGACCAGCGCTGCGGTGGCCGCCAGCAAGGCCAGCGGGCTCGAAGTGCTGACCACGCCTGACAGCGCGGTACTGAAGCTTCGGCACCTGCTGCACGCCTGAGGCCGGGACGAATAAACGGCAGGAAAATCAACAGGATCAGGTCGACTGCCGCCCTCGGCTACCCCTCGCACGGATAGCCGAGCACCCACCGTTCGTAAAAAAAGACGCCTGTTTTTTGGCAAATTGTACTGCGTTAGCTTGCAAAACAATTTGCAGTGGAGTCTATTAGCGGCCAGTGGCCCTTCATCGCCACCGGCACTACTCCCCACAAGAAAACACAACAGGAGTTAACGCATGAGCAAAAAAATCGCCTTTGTCACCGCTGGCATGGGAACACTGGGCACCGCTGTCTGCCAGCGATTGGCAAAAGACGGGTTTACCGTCGTCGCGGGATGCGGCCCGAACTCTCCGTTGAAAAATGCCTGGCTGGCCCAGCAGAAAGCGCTGGGGTTTTCCTTCATCGCCTCCGAAGGCAACGTGGCCGACTGGGATTCCTGCCGCCAGGCCTTCGAGGAGATCAAGCGCCAATACGGCCCGGTCGAAGTTCTGGTCAACAATGCCGGCACCGCTCGAAACGTGGTGTTCCACGACATGCAGCCCAACGATTGGGCCGCCGTGATCGATACCAATCTCAATTCGCTCTTCAACGTGACCAAGCAGGTCATCGATGCAATGGTCGAGCGAGGCTGGGGACGGGTGATCAACATTTCCTCGGTCAACGCCCAGTTGGGCCAGGTCGGCCAGGTCAACTACTCCACCGCCAAATCGGCGATCCGCGGGTTCACCCGGGCCTTGGCGCGGGAAGTCGGGCCGCGCGGGGTGACGGTGAACACCGTGTCTCCGGGATACATTGCCACCGACAAGCTCAAGTCCATCACCACCGCCGAGGTCATGGACCGGATCATCCAGGACATCCCTTCCCGTCGCCTCGGCACCGCCCAGGAGATCGCCTCCATGTGCGCCTGGCTCGCGTCCGATGAATCCGGCTACGCCAACGGCGCCGATTTCTCCCTGAACGGCGGCCTGCATATGAGTTGAGCCATCCTGGGCCCTCGACGAGCCATGCCCGCTTGGCAGATTCCAATCCTTCGGGAACCTTGATGCGCACCACGCGCAGATCCCATAAAAATAATTGTACTTTACGTCAAGGTGATACAAATGCTCTCACTACTCGGCTACGGCATGATCGTGACCTTCATGGCCCTGATCATGACCAAGCGGTTGTCACCCTTGGTTGCCATGACCACAGTGCCGATCGTATTCGCGCTGATCGCCGGTTTCGGCCCGGAGATGGGCGACATGATGATCGAGGGGCTGCGCAAGGTCGCACCGACGGCGATCATGGTGATGTTCGCGATCCTCTATTTCGGGGTCATGTTCGATACCGGTCTGTTCGATCCCATCATTCGCAAGTTCATTACGCTGATCAACGGCGACCCGATGAAGGCGGTCCTGTTCGCCACCTTGCTCGCGGGCATGGTGTCGCTGGACGGCGATGGCTCAACGACGTACATGATCACCATCACCGCGATGCTGCCGTTGTTCAAGCGCCTGCGCATGGACCCCTTGTGCCTGACGTGCGTGGTCATCCTGGCGGCGAGCGTGACCAACCTCCTGCCTTGGGGCGGCCCGTTGGCACGGGCGGCCGCGTCCCTGCAGGTCGACACCTCGGACCTGTTCCTGCCGCTGATCCCGGTGATGGTCGTGGCCTTCCTGGGCGTCATGGCACTGGCCTGTTTCATCGGCATTCGCGAACGCCAACGCCTGGGCAAGCTGCGGCTTTCGGCCGGCGCGGCGGCCACCCTTTTCGAGGATGATGGCGATGAAGGCTTGCCTTCGATGTCCGAGGAGAACGCCGAACTGCGCCGGCCAAAGTTGTTCTGGCTGAACGCCGGGCTGACCATCGCCTTGATGACGGGCCTGGTCACGGAAGTGCTGCCGCTGTCCATCCTGTTCATGGTCGCGTTCTCGATAGCCCTGGTGATCAACTACCCGCACATGCATGACCAGCGCCGACGAATTTCCGCCCACGCGCCAACGGCCTTGAACCAGATCGCGATCTTCCTCGCCGCCGGCATCCTGGCCGGCATCCTGTCGGGGACGGGCATGGTCAACGCAATGTCGGCCAGCTTCCTGGCGATGCTGCCAGAGACCTGGGGCCCGTACATGGCGCCGATCACCGCGCTGGCGAGTATCCCGGGCACGTTCTTCATGTCCAACGACGCGTTCTACTACGGCGTGCTTCCGGTGCTGGCCAAGGCGGCCGCGGTGTACGGCATCTCCCCCGCGGAAATCGGCCGCGCATCGCTGGTAGGTCAACCGGTGCACCTGCTCAGCCCGCTGGTCGCCTCCACCTACCTGTTGTGCGGGCTGGCGGGCGTGGAGTTCAGCGACCACCAGAAGTACACCCTCAAATGGGCGTTCGCGCTGAGTTTCCTGCTTCTAGGAGTGTGCCTGGTCATGGGACTGTTCCCGCTCCAGGCAGGTGCTTGAGCCCCCCCTCAAGCCGCCGATCCGTTGCACGTTCCAGTGACGGGCATTGCGGGGCATTCGTGCCTCGGGATGCCCGTCACGTTTATCCGCGCAGGCCCCAGGCTGGCGCATCAAGACCTCGTCGAACGCATCCGGCGGTGCCCGGATCACATCACTTGCGAAAGGGACATTTCTCATGCGCTTACGCCACCTCTCCATTGCCACTCGTGAACGCTCCCTCGACATGGCGGTTGCCCGCCCACGCCACTGCAACGCAGTTCAACACGCTGCTCGGCCAACTGGGCGAAGCAAGCTGTATCGACGCCAGTGCCCTGGAGCGCTTCGACACGTCAACCCTGGCCCTGCTGCTGGAGGCGCGCCGACGTGCCAGGCATCGCGCCGAGCCCTTCAGGGTGACGAATGCGCCGCCGCGGCTGCTGGCCTTGGCACGGCTGCACGGCGTCGAAGCCCTACTGTTTGCCGAGCCCCCGATCTAGCTCATCGCAACGAAACGTTTCGGCACTCAACCCATACCGACTCATCTTGTTGTACAGCCCGCCCCGGGACACATTCAGTTGCCGGGCGGCGAGGCGGATGTTGCCTCGGGTTTCCTTGAGGGCCGCGACGATCGCGTTCATTTCGTGGGCGTCGAGCCCCATCGCCGGCGAGCGCTCAGTCGCGCTGCCGGGCAGTGACGGCCGGCCACGCTGCTGGAGTTCCAAGGGCAGGTCATCCGCCTGGATCAACTCGCCGACCGCCAGGTTGGTGGCTCGCTCGATGATGTTTTCCAGCTCCCGCACATTGCCTGGCCAGTGATAGGCAGACAGCACATCCAGCGCCTGCGGCGAGATGCCTCGCACCGCCTTGCGCAGTGAACGGGCGCAGCGGCCGAGGAAATGCTGCGCCAGCAACGGCACATCCTCGCGACGCATGCGCAGCGGCGGCACCGTCAGGTTCAGCACATTGAGCCGGTAGTAAAGGTCTTCGCGAAACGCGCCATCGGCCACGGCTTGGCTGAGGTTGCGGTGGGTGGCGGCGATGATGCGTACGTTCACCCGCTGGGATTTCTTCGCCCCCACCCGGGTGACCTCGCCTTCCTGCAAGACCCGCAACAGGCTGACCTGGGCACCGAATGACATGTCACCGATTTCGTCGAGAAAGATCGTGCCGCCATCGGCCAACTCGAACTTGCCGGCCGAGCCGCCGCGCGCCGAACCGGTGAAGGCGCCTTCGACATGCCCGAACAACTCGCTCTGCACCAGGTCCCGCGGGATCGCCCCGCAGTTGACCGCCACGAACGGGCCGCCGCGCCGCTCGCTGGCGTTGTGGATCGCCTGGGCGAACAGTTCCTTGCCGGTGCCGCTTTCACCAAGGATCAACGTGGTCGAGTCGCTGCGACTGGCGATGCGCCCCAGGTGCAGCGCGTCCTGGATCGCCCGGGAACTGCCCTGGATGGTGTCGAAGGTGTAGCTGGCCTGGGTGCCGATGAGCCGTCGCGTGATGTCCCGGATGCGCCGGTTCTCGCGCAGCGAAACGATGCGGCCGCCCTGCTCCAGCGCACACACCGACACCAGGCACGCCAGGTGACTGCGGTCATGCAGTTCGAACGTGCAATCCAGGTCTCGCAGCCCTTCTCCGCCACGCAGCAACATTTTGTCGCTCAGCTCGCTCTGGCCCAGGCGTTGGAACGGCTGGCCCAGCAGGTCGCGTCCGACGCCAAACAGCTGTCGCGCGTAGCCGTTGATGGCCCTGATGCAGCCGCGTTCGTCCAGCACGACCAAGCCTTCGTTGAGCACTTCAAGCACCGTCTGTTGCTCCTCCAGCAACGCCTGGAGTGCCATCTGTCGCGAGACGGCTTCAGCGGCGGCCTGGACGGTGCCCAGCGTATGGAAGTGAAACCAGCCCGGCTCTGCCGTCAGGGTCAGGATGGCCAGTGTCCGGCCCTGCGGGTCACGGATCGGGGCGGCGGCACAATGCATGCGCCGTCGACGCAGGCCAGTGCCGAAGTTCTCTTCGGCCAGCACGTAGACCAGGCGGTCTTCCGCCAGCGCCAGGCCGGTGCAATTGGTGCCTTGCACCGATTCCAGCAGGCGGCTGCCCACCGGCGTGAGGTCGAGGCCGCAGAAGTACAGCGTGGTCCCTTGGGCATCGGTCAGGTTGATGTGCCCCCTGGGGTTGTAGGCCAGCAATCCGCCCATGACCTCGGCGGCCACCGCAATCATCGCCCGGTGGGCGGCCAGCGTCGCGGTCAGCACGGCCGGCTCGACGAAGCGGTACACGCCATCCTCGGGATCGAGACCGGCCTCGACGCTGCGCAGCCAGGAGTTCCAGATCACCTGCCGGACCCCGGCCGGGCGCTCGACGCGTCCCGCCAGGCATGCCAGCCAGGCCCGTTCCAACTCAGGGATCGGCCCGTCACTCAACGACGCCGGACCGAGAGAAGTGATGTAGTCGAGGTCTTGCTCGCTGACAGCGATGGGCGCCGGTAGCACAGGCTTCTCCAATGTTCATTTTTTAGACATGTCCAGTATAGGCATGTCATTAGATTTAACACTTTTTCCATCAACTCAAAAATAAATCGTTATTTATCAATTGCTTATTAACTGGCACAGGGCTTGCTCTTTCTCAGCACAGTGCAACCACTGACTCATAACAACAAGGAAGCCCGTTTCATGAACACATCCAAGATCATTCGCCTCGGCCTCATCGGTGCCGGTCGCATGGGCAGCTTTCACGGCCTGACGGCCGCCCGCCACATTCCCGGTGCCTGCCTGGCGGCCATCGCCGACCCGACGCCTGGCCAAGCCGCCCGCCTGGCTGCACAACTGGACGTGACGCGGGTCTATACCGAGCCCCAGCAGTTGCTTGACGACCCCGAGATCGACAGCGTGTTGATCGCCGCTCCGGCCCGCAGCCACGCCGAGCTGGTCATCAACGCCGCCCGTGCCGGTAAGCATGTGTTCTGCGAAAAACCCATGGCCATCACCCTTGACGAAGCCGACCGCGCCATCGCCGCCGCAGCCGATGCCCGGGTGACCCTGCAAGTGGGTTTCAACCGCCGCTTCGCCAAGAGCTTTCGCACCGCCCACCTGGACGTGGCCGCCGGCCGCATCGGCACGCCACAACTGCTGCGCTCGCTGACTCGCGACCCGGCGCTGAACAACCCGGCCAATTCGCCACAGTGGGTCATCTTCCTGGAAACCTTGATCCACGACTTCGACACCTTGCGCTACCTCAATCCCGGCGCCGAAGTGGTCGAGGTCTTCGTGATGGCCGATGCCCTGATCGCCCCGGCATTCAAAAGCAAGGGGTTGCTCGACACCGCCACGGTGACCCTGCGTTTCGACAATGGCGCCATCGCCACCGCCGAGGCGAACTTCCAGGCCGTGTATGGCTACGATGTCCGGGGCGAGGTGTTCGGCAGCGCCGGCATGTTGACCATGGGTGGCGTGCACGATGGCGACCTGGTGCGCTACCTGGCCGATGGCATCCAGGCCGACACACAGCGCCTGGACACCGACCTGCTGCGCGATGCCTACGTGGCCGAGCTCAACCACTTCGTCGACTGCCTGCGCAGCGGTGCCAAACCGCTGGCCAGCGGCGAAGACGCCCGGGCCGCGCTGGCCATTGCCCGCGCGTGCATCGAGTCGTTCCAGCTAGGCCAGCCGGTGCGCGTGCAAGGAGGCCGGCCATGAGCTTTACCCCCTTCAAGCTGGCGGTCAGCGCCGAAATGGTCTTCCTCGACCGGCCCTTCATCGAACGGGTCGAACGGATTCATGCGCTGGGCTTCAGTGCTGAAATCTGGGACTGGACCCAAAAGGACATCGCCGCCCTGGTTGCCACCGGCGCCGACTTCACGTCGATGACCGGCTACATCGAGGGCAACCTGACCGATCCGCAGGGCATCCAGCAACTGCTCGACAGCGCGCGCGAATCCCTGGCCGTCGCCGCCCGATTGAACTGCCCAAGCCTGAACCTGCACGGCACGGGCCTGGGCGACCAAGGCCTGCCCGTCAAACCGGTGGCCCTCACCACCGGTCGCATGTGGCTGAGCGCTTGCAAGACCCTGGAAAAAATCGCCCGCCTGGGCGAAGACGCCGGCCGGGTCTTCCTGCTCGAAAACCTCAACACCGAGGTGGACCACCCCGGCACGCCGTTCGCACGCGCCGACGATACCCTGGCGTTGATCGAGGCCGTGGGCAGCCCTCACCTCAAGATGAACCTGGACCTCTATCATGCGCAGATCGGCGAAGGAAACCTGATCGAGCTGATCCAGCGCGCCGGCAGCGCCATCGGTGAAATCCAGGTCGCGGATGTGCCGGGGCGCAGGGAACCGGGCACGGGTGAAATCCACTACCCGGCCATTGCCAAGGCCTTGTTCGGCATCGGCTATACCGGTGTCGTCGGCCTGGAGGGCTGGGCCAGCGGTGACAGCGACATGGCCCTTGAACGCTTCCGACAAGCCTTCACACTGGACTGAGGACGACGCGGCGCCTCTGGGCCACGGGTCCAAGCGCCGCCGACCACCACGCCTGATCGACTCATAACAACAAAAGGAACACCCTCATGCGTCGCTGCACTTTGTTTTTTGCCACGCTGCTACTCGTCTTCAGCCAATGGGCCAACGCCAGCTATCGCATCGGCGTCAGCATCGCCCGGGTTGACGATAACTTCATGACCTATGTGCGCAGCGGCCTGGAAGACGCCGCCCGGAAAGACAATGTCCAGGTCCAGTTCGAGGACGCCCAGGGCGATGTCGTGCGCCAGCTCAATCAGGTCCAGGGCTTCATCAACCAGAAGGTCGATGCGGTCATCGTCCTGCCCGTGGACACCGCCGCCACCACCAACATGACCCGCGCCGCCGTCGAGGCGAAGGTGCCGCTGGTCTACGTCAACCGGCACCCGGACGAGCGCTCCCTGCCCAAGGGCGTGGTCACCGTGGCCTCGAACGACATCGAGGCCGGCCAGTTGCAAATGCGCTATCTGGCGGAAAAACTCAAAGGCAAAGGCACCCTCGCGATCATCATGGGCGACCTCGCGCAGAACGCCACGCACGACCGCACCGAAGGGGTCAAGCAGGTGCTCAAGGACTATCCCGCAATTACCATCGTCGAACAGCAAAGTGCCGAGTGGCAGCGGGCCAAGGGCATGGACCTGACCAGCAACTGGCTGCTGGCCGGTGCCTCTTTCGACGCCATCGTCGCCAACAACGACGAAATGGCCATCGGCGCGGCCATGGCCTTGCAACAGGCCGGCAAGGCCAAGGGCGAAATCGCCATTGTCGGCATCGACGGCCTGCCCGACGGGCTGGCGGCAATCAAGCGCGGGTTGCTCGTCGCCTCGGTGTTCCAGGACCCCAAGGCCCAGGCGAGCATCGCCCTGCAAGCGGCCATCAAGATGATCAAGGGCGAGCCGGTAGAGTCGGAAGTCTGGGTACCCTTCCAACTGATCAAGCCGGAACAGGTGGCGACGTTCGAGCAGCATTACCAGTAGTCGTTGGCGCCTGGCCTCGACGCCGCTGTCCCGACCAAGGGTCAGCGGCGTTTTTCATCAGAGACGAAACGTTGGACAATCCGCGCCAGCCCAAGGGGATCTTCGGCGAGCATCAAGTGGCCACACGGCAACGAGAACAAGGCGCCACGGGGCAACTGGCGATACAGGGCCACGCTCACCGAGGGCGGAATCAAGCGGTCATCCAGGCCAATGATCACGGCCGTCGGGCATTCGAGCCGCGATAGCTGCGACGAGACATCCAACGTCAGGTTGAGCCGCATCTGGACGGCAACCGCCGGCCAGTGAACCCGCTGGTAAAAATCCTCGATGCACGTGGTCACCTGGGTTGCGGACATCGCCCGCAGGCCAGGGCTGGAAAAACCACGCGTCACGATCTCGGCCGCCAGCTTCATCGGGTGGTCTTCGAGCAGCCGTTGCCAATAGCCGAAGGTTCGCCGCACCTGCGGGTCACGGGCATTGTCGAACGGTGCAATCAGGCTCAGCGACAGCACCTGCGGCCCCAGCACGCTCGCCACCTCAATCGCCACCGCGGCCCCCAGCGAATACCCCACCAGGTGGACACCGCCCACGCCGCCATCGCGAATCTTCCCGGCAATTTGTCGGCCCAGGCCATCAAGGGTTTGCGCGACCGTGCTCTCGCGCTCCAGCCGCGACCAGTCAACGGCCAGGACCCGGTAAGGACCCTCCAGGTGATTGGCGAATGCCTCCCAGGTAGAGCGCGGATGGCCCGCCGTGCCATGTATCACGATCAGGCAAGCCTGCCCCTGTGCCTTCAGCTCAATGAGTTCCACCATCGGCGCACCTTTCAAGGATCGATCCCGACCGGATCTTAAGCGTTGCGCAGGCGTCTTCAGGTCATTTTTTCTAAAGCCAGGGTTCAGCTTTTGTGCGTTGTATCACCTGTGTGATCGACCTAAAAAGGTCAAAAGGAGGAACGCCATGCAGATGAACAATCCGATCTTCAACACGCAATCATTCCATGTCGACTGGAGCTACCCCACGCCAATCTGGTTTGGTGTCGAGCGGGTCGACGACCTCGTCAACGGCTGCGCCTTTCTCGGCAAGCATCGGCCGCTGGTGGTCATTGACGAACGGCTGGTCGAGCACCCCTTGATCTTGCGCGCGCTGGAGCGCTGCAAGCAGTCGGGTATCGACCTGCAGCTGTTCTCGAACTTCCGCTCCGACCCCGACACCGACATGCTCGAACAAGGCGTCATCACCTTCAATGAATATGCCCGCGACATGGTGGTCGGCATCGGCGGCGGAAGCGCCCTGGACCTGGCCAAGGCGATTGCCTTCATGGCGGTGCAGACCAAGCCGATCTGGACCTTCGAGAGCCTGCCCAACCGGTGGCAGGCCGCCAATGCCGACGTGCCGCCGATCATCAGCGTGCCGACCACCGCAGGCACCGGGGCCGAGGTGGGCCGGGCCGCCGTGTTGCTGGACAGCCAGGAAAACCGCAAGCGGCTGATATTCCACCCCAGGATGCTGTCGTCGCTGGTCATCGTCGATCCGGCCCTGACCCTGACCGTGCCGGCGACGGTGACCGCCGCGGTGGGGATCGATGCCTTTTCCCATGCCTTCGAGGCGTACTGCGCCAACAGTTTCCACCCCATGGGAGACGGCATCGCGCTCCAGGCCATGAACCTCATCAAACAATGGCTGCCCATCGCGGTGCAGGACGGCAGTGATCTCCAGGCCCGCTGCCACCTGAGCGCCGCGGCCCTGATGGGGGCGGTGGCCTTCCACAAGGGACTGGGTGCCGTGCACGCCATCAGCCACTCCATCGGCGGTGCGTATGGCACCCACCATGGCCTGACCAACGGCGTGCTGCTGCCCTATGTGATCGCCCACAACCGCCCGGTGATCGAAGCCAAGCTGGTGCGCCTGTGCGAGAGCCTGGGCTTGGCGCAACCTGGCTACGAATCGTTTGTCGCCTGGCTCAAGGATTTCCTGGCCAGCCTGGGCATCCCCCCGCACCTGCGCGACCTCATCCACTCCCCCTTCGATGCCGACCTCATGGCCCAGTTGGCCGTCGCGGATCCGACCGCCCGGACCAACCCGCAGCCGCTGTCGGTACACGACTACAAAACCATCATTGACAACGCCTGGTCCGGACACTGAACGGGCACTTTCAAGGAGGGCATATGTACAAGGACATCGGTTTGTTCATCAACGGCCAGTGGCGCTACCCCGAGGGGGACAGGCCCAGCCTCGACATCACCAACCCCAGCACCCAGCAAAGGATCGGGCGCCTGGCCTGCGCCGACCAAAACGACCTGGACCAGGCCCTGCAAGCGGCGCAGCAGGCGTTCGCACGGTGGAAGGTCAGCAGCGCCGAAGAGCGCAGCAAGGTGCTCTATGAAGCCTACCGGATCATCTTGAGCGAAGCCGAATCGATCGCGGCATTGATCACCCTCGACCAGGGCAAGCCATTGGCCGAAGCCCTGGCGGAAGTGCGGTTCTGCGCCGAGCACGCCAAGTGGCACGCCGAAGAATGCAAGCGGCTGTACGGCAGGCTGGTTCCCGCCCGAAACCCCAAGGTCCGCCAATCGGTGGTCAAGCGGCCGGTGGGCGTGTGCTGTGCCTTCACCCCCTGGAATTTCCCTTTCAACCAGGCGATTCGCAAGATCTGCGCTGCGCTGGGAGCCGGTTGCACGTTGATCCTCAAGGGCCCGGAAGAAGCCCCCTCGGCCGTCGCGGCGCTCGCCGACATCTTTCAGCGGGCCGGGTTGCCCGACGGTTGCCTGAACCTGGTCTGGGGCAACCCCGAGCAGATTTCCAGCTACCTGATCGACTCCGACGTGATCGCCAAGGTGTCCTTCACCGGTTCCATCGCCGTGGGGAAAAAGCTCGCAGCCCAGGCCGGGGCAAACATGAAAAGGGTCAGCATGGAACTGGGCGGCCACGCCGCGGTGATCGTCTGCGCCAGCAGCGACATCGACAAGGTCAGCACCGTGCTGGTGGACGCGAAATTGCGCAACGCCGGACAGATCTGCATCTCCCCTTCACGCTTCTTCGTCCACGCGTCGGTGATCGATGACTTCATGACGGCCCTGGTGGAAAAAACCCGTCGGTTCCAGGTCGGTGACGGCATGGACCCCGACACCCGCATGGGGCCGCTGTGCAACGCTCGCCAGATCCCGCGCCTGCAAGCCCTGATCGACGACAGCCTGGCCCAGGGTGCAAGCCTGGTAATGGGCGGCACTCGGCTGGACCGCCCGGGCAATTTCTTCCAGCCCACGATCCTCGCCAACGTCCCCCTGACCGCCCGGCTGATGCGCGAAGAACCCTTCGGCCCCATCATTCCGGTGGTTGCCTTCACCGACCTGGACAGCGTCATCGAGCAGGCCAATGCGCTGCCCTATGGCCTGGCCGCGTATGGGTTCAGCGAAGACCGCAGCGAATGCGCCCGGCTCGCCGAGGAACTGGAAGCCGGCATGATCTCGATCAACCATTACGGCCTGGGCATGCCGGAAACACCGTTCGGTGGCATCAAGGACAGTGGCTACGGCAGCGAAGGCGGCAGCGAGACCTACGACAGCTACCTGTCGACGGTCCTGATCAGCGAACTGACCCGCCCCTGACTCGCGAGGCAACGGAGGCATCACCATGAACGTTACCCTCAGACCCTTCCAGGCCAGCGACTTCGACACGGTCATGTCCTGGATCGATGGCCCAGAGACCCTGTCGCTCTGGGCCGGCGCGACCTTCACTTACCCCTTGGACAAGGAGCAGTTGCAGCGCTACCTGGACAAAGCCGGCGAACGCTACCCATGGCGCAGCCTGTTCGGGGTGCTCGACCCGGATGAAAAGCTGATCGGCCACATCGAGTTCTCGGACATCTGGCCGCACCTGTCGCTGCGCTTTGCGCGCATCCTCATCGGCGACCCCGACGCCCGCGGCAAGGGGCACGGCCAGGCCATCCTGCGCCAGGCACTGGCCTTGGCCTACGAGCGGTTCAACGTCGCCCGGGTCGACCTCGGGGTCAAGAAGGAGAACCTCCTGGCGATCAATTGCTATCGAAAAGCCGGTTTCAAGGACATCGGCCTCTGGCCCGAGGCGATCGACACGCCCATCGGCTGGATCGACGTCCACTGGATGACCCACACCCGCAAGGAGCAAACACCATGACGTCGATCACCCTGTACGGCCACCCGGAGTCCGGACACAGCTACAAGGTCAAGTTGATGCTGGACGTGGCCAAGGTGGACTACACCTACCGACAAGTGGACATTCTCGTCGATCGGGATGCGCGCCCCGAACCCTTCAGGACGTTGAGCCTGGCGCGTTTTGGCGAGGTGCCGCTGCTGACCCTCGACGGTGCGCACTACGTGCAATCCAATGCCATCCTTATCGAGCTCGCCGATGCCCTGGGGCTGTTCGGTGGCAGCGGGCGACGGGGCACCGTCACGTGCAAGGAATGGCTGCTGTGGGAAGCGAACAAGATCGGGCTGTCGCTGCCGCATTTGCGCCTGGCCCGCAATTACTTCCCGGACGACTACCCGCCGGGCGCCGTGCAGTGGCTGGCCAGCCGCTTCCAGGAAGACGTCGGCCGGCTCGACAAGGAACTGCGCGACGGTCGTCGCTACATCCTTGATGACGAACTGTCGATCGCCGACTTCTCCCTGGCGGGCTACCTGTTCTGGAGCAACCAGGCCCAGGTCGAGCTGCCCGAGACCGTGATCGCCTGGCTGGGCCGGATCGCCAGCCTGGACGGCTGGCAAAGTCCCTACGCCTGCCTCTCACAACAGCCGGGTTATGAAACCTTCGGCCTGGTCAAGGACGAGTTCGATCCCCGTCGCATCGCCCCTTGAGCCCGAGCCAGCCGCATCGGCGAGAAGACGGTCTTCTCGCCTTTTTTTGCCGCGCTTGGCGCCTAGTGGCCTGTACGGTTAATCCGAGTACTCAAATTCGAGTGCCAGGGCTTGCCAGGCAAGGCGCCATGACGAGTCGTAGCCCCGCTACGGCAAGGAATGGCAACGCAGCCTGGCAAGTCCTGGCACTCGAAGTTGAGTAAACGAATTAGCCACACAGGCCACTAGCTAACCGATTGATCCATTTCCTGGGCGGGCCGTTCATGCCTGGGTTGCCCAACCCCGGCGGCCGGCACACCCACCACCGTGGTCCTGGGTGGCACCGCCTTGAGCACCACGCTGTTGGCCCCGACCTTGGAGCCGGCGCCAATCTCGATATTGCCGAGGATCTTCGCCCCGGCCCCGATCATCACGCCGGTCCTGACCTTGGGGTGACGGTCGCCACTGTCCTTGCCGGTGCCCCCCAACGTGACGCCTTGCAGGATGGACACGTGGTCTTCCACGACCGCCGTCTCGCCAATGACGATGCCGGTGCCATGGTCCAGCAGCACACCCCGACCGATCCGGCACGCCGGGTTGATGTCGATCCCCAGGACCACGTTGCAACGGGCTTGCAGGTACAAGGCCTCCATCCGGCGGCCTTGCTGCAGTAACAGGTGCGCGAAACGATAGGTCTGCAACGCCGCATAGCCCTTGGCAAACAGAAACACCTCCAGCTCGTTCTGGAACGCCGGGTCGCGCTCAACCACCGCCTCCAGGTCAGCCGCCATGCAGTCCTCCAGATCCCGGCGGGGACTGAACTCAAGGAGCATGGCAAGCATCCAGCCACGCTCCCGGGCATCGTGCGGCACCAGCAGGTGCGCAATGCGCGTGGCCATGCCCGCGCCCAGGCCCGTGCACCCAAGCACCGGCTCGCCGACCAGGCAGCCAAGCCCGGGATGCTGCAACACCGCCGTCATCGCCTGCACCCGCAGGGCCTCCCACATCAATGCGCCCGCGCGGGTGTCCTGCTCCGCGGCCCCCGCAAATCCATCATCGTTCAGCAGAAACATTGCATTGACCTCCCAGGTCGTTGGTCGCACTCAAGGCTGCGAAACAGGTCCGCGCGAACGCGGCGAACCAGGCCGCGCCCGAATACAGGATCGCGTCATTGAAATCGTAGTGAGCCGAGTGCAAGGGCGGTTCGTCCGCGTGGCTGGCCGACCCGATAAAGGCGAAAACACTCGGTATGCGCTCGCTGAAAAAAGCAAAATCCTCGGCCGCCATGGTGGGCTCGGCCAGGGCGCTGACCTGCCCCGGGGCGAAAACCTGGCGGGCCGCGTCCACCGCCAACCCTACCATGAACGGATTGTTGACCAGCGCCGGGTAACTGCGACGAAAATCCACCCTGGACTGGCACCCGAACGCCGCGCCGATGCCTTCACTCAGACGCTCGATCGCCCCGGCCAGGCGGTCCACCGTGTGGCTGTCGAAGGCCCGTACGGTGCCGCGGATGGACACCTGATCGGGGATGACATTGAAGCCATTGCCCGCCTGCAATTGGGTCACCGTCAACACGGCGCTGTCGCTGGCCTTGACCTCTCCGGCCACCAGGGTCTGCAACCCGAGGCACAGCTGCGCGGCGGCGATGATCGGGTTCGTGGCGGTATGCGGTTGCGCCGCGTGACCGCCACGGCCTTCGAGGCAGATCTCGAACTTGTTGCTCGACGCCATCATGGCGCCGGGTCGTGTGGCGAAACAGTTGGCAGGCAATGAGGGCCAATTGTGCAGACCGGCCATGGCCTGGATCGAGAAGCGTTCGAGCAGCCCGTCGTCGAGCATGGCCCTGGCGCCGGCATGGCCTTCCTCGGCCGGCTGGAATACCAGGCACACCGTGCCGTTGAAATCCATGTGGCGGCTAATCAATTCGGCGCCGCCCAGCAACATCGCCATGTGCCCATCGTGGCCGCAGGCATGCATACAGCCGGCGTGCTGCGACACATGCTCGAAGCGATTGTGTTCGGTGATGGGCAAGGCATCCATGTCGGCCCGCAGCGCGATGCAAGGCCCGCCCTGGCCCTTGGTGATAAAGCCCACCACGCCGGTCCCGGCCATCCCCCGCAGGAACGGGATGCCCAGTGTCTCCAGGCGCTCACAGATCAGGTCGCTGGTGCGCACCTCCTGGTAGGCTGTCTCGGGAATGCGGTGCAAGCTGCGCCTCAGTGCGATCAGCCTGCTCTCAAGGTCTTGCCGTTGGCTTTCAGTCAGCATCATGATGTCGTCCTCCATCGCCTATGATGACCGCCGTCCCTTTGATGAAAACCGATTTGCGTTAAACCCAGGCGTGAAAAAAACTAAAGCCAGGGCGACATCCATTGTTCGATGCGCCTCGAAGTGAGCACGCCGCCAGGAGCATAATCTTTGAGCCCACATGGAGGAGATGGCGATGACACACACCCGTTTTTTTGGAAAGACCGTACTGACCTGCACGTTCATCCTGGCGATCATCGGCTGGGGGATCGGCTTCTATGGGCCGCCGATCTACATGCAGGCGGTGATGGAGCGCACGGGCTGGCCCATCGCCCAGGTGTCGATGGCCGTCACCCTGCACTTTCTCAGCGGCACCGTCGTGATCGCCAACCTGCCCAGGCTTTACGCGCGCTTCGGCATTCCCGCCATCACCCTGCTGGGCTGCATTGTCCTGGGCATCGGCGTGAATATCTGGGCCCAGGCCAACCAGCTCTGGGTGCTGTATGCCGGGGCGGTGTGCTCGGGCATCGGCTGGGTGACCTTGGGCGCCGCGGCCGTCAACACCCTGATCGCTCCGTGGTACGTCAAGGAGCGGCCCAAGGCCTTGGGCAAGGCCTATAACGGCGCCAGCATGGGCGGCGTGATCTTTTCGCCGCTGTGGGTCTTGCTGATCGAGCGATTTGGCTTCGCCACCGCGGCGCTGGTGATCAGCCTCGCTGCCGTGCTGCTGATCGGCGCCTTCGCCTTGCTGGTCTTCAACAAGAGCCCGCAAAGCCTCGGACAGCATCCCGACAATGCCGACCAGCCGGAACCGGTGACGCCCGGTTCCAGTGCCACGCCATGGACCGCCGCGCAGACCTTGAAGGCGGCCAATTTTCGTACCCTGGCCGCCGGCATGTCCCTGGGACTGTTCGCCCAGATCGGCCTGATCGCGCACCTGTACTCGATCCTGGTGGGACGCATGGGGGCCCACGACGCCTCCTTCGCCATGGGCCTGGCCACCGCCAGTGCCATGGGCGGGCGCTACATCGCCGCGCGCCTGATGACCCAGGGCATGAACCGCAGGCTGCTGGCTTGCCTGGGTTACGTCATCCAGATGCTCGGCACCCTGATGCTCCTGGGCCTGGACCTGCACCCGAGCGTGGCCTGGATGGCGGTGGTGCTGATCGGCTCGGGCATCGGCAACGCCACCTCCCTGCCGCCACTGATCGCGCAGACCGAGTTCAGTCGCGAACAAACCGCGCGGGTCATCGCGCTGATGGTCGCCATCAGCCAGGCCACCTACGCCTTCGCCCCGGCGTCCTTCGGCCTGGTGCGCGCCGCCTTCAGCCAACCGGACCAGGCGATCATCGCCGTGGTGACCGCCGCTGTCGTGGTGCAGGCGCTCGCCATCCTGTCGTTCTACCAAGGGGTCTCCGGCCGCCCTTTCAAGAAAACCGTGTTCTGACCCTTTCCCCTGACCCTTCCCCCCTGGCCAGGCAGCGCGCTGCCTGGCCTCCCGCCGCTTGGATTTAGCCCTCCTTAACCCAGCGTTGAATAAATCTGCGTTGTCAATTATTCCCCCGGCAAACACCATCGAGTGACATCTCCACTCGCAGGGTTAAGCCGATGGGTTTTGAAATTTTCAGGAAAATGGATTGGTCCGCCTTGGTGCATGAGTACGACCTGGACGGAAAACGCCTGTTGCCTTGGGACGGTTATCCCATGCCGTTCGCCGCCGGATGGTGCGTGGTCAGGCCACACACCCGCAGCGAACCCCACGTGCAAATCGACCAGGAAATCTTCATCGCCCTCAAGGGGCAGGGCCGGCTGGTCATCGGCGATACGCATTACCTGTTCGAGACCGGTGATATCGCCGCCATTCCCAAGCACACCAACCACTACGTCATCAACGACAGTGACGAAGACTTTCACTTCTACGTGATCTGGTGGGACAAGTTCATCGCCGGTGACTACATGAAGGCCGATATCGCTCACCTGGAGACCGAGAATGTCTAAATTCATCGTCACTATCACACCACCAACCCCCAACGGCGACTTGCACATCGGGCACCTGGCCGGCCCCTTCCTGAGTGCCGATATCTTCACCCGGACCCAGCGCCAGAAAGGCCACGACTGCGTGCTGGTGTCCTACTCCGACGACTACCAGTCCTACATGTTGCGCCGGGGCCGCGAGCAAGGGCGCGAGCCGGCGCAGATCGGCGAAGAGAACACCCGCAAGATCAACCTCAGCCTGAAAATGGCCGGTATCGAAGTCGATCACTGGATGAGGTCCCTGGACAACACCTGCTTTCGCGACGCCGTGCTGGAGCTTTATCACCAGGGCGTCAACGATCGCAACATCTACCAGAAAACCGTGCTGGCGCCCTTCTGCCGGGCCTGCAACGTCTGGGGCTATGAAGCCTTCGGTCGCGGCCAGTGCAGCAGCTGCGGCCAGGACTCCGACGCCAGCCAGTGCGAAGAATGTGCCTGCGCGCCGAACTACCTGTACATGAAGAACTTCCGCTGCAAGCTCTGTGGTGGCGAACACGAGTGGGTGGAAAAGGACCATGCCTACCTGAACATCGGCAAGAACGTGCACAAGCTGCGCGCCTGGCTGGGCGACAGTGCCGTGCGCCTCAACTCGCGGGCCTTCGTGGAGCGTGAACTGGCCCCCACGCCCGAGGATTGGCAAATCACCCGCCATGGCGATGCGGGCCTGGACATCGGCCAGCCGCACCTGGGCAAGGTGCACACCTGGTTCATGGGCATGGCCGGGTACATCGCGGCGACCCGGGAGCACTTCACGGTCAACCAGCAAACCCCGGAGCTGTTCGACAGTTTCTGGCGCAGCGACGACACGACGCTGGTGGGTTTCCTGGGTTATGACTGCCTCTACAGCCACGGGATCGCCTACCCGATCCTGTTGGCCGGCAGCCCGTACGCGAAGAAAAAACAGCGCCTCTACACCAACATGTTCCTCAAGCTCAACGGCCTGAACCTCTCCACCAGCCGTAACCACGCCATCTGGATCCGCGACCTGGTCAGCGACTACGACACCGATTCGGTCAGGCTGTACATGGCCCTGCTGGCGCCCGAGGAGCAAGAGAGCGACTTCGTCGAAACCCAATTCGTCGAATGGCACCAGACGTTCTACCAAAACACACTGGAGACGCTCACCGTCGCGGCCACGCAAGAGTCGCCGCACTTCTGGCTCGACGGCATGCAACGCAATGAACACAAGCTGTTGTGCGAGGTGTACAACCGCTGGTCCGCGGTCACCAGCGCCGACAGTTTCTCCAGCCGGAACCTGGCCGCGCTGGCGGTGGAGCTCTACGAGATGGCGTACGAACGCCTGCAAGCGGAGCAACCGCTGTACTACCTGGTGGCGTTGGCGTCGTGTATCTGCGCACCGATCACGCCGACCTTGTCCCGGCAGATCCAGAAGCGCTGTTCGATCAACGAGGCGTTGGTCCTGGATAACCTGATGAACGCTAACTTCCTCGATTACTCCATTTAGGACGCCTGCCATGAACAGCGACTTCGAAGTGGCCGTCATCGGTGGCGGAATCATCGGGTTGACGACCGCCGCCCTGTTGTCGGAGCGCGGCATCGACACCTTGCTGGTGGAGCGGACCCGCTGCGGCTATGCCGGCGCGACCGCCCACACCGGCGGCATTTGCCGGACGTTCGAGCCGAACCCGGCGTTGGCGCGGATGGCCCAGGTCGTCGGGCTCAAGCCCGGCGAAACCGAAGTGGAGGCCATTATGCGCCGCCACGAAACGGTCACCGGCGCGCTTTATCGCCTGCCCGCCGACGGCCCGCCACCCTCCAGCGACGCGCCGTTGCGGCGGCTCTCGGCCCACGAGGCACAAGTGCTCGTGGGGCGCCCCATCGCCGACAGCGGCGCGTATTACCACGAGGCCACCGCCGCGGTCAGCGATGTGCACTCGACCATGAACGGCCTGAGAACGGCGTTGCGCCAGCGCGGTTGCCTGATCGAGCGCTGCGATGTCCAGCGCCTGATGGAGCGCAACACCCACGTCGAAATCCACAGCCAGGAAACCCTTTACCGGGCACGCTGGGTGATCAACGCGGCCGGCGCCGGTAGCCCGGCGCTGAGCCTCATCGACGACAGCCAGGTGCGCACCCTCCCGTACTTCAAGTTCCGCGGCCCGTCGGTTCCTACCCTGCCGTGCATCGACTTCGTCGCCGGCACCTATGCGCTGCCGCTGTCCGACACGCTGCTGCAAAGCACCACGGCCATCAGGCCGAGCCTGGAGGAAATCGAAGGCGACCGCAGGCACTTGCGCCTCATGGTCGAAGACTGTCGACAGCGGCTGCGGGGTCTGCTGGGCGAGACCGATGAGTACTCGTTGCTGTCGATGGACCTGGCAACCGACCTGTACACCGCCGACGGCTTGCCCCGGCTGGGCGCGCAGTACCCAGGCTCGCGTATCTGGCTGGCGACCGGCCTCAATGGGGTGGGCTACAAGTACGCCTACCCGATCGCATCGCGCCTCTACGACCAGATCGCCCGATCACGTTAACACCCCCTCGTCGCACACCTTGAATCCACGTCCAGGGAGGGACAGCCATGCCCTTTTGCATCGGTATATCGGCCATTTTCGAGAGCACCAGGACAGTGCACGCACGCACCTTCCTCGCGGCCATCAACCACTTCATCAACACTCACGACACCACCGGATTGACGTTCATCTTCGAAGATGACGACGCCAGCCCCGAAGGCGGGCGCCGCGCGGCCCGGCGACTGATCAGCCGGGGAGCCGACGTGGTGGTCGGGCATTTTTCATCGGACGCGGCGGCCGGCGCCCTTCCCCTCTATGAAGCGGCGGGCATTGCGGTGCTGCTCCCGGCAGCGACCAAGCAGGACCTGGTTGGCACGCTCACCCACGCCTTTCGCCTGTGCCCGTCGGATAACGACCTGATGACGCTGCTGGCCAGGCAGTTGCTCACCCATGGCGCGAGCGCCAGCGTGCTGCTCACGCACGACTCGACCGCGCACGGTGAGTCCCTGGCGCGCAGCCTCACGGCCCTTCTCGAGCGCACCACCCTGCGCCTCACCACGTCGCCCGAGCGCGCCGACGCGGTGGTCTATTGCGGGCGCCTGAACAACAGCATCCGCTACGTCAACGCGCTGCCGGAGCAGCTGCGCGACCGGCCGATCTACCTCACCGACGACGCGCTCTCCAGTTGGTTCATCGAGCAGACCGATGCCCTGGACAGCCTCGGCATCGTTGGCCTGGCAACCGCCGGCGTCGGGCTGTCCGCCAGCGAAACCTATTACCAGGAAAGCCTGGCGGCCTTGCAGATCGCCAGCGCCCTGAGGCATGGCGGGCCGATGCTCGACGCCCTGCACACCACCACCTTCGCCACCGTCATGGGCGATGTGCAATTTCGTGACGGCGAGAACCGCTTTACCCGAGCCGCCCTCTGGAAAGTCCGCAATCAACGTTTCGTCCCATTCACTTTTGCTTGATCACAGGTGCCTCATGCAGGGAACTCCCGACTACTACGAAATGATCAATATCGGCTTCGGCCCCGCTGGCATTGCCCTGGCGTGCGCGCTCGAAGAAGCCCCCCATCGGCCACTGGAAACGGGTCAATGCCTGTTCCTGGAAAAACATTCCAACTGCGCCTGGCACCCGGAATTCCTGCTCGATGGCACCGACATCAATCACCACCTGTTGCGCGATCTGGTGACCCCGCGCAACCCACAGAGCCGGCACTCGTTCGCCATGTACCTGAAGGAGCACGGCCGGCTCTATCAGTTCGGCCTCCTGGGTCGCCCCGCCAGTCGCAACGAGTGGTCCGACTACGTCGCCTGGGTCGGCCAGGCGTTTGCCGCGCACGTGCATTATGAGGAAGAGGTCCGGGAGATCCGACCGGTCATGGAAGACGGCGAGATCACGCTGCTGCGGGTCATGACTTCCAAGGGCCAGTACCTGACGCGCAACCTGGTGCTCTCCAGTGGCAGCACCCCCAACATCCCCCGGCAGTTTGCCCAGCTCGACAGCGCCCGGATCATCCACACCTCGCGCTATCTCAGCAGCCTGGGGCACCTTGACCGCCAGGGCGCCTGGTCCTTTGCCGTGATCGGTTCCGGGCAGAGCGCAGGCGAATCCATCGTCGACTTGTTGAACCGTTTCCCGAACGCCCAGGTCACCTCGATCCACCGCAGCAGCGGGTTCAAGATCGCCCAACTGGGACAGTTCCCGAACCAGGCCTTCCATCCCGAGCGGGTGGCGTACTTCCACAAGCTGGGCCAGGCCGAAAAAGCGATGATCCTCGAAGAGGTCAAGTCCACCAACTACTCGGGCATCGATGTCGACGAAAGCCAGGCGTTGTACTCACTGTTCTACGAAGGCCTGGTCAGCAACAAGCCACGGCTGGCGTTGAAAATCTTCACCCAGGTCGAATCGGCTTCGCCCACCGAAGCCGGAGTCACCCTGGACCTGTGCGACCCCTACACCCAGGAACACAGCAGCCTTGACGCCGACTACGTCATCCTGGGGACAGGCTACCAGCAGGACTACATCCCTTCGCTCCTGTCCCAACTGCAACCCTGGCTGAGCCTGGGCAGCGACAACGGCGTGCGGGTGGAACAGAACTACAAGCTGACGACCACTGCGTCGTTCCAGCCCGCGATTTTCGTCAATGGCCTTTCCGAACGCTCCCACGGCATCGGCGAGGGCCAGTCCTTTTCCCTGCTGGCGATGCGCGCCGGCATCCTGACCCATTCCCTGTTCTGAACGCCCGAAGGTGTCGACATGTATAACGCTTCCTCCGATATCGTGTTTGACAACGTATTCCTGACCATCAAGGGCCTGGGTATCCGTTGCGCCTTGAAACTCGACTACTTCAACGCCGCCGGCTCGATCAAGATGAAGACGGCCCTGGGGCTGGTCTTGAGCCTGGAACAACAGGGGCTGATCAACCGCAATACCACGCTGATCGAATCGTCCTCCGGCAACCTGGGCGTGGCCTTGAGCATGATCTGCGCCGAGCGCAAGTACCGGTTCGTCTGCGTGTGCGACCCGAACATTTCCCAGTCCAACCTGAAGCTGATGATGGCCCTGGGCACGCGGATCGTTAAGGTGGACACCAAGGACTCCAACGGCGGCTACCTGGGCACCCGCATCGCCTACGTCCGGCAGACAATCGCCGCCGACCCGAACTGCCTCTGGCTCAACCAGTACTCGAACCCGGCCAATCCGCAGACCCACGCCCGCACCACCGCCAGCTCGATCTTCAACAGCTTCACCCGGGTCAATTACCTGTTCGTGGGCGCCGGAACCACCGGCACGCTGATGGGGTGCATCGACTTCTTCAAGAAGTACAGCCCCTACACCAAGATCGTCGCGGTGGACAGCCTGGGCTCCGTGACATTTGGCGGGCCGGCGGGGAAACGTCACATCCCCGGCCTGGGGTCCAGCCAGATGCCACCGCTGTTCCGCGCCGACGACCTGTACGCCATGGAGAGCATCAAGGAGGTCGACACCATCCGGATGTGCCGCTACATGGCCAGGGAAAACGGCCTGCTGTTCGGCGGCTCCACCGGCACCGTCCTGGCCGGCGTCATGGCCTGGAAGGACCGCATCCATCCCGACGCCACCGTCGTGGCCATCTCCCCGGATGCCGGCGAGCGCTACCTGGACACGATCTACAACGACGACTGGGTGCGCGCCCGCTTCCCGGACTACGACTTCAACCGCATCCGTCCCGACATCCTTGCCAGCGATAAGGAATACGCCCATGCATGACGCCACGCACTCGACCACACCCCCCTTGCATGTCGTGAAAGGCAGCACCGTTCGCGAAGTCCTCAGGCAGTTTCCCGACCTGGCCCAGGACACGGTACGGGAGACCTACCTGCAGCATCATCGCGGCGCTACCGAGAACCCGGACAGCTATTTCCTGCGGTTCAAGGACAGCCCGGCAGACCGGATCATCGCCCTGCCCGCCGCCTGCATGGACGGTGCGGACAAGGTCGCCGGGATCAAATGGATCGCGAGTTTTCCCGGCAACACACGGCACAACCTACAGCGAGCGTCGGCCACGCTGATTCTCAATGACCTCGCCACCGGCTATCCCATCGCATTGCTGGAAGCGTCGATCATCAGCGCCGTGCGCACGGCCACCTCGGCGGTCTTGGCCACCCATTGCCTGCTGGGCCAACGCAGCGAGATCCCGCGGTTATCGTTCGTCGGTGCCGGGGTCATTTCCCGCACGATCCTGGAGCAATTCCGCGTCTCGCGCTGGGCCATCGGCGAAGTGCTGATCCACGACACCGACGCCGATTCCGCCCAGGCCTTCAGGGCCCACGCCCTCGCGCTGGGGTTCAACTGCCGCGTGCTCGACACGCTTGAGCAGGCGCTGGAAAACGACGTCGTGGTACTCGCCACGAATGCCGCGCAGCCCTATATCGACGAGCGCTATGCCTTCAAGGCCGGGACCGTGCTGCTCAACATCTCCCTGCGCGACCTGGCGCCCAGCCAGATCCTCGGCGCGTTCAACGTGACCGATGACATCGAACACTGCCTCAAGGCCAACACCTCGCTGCACCTGACGGAACAACAGGTCGGCCATCGCGACTTCATCCACGGCACCCTCGCGCAACTGGTGCTCGGCGAGCGCAACCCCGACCCGTCCCGGCCGATGATCTTTTCCCCGTTTGGCCTGGGCGTGCTCGACGTGGCACTGGGCAAGAAAATCTTCGACATCGCACAGGCGCAACAGCAAAGCGTGCCGGTGACCGATTTTTTTGAATCCACCCTCCGCTGGAGTTGAAACCATGCGCATTGCAATCATCGGAATGGGTGCCACCGGCCTGCTGGCCCTGGCCAAGACCTTTTCCATGGCCAAGCGTCACCCCAACATGTCCGTGATCGTCCACGCCTTCGACGCCCAGGCTCCGGGCCAGGGGGTGCATCGCTGCGACCAGGCGGACTACCTGCGCCTCAACACGGTGGCCGGCCAGCTCTCCATGTTCGAGGACGACGACTTTACCCTGTTCCCCCGGCACACCTTCCGGCCCTCGCTCTATGAGTGGGTCGCCCACCTGCACCCGGAGGCCATCAGTGGCGAACAGGATCGCTTCGCCTTCCTGCCCCGCCGGTACCTGGGCCTGTACCTGCAGTGGTACTTCACCCGGCTGCTGGAGCACATTCCCATCAACGTGCGCCTGGAGACGTCGTGCCGCCTGATCCGCGGCGTCGAAGAAGAGCCGGACGGACGCTTCAGGCTGCTCGCATCGCCCATCGTGAGCGGTGCCTACGACACCTTGCTGCTGTGCACCGGGCACGGGGTGCTGCCGAGCGGGACCCACGCCGCCCCCTTTATCCGGCCCTACCCGCTTCCGGCGAGCCTGGAAGACATCGCCAGCGATTCGAGCGTGGCGGTCCAGGGTGTCGGGTTGACCGCCATGGACGTGGTGGCGGCGTTGACCACGGGCCGTGGCGGGGTCTTCGAGCACACCGCCGGCGGCCTGAGCTACCGACCCTCCGGCCAGGAACCGCGCATCAGCCTGTACAGCAACTCCGGCATGCCCTACCGCGCCAGGCCGGAGGTGGACGATGCGGTCATCCGCTATCAGCCGCTGCTGCTGACGCACGCGGCGATCGACCGGCTCAGAGACCAGGCCCCGGGACGAAGACTCGATTTCGAGAAAGACCTGCTCCCGTTGCTCTACCAGGAGATGACGGCCGCGTACTACTGCGCCTGCGCCGGTCAGGACGAGCGCAACGCGTATCGCTACCAGGAACGTTACCAACAGGTCTGGGAGCAGGTGCAAACGGCCCAGGCCACTGGAACCCTATCGGCCACCTTTGATCGCCTGGCCAGCGAATACGGGCCCTACACGCCCCAGGACATCCTGACCTGCACGCCACCTCCCCACCTGACGGCCGACACGTACCCGCAGTGGTTCGTCAGCCAGCTCCAGGAGGACGTGCACGCCAGTGCCTTGGGCTGCCGGCGCAGCCCGCTGAAGAAGTCACTGGAAATCTGGCGCGACCTGCGCAATCAGTTATGCCACGCCATCGATCATCGGGGCCTGACCCCGGCGTCCCACCAGGCCTTTTTCACGCGGTATTGCCCGCTGATCAATCGGCTGGTGGCCGGCCCACAAAAAGAACGGCATGCAGAATTGATTGCCTTGATACAAAGTGGGGTGGTCGAGCTGCTCCCAGGCTATGCAGCGGCCGAGCATTACAATCCCGATACACAGACATTCACTGTCACGCTGGAAAAGCCCGACTACCAGCAGTTTAAGTTCGAGCACCTGATAAAAGCCAACCTCAGTACCCAAGCCACCCAGCGTGAGCTGCACACCCTGCTCAGTGCCATAACCGAGCAACCGTCGAGCTATTCTCCGCTGGCTTATGGCGACTTTTCGTCCGCCCACCACCCGGAATTCGTGCACGCGCATTTGCGTGAGCGGATTTATATATTCGGGCCGGTCCTGGAAGGTTCCAGTTATTACAATCACTACGTACCTTCCAATGCCCCTTCACGCATTTCAGCGGCACTTGACAAGAGCCTGAGCAATGCTGTCAACCATTTCAACCACCGCTTCAGTGAAATATTTTAAATATTCAGTTTCCTCTATCGCAAAACATAGAGGTTTTTAACACGCTTGCAACAGGCCTTCCTTTGAGATTAGCGTACGGAAACTTCGCCACTCTCATCCAGGCCCACCAGACTTTGGCGCCAGATATCTAACAACCGCTACCGGGGGACCCGGCGCACCACAACAGAGCAACGACACGCCATTAGAAAGGGACTCTCAATGCTGACTTCATTCAACACTTCCTGACCCCACGGACGTTCCTTTTCGAGTCATACCTTATCGCCCCGCTAACCCCTCTTGGAAGGTGGAGGGAGAAGTCATGCCTCGACATAACGGTACTTCTGATTAGCAGCACGGAACACGCCCCGGCTAAATTAAAACAAGGACTGAACGATGAGCCGATCAATGCCATTATCATCGCTCCATATATTTGTCGAGGTTTGCAAACACAACAGTATGAAAAAAACAGCTGACATACTCTGCGTTACCCCAGGCGCTATCAGTCAACAAATAAAAAGCCTCGAAGACCGAATGTCCGTCAAGCTGTTTGAACGCTCTCACCGAGAGATTAGCCTGACCAGTGCCGGAAGAAACTTGATGGATCAACTCGCCGTGTCTTTCAACAATATCGAAGCTGTCTGGGAAGACTTCGAATCTTTCAGAACCCGTTCCGCCCGACTGTCAGTCAATACCACCCTGTCCTTTGCCAGCGCCTGGCTGATCCCGCGACTCACCCGGTTTCAACAACGTTGGCCCGACATCGAAATCAACTTGTCGACCTCCCATTACCCGGCGGATTTACGCCGCGATGGCATCGACGTGGCCATTCGTCATGGCCAGGGCGTGCATCCGGGCCATCACAGCGAAAAACTGTGGACACCCAAGACCCTGCCCATCGGCAACCCGGCGTTGCTCAAGACAGGCCGACGAATAGAACAACCGGCCGATTGCCTGCACTACCCGCTACTTCAGGACGCCAGCCGCTCGAACTGGAAGCTCTGGCTCAAGGCCCACGGCATCGAAGACAGCCGCTCGCGGCGCGGTAGCAGCTTCACCGATGAACAACTGTTGATTGACGCGGCCATCGCGGGCCAGGGGCTGGCCCTGGTCAGCGACGTCTATGCCCGGCCGGCGATCAAGGCTGGGCATGTGGTACCGGTCTTTGCGGCGTCAACCCATACCGAAATGGCTTACTACCTGATCAGCACGCTGGAACAGGCAGACGATTGGAAGATCAACATTTTCGCCAACTGGATAAAGGCCGAAGTCAGCCTGTTCCTGAAAGTCAGCGAGTCATCCGCACAATCCCGGCAACCCGATTACGCGTGTGACTGACGCGCCGACACGGGACAATCATTCCGTGGTGGTGAGCTGTCAGGACGACAGCTTCTCGAACGCAGGGACCAGGGTCAGACCAGTCGAGCACCGCCATCGACGTTGAGCACGGCACCGTTCATGAACGTGTTGCCCATCAGGAACACCACCGCCTCGCCGGCTTCCGCCGACGTGCCAATGCGCTTAAGCGGCAGCGCCTGCTCCAGGGACGCCACGTAAGCGTCACGACCTTCGCCCAATGCCTTGCTGAAAATCGGTGTGTCAATCGGACCGGGCGACAGCGTGTTGACGCGAATCGGCGCCAACTCCAGGGCCAGGCCCCGCGCCAGCGACTCCATGGCGGCCGAGGCCGCGCCGATGACGGCAGTGCCATGGGCATTAGGCCGATCGGCGAGTGCGCCCGAGATGAAGGTGATCGATCCCGCCTTGGAAAGCCTGTCACCCAGGGCACGGATAGCGTTGATGGACGCCCAGATACGCTCATCGAACGCCCGGCGCAAATGTTCGACGTCAGCGCTCATGATGCTTCCAGTGACGAACGTACCGGCGAGCAGCACCAGGTGATCCACCACTGCGATATCCGCCAGCGCCGCTTCCAGCGCCTCACGGTGGGTCACATCGGCTGCGCGCCATCCATCCAGGCCATGTGCCTGCGCCGCCTGCTCGGCACGGGCCGCATTCGAGCCGATGACCACAACCTTGGCGCCGGCAGCCTTGGCCTGTATCGCGGCGGCCAGGCCGATGCCCGATGTACCGCCGAAGATGACCACGGTGCGGCCGAGAAGATTGGATGCAAGTGCTGGGGTGAGCGTCATGGGAGTCTCCAGTGGAACGCTTGGATGGCGTTCGATGGAGGGAGCATAAGATCGTGAACGTAGATTGATAATTGGGGCGCAAGTCGCTTTACTAGTGCCATGAAGGCACATATTGGACTGGACCGGCTGACCGGCCTCATCGCATTCGCGCGCGCCGCTTCGCTGGGCAGCTACACCGCTGCGGCCCGGGCGCTCTCGGTATCCCCCTCGGCCGTGAGCAAGAGCGTGCAGCGGCTTGAGGAGCACTTCGGCTTGATGCTCTTCACCCGCACCACGCGCTCCCTGACCCTCACACCCGAAGGGCGGGACCTGTACGAGCGGGCGTTGCGAATCCTGCGAGAGGTCGAAGAGATCGACCAGGCCGCGGTCGCCTCCCGCGCCGAGCCTTCAGGTGTGCTGACAGTCACCGCCCCGCTCCCCATCGGCGTGAACATCCTGGCGCCGGCGTTGCCCAGGTTCCGTGAGCAATACCCCAACCTGGCCATCGACCTGCGGCTTGGCGACCCGTATTGCGACATCATCGAGCAAGGGATCGACGTGGCCATTCGCGTCGGCAACCCCAGCGACTCGCGCCTGGTGTCGCGGCCCCTGGGGCCCCATCGAATTGGTGCGTTTGCCTCACCCCACTACCTGGACCGCAATGGCACGCCGACCACCGTCGAGCAACTGGCGCAACACGAGTGCGTGAATTTTCGCTACCAGAGTACCGGGCAGCCTTTGCGCTGGCCCTACCAGGCCGGCGACAAAGTGCTGGAGTGGAGCCCCGACGCCGCATTCACCGTGGATGTCAGCGACGCGGTAGCAGCCATCATGGCAGCGGGAGGCGGCATCGGCATCACGCCGCACTACGTGGCCGCGCCTTATGTTCGCCGAGGTGAACTGGTTCCGATCCTGCCCCAGTTCACCGTGGAGCGCTTTTCCATCACCGCCCTGTGGCCGGAAAGCCGGCGTGGGAGCCCCAACGTAAAAGCCTTCATCGCCTTTGTGCTTGAGTTGTTCCCTGAAACGCCCGCCTGGGATGAGGCGGTGAATCAGGCGGTCGCCGCGCGGCTGGGTTGATCAGGCGGCGGTTGGCTAACTGACGTTCAGGGCATCAGCCGTAAATTGATCGCACGGCTCGCGGTCGAGCCGGATCTCACCTTCGGCGCCAACGCCCGAATGAACAGGGCGGGCTCATGTCCATCCCTCAAGTCGCAACGTGGCACGGACCAGGCGTTGCTCTTCGCTTTCGATTTCCCTGAGGTTGTCGCAGATGCTCTGGATATGCGCGACAGCGGCTTTGCGCGCCTGCTCGGGAAGCCGCCCGGTGACCGCGTTGTAGAGCCTTGCGTGCTGGCGATCGATCTGCCGTTTCTGCGGCTCGCGGTGGTAGAGGTTGTTGACCGAGGCGAACACCGTGCTGAGCAGCAGGTCCGTCAACGAACGCAAGGTCTGCACCAACACCGGATTGTGCGACGCCTCGCAGATCGCCAGGTGAAACGCGTGGTCGAGCCGGGCGTGTTCGGAGGGCTCCAGTGAACGCGCATGGGCATCGAGCAGCGCCTCGTAACTGCGGGTGATCAGGACAAAATCGGCCTCCGTGCCACGCAAGGCGGCCAGGCGGGCGGATTCGCCTTCGAGCAGGCTGCGGACCTCGAACAGGTCGTACAGCGTGCGTGGTTGTGAGCTGAACAGGTGCATCAGCGGCGACGCGACGCTGTTGCCCGACAGGTCGGCGACGAATGAGCCCTTGCCCTGCTCGGTCTCGATGATCCCGCGGGCGCGCAACAGCTTCAGGCCCTCACGCAGCGCGGTGCGCGAGACACCGAGTTTTTCTGTCAGCCGACGCTCCGATGGCAGCAACTGCCCCGTCTTGAGCACGCCGTCCACGATCAAGCGCTCGATACGCTCGCACACCACATCGGCCACTTGAAGCGCGTGACGGCTCCGGGTGTCGTCCATTCAGCCTCCCACTGGTATGACCAGCTAAGCCAGGGATCTCAAGCATGCAGCCTATTCCATTCAACCGATTGTTTTTAGATGGCTTTTCATCTTTCACAAAAAGATGGCCGGGCAAAAACTGGTTCGACCACTCTCGCAAGCCATAGACAGTAGATCGCCTCGGTCCAATCATGCAAGTCAGCTACACCCGGAATCTGACTGCCCATAACAACAACGAGTGTCGTCAGCCGACTATGAACATTCTCTACGATGAACGCGTGGACGGCGTGCTGCCCGAGGTGGATAAAGCCGCGCTGCTGCAAGCCTTGCAGGCGCGCTTGCCGGCGCTTGAGATCCTGCACCAGCGCGAGGAACTCATGCCTTACGAATGCGATGGGCTGTCGGCCTATCGCACCACGCCCCTGCTGGTGGTGCTGCCCCGTCATGTCGACGAAGTCCAAGGGGTGTTAGCGCTGTGTCACGAAAGACGGGTGCCCGTCGTCGCCCGGGGGGCCGGGACCGGTTTGTCGGGCGGCGCCCTGCCGCTGGAAAAAGGCGTGTTGCTGGTCATGGCGCGCTTCAACCATATCCTGCACGTCGACCCGGCCGCCCGCACCGCACGCGTGCAGCCCGGGGTGCGCAACCTGGCGATTTCCCAGGCCGCCGCGCCGTTTGGCCTGTACTACGCGCCGGACCCGTCCTCGCAGATCGCCTGCTCGATCGGCGGCAACGTCGCCGAAAATGCCGGTGGCGTGCATTGCCTCAAATACGGCCTGACCGTGCACAACCTGCTCAAGGTCGAGATCCTCACTGTCGAGGGCGAACGGCTGACCCTGGGCAGTGATGCGCTCGATTCGCCGGGGCTTGACCTGCTGGCGTTGTTCACCGGTTCCGAGGGCATGCTCGGGGTGATCACCGAGGTCACGGTCAAGTTGCTGCCCAAGCCCCAGACCGCGAAGGTCTTGCTGGCGGCGTTCGACTCGGTCGAAAAAGCCGGGCGCGCGGTGGCGGACATCATTGCCGCGGGCATCATCCCCGGTGGCCTGGAGATGATGGACAACCTGGCGATCCGCGCCGCCGAAGACTTCATCCATGCCGGTTACCCGGTGGAAGCCGACGCCATCCTGTTGTGCGAACTCGACGGTGTCGAAGCGGACGTCCACGAGGACTGCGACCGCGTGCGCCAGGTACTGGAACAGGCCGGCGCCACCGAAGTACGCCAGGCCCGCGACGAGGCCGAACGCGTGCGTTTCTGGGCCGGGCGCAAGAACGCGTTTCCGGCCGTGGGCCGTCTCTCGCCGGACTACTACTGCATGGACGGGACGATCCCGCGCCGGGAACTGCCCGGCGTGTTGCAGGCGATTGCCGCGCTGTCGGCCGAATACGGCCTGCGGGTGGCCAACGTGTTCCATGCCGGTGACGGCAACATGCACCCGCTGATCCTGTTCGATGCCAACCAGGCGGGCGAGCTCGATCGCGCCGAAGCCCTGGGGGGCAAGATCCTCGAGTTGTGCGTGAAGGTCGGCGGCAGCATCACCGGTGAGCACGGGGTGGGCCGCGAGAAAATCAACCAGATGTGCGCGCAGTTCAACAGCGACGAATTGACGGTGTTCCATGCCGTCAAGGCCGCCTTCGACCCCACCGGCCTGCTCAACCCTGGCAAGAACATCCCGACGCTGCACCGCTGCGCCGAGTTTGGCGCCATGCACGTGCACCTGGGGCAGTTGCCCTTCCCTGAACTGGAGCGTTTCTGATGCACAGCGCACTCGACAGGGACGCCAGCGACACGTTGCTCGAACAGGTCAACCACGCGCTGGAAAGCGCCACCGCGTTGCGGATCCAGGGCGGCAACAGCAAGGCCTTCCTGGGACGCCCGGTCACGGGTGAACCCTTGGACACCCGCCTGCACCGAGGCATCGTCAGCTATGACCCGACGGAACTGGTGGTGACCGTTCGTTGCGGCACGCCCTTGCAGGTCTTGTCCGAGGTGCTGGACGCTGCGCAGCAAATGTTGCCTTGTGAACCACCGTCGTTCGGCGACGCCACGGTCGGCGGCATGATTGCCAGCGGGCTCTCCGGACCGCGTCGCCCCTGGGCCGGCTCGGTGCGGGATTTCGTCCTCGGCACCCGGGTCATCACCGGCCAGGGCAAGCTGTTGCGCTTCGGCGGCGAAGTCATGAAGAACGTCGCCGGCTACGACCTGTCGCGCCTGATGGCGGGCAGTTTCGGCACCCTTGGGGTGATCACCGAAGTGTCGCTCAAGGTGCTGCCCAAACCTCGGCAAACCTTGAGCATCAGCCTTGAGATGGACAGCCAGCAGGCCTTGCAGCGGCTGGCGCAATGGGGCCAGCAGCCGCTGCCGATCAGCGCCGCCTGTCATGACGGAACGCGGCTGCACCTGCGCCTTGAAGGTGGCGAAGGCTCGGTCAAAGCCGCCCGCGACCGTTTGGGCGGTGAGCGGCTGGACGGTTCATTCTGGCGAAGCCTGAACGAACAGCGCCTGGACTTCTTCAATGAAGAGCATCCGCTGTGGCGCCTGTCCGTACCCCACAACACGCCGTGGCTGCCCTTGCCTGGCAAGCAATTGATCGACTGGGGCGGTGCCCAGCGCTGGCTCAAGTCCGGCGCCGAAGCCGCGTTCATCCGCCAGATCGTCGAAGGCGCCGGCGGCCACGTGACCTGCTACAGCCAGGGCCTGGTCGACAGTCCGTTCCAGCCGTTGCCAAGCGCCCTGCTGCGTTATCACCGCAACCTCAAGCAACAACTCGACCCCCGGGGCATTTTCAACCCCGCACGCCTGTACGCGGAGCTTTGAACCATGCAGACCACCTTGAGTGAAGCGGCTCGCCAACTGCCTCGCGCCGAAGAGGCCGAAAGCATCTTGCGCACGTGCGTGCACTGCGGCTTCTGCAATGCCACCTGTCCCACCTATCAGCTGCTCGGCGACGAACTGGATGGGCCGAGGGGGCGCATCTACCTGATCAAGCAAGTGCTCGAAGGCAACCCGGTCACGGCGAAGACCCAGCAACACCTGGACCGTTGCCTGTCGTGCCGCAACTGCGAAACCACCTGCCCCTCCGGGGTCGACTACCACAACCTGCTGGACATCGGCCGCGCCGTGGTCGACGCGGCGGTGGCACGGCCGCTCGGCCAACGCCTGTTGCGCGAGGGCTTGCGGGCGGCCGTACCCAACCCCGGTGTGTTCAAGGGGCTGGTGGGCGGCGGCCGGGTGTTTCGTCCATGGCTGCCCGACACCTTGCGCGCCAAGGTGCCTCGCCACGTGCCTGCCGCCAAGCCACGACCGGTCAGCCGCCATGCCCGGCAGGTGCTCATGCTCGAAGGCTGTGTGCAACCGAGCCTGTCACCCAATACCAACGCGGCGGCGGCGCGGGTCCTGGATCGCCTGGGGATCAGTGTGACGGCCGTGGGCGAAGCCGGTTGTTGCGGTGCCGTGGATTATCACCTCGACGCCCAGGCCGCGGGCCTGGATCGTGCCCGGCGCAACATCGACGCGTGGTGGCCGAGCATCGAGAACGGTGCCGAAGCCATCGTGCAAACCGCCAGCGGTTGCGGCGCATTCATCAAGGACTACGGGCATTTGCTCGGCCACGACCCGGTCTACGCCGAAAAGGCGAAGGCTGTCAGCGCCCTGGCCAAGGACCTGGTTGAAGTGCTGCGCGAAGAACCACTGCAAACCCTGCGCGTGCACAGCGACCAGCGCCTGGCATTCCACTGCCCGTGCACCTTGCAGCACGCGCAAAAGCTGGGCGGCGCCGTCGAGGCAGTGCTGACGAAGCTCGGCTTCGAGCTCACAGAGGTCCCCGACAGCCACTTGTGTTGCGGCTCGGCGGGGACCTATTCGATTACCCAACCCGAACTGTCGCGACAACTGCGCGACAACAAACTCAATGCCCTGGAAAGCGGGCGCCCCGACGTGATCGTCACCGCCAACATCGGCTGCCAGTCCCATCTCGACGGTGCCGGCCGAACCCCGGTCCGACACTGGATCGAGTGGGTCGAAGCCGCGTTGCCTTAACCCACCCTGGAGCCGCCCATGAAAAGCAAAGCCATACTCGGCCAGAACGAAGTCAGCCGGATCCTCTCGGCCGCCCGCGATGAAGCCAACCGCAATCAGTGGGCCGTCGCCATCGTGATCGTCGATGACGGCGGTCAGCCGCTGGCCCTGGAACGCCTCGATGGCTGTGCGCCCATAGGCGCCTACATCGCCACTGAAAAGGCCCGCACCTCGGCCCTCGGCCGGCGCGAATCCAAAGGTTATGAAGAGATGGTCAACGGTGGACGCCAGGCCTTTTTGTCCGCACCGTTGCTGACGTCACTGGAGGGCGGCGTCCCGATCATTGTCGACGGCCACGTGATCGGCGCCGTCGGCGTGTCCGGGGTCAAGGCCGAACAGGACGCCCAGGTCGCCAAGGCCGGCGCGCAGTGCCTGGGTTGAAGGGCACGCGACCCGCCTCGAGGGACCATTACCGGGCGTCCACCGGAGCGATCAACCCGCAGTGACGGTCATTCCCCCGTCAACCATGACCACCGAACCCACCATGAAACTCGCGCGGCCGGATGCGAGAAACGCGACGACTTCGGCGATTTCCTCGGGCTGCGCGGCACGCCCGATGGGGGCGGCTTCGCCGTGCCGGGCCAGGAAACCCGGACCGTCGTCGACCACTTCATCAAGGATGTGGGTGACCACGTCACCGACGCCAATGGCATTGACGCGAATGCCATGCTCGATCACTTCCAGCGCCAGTGTGCGGGTCAGTTGGGCCAACGCCCCTTTTGACGCGGTGTAGGCGGCAATGGTGGGAAAGGCAAAATAGGCGGCATAGGACGCGATGTTGACGATGGCCCCGGCGCGGTTGGGCATCATCGCCTTGACCGCTTCGCGGCAATGCAGGAACGCCGCAGTGGCGTTGACGGCCTGGATGCGCTCCCAATCGTCGCGGGTCATGTCGATGACCAATTTGTTGATGATGATGCCGGCGTTGTTGACCAGTATGTCCAGCCGCCCGAACTGCTCGACGGCCAGGCCGACCGCGCGCTCCGCGGCGCCGTCTTCGGTGATGTCGGCCACCAGGGGCACCAGCCCGGGACGGGCGAGGTCTTCGACGGCGGGGTTGCGGTCCTCGGCCACGACCTTGGCACCACGCCCATGCAGCAACAATGCAATCGCCTTGCCGATGCCGCTGGCGGCGCCGGTGACCAGCGCGACTTTGCCTTCGACTTCGTGGGGTAGACCGTGCTTGATATCCGTCATGATGTTCTCCTGCGTTGCGAGCCGGTGAGGTATTCGCCGGCTCGGCGCCCGTGGGGCGCTGTCGTGATCGACGGTTTCACTGTCTCGCAACCGGGCGCGCCGGGCTTTCGCAGGCTTGCCTGCGCTGTCGGGGTTTTGCGCTGGCGTGAATGCCTGGCTCGGCGTCTTCTGCGTTACCCTGTCGACGCCCGCCCTCTCTGAGGGTTTGTCGATGGAGCCTGCCGTGCACCCGCCTGAACATGATGACCTGGCCGCCCGTGATACGCCGCGCATCCCGGCCGAATCGATGCCGCAGCACCTGCCGGGCCCCCCGCAGGCGTTGCCTTCGCACCCGCAACTGCAGGACGTGGTAGTGCAGTTGTTCAGCCATCACAGCGTTGTCGAGCCGATACGGGTGCCGGCCGTGGTAGAGCCGCTGCTGGTGCTGGTCCTGGTCGGCCGGGCCAAGGTCGAGGAACGCGCCCTCGACGGGGCGTGGGAAGCCGCCGAGGTCGAGGCTGGCGACTTCTTCCTCACCCACACCCACGAACCCTACGAGATGCGCTGGCAAACCATCGACTGTGACGCCTTCGAGGTGATGCACCTGTACCTCGGTCTGCCACTGATCGACCAGGCTGCCCGTGACCTGCTGGGCGAGCATTGCGCACCAGTGAGCTTTGCCGACCTCTCCGGAGCACGGGACGAACGCGTGAGCTTCATCCTCGATCAGTTGCGCGTCGAACTCATCGAGGAACGCCAACCCAGCCCGCTGTTCGTGCACGGTCTGGCCCAGGCCCTGGCCGTGCACCTGATCCGTCGCTACAGCGCCGCGCACAGCGGCCAGCGACGCCACAATGGGTTGCAGGCCTACAAGTTGCGCCGCGTCCTCACGGCGATGAACGCGTGCCTGGCCGATGACTTCCACCTTGCACACCTGGCCCGGATCGCCGACTTGAGCGAGTACCACTTCAGCCGGGTGTTCAAGCGGGCCACGGGGTTGTCGCCTTCGCAGTATTTCATCCGGCTGCGGATGAGTCGTGCCCGCCATCTGCTGCTCGAGACCGATCGCAGCATCATCGACATCGGGCTGGAGGTGGGTTATTCCAGCGCCAGCCATTTCTCCCAGGTGTTCCGTCGAGAAGTGGGCATCACGCCCAGCGCCTACCGCCAGGCGTGATCGGTATATGGGACGCATGCCGGTCTCTGCATGGGCCGATTGTTCTTCGCTGTTGAATACACATGGCAATCGCACAGGGTTTATCGCCTGGGCCCAAACCGTAAAGATGCTTGCCAGCCCCTGTCACCCGCCGCCGCGCGAAGGACCTGCCATGCACCTTGCAAACCCAACGCTACGCGCCGCCCTGGCCGCCCTCAACGCCCGGGCCCTGCGCTTGGAACCGTACCTGTACGCCATGCTGCGAACTGTCTTCGCGCTCGTGCTGTTCACCCACGGACTGCCCAAGGCCCTGGGCACGGCCCACGGCTCGATGGCCGACCCGATGGCCGCATCGATCAACCTGATCCAGAACGTGATGGGATTGCCGTTCGCCACACAGTTGGCGGTTCTGGTCATGCTGCTGGAAACAGTGGGCGCCGTCATGCTGGCGATCGGTCTGGCCACCCGCGGGGTCGCGCTGCTGATCGCCGTTCAGATGCTTGCCATCAGTTACGCGCTCGGGCCGACCTGGCCCTGGATAGACCGGGGCATTGAGTTTCCCGTGTTGATGGGATGCCTTGCACTCTACCTCGTGGCGCGCGGCGGCGGAGCGTACTCAGCGGATGCCCACCTGCTGCGGGTTACAATCGGGCCTTCTTGGTCAAGGAAGATTCCTTGACCCACCCCATCACCACACCCGACGCCGTTCTATCCCATGACCCTATCGAGGCTCCGGGATATGCGGCGACGAAGTAGCGCCAGATGCGCGCGCCCCTACTTCGCGGTAATCACCGACAGCTTGGTGATCCCCGCCCGTTCGATCGAAGCCATCGCCCGTGCTACTTCACCGTAGTTCACCCCGTTGTCCGCCTGCAATTGCACGCGCACCTCGGGGTTCTTCGCCTTGGCCGCCTGCAGGTTGGTTTCGAGCAGATCCGCCTGGATTTCATCCTTGTCGATGAACACCTTGCCTTTGTCATCGATGCTCACCACCAGCGGGTCTTTCTGCTCCACCGGCGCCACCGACTCGGTCTTGGGCAGGTTGATCGGGATCGCGTTGGTCAGCAGCGGCGCGGTGACGATGAACACCACCAGCAGCACCAGCATGACGTCCACCAAGGGTGTGACGTTGATCTCGCTGAGCACTTCATCGCTGTCTTGTGTGGAGAAGGCCATGTCAGGAGGCCTCCTTGACAGCTTGGCCGGCGACGGTCGCCCCGGACTTGTTCAGCACCGGGTGCAGCAGCACTCGGAACGCGTGTTTTTGCGCCAGGCTGTAGAAGTCGTGGGCGAAATCATCGAGGTCGGCGGCGGCCAGCTTCAGGCGACGCAGCAAGTAGTTGTAGACCAGCACCGCCGGCACCGCGACGGCGATCCCCACACCCGTGGCAACCAGCGCCGCGCCGATCGGGCCGGCGACGGTTTCAAGGCTTGCCGAGCCCGCTGCGCTGATGCCTTTCAAGGCCGACATGATCCCCCAGACGGTGCCGAACAGGCCGATGAAGGGCGAGGTGCTGCCGACACTGGCGAGAATCGCCAGCCCGGATTCCAGCGAGCGCCGCTCTCGCACGATCTGCTGGCGCAGGGCCCTTTCGAGCCGGTCCTGATGGTTGATCGACTGACTGAGGTCGGCATTGGCCGGGTCATTGACCTGGATCGCCGCATAACCGGCCAACGCGACACGGGCGGCGGCACCGGGCTGGCTGTGGGCAAGCTCGGCGGCGGAGTCCAGGCTCGACGCTGCCCAGAAACGCTTGTGGAAGGTTCGATCCTGCCTCTTGAGACGGGTGAACTGCACGCCCTTGAACAGGGCGAGCCCCCAGGTCACGACGGAAAAAAGGATCAACAGCCAGATGACGGAGTGTTCGGTGGATTCGAAGGGGGATGCAATCAGGTTCATGCTCGGGTTCTCCAACAAGACAATGGATCGGTTTTAGCGATGCGCCTTTTGCCAGGTGGCCCGCGGTGTACGTGGTTAACTCGGGTTACTTGATCTTGAAATCGATGGGCACGCTGACCCAGCCGTCCTGGGGCACATCGCCCTGCTTGGCCGGAACAAAACTCCAGCCCTTGACCGCCGCCAACGCGGCAGCATCGAGCGGCTCGCGACCGCTGCTCTTCTGGATCTGGATTTCGCCGGGCTTGCCGTTGGCCAGCACATGCACGCGCAACAGCACCGTGCCTTCCCAGCCGCGACGCATCGCCAGCGAGGGATACTGCGGCGCCGGATTCTTCAGGTAACCGGCGCTGGCGGATGCCGGGGTCACCGGGGTCGGTGCCGGGGGAGCCGGCGGCGCGGGGGCGGCGACCGTGGGTGCTGGCGCAACGGGTGGCGGTGTGGGCGCCACGGGCTTGGCCACCGGTTTGGGCAGCGGCTTGACCACCGGTTTAGGCTTGGGCAAAGGTTTGGGCGGCGGTGGCTTCACAGCCAACTCATCCTCCACCGGCGGCGGAGGCTCGACCACTGGCGGTGGCAACGGCGCGGGCGGTGGCGGCACCACCACCGGGGGGGCCGGCTGCGAGAACTCGATCGTCATCGGTGGAATCTGCGGGGGCACCACGGGCAGCACGGTCGAGGGCGCCTGCCTGACCCAGATAATCACCGCGCCATGCAGCACCAGCGCAAACACGCCCAGCAAGACCCCTTCGCGACGACTCAAGACTCGCTTGGGCGTGCTGTGCAGGCGCGACAACCCCAAGGGTTCGCGCAAGACCCGGCCAAGCTCTAGCAACTCGCCGCGGGGTGCCGGGCGCCTGAACACCTCCAGGGCACTTGCAGCACTCTGTACATTGCCCATTCATTGACTCCTGTGAAGATTCAAATCGAACACGTCCCTGGCCCCGGACTAACGCGCCGGCTCCGACTGCGACACGGTCAAAGGCTTGAGGGAAAACACCTGGTCATCCGTCAGCGCCTGGACATCGACACGGTGAGGGAAGATGTTTTTTTCCACGAACAGGTCATCGACTTGCTGCAAGGCCTGGACATCCTGGGGTTCGAGCGGCAACAGCGCTTCATCCCCCCAACTGCGCAGGCGTCGCGAAACCTCCAGGGGAATGTCGTTGACCTTGGCAAAGACTTGGGCGTACTCGTCGGGATGTTCCCGGGCCCAGTCGAAGGCCTTGGCGAAACGCTGTAATACGTCACTCAGCGCCTTGCGCTTGCGGGGGTCGGCCAGGACCTCGTCGGAGGCGGTGATGAAGGTCAGGCCGGTGTTGATGCCCTCGCCGCTGATCAGCACCCGGGCGCCCTGCTGCTCGGCAAACGCCTGGTAGATGCCGAAGGTGGCCCAGGCTTCGATCTGGCCAGCGTTGAAGGCGGACAAGGCATCGGTCGGCAGGACAAACCCGACCTTGACGTCCTTCTCATCGACACCTGCATTGGCCAGCGCGCGAATCAGCAGGTATTGGGCAATGCTGCCACGGGCCGATGACACCAAGACGTTCCGGCCTTTCAGATCGGCAACGGTGCGAATATCCGAATCAGCTGGAACCAGGATGGCGATGCCCCTCGACTGACTGCGCCGGACCGCGACGATCCGCAGTGGCGTGCCTCCGGTCGCGGCGGCGAGCACCGGTGTATCACCGGCCGGAGCCAGATCGACGGCACCGGCGCGCAGGGCTTCGAACAAGGGCGCGGCGCCCTGGAAGTTTGCCCACTGCACTTTATAGTCGATGCCCTCCAGGGCATTCGCCGCCTCGACCACGGTGCGCAAGCCCTTGGCTTGATCGCCCAGCATCAGGGTCACGCCGGACAGGTCCGTCGGTGCGGCGGATGTGGATCGGGTCTCGACGGCGTCACCGCAACCGCCGAGCAGTAACGCAACGCCAGACAGCAACGCCATCGCCGATCGGCGGGCACGAATCGCCATGACAGAACACTCCGGGATCAATGAATGGAACGCTGCATCAACCATGGGCAAACCGCCGGACCGTACCCTGGCTCAGAGGACGCTCCGCCACGGCCACGGTGTCCACTTCGACACCCAGCAAGCCCAGCAGGCGCGCACGAATGTCCTGGAACCCGGCCTGGCCGGTGTCGCGTGCCCGCGGCAGGTCGATCGACAGTTGCTCGGCGATCTTGCCGTTGGCCAAGACGATGACCCGGTCGGCCAGCAGGATGGCTTCGTCCACATCGTGGGTTACCAGCAACACCGCCGGCTTGTGCTTGCGCCACAACTCGATGATCAGCCGATGCATGCGAATCCGGGTCAGGGCGTCGAGGGCCGCGAACGGTTCGTCCAACAACAGCAACTGGGGTTCGCGGACCAACCCGCGTGCCAGTGCCACCCTTTGCGCTTCACCGCCGGAGAGCGTCGCCGGATAGGCCTCCAGGCGATGGGCCAGGCCGACTTCCGTCAAGGCCTGCACCGCACGCGCCTTCGAATCCGGGGCGTGCAGACCGAGAATCACGTTCTTCCAGGCGCGCTTCCACGGCATCAGTCGCGGCTCCTGAAACACCGCGGCCCGCGCCTTCGGTACCCGCAGTTGACCGCTGTCGATGCTGTCGAGCCCAGCCAGGCTGCGCAGCAAGGTGGTCTTGCCGGAACCGCTGGCGCCGAGCAGCGCGACGAACTCCCCCGGAGCGATGTCCAGGTCCAGGCCGTCGATGACCCGCTGCTGGCCGAACTGGCGCACCACATTGCGCAATTGCACCGGCACTTGCGGCTGCGTTTTTTCTACCGTGATGGTCGTCATGTCAGTTCCTCACAAAAGATGGGCGCCAGGCCAAAGCGAAGCGTTCGAGGGTGCGGATCAGCCCATCGATCAGCAGACCCAGCACGCTGTAGATCAGCAGGCAGATGACAATCACGTCGGTGCGCATGAAGTCCCGCGCATCACTGGCCAGGAAACCGATGCCGGCGGTGGTGTTGATCTGCTCGACAAACACCAGGGCCAGCCAGGAGATGCCCAGGGAGTAGCGCAGGCCGACGAAAAACGAGGGCAAGGAACCCGGCAGGATCACGTGCCAGATCAGCTCGCGACGATTCAGGCCCAGGGTATTGGCGGCCTCGATCAACTTGGGGTCGATGTTGCGGATGCCGGCAAACAGGTTCAGGTACACCGGAAACGTCGTGCCGATGACGATCAGGGCGATCTTGGTGAACTCGCCGATGCCGAACCAGAGAATGAACAGCGGCACCATGGCCAGCGAAGGAATGGTGCGCAGCATCTGCATCGGCGAATCGAGGACCACTTCGCCGCGCTTGGACAGGCCGCTGATCAGCGCCGCGACCACGCCGATCGACACACCGATGCTCAGCCCCATGAGGGCCCGTTGCAGCGAGACCCACAAGTGCCTGCCCAACTCGCCCGAGGCGATCATGCTCCACAGCGTGCCGCCGATCTGCGAGGGGGCGGCGATGATTCGCGGTGGAATCAGGCCCCAGCGCGACGCCAGCTCCCAAAGCAGCAGCAACACAATCGGGCTGACCAACCGCAACAACGCTTCGGGTGTACGCCAGCGGCGCAAGCCCACCGGCAGCCACCCCGCGACACCCTTCCCTGACGGGTGCAACCCCTTGACGGAAAACGCGCTGGCGCCCTGTGTCTCTAATGTCTTGTCGCCCATAGGCTTCCCTCCTCCATCGACATGGTCAATCGCGCCATGCATCCACTTTGGATTCATGCTATTCGCATAAAAAATGTCAGTGAAATTCTTTTTGGGAATAACCTAATATGATTAGAAATCAGCCACTCAAGCCGTTAGATAAATATTTTGCATAATAAAAACCCACAGGCCGCGCCGTTCGCGGCGCACGGACATCCACCCACAAAATGCATAGAACTGATACACAAGCTAAATATTGATCAATATTTTTTATAATTAACATAGAACAAATCGGCATTTCACAGCACTTCCCGGCTGCGACTACCTTTTTGTCACGGACCGACCCCTTGCCCGGTGGAGGCTTCAAACACCCCATTCATTGAAAGGACCCCCACCATGAGTATTGAATTCATCGGCTTCATCGGCGGCCACCACGCCTCGGAAATCCACCCGCGCAGCGGCCCCGTGCTGCAGCCCGCGTATGTGGAGAAAGTGGCCCGCGCCCACGAGGAGGCCGGTTTCGACCGGGCTCTTATCGCGTTCCACTCCAACAGCCCGGACAGCACGCTGATCGCGTCCCATGCCGCCAGCGTGACGACGCGACTGAAGTTCCTCATCGCCCATCGCCCAGGGTTCGCCGCGCCCACCTTGGCAGCGCGCCAGTTCACTACCCTGGATGTGTTCAACGGCGGACGCACCGCCGTGCACATCATTACCGGCGGCGATGATCGCGAATTGCGTGCTGACGGCAGCCATATCGGCAAGGACGAGCGTTATGCGCGCACCGACGAGTACCTTGATGTGCTGCGCCAGGAATGGACCCGCGAGACGCCCTTCGATTACCAAGGCACGTACTACCAGGTCGAGGGCGCGCATTCCGACGTGAAGTCGCCACAGCAGCCGCATATCCCGTTGTACTTCGGCGGCTCATCGGCGGCCGCCATTGCCGTGGCCGGCAAGCACGCGGATGTCTATGCGCTGTGGGGCGAAACCTACGAACAGGTGCGCGAGGTGGTGAACCAAGTGCGCGCCGAAGCGGCCCGGCATGGTCGCAGCATTCGTTTCAGCCTGTCGTTGCGGCCAATTCTGGCGGACACCGAGGACCAGGCCTGGGCACGCGCCGAACGCATTCTGCAAGAGGCAGGCGCACTGGCCGAGCGCAATGGGTTCGTGCGTCGCGAGCCACCCAATGAAGGCTCGCGACGCCTGCTGGCAGCGGCAGCCCAGGGCTCGCGCCTGGACAAGCGGCTGTGGACCGGCATCGCCGGCCTGCTCGGCGCGCAAGGCAATTCGACCGCCCTGGTGGGCACCGCCGAACAGGTGGCCGAAGCCCTGCTCGATTACTACGACCTGGGCATCACCACCTTCCTGATTCGCGGCTTCGACCCGCTCGAGGACGCCATCGATTATGGCAAGCGCCTGATCCCGCTGACCCGCCAATTGATCGCCGATCGCGAACGCCAGGCGGCTGAAAAGGTCGCTTGAAACACGCGCCCCCCGAAAAGCCACGGGCAGGCTGCTGAGCAGCCTGCCCGTGCGATCACTCAATCCTTATAGTCGACGTCGGTCCTTTCCAACTGCCGGATGAGCGCGTTCCAGTGCCGCGCGACACCCGGCCCGTCACCGCGCTTGAATGCTTCGGCCTGTGCCTCGACCTTGGCCACCACCTCGGCCGGAGGAAAGATCAGCTCGGCATTGCCCGCCGCCTGGGCCGCGATCTGGATGTTGCAGGCACGCTCCAGGCTTTGCAGCTGCTGGAAGGCATGCTCGACGCTGACACCCGCGGTCAATAGCCCGTGGTTGCGCAGGATCAGCACACTCTTGTCGCCCAGGTCCGCCACCAGTCGCTCGCGCTCGTCCAGGTCCAGCGCAATGCCCTCGTAACCGTGGTAAGCCACGCGCCCGGAAAAAGCGATCGAATGCTGCGAGATCGGCAACAGGCCATCGCGCTGGGCGGAAACGGCAATGCCGTCGCGGGTGTGGGTGTGCAGCACCGCTTGAAGGTCGGGACGGGCGCCATGAATCGCACTGTGGATCACGTACCCGGCGTAGTTGATGCCCAGGCCCGTCGGGTCGTCGACCAGGGTTCCGTCAATGTCGACCTTGACCAGATTGGAAGCGGTGATTTCGTCGAACAGCAACCCGAAGGCGTTGATCAGGAAATGCTCGTCAGGCCCCGGCACCCGCGCGGAAAAATGTGTGTAGATGTGGTCGGTCCACTTGAACAGGGCCGCCAGCCGGTAGGCGGCGGCCAGTTTGACACGCACTTCCCACTCTTCGGGACTGACGCGTTGGCGAACATGTTTCGAGACGCTGGATAGCGGGCTGACGCTGCTCATGGCAAAACTTCCTGGATGGCCTTAAGGATCTCCAGCAAGCCTAGGGGAAGGCCAAAAATAATAAAAAGCACATTTTAATCTAAGCTAATTATCATTTTTTTTTATTATATACAGCCTCCCCGGCAGCGTTACGCAGCGCTCTTGATCTTCTGCAACGATCCGGCGACCAGCTTGCCGAAGGCTTCCACCGGCCCTTGCAGGTTGCCGAGAAAATGCGGATAGATCAGCCACAGGTCCATCACCGGTTTGAAGTCCTTGAGTGGCATGGCCGCCAGTTGATCGAGATGGACACTGCGTTCCAACAGCGGGCGCGGCACCAGGCCAAGGCCCAGGCCATCGGCGACCAGGCCCAGTTGCAACTCGGTACCGAAGGTTTCCAGGTTGACCCGCAGGGCCAGCCCTTGGTCGGACAACGTGCGTTGCAGCCCGGCGCGGAAACCGCAGCCGTCCGGGTTGAGAATCCAGCCGTTCTGGTAGACGTCCGCCAGCTTGCTGGGGCGCTTGGGCAATTGCGCCTTCGCGCACACCACCACCAACTCCATCTTGCCGATCGACTCGCCAATGATGTTGTCGGGAAAAATTTTGCCGGCGGGAAACAACGCCGCCGCGGCGTCCAGCTCGCCGCGTTCGATCTTGCCGACCAACTGGCTGCCCCAACCCGTCGCCACCTGCGCACGCAGTTCCGGATACGCGACGCGCAGATGCTTGAGCGCATCGAGCAGCACCACGTCGCCGATCGTTTGCGGAACGCCCAGGCGCAACAAACCGGTAGGCGGCGCATCGGTGGCGACCAGCTCGCGCAAGGCATCCATCTCCCGCAGGATCAGGCGACACTGCTCGTAGACTCGCGTGCCGATCAGGGTCGGCTTGAGCGGCTTGGTGTTGCGGTCGAACAACTCCACCCCCAGGGCCTGCTCGAAGTTCTGCACGCGCCGTGTGATCGCCGGTTGCGTGAGTTGCAACGTCTCGGCGGCATGGCTGATGGACTGACAGCGAATCACTTCGACGAAGGCGTCGATATCATCAATTTTCATTTGGCCCGCACATGGAACACAGTCGATAAAATGTTTGAAAAGCATAACCCATGGCGAAAAAGCATAGTGCCATTGCCCGTGACTGGATAGCCCAACGCAATGATCGATAACATCTAACTCTATTCACAAGGGTTCTAAATTCCTTTCAGCTATAACCTAATCATAAAAAAATAGCATATTAAGAAAAATCATTATGCTTAAATCATGGCAGATCCTTTTATAACGACGATGGAATCGCCATGACCCAGGCCCGACACCCGGAAAGACTCAGAGCATTCGTAGGCGCCTTGGCCGAGCTGATCGACGGCAACCCTCGCGAAGGCGACCTGCTGCATCGCGGCGGCAAGTTGCTCGCTCAATTGGTCAGCCATGACGACTGGCTGCCCGACACCTTTGCCCAACCAGACCCCGAGCGCTACCAGCAATACCTGCTGCATGCCGATTCCCGGCAGCGGTTCAGCGTGGTCAGTTTTGTCTGGGGGCCGGGACAACGCACGCCGATTCATGATCACCGGGTCTGGGGCCTGATCGGCCTGCTGCGCGGCGCCGAAGACTCTCAAGGCTTCGCTCGCCACCCTGATGGCAGCCTGGTGCCCGAGGGCTCGCCGATACGGCTTGTGCCGGGCCAGGTCGAGGCCGTCTCGCCCAAGGTCGGCGACATCCACCAGGTCAGCAATGCCTTCGCTGACCAGGTCTCCATCAGCATTCACGTCTATGGCGCCAACATCGGTGCCGTACGCCGCGCGGTGTACCAGCCCGACGGTAGCGAAAAGCTGTTCATCTCCGGGTATTCCAACACCCTGCTCCCCAACATCTGGGACCTGTCCAAAGAGAGCCAAGCCTTATGAGCACTGTACGTACCCGCTCCTACTCGGAGATCCGCCAGGCGTTGCTGAACCGCGAAGAGCTGGCCATCGTCGACGTGCGTGAAGAGGCGCCGTTCGCCCAGGGCCATCCACTGTTTGCCGCCAACATCGCGTTGTCCAGGCTGGAGCTGGAGGTGTTTGCGCGCATCCCGAGGCGCGACACCCCGGTGACGGTCTATGACCGTGGCGAAGGCCTGGCGGGCCTGGCGGCGCAGCGCCTGCAAGCGCTGGGCTACGTCGATGTCGCGGTGCTCGAAGGTGGCCTGGACGGTTGGCGCGACGCGGGTGGCGAGTTGTTCATCGACGTCAACGTGCCGAGCAAGGCCTTTGGCGAGCTGGTGGAAAGCCAGCGCCATACCCCCTCGATCGCCGCGCCAGAGCTCCAGGCACTGCTCGACAGCGAGGCCGACGTCGTGGTGCTCGACGCCCGCCGTTTCGACGAATACCAGACCATGAGCATTCCTGGCGGCATCAGCGTACCTGGGGCGGAACTGGTGTTGCGGGCGCGGGCACTGGCGCCGGACCCGGCGACCCGCATCGTGGTCAATTGCGCCGGCCGTACTCGCAGCATCATCGGCACCCAGTCGTTGATCAACGCCGGCCTCGCCAACCCGGTGTCGGCCTTGCGCAACGGTACGATTGGCTGGACCCTGGCCGGCCAGGTGCTGGAGCACGGCCAGTCACGCCGGTTCGCCCCTACCCAGGAAAAACATCGCGACATCGCCGCCCGCGATGCCCGCCGCGTTGCCGATCAGGCACGGGTCGGTCGCGCCACCCTCGCGGACCTGCACCGCTGGCAAGCGGACGCGACACGCAGCACCTACCTGTTCGATGTACGCACCCCGGAAGAATTCGAAGCCGGCCACCTGCCCGGGGCCCGGTCCACGCCCGGCGGGCAACTGGTCCAGGAGACCGATCATTTCGCCAGCGTACGCGGTGCTCGCCTGATCCTGGTCGACGATGACGGTGTGCGGGCCAACATGTCGGCGTCCTGGCTCGCGCAATTGGGGTGGGAGGTGCACGTGCTGGATGATCTGCACCCCGGCCACTTCAGCGAACAGGGCCCCTGGAAAGCCCCTGTGCCTGTCCCGCCGCAAGCCGAAGAGATCAGCCCTGACACCCTCGAACAGTGGCTGGCCGAAGGTGACACCGTGGTACTGGACTTCACCAGCAGCGCCAACTACATCAAGCGGCATATCCCGGGGGCATGGTGGGTGCTGCGCAGTCAACTGAGCGAAGCCCTGGCCCAGGTGCCGTCGGCCCAGCGCTATGTCCTGACCTGCGGCAGCGGCCAGTTGGCCCGATGGGCAATCCCGGACGTCGAACGCCTGACCGGCCAGGCCGTGTTCCTGCTGCGTGACGGCACGGCCGGCTGGATCGCCGCCCAGCGGCCGCTGGCGCATGGCGAGACCCGGTTGGTGTCTGCGCCCATCGATCGCTATCGCCGCCCCTACGAAGGCACCGATAACCCGCATGAGGCCATGCAAGCCTATCTCGATTGGGAGTTCGGCCTCGTGGACCAGCTGGCCCGCGACGGCACCCACGGTTTCTATGTGATCTGAACCCAAAAGGGGGCGAGTGATCGCCCTGACCCGGACCAGCCGACCCCTTCTCCAGGCGGAGGCGCTGAATGCAACGCTTAGCCTGGAGTTCCACCCATGCGCCTGTCCCTACCCTTACTGTTAATTGCCCTCGTGTTCGGCACTGCTCACGCAGACGACCTGCAACCACTGCGGGTGGCCAATCAGAAATCCACCCTCAAAGCCCTGCTGGAAGTGTCCGGTGAACTCAAGGACGTGCCCTACGCCATCCAGTTTTCCGAATTCCCCGCCGCCGCACCACTGGGCGAGGCCTTGAACGCCGGCGCCGTGGACATCGGCGCCCTGGGCGATGCCCCCTACGTGTTTGCCTTGGGCGCGGGGGCCTCACTGAAGGTCGTCAGCATCATTCATGCGCAAGGGCGCAATACCACGGCCATTCTCGTCCCCAAGAACACCCCCATCCGGGAGGTTTCGGACCTCAAGGGCAAACGCATCGTCACCACCCGTGGCTCGATCGGGCACTACCTGGCCATCAAGGCCCTGCGCAACGTCGGCCTCAGCACCCGAGATGTGGAATTCGTCTTCCTGTTGCCCAGCGAATCCAGGCTGGTGCTGGATAACGGCACCGCGGACGCCTGGTCTACCTGGGACCCCTTCACCACCGTGGTCACGGCCCAAAGCCAGGCCAGGGTCCTGGTCAGCGGCAGCCACCTGCTGAGTAATCACCTCTACCTGGCCGCCACCCAACAAGCCATCGCCGACAAGCGCCCGCAACTGGATGACTTTGTCGCCCGGATCGACCGGGCCTTCCGCTGGAGCAACGAACACCCTGCCGAATATGCCGCCGCCCAGGCCAGGATCACCGGCCTGCCATTGGCGGTGCACCTGGAGGTGGCCAAGGCGACCCAGATGCAGCCGGTATTGATCGACGACGCGGTGGTCAGCGGCTTGCAGACGACCGCCGACATCTACCGGGAAGAAGGGTTGCTGACCCGCCGCATCGACGTTTCCCAAGGCTTCGACAAGCGCTTCAACACCCAGCGTGCCCCACTGACCCAGGTTTCGCGTTAAAAGGAGCAGAACCATGAGCAAGCAACGCCAACTCAAATTCGGTGCAATGGTCCACGGCGTCGGCCATGGCTGGGGCGAATGGCGCCATCCGCAGGCGCAACCCGATGCCAGCACCAGCTTCGGTTTCTACAAGCAGCAGACGCAACTGGCCGAAGGCGCCAAGTTCGATTTCGTGTTCATCGCCGACAGCCTGCACATCCATGAAAAATCCAGCCCGCACTACCTCAACCGCTTCGAGCCGCTGACTATCCTCTCGGCCCTGGCGGCCGTGACGTCGAACATCGGCCTGGTGGCCACCGTGACGGTCAGCTACACCGAGCCCTACCAGGTGGCGCGCCAATTCGCCTCACTGGACCACATCAGTGCCGGGCGTGCCGGTTGGAACGTGGTGACGTCGTGGCTCAGCGGCACCGCCAACAACTTCGGCAAGGCCGAGCACCCGCCCCACGCGGTGCGCTACCGGATCGCCAAAGAGCACGTGGCAGTGGTCCAGGGCCTGTGGGACTCCTGGGAGGACGATGCCTTTGTCTACGACAAGCAACGGGGCGAGTTCTTTGCCCCCGGCAAGCTGCACGCGCTGGAGCACAAAGGTGAATTTTTTTCGGTCAAGGGCCCACTCAATATTGCCCGCTCCCGCCAAGGCCAGCCGGTGATCTTCCAGGCCGGTACGTCCGAGGACGGGCGTAACTTCGCCGCCGAGAACGCCGACGCGATTTTCGTCAGCGCCGAAAGCTTTGAAGAAGCCCAGGCCTATTACCGGGACCTGAAGCGTCGCGCCAGCGGATTCGGTCGCGACCCCGAGCAGCTGTCGATCCTGCCTGGCATTCGTCCGATCGTGGGGCGCGATGAGGCGCAGGTGCAAGAGCGCTATCGACAAGCGGTGGCGCTGGTGAGTATCGAGGACGCCATCGTCGCGCTCGGCCGGCCCTTCAACGACCATGATTTCAGCCAGTACCCACTGGACGCTCCGTTCCCTGAGCTGGGCGACCTGGGCGCCAACAGCCAGAAAGGCGGCTCCGAGCGGATCAAGCAACTGGCCCGGGACGAAGGCCTGACGCTGCGCCAGGTCGCCCTGCGCTTTTCCCAGCCACGCCGGGACTTCGTCGGCACCCCCGAACAGGTCGCCGACGCCATTGAACACTGGTTCGACAACGGCGCAGCCGACGGCTTCATCATCAACGCCCTGCTGCCGGACGGCCTGCAGACGTTCACCGAATGGGTCGTGCCGGTCCTGCAGCAACGCGGGGTGTTCCGCCGCGAATACAGCGGCCACACCCTGCGCGATAACCTGGGCCTGGCGGTGCCGGCGAACCGGTACACCCATGACGTCCTTGAGCCGGCAACGGGCAGTGAGGCCGTCGCATGAGCAAACCTCCGGTCATGAAACAACACTTCGCGCCAGGGCAGCTCGATCGACGCGGCTTCCTGATGGCCGGCGCCGTCACCCTTGGCGCCCTGGGCCTGTCGACACTGGGTTTCGCCCCGCGCGCGTTCGCCCAGGGCAAGTCCCTGTCCGAGCTGACCCTCGGGGTGGCCACCTACCGTGGCCAGGACTCCTATTTCTTCGAGGATGCCGGCACCGCCGACACGCCCTACAAGGTCGAATACGCCGAGTTCGCCGGCGGCAACCTGATCGTCGAGGCGCTGGCGTCCGGCAGCCTGGACGTGGGTGGGATGAGTGAAATCCCACCGATCTTTTCCATCCAGAGCCATCGCCAGCCGCGCCTGATCGCGGTGCTGCAAGGTGACGTGAACAACCAGGTGTTCCTGGTTCCCAAGGAATCGTCGGTCGAGTCCATCGGGCAATTGCGCGGCAAGCGGGTCGGCTACGTGCGCTCTACCACCTCCCATTACTTTCTGATCAAGGCCCTGAAGGAACAGGGCCTGACCATGAACGACATCACCGCCGTAGCGCTCACGCCCCAGGACGGTTTCAGCGCATTCCAGAGCGGCCAACTCGATGCGTGGGTGATCTACGGCGTGTTCATCCAGTTGGCCAAGTTCCGCAGCGGTGCCCGGGTCCTCAAGACCGCCCTGGGCTACTTGTCCGGCAACTACCTGATTGCCGCGCGCCCCAAGGCGCTGGAAGACCCGCTGCGCCGGCAGGCGATCCAGGATTACATCCAGCGTGAGGCGCGCACCCTGGAATGGATCAACGACAACCCCGAGCCCTGGGCAACCAAGTCGGCGCGATTGCTGGGTGTCGACAAGGCGGTGTTTCTCGACATGCACAACCAACGCAGCCAGCCGTCGAAGATCATCGCCGTGAGTGAACAAGCCATTGCCTCGCAGCAGGAAGTCGCCGACCTGTTCTTCGACGCCGGCGTGCTCAGCGAAAGGCTCGACGTCAGCCCCCTGTGGGAACGCAATTTCCCCTTGCTCGCGCTGTGAGCCTGTTGCAGCGGCCTGCTCCTGCGCGGCAGCGGGTCGCCAGAACCGGGCATCCGGCTTCCATCTTTTTCGATCGAGTGAACTGACCATGAGCCTTTCTTCCTTACGCCCACCCCAGTTGCAAGCAGTCGTGGCCGCCGACTTCGACGCCGTGCTCGAAAGCATCGGTGCACAATTGGCGGCCACGGCCCACCGCCTTGACGAGAGCGGTGCCTTCCCCCGGGACAATTTCAAGTTGCTGCACGAGCATGGCCTGCTGGCCCTGACGGTGCCCAAGGCGCTGGGCGGTAGCGGCGCGAGCCTGGTGCAGGCCCGCAAAGTCATCAGCGCGGTCGCCAAGGGCGAACCTTCCACGGCGTTGATCCTGGTGATGCAGTACCTGCAGCATTCACGCCTGCAAGACAATCGAAGCTGGCCCGAGGCGTTGCGCCTGCGAGTGGCCCGCGACGCCGTGAACGACGGCGCGCTGATCAATGCCTTGCGGGTCGAACCCGACCTGGGTACGCCGGCCCGTGGCGGGCTGCCCGCGACGATCGCCCGGCGCACCTCCGAAGGTTGGCGGATCAGCGGGCGCAAGATCTACTCCACCGGCAGCCATGGTCTGACCTGGTTCAGCGTCTGGGCACGCAGCACCGATGAAGACCCGCTGGTGGGTGCCTGGCTGGTGCACAAGGACACGCCAGGGATCAGCATCATCGAGGATTGGGACCACCTGGGCATGCGCGCCACCTGCAGCCACGAAGTGCTGTTCGACAACGTCCTGGTGCCCCTGGATCACGCCGTCAGCGTCAGCCCCTGGAGCGCGCCACAGCCCGAACTCGACAGCGATGGTTTCCTGTGGATGTCGGTCTTGCTCTCGGCGGTTTACGACGGTGTCGCCCAAGCCGCGCGCGACTGGCTGGTGGGATGGCTGGAGCAACGCAAGCCGTCCAACCTCGGCGCCGCGCTGTCGACCCTGCCGCGCTTCCAGGAAACCGTCGGCCAGATCGACACCCTACTGTTCGCCAACCGCAGCCTGCTGGATGCCGCCGCCGAAGGACGCACGCCGGCCCAGCACGCCGCACAATTGAAATACCTGGTGACCAGCAACGCCATTGCCGCGGTCGAACTGGCCATCGAAGCGTCCGGCAACCCCGGTCTGTCGCGGCATAACCCGCTGCAACGGCACTACCGCGACGTGCTGTGCAGCCGCATCCACACCCCGCAAAACGATGCCGTGCTGCAAGGCGTCGGCAAAGCGGTGTTCGCCCAACGCCAGAAAAAGGACACCCCATGAGCCCGCTCGTGATCGCCAGCCAACTGGACACAGAGTTCAACGACGTGATCCGCCAGCGCCTCGCGCAGGCGCACCCCGGGGCCAGGGTCCTCGACGTACCGGCCGGCGTGCCCAGCGACCTTCCCGCCGACGTCGGGGTACTGCTGGCCCGCCCGATCAACGTGCGCGGCTATCAGGCACCGGACACACCACCACCGGGCTGGCCCTACGGCTTGAACTGGGTGCACGTGGTGTCCTCGGGCATCGACTTCTATCCCCAGTGGTTGTTCGACGGCCCGCCCGTGAGCACCTCCCGGGGCAGCGCCGCCGAGAACATCGCCGAATTTGCCCTGGCCGCGATCTTCGCCGCCGCCAAGCACTTGCCGGACATCTGGGTGCACGACTCGCACTGGAACTTCACCGCGCTGACACCGCTCAAGGGCAGCACCCTGGGGATTCTCGGCTTCGGTGCGATTGGCCGCAGCCTGGCGACCAAGGCCCGTGCGCTGGGCATCAACGTGCTGGCGCTGCGCCAGAGCACGGCACCGTTCGAAGTCAAGGGCGTCGAAGCCGCGGAAGGGATCCATGACTTGTTCGCCCGCGCCGATCACCTGGTACTGGCCGCGCCCCTGACCGACGCGACGCGGCATATCGTCAACCCCGCGGTGCTTGCCAGCGCCAAGCCGGGCCTGCACCTGATCAATGTCGCGCGTGGCGGCTTGCTAGACCACGCTGCCCTGCTTGAGGCCCTGGACAGCGGCGCCATCGGCCTGGCCTCGCTGGACGTCACCGAACCGGAACCCCTGCCGGACGGCCATCCTTTCTACACTCATCCACGGGTGCGACTGTCGCCGCACACTTCGGCGATTTCCAGCAACAGCCGCCACGAGATTGCCGACAGTTTCCTCGCCAACCTCGAACGCTTCCTGTCGGGGGCGACACTGCAGAACCTGGCGAACGTACAGCGCGGGTACTAGCTGCACCTTTCTCCGTCATCGCGGGCAAGCCATGCTCCCATAAGGGCCACATGACACATGTGGGAGCACGGCTGGCCCGCGATTGCGTTTCGAGGGAGCCATATAATCATCAGAATTACGCATTTAATTTATTAACTTAATGTCTATTTTTTATAATTAACTTATAACAAATCGGACTTTTACAGCGATCCATTATACAAATACTGTTACAACCATCACCGACCCCTGACCAGGTGGAGGCTCGCGGAACTGTACGTTTTTCCGGCCGACACCACCCCACGGTCAATGCCACACCCAACCTGAAATCGGCCAACGCTCTCCTCGCCCTGCCTCCCGGAGCCAGGCCCGTGGCGACGCTTTGCCCGGAATAAATGCCAACGCCCACGCTGCACCAGACACCAGGGGTCCACCATGCACGATACCTTCACCTCAAACCGCCTGACGCTGGCCGTTTCGCTGGCCTTGCTCGGGTTGTCGGCCCACGCCGAAGAAGACACCCGGGACGGTGCGCTGGCGGTGGTCACCGTCACCGCCGAACACCGCAGCGAGGATTTGCAGAAAGCGCCCCTGGCGATCTCCGCGTTCGACGAAGCCGCCCTTGAAGACAAGCAGATCAAGAGCATTCGCGATCTTTCCGGACAAGTACCGAACCTGACCCTCAGCCGCCAGTCGATCTCTTACAGCGCGCAGACCTATGGGATTCGTGGCATCGGCGAAACCGACCCGATACAGGAAGCGGCCGTGGCGGTCTACGCCGACGACCTGTACATCCCCAGGGCGATTTCCTCGATGCTCGACTTCAACGATGTCGAACGCGTCGAGGTCTTGCGCGGCCCGCAAGGCACGCTTTATGGACGCAACAGCAGTGCCGGGGCGATCCGCGTGATTACCCGCGATCCGTCCCAGGAAACCCGCGGTTTCTTCGAACTCGGCGCCGGCAACTACAACGCGCAGAACGGCCGCCTGCTGATCAGCGGCCCGCTGGTGGACAACGCCCTGTTCGGCAGCTTCTCGGCCATTCGCCTGACCCGCGACGGCACCGTTTCCAACCCCACCCGCGGCGAAGACGTGAACAACGTCGACATCCAGGCCTACCGAGGCAAGCTTCGCTTCAACCCCATCGATTCGCCGTGGGACGTGCAACTGACGCTGGCCGGTACGTTCGACCGCGGCGATACCACCAGCTACACCCCCTTCGACGCCGACGGCCGCTTCGACAAGTTCAAGAGCTACAGCGGCCTCAACCCGAAGAACCGCCTCGACCAGGGCAGTTCGGTATTGCGGGCGATCTACAGCATCAACGATCACTTGAATTTCAAGTCGGTCACCGCCTACTCCGCCTTCAACCAACCGGTGGACTATGACAACTCCGGCCAGGCGGCCCTGATCCAGCACAGCCTGATCACCTACAAACAGGACTACGCCACCCAGGAGTTCCAGCTCAACGGCGATTACGACGACTTCACCTTCAGCACGGGCCTGTACCTGTACCGGGAAAAATTCGACGCCGAGCGCGACAGCCTGACTTATTCCATCGCGCGTAACCGGGTGATCGGCCAGGGCCAATACAGCACCACCAACACCGAAAGTTATGCGCTGTATGGCCAGGGCAGCTACAAAATCACGCCGCAACTGTCTCTGATCGCCGGGCTGCGGTTCACCCGCGAACACAAGAACTTCGACTACACCAACTACGTCGTCACCCCGGACCGGCAGATCACCGGCACCAACTTCAGCGCCGACTCGAGTAAATCCTGGCAATCCACCAGCCCGAAACTCGGCTTCGAATACGCCTGGACACCCCATCTCAATCAGTACGCCTACGTCGCCAAAGGTTTCAAGGCCGGCGGCTACGACAACCGTGCGCCGACCCAGGCCGCCGCCGAACAGGCGTTCTCACCGGAAGACGTGACCACTTGGGAAACCGGCCTCAAGGGCGACTTCTTCGACCGGCGCCTGCGCGCCAACCTCGCGCTGTTCTACAACGACTACAAAGACCTGCAAACCAATGCCTACGACCCGGCTCTGGGCGTCAGCCTGCGGACCAACGTCGGTCAGGCCCACACCTACGGCGTCGAACTGGAAACCCTGAGCGCGCTGACGCCCGACCTGCAACTGACATTCAACCTCGGCTACCTGCAAAGCCAGTACGACGACTTCGAGAACGCCAGCGGCGCCGGGATCGATGCCAACGGCCAGCAGTTGGTGTACTCACCGCGCTGGAACACCAGCGTCGGCTTCAACTACACCATTCCCGCCGGCCTGCCCGGCACCTGGCTGGCCGGCACCGATGCCCAGTTCCAGACCAAGTCCTATGCCAACGCGCTGAACGACGACGTGCAGGAAATTCCCCAGCAGACCTTCTGGAATGCCAATACCCGCTACATCTCGGGCGACGGCCATTGGACCACCACGCTGTCGGTGAAAAACCTGCTCGACCGGGCCTACCCCCAAGCGGTCGGCTATGTGCCCGCAAGCGGCGCCCGGTACTACTCCATCAACGATCCGCGAACCCTCTTGCTGTCTGTGCGCTACGACCTCTGACCCCGATGCGAATCCCCCAGGCGTGGCCGCGAACAGCGACGACGCCCAACTCATCACGTCAACATTCCAAGGAGCGACATCATGGCTTTCACCCGCAGGCAAATGATTTCCCGCATTGCCGCCATCGGTGGCTATAGCGCCGCAGTTGGCGCCCTCGACGCACTGGGCCTTACACCTCAGGCCGTCGCGGCGGGCTTTGGCCCGTTGCAATTGGGCAGCAGCGGCAAAGGCAAGCAGGTAGTGGTGGTTGGCGCCGGCATCTCCGGCCTGGTCAGCGCCTATGAGTTGCGCAAGGCCGGCTTCGCCGTGACGATCCTCGAAGCCCGCGAGCGAGTGGGCGGACGCAACTGGACCCTGCGTCGCGGCAGTCGGGTCGAGTTCGACGACGGTATCAGCCAGACCGTGGACTTCGATGACGGGCAGTTCTTCAACGCAGGCCCGGCGCGCATCCCCAGCCATCACCAGACGATCCTCGGCTACTGCCGCGAACTGGGCGTGGAGTTGCAAGTGCTGGTCAACAGCAGCCGCAACGCACTGGCCTTGCCGGACGCCCGCCAGCCGGCCTTCCAGCTGCGCCAAGCCGTCAACGATACGCGGGGGCAACTGTCCGAGCTGTTGGCGCGCACCGTCAGTCGCAAGGCCCTGGACCAGGACCTGAGCACCGAAGACCGCCAGGCGCTGCTGAATTTTCTCAAGGTCTATGGCGACCTCAATGCCGATTTCAAATACACAGGATCGGTGCGCTCGGGCTACACCCGCATCCCCGGCGCCGGCGATCAAACCGGCGTCACCCGCACACCCCTCGCGTTGCAGACGCTGCTCAACCCCAAGCTCTGGGGCGCACTGGTGTTCGATGAGATTCCCGAATTTTCTTCCACCATGTTCCAACCGGTCGGTGGCATGGACCGGATTCCCCAGGCGTTCCATGAGCGACTCAAGGACGTGGTGCGTTTTCATGCCGAAGTCAGCGACATCCAGACGTCGGAGCAAGGCAGTCGCATCACCTACCGCGACCGGCAGACGGGCAAGTCCCACACCCTGAACGCCGACTACGCCATCGTCACCGTGCCCCTGCCGCTGCTGGCCAAGCTGCCGAGCAATTTCACCACGCCCTTCAAGCAAGCGATCCTCAGCGCGCAAAGCGACCAGGCGAACAAGGTCGCGTGGCAGTCGCCGCGCTTCTGGGAAACCGACTTCAACATCTTTGGCGGGCTGTCTTACCTGGATCATGAAGTCAAAGGCCTGTGGTACCCCAGCGATCGCCTGAACAGCGCCGAAGGCATCCTGGTGGCCGCCTACAACACCAGTGAAACGGCGCAGTCCTTCAGCAGCAAATCCCTCGCCGAGCAGTTCGCCTCCTCAAGGCAGGCCGTCGAACTGCTGCACCCCGGCCACAGCGCCAAGTTGCAAAAACCGGTCGCCATCAACTGGTCGAAGGTGCCCTTCAGCAAAGGCCCGTGGATCGTCAACGACGAAGTGGGCGAGCAGGCCTACCGGATCCTCAACGAACCCCAGGGCCGCACCTACCTGGCCAGCGATGCCCTCGCCCACGGCGGCGTCGGCATCTGGCAGAACACCGCCGCCGACTCGGCGCGCCGCATCGTGTCGCTGATCGGCCGCCACGCCGAGCGCCTGCAAGCCGGCCTTGCCGCTTGATGATTTTTCGATAAAGGACCTTGCGATGAAAACCACCCCGTTACTTACAGGACTTCTCATGACCGCCACCGCCTTCGCCAGCCAGGCCGACGACATCAAGCGCATCGCCCTGCCCAACTCCAACTTCCCGATTTCCCTGGCGGTGTCGGTGCCGGCACAAACCGACCTGCTGTTTGTCAGCGGCCTGCTCGCCGACCTGCACGATCCGAGCGCGCCCAAGAATTCCTTCGCCGCCTATGGCGACACAGCGACCCAGACCACATCGATCCTCAACAAACTCAAGGGCGTGCTGCAAGCCCAGGGCCTGGACCTGGCGGACGTGGTGCAACTGCGGGTGTTCCTGGTGGGCGATCCGGCCAAGGGCGGCCAACTGGATTTCGCCGGATTGCAGCAAGGCTATACGCCGTTCTTCGGCAGCGCCGAACAACCGAACAAGCCGGCACGCACCGCCGTGCAAGTCGTCGCGCTGCCGTTGCCCGGCGGCCTGGTGGAAATCGAAGCCGTCGCCGCTCGCAAGAAGTGACACGGACCTCAGCCGACAATCAGGAGCTCACCCTCATGCCCAACCGCCAAAGACACCTCGCCGCGCCCGCTTATCGCCCGTTGCTGCTGCCGCTGTCATTTGCCTGTGGCCTTGCCTCTTTCAGCCTCGAGGCCGCCGAAAGCAGCGCGTCCACCCTCGATACCGTGGTGGTCACCGGCAACAGGGGCACCGTCGAACGCACCGTGACCAGCAGCCCGACGCCCATCGATGTGGTAACCGGCGCGCAACTGCAAGCGGTGGGCAAGTCGAGCCTGCTGGAGGCGCTGAGCAAGTTCATTCCCTCCTTCAACCTGCCCGACCGCGCCGGCTGGGATGCCAGCGGCGTGGTCCGCTCGGCCACCCTGCGCGGCCTGACGGCGTCCCACGTGTTGGTGCTGGTCAACGGCAAGCGCCGGCACACCAGCGCGACACTGAACATCAACGGTATCAACAGCGGTGCCGCACCCAGCGACCTGGACCTGATCCCGGTGGCGTCCATCGACCATATCGAAGTGCTTCGCGACGGCGCGGCGGCGCAGTACGGCTCGGATGCCATTTCCGGGGTGATCAATATCATCCTCAAGCAGACCACCGGCGGCAGTTCCGACACCACCCTTGGCCAGGGCTACGACGGCAAGCGCGGGACCGCACAGCAAGCGCTCAACTATGGGTTCCAGGTGGGCGAAGCCGGCGTGCTCAACGTCTCATTCGACACACGCTACCAGGAGCGCGACAACAAGGCCGGCAGCAACGGCTACAGCAACCATTACTACCCGCAAGCCGACGACTCGCCCGACCCACGCGAGGCCGGCGCAAGCCACCACACCTACAAAGGCTACGGATTGCCCCGCAGCCAACTGGCCGATGTCGGCTACAACCTCGACCTGCCGCTGAACGACGACGTGACGCTCTATTCGTTCTCCACCCTGGCCACCCGGGAAAACAACGACGGACAAAACTTTCGCCTGCCCAACGGGCGCAACACCATTACCACCGGGCCCAATGGCTACCCCGATGGCTACAGCCCCTATTGGCTGGTGAACGAAACCGACTTCCAGTCCGCGTTCGGTGCCAAGGGTGAAAGAGCCGCCGGCTGGGCATGGGACCTGAGCAGCACCTACGGACGCAACTACGCCAAGCAACGCACCTACAACAACCAGAACCCTTCGCTGGGGGAAAACACGCCGAACAAATTCACGTCGGGCATCTACATCGCCGACCAGTTGACCAGCAACCTGGACCTGAAGAACAGTTATGAAATCGGCCTGGCGAAACCGCTGGATGTCGCCTTCGGCTTCGAACACCGACGCGAAAGCTACGAGACACGCGCCGGCTCCGAAGCCTCCTACATCGATGGCGGCTACGTGTTCCCGGCCGGCCATCCACGCGCCGGGGAGCGGCCCGATCCGGGTGCCCAGGTCACCAACGGCATCACGCCCGAGGACGCGCAGAAAGTCAGCCGCAACAGCGTCGCCAGCTACATCGACCTGGGTTTTTATCCCACCGAACAGTGGTACGTGGGGCTTGCCGCACGCTACGAGCACTACAACGAAGGCATCGGCGCGACCCGCAGCGGCAAGCTGAGCACCCGCTACGAGTTCAACCCGGTGTTCTCGGTCCGCGGCACCATCAGTAACGGCTTTCGCGCCCCTTCGCTGGCCAACCAGATCTTCACCGCCCGCTCCACCGGCTTCGACACCATCAATGGCGTCTACCAGCCCTACAACTATGTGATCCTGCCTGTGGATTCGGCGGGTGCCCAGGCGCTGGGAGCCGAGGCGTTGAAACCCGAACGCTCGACCAATTTCAGCCTCGGTTTCGCCCTGACACCCAGCGAGGACCTGAGCCTGACGGTGGACGGCTACGTGATCAACCTGCGCGATCGCCTGGTCCTGAGCGAACGCTTCCAGGGCCCGGGAATCGCCGCCCTGCTCGACGGCATTGGCGTGCCGGCGACCGCGGGCGCGCAGTACTTCACCAACGGTGCCAACACCCGCACGTCCGGGGTCGATGTGGTCGGCAACTACCGACAGAACCTGGAGCGTTATGGCTCGGTGCGCTGGACCGCGGCGCTGAACTACAACCACACGAAGATCCTCAGCGTCGCCGAAACACCTTCGCAACTGACCGCCCTGGGCAGCAATTTCGAATTGATGGGGCGCCAGTCGCGGGCCCTCATCACCAAGACCTCCCCCAGCAGCAAGATGATTTTCTCCGCCGACTGGGCAATCAACGACTTCGATGTCAACTTGCGCCTGACCCGCTACGGCACGTACACCGAGGTCAACAGCTCAAGCGACCCGAGCCTGGACCGCCGCTATAGCGCCAAATGGATCACTGATCTGGACGTGGCTTATGCAATCAACAAGCAACTGACCGTCGCCCTCGGGGCACAGAACCTGTTCGACAAATACCCCGATCATATTGGCGTCAGTAACGCTTCGTTCGGCGACAACTGGGGCAGCTACTCCCCTTTCGGCTTCACCGGCGGCTATTACTACACCCGCCTCCAGTACGCTTTTTGAGGCCCGGCATCGCTGCTTAAGCTAATGCCCAAAAAGTATTTATAAATTAGTTTTTAGAACCATAGGATTCTCCAGCGCCTCTCCTTTTTTCCTTGAATATCGAGCACGCCATGTCAAAACCCCTCAGCAAATGCGCCGTGATACGGCGCCGCACCTCCCTGGCCAGCCTGGTCGTTGCGCTGGCCGTGTCCACTCTCGCGCTACCGGCCCAGGCTCAGGAAACCCTGCGCATCGGCTACCAGAAATCGTCGACCCTGATCACGCTGCTGAAAACCCAGGGCACGCTGGACAAAGCCCTCGCCGAAGCGAATATCGAAGTCAGCTGGCATGAGTTCCCCAGCGGCTTGCCCTTGTTGGAAGCGTTGAATGTCGGCAATGTCGACATCAGCGCTGACGTGGCCGATACCGTGCCTGTGTTCGCCCAGGCGGCGCAGGCCAAGCTGACCTATTTTGCGCAGGAAGCCCCTTCGCCTTCGGCCCAGGCCATCGTTGTCGCCAAGGATTCGCCCTTGCAGCAACTGGCGGACCTGAAGGGCAAGAAAGTCGCCGTCACCAAGGCCGCTGGAGCCCACTATCTGTTGATCGCGGCTCTGGACAAGGCAGGCCTGAAATTCTCGGACATCCAACCGGCCTACCTATCCCCCGCCGACGGTCGGGCAGCCTTCGAGAATCGAAAAGTCGATGCCTGGGTCACCTGGGAACCGTTCCTCAGTGGCGTGCAACGACAGTTGCCCACCCGAACCCTGACCGACGGCAGTGGGCTGGCCAGCTACAAGCGCTACTACCTGACCAGCACCCGCTATGCCCAGGCGCACCCGCAAGTGCTCAAGGTGGTCTACGGGCAATTGCAGGAGGCCGGCAACTGGATCAAGAATCACCCGCGCGACGCAGCGCAGGTCCTGGGCCCGTTGTGGGGCAATCTCGATGTGGAAACGGTCGAAGCGGCCAATGCTCATCGCAGCTATCAGGTTCAACCGGTGAAAGCCGACCAACTGGATGAGCAGCAGAAAATCGCCGATGCCTTTTTTGCCGCGGGGCTGTTGCCCCGATCGGTGGATGCTCGTGATGTGGGGATCTGGGCAGAGTAAGGCTGCGAGCCGATCCCGCATGCCGTGAACCGGTCCTGAAGTCGCGCCCTCAGGGCCTCATCGCCTTGAGGCGCAGGGTTATTTTCCCTTCATTCGTTCGGTGCCTCGTGTGCCGTGTCCGCCACGGCCTGAAGCCCCCCGAGCGCATAGCTCACCATGTGCTCGATCAGCCCCTGCGGCTCGATGCTCAGCCCTTGCAGCACATGCCGGGTCAAGGGCTGGTGTGCGATCAGCAAGAACAGGCACGGCGCGAAGACGCTGATCGCGCTGCGCAGCGTGGTGGGATGATCGGCCGGCAGGTTCATGATTTGCCCCAGCAGGCTGCGCAGTATGTGCGCCTTGGGAAAGGACTGCTCCCTGAGGACCGCCTCGAACTCGGGGGAAGGCGAAAGCAGTTCGCGTGTCAGCACTTTCAAGGCCCAACCATCCGGATGATTGTGGATGCGCTCGACGAGCAGGGTGATGAGTGCGCGCAACTTGTCCTGTGGCGAACCCGGTTGCTCGCTGAGCGAAACCAGCGTTTGCATCTGCAGGAATCGAGCATGGGCTTCGAGCAATACGGCCCGGTACAAGCCTTCCTTGTTGACGAAGTGATAATTCACGGCCGCGCTGTTGGCCTGTGAATGCTCGCAAATCTGTTTACTGGTGGTGTTGGCCAGGCCCTGTTCGGCGAACAACTCACCGGCTTTCTCCAGAATCTGCAGCCGCGTTGCCCGCCCGTCGAGTCGCGAAGCGCGGGCGACGGAAGGCTTGCCAGAAGCATTGTCCATGAGCTCATCTCTCGATAGTTCTAATTCAAATTTGACTTTTTATTTTGGCGTACCTATTTTGGTCCTGTCACTGCCCCTTTACAACCCTGCGTGAAGGCCTGCCTGGATGTGCGCAGGCTTTCTCGCCTCATCAAGGAATCACCGTCATGGAAGCGCGCGTAATGACACCTTTCACCTACTTCTCATTGCCCATGCAGAAGCAGTTCCTGGTCAATCAGAAAGCCGTTCAGGGTAAGCCCTACGCCGACTTTTTCCGTTCGCAGATCAACGTACCGCTCAGTGCCGTCGAGAAAATCCAACAAGGACCGATGCCTTTGTCCGACACGCTGACGCCCAGCATCGAAGACCTCAATCGCATGCTGGCGGCGGACTTTGTCAGCGAGGAGGCTGGATACGCCCTGTTGCCCGGCCCGATGGCCTACGTGCAAAGCCGCAAATTCTTCCCCGGTTGCACGGCGCAGATGCTCAAGTGGTGGTTCATGTGGCACCCGCTCGAAGCCGAGCGCTACACCTTGTGGTTTCCCTATGCGCATGTTGAAAATCCCTGCGTGCATCATGAGCGGCTGGTCGACGACAGCTTGAGCTTCGAAGACAGCCTGTATGGAAACACCTTCTGCGCCTGCGAATATGTCGGCGATCGCCTCATGCACCTGCATATTCATTTCAGAGATCCCTGTGAACTGGGTTTCTGCCCGGACATGTACCGTGAATCGAAAATCGATGGCAGCGTCAGCGCTCTGATGAGCCTGGCGGACCAGCCGCAAGTGCCTGTCTCGCTGATGGTCCACCTGTTCAAGGAATGCCTCGAAGGCTTGTACCTGACCAGCCGTTACTGGGTCGGCAGCCACCCAGCCATGCAGCGTTTTCCAGGCGCCGATCAAGCCGCGCAGTTGCTGGAAAAAAACGGCTTTGGCGAAGCTGAACTGGAAACGCTGGCTTATGAATTCGCTGTGCATGATTTGTGTGAGTTCAACCACCTGGCCAGCATCCTGCCAAGCCTTCATGCACAGTTCAGTGGCGCCGCGTAACCCCCTTCCCTCCCTTGACCAGGCTTCGGCGGCGCCTTAAACCGCCGCCGAAGTGGTCCGCAACACACCGTTCATCAGTAAAGTCGTGAACTCGTTGATATCCCCCTCTACTTCCAACTGCTCGGTCAACAACCTGTACCAGCAGAACCCGAAGATCATGTCCAACAGCAATTCACGGGACGTGTCCTTGGGCAGCTCCCCTTGTTGAATGGCGTTTTCCACCAGCTTGCGAGGCAATTCCCTACGCCGTTCCATGAATTCATCTTTAAGTTTGGGCAGCGTCGTGGGGTCGAGCTGGGCTTCAGCGATGACACATCGAAAGGCTTCCCCGCAAATCGTTTCCCGCCAGACCTTCCAGAGATTGAGCAACAGAAAATTAAGGTTTTCCTTGAAGGAACCTTTATCCGGCTCCTTGCGAATCTGCTCGCTTTCGCTCTCGTAGACCTCGGCTATCAACGCCGCCTTGTTGCCCCACCATCGATAGATTGTCGGCTTGCTCGCTCCGGCGCGCCGAGCCACAGCCTCGATGCTCAACCCTGAATAACCGCACTCCTTGAGGGTTTCTATGGCAGAGATGATGATCGCTTTGTGCGTGTGTGGGCTCCTCAATGAGCCAATGGAGCTCCGAGACGGTTTACGGGCCATAATTCAAAATCTCCAATATGGCGCTTGACAAAAGAAAAGCAGGGTATAGGATTCTCTCGAAAAGCAATGAAACGGATCGTTTCGTTTTGTATGATTATTTGATCTCGACTTCTGCTTAACCGCGCACCTCGGTAGCGGTATGCACCGCATTGTGGAAAGAAAAGGAGAGAATAGTCATAAATTTTTAATGCGACCTTAACGATACGGTACGTTTCGTATCATACATAATAAAAAGGAGATAATAAACCCATCGCTCATCAGTGGAACGCCAGTTTTTTCCACTGAAGCCCCCGGTTTACGGGCATAGGACTGCCAATGACACTTTGCGGGCACCATTAGATAGTTTCTAAATATTTCATGCATCCGTCACGGCCACGCCGCTGGCAGGTGGAGAAAGGAATCTGGAGGAAGTACACGTGAATAAAGTAGGAATTGTGAGCTATGGCGCAGGCATTCCGGTGTGCCGTCTCAAAGTGGAGGATGTGATCCACGTATGGAAGAACACTGACCTGAGCCTGGTCACAAACCAGCTCGGTGTCATTGAAAGAGCCGTCCTTCAACCCGACGAAGATGTCATCACCCTCGGCGTACTCGCCGCTCAACGCGCGCTGGACAAAGCGCCCCTCTCCCACCTGGATGCCCTTTACCTCGGCACATGCACCAACCCGTATGACTCTCGCGCATCTGCGTCGGTCATCCTGGAAATGCTCGGCTGCGGCTACGACGCCTTCTGCGCAGACGTACAGTTTGCCGGCAAGTCGGGCACCAGCGCCCTTCAAATCGCCTACGCCCTGGTGGCTTCGGGCATGAGCGGCAACGCCTTGGCCATTGGCGCCGACACGATCAACCGCAACACCGCCCCCGGCGACCTGACAGAGTCCTATGCCGGAGCAGGAGCGGCCGCCTTGCTGCTGGGCACTGAAAACGTGATCGCGCAATTCGACGCCAGTTTTTCCTGCGCGGCGGATGTCGCGGACAACATTCGTCCCCAGGGTGATCGCTACATCCGTTCCGGGATGGGGCTGGGTTCCGACAAAAACAGCATCGGCCTGGAAGAGCAGACCCACCGCGCCGCATCGGGCCTGATGACCAAAATGAAGCTGCAGGCCGGCGATTTCGACTATGTCGTATTCCAGCAGAACCTGGTGTCGACGCCCTTCTCCCTCGGCAAGGGCCTGGGCTTCACGACAGCGCAGATCGAGCCCGGCATCTATGCCCAGAGTGTCGGCGATACCGGCGCGGCGAGCCCTTTGCTGGGCCTGGTGAACATACTGGATCGAGCGCGCCCCGGTGAGAAGATCCTCATGGTGTCCTATGGATTCGGCGCGGGCAGCGATGCGATTGCCTTGACGGTGACGCCTGCCATCGAAGCCTACCAAAAGACCAACGTCCCGCTGCGCACGCTGCTGGAGGATAAGTATTACGTGGATTACGGGACGTCGATCAAGTACGAGTTCAAGTACTTGCGACCTGACTATGCCCTGACTGCCTACCTCTGATTTCTATCTATCCAGCAAGGAGCACCTTCTATGTGCGCACGACGCGTTGCTATCGTTTCGGCTGCCTATACCCCCAAGCCTGGCAGTTCCCGAGTTCGTCAGACCTTTAAAGAGATGATCGTCGAGTCCGCCTACCAGGCACTCAACGCCATCAAGATGCATCCCCGCGAGCTTCAAGCGGTCGCCTATGGCTACCACGGTGAAGGCATTTCCGAGTACGGCGGCCTGGGCCCGACCATCTCCGACGCCCTGGGCATCAGCCCTGCCCCGACGTTCATGAGCACTGCCAACTGCACCAGCAGTTCGGTGTCCTTCCAGATGGCCCACCAGATGGTCGCCTCAGGTGAATACGACATCGTCCTGTGCGGCGGCTTTGAAAAAATGACCGATCACTTCAACTACGCCGAATACATCGGCTCCAGCACGGAGTGTGAGTACGATTACTTCCTGGGGATTTCACACACCGACGCCTTCGCCCTGGCGACGGCCGAATACTTTGAAAAATTCGGCTATGCGGGACGTGAAGCGGATGTCCTGGCCACGTTTGGTCGGCAGATGCGCATCTATGCCCACAACACCCCCACCGCGACCCGCTTTGGCGTGCCGATTCCGTCCCTGGAAACCCTCAAGAACAGCGAGGCCTGCGGCTCAATGCTGGCCTGGGGCGAGGCCAGTGGTTGCGCGATCCTGGTGGCCGAACACCTGGCGCATCACTACACGAGCCAACCGGTGTTCATCCGTGGCTGCGCCTACACCGGCGTGTCGCACTACTTCGGGACGCGTTATCACAACCCGACCCTGAAACACGCGGGCCTGCCGAAAGACGTGGGCATGGCGGTTTCCGCCAACTCCATTGCCTGTGCCGAAATCGCGTACAAAAAAGCCGGCATCACCGCCAAAGACATTGACGTGGCACAGGTCTACGACTTGCTCGGGGCGGGCCTGATCCAGATGGAATCGATGGGTGTCTGCGGCCCGGGCCAGGCCGGTGACTTTGTCTTGGAAGGCGGTATCGCCCTCGACGGGCAACTGCCGTTGAACACCGATGGCGGCAATATCGGGCGCGGTCACGCTTCCGGTTGCGACGGCATCCTGCACATTACCGAACTGTTCCGACAGCTTCGTGGCGAGTCCAACAACCAGGTCAAGAACGCGCGCATTGGCGTCTCGCAAAACCTGGGCGGTTACGCCGCGCATAACAGCGTCATTGTGCTTTCCAACGATTAAGGAGCCGACCATGTCCCTGTACCCAGAACAAATCCACCGCATGACCACCGCCAGCATGTTGCGCGAATGGCGCGAGCACGGCGGCAAGTACCGTCTCGAAGGCAGCCGTTGCCAGGATTGCGAGGAGATTTTCTTTCCTCGGCGAACCGTATGCGGCGCCTGCAACTCGATGAACGTGCAGCCGTACCGCTGCGCGCGCACCGGCACGATCCAGGTCAGTGCCCATGCTGAAAACCCCATCCTCGCCGCCATGGGCTATGGGGAAACCGTACCGCGTTTCATGGCGATGGTGCGCCTGGATGACGGCCTGGTGATTGCGTCGGAAATCGTCGACGTGGTCGACCCACGACAGGTTGTCAGCGGCGCGCCTGTCCGCATGGTAGTTCGTAAACATGTCCGAGAAAGTAACTTGGCTTGGCAATATGCCTATAAGTTCGTACTGGTGAAATAACAAGCGAGTTGTCCGCCCTATCCCGCGTTATTAATAACAACAGTCGATATTTCCGGCCTATCAGCCCGTTACTTTGATTCTGTTCTTCAGAGTCCTGCTTCACCATTGCCTTAAACGTGTTACCTAACTCTTTATTGGCTTTAAGCCGAGGACTTGTCATGTCTACTCTTTGCAAACCCAGCTTGCTGTTCCCGCCACACAAGATTACCCAGCAACAAATGATCGACCATCTGGAACACTTGCACGATGACCATCCTCGCATGGCCCTTGCAAAACGGATGATCCAGAACACCCAGGTCAATGAGCGCCACCTGGTGCTGCCGATCGATGAACTGGCGGTGCACACCGGCTTCACCCATCGCAGCATCGTCTACGAGCGCGAGGCCCGCCGCATGTCGTCCCTTGCGGCACGGGAGGCCATCGAGAATGCCGGGCTGACCACCGACGACATCCGGATGGTCGCCGTGACTTCGTGCACCGGCTTCATGATGCCCTCGCTGACCGCCCACCTGATCAATGACCTGGGGCTGCGAACGTCGACCGTACAACTGCCGATTGCCCAACTGGGCTGCGTGGCGGGCGCTGCGGCCATTAACCGGGCGAATGACTTCGCCAGCCTGTCGCCGGAAAACCATGTGCTCATCGTGTCCCTGGAGTTCTCGTCGTTGTGCTATCAACCCGACGACACCAAGTTGCACGCGTTCATATCCGCTGCGCTGTTTGGCGATGCCGTATCTGCCTGCGTGATGCGCGCCGACGATAAGGCGCCTGGATTCAAGATTGCCAAGACCGGCTCTTACTTCCTACCGAATAGCGAGCATTACATCAAATACGACGTCAAGGACAGTGGCTTCCACTTCACCCTGGACAAGGCCGTCATGAACTCCATCAAAGACGTGGCACCCATGATGGAAGAGTTGAACTACGAGACCTTCAATCAGCACTGCGCCCAGAATGACTTTTTCATCTTCCATACCGGCGGACGGAAAATCCTCGATGAGCTGGTCCTGCAACTGGACCTTGAGCCTGGCAGGGTCGCGCAGTCGCGCGACAGTTTGAGCGAAGCCGGGAACATCGCCAGCGTGGTGGTCTTCGACGTGCTCAAGCGCCAGTTCGACAGCGGGCCCGACGCAGGTGCGACGGGCATGCTGGCCGCCTTCGGCCCCGGCTTCACGGCCGAAATGGCCGTGGGCAAGTGGGTCGCCTGACACGCCGAAACCCACAGCACAAGCACCCAGCCGGGGGCACAACTGCCCCCGGCTAGAGGTGTTTTGGTCGCAAGCACTCACCTCGCTCAAGAGGGCTTCCAAAGGGCTAAGGATAGAAGGGGAAGGAACATGGAGAGGAAGTATCTGGCCGCCCGACCTTGGGGTGGCTATGAAAGGCGCATGGTCGCCCTTTTGTCGTTGAGCTTCGGGCTGGTAGGACTGGACCGGTTCATCATCATGCCGCTGTTCCCGGTGATCATGCGTGATCTGGCGCTGGACTATCAGGACTTGAGCCTGTTGTCGGCGATCCTGGCATTCGCGTGGGGCGGCTCGGCCCTGTTCATGGGCGCCGCCATCCGGTTGCTGGGCACCAAACAACTGCTGGTGCTGTCGATCACCCTGCTGTCGCTGTTGGCCGGGGCTTCTGCGTTGATCACCAGCCTGGTGGGCCTGGTGCTGCTGCGCGCATTGATGGGCGTCTGTGAAGGGGCCTTCACGCCCGTGAGCATCATCGTCACCGATGAAGTGTCCCAGCCCTGCCGACGGGGACTTAACCTGGGGATCCAACAAGCCCTGTTTCCCATCATCGGCCTGTGCCTCGGGCCATTGCTGGCGGGTGTCCTGCTGGAATTTTTCGGATCGTGGCGCGCGGTGTTCGCCATCATCTCGCTGCCGGGGCTGCTCGTGGCCTGGTACCTGTACAGAAGCTATCAACCGGCCCAGGGGCCGCACACTCCCCCCATCGACCGCCCTACCCACAGCCAGTGGCGAACAGCCCTGGCCAGCGGCAACGTGCGGCTTAACATTGCGTTGATGCTCTGCATACTGACGTGCCAGTTCGTTCTATGTGCCCTGCTCCCCAGCTACCTCACCGACATCCTGCACCTGAGCGATTTCTCCATGGCCATGATCATTTCCGCCATCGGCCTGGGTGGTTTTTTTGGCCAGTTGGTCATTCCCGGCCTGTCCGACCAACTGGGCCGCAAGCCCGTCGTTTCCGTCTGCTTCATGATCAGCGCGCTATTGGTGGGCCTGCTCATCGTCAGTCCGCCATTGCCCTGGCTGCTGTTCCTCCAGTTGTTCTTCCTGTCTTTCATCAACTTCAGCCTCATCTGCATCACCGTCGGGCCGCTGACCAGCGAATCGGTGCCGCCCAGCTTGCTGGCCACCGCAACAGGCCTGGTGGTGGGGTGCGGAGAAATTCTGGGCGGCGGCGTCGCGCCCGTGGTCGCCGGCTACATCGCGATGAACTGGGGACTGACCGCCATCCTGTTCCTGGCACTGGCCGGCAGCCTGACGGGCGGCTTGTTGTCGTTGCGGCTCAAGGAAGCCAACCCTGCGTTCGCCGGGCGCGACGACTTCAGCCCCCTACCCGCTCACTTGACCCTGGAGGATAAGTCATGACGCATTACGTGATGTTACTGGACGCTCCGGAGCCGCAACGCGGCCTTGGTGTGTTCGATTTCAAATCCGGGCAGAGCCTGGAAGTGCGCCCGTCGCAGGGCAACCTGTACGAAGCGCTGACCCACTGCGCCCAGGGAAACCTGGATTGGGAAACCTACCTCAAGGAGCAGCCTTCGACCCCCTACCCGCTCACGTCCGCCGCGGTGAAATACCGGCCACCGCTCATGCCCGATAACAACCTGGCGGTGCAGCTCAGCGAAGTCACCCTCTGCACCGCCAAGACAGAACAAGCCTGGTACTACAAAGGTAACGGACGCCTGCTCAGGACGGATGGCGATCCCCTGCAGGTGCCTTACCATGCCCAAAGCATCAGCAGCGAGCCGTGCATCGTTTGCCTCTACTGGGTCGACCACTTTGGCGCGCTACGCTTCATGGGCTTCACCCTCGGCAATGACCTCCACGATCACGTGCTGCACGGCCGTGATGCGATTTCTTCGGCACAGGCCCGCCTGCGCACCTGCGCCGTGGCCCCGGCATTGATACTGGGAGAAATGCAGGCCGACCTGGCCATCAACGTGCAGGTGGAACGCGACGGCCAGCCACTGGCAGCCAGTCACCATCGAATGAGCTTGCATGGTTGGCAAAGCCTGCGTCGATACTCGCAGGCGTTCCTGGAGAAGCATGAGCAGTTTCTCGAACCCGGCCTCGTCCACTACGTCTTCCACAGCTTGAGCCACCGCACCACCCAAGTGTCGCTTCAGCACGGTGACTGCCTGAGCATCGACTGCCCTGAGCTGGAATTGACCCTGCGCAATCAGATCGTCGAAGAAGAACTCGCGGCACTGTTTCCCTTGCCCGCGCGGCGCGCACCGCACAGCCCGTGCATCGACCTGCCCTTGTCGGCCCCCAGGAAGTCCTGAGGGTGCAAAGGGGCTGGTCGCGCGCGGGCCGAGCTGAAACCGTTAGGGCCATCCAGCCAATCCGGCCCTAACGGTTATTGCGCCAGATGGAAAAATTCAACGCGGCGGCCACGCACAACCAGGCCAGGTAAGGAAACAGGATCAACCCGGTGATCACGTCCAGGCGCAAGGTCAGGACCACCATGACGGCCACGACCAGCCAGAGCAGTGTGATGATCACCAGGCCGGCGAACATCTGGTGCGCACCAAAAAACACCGGCGTCCAAAGTGTGTTGAGCGCGATCTGCGCCGCCCACAATGCGATCACGGTCTGGCTCCCCGGGATCAGCGCCAAGCGATAACCCGCCCAGGCCAGCAACAGGTAGATCACGGTCCATGCCACTGGGAACAGCCAATTGGGTGGCATGAAGCCAGGTTTCACGAGGGACGCGTACCAAGGGCCCGGCTTGAAAATGATCCCCGTGCTCGCGGCGGCGGCACAAGCCAATAGAAAGATGAAAAAAGTCATTGTCGATCCTTAGGGCAGGCCCACTGCCTGGGCGAACAGCCAGGGGGCGGCTTCAAGAGTGGGGTACGAAGGTGCATCGCACCCTTCCCAATAAATGACTCGATCATCGGCGCATAAATTCAATGAGGCGTCGCAATCCGGGCAGCGGCACGTCAACCGGCCTGCCGTTACCCGCAGCACTACTCGCGACCACCGGTCCAGAGCCCCTGGCACATCAGGAGGACTGGACTAGAGTCAACGCTTTGCGAAGTTCAAAGGACCGACAACATGACCACGACCTACAGTGCCCCCGGCCTCCTTGTCGTCGACATCGCCGGACGTACAGACAACGCCCAGGACGTCGTCATACAGCCCGACGGTTCAATCCTGATCGCCGGTTTCAGCGACTACGGCAACGCGCTGGATGACGGTAGGGACTTTTCGCTCACCCGCCTCAATCCCGACGGCAGCGTGGACACCGGCTACGGTCACGCCGGGCGACAGGTGATCCATAAACAGATCCCCTTCGAAAAAGACTACAACCTTCAAGTCCAGGCTGACGGCGCGGTGGTGACGACCCACGCAGGCCACGATGACACCGCCATCGTCCAGCGTTGGGGCCCCGACGGCAAAGCCGATGCAGCGTTCAACAGCAACGCCGAGGCCAGCCTGCCCAGCGGCTTCGGCACCAAGTCCATCGTGCAAGCCAATGCCGACGGCAGCGTCCTGGTCAGCGCGGTGCAAGGCAGTCTTTTGAACGTGGCACAGTTGAATGCCGATGGCACGCGGGACACATCGTTCGGCACAGACGGTCTCCTCACGCTGCAAGCGCCCGCACCGTTCATCTTTCTGGAGAGCATTTTCAAAATGGCGGATGGCAGCCTGCTGGTCCACGGCTCACCCGGCGTCCAGAACAGCGTGCTCAAGTACACGGCAGACGGGGAGCTGGACACCCAGTTTGGCGGTGACGGTAGCGTCCCGCTGCCCATCTTCACCACGTTGCGTGGCGACATGGTCGTGCAGGATGACGGCAAGCTATTGATTGCCGGCTCCACCACATACGAGGATTTTGCCGTACTGCGGCTCAACGCCGATGGCAGTCCCGACCTAAGTTTCGGCCAGCAAGGCCTGGTCAGTATCAATCTGCCCGGCGAAGCGGCCTATGGCAGTGAAATTGCCTTGCTCGACGACGGCAAGATTTTGCTCAGCGGGGATACCTACACCAATGGCGGCTCCGATTACGCGGCGGTCCGGCTGAACGCCGATGGCAGCCTGGACACAACCTTCGCCAGCCCGGATGGCAACGCGCGACTGGTGGGTTCCTCCAGCACCGATAAATTGCTGGGCGTCAATACGGACGAGATCCTGCGTGGACTGGCCGGAGACGACCTGCTGCAAGGCAATCTTGGTCGCGACCTGCTCTCCGGCGGCGCAGGCCACGATGTCTTTCGCTATGCCAGTGTGGCCGACAGCTTTCGCACCGCGGACAGCACCGGCAGTGATCGCCTGCTCGACTTCAACCCCAGCGAGGATCGCATCGACCTCAGCGCCCTGGGTTTCACCGGCATCGGCAACGGATACGCCGGCACGCTGGCGATCCAGAACAACGCCGACGACACCCGCACCTACCTGAAAAGCTTCGAGGCCAATGCCGATGGCCAGCGTTTCGAACTGGTGATCGATGGCAACGTCACCGCCCAACTCAACGAAAGCAACCTGCTGTTCAGTGCGGCGAACAACGCAGGCGGCTCTCTGCCTGAGCAGGTGGAACTGACGTTGATCGGCACAGCCGGACCGGACCTGCATACCGACGTGATCTGATCAGGTGACCCGTCAGCGCCTAAGGATGCTCTATCATGAGCTTGTGCTCATGACGAGCCTTTCTGATGACCTGCCGGGACCCCCTCTACATGAGAGATCTGCCACCGACCGCCACCTTGCGTGCCTTCGAAGTCGCCACCCGGCACACGACCTTCACCGCTGCCGCGCAGGAGCTGCATGTCACACAAAGCGCGGTCAGCCACCAACTCAAACACCTCGAGTCGCTGTGGGGATTGCAGCTGTTCGAGCGTGGCAAGTCCCTGAGCCTCACGGCCGCGGGGGCTACGCTGGCGCCCATCGTGCGGGAGTTCTTCATGAGCCTGGAGGCAACCCTCGGCGATCTGCGCGAGCAGAAAGACCGGGTCCGGCTCGAAGTCAGTACCACCTATTCCTTCGCTCTGAAATGGCTACTGCCACGCCTGCCCGGTCTCTCGCGCCTGCATCCCGAACTGCTCGTCTCGCTGGACACCACGGACAAGATCATTCATTTCTCCAACGCCCAGGCCGACGTCGCGATCCGGCTCGGCAAGGGGAGTTACCCCGGCCTGCATTCGGAGTTCCTGTTCGGCGAGCAGGTGTTTCCGGTGGCCAGTCCCGAGTTGCTGCTGCGCTTCGGGACACCGCAGAGCCCTGCCGAACTGTTGCACTACCCGCTGCTGACCCGCGATGGCGCCGAGCTGGTGCCGAAATGGGAAGTCTGGTTCCAGAAGGTCGGGTTGGAGTTCCTCCCGCTCAAGGAAAGCGTGAGGTTCGGCGACACCAACATGACGGTCGAGGCAGCCCTGCTCGGCCAGGGCATCGCCCTGGTGCGCAGCGGGCACGTGGAAAGCGAAATCAGCGATGGGCGTCTGGTGCGGTTGTTCGATGTGCCGTTTCCCTCCCCGCTTGCCTATTACTTTGTCTGTCCGAAAGGCATCGAGTCACAGCCACACATCGTCAACTTTCGCCAGTGGCTATTGAGCGAGGCGCTGAAAGCCCAGCAAGCCTATGGGTGATGCATGAGGTTTTGCTCATGAAACAATGAGGAGACTTCTCTGTAATCCGGGCACGGCGTTGCATACACTGACCCGCATGCCTATCCACATCACACTCCTGGTTCTCTTCGCCGCACTCTTGCATGCCAGCTGGAATGCCCTGCTGCGTGGCGGCGCCGATCGACTCTGGTCCATGACGATCATGTGCATTGCCGTGGCCATCGCCAGCGCCGTGACCGCCGCGTTCATGGTGACGCCGGCGCCCGCCAGCTGGGGCTATGCGTTGCTTTCAGCGCTGTTGCATGTTGGCTACAACCTGTTTCTGGTACGCAGCTACCGGCTCGGCGACCTGGGGCAGGTCTACCCGATTTCCCGTGGTTCATCACCGGTCCTGATCACCTTGGGCGCCGCGGCCTTTGCCGGGGAAAGCATCTCGCCTGGCACGTTACTCGGCATCGCGCTGGTGTCGGGCGGCATCATTTCGCTGGCCTTGAGCGGACGCAAGCTGTCCACTCCGAGTCTGTCCTATGCGCTGGGAACCGGCTGCTTCATCGCCGCCTACAGCGTCACCGACGGCATCGGCGCCAGGCTCTCCGGCGCGCCACTGGCCTACACCGCGTGGATGTGCACCTTGTGGGGCGTGATGATGCCTATGGTGTACATCGGCCTGCGCGACGCCCGTAGCCTGTTCGCGGTGCGGCCAGGCCTGTTGACCGCCCTGGCCGGCGGGCTGGTCTCCCTGTTGGCCTACGCCATCGTCATCTACGCCATGAACGAAGCACCCATGGGCGCGGTGTCTGCATTGCGCGAAACCAGCGTGCTGTTCGCGGCGTTGATTGGCGGCCTGTTCCTTGGCGAGGCGCTCACTGTTCGCCGAATCCTGGCCTGCGCAGTGATCGCCAGCGGCATCCTCATCATCGGCTGACACGACTTTTCTCACCGTCGCAGGAGGTAACCCTATGGAAAACGTCTCGCAGGCACCGCTGATCCTGATCACCGGTGGCAGTCGCGGAGTAGGTGCCGCCACCGCGCTCCTGGCGGCCTCGCAAGGCTATGACGTGGCGATCAGCTACGTGGCCAACGAGCCCGCGGCACAAGCTGTCGTGGCAGATGTCGAGGCGCAGGGACGTCGGGCATTGGCGATACGGGCCGACAGCGCAGACCCGGTGCAGGTCGCCGACTTGTTCACGGCCATCGACCGCACCTTCGGGCGCATCGACGTACTGGTGAATAACGCCGGTGTGCTGCAAACCCAGTCCCGCCTGGAAGACCTCGGCTTCGAGCGCATGCAGCGTATCTTCGCGGTCAACGCCATCGGCCCGATGCTTTGCGCCCAGCAGGCGGTGAAGCGCATGTCCCATCGACATAACGGACCGGGCGGCGTGGTGATCAACGTCTCCTCGGCCTCGGCCCGCCTCGGCAGCCCCAACGAATATGTCGACTACGCGGCGTCGAAGGGCGCCCTGGAAACCTTCACCATCGGCCTGGCCAAGGAAGTGGCCCGCGAAGGCATCCGCGTCAACTGCATCCGCCCCGGCCACATCTACACCGACATGCATGCCAGCGGCGGCGAGCCGGGACGGGTCGAGCGCGTCAAGGACTCGATCCCCATGGGGCGCGGCGGCCAACCCGAGGAAGTGGCACGGGCCATCCTGTGGCTGGCCAGCGCGCAAGCCTCCTTCGTCACCGGCACGTTCCTCGACGTGACCGGCGGCAAATGAGGGCTCAGGAAGGTACCGGCGCTTGGGCATCGATCAGTCCGTGACGTTTCAAATCATCCCAGAACGCCGCAGGAATACCGACCTTCATCGCCTGGATATTGGAAACGACCTGCCCCGACGAACGCGCCCCCGGAATGATCGCGGACACTTGCGGATGTGCCGCCGCAAACTGCAAGGCGGCAGTATGGATATCAATACCATGTCGACGGGCTATGGCCATGATTCGCGCGCGCTTTTCCACCGCTCCGGCGGGTAGATCCTGGCTGAAGTTGTATCGATTGCGTCCTCCCAGGAATCCATCGTTCAGGGGGGTTCCAACCACGACGCTGGTGCCCTTGCTTTTCAACGCCGGTAAGGTACTGCGCAAGGCATCGCCGTGGTCAAGAAGGGAATACTGGCAGGCAAGCAGAACGATGTCCGGAACCGGGTCATCACCGGCCAGTGCCCGGACCACGGCGTCCGGGGCATTGACTCCGAAGCCCCAGGCTTTGATGAGTCCCTCGTCACGCATCTTTTCAAGCTCGACCATCGCCCCCGTGCGCGCAATTCGATACGCCGCTTCCCAGCCGCCATCCAGTTCGGTGTTATCGGGTGAGAGATCATGGATAAAGACGATATCGATGCGTGGCAGGCCCAGACGCTGCAGGCTGTCTTCTACGGAGCGACGTGCGCCTGCCGCGGTGTAGTCATAGCGGTAGTTGAAGGGCGCCGGCGATTTCCAGATGGCATGGTCCGCACGCCGGCCACCCGCGGCCGTCAATACGCGGCCGACCTTGGTGGATACCACGTAGTCGTCTGGATCCTTGTCATGCAGGAAGCGCCCCAGGCGATATTCGCTCAAGCCAAACCCATAGAATGGCGAGGTATCGTAAAGACGTACGCCCTCGCCCCACGCAGCCTGCAGAACCGACCTCGCCTGCTCATCGCTGATGGGCGCAAAAATATTACCGATCTGCGTTCCGCCCATACCAAAGCGCTGGGGCGTCATGTACCTCATCGTATGCGAGGACGCATTGACCGGCAGGTCTGTGCGCACGAGTCGCCCTTCTGTACGCATGACGCTTCCGCGCTCTGTCAGCGCGGCGGCCGTGGAGGCGGTAGTCATTGAACTGGCCAGGCTCGAGGCTGGCAGTAGAGCGGCTGCAACAGCACCCGCCGCCGAGTAGGTAAGAAAATCTCGTCTGTCCATCCAACATTCCTTTCGCGACTGGGTTTCACGGGCTGTACACAGGCCAGAAACTAGAGCAACGAAGCGGAACCGGGTGAGCCAAATACGCCATATTTTCTGCACAATCCTGCCGATACCCTTGTGCCAGGCACACACGCTCAGCACACTCGGACACTCCGTGAACAGGACATACGTGATGACTAGCGGTTCTTTCTCGCAGTTCGGTCTGAGCCGCACCCCGGGCGCAGGCGAACCCGCCCAGCCCAACGAACGCCTCCAGGCACTTGGAAGGCTCATCGAAAAAGTCACGAGCCAGATTGGCTTGAACGAGGTCTGCCCGACATCGATCCCAGGCCTGACTTTTTATCGAATGGCCGAGTTGGGTACGCCCACGTACTGCATTTATGAACCGTGCATGGCCATCATTTTGCAAGGTGCAAAGGAGATCACGTTCGGTGAGCAAGCCTGTGAGTTCGGACAGGGGGCGTTCTTCGTCACGTCAGTCGACATTCCCACACTGGCTCGCGTTACAGCGGCTGACGAACGAACGCCTTATTTATCCGTTGTGTTGAAGCTCGATCTTTCCATGCTCAACGAGGTGATCCAGGCCCTGGAATCCCCCAGGCAGGAAGTGGCATCGGTCGCACGCGGCTTCGCATCCGGAGCGGCGTCAGGCGAGATGCTCGACGCCTTCATTCGCTTGACCACGCTGATCGAACGGCCGCTTGAAGCGGGCGTGATGTCGGATCTTATCAAGCGAGAAATATGCGTACGTCTGTTGCTCAGCGGTGCGGGCCCGTGGTTGCGCAGCGTCGCTCGCGATGGTTACCGGGACAAAGGCACTGTGAGAGCCATTGAGTGGCTGAAACACCACTACGACAAGCCGCTGCACGTGGCCGATCTCGCTCAACGGTCAGGCATGGCCTGCTCCACCCTGCACCACAACTTTCGCAAACTGACGGGCACCAGCCCCGTCCAGTACCAGAAATCGTTACGGCTGCAGGCCGCCCGCAGCCTGATGTTGACCGAGCGGGTGGACGTGAACACCGCCGCGCTGAGAGTCGGCTATGAAAGCGTCGCCCAATTCAGTCGCGAGTACGCTCGACGCTTCGGCTCCCCACCGTCGAAAGACATCAAGCACACACGGGAAAATAGAACGTAGCGCCCTCCCCGATTGATTCGAAATTCCATTGGCGCATAGCTCACCGTTACCTGTCTCCACTACTCATGGCGCAACAGTGCAGTAACAGACTGTTGGGCCTGCAACATCTTCCGGAGGGGGCTCACCCCGTTGAAGGTCCGGAAAATAGTCCTTTCCCAGCTATGGCACAGAGCCTGCAATCTTCCAGGCAAGCGGGATTTGCTCCTGCCTTCCGATCTTCTGGAAATAAAAAAATCGCCCTCTCGCCGCCTTGCCTGGAGCTGTTCCATGAACCCCGCCTCCCGCGTCTCCCTGGCCCGTGCCAGATTCCTGATCAGTGCCTGCATCCTGGCACTGGGCTTGCCGTCCATGACCCGGGCCGCAGAAAGCCCGCCTGCCGAGGTGCATCTGGATTACGCCTATTACTCGCCGGTCAGTCTGGTGCTCAAGCACTTGGGTTATCTGGAAAAGGCCCTGCCCCAGACCAAGGTGAGTTGGGTCTTGAGCCAGGGCAGCAACCGTTCCCTGGAATACCTCAACAGCGGCGGCGTCGATTTCGCCTCCTCCGCCAGCCTGGCGGCGGTGTTGAGCCGCGCCAACGGCAGCCCGATCAAGTCGGTGTATGTCTACAGCCGCGCCGAATGGACGGCCCTGGTGGTGCGCAAGGATTCGCCGTACCAGACGGTCGCCGACCTGAAGGGCAAGAAGATCGCCGCCACCAAAGGCACCGATCCCTATCTGTTTACCCTGCGCAGCCTGCAACAGGCTGGACTGGACAAAGACGACGTGGAGCTGGTGCACCTGCAACATCCGGACGGTCGCACCGCCCTGGAAAAAGGTGACGTCGACGCCTGGGCAGGCCTCGACCCGCACATGGCCGCCAGCGAAGTCCAGGCCGGCTCGCGCCTGCTGTATCGCAACCCCGCTTTCAACAGCTACGGCGTGGTCAGCGTCACGGAGAAATATGCCCAGGAGCACCCGCAGACCATCAAGACCGTGCTGGCCGCCTACGAACAAGCGCGTGAGTGGGCGGTCGGTCATCCGCAGGAGCTGGCCAAGTTGCTGGCCGACGAATCCGGATTGTCGCTGGAAGTGGCCAGATTGCAGTTGTCGCGCACTGACCTGGGTAACCCACAACTGAGCGCCGAGGATGTGCTGGCCTCCAAGGCTGCCGCGCCGATTCTGGTCTCCGAGGAACTGGTCCGTCGCGGGGTGAATGTGGACCAGGTGATCGACCAACTGCTCGACACCGGTCGCCAGCAGGCCGTGGCCCGTCAATAACCCAGGCAATAACCGATCCGCGCCTGGCGCGGATTCGCCATTGCCGGAGAACCACCATGAGCAGTCATAGCAAAGACCTTTCCAGCCCACGCCTGGCCCTGTCACTGGCGAGCAAAGCGCCCCCGTTCAACCCCGACTGGCGCCTGCGGCTCAAGGGGTTGGCGCTGCCGGTGCTGATCATCTTGATTTTGGAAATCATCGTGCGCATCGGTTGGCTGCCCTCCTACCAGATGCCCGCCCCCAGCGAGATCGCCCTTACGCTGGGCGATCTAGCCGAAGGTGCGCTGTGGAAACACATCGGCGCCAGCCTGCTGCGGGTATTGCTGGGCTTCGCCATTGGCGCCAGCCTGGCATTGATCTTCGCCGCCTGGGTTGGCTTGAGCCGGGAAGCCGAAGCCTATCTGGAACCCACCTTCGCCGGCCTGCGTTCGATCCCCAGCCTGGCCTGGGTGCCGTTGCTCCTGCTGTGGCTGGGCATCGACGAAACCTCGAAGGTGGTGCTGATCGCCATCGGCGCGTTCTTTCCCGTCTACCTCAATGGCGTGGCAGCGATTCGCAACATCGACCGCAAGCTGGTGGAGGTCGGCCATATGTACGGTTTCAATCGCCGCCGCCTGGTGCGCCGGATTCTCCTGCCCGCCGCCCTGCCCGGCCTGTTCACCGGATTGCGCAGCGGCATGAGCCTGGCCTGGATGTTCCTGGTCGCCGCCGAACTGATCGCCGCCACCAAGGGCTTGGGCTATCTGTTGAGCGACGGCCGCGAAACCTCGCGCCCGGATATCGTACTGGCAGCGATCATCGTGCTCGCCGTGCTGGGCAAGCTCAGCGACGGCATGCTTGCCGGCCTGGAAAAACGTTTCCTGGCCTGGCGCGACACCTTTACCGGCACCGAGGAATGAGCCATGACCCAAGCCCTGCTGGATATCCATGTCGAGCGCAAGACCTTCGCCACCACCACGGTGCTCAGTAACATCCACCTTCAACTGCAACCTCGGGAAACCGTGAGCCTGCTGGGTCCCAGTGGCTGCGGCAAAAGCACCTTGCTGCGCATCGTCGCCGGCCTGGAAAAAGACTTCGAAGGACATCTGCTCAGCGACACCGAACAACTGGCCTTCGTGTTCCAGGAGGCGCGATTGATGCCCTGGCTGACGGTGCAGCAGAACATCGGCTTCAGCGATGACAACGATTACGACGAAGCCTGGGTTGCGCAGTTGATCGACGAGGTCGGCCTCACAGGCTTCGCCGACGCCTTGCCCAAGGCATTGTCCGGCGGCATGGCACAACGTGTGGCGATTGCCCGCGGCCTGTATTCGCGACCACGGGTGCTGTTGCTGGACGAACCCTTCAGCGCCGTGGACGCCTTCACCCGGATGAAATTGCAGGACCTGCTACTACAACTGGCCGAGCGACACGCCATCGCTTTGTTGCTGGTGACGCACGATGTGGACGAGGCGCTGTACCTGAGCGACCGGGTACTGATGATGGACACTCGCCCCAGCAGCATTCGCCAAGAGCTGACGGTGCAACTGGAGCACCCGCGGGACCGGCGCGACCCGTTGTTGGCGCGGCTCAAGGCATTGGCCCTCGGCGAATTGCGCAACGCCCATGTCATCTGATCAGCCGCCCCAGAAAACAACCAAAAGGAATTAATAAATAAAAAATCAATATTTATGGTTATAAAAATAACCACGTAATCTCAACTCATTCCGCCACCGTCCACGACAGTGAAGTGCCTTATGAAACCGACTGACAACGTTATCGACTTCGTCCAATTCCGCAAACGCAAGCAGGCCCAACAACGGGCCCACGCCATGTGGGAAATGTACGCGCGTAATGCCGGCTACCCGACGTTCCAGTGGCTTCAAGCCTCTCAGCCCACCCGGACGTACCAGGCGTGAGCGCCCTGGAACCTTCGCGTTTTCTGGCGAGTTCCGACGACCCTGAAGTGGAACTGAATAACCTGCAAGCGCTGGACGAGGACCCTATCTGCGAACGGGTTGCGCAGAACCTGCAACGCCTGCGGGGCAAGCGACACCTCTCCCTCGACGCCCTCGCCCGCCAGTGCGGTGTCAGCCGGGCCATGCTCGCGCAGATCGAATCCGGGCGCAGCGTGCCCTCGATCAAAGTGCTGTGCAAAATCGCCAAGGGTTTGAAAGTTTCCGTGGCTGCATTTCTTGAGCACCGGGCTTTCGAGGGCGTGACGGTGCTGGCGGCCAGCCAGAGCAAACGTTTGGTCAGCGCCAATGGCGCCTTTGTCAGCCGCACGCTGTTCCCTTTCGACGTCGCACGTCAGTCGGAATTCTACGAGCTGCGCCTGAGCCCGTTGGGCGAGGAACAATCCGATGGACACGGCCCCGGCGTCCAGGAAAACCTGGTGGTATCCCAAGGCGTGCTGGAAATCAGCGTCAGCGACGAACGCTACCTGCTCTCCACGGGCGACTCGATTCTGTTTTATGCCGACCAGGCGCACCGTTATCGCAACCCGGCCGACAGCGAAGCGGTGGCGTACCTGGTAGTGACCTATCCGGAACGCCTGGACTGAAAAGCAGGTGAACCTGCGGCGAGAGAGCTTGCTCCCTCGCCACAGGGGTCCTGGTAAGACTCAGCAGGTGCAGCACATCATCGGCATGCCATTGCAGCTCATCATCATCGGCATGCCGCAGTCGTTCATCATCTTCATCATCAGGTTGCAGCAGTTTTTCATCAGGTCCATGTTCATGCCGGCCATCGGCATGACTTTGCACATCATGCAGTCAGCCATGACCGTGCATTCCATCACGCATTTCATCGATGGCATCGGCATGCCCATCATCGGCATAGGCATCATCATGTTCGCCATCGGCATGGCCATGCTCGCCTGGGACATGCACATCATGCTCATGTTGCCGCAGTGCATCATCATCGGCATGCCGCAGTTCATCATCATCTGCATCATTTCGGCGCTGTTCTTGAACATCGCCATGTCCATGCCGGCTGCCGGCATCATTTTGCACATCATGCCGTCATCCATTATCTCGCAGGTCATGGTAGCCATCATCATCGGCATTCCCATCATCGGCATGTTGGCGTTCATCGGCATTTGCATCTGCATGGCGTTCATCATGGTGTGTTCCTTCAAGGATCGAGAGTGGACAAGACTGATGGCGCGGATTCTAAGCCTTGAGTCGAGCCCAACAAGATGGCGATCCAACAGCGCGAATGCATGCTCGAGCAGCCTGGCGAAGCCAGGAACGCCAGATCATCCGTCATTGCACATATTTCGCTTTCATTGCAGAAACCTTGTCAGTGATCGAATCGATTGAGCGGTTATGGATATGCAATCAATGCCTATGTAAATAACCGTAAGAAATAATCGTTCTAGACAAGGTCTCGAATGACGCAAGAGCGATCTGCTCCGGGAGCAACCTCAGGCAGGCAAGGTCAAAAACAGCGCCGATGTCCAGACCCGTGACTGATCCCGTTGCCGGGCGCAAATGAACAGAGAGTGTTCACGACCTCGCTCCAGATTCAACCCGGCAAGGTCGATCGCCCCTTGCAACTCGCGAGGCAGCGGCGCAGCCGTGACCCTCTCCAGGGACACCTTCAGTTCCGCACCCGGCAGCTCTTCAACCACCTCCGATAGCGCCAGCAATTGCTCGCCGGGCACTTCCATCCGCACCGTAGGCGCATGCACGTAGGACTGCGGTTCCGATGGATCGCCGACCTTGATGTAGTTGTCGATGCGACTGTGGATCTGCAGCGTGGCGCCAGCCAGTTGCGACAGCTCGATTTCGATGCTGTCGGTATCGCCATTGGTGTCGGTACGGAAGGCCAGGACCGTAGCATCCTGGCGCCAGACTGTTTGCTCGGGGTGATCGAGGCCCAACGCTTGAAAGCCCTTGATGACGGCGCCGGTGATGCGAATCTCGCCGGTCCAGTAGGCCCCGCGATAACGGTCCTTGATCCGTGCACCGCCCAGGCGAAGACGGATGCGTTGCGTGGAAAACCCCAGCTCCTGATGCAGGTTGCGCGACCAGATCAGCTGGTCGCCGTCGAACAGGTCGACCTGTTCCCAGCCGGCCTCTCCCAGCAGTCGATAGTCCAGCGCGGCGGTCGAATCGGCGGTGAAGACCTCGCCCATGAAATGTTCGCCCTGGCGCAGACTGGCGAACGAGCGCTCGCCGGTCGTGGCAAAGGTGCGTCGTGCGCGAAGCGCCTTGCCGACACTGGCCCGGTCAAAGCCGTCGGCCAACACACCGGTCAACCCGCCACGGGAGCCAAACACCGCCGTGGCCGGGACACCACCGCCGCAACGCCCCTGGTGTTCGTCGCTATTGGCCGCGGCTCCCACCCGATAACCACGGGCCAGCGCCTCGGCGTAGACCCAATGGAACTGCCCCCAGGCCGAACCGACTTCGATCAGTCGCTCAAGCTGCGGGTGGTGCCAGTCAAGATTGCAACGGCGTCCGCCCACGTGGGGCATCATCAGATGGCCTTCGGGATCCTTGGCATAAGCGGCATACAACTCATCCACCGGCCAGGCGCCCGGCTTGATGGTACCGGCGGTGAACTCGTTCCATTCGAAGGAGCGCACCAGGCGCCCTTGATTATCGAAGGGAAACTCGGGCTTGCGGTCATGCAGGAACACCACATTGCGATCCCCGCCCGCACAGGAGTTACCGCACCATTCGGTCCCGGGGTAGCAGACGAACCGGCCCGGCTCGTTGAGTTCATGGATCAGCTTGACCGCCTGGTCCCAGCGTTGCTCGGTGATATTGAAATCGTTGGCGGTGTAGCCCAGCACATCGAGCCCGGCAACGTCGCGGCCGTAGCTGAGGTTGTACAAGGTGTCGTTGGTGCCCACGGTGTCATCGGAATGCACATGCAGGTCTGCGTAGAGAGGGCGCAATGCTGTTCCCGCTGGATCGACCGTGACAAACGCCTGGGCCCCACGCACGGACCGCGCCTTCACCTCGGCCCGCAAGCGCCACTCGCCCGACGTGCCGAGGTCAACGGCCGCAATCCGGGCAATGGCCCAGCCATCAGTCGCCAGGGTGAACGGCCGCTGGCGCTCCACGCCTTCAGGATCAACCAACGTCAGGGTGCCGTTGAGCGGCAACTGGCGGCAGGTGTTGCCCCAGGCATCATCGGCCCTGAGCAGCACATCGAACGCCTCTCCCGCGCTGACCAGCCGTGGCACGATCAACTGCAGGCCGTGGGCAGGCCCCGGCACGATGTCGAGCAACGGATCACCCGGCACCTCGGCAAATTTCGAGCTGCCCAACGGGTCGATGAACAGCCGGAAGCGGAAGTCTTTTTCCACGAAACTCTGCACCCGCGTGCCCGCCCCGCCCTGACGGCGATCACCCAGGCGAATGATGACCTTGTCGCCTGGATTCAGATAGCCGTCGACGATATCGATGATGATCGCCTTCTGGAACGGCCGCTCATGGCCCTTCTGGTCGAAGCGCACCTTGAGGTGCTGCACGGTGGCCTGGCTCTGGCCCGGAACGAGCTCGCCGGCCTGGTACTCCGCGCTGACATAGTTGGGGCCGGCCGGGTTCGAGGTCTGGAACAGGGCCCAATCGGAGTAGAACTTGAAGGCCAGCTTGAGCCAGGCGCCGTCGGCCAGGCCGCTGCCGCCGACCTCGTAGACCAGGGTAATTTCATCCCATTGACCGGCGACCAGCGTGTCACGGTCGCTGTGAATACTGCCCAGGAACGGCCGTTGCTTGTTGCGCTCGTACAGGCCCAGGGGGGCGATGTAATGCCCGGCGTCGCGGGGATCGAAAACGTTACTCACATGACACCTCGTGCAATGGTCCATTGAAGGTTTGAAGGGGGGCCAAGGTGCTTATTGCACTCGCCATTTCTGGTAATGACGCTCGATGCGCCGGAACACAAAACTCTCCATCAGCCAGGCAATCAGGCCGATCACGACGATGCCCAGCAGCACCTGGCTGCTGTTGCCAATCTGCCCACCGGTGGACACCATCCAGCCGATACCCTGGGAGGCGCCGATCATTTCCGCCGCGACCAACGCCCGCCAGCCCTGGCTGAAGCCGATGCGCAACGCGGCGGTCACGAAGGGCAACGAAGCCGGCAGGTAGACGTGGGCCAGCAGTTGCCAGGCGTTGGCGCCCAGGGTGCGCGCCGCGCGGACTTCTCCGCCACGGATGCTTTGCACGCCTTCCTGGATGGTCACCGCCATGGGAAACATCGCCGCGATGAAGATCACCAGGACGATGGAGACATAACCCAGGCCGAAAATGATCATGATCAGCGGCGCCCAGGCGATCGGCGGGATGGCCATGAACAGGCTGTTGAGCGGCGAGCTGAAATCGCGAAAACGCGACGACAGTCCACCCGCCGTACCCAGCACGACAGCGAAGACGACCGCCGCGCAGAAACCACCCAGCTCTTCCAGGACACTGGCCCGCAGGTGTTGCCACAGCGAGCTGTCGCCTAGCCAGCGAACAGCCTCGCGGGCCACATCCCAGGGCTGCGGCAGGATGTAGGTGGGAAAGCGGCTGGCCAAGGCCACCCAGATCAACAACAGGAACGGCAGCGAAGCCCATCCCCAGTTCGGTTTTGGTAGGGACATGACGGACTCAGTGCGAGGCTTTTTCCAAGTAAGCGGTATCCACGATCTGTTCGGTCTTGAGCGTGGTATCGATAAAACCCAGGTCGTGGGAGTAATCCATCAGGCGCTGGATGAACTGGATATCCGAGGCCTGCAAATCCGCCGACCAGCCCAGCCGCGTACGTGCCTGGGCAACAATGGCCTCTGGGGCAATGGTCTTGCCATCCAGGCCTTGCACCGCTTCTAGCTTGAATGCCTCGGCGATGAGCCGGTTCGATTCGGCCGGATGCTCGTTGAGAAAGGCGATGGCCTTGCGATGGGCGCGCAGCAGCTTGACCACGTCATCGGGTCGCTCCTGCAAGGTTTTCGGCAAGGCGATCACCACGTACCAGGGATACTGTGGCAGCGCCTGGTTGACATCCAGCAGGATCCGGCTCGAGCCGCGCAGCACTGACTGGCTGACAAAAGGCTCCCAGGAAAACGCCGCGTCGACGATGCCGCGTTCCAGGGCAGCGTTCATATTGCCGGGCGGCATGTCGATGATGTCCAGGTCCTTGTCAGGATTGAGGCCGGCTTTTTCCTTGAGCACGTAACCACGCAGCAGCACATCCATGCCACTGCCCTTCTTGACCCCCGCCAGCTTCTTGCCCTTGAGCGCGTCCAGGCCGGTGATCAGGCTCTTGCTATCGACAATCACGGCGGCCTGCCCGTAGTTGACCTTTGCCAGGATCCGGCTTTGCAAGCCTCGGGAAAACCACTGGTACACCGGCGGCGTCCCGACGTAGGCCACATCCAGCTCCCCGGAAGCCAAGGCCTGCTGGATCACTGGGCCATCGCCCAACGCCTTGAGGTCGACGTCCAGGCCTTCCTCGCGGTAGAACCCCTGCTTGTCGGCGATCAACGCCGGCGCGTTGGCCATGGCAAAGACGTAGCCGATACGCAAGGGTTTATCCTCGCCAGCCACGGCAAAAGCACTGCCTGCCAGCGTGGCAACAGACAAGGAAAAGGCAAGCAGCGAACGTTTGGTCATGCTGTCATCTCAAGTCGGGGGGTGGGAAAAGCCGTACCCGGGGGCGCGTCCATGACCTGGGAAATGCGTTCCATCAGCTCATTGCGGTAATCGAGGAAGGCCGGCAAGCGGCGGGTTTGCAGGTTGGAACGGGGACGCGGCAGGCGAATCTCCAGTTCGCTGTGAATACCGCCAGGGGCGATGTTCAACACGATGACCCGGTCTGCCAGGAACACCGCTTCGTCGATATCGTGGGTAATGAACAACACCGTCTGGCCGAGCTCGGCCCAGATACGCAATGTCTCTTCGTTCATGCTGTTACGACTGATGGCGTCCAGCGCGGCGAAGGGTTCGTCCATCAGCAGCACGCTGGGTTCGAGCGCCAGGGTCCTGGCCAGGGAGACGCGCTGTTGCATACCGCCGGACAGCTGATGCGGCAGCTGATGCGCCGCTTTTTCCAGACCGACCAGGCGCAGGTATTGCAGCGCCTTTTGGCGCTGCTGCGCTTCGCTGGTCCGGGCACTCATCCGCAAGCCAAAACGGGCATTTTCCAGGGCACTCAACCAGGGAAACAATTGCGGCGCCTGGAACACATACCCCAACTCCGAACGCTCTGGCCGCACCGCGGTCTGGTTGATGGTGATATGCCCGCTTTGCGGTTGCACGAACCCCGACAACAAGTTCAGCAACGTGGTTTTCCCGCAGCCGGATGGCCCGAGGATCGCGACGAATTCACCGGGTCTGGCATTCAGGCTGAACGAGGAAAACACCCGATGCCCATTGGGGTAACTGAAGCTGATATCAGCGACGGTCAGGGCATCGGCTTGCAGCTGTCGGCGCGGTAAGGTTCTGAGCATGGCAAGTATCGTCGGGTCGTTTACAATGGCAATGCTCGACATAATACGTATTAATACAAGTACGCCCAATAACCTATTTTTATAACCTTAGAAGTGACGGCCCTGCCCCACTCAAGACCATGGAAGCTGACAGTGTCTACGTCCATTCTTCGCGACAGCACCACCTCGCTCTACGAACAGATCGCCCACCGGTTGCTGGAGGAAATTCAACGCGGCGACTATGAACCCAGCGGCAAGTTGCCGTCCGAGGCGCAGTTGGGCGAGCGGTTCGGGGTGAGCCGCGTCACGGTTCGCCTGGCGGTCGGCAAGCTCAGTGATGACGGCGTGGTGGAGCGCAAACAAGGCAAAGGCACGTTCGTCGCGGCCAAGCAGGTGCGCCACGGCCTGGATGCGTTGCGCAGCTTCCATGAGGCGTTGTTGTTGCAAGGACTTCAGCCGACCATGCAGGTGATCAGTCATGCCTTGCAGGCCCTTCCAGAGGCATTGCGGGGATTGTTTGAAAACACCGGGAATTGTCTGCTACTGGAACGGCTGCACTCTGTCGATGGCGAACCCATCGCCCTGGGCCGCAGCCATTTACCCGCCGAGCTGGCCGAGGTGGCCTGGGCGGAAGTCGAACATCAACCGATTTATTCCATTCTCGAATCCATCACCGGCCTGCCGGTCATTCGCGCCGACCTGGCAATCCGTGCGCAAGAGGCCGACAAAAAGCTGGCCGACGCGCTGCAGATCAAACGCGGCGCAGCGCTGCTGGTCATGGAGCGCACGTCCTATTTCGCCGACGGCCGCTGCTGCGACCGCACGACGTTTTACATCCGACCGGAACGCTATGCCTTTGTCCTTAGTGGTGTTTTCAAATCCAGTTCGGGTAGTTGATGATCCAGGCCTGATCAATACCGGCTGTGCAATTGCATCGGCCTCTGGCGGGTGCCTGCAAAGGAATGCCCAAATCGTAGCGCAACGTTTCAGGCTTAAATCGCTGCCCGCAATTCACGTGGCGACAGCCCATAGTGTGAGCGAAAGCGCACCGCAAAACGTGAGGCCGAGGCGTAACCACTGGCCGCGGCAATTTCCCCGATAGGGCGAGAAGTTGTTTGCAACCCTTGCAACGCCGTGGCCAGTCGAACGCCCTCCAGAATGTTCCGGAAACTGTCCCCCTCATTCGCCAGCTGGCGACGCAACGTCGACTCACCCAGATTCAGGCGTTGTGCAATGGTCGCAACCGTCCAGTCTTTCTCCGGGCTGCCCATTACGATCTGCTGCACACGTTCACGAACGGGATCGTTGCGCCCCATCAGCAGAGGTCCGATCTGGCCACCAAGGCACAGACTCAGAAGAACCGCTTCCCCGTAGAGCGCGCGTAATGCGTCCGGGGAGTTCGCATGGATAGAGGCCAACAATTGATCCCATGCCTGTGTGGTGTGCCTGTCCAGAGGGACGCATAGATCGGTCTTCAGTACACCCTGACGGCTCATGATCTGCTGGCTATATCGGGCGCTGAAGTTACGCAATGCCGAGATGGGAAAGGTCACCGCATCGGCGATGTAGTGACCGTGAAGTCCGGGGAAGTTCGAGATACCCAGCTCGCGTCCGGCCGGCATCAGGATCAGATGTTGCGGCCCGGCACGCATCTCCCGATCATCCCATTGCAACAGCTTTTCCCCTTGCCGCACTCGACACAAGGTGGTCACGAACACCGGCACCCTTGGCAAGGTCAATGGCTGTCGCGCCCGTATGACACACGCATCGATAATGTTTTCCCGGTGCTGTATGCCGTCACAAGGGCGCATCGTTCTTAACGTCCGTAAGTTGAAGTAATGGTCGCTTTGGCAAGGGCGTTGGCATTGAGCATGTACCCTACCAAGGCACCGCTGGCCTCACTGTCGAGTGGTAGCTTATCTACTTTCAACGCCCATACGGTGAATTGATATCGATGGGGTTTATCCCCTACAGGTGGGCAAGCCCCGCCAAATCCCGGCTGGCCAAAATCGGTTCGCCCTTGTACTGCACCGGCAGGCAGGTTCGCTCCCACTCCTCTCGGCAAGCTATTGGTGGAAGTCGGCAGGTTAACCACCGTCCAATGCCACCAACCGCTACCGGTCGGTGCATCGGGATCATAGACCGTGATCGCATAGCTTTTAGTACCTGCGGGAGCGTTTGCCCAGGAAAGCTCGGGAGAAGTGTTGCCACCTTCGCAACCGAAGCCTTGGAACACTTCGCGCTTGGTCAGCGGACGTTTGTCAGCAATATCCTGGCTGGTCAGTGAGAAGTCGGCGGCATATCCACTGAATGCTACAGCCATGGTAAGTGCAGGCAGGACTGATCTGATGTTCATCGCGGCTCCATCTGAGTCTTAGAGTGAAGCTCGAGTCTAGGTTGAACAAAGCGTGGCTACTGTGCCGAAATGCTCGATAAGCGTGCCGAAATGCTCTTTTTTGTTTGGGAAGCGATCCCCTGGCTTCCGTGGGCGATTTCGCCTCTAACCCACAGTTGTGCTCAACCTCAACACTACCCGTTTCGCGCCGCGCAAACGCCAGTCGCCCTCGCCGCAGTGAGTTCCGCCCAGATACCACGGCCATCGGTCGAAACGGCGTGTGTAAGTGGTACTACTCCCCTCCGCGCTTTTGGTAGCAGGCGCTTTTGGACAATTGACGCTTCTGGTCAGCCCTCGCAACACTTCACGCCGCTCACAATAATAATTACTGCCGGGCGCCTAGGCGTGCGGATGAGACAAGGAGTTCTTAAATGCTTGGTTACTATGCGCAATACAGCAAGGAATACATCACAACCCTGATGGTGGTGACCACCCTCTTCTTTGCCTTGCCCATCTTTTTCGCCCCGCTCCAATGGGCCCGGCTTATGCGCTGGACCGTCCCCGAACACGAACATCTGGCTATCTATTTCGGCCGTTGCCTCGGTGCATTCATCCTTGTCGTTGAAGTAGCGATGTTGCGTTCAGCCACCACCGGCACCAGTTTCAGTTATGCCTTCGATATTCTTTTCGTGGTCTTCACGCTGATGTTCTTCGTGCATGTCTACGGCGCAATCAAACAGATCCAGCCTATTACCGAAACGCTCGAAATCGGTTTCTGGATGATCCTCTTCGTACTCAATATTCTGTTCTACCCAGCCGCCAGTATCACGCTGTAAAACCTTCACTGGCCCGCGACCGGAAGTTCGCCGGCCGCCGTTCAACCCTATTGAAAGTCAGCATTGCCTGGCGCCATCGCGTCGGCGTCCCCGTGTCCGCCGGACGCTCCGCCATGGTCGTTCAGCAACGCGATGACCACTGTCACCTACACCGCTGACTTTCTACTCTGCTCACTGCCTTGATGAGACATCACAATCGGACCTAGGATCGCAAAGGCAAGAACAGACATGAAGAGGAGAATCAGCCCCATGAGCCCGAACCTTGCCGATCTTTATAGCGACTACATCGCCTGCCTGAATGCACAGGACTGGGAAAACCTGGGCCATTTTGTGCACCCGGATGTGGTTCACAACGCAAAACCATTAGGGTTGCACGGCTATCGAAGCATGCTGGAAGCAGATTATCGGGCTATCCCCGACTTGCGCTTTGCGATTGCATTCCTGGTGATCGACCCACCTAAGTTGGCAGCTCGCCTGGCCTTCAATTGCGCACCGGTTGGGGAATTCCTGGGCCTGGCGGTGAATGGGACACGCATCTCGTTCGCCGAAAACGTCTTCTACGCGTTCGAGGACGGCAGGATCCGCGAGGTCTGGTCGGTCATCGATAAGGGAGCGATCGAAGCTCAGCTCCGATCAGCGTAGCGGATGCCTCAAGGCTGCAGATTATCCGCGGCCTACGTGCCGCAGGATAAAAGAAACGAGCGCCCCCTAAGAAGCGCTCTCTCAACACAACTTTCCGTAGCAGCGCACTGGCAAATGGGCGCATTGAGCAATACCCTGCCCATACCGACCCAACGTTACGAGCTGAAACATGTCAGGGATTGCGATATTTGAAAGCCCACGTTGGCTGCGAGATCTTCTGCGCTTCTTGCCTCTGAAGAGCCAATTCGTCCTGTCAGGCAACATCCGGGACCTACAGGCCAGTGAGGTGGCGCCCGGTACGGTGACCGCCCAGAGCTTCAACCAAACCCTTTGTAATGCCCTGCTCGATGCTGGCTACGCCCAAGTCATTGCCTGGGATCCGGTATCCGGTTTCCGGGCTGTCGGCAAACCTGGTTCCGACCCAGAGGCCGGCCTGACGGTGCTTCAGGAACTTGGCCTGACCCCGGTGAACGGCGTCGCACCGGCAGGTATCGACCTGCTGGGCGCCACCCTGTCACGGCTGGTGAGTCGTGCTGGTGAACCGGTCGCATTGATCATCGATTTCGCCTCGCGCCTGGCGGTCCGCAACGACGCCCTCAGCGCGGCTGAACATCATCTCTTTACCCAGGCCCTGGTGCAATCCCATCAGGCTCGCAGCCGTCCAGCCACAGAACTGCGCAAACCTTTCTTCAATACCTTGCTGTGGCTGGTGGAAAAAGAAGGTGATCTACCCGACTGGCTGCTGGTCGACAACCCGCGCTTGCGCCACATTCCCGTATCCAAGCCCGATCAACTGGCCCGTCGCGCACTGGCACCGGCGCTGCTCAAGGGGCTCAGTGGCAGCCAGGGCGCCAGCGAAGAGATCATGCATCAAGCTGTGGATGCCTTCGTACAGAATACCGAAGGCTTGCTGCTGCTCGATCTCAGTGCCATTGCTCAACTGGCGCGCGTCGAGGGTGTACCCATGCCGCAGATTGCCGACGCAGTGCGCCGCTACAAGATCGGCGTCACCGAGGATCCGTGGCTGAAGATCGACCGTCAGCGCATCCGGCAGGCGGATGCCCTCGTCCACCAGCGGGTCAAAGGCCAGGAGCATGCAGTGACGCACATGCTCGATATCGTCAAACGGGCGATGACGGGCGTCGGCGCCAGTCGCAAGGGCAATCGTCCACGGGGGGTAGCCTTTCTCGCGGGGCCGACCGGCGTAGGCAAGACTGAACTCGCCAAAACCATCACCAGCCTGCTGTTCGGCGACGAAAGTGCATACATCCGCTTCGACATGTCCGAATTCAGCGCCGAGCATGCCGACCAACGCCTGATCGGCGCACCGCCCGGCTACGTCGGCTATGACGTCGGCGGTGAGCTGACCAATGCCATCCGCGAGAAGCCGTTCAGCGTGGTGTTATTCGATGAAATCGAAAAAGCCCATCCGCGGATCCTCGATAAATTCCTGCAGATTCTCGACGATGGCGTGCTGACTTCAGGCCGTGGTGACCGTGTGTACTTTTCGGAGGCGCTGATTGTGTTCACCTCCAACCTCGGGATCTATCGCCAGGGCGACAATGGCGAACGCGTCGCGAACGTCCTGCCGGGCGAAGCCTTCGAGCAGGTCCAGGACAAGGTGCATAGCGAGATCGACCGGTATTTCAAGCTGGTGCTCAACCGACCGGAAATCCTCAATCGAATCGGCGAGAACATCATTGTCTTCGACTTCATTCGTGAAGACGTTGCAGTGCAGATCTTTGAACAGATGGTCAACGCCACTTTTAGCGATCTGCAGGGACAGAACCTGTTTATCGAATTAGCCCCCCAGGCACGCCAGGCACTGCACGGCCTCTGTCTGCAGGATCTGTCCAACGGTGGCCGAGGCATCCGCAACCAATTGGAGGCACGCCTGCTCAATCCCCTGTCGCGGGCGCTGTTTGATCAGGATGCTCAACCAGGCGAGCACTTCACCATCACCGAGTTGGACATCGCTGGGCTGAAGATGGAACGTCGCTGAACATGGACCTCAGTCTGTCGCGCGTACACTTTCCGGTCACCACCCTCGGCCCGGGACGGCGCCTTGGTATCTGGTTCCAGGGCTGCAGCATCCGCTGTCCTGGCTGCATCTCTGCCGATACATGGGGGCCAGGACACCGGCGCTTGTCGCTGGAGCAACTGCTAGAACAGATCACCCCCTGGCTGCACGAGGCAGACGGGATCACGATTTCCGGCGGAGAGCCGTTCGACCAGTTCGACGCCCTGCGGTCGCTGCTCGAAAGCCTGCGTCAACGCAGCGATCTCGACATCCTGGTCTATAGCGGCTACTCCCTGGAGCAACTCGATGAGCCGTTGTTTCAAGCCAATGGCCTGATAGACGCCTTGATCAGCGACCCCTATATCGAAGCACTCAGCCAGACCATGGCCTTGCGCGGCAGTGATAATCAACGCCTGAGCCTGCTTACGCCCCTGGGGCAGGCACGCCTGGGCCGTTACGAACGCCTGCTGGAACCCGCCGACAAGGCGCTTGACCTGATGTTTGACGAAAGCGGCAGCGTCTGGATGGCCGGCATCCCACGACGTGGCGACTTATTGCGCTTACGCGACCTGCTGCATGAACAAGGCCATCATTTACAGATCAGCGCACACGCGTCGCGACGCCGCTGAGTGGAGCCCCCATGATACGTTTCTGCCCCAACTGCAAAACCGAGCGCGCTCTCCAGGAAATATTCTGCGAAGGGCTCATTCAGGAACAACCTTGCGGCTGGGACCTCGCCGGCGAACCCATTCGTGCCGCCGGTTGGCGGCCGCAAGCCGTCTTCACTGAGGAAACCCTCCCGCAGGTAAGTCCGGTCCAGGAAACTGTCCCTGACCTGCTCTGCGAAAATGGTCACCCGATGGCCGATGGCGACCTGATGTGCCTTGAATGTGGCAGCTCACTTGCGCAAGCAACGCCCTCCGGCGCGCTGCCAGACAGCAGCGAACCGGAAGGCATCACCCAGACCCTGATCGACGGCTGGCGCCTGATCCGCCAGATCAGCAATACCGACGGTGTGCGTGAGCGATACCTCGCTGAGCACGATGAAACCGCGCAACGAGCAGTCCTGACGTTGTATCGACCCGGTGCCGAACCGGACCCGGCGATCTACGATGTAATTCGCCGACTGCCCCGCGAGCACGTGCCTGAAATCATCGCCACCGGCCGCTGGGATGACCGTGCCTACGAGGTCATTGAAGAACTCACCGGCGGAACCCTGGCAGAACTCGGCAGCGTGATCCGCGACAGCGACAGCGTGCACCATGTCGTCAAGGAACTGGGACAGGCGCTGCATGCTTTCAACGAAGCTGGCCTACGCCATCGGGACCTGCGCCCAACCAGCCTGCTGGTACGTTCCCGCGACCCCCTGGACCTGGTCATCAGCGGTTTCGGTTCGGCACGCCTGTCCGAGTTCGACCTGGACATCGTCTCGCCTCTGGAAACCAGTCGCTACATGGCGCCGGAAGCTATCGCAGGTGGCGTTGCGGCCGCCTCGGACTGGTGGAGCCTGGGCATGATTCTGCTCGAGCAACTGACCCAGGGCGCCTGCTTCGACGGCATAAATGCCAACGCTTTTCTTATTCACGTGCTGGCCAATGGCGTGCCGATCCCCGACGACCTCGACCCGCGTCTGAACCTGTTGCTGCGAGGGCTGCTGGCACGCGACCGTCATCAGCGCTGGCAATGGCAACAGGTCCAGGACTGGCTCAGCGGCATTGCGGTCGAGGCGCCGGCCTCTTTCGCCCAGCAAACGGACGAAGGTGAAGGCGCCACCCTACAGTTGGGAGAGCGTCGCTTCCACAAGCCCGGCGTATTCGCCCTGGCGGCGGCCCAGGCGGATAACTGGCAACAGGCCCTGGACCACTTGCTGCGCGGTGTGATCGTGACATGGGCCGAACAAATTGGTCTCGCCCCGTCCCTGGTCGCCGGCTTACGACAGGTCGTCCAGCACGAAGATATCGAGGACGACTTCCGTCTCATGCTGGCGTTGAGAATCCTCAACCCGGAAATCCCGTTGATCCATCGTGGCGACATCGTCACGCCAGGATGGCTGCTGGAGCATCCGTTGGAAGGCTATCGCTTGATCAGCGGGTCGGTCCCGGACCTGCTTGAGCAATTGCAGACCGACAACTGGCTATCGCGTCTCAAAAACCGCGCCGAAAACGTCCGTCAGCGTGCCCTGCACCAACACATCGAGTTGGTCGAAGAGCAACTGCGGATATTCCTGCTGTCGACCTCACGCGCCAAACTGGCCACGCAGTGGCAGGAACGCCAACGCCTGTTCCCCGACACCGACCATCCGGGGTTGGCCTCGCTGTCGGAACGCCGGGTGATCGCCGAAGAAGATCTGATCGTGCTGCTCAGCGCCGCGATCAGCCAGTTTCGTTCAGCGCCCTCGATCGTGGAGAGCGCCGCCGAGCTGGCCAGGAACGCCGATGTCGGCTGGTTCGACGCCGAAGCGGCAACCCAGCTGCTGTTGCACTCTCGACTTGAGCTGTACCGGAGTGTCGATGAGCGTATCCAGGGCTTTGCCCGTTGTGGCGTGCCAGTCGTGGACGAGTGGGCCGAGCAGTTCCGCCTGGAACGACGTATGCCGTTGGCCCAGACACTGGTGCTGCTGGCCATCCCGTCCAGTCAATGGCTGGAACCACAGAAACAGCAGTACGTTTCACAGATCCTCGATTTCTTCGAGAAGAAGGTTGTGACCGCCGTGATGCGCGGGCCGCTGGTACGCATGAGCATCGGCAAGACCACCGCACGGGTAGATCTCAACGAACTCAACAGCGAGCGCAGTCCGGCCGCGGCGCTGCTCGATCACCTGTTGCAACGTAATGCCCGGGCCGTGAATCTCGACCCGGAGAGTTTTCAGCTCAACGGCCAGCTGGAATCACGCCTGCATACCCTGTACCGGCAAAGCGCACTCTACAAACGCGACACCGGCATCGATGGCCTGTACCTGGGCTTCCCTTTCCTGCTCAACCGTGACCCTCGCGGCACCACGCGCACGCGAATCATCCCGCTGCTGTTGTGGCCAGTGAAGCTGCTGCTGGAGTTGGGTTCGCGTGGGCACGCCGCCTTGGCGTTCGACAGTGAACGTGAGGAAGTGCGGCTCAACCCCGCACTGGAAAGCGTACTCGGTGCCGAAACCTGCAAGCGCTGGCGCAAGACCGCCGATGAGCTGCTGGGTCGTTCTTCCATTCGCGCGGCGGATGTCATGGACGCCTTCGGAATGCTTGCCACCATTCGCTCGCGTGCCCTTGGCAATCTACCCGCCAGCAACGTGGAAATCGCGCCCTACCAGGATGAACTGGACTGCGCGGCCGTGCTGTTTCACGTGACCTTCATGGGGCAAGCCATCGGTGAAGACCTGCGCCAACTGAAGACGCTTTCGCCTGTCGGCACCGGGCTGGAAACCGCGTTGCGCCTCAAGGCCACCGACGAATCCCCACGCGAGGTGCCGCCAGGCGAGCTGCAACGCTACTTCACCGTGGCCAGTGATCCTTCACAGGAAGCGGCCGTGATCCAGGCCCGGCAGAGCCCGGGACTGCTGGTCGAAGGGCCGCCCGGAACCGGCAAGAGCCAGACTATCGTCAACATGGTCGCCGATGCTATCGGCCGCCAGCGCAGCTTGCTTATCGTCTGTCAGAAGCATGCGGCGCTGGAGGTGGTGTACAAACGCCTGGTCGCCGAAGGCCTCGGTCAACGCATTGTCATGCTCAATGACGTCAACCGCGACCGCGAGCCCGTCATCCGCAGCATTCGCGAACAATTGGAAAGCCTGTTCACGGACGGCAGCCAGGCGCAAGGTTGGCAACGCCAGCGCGAACAGGTCGCGGCCCGCATCGAAGCCCTGGAGGGCGAACTCGACCGCTTCCACCAGAGTCTGCATCGACTTGATGACAATACCGGCCTCAGCTATCGCAGGCTGCTTGGTGAATTGATCGAACTGGAGTCCGGCGCAGCGCCGCTCGAGTTTCCGGCCTTGCGCCAACGCCTGGCATCCCTGGACCTCGCCAGCCTGACCCGCCTGGAAGAAAGCTGCGCGCCGCTGGTACGCCTGTGGTTGCCCGCACGCTACGAAGGCAGCCCACTGGCCCAACTACAGTCATTTGCCGCCGACCGAGCGACCTTGCAGGCCTTCACCGAAAATCTGCACAGTTTCATTCAGGCCGAAAACAACCGTCAGGCTACGTTGCAGGCACACCCCGCCAGCTTCGAAATCGACGACCCCGCGCCATACCGCGACTGGATGACGACCCATGTCGCGACCCTCCTCGGTCTGAAGCAAGAGCAACGTCTGCGTCTTGCGCGCTGGCTGCCGCTATTCCGCAGCCGCGAAGAGGGCCAACTCCCACGGGGCGAGTCGATTCTCGCCGAACTGCAGCAACTGGATCAGCAACTCGGCCAACTGGATCAGGACCACTACGTCCCCGCCTTGTCTCCGGCACTCTGTCTGCTCGAAAACAAAGCCCTCAGGCATCTGGATCAGGACTGTACCAAGGTCATCGCCGCCCGGTCCTGGTTGGCGAACATCAACCCGCTGCATCTGCTGCGGCGCAAGCGACTGCGCAACTTTCTTCAAGAGCAAGGGGAAAGTCTTGTTGTTGAAGCGCTGCCCACGCTGCAGACAGCCATTCGCCTGGAAAGCCAGTGGCGACCTTTGCGCGCCGAGCTGAGTACCCTGCATCAGGCGTTAGAGCTGGAAACGGTGAACAGGCAAGCCTGCCTGGAATTGTCCAGCCTCGTGAAGAGCGACATTCGCCACCTGCTGGAAATCCAGGCACTGGCGCTGGCCCTGGCGCAATCGCCTCGTGCCCGACAGGCGGATGAAGCCGCCCTCGCCGGCGACAAACAGCACCTCGAGGCGCTGCTCAGCGATCTGGACGCGTCGCTGATACGCCATGGCGTTCGCCATTCCAGCCTCGAACAACTCAAGATACTCGGCGACTGGCTGGGTGATGAGCTGGTGCGACAACTGCAGCATGCCGTCGAACACAACCTGAGCAATCAACTGAGTCTTGATCGCCTGCATGAGGCGCTGCCCTTCCTGGCCGCCTACCAGACATTCCGCGGGCGCGCCGGTCAGTTGACGACAGCCGACCTCGAGTTGCTCGCCCTGCTGCGCCAACGCCAGGAACAGTTGGACAACATTGCACCCGAGCAACTGGAAGCCGAAGTGCGACGCCTGCTCAACCGCGAAGCCCGACTGGGTTGGAAACATCGCGTCGAGCAAGCCAATCCTGAACTGCTGTTCAGCCAGGACGAAGCCCGCGCCAAAGTCGCCAGCCTCGCGCAAGCCGACGCACAGATGCGACTGCTCAATCGTGAGCTGCTGGCCAAAGGCATCAACCTCGACCGCCTGGGCAATCGCAAGCAATGGGAGGATGTCACCCGCCTAACGGGCAAACGCTCGCGGCGTCTGCGCGAATTCATTGAACTGGGCAGTAATCTCGGCTTGATGAGCCTGCGTCCGGTATGGCTGATGAACCCGGACGTCGCCAGTCGTGTACTACCACTCAAGGCCAGCCTGTTCGATACGGTCATCTACGACGAAGCCTCGCAGATGCCGGTCGAGTTCGCCCTGCCGACCTTATTCCGCGGCCAAGTCACTGTTGTCAGTGGTGATGAGAAGCAAATGCCGCCGACGGCATTCTTTTCCAGTCGCATCGAAAGCGACGAAGCCGAAGTGTTCGACGGCGACGAGCCTGACGAGGACGCGGATGAGGAACAGCGCGAAGCGTTCGAAGACACCTGGAACCGACGTGAGATCAAGGACTGCCCTGACCTGCTGCAACTGGCGCGCAACGCCCTGCCCAGCACCACTTTGCAGATTCACTACCGTTCGGCCTACCGTGAACTGATCGGCTTTTCCAACGCCTCGTTCTATGGCAATCGCCTGAACGTTCCGGTCCGTCATCCACAGGCAAGCATCCAACGGATCAAACCGCTGGAACTGATCCAGGTCGGTGGGCTGTACCAGAACCAGAGCAATGCCCAAGAAGCCGAGCGGGTCGTCGAGTACCTCAACGAGTTGTGGCAAAAACCTTACGACCAGCGCCCCTCGGTGGGTGTCGTCACCTTCAACCGCAAGCAGGCCGACCTCATCGAGGAGCATCTGGAGCAGCGTGCCGAGCAGGATGAGCTGTTCCGCACAGCCTACGCCCAAGAACGCGAGCGCAGCGAAGACGGCGAGGACATGTCGGTGTTCGTCAAGAACGTGGAAAACGTGCAGGGCGATGAACGCGACATCATCGTCTTCTCCTCCACCTTCGGCCGCAACAGCCAAGGTACCTTCCGCCGTAGCTTCGGCGTGCTCGGGCAGACCGGTGGCGAACGGCGCCTGAACGTGGCGGTGACCCGTGCGCGACACAAGGTGGTGATGATCACATCGATGCCGATCGCCGATATCTCCGACATGCTCAACACGCACCGTGCCCCCGCCAGCCCGCGTGACTATCTGCAAGGCTATCTGGAATATGCCCGCGCCCTCTCCTCTGGCGAGTTCAGCAGCAGCGGCAAGTTGCTGGAGCGCCTGCAGACCGACCGCAGCAGCGTGCACCGCGAACAAGGTCAGCAACGTGATGGTTTTGTCAGGCTGGTCGGCGAATTCATTCAATCTCTGGGATGGCAAGCCGCTCCCGCCAGTGAAGGCGATGCTTTCGGCCTCGACTTCGCCATCGAGCATCCAGATACGGGTCTGTACGCCATTGGCATCGAGTGCGATGCGCCTTGCCACACTCTGCTCGAACGCGCCCGCGCCCGGGAGATCTGGCGCCCGTCCGTGCTGCATCGCGCCATCCCGCATATCCATCGCGTGTCATCGCAAGCCTGGTATCACAACGGCGACAGCGAGCGATCACGGCTGCGTGAAGCAATCGAACACGCCATGAAGGTCGAGCAGCCACTGCAACCCAATCCTGTTCCAGTTGATACGGAAATCTGCCCATGAGTGGTCCCAAGGTCGTTCGCATTGTCACTCGCGAAGAAATCATCGCCATCTGTGAAGGCCACCTGCAACGCCTGGAGCGCGCCGTGGAGCGTTGGCAGACACAAGCCACAAGGCTTGGCGAACTCAGTGAGCAGGAGCGCATCGCCGCCACGGCGCGACACGCTCGCCTGCGCGCTCTGCTGGCAGAAGATCGATTGGCCGAATTGCAGAAGGCCGTGCCCGTGGAGATTGAGCACCTGCGCCGAGATCTGGAGGACCGCGAAGAACGCGCGATCATTCGTGCCGCCGAGCGACGCCAACGCGACCGCCGCGTCCAGGAAAACGCCGCGACATTGCTTGACGCCTTGCACGCCAATCCCCAAAGCGCCGATCAAACCTTGCTGCAGTCCCTCTCACAATTGGCGAGCGGTGCCAATCGGGAAGATGCCGAACGTCTGCTGGCCGAAGGTTTCACCCACTTGACCAAGGCCACCGAGAAGCCGGTGCTGAGCGATACCCAACGCGCCCTGGCGCAGCAGCTCAAGGTTGCCGAACCCGAGCTTTCCCTGCGCGATTGGATAACGGCACGGGAACCGGAAGCCACGCGAGACATACGTCTGCTGCGCATCGACCGCCACATCGTGGAACTGCAACTGCTGCAAGGCGCAGAGCGTGCCGCACCGTTCCTTCTAGCACTGGAAAGAGCTGAAACGGAAGTCGACGCCAAACGGCGCAATCTGTTGCTCGACAGCTTGGTACTCGACCTCGGCACGTCCACTCGAAACTTCCAACGCCAGCGTGAGTGCCTCGAACAGCTGCAGGACCTGGCCAGCGAAATCGAAACCTGCATGGGCACCGAACACGCAACCTTACTGAGTCAGATTGGCGCCTGCACGACCGATAGCGAATTCTCGGTAATGGCTGGGCTGATCGAGCAGTGTAAAACGCATATCGCAACCCACTTGCAGACTCAAGCCGCCCTTGCCCGCCGCGAAGCCGTGCTCGGCGGCTTGGCCAGCCTCGGCTACGAGGTACGCGAAGGCATGGCAACCGCCTGGGCAGAAACCGGCAAGGTCGTGCTGCGCAAAGCCGCGACGCCCGGTTATGGCGTTGAAGTGGGTGGCAAAGCCGACAATGGCCGCCTGCAAGTTCGCGCGGTCGCTCTCAGCAGCGATCGCGACAAGACGCGGGATCGCGACGTTGCAACCATCTGGTGCGGCGAATTCCAGCGGTTACAAGCCTTATTGCAAGATAAGGGCTGCGAGTTGCTGATCGAGCGGGCACTTTCCGTGGGTGAAGTACCGCTTAAAGAAACGAGCGTTTCCGCACCAGGTGTAGAGGCAATCGCTGCTCAGCAAAAGACTCTTCATCAATGAACCGCTAACGACCCCGCCGCAAACCAAGCGATCATTCCCTGGTCCGTCATTGAGCGCTCGATCGCAATGCACAGCCTTGAACACACCGCCAGGGTGATCGTCCTGACGATCGCGATCAGCCAGCGCTACTCGTCGGCACTCTTCATATGAAAAATCGTGTACGGCAGGATCAGCGTATCGGCGACGAAACTGAACGGCAGGTCAATGACTGCAAACGGAGTCAGGGCACTCATGGCCCCAGCATTGTCGTGGCCTTTGATAATCTCGAGATCGACAGTAACGCCGCAGTAAGGATGGAGTCCACACATGTGCCCGTAGCTGGAGCTTTCGTTGACAGTCGCGCACCCTGTCAGCAGCGCCATGGTAAAAACCGTTAGCATGAGCCGCATGATGTACCCTCACCCTGGAAGGGCGAGACTGTAGCACTGAAACCGGCCCAACCCTCACTATTGTTACGGAAGGTTTTGCAGCGCGTCTTCTACAGCGCAGGACGTTGCGACTTGTCCCACTCCTCGCCGTGGCCGTCCTCTGCGAATGGGTAATCACTCCAGCATGGATCAACCGAGGACCAACCGAGATCGCCACCCACAAAGGCCTGCAGACTTGCTAAACAGATGAATATCGTTGATGGCGAGAACGATTGATCAAAAACCCGAGGGCCCACGTTTCATCCTACAAATCTCAGGCATAAAAAAAAGCCACTCATCTGAGTGGCTTTTTTCTGAATCCTGGAGCGGGAAACGAGACTCGCATCCAGCGTCCGACCCATTGAAATTCAAGGGTTTCTTTTGTTGCTGAAGCAAGAAAAGACTCAGTTCTGGACTTGTTTTCAGGGTGCTACAAGAGCGAAAACAGCGGCAAATCCATGCAAAGTTTTTGGATGCTGCCCAAAGCCAATAGGATGAACGATCATCAAGCTGGCATTGTAATTTCCATAGGATCAACGGGGCATGAACTCCCCGAATAGTTGTCAGCCGACCGATCAACCTTGCACCACCTTTCGAATCTGATGCGGAGATCCCATGTCCTTCGTTCCCGCCTTTACCGATTTTCTACTGACTCATCTGCAGCAGGAAGAACGCAAACGTATCCTCAACACTTGAGGGTTAGCCTAGGTCCGCCACCCATCCATCTATACGCGTAATCTGTAGTTAGCCGGTAAGACTCAAGGACAAAAGGGTCAGCAGAAGTGTAACCTCGGCTTCCTAAACTGTTGTACAGCTTGAGCTTACCCCGATGCTCCAGAAACATCTCATCCGCCGGCTCGACCTCATCACCCTCCAGCTGTTCGTCAGCGTTCATCAAGAGGGTACGCTGACCCGGGCAGCAGAGTTGGAGATGATCGCGCTTTCGGCGGCAAGCAAGCGTATGAATGACATGGAGCAAGCGCTTGGAATAGAGCTGTTCGAGCGCAACGCCAAGGGCATGGAGCTGACGGCCGCAGGCGAAACCCTGCTTTATTACGCCAAGCGGATTCTGACCGATGTCGAGAAGATCAGTATCGATGTGGGCGAGCACCTGCACGGGGTGCGTGGCTATGTCCGTATGCTCGCCAATATCTCCGCCATCATCGAATTCCTGCCGGAGGACTTGCAGGCGTTCATTGCCGATCACGGGCAAGTGAAGATCAATCTGCAAGAGCGCCCCAGTGCCGGGGTGGTGAAGGGTATTCTGGATGGGGTGGCCGATATCGGGATCTGCTCCGCGGACACAGAAATCAAAGGGCTTCACACGGTGCCGTACCGCCAGGATGAGTTGGTCGTGGTCATGCGCCCGGAACACCGTTTGGCAGTAAAAGAACGGATCGCCTTTGCCGAGACGCTCGACTTCGATCACGTCGGCCTGCACGCCGACAGTTTCATCAATCTGCGCACCCATGCGGCCGCGCGCAGTTGCGCAAAAGCGCTGCGGCTTCGCATCCAAGTGCCGGGGTTCGACGCAGTGTGCCGGATGGTGCAGGCTGACCTGGGCATCGGGGTGCTGCCGCGAAAGGCTTTCGAGCTTATTGGCCGGTCTCTGGGCCTGAAGGCGGTGGCGCTGGAAGATGACTGGGCCATTCGCAGCATGCTGCTGGTGATCCGGAACGAGGACGCACTTTCGCCGGTCAGCAAGCTGTTGTACAGGCATCTTCAAGGGCTCTGAACGGCGGTCTTCGTCTTTCACGAAGACCCGTTCCAAATTTACGGTTGGTAGCGAGTGGTTGGCCTCTCTTAGGCTTGGATCAAATTCCAAGAACACGAGGCTACATCCCCATGACTGCCCTTAACGGCCTTCGCGTCATTGAAATCGGTACCTTAATCGCCGCGCCGTTTGCAGCACGCCTACTCGGTGAGTTTGGTGCGGAGGTGATCAAGATCGAGTCGATGGGTCATGGTGACCCCCTGCGCAAATGGCGAAAGATGCACGAAGGCACGTCGCTGTGGTGGTACTTGCAATCGCGAAACAAGAAGTCCCTTGCGCTCAATCTGAAAGCCCCTGAGGGCATCGACATCGTCAAGCAATTGGTCGAAAGCGCCGATGTACTCATCGAAAACCTTCGTCCCGGGGCGCTGGAAAAGCTGGGCTTGGGCTGGGATGTACTGCATGCGTTGAACCCCAGGCTCACGCTGGTCCGCATTTCCGGTTATGGCCAAACGGGCCCCTACCGCGACCGTCCGGGCTTCGGTGCCATTGGCGAGGCGATGGGAGGTATTCGCTACACCACCGGTACCCCTGGCATCCCTCCGGCGCGGGTCGGGGTGAGCCTCGGTGATTCGCTCGCTTCGTTGCACGCGGTGATCGGGGCGCTGATGTCGGTGCTTCGGGTCAAGACCGGCCAGGGTGACGGACAGGTGGTCGACGTGTCGCTGGTCGAAAGTGTGTTCAACGTCATGGAAAGCCTGGTACCGGAGTACGCCATGATGGGGCACGTTCGCGAGCGTACGGGCGGTTCCTTGCCGGGCATCGCGCCCTCCAATACCTACCCAACCGCCGACAATGCCTACGTGGTGATCGCCGGCAACAGCGACCCGATTTTCAAGCGTTTGATGATGGCTATCGGTCGGGCTGACCTTGCCGCACGTGACGACTTGGCCCAGAACGATGGCCGCGCGCTGCAAAGTGAGATGCTGGATGCGGCGATCGCGGCTTGGACCATGAGCCACCCGATCGAGCACGTGCTGGGGGCTCTTGAACAGGCTGAAGTCCCTGCTGGCCGCATCTACTCGGCGGCGGACATCGTTGCCGATCCCCATTACCAAGCCCGCGACATGATTCTCGATGCCACCTTGCCCGACGGTGCCGAAGTGATGATGCCCGGCATTGTGCCGAAGCTCTCACACACGCCTGGCCAGGTGAACTGGCAAGGTCCTGCGCTCGGACAGCACACCGAGGGCGTTCTCGGCGAACTGGGCTTCAGCGATTCGCAGATCCAGCGCTTCAAGGCTGAAGGAGTCGTGCAGTGATCACTGACTATTCACAGCGTCTTGTCGTGCAGGAAGTGTCCCCTCGCGATGGCCTTCAGATCGAGCCGGTGTGGGTCGAGACGGCGAACAAGATTGCCCTGATTGACGCGTTATCGCTGGCCGGCTTCTCGCGTATCGAAGCGGGCTCGTTCGTGTCGCCCAAGGCCATTCCCGCCCTGCGAGACGGCGAAGCGGTCTTCTCCGGCATCCAGCGACAGCCGGGAGTCATCTATACCGCTCTGGTGCCGAATCTCAAGGGTGCCCAGCGAGCAGTCCAGGCGGGAGCTGATGAGATCAACATGGTGATGTCCGCCAGTCAGACACATAACCGCGCCAACATGCGCATGAGCTGTGAGCAGTCGCTTGCCGCCTTCGTCGACATTGTGCAATCGGCCCAAGGAACGTCCCTCCTGCTTAACGCGACCGTCGCCACGGCCTTTGGCTGCCCGTTCGAGGGGGGCATCGACGAAGACCGGGTCTTGGCCATCGTCGAGACATACATGGACCTTGGCGTTACCGGCATCACCCTCGCGGACACCACGGGCATGGCCAATCCGCGTCAAGTCCATCGGATTGTCCGGCGCGTGCTCACTCGGGTGGCTCCATCTGCGCTGACCCTGCACTTTCACAACACTCGCGGGCTGGGGCTTTGCAATGTCCTGGCGGCTTATGAGGCCGGTGCCCGCCGTTTCGATGCCTCGTTGGGTGGTCTGGGCGGCTGTCCCTTTGCCCCCGGAGCGTCCGGCAACATTTGCACCGAAGACCTGGTCAACCTGTGTCATGAGATGGGTATCGAGACGGGCATCGATTTGCCCCTCTTGCTGGACCAGTCGCGCAGGCTTGCCGCGCTGCTCGGGCATGAGTTGCCTGGCCAATTGGTAAAGGCCGGTCGCAACTGCGATCTCCATCCGACGCCTGCCGGATTGACCCTCTGACGATTCGCCAGCGCAAGCGATGGGCTTGCGCGAAGTTCCTGGTCGTTGTCCAGACTACAAAAACAATCGGGCTCCAAAACGGAAGCCTATCTGGAGATTGAAATGAGTGTATCCGCAACCTCTGCCGGCAGCCTCGGCGACGATGTCAATGCTGAAAAATCGGTCGTGCGCAAAGTCGCCTGGCGGATCATGCCCCTGATCATGATCTGCTACCTGTTCGCTTTTTTTGATCGTATCAACATCAGCTTCGCCAAGTTTCAACTGCAGGCCGACCTGTCCTTGAGCGACACGGCTTACGGCTTGGGTGCCGGGCTGTTTGTGGTGGGTTATGTGCTGTTCGAAGTGCCGAGCAACATGATGCTCTACAAGGTCGGTGCACGACGCTGGATCGCACGGATCATGATGTCCTGGGGCGTTGCCACCGCCTTGATGGTCTTCGTTACGTCCGAATGGCAGTTCTATGTCTTGCGATTCGTAATTGGAGCCATGGAAGCAGGATTCGCGCCTGGCGTGCTTTACTACCTTACTCTGTGGTTCCCCCAGAGCTACCGTGGGCGCATCACCTCCACGCTCTTCCTGGCCTCTGCCTTCGCGGGCCTGATCGGTGCTCCGGTGTCCGGTCTGGTGCTCGGACATATGGATGGTGTCCTCGCCTTACGTGGCTGGCATTGGCTGTTCCTGCTGGGAGGCGTTCCCTGTGTCCTATTGGGCTTGATCGTGCTGCGGACGCTCAAGGACCGTGTGCAGGATGCGGCGTGGCTGACGACTGAAGAAAAGGCGCTGCTGGCCCGGCATATTTCCAGCCACGAAGCCAACAAGCATGGCTCGCTGTTGGCGGCGATCAAGCTTCCCGGCTTCCTCATGCTCGGCATGATCTACTTTTTGATCCAGGTGGCGTCCTATGGACTGAACTTCTGGGCGCCTCAACTGATTCGCAGTGCCGGCACCCAAAGTCCTGTCATCATCGGTTTGTTGACCGCTGTGCCCTACATCTGCGGTGCGATCAGCATGGTGGTCATCGGTCGACTTTCCGATGCCAGTGGGGAGCGACGCAAGTTCGTGTGCGGCTTGGTCGTGCTGGGTGCGGTTGGCTTCTTCAGCGCCGGCATCTTCGCACAACACACGATCTTTTTAATCGGTGCCCTGGCGCTGCTGGGCGCAGGCATTATCGCTTCGATCCCGGCCTTCTGGGCGTTGCCGCCCAAATTGTTGGCAGGGGCCGGGGCCGGCGCGGCAGGTGGGATCGCCCTGATCAATACCATGGGCCAGTTCGGTGGCATTGTCAGCCCAGTCATGGTGGGGCACATCAAGGATCTAACCGGTAGCACCACCCCGGCACTCTACGTGATTGGCTTCACCAGTCTACTGGCAGCAGCCCTGCTGTATTGGGCCTTACCGGAACGCCTGAGAACCAGGGATCAGACTCGGCAGTGAAATACTGGTTTGCCAGGGTCGCCCATGTTGTGCGCGACCCTGGGCTGTTTTTGAATGGGCTCCGCTGGGCAAGCTTTCCCTGAAAGCAACCAATACTCTTCCCTTTCTCCTCAACCTCTCAGCAGTCCTTGGGCGCATAAACAGCCTATAGTCGAGCTCGTTCGCCAGACAGAAAGCAGACCTCGTAAACCACAGGTTCTTGCTCCGTTCTCGTGCGATCCTTCAGAACGAAAAGCACTGAAAAAAGCCGCCCCATAGGTGTTATTGTGCCCTCACTGAACCCTTTTTACTTTCGCTGGATATCTTCGTTATGAAGAAAAAAACCACACCTGAACAACAGGCGCTGATCAGTCAACTGGAGCAAATTGCGGAAGGCTTGAGCCAGACCTTCAGCCCATTTTGCGAAGTCGTATTGCACGACCTGCGGGATCCCGAACACGCAATATTGGCCATTCATAATAATCTTTCTGGCCGTGAGACCGGACATCCCGCTACGGAGCTTGGACTTGCCCGGATTGCTGACCCAGCTTATCCCCAGATCATTGCCAACTATCCCAATCAATTTAAAGATGGTCGCCAGGCCAAAAGCACCTCGATTGGAATCAAGGATTCCACCGGACGGTATGTGGCCGCGCTCTGCATGAACATTGATCTCACCCTGTTCAAGGGGTTGCAGGGCATGCTGGATCAGTTCGGATCTTTCAGTGGCGATCGTCCCCATGAGTCGCTCGAATCGAGCGGTGCAGAAGCCATTCGAGCGCGCATTGATCAGTTTGCTACACGGCTATCCACCTCTCCCCGTGCCCTGAAAGCCCGCGATCGGAGAGTACTGCTTCAGGAGTTGAAGGAGTGTGGCCTCCTGGATATCAGAAAGGCCATGGAGACGGTCGCCTCACACCTCGGCGTATCCCGCGCAACGGTGTACAGCGATACGAGGTGACCACCACCTCATATCATCTCGGCTATACGGGACAGCTTTTAGCTCTGAGCATCAAATCAAACCGGTCAGGGTCGAGCCTATCTTCTTCAATCCCGGTGAGGACAGACGCTTCTCGATCCAGCAACTGACGGCAGCTTTCATAAACTCTGGAAAGCTGATCCGGAGCGATGGCAACTACGCCATCAGAATCGCCCACCTTCAGCGCTTCAAGCTGCGTTGGTCACAGCACGTGCGACAGCCTCGATTTCTACCAAGTACCCATGATGCAACTCCGGAACCGGTACGACAGCGCGAGCTGGGCGATGACCGCCCAACATTTCGGAGTAGACCCGATCGAAGGCCGGCCAGTGTTTTACGCCTGCTACGTATACAGTGACTTTGACCAAGTCTGAGGCTTCGCAGCCCGCGGCATGCAGAATGGCCAGTAGGTTATTGAGTGCAATTTGGGCCTGTTCGGTGAACGGCGCGTCGATGTTGTGAGTGCCGTCCGGACTAACAGGAAGTTGCCCGGAGATGTAGAGCGAGCATTGGTGAACAACCGCTTGCGAGTAATGACCAGCCGGTTGCGAAGCCGCATCGGTGCTAATAATTTTCATAGGTAACCTTGTATGGGGGAGCCGACACTGCAGACAAGTCCACAGCGTCGGCTCTAGGTGTATCAATGAGCGTTTGTAAAAGCTGCCTGAACCTTGCCAGGCTCGGTGATGTCGCTGGCAATCAGCAGTTGGGCGAGAATCCGCGACTTCTGTGGGTTTAGATCCATGGAAGCCACAAAGCCGCTTTTGGTGTCATCCACTTCGATGTTGCGGTTGACATAGCCTTTGCTCACGCGAGTCGAGCGGACAACCACAATTCCCTGTGCGGCTGCTTTTTCGAGGGCTGCGAGGGCCTGCTTCGAAGTGTTGCCATCGCCCTTGCCTGCCAAGATGATGCCCTTGGCGTTATCTTCAATAGCATGCTCAATTTGCTTGGCATCCATGTTCGCATGGCTGTAGATGATGTCGACACGTGGCAATGCCGGGCCTTTAGGCAGAGCCAGCGGCAGGGTACGACGCATATCAAGCGGCTGAACATAGCGCACCTGCCCCATGTCCACGTAGCCCAGAGAGCCCAGGTTGGGAGACTGCATCGTTTGAACGCTGGTGCTGTTGGTTTTGGTGACGCCGCGCGCTCCATCAATCTGGTCGTTCATTACAACCAGGACGCCGCGGCCTCTCGACTGTGCGTCCGTTGCCACCTGAACCGCTTCATAGATATTGGCCGGGCCATCAGCACTCAAACCCGTGGCAGGCCGCATCGAGCCGACCAAAACGACGGGCTTGTCAGTTTTCAGCACTAGATCCAGGAAGAAGGCTGTCTCCTCCATAGTGTCCGTCCCATGGGTAATCACCACGGCGTCCGCTTCGTTCTTGTCGAAGGCCTGCTGAATGCGGTTAGCAAGCTTGAACCAGACTTCATCGTTCATGTCCTGCGAGCCGATTGAGGCGATCTGTTCGGCAGAGATTGAGGCCAAATCTCCAAGTCCCGAAACGGCGGCCACCAACTGTTGAGGGCCAATAGCCCCGGCGTTGTAGGCTCCGGTGCCGCGATTATCGGCGGAGCCTGCGATAGTTCCCCCCGTTGCAAGTAACAGGACGCGTGGCAATGGCACTTGTTGATGATTCGAACTCATGGTTTTTTCCTGGGCGAGCGCAGACGGAACACCAACGGTTAAGCCTGCCAGAATCGAGAGCATAAACCCCGCAAAAAAATTGCGACTGAAGGTATGGCTGCTATTGAATTTCATGGATTGGATAGTCATTTTCCGCGTCTCTTATTGTTGTTAGGTTTATGTTCTTATTAAACGACTTGAGGACGGTTTTCAGCATCGATTGCTGTTTCAATTTCTTCAATCGCATTACCGTGTCGTCCTATGACAGCTGTTGCGACACCGCATCCGAAAACGTTGGTGGCCGTGCGTCCCATGTCCAGGATGGGGTCAACTGCGAGGATGAGAAGTAGGCCCGTTTCCGGAAGACCTATCATCGGCAGTCCCGCGGCCAGAACGACCAGAGAACCTCGCGCAACACCTGCAGTACCTTTGCTGATAACCAGCAAGGTCAACAGCACCATGATCTGGTGGGAGAATGTCATTTCGATGTTGTACGCCTGGGCGATGAACATCACGATGAAGGCTTGGTACATCATCGAGCCGTCCAGGTTGAATGAGTAACCTAACGGCAGGACGAAGCTGCTTACGCGCTTGTTGGCACCAAACTTGTCCATGGCGGCAATGGTTTTCGGATACGCGGCTTCGCTGCTCGCCGTGGAGAAGGCGATCAGAATCGGCTCACGCATATGCTTGAAAAGGTCTTTGATGCGAGGGCCGAGGGCCAGGTAGCCGGCAAGCGTGATCAATGACCAAAGCAGTGCCAGGCCCAGGAAATACTGCCCCACCATCTTGCCAAAGGTCACGACCATTTCCAGACCATGCACGGTGATAGTAGCGGCGATGGCTGCAAATACAGCCAGTGGAGCCACATACATCACGTAGTCGGTGACCCTGAACATGACATTGGCCAGTTCTTCGAGCATGTCCACGATGATGGATCTGCTTTTGCCCTTGACGAACGCCAGTGCGGAACCGAAGAACAGTGAGAACACAACGATCTGCAGCACTTCGTTCGTGCCCATGGCCTCAATAATGCTTCGAGGGAATACATGGGTGAGAAAGATCGGCAGACTAAAGCCGGAAGTGTTCAAGCCCGTGTTCACGGCTTCACCGCTCACAGTCAGATTCAGACCGACACCTGGCTGGAAAATATTGGCGAGTAGCAAACCGATGGACAGCGAGGCTAGAGAGGCGATCAGAAACCAAGTGATGGCTTTAAAACCGACGCGCCCCATCGAACCGTTCCCTGACATGCTGGCAACGCCGGTAACCAAGGTGGCAAGTACCAAGGGAGCAATAACCATTTTGATCAGACGTAAAAATACATCAGTGACCAGATTCAGGTATCCGGAAATCTCTTTTGCAGCCGCAGCATCCAGCTGACTGTGGAGCGTGCCTCCAAGGACTACGCCGAAAATCATCGCGATTACTATCGCTTTAACGAGAAGGCGGCTTTTCATGTGCACCTCTTTTTATAGCGGCCTAATTCGGGCCATATTGTCTGGGCTAATGGATGTTCATTGGATTTCGGCAAGACGCTGCCGTCAGGCGCCGTAGAGCGCCTGCTTTTCAGTAACCAAGTTAGACCTCGTTAGATCTGGAGAAACTTACCAAGCTTGTCGATATCAATATTACCGCCTGTAATAATGATGCCGACCCGTTTACCTTGGAGCTCCTCCTTGAGCTTTCTTACTGCAGCAAGGCCCAGGCAGCCAGTGGGCTCGACCACAATCTTCATACGCTGAACAAAGAACTTCATTGCAGAAATCAGCTCTTCGTCAGTGACCGTTACAATTCGATTCACACCGTTCAAAATAATTGGAAAAGTGTAATTACCCAGATGCTGGGTTTGAGCACCATCAGCGATGGTGTCCGGAGTGTCGATGTGAACAATCTCGCCTGAATTGAAAGATTGTTGTCCATCGTTACCGGCTTCAGGCTCAACGCCAATAAGAGTGCATTCAGGTGCCAGTGCACGGGTCGCCAAGGTGGTTCCCGACAGCATGCCACCGCCACCGAGGCCTACGAACAAGACATCCAGTTGACCGACGCTTTCAAACAGTTCCTTGGCGGCGGTACCTTGGCCGGACAGAACATCTGGATGATCGTAGGACGGGATTAGCGTCATGCCGTGCTTGGCGGCCAGGGCTCGCCCGATAGCCTCGCGGTCTTCGGTATAACGGTCGTAAAATACAACCTCGGCGCCATAGCCTTTGGTAGCCGCGACCTTGGCTGCAGGAGCATCGGTTGGCATAACAATGGTGGCCGGGATCTTCAACAATTTGGCCGCCAAAGCGATGCCTTGTGCGTGGTTCCCCGACGAGAACGCTACAACGCCACCTCGACGTTGCTCTTCGCTGAACTTAGCGAGCGAGTTGTATGCCCCCCGAAATTTGAAAGAGCCGGTACGTTGGTAGTTTTCACATTTGAAAAATACCTTCGCACCGACTTCCTCATCGATCGTACGAGAGGTCAGAACAGGCGTGACGTTGGCTGCTCCCTCAAGTCGCGTAGCCGCGTCGACTACGTCTTGATAAGTTGGCAGAGTGATTTGCATAGCAAAATGTCCTCAAATATTTACCACGGCCAAGAAATATCGTGGCCAATACCTTCGATATTGGCTTGCTTGAACAGCAGCTGGGCAACTGTCAGGTCTTGCAGCGCCAATCCCGTCATGTCGAAGAGGGTGATGTCATTGGCACCACGGATGAATTCGACTTTCCCTGTCAACAGGTCACCGATTTCCATTACTGGCGAAGACGGCACCCATTGCGTTTCGCCAAGCTGACGAGCTTGGGCTATATCGTCGACAAAGATTTTAGCCTTGGGCAGAAGACCATCCGGCGCTTCCCTTTTGCCCTTGGTGTCCGCCCCCACGCAGTTGAAATGCGTACCAGGTTGAAGAGGCCGGCCAGTCGCAGGATCGATCAGCAGGATAGTCGCTTGATGAGGCTCACCTTGCAGGGTGCGGTTGGTGGGCCAGAAACCAGCCGCTTTGAACCCGAGCACGCCCTGATTGGCGATCCCGCCGGATTTGATTCCAAAGATGCCACCCGTGCCAAGCGCTTCGCGAACCACAGGGAAGACTTGACCCTCTCCCATGCTATGCAGGTAGAAGGCTTCGCGTACGGCGAAGAGGATCTGCTCAGGTACAACCAGGGCATTGACACTATCCCTATCCAGCAGTTTTAGCATTTCGATCTTGGACATTTTACGCGCCTGGCCAGATAGCTATTTCAGACACAATATCCAGAATTAGACATTCTGTAAATATCAGGCGCTACCATTTGTCATGAACAGTCGGAGACATCGGCAGACCTGTTTCGCCACGCCACTGCGCAAAAGGCGTCCATGGCAGGCGGTCCCTCTGAGATTCGGTTGATGTAGCGCAGCCGCTCCTCATCGTGCCAATGCCATCCACAAAAACCCATGCCTTGAGCGCTATCGTGCATATGTAGGATGGTGATCGGCTTTCAACCCGTCGATACTTGTGCACAGGCCCTGCCCACGTCCAAACGACGTTCCGGCCCTTAATGACTTCGTGACGAAAACAATAAAAAGGTCGCACAGAGGTACATACGAATGAGCCGTCATGATCATGGTCACGCCAGCCTCCTGGAGGCGTTCAGCGCGATGACACTGGAGCTTCAACGCCTGGCGCAGGACAAAGACATAGAACACTTCCACGAAGCGGCGCTGAGCTGCATCAGCCAGCTGCTGCCCTTCGACAGCGCTTGGTGGGGCCGGGCTGCGCTGATTGACGGCCTGCCGGAAGAACACAGCTCCTACCTCTACAACCTGCCCCGCAGCTACCTGGCCGATTGGCAATCGATTCGCCATATCGATGTGACCATCGCCAGGGTCCACGATGAGCCGGGGCAAGCGGTCATCGTCGACATGCGCGACCCTGTCAACGGCCCTGGGCTCAACTGGCTCGGCACGTGCTACGCCATTGGTGAGTTATTGTGCGTCGTGTACGTAGACCCGCAAACGCACCTCAGCGATCACCTCGCACTTTACCGTGCGCCCAATACCGCACGTTTTACCGATCAGGACTGCCTGCTGCTTAACAACATCATGCGGCATCTGGTGACTGCGGTTTCGGCCAACCAGATTCGTACCCTGGTAGCCACGCGCGAAGCCCTCACCCACCCACGCAATCTCGCGCTTGCCGTGTGCGACCAACGCGGCACCCTGCAATGTGCGGAACGTGGCTTCGTCGACTTGCTGCTGAGCGAATGGCCGGACTGGACCGGGCCTTGCCTGCCGGTAACGATGGACGCCGGAGGCTATGACGGCAAGCACCTGCAGGTCGAGGCCTCAACCGTCGGTGACCTGCTGCTGCTTGCCGCGCGCAGCCGCACGGTGCTGATGCAACTGAGCCCTCGAGAGAATGCGGTGGCCCAGGGTTTCGGCGAAGGCAAGACCTACAAGGAAGTCGCTCGCGACCTGGGCATGTCGCCCAACACCGTGCGCCATCACATCCGCGCCATCTACAGCAAACTCGGAGTCAAGGACAAAGCCCGAATCGCCCACCTGCTGCACGCCCCGCCTGACTGATCTGCACCTCTGACCCGCGCTGACTTTTTCGCTGTCGTTTTGACGGCCACGGGACACCTTTGCGTTTTTTTTGCCTCCCTCTGCCATCCACGGGCGAGCCATTCGCCACACAACAACTCAAAGAAGAGATGCCATGCCCATGATCCACACCTTCACCCGCACCACCACACTGGCCCTGCTCGGCGGCCTGTCGAGCCTGCAAGCCAGTGCGGCCGACCTCAATGCCCGGGACTTTTTCGGCGCCCCCTCGGGCACCAGCCTGGGCGTGTTGTACTTACCGGCAAGCCGCGCCAGTGACTTCCACGGCCCGGCCGACAGCACCGGCAAGGCCGACCTGAAGGTCAACGCCGTGGCGTACCGCCAAGTGTTCTTCAGCGACATCTGCGGCACACTCTGCACCCCACAGTTCATCGTGCCGTTCGCCGACATCAACGCCCGCCTGCCGGGTGCAAGCCAGCACAGCGCAGAGAGCGGTTTCGGTGATCCCCAGGTCGGCGGTACCGTATTTTTCATCAACGACCCCGCCTCGCGCACTTACAGCGGCCTACTGACCCTGATCACCCTGCCTGTCGGCGAATACCACGGCAACAATCCTGATGTATCGCCCGGCGCCAATCGCTGGGGTACCACCTTCGTTTACAACTACACCCAAGGCATCGGTGAAAAATGGGTGCTGGAAGCCAACCTTGAAGCCCAACTCTATGGCAAGAACGACGACTACTTCGGCAGCGACCTGAAACAGGACCCGCTGTATCGCCTGCAAGCCTTTGCGTCCTACGACTTCACGCCCAGCACCTACGGCGCGCTGCGACTGATCCACGCCGACGGTGGCGAATTGCGCATCAATGATCAGCGCATCGACGACACCCACAAGCGCTACACCCAGGTGGGCTTCGAGGTCGGCCACTGGCTGGATAAACAGAACCAGTTGATGTTCGGCCTCTCGCAGAACGTCGCTACCGACAACGGCTATCACGGTACCGACGCGCTGCTGCGCCTGGTCCACGTGTTCTGAATCCCCTCATCGGAGCTTGCCCATGAACACCCAGACACAACCGCTGACCGATGAACGCTCGCGTGCTTCATCTCCATTAGCACTGCTGGCCGCCATCGTGCTGTTCGCAGCCATCACCCCGACCATTCTCATGACCGCACCGGCCGTGGCCGCGCAACTGGCGACGCAATGGCAGTTGAGCCCATCACAGATCGGTGACCTGTTCTCCACCGAACTCGGCGCCATGAGCCTGGCCACCCTGCCCGCACTGTGGTGGCTCAGGCGTGTCGACTGGCGCCGCGCCGCGTTGCTGGCCGGACTGCTGTTCATCGCCGCCAACCTGCTCTCAATGCTGGCCCGCGACTACCCGATCCTCCTGGCACTGCGCTTTTGCAGCGCCCTGGCCGGTGGCTCGTTGATGATTATCTGCCTGTCCAGTGCGGCCTCGACGGCCAATCCCGGGCGTGTCTACGGGTTATGGGTTATGGGGCAATTGGTCGTCGGAGCGATCGGCTTGAGTATCCTGCCCCGGCTGTTCGAGCACTACGGGTTGTCAGCCTGCTACATGATCCTCGCCGCCTTGATGACCCTCTTTTTGCCCCTGGCGCGGCACTTTCCCCAAGGCAGCCCAGTGCCTGAAAAAACCGCCGAGCACATCGCCCTCGACTCCAGGTGGAAAGCCACGCTGGGCGTTCTGGGCATCCTGAGTTTCTACGTCAGCCTGAGCGGTGTCTGGACCTTTATCGGCTCCATCAGCAGCCACGCCGGCGTCTCTGCCGAGGCCAGCGGTGAGATCCTGGCGCTCGCCACGGTGATGGGCATCGTCGGGGCCGGTTGTGCCTCACTGATCGGCGATAGTCTGCCGCGCCTGCCGCTGCTAGTGCTGGGGTATGCGCTGATGGCTGGCGCCGTGCTGTTGCTGCTTGGGCAACCCGACATTCTGCGTTTTGCCGTGGCAGCGCTGCTCTTCAAGTTCACCTGGACCTTCATTCTGCCACTGATCCTGGCCTGCCTGGCCGACCTCGACCGCTCCGGAAAACTGATGAACGCTTCCAACCTGGTGATCGGTGGCGGCCTGGCCATCGGCCCGACCGTGGCGGGCCGGATGATCGAAGCCAGCGGCAGTTTCCAATCGCTGCTGATCGCAGGAGCTTGCATCACCGGGCTGTCGCTGGTGTTGATGCTGAGCAGCCGCCCGAATGCCTGACAGGCCCTTTTACCCCAACGAAGATGGAAAAACGATGAGCCGAAAAAGTGCATTTTTCTTCGACGAACTCAGCCTCTGGCACAGCGCCGGGGCGCACGCCTTGACCTTACCGGTGGGTGGATGGGTGCAGCCACCTGCGGCCGCTGGCCACGCCGAGTCACCGGAAACCAAACGTCGCTTGAAGAGCCTGCTGGACGTTTCCGGCCTGACCCGCCACTTACAGGTGCGCAGTGCCAACGCGGCCACCGATGAAGACCTGCTGCGGGTGCACACGCCCAACTACCTGCAACGCTTCAAGGCGATGAGCGATGCCGGGGGCGGCGAGCTGGGGCCGCACGCGCCCATCGGGCCTGGCAGTTATGAAATCGCCCGGCTCTCCGCAGGGCTAGCCATGGCAGCAGTGGATGCGGTGCTGTCCGGCGAAGTCGACAACGCCTATTCCCTGTCGCGTCCACCCGGCCACCACTGCCTCGCCGACAGTGCCATGGGCTTTTGCTTCCTGGCCAACATCGCCATCGCCATCGAAGCCGCAAAAGCACGGCGTGGCCTGGGCAACGTCGTAGTGATCGATTGGGACGTCCACCATGGCAACGGCACACAATCGATCTTCGAAGAACGCAGCGACGTGCTGACGATTTCCCTGCATCAGGACGGCTGTTTCCCTGCTGGCTACAGCGGTGAAGCTGATCGCGGGCGCGGTGCGGGGCTGGGTGCGAATATCAATATCCCGCTGCCTCCCGGCAGTGGCCATGAGGCATATATGCACGCGCTGGAGCGCATTGTGATTCCAGCGCTGGAGCGCTTCGAACCGGAACTGATCATCGTCGCCTGCGGCTACGACGCCAACGCTGTCGACCCACTGGCGCGAATGCTGTTGCACAGTGACTCGTTCCGACACATGACCCGTCTCGTACGCCAAGCTGCCGAACGCCTGTGCCAGGGGCGTCTGGTGCTGGTGCACGAAGGCGGCTATTCCGAAGCCTATGTACCGTTTTGCGGGTTGGCGACCCTTGAGGAACTGGTGGGTGTCAGGACACAGGTCAGCGACCCGATGCTGGAGTTTGTGCAGTTGCAGCAACCGAAAGCGGCAGTGGCGGCGTTTCAGTTGCGCTTGATCGATGAATTGGCCGAAGCTTGCTTAGCATGACGTAAATCCATGACGCCATGGAGGCGCAGTTGCATCTGCCCAACGATTGACCGAAAACGCTAAAGCCTGACGTCTCAGCACGTAAAATTCAGGCAAAAAAAAGCCACTCAAATGAGTGGCTTTTTTGTGAATCTTGGAGCGGGAAACGAGACTCTTATCTGGCGTCCGACTCGTTGAAATCTAAGGGGTTTCTTTTCTTGCCGGGGCGGAAAAGACTTGATTCTGGACTTGTTTTCAGGGTGTATCAAGAGCAAAAAAAGATGACTCCAAGCCATGCTAGCGAGCTCTACCTACAGCCACTCGGAAGAGCAGTCGTCCGGCCGACGGTATCAATTGCGTAGGACCAATTCGAGACGAGTCCTAAAGCGAGCACGAAGCGGCAGGCCGGAGGACTCCACATTCCGGCTCTGCCTGTAGTGAGCGGCGTTAACTACTGTGCAGCGTGTTTGAGGTACCAGTGCTGTGTCGCATCCAAAGAAGCCGCAAAAACTCCAAGGATTTCATTTATATCCTTCTCCGTTGAGATCAACGGAGGACAGAATGCCAATGCATCTCCCATGACTCGGTTGATCATTCCGCGCTCCTGGGCCTGAGAGGACAGATACCGCCCGAGTCTGCCAACAGCCTCAAAAGGCTCTTTTGTGTGCCGGTCGGCTACCAACTCAACGGCAGCAATCAACCCCACACCACGAACCTCCCCAACCATTGAATGATCAGCAAACTGCTGAAGCCCTTTGCGAAGGATAATCCCCATTTCAGCAGCATGCTGAACCAGGCCCTCCTCTTCGATAATTTTAAGATTCTCTAGGGCGACTGCAGTAGCTACCGGGTGCCCGCTACCAGTGAAGCCATGACCTAAGGTGCCAATCGACTGGCTCTGGTCGGCAATACCTTGGTAAACGGCATCGTTAATCAATATGGCTGCAATGGGCTGATAGGAGGACGACAGCTGTTTGGATACAACCATGACGTCTGGTTTGATATCAAAAGTTTCGCAACCGAACATATTGCCGGTTCGACCGAAACCGCAGATGACCTCGTCCGCGACAATCAAGACGTCATGCTTGCGGCACACCTTCTGGATCTTTTCCCAGTAAGTTTTCGGCGGAACGATCACCCCCCCTGCGCCCATCAGCGGTTCGCCATAAAACGCTGCGACCGTCTCAGGGCCTTCCTTGATGATCAGATCATCCAGTTCTCGGGCGAGGCGATCGGCGAACTGCTCTTCTGTTTCACCCGCTCGACCATATCGGTAAAAGTGCGGGCAGCTGACATGCAGGAAGCCCGGCAGGGGAACGTCAAAACCGCGCTGATTTGCCGGCAGCCCAGTGAGGCTCGCACTTATGGTAGTGGTACCGTGATATGCGTTCTGCCGACTGATGAACTTTTTCTTGGCGGGGTTGCCCAGAGCATTGTTCCGGTACCACAAAAGCTTAACTACCGTGTCGTTTGCCTCAGAGCCGGAGTTGGTGAAAAACACTTTGCTCATCGGCACCGGAGCCATCTCCACCAATTTTTCGGCGAGCTCAATGCTGGGACGGTGTGCCTTACTGGAAAACACGTGATAGAACGGTAGTGTACGTAGTTGCTTTTCGGCAGCCTCTATCAGCCGTTGGTTGCTGAAACCAAGCGCTACACTCCATAGCCCTGACATCGCCTCGATGTATCGCTTATTTTGGTTGTCATATACATGAACTCCTTCTCCACGCTCGATGATGAGGGGGCCATCCGCTTCATGAAGTCGAGCATCCGTATAAGGGTGGAGGTGATTTTCAACATCTTTTTGTGCAAGCAAATCCGTCATGATTTTACCTCGAAGTGAAAGAGGATTCGTTAAACCAAGGGCTGTGTAGAAACCCAAATTAAATACCCAGGCAACCGCACCAGGCTCCACAGCTACAACAGCTAACTGTCGCCAATAGCCATGGAGTAAAAAGCGGCATAAACACCGTAATCGGTGTCCGGACTTACTTGACCAATTCAGGCTCGCCTACAGGTTGTGCGCTAAACCTGTGGGCGAGCCCGCTCGGGGAAAGGACTTTAGGGTTGTTGCCAAAAATCCGGATCAGAAGTAATAACCGATGTTCATGTACAACTGGTTTTCCCACTGATCACTACCACCAGCCCCCAGACTCTGGGTGAGGCTGCTGCCACCGATGACCGGATCATTCTTGCCGTACAACCATTCCGTGGCGATCCACAGTTTGCTGAGGGAGAACGAGGTGCCGAAAATCATCCGTTGCGAGGTCTTGAAATCGTCTGCGGATTTATCGAAGGCGCTGTAGTTGGCGTACAGCTGCACACCGCTGATCTGATCGAACAGGTACTTGCCGCCAACGTCGTAGCTCACATCCGCCACGTACAAGTTGCCGCGACTGGCGACGTTGTAAGTGGCGTCGTAACCGCCGAAAGTCACCAGTTCATCAGTGCCGGGGTTGCGCGGTGACATCTGCTGTCGCGCAGCTTGCAGTTGCACGCCCCATGGTCCGTTTTTACCGATGTAGTGCACCGCCACGGCATTGCGCCGGCCGTCGTTGTTGGTGTCGCGGTTCTCCAGGGATGAGGTCAGGCCAGAAATCCCGACTTCGGACTTCCACGGCCCCAGGTCCAGCGCCTTGGCCACCCGCAGTACCAAGGTGTTGCGTTCCTGGTTGTTGCTGCTGTCGATGACATAGCTGTCCGCTTCAGAGACAACGCTGGAGTAGGTTTCCCCCTTACTCGTACCTTTGCCCTGCGAGGCCGGGCGAAGGTAGTACCCAGCCTGGATGTTCCAGTCACCGCTTTGCTGGATGTACTTTGCGCCCAGTTCTTCCAAGTCTTCCAGCCCCACGACGTTGCCCAGGGTTTGATAAAACGTGCTGCCGAAGTACGGCTGCAAACCGAACGGTACTTGGTTCAGGCCGACTTGGACCTGCTGGTCGGGGTTGAACTTGTAGCCGATCCAGGCGAACTCGGCGAACTGGACGTCCCCGACGTTTTCTGTGTACTGGTAAGGGTAGGCTCGGCCGTAGAAACGGTACTTGACCTGGCCGATCCAAGCGTCGGAGTTATACTTGGCGGAAAGGATCACGGTATCAAAGTTGAACTTCTGGATATCGCGATCCGGGTCATAGTCCCAACGCGCCCGGACAGCGCCACCGAGATCGAGATTGTCGGTGACCTGGACCGCCTGCGCGTGGATGGAAAGTGCACCCGACAGCGCCAGCGGGATCAATGAGCGCAAGGCCCGAGTGGTGTTCAATTTCATGGTCGCTCCGTCTTTAAGTTTTATTTTTGGCAACAACCATCCCGGCCACGGCAAAGCGCGGTCTGGATGAAATAGGTATGGCCCGCCGAGACTGAAGCTGGAACAGCGTCCAGGTGCTAGCGGGCTAAACGCTGTTTAAGAAGCCGCAGTCGTTTAAACTTCGGCGTCAGTTGCGTTGAAGTTCTTCAACTACAGCGGCACAAGCACGGAAGGTATCCAACGTCCACTCCGGATTGATGAAGTCCGGCCAGCTGGAAAGCTTTACGATCGCCACTTCAGCAGCCGGATCCCAATAGATACTCTGACCAAATACTCCGCGCGCCGAGTAGGTGCCTTGCTCACTGTCCAATACCCAGCACTGATTACTGTAAGCCGCGGTCGGAAAGTGCTTGGTGTAGTAGCCGTATAGGACTTCAAAAGCGGGTGTGGAACCACGTCCGCATGCACGCACAAACGTCTCTGGGACGATCTGCTGGCTATTGAAATGTCCACCCTGCAAATACATCTGGGCAAAACGCCCGAGATCACGCAGCGTGGCGCTCATCCCGCCGTCGGCCAATGCAGTTCCAACACAATCGAGGGTGATATTCGCGTCTTGCTCTGCCCCTAGTCTTGACCAGATCTCCCGACTCAGCAAAACGGGGAGCCGCTCGCCGCAGGCCCGCTCACAGACCCAGGCCAACATGTCGGTATCCACCGAGCGATACTCGAAGAACTGATCATGCTCACGATCTTTACTCAGCGATTTCAACAAACCGTAAATGCTGTCAGGAGACTCTCGCTCTCCCCGTTCACGCCAACCCGAGGCGATATCCAACTGGATGAATTCAGCATCTGGATCGGTGTAGTCCTCCCTGAATCTCACGCCCGTTCGCATATCCAGCAGATCCTGCACGCGGGCGTCGCCGTAGCCGCTTGCCGACAGCTCGGGCACATAGTGGCTGACATGCGCTTGGGGATCGATTTTGCCCTGGCCTATCAACCTGCCGACCAGGCTGCCGACGACGGTCTTGGAGACCGATTGCAGCAGATGCAACGTGTGCGGCTGCATGCCGTTGAAATACTGCTCCGAAACCACCTTGCCTTGATGAAGTACCAAGAAACCATCGGTGTAGCTGTCGGTCAGGAAAGTCGCCAGATCGGTTTGTCCGCCGTCGACCCGCTGGAACGTGACATTGTCCAGGGAGCGTTCATTGCGCTTGAATTCACTGACCGGTCCGGGACCGCGATGAATGGCTGCCACCGGAAACAGCTGGCTCATATGCTGGAAAGACCAACGGTTATACGGCGGACTGTCCCAATTATGCTGACGGACCTGCTTTTCCTGGGGTGGCGGATAGCCCTGCATCAGCCTTAGGTCCTGATAACCAATACCAGGAGCGGTCATGTCGTTTTTATTGTACATAGGGGTCAGTTCTCATCGTTCAGAGGGTGGTGGCAAGAAAAGCGGTGGCCGTGATCCTCGATCTCGGCTGGCACCTCTCGGCGACAACGATCGCTAGCCCTCGGGCAACGGGGCGCGAAATGGCACCCGGTAGGCCTGTTCAAGGGGCTCGGGATCTCGCCGCTGAGGATTTGCAACTGGTCACGGCGTTCCGGGTCGATGGAGGGCACTGAATCGAGCAGAGCACGGGTGTAGGGATGACGCGGTCGACCGAACACCTGCCCCACAGGCCCGGCCTCGACGATGCGCCCCAAGTACATCACCAGCACCTGCTGCGCCAGGTACTCGACCGTCGCAAGATCGTGGCTGATAAACAGGTAGCTCAGTCCATTATCGGTCTGCAGCGTCTTGAGCAATTGCAGCACTTGGGCCTGGACCGACACGTCGAGCGCCGCCGTAGGCTCATCAAGGATCAGCAGTTTAGACTCCAGCGCCAAGGCCCGGGCGATAGCGATACGCTGCAACTGGCCTCCAGAAAATTCATGGGGATAGCGCTCCATGTGTTCCTCGCCCATTCCAACATTTCCCAACAGCGAAAGGATGCGCGCGTGCAAGGCGCTGCCGCGTAAACCAAAGGCAACCTTCAGCGGCTCGGCAACAATCGCCTTGATTGTCATTTTTGGATTCAGCGAGGCGTAGGGATTCTGGAACACCATGCTCAAGCTTCTGCCCCGCGCCCTGGCATCAGTCGGCAGCGGCCGACCTTCGACCAGAATCTGCCCACTGTCGGCTGGCAGCAGACCGAGCAAGGTCGCGGCAACCGTACTTTTGCCACAACCGGATTCCCCCACCAGCGCGACCGTCTCACCGGCCTGCACCTCCAGGCTGATGTGGTCGATGGCGGTCACCAGGCCGTCGCGGCTGGCGTAGGTCTTGTGCAGCTGAGTGACGCTCAGCAGTGCGGGCTGTTTGTTGTTATTCATAGCCGTTTACCTTTCAAAGAAGCCTCACACCTTGACCAACGTGTTGTGACAAGCCGCCCAGTGTCCCTCGCCGATCTCTACCCTCGGCGCAGCCTGAACGCATCGTCCAGTGGCGCGTTCACAGCGTGGATTGAAGGCGCAGCCTGCCGGAGGAGCCGCCATGTTCGGCACCTGCCCGGGGATGAAGCCCAGGGGCTGGGATCCCTGCCCCAACTTTGGCACGGTGCCCATCAATTTCAGGGTGTAGGGGTGTGCTGGTCGCTTGAACACCTGGCCCACCGGACCGCTCTCCACCACTTCGCCGGCATACATCACCGCCACCCGGTCACAGAGCGAAGCCACGACGCCAAGGTTGTGGGTGATAAACAGAATCGCAAGGTCCTGCTCCTGCGCCAGCTTGCGCAGCAGGGCGATGATTTGAGCCTGCACGGTGACGTCCAGCGCCGTGGTCGGCTCATCGGCGATCAGCAGTTTCGGTCGGCAGGCCAGCGCCATGGCAATCACCACTCGTTGCAACTGGCCGCCGGACATCTGGTGCGGATACTTGCCTAGCGCCAGATAAGGATCGGGCATGCTCACCGCCTCCAGCGAGCTCAGCGCCTCGGCGCGAATCTGGGCCTTGCTCAGTTGCCGATGGCAACCGATGACATCGAACATCTGTCGTCCGACCGTGAAGAACGGGTTGAGCGCCTTCATCGGATTCTGAAAGATCATCGCCGCCCCTCCGCCGCGCAAATCCGCTAGCTGCGATACCGACGCACCGTTGACCTGCTGTCCGGCGACCTTGACACTGCCGCCCAGCCGAGCGGCCTCAGGCATCAATCCAAGGCAGGACATGGCCGTCATGGACTTGCCCGAGCCCGACTCCCCGACCAACCCGAGGATCTCACCGCGCCTGACCTTGAGGTCGATGCCGCGTACGGCCTTCACGGTTTTGAACAAACCTGGGAAAGACACCGTCAGCCCTTCCACTTCCAGCACCAGGTCTTGAGCTGCATCGTTATTCGAAGCGGCGAGCTGTTCGAGCGTAGAAGGTTGCAAGGATTCGTTAATCATCAGCGCGTCCCCTTCTTTGGATCGAGCACATCGCGCAGCCCATCACCCACCAGGTTGACGGCCAGCACCAGGACAAAAATCGCCACGCCGGGAAACAGCACCGTCCAGGGATTTTCGAGCAATTGCGAGCGCGACGCCGCGGCCATCAGCCCCCACTCCACCATGGGCGGTTTGGCCCCCAGCCCGATAAAGCTCAGCGAGGCAGCAGCGAGAATGGTGTAGCCAAAGTCCATGGAGCCCTGCACGATCAACGGTGTGGTGGAATTGGGCAGTACATGGCGAAGCAAGATGCGGCAGTGACTGACGCCCATGGAACGAGCGGCATGGATATAGGTCTCCGAGCGAACCCGTACTACCGCGCCACGCATGATCCTCGCGTACCAAGGGAACCACGAGATTGCGAGCGCCAGCATGGCGTTGGCCAAGCCCGATCCCAGCGCAGCGGTAATAGCGATCGGCAACAACAGCGGTGGAAAGGCCAGAAACACGTCTGAGACGCGCATCAGCAGCGTATCGATTCGACCGCCGAAGTAGCCGGAAACAAGCCCGATCGGAATTCCGATCAGCATCGCGATCAACGTCACGCTCACTCCAATGATCAGCGAGGTGCGTGCGCCATAAAGCACCCGAGAAAGAATGTCGCGACCAAACTCGTCCGTGCCCATCCAGTGTGCCCAGTTGGGCGCCATTAATTTTTGGGAAAAGACAATCTTGTTCGGTTCATAAGGCGCGAGCCAGGGGGCGAAGATGGCCGCCAGGATGATCAGCAGCAATAACAGCGCGCCGAATACAAACAACTTGTTATCGCAGGCAAACGCCAGGGCCTTGATGCGCCATGAGGGGGCTCGCGAGGGCATGGCCAGGGATACGTCTTGGATACTCATTGGACTCGCAACCTCGGATCAACAAGGTGATACAACAGATCAACAATCAGGTTGATCGACAGATAGGTCGTGGCCAGCACCAGGGTGGCCCCCATCACGGCGGGAAAATCATTCTGGGCAATCGAAAACACCACGAAGCCGCCCAGACCGGGCCAATCGAAAACGAATTCGACAACGACTGCGCCTCCAAGCAGGTAGCCGAAGGTCAGGCCCACCACGGTCAGGAGCGGGATCATTGTCGCCTTCAAGGCATAGGCATAATGGATACGCCACTTGGGTACGCCGTAAGAAACGGCCGTACGGATGTACTCTTCGGAGAGCACCTCGACCATCATGTTGCGCGTGATACGGGTGACAGTGGCTAACGTCACGACCACCAGGGTGAGCACCGGTAGCGCCAGGTGTTTGATGGAGCTCCAAAGTGCTCCGAAATTGCCGGCCAGCAGCGTGTCGATCAAGTAAAAACCGGTCACACGCTCGAAGGGGCTATCGAGGAGAATGGAGGCATCGATACGTCCTTGCAGGGGCAACCAATTGAGCTTGCCGTAGAACAGCAATTGCAAGCCCATGGCCAGGATGAATACGGGAAATGCCGTCCCGGCAATGGACCCCGCTCGTGACACATTGTCGACCACTGAGTTCTGCCGCGCCGCCGAGATGACACCGATAGGCACCCCGAGCAGCACCACCCAGAACATCGCAAGGAATGTCAGTTCAAACGTCGCGCCTACCCGCCTGATGACCTCCTCCGCCACCGGCCGCCCGGTGCGCAAACTGGTGCCAAAATCACCCTGGAGAAGATCGCCAATGTAATTGAAGTATTGGATAGGCAGAGGTTTATCCAACCCCAGTTTTTCCCGCGCGACGGCTATCTGCTCCGTCGTGGGATGGTTCCCCAGCATCATCTCTATCGGAGAACCGGGAAGAGCTCGGCTCAAAACGAAGGTGATAGTCAACACACCCAAAAGAATGAAGAACATGACTATCAATCGCTGAGCTATATACTTCGCCATTTATACTACCTTTTGTGGCTAATAAACTTGACCCTGACTTCTTACGCCCAGCATAAATCCTCAAAAGCGAATTAACTTTTGAGGAATGACCAAGCCAATCAACCAACTATCGGATTACAGGGCAAATTAGGCATTACACCTATAACTTCATCGAGAACAACTCAGCATTCAACGATTTAAGTTGTAGTAGAGAATCGCCTCATAAGCCGGATTCAGGCTCTTTTCTATGCCCTTGATGTCTTTGCGGGAAACACGTATCTGCTGCACGTCTGCGTACCAGATCGCCGGGGCGTCCTTCGCCAGTATCTGCTGGGCCTGCTGGTACTTTTCAGTGGACTGAGCCCGATCACTGCCTTCTAACGCCGCCGCCTCTTCGATCAACTGATCAAAACTTGGATTGCTGTAATGAGACAGATTGAACAGCGTCGTTTTCTCTGTATGAAATTCACTGAATAGCCAATCACTCGGCGTCGGATACGTCGGCCACCAAGCCATGGATTGCAGGTTGGGAGCAGTTTCCAGCTTCTTCGCCTTATCCCAGATCACACCCCACTCTCCGGGGCGTAATTCCACTTCCACGCCAACCTGAGACGCCGTTGCCTGGAACAGCTCAGCGGCGTTTGCATAGATGCCACTGATGTACTGCATCGAGACCTTCCAGTCCTGCTTGGGCACACCAGAGGCTTCCAATAATTGTCGGGCTTTCTCCAGATCGTAAGAAGCCATGGGCACGCTGGCATGCCCCCAGATGCTACTGGGCAAAGGTCCCTTGGGGACACTGCCGTAGCCATGCAGAATATCGTTGGTGACACCTTCATAGTCCCAGAGATATTGCAGCGCCTGACGAAATGCCACGTTATCCGTAGGGTACTTCTGGGTATTGATCAAGAACTGGAAGTTCTTCCACGAAGGCGCGGTGCTCACCTTGATGGCGGGGTTCTCTCCCAACACCTTGAGCTGATCAAGAGGGATATCCCAAGCGACACCGGCCTCGCCATTCTTGATCATCTGGGTACGAGTCGAGGCTTCGGACACGACTTTCACGATGACCCGATCGAATTGCCCTTCTTTCCAGCCCCCCCAGTAGCCATCGAAACGTTCAAGCACCACTTGCTGGCCCTGTTCGACCTGCCCAAGCCTATAGGGACCGGTACCGATAGCGTTGGGAGCCATCATCCAGTCATGCCCCTTATCCACCGCCGCCGGGGCAATGATATAAGCAGCGTATTGACCTGCCGCGATCAGATTGGCCGGAGTGGGATTCTGGAACTTGAGCACCACGGTGTCATCAGCGACGACCTCGATGGAATCCAGCGCTTTCCATACATACGCAGCGCCTTGTTTTAGCGCTTTGACGTAGTCAATGGATTTTTTGACCGCCGCGGCGTTGAAGGGCGAACCGTCATGAAATTTAACACCGTGCCGCAGCTTGAAGGCCCAGGTCTTGCCGTTGTCGCTGCTTTCCCAAGACGTGGCGAGCCCAGGGGAAAATTCCTCGGCACTGCCGGGCGCGTTATAGACGAGAAGTGTCTCGTAGATATTGCCCAGCACTCGCACCTCTTCCGAAAAAGCCGAGGCCGGGTCCCAATCCTTGAAAGAGGCCCGATCAGCGACAACCAAGGTATTGTTTGCCGCACACACCAAGCCACTGGTCAACGGTGCAGAAACGGACAGCACCATCAACCCTGCCATCAATGTTCTTTTGAAGTTCATCGGTGTTCCTCTTATTTTTATGATGGGCGCAGCGGGTCACTTGCACAAACAGGCAGTAATCCAACTGGAATAAACGACAAGACGGGCCGTTCGTAAAACTGCCTGTTAAGCGGTGTGACCCATTATTCATCTGCCTCACGGCCAGCTCAATTTCGCGAGCGCTAAAAAAATAACGCCTGATGACGCTTGAAAGCGTCACCTAGCGTCTATTTTTAAAGCTGAGTCAGAACAACGGCGGAACGAGGTTGAACTCACCCTCGGATGGGCGAATCAGCAGCCGCGCCCTCACCTCGCTGGGGATTTCAGGGGAATCAATCGGGAAGCAGCTGCAACTGGAGAGTGCGTTACGCAGATCAATCGACTCGCCCAGATGTTCAAACACAATCTGAGCACCAAAAGGACGGCGAAAATTGTCGCCCGATACGCCGAGCACCAAGCCATTGAGAAAGCGGAAACGACTGCGATAGGAGGGGTAAAGCGCCGACCAGATATAGCCTCGAGACGATAGGTACTCACGCTCGACGATGTAAATCAAATCGGATGAAGCAAAGCAGAACCCCCGATATTTATTGATGCCAAAACTCTTCAGTTGGTCATCACCTAACCTCATTCGTTCGTAGGTTTTGCTGAGGATCTTGTTGCCGGAACGGGACAAGCGGGTAATCGACTTAATGACTTCGCCAGACCCGGAGGGCGACATCAAATAGACAAAGTAGTAACCCTGATACTTCGACAGCGCCTGTGCGGAGCTTGGAAAAAAATCGGCCGGTACCGCGCTGTCCGGCTCGCGCGCCGCGCGCTGCCTGCTGAGCAAAGCCCGGAAGGACTCATGTTCGGAGAAGATCTCGTCCTCATCTACCCCAAAAAAGGCGCATATCTTACGAAGGGTGAAGAGCGAGGGAGCCGCCTGCGCGCCCAAGTATTTGTTGAACTGCTGGCGGTTGATATCGAGGGAGCGGCACACCATCGCCACCGACTTATAGTACCCGCAGAGAAGGCGCAGGTTTTGACTGAAATCCTGCATCGACCGGGGTGAATTGGAACTCACCATTAAAATATTCCTAACGCCACCATTGACAACACACTGGACTGATCGTCGCTTGGATCAGGGCCTCAGAGCTTGGCCTTGCCAACCCGTGATTCGTCCGAGCATCAGCCCGACCATAGCGCCTGGCCGGAGGAGTATCCAACAAATACACGCCACGGTGTTTGTTTGATCACGTTGAGAATGCTCCAACTGACAACCAAGCAGTAAACCGTCGTCAGTAACACGCCTTTGCTTTGCGTCACGCCCCCTGGTCTGCATCGTCCCGCCTTTGACCATGTTTTTGCGCGATACCTACCAGCACGAATACCGATTGGTTTGCGGGATATCCACGGCCTTATATTTGGGTGTTGAAAAACAATCAGATGAATAACGACGCACTAAAGTGCATTTAAGTCAAAGATCCGTTAACCCTGCCAATAGCGAGAACGCCTCATGATCAAAATCCTAGCCGCTGTACGCAGAAAACCAGGAATGACGCATGCCGAGTTTATAAACTATGTAGAGCACACCCACGGAGAAATCGCTAAAGCCAAACCGTTAGGCGTCAAACGGTACGTGCAGAACCATGTCATCGACGCGGCTTTCGGGGTTGACGCCGACAGTGCCTACGCACAGTCCTTCCACAAAGACTCCATTACGGAGCTGTTTTTTGAAGACGTGCCAGGCTTGATTCGCACCTTCAGCGATCCCTATACCCAGCAAACCGTGGGCCCTGATGCAAAGAACTTCGCTGACCTTTCCGAGCAGCTCGCTCAATTGATGGATGAAGCGGAGACGGCTAGCACCGCTACAGCGCCTCTCCCATGGAAAGTGATGATCCTGCTGAAGAAAAATCCATCCATGGCGCTCGATCGTTTTTTCGACGCTTGGGACGCAGCTCACGAGAGCATTACCCGCGAACAGCCCGACTTCCAGAACGCCCTACGCCGGTATGTTCGCTCCCGGTATCTGCCCGAGGGTGACAAGGTGACGGCCTATTTCGGGCCAAACATCGCCGTATACGAAGGCGCCTCTAGCCTGTGGTTTGAAAATGAAGCGGATTTTTCGACCTTTCGGCAGTATCAGCGAGCGCTGTTTCAAAAACTTGCCGAGGACGGCGTGGCGCTGACGTCGGCGTCTTTTTTCGCTTACGTCAAAGAGGTCGTTATTTTCGATCACTGCTCCTAACGACCAGAAGCGCGACCCTTCTCATCCAGCAGGGTCGCAATCAATCAGATAGGCTCAGCCAGCGTCGCAGTGGACTCACGCATGATCTGCGCATGCTCTTCCTTGTCCCCGCCACTTTTCTCTATCTCGCACAGACGCGCGGAGTTCTCGACCACGAGTTGGCAACGCTCCCAGCGCCGCGTTTCGAACCGGCTCAGGGCCGTCTGTAGATTGCTATTGCCGAGCAACTCTTCGGCAAGCACGATGGCGCTCTCAATACCGATGCCAGCCCCGGAAGCCAGGTGCGGTGTGGTGGCATGCACCGTGTCTCCGATCAGCACGATTCGGCCCTTGTGCCAGGGCAACGGCACCAACAGATTGGACAGCGGACGATAGTCGATATTGGCGTCCGCCTCGTACAGTTGCGGCACCAGCGTTTGCAGGATCGGGGCTGGGAACTCACTCAACAGGCGCGCCATTTCACCCGGCCAACTGGCCGGGTCGATCCACTCGGAAAACTCGCGGCTTTCCATGAGGAACATGTACATGTGCGTTTCGGAGATTGGATTGACGCCAACCTTGGTGCTACCCAGCCAATGAGTGGGGCGCACGATTTCCGGCGGACGCTTCAGCACCGCGCGCCAGACGCTCTGATGAATGGGTTTTGGCGAGGGTGCTTCCGGGAAAAACTCCTTTCGCGTGCGCGAATGCACGCCGTCAGCGGCGACGACCAGGTCATAGCGTTCAGTGGTCCCGTCGGTGAAAGACACATCAATGCCATCATCAAGCTCGATGACGCTGTCGTAGGTGATGCCCAGGCGCACACGGGTCCCCACTTCCCGCGTCCTGTCGGCAAATATTCGAGCCAGTACCGGGCGCAGGATGCCGCCACCACAGGGAATCGGCTTATCGCTGACCGGCGGTCGAAGCGCCAATTGCACGATCAGGTCGCCCACCGGTGAAAACACATCGAAATTGGTCGACAGGTACCCTTCCCCGGCGACCCTTTCCAAAATCCCAACCGTATCAAGCGCTCGCAGCGTGGGCCCACTGAGCGTAATCCCCGCTCCCAAAGGACACCACAATGGATCGATTTCGACGAGGTCCACTTCGACGCCCTGGCGGGCGAGCTGGATAGCCGCGGTCATACCGGAGAACCCTCCCCCGATCACCAGGACCTTGTTGACTGCTGCAATCATCACGCTCTCCTAGTTATTCTTATTCACTCGGGTAGACATTGCATGGCGCACCAACGAGCGCTGCGGCGTCATTGCGTCAATGCCGCAGCAACATGGAATGCCGACGAAAAATGCCGGATCAGCCACGAGACTATCGAATCGGCTATCAGGGCTGAAATCGCTTTGCACAATCCGAGGTATCGCTGGCGGCGATGGGTCGCGCAGGTAAGCCGGGGGCATTGCTCGGAGTGCCTGTCTTTGCGGCAGAACAAATACAAAAGCCGATGAACGACGGCTCACACGAACCGCCGTCCACCGGCCTTTAACGACGGTTGTTTACACGCTTTCCAAGCCATCCCAGCAGAGGTATTTAACCTCTAGGAACTCGTCTATTCCCAGGTGAGATCCCTCTCGCCCAAGACCGCTCTGCTTCACGCCACCGAAAGGTGCGACCTCATTCGAGATCAGGCCACAGTTGATCCCCACCATGCCCGACTCGATGCGCGCGGCGTTGCGCCAGATACGCGCCGCGTCACGGCTGAACAGATACGCGGCCAGGCCAAACTCGCTGTCGTTGGCCATGGCAATGGCTTGGTCATCGGTGTCGAAACGCACCAGCGGCATGACCGGGCCGAAGATCTCCTCACGAGCAACCCGCATCCCATGGGTCACATCAGCCAACAAGGTGGGCTCGAAGAAACACCCGCCCAGCGCATGGGGCTTGCCGCCAGACAGCAGTCGAGCGCCTTGGGCCAGCGCATCATCAACCAGCGCCTGGGATTTCCGTACCGCCGCGTCATCGATCAGCGGCCCGACCTGTACACCCGGCTCCAGACCATTTCCCACTTTCAGGCGTGCCATGCGCTCAACAATGCGCTCGGCCAATGCGTCATAAACCCCGGACTGCACCAGCACCCGATTCGCGCCGATACAGGACTGCCCACCGTTGCGAAACTTGGCCAGCATCACACCGTCAGCCGCCGCATCCAGATCAGCATCGTCGAAGACAATGAACGGGGCGTTGCCGCCCAACTCCATGGAACATTTCTTGACCGTCTGCGCCGCTTGCGTCAGCAGCAGCCGGCCCACTTCCGTGGACCCCGTGAAGGTGAGCTTGCGCACCAGCGGGTTGGACGTGAGCTCACCGGCAATGTCGCGGGTGTCATTGCCGGTAATCACACTGAAAACACCCGCCGGTACCCCCGCGCGCAGGGCGAGCTCGGCGAGTGCCAGCGCGGTCAGCGGTGTCTGGCTGGCCGGTTTCACCACCATCGTGCAACCGGCCGCGAGGGCCGGAGCGGCCTTGCGAGTGATCATCGCAGCGGGGAAATTCCAGGGCGTGATCGCGGCGCAAACCCCGATGGGTTCACGCAGGACCACAATGCGCTGAGTGTCCTTTACGCCCGGAATCAGATCACCGCGCACCCGTGTAGCTTCCTCGCCAAACCAGCGCACAAAAGACGCCGCGTAATCGACTTCACCACGCGCCTCCTCCAGGGGCTTGCCCTCCTCCAAGGTAATCAGCGTGGCAATGTCCTCCCGATGTTCAACCATCAGCTCATACCAACGGCGCAACACCTCGCCACGGCGTTTGGCCGTCAGGCGACGCCATGGGCCAAAGGCCTCATGCGCCGCGTCGATGGCGTGCCGGACTTCAGTTTCACGGCAGCGCGGCAACTCGGCCAGTACCGTTTGGTCCACCGGATTACGCAGCGTGTAGTGACCGTGCGGCGTCTCGGCCAGCCACTCACCGGCGATATAGGCACCGTCACGCCACAGCGTAGGATCCTTAAGTAAATGCTTCACTGTGCAATCCTCCCGATCAGCACGGATGACGCCCGATCATGAAGGCGCTGTCAGGATCCGAAGTCACCGGCAACCCCGACGCGACCAACCCTTGACGCAGCGACTTCATGAAGCGATCCGGCACACGCATCGCCGGGGCACGCAATGGACCGCCATTGAAGCCGGCGAGCCAATCCTGGTATTTCCACATCGTGCGGTTGAGCACACCGGTACCGCCGGCATAGCTTTGCGCGGCGGCGCCGTTGGCGCTGCGGGCCGGATTGACCTTCCAGTACAGTTCCATCGCCTCTTCAAAGCGGCCCGTGCGGGCCAGTTCGAACGCTTTCGGGTAGTAGTCGCTCATCCAGGCGGTGTTGCTGGTGCCGGAAAACTGCAACTTCATCAGGCTCATCAAGGGGATTGCGTCGCCTTCGATCGGGCAACTGATCACCACCTGGTCACGGAAGTGGTAATACATCTCGCAAATGCCCGCCGGCAGCGGGAACCCTTGCTCGGACTTGATGGCCGCGATATTCGGGCAATCGGCCAACAGCCGACTGACCAACTCCAAGGACATCCCTGCCGGATGCACGCGCTCAAAGCCCCAGAGCGGAATCGGGAAGAGCATGACGGCGAGGTCCGTCGCGTCACAGAACGACTTGGTGTAGGCGTAGATTTCCTGCTCGCTGGTCGGCCAGAACTGTGGCGGATAGGAGAGCAGGACGATGTCGGCACCGGCATTCTCGGCGAGCTTCACCGCCTCGATATTCTCGGCAAGCGTGCCAAAGGCCGCATGGAAAAACAGGATCAGGTCTTTCCCTGACTCACGGGCCCAGGCAGTGAACTGGGCATTCTCCTGGATAGAAATCGCCAGTTCGCTGCACAGCAACGTAGCGCTGTAGCCCAGGCCAACCGTATGTTCGATGTCGTGGCGTATGCCACGTTCGTTGAGTCGCTTCAGATCGGCGCTGAAACTTGGGATGGTGACCGCCGAGCAGCCCACCAGGTTTTCCCGCGCCCAGGCACGGGCATCCGCTTTCTTGTATGTGGCCATGATGATTTTCCTTCGAACAGTGGAGGGGTTATTTCGAGACAGGGACAATGCTGGCAGGCAGCTCGATGCCGAGGCCTTGTTGCCTGGCGCGCTCGTATAGCGCTTGCGCGATGACGACGTCCTGCAGCGCCGAGCCCACCGACTTGTAGAGGACGATGTCGCTTGTGTTCTGGCGCGGGGTGACACGACCCGCGACGAGGTCCGACAGCGCGACCAATTTGTCGGCGACATAAACGCCGGCACTGATCGCCGCAATGGCGTCCCCCGTATCGTGGAGAACCTCCTGCGGCATATCGGCGACGATGCAGACGGCTCGTTCCATCGTGACCGGGTCAACTTCCCTTTGCTCAGGCAAGGTGGAACCCAACGACACGACCGTAGCGCCCGGGCAAAGCCAGGCGCCTCGCAGCACCGGAGATTCGTCACGGCTGCGTGCGGCACAAATCACCACATCGCAGTCCTGCACAGCTTCTTGCGCGCTGGTCACCGCTTGGATATCCAGCCCGGGTCTGAAGCTCTCGGCAAAACGCTCGCGGCTAGCGGGCGTTGGACTGAATACCCGGACATGCGCCACATCGCGCACGGACTTGAGGCAGTCCAATGCGCCACGGGCCTCAAACCCCGAGCCAATCACCCCCACCCGCAGCGCGCGCTTGGGCGCCAGTAAATCGACTGCCAGCGCAGCGGTTGCCGCGGTGCGCAAACCTGTCACCCGGTTGCCGTCGATCAGGGCACTGAGCGCCATGGTTTTCTGATCGAACAACGCAATCAGGTAGCTGGCGCAGCGCGCCCGCATGGAGGCTGCGATCAACTTGCAGCCCATATGGCCGCCAGCCGGAGGTACGGCAGTCAAACTGCGCAGCCAGATGCCATCGCCCCGGGCCATGGAGCGAGGCGGCACCATGGCATCCGATGCAGGGCGTGCATACGCCTCGGCGAGCGCGGCGACGGCGGTGCTCCAGTCGGCGAGCGAGGCCACATCGGCGTCACTGAGAAAAAGCGTCGGGGCAATGACTTGGAGTTCTTGGGCGTGATGCATGGCGCAAACCTCGCAATCGGGGATCAGTCGTTGGTTGACTGACACCCTACGAGGCGCGCCCCCCACCGAATACTGCTGGGGATGCAAAGCAGCTATCGCTTAAATCGATGGCATGGACAGATTGCAAATCAGCCGTCGCACTTCACGGGAAGCACGGGTCAAGGGGCGCCGGGGCGATTCGACCAGCACGACAAAGCGCTCTAACACGGGCTCTATAATGCGCGATGAAATAAGTCGGTGATCCAGCGAGCCCGGCAACACCGAGGCAATCGCATAGCCTCCGCCGGCCGCGACGACTTCGTACTGTAGCTGGACCGAGTCGGCTTCCACAGCCACGCACAGTTCCACGCCTTGCTCCGCAGCCAAATGATCGAGCCTGGCCCTCAGCAGATGCGGCCGCCCAGGCACGACCAATGGCAACCCAGATAGATTTTCCAGTGCAATATCTCGATTGCCGAACAGCGGATCGGCGGCGGGTCCGACCAGGTGCAGCGGTAGCCTGGCCAACAGATGAGCTTGGCCGATGCTCGCCTCGCTCTCGCGCAGCACCAGCGCCATATCCAGACGACCATCGTGCAACTGCTCTTCGAGCTGAGCACTCGCGCCTTCGATCAGGTGCAACCTCACCCCTGGCATCTGGGCACGCACCGCAGCAAAAAGCGTCCCCGCAAACCGACGCACCGCGGAAGGCAACATGCCCACGACCACCTCCCCCACCGGTTTGCCTCGCAGGTTGCGAATGTCATCGGCAAGGCTTTCAGCGTTCGCCAAAAGCGCCGATATACAGGGCAACAACTGCTCGCCAAATTCGGTCAGGACCACCCCGCGCCCGGTACGATGAAACAGCCGCTCCCCACATTGCGATTCAAGCAACGCAATGTTGCGACTCACCATGGACTGCGGCATGTCCAGCAGTACGGCCGCTTTGCTCAGGCTGCCAGCCGCCACGACCCGGACGAACAAGGTCCAGCGCGCATCGATTATTGTCAGAGCGGATGCCGGAGAGGGCGAGGCGTTGTCAGGCCTATCGACGCTCGTCATGTCATCAGCTCCTGGCGGGCCTGATGCAAGTATTCGCGACTGTCTTGAAGGTGCAGGCGCATCGCAGCGCGTGCGCATTCTGTGTCCTGATGGAAGATCGCCTGGTAAATCTGTTCGTGCTCGCTTTGCATCCGCTGCTCATAGTGCAGAGGCTCATCGTGAAACAGGCGCGCAGAATCCAGCCGGCTACGCGGGATGATCACCTCGCCCAGGTTGCGCAATGTGTGGGCGATGTAGTGATTGCCGGTCGCCTGGGCAATACCCAAATGGAACTGAAAATCCAACGCGGCCCGGTCATTGACGCTGACATTGGGCTGCCCGAGCTGATCGAGAAGCGCCCGCAACCCCGCCAACTGATCCGGGCCACGTCGCTGGGCGGCGAGCCCGGCGGCTTCCACCTCAAGACCGATCCGAAATTCCATGATCGCCAGCGAATCATTCAGGATGCCGATCGTCGCAGGGTCGATGAAGGCCTTCAGCGACAGGGTGCTACCGCGCACGAACGTGCCGATACCGTGGCGCGTCTCAACCATTCCAGCGGCCTGTAGACGCGACATGGCCTCGCGCACCACCGTCCTGCTGACCCCATGCTCCAGCATGAGGGCCGACTCGGTGGGCAACTGCTCACCGCCGCGCAGTCGCCCCGCGACAATGTGCTCCGACAGCAGCGCCTCAAGCCCCCGGGACAGGCTGGCGCGCTTTTTTTCACCGGCCGCCGGCGCGTTCATTCCTCGAAAATCGCGACGGCGCGGACGAAGCCGGCCGAGGCGTGCCTGATCTTGTAGGGGAAACACGACACCTGGAAGCCGTGGGCCGGCAGGGATTCCAGGTTGGCCAATTTTTCCATCTGGCCGTAACCGATGTCGCGTCCGGCCTTGTGCCCTTCCCAGATGATCGAGGCGTCGCCCGTGGCGGCGAAGCGTTCGCGGGTGTACTTGAACGGCGCGTCCCAGCTCCAGGCATCGGTGCCGACCACGCGCACGCCGCGTTCCAGCAAGTACAACGTGGCCTCGCGGCCGATGCCTACCCCGGCGTCCAGATACCCTGGCTGACCGAACAGCGCGCCGGCACGGGTGTTGACCAGGACAATGTCCAACGGCTGTAGAACATGGCCAATACGCTCCAGCTCGGCTTGCACTTGGGCGGCGTTGACCACATGGCCATCCGGTAAATGACGAAAGTCCAGCTTCACGCCGGGTTGCAGGCACCAGTCCAACGGCAACTCGTCGATGCCAAACGCCGGCTTGCCACCGTCCGTGGTCGAGGCGTAGTGCCAGGGAGCGTCCATATGCGTACCGCTGTGGGTGGTGATCTGCAGGCGCTCAGCTGCCCAGGATTCGTCACCAGGCAGTTGCGCCTTGGACAAGCCGGGAAACATCGCGGCCATCTCCGGCCAGCCTTGCTGATGGTCCATGTAGTCGATTTTCGGCAGCAACGGCGGCGGATCGGTGTAGGGGTTGTTGTCCAGGGTCACGGACAGGTCCACCAGGCGGCGTTTAGTTGATTGCATGTTCGCTCACTCCAAGTCCCACCCGCCCACGCGCACGACGCGTCGGGGTAGCGGCATTCAAACTGTTACGTATCAAGGCAGCTGCCGAGCCGTCATGGCGAAAGCCAAGGGCACGGGCCAGAGGGGTTTTCATTGCGGGAAAGCTGCCGAATAACGCTTGCAGCCCCGCGTCCGGTGCGAAGCTGATCAGCGCGCGGCGTTCCTGGCCGTAGGCAGCGGCCAGGGCATCGATGACCTGGGCAATGGACAGGCGCAACAGCGGCAGTTGCCAGACGCGTGACGCGCCGAGCTGGGCAGACGGCAGTTCGGCGGCCCGTAGCAGGTTATCCACGCAACACCGCACCGACATCCACCATGCCTGCGCCTGCGGCGACACCGGGCAGCAATAGGGCTGGCCTTCGGCGAAGGCGTGCAGCACGTCGCTCATAAACGCCGAGCGCAGCCCATTGGGTTCACGTGGACGGGCAACGATGCCGGGCAGACGCACGGCGCGACCGTCCACCTCGCCTCGTCGGGCAAGGTCATTGATCGCCATTTCCACCATCGCCTTGTGCGCACCGTAACTCAACTGCGGGTGCGGCACGGCACGCTCATCCATGCGGGCTGGCAGGTCGCCGCCGTACACCGCCACGCTGCTGGCGTACACCAGCACCGGCGCGCCTGGCTGTTCGCGCAACTGGTCAAGCAACTCCAGGCTCGCCTGCAAATTGACCTGATAGCCCAATGAATAATGCTGCTCGGCCGCGCCCCCCGGAATGCTGACCAAGTGAAAAACCACATCGATGCCATCGGCCAAGGCGCGGCGCAATAACGCGGCGTCGGTGACACTGCCGCAATGCCGGCGCAGGCGCTTGTCCTCGGCAAACCCCACCAACTCTTTATCCAGCAGGATCAACGCGCTGATCGAGCGGCCTTGTAACGCATTGGTTTCGAGCAACCGTTTCACCAGCGTCCGCCCAACAAAACCATTGGCCCCGGTAATCATCACGCGCATGGGAGGCCTCCGCGCACGATGCACTGGTCTATCGCCCCGAACACCGACTGACCTTGCAGATCGAGGACCTCCATGCGCACGCGGTCGCCAAAGCGCATGAAGGACGTCCGTGGTACGCCGTGCTCGATCATCTCAACGGCACGACGTTCGGCGATGCAGGCAGCGCCCACAGTGGGGTCAGCATTGGAAACCGTGCCGGAACCGATCAGGCAGCCCGCCCTGAGGCGCCGGGTCAGCGCCGCGTGAGCAATCAACTGATGAAAGCCGAAATGCATGGCACCGCCCTGGGCATGACCGAACCACTGACCGTTCCATTCAACCTTCAACGGCAAGTGCACGCGCCCGTCGCGCCAGGCCTCGCCCAACTCGTCGGGGGTGACCGCCACCGGGGCAAAACTGGACGCGGACTTGGCCTGGATAAAACCGAAGCCGGTCTTCATTTCTCGGGGGGCGAGCGCACGCAGGCTGACGTCGTTGACTTGCACAATGAGCCGAATATGCTCGACGGCGTCTTGCGCCGAGCAGCCCATGGGAACCTCATCGACCAACACCGCAAACTCGCCTTCGAAATCGATACCGTGGGTTTCGCTGGGCAGCTCGATGTCGTCGTGGGCGCCTAGAAAGTCGTCGCCACAGCCCTGATACATCAGCGGCGTATGTTCAACACCTTCGATCGGATCCAGCCCAAAAGCCTTCTGCATGCGCTCGCCATGACTGAGGAAAGACGAGGCGTCCAGCCACTGCCAGGCACGTGGCAGAGGCGCGGCGGCTTGCTGAGGATCGAAGGCGAAGGCACCGGCCAGCGTGCCTTCGTTCAAGGCGTCATACCGCGCGCGTAAAACGCTTTCGACATGCGCCCAGCGCTCAACGGCCTCCTGCAGCGTCGCGGCAATATCGCCGGCATCCACCGCCCAGGCCAGGTCGCGCGACACCACCACCAGGCGACCGTCGCGATTTAGGTTCTTGAGGGTGCTGAGCTTCATGGGTGTTCTCCTTGCAGTTCAGGAGCAAAGCGGCCATCGAGCAGCACAAAGAGCATGCGGGCCATCTGCTCGGTGCGATTGCTCCAGGCGTGGTTGGTGCCGCGCTGCACCACGATGTCGCCGCGTTTGAGATGCACCTCCTCGCCATCGAGCACCAGCCAGACCTCACCCTCGGTGACCACGCCGTAATCCAGCGTTTGGGTGCGATGCATCAGCTTGTGCCTGGAATCCGCCTGCCCCGTGCCGGCATGGGCCTGGCCAATTTCGGCGAAGGCCGCCGCGGCCTCCTCGGCGCTGACCTGGTTCTGCACACTGTCCGGGGGAATATCCACCACGCGGATGACACTGCCCAATGGCGCGGGGCTCAGTTGAAGCGGCTGGTGGGTGGGGTCGTCGCCGTTATCCAGCACGGCCGGGCTGGCGCCGCTGTTCCAGATCTCATGGAAGACCGTGCCGGGCACGGCCTTGAGCGGGAAACTGTTCGGCGTTGGCCCGCTGAGCGCGACCACCGCCTGGCCCTGGGCATCGTGCCCGGTTACCACGCGTTTGAAACCAGGAAGCTGTTGCATATTCGAGTCCTCAATCTGTTGGCGAAACGCGCCAGCGGGTAACGATGAATTCATGAAAAAACCTTAAAGATCGAGTACCAGCCGCGCGCTCTTCGCACGGGAGCAGCAAGGCGTGAACTGGTCGTTGCGGGCTCGCTCGGCATCGGTCAGGAACATGTCACGATGCTCCGGCTCGCCGTCCAGCACGCGCGTGATGCAGGTGCCACAGATGCCCTGTTCGCAAGACAGCGGGATGTCGATGCCAGCCTCCAGCAATACCTGGGCAACGCTGAGCGTGGCCGGCACTTGGAAGCACTGCCCGGTGCTAGCCAGTTGCACCTCGAACCCGCCCGCTTCACCCACCGGGGCAGCGGCGGCGGTAAAGTACTCATGGTGCAGTTGCGCCTCGGCCCAGCCTTGCGCGCGCGCCGTGCCAAGCACGTGGTCCATGAAACCGTTGGGGCCACAGACGTACAGATGACGGTCACTGGCCGGCGTGGACAGGACCCGAGCACTGTCCAGGCGCTGGGCATCCTCGCCATCGTCCATATGAACGTGCACGCAATCGGCGAACGCCGAATGACGCAGGTACTCAATAAAGGCCATGCGCCCGGCCGAGCGGCCGCAATAGTGCAGCTCGAAAGGCGCGCCGATCCGCGCCAGGCGCTCGGCCATGCAAAGGATCGGCGTGATGCCGATACCGCCGGCGAACAGCACGCTGTACCCGGCCCCATGCTCAAGCGGGAACAGATTGCGAGGTTCGCTGATGCGAAGTGGGCTGCCTTCGTGCACCTGCTCGTGCATGGCCTGCGAACCGCCGCGAGACGCCGGGTCGAGTAACACCCCCAGCAGGTAGCGGTGGCGTTCTTGCGGGTGATTGCACAGCGAGTACTGGCGCACCAGGCCATTGGGCAGATGCACGTCGATATGCGAGCCGGCACTGAAAGCCGGCAACATGGAGCCCTCGGCGGGGGCCAGTTCGAAGCTGTAGATGCCTTCGGCTTCGAGGCGCTTGCGAGTGACGATGACTTCAATCATCACTTGGCACCCGCAGGCTGCTCGGCAGCAATCATGCGGTCGAGTACACGCCGCGCCCGGACCGCTCCTGCATCACCGATCAGCAGCACCGGTTTCAAGTCCCAGAACGATGCAGCGCCCATCATGCGCTGCTGCGCCTCGAGCATTGGCAAGTCTTCATCGGCAAAGGGCCGGCTGATCGCGGCCGCCTGCTCATCAGCGAATCGCTCGGCAAATTTGCCCATTGCCTTGGGGAAACAGACTGAGAACCAGTAGTGAGTCGTGGTCTCGGTCTCTGGAGTGAACAGATGCGGAATCGGTGTGGAAACGCCCTTATCTCTTGGGAGACCGGTCGCCACTGCACCGGAAAACAGCAACATGTTCGCAGGCGCATCCCAACGTACATCGATCCAACGATCCACCGGCGTACCTTGGGGGATGTTCCAGGCGGTGTAGAGGAACTCTGGCATAATTTCCGCAACCGTCTGGCGGTTGGACCAAACGGTGTTGTCCTCCTCTTGCACGCTAGTCAATGCACCCTTGACGCCATCGCCACCCAACGTAGACGGATGCAAAAATTCGATATGACTCAGGTCCATGATGTTGTCGGTTTCCAGCACGTAGTTGGCTTTTGCGTGCAGGTAGCGTTTGCCGACATACCAATGGTCTTCATCCATGCAATTGAAATCCGGAATCAGCGCCGCATCGGCCAAGTGAGGATCCCCCATCCAGATCCACAGCAAGCTGTAGCGTTCAACCAGCGGGTAGGCCTTGACCTTAGCCGCCTTGGGAATGGCACCATCGCCGTGGGGGTTATGCACACAGGCGCCACTGCCATCGAATTCCAGGCCGTGGTACGGACAACGCACCGCATCGCCTTTGAGGATGCCCATGCCCAGGGGCGCGAAACGGTGGGGACATCGATCGGCAATGGCTTGGGCATTACCTTGGGTGTCGCGAAAAAACACCACGGGTTCATTGAGCAAGGTTCGTTGGAACAACTCGCCAGCCTTGATCTCGTTTCCCCAGGCGGCCGCGTACCAGACGTTGCGTAGAAAGCTCATCGCAGTTCCTCTTTTTCATAGTTTGATGACCGACTGGCTTGCGTCTCCGCTCGCTCGGCTTCCATCAATCGACGCAGAACACGTCGACAGCGCACGGCCCCTGCATCGACTGGCAGCAACACAGGGTTGAGGCCAAGCAGTTCAACCTCACCAATCTGGCGCTGTTGAGCCTCGACCATGGGTTTGTCTTCACCGGCGAAAATACCGATCAACATCTCCTGGACGAAGGCATTCAACTGCGCATTGTCCTGCTCGAAACTGCGCGTGTTGGCAAAGAAATAATGGGTGTTGGCCGCGTCCTGCGGCGTCATCAGATGCAGGTTCCATGTCACGGGTCCCTCTTCCCTGGGACGCCCTGGGGGCGTGGCACCACTGCCCAGCAACATCAGACCGGGCGCGTGCCAGATGACTTCTGCCCAGACGTCTGCCCGGCTCGGATCTTCAAGGTGAGCGCCGAAAGCCGGCGGGGGCACATCGTCCGGCGCCCACCAACTGATGCGTACGCGATCGTTGGGCAATTCCTCGATGGTGGCTCGGGTGTGTGACAACGCCCCGCCACCGAGCGTATCCGGGTGCAGGAAATCAACATGGCTCAGGTCCATGATGTTGTCGGACAGCAACTCGTAGTGCGCACGGGTCGGCAAATACCCATGCCCTTTGGCATGGGTGGGCGCCTGCTCGAAAAAGGAAAAATCAGGAATCAAGGCATCGCTGGCCAGGTGACGATCGCCCGGCCAGACCCAGATCGCCCCGTGGCGCTCAACGGCCGCGAAACCGCGAACACAGGCGGCCTTGGGGATGTTTCCTTCGCCATGGGGATTGTGCGTGCATTGGCCACTGCCATCGAAACGCAGGCCGTGGTACGGGCACTGGACGCTGTCGCCGACAACCTTGCCCCTATGCAGCGGGGCAAAACGGTGCGGGCAACGATCGGCGAGCGCCTGGATCACACCGTGGCTATCGCGAAAGAACACAATGGGTTGCTCGACGATGGTTCTGCCCAGCATGCCACCTTGCGCCAGCTCGTCTGCCCATCCAGCGATGTACCAGGTATTGAGCAAATAACTCATGCGGTTCTCCTCGTTGTTCTTATTGTGTTGAAGCGTCGAATGGGCAGGTCAGTGCTCAGGGTCTGCGGCCACCGCCGTGGCAAAAACAGACCCGCTGCCACGCAACCGGAGACAGGCCAGGGCTACCATCAATTGAACGCCCGCGACGATGCCCAAGGCCGCTGGCAAGGCGCCGATTACGCCGCCGGTGATCGCCAGCACCACCAGCGGGCTGGCGAACTCCCCGGCAAAGAACATCGCCGTGAAGCCGCCGGCGGCGCGGCCGCGCTGTTGGAAGTCGACCTGGCTCATGATCCAGGTGAGCAGGGTCGGCATCATCAGGCCGATGCCCAGACCGTTGATCAGGACGGCGATCACCACCAGCCCGTGACTGTCGGCTACCGCCAGCAGCCCGCCACCGATCCCGGCCGCGACGAAGGCCAGGAGCATCTGCCGCTGCGCCGGCACACCGCTCAACAGACGAAAACTCAGGGCGCCGACCAGTACGCCGAACTGACTGGCGCCCATGGTCAGGCCGATCTGCTGCGAACCTTCGACATGCAGCAGGTTAAGCAGGTAACCGACTTGTACCGGCACGATGAACAGGCTCAGGCCCGCCAGGAATGCCAGGGCATACAACGGTGCCAGCGGGCGCCAGGGGAATGCCCTGCCCGCCGTTGTGAGGGTGGCCGCCTGCGCACGCGGCTCCCACAGCAACCATGCCATCAGCGGCAGGAACACCAGCCCCAGCCCATACAGGGCAAACGGGGTACGCCAGCCGTGCTCGCCGAGCACTCCACCGATGGCAATGAAGATCGCCGCCGACAATGAGGTCGCGACCATTTGCAGGGCGAACATGCGTTCACGTCGCGCGCCGCTGTAGTAGTCGCCCATCATCGTGGTGCAGCAGGTCATGATCGCCGCTTCGGCCACACCGATGCCGGCGCGGCTGATCACGATGACCTGCAGCGACTCCAGCCATAGCGGCAGCACGCCGCAGACGGTGTAGAGCACCATCGCACCGATCAACAACGGTTTGCGCCCCAGTCGGTCAGCGATGATTCCGGCCACGGGAGCCAACAACGCAATCATCAACGCCGGCAGCGTCAGGGCAATGGGCACCAGCACGGCCACACCCGGTGTGTCGGCGAAGTGTTGCTGCATAAGCGGCAGGACGGGGGCCAGCAGCACCGCACCGAGCACTGGCAGGCAACTGCCGAGCAACAGCAACAATGATTGTGGCAAACCTGCCTGGCGCTCAACGCTCATCGTGCACCTCCGCAGGTTGCGCCGCGCAAAACGCCATGCCAAAGGCGCTCAGACCGGCGAAGAGGTCAAGCCATAGGGACCGCTGGAACAAATGCACACGAGGCATGGGAACGTCCTTTCTTGTTGTTATGACGCGACGGGATTGGCGTCTTTTATCGTTTGATCGTGCTCTGAAGTCAGGCGTAGCGAGTGCTTCACGCAAGCCCCCTCCTCGGCTACGGCAGGCATCAGCGGCAAGCTCGTCGAATGGCTGGGGTTGGCCTCGGCCGGCCCTGTACTTATCCGCTTGCTCGGCAACAGAAAGTGAGCCAGGGCCGGCAACAGGACCAGCGCGCCCACCATGTTCCAGACGAACATAAAGGCCAGCAGCACGCCCATATCGGCTTGGAACTTGATCGGCGAAAACATCCAGGTCGCTACGCCGATCGCCAGGGTCACACCGGTCAGCATCACCACCTTGCCGGTGGACAGCAGTGCCCGGTAATACGCCTGCGACAGGCTTGTGCCCTGGCGCATATGACCGAGCAGGATGCTCATCACATACAGCGCGTAGTCGACGCCGATGCCCACGCCGAGGGCGATTACCGGCAAGGTCGCGACCTTGACGCCGATGTTCAGCCAGACCATCAACGCCTCACAGAGGATCGACGTAAGCATCAGCGGAATCACCGCGCAAATCGTGGCGCGCCAGGATCGGAAAGTGATCAAGCAGAGCAGGATCACCGCGCCGTAGACCCAGAACAGCATTTCGCGATTGGCCTGCTTGACGACGATGTTGGTCGCGGCCTCGATCCCGGCATTGCCCGCGGCCAGCAGGAACTGGACCTCGTCGGTATTGTTCGCCGCGGCGAATTGTTCGACGTGATCCACCAGACGGTTCAGGGTTTGCGCCTTGTGGTCGGAGAGGTAGACGTACAGCGTCAGCAGGCTGCAATCTTCGTTGTACAGCCCGCGCGGCGCCCCGGCGGTGACCATGTTGAGCATTGCCTGGTTGTTCTGCAGCTCATACCACTTCGGGCTGCCTTCGCTCAGGCCAACCAGCATGCGGCGGTTGAGCAGTGCCAGGGAATTGGTCGAATCCACCCCTGGCAAGGTGCGCAACTGCCAATCGAGGGCATCGACCTTGTTCAGGATGTCATAGCGCGAACAGGCGCTGGCGGGGGTCTTGATCATGACCGCGAACAGATCGCTGCTGGCGCCGTAATGCCGGGTCAGGAATGCATCATCCTGGTTGTAGCGCGAGTCGGCCCGCAGCTCGGGCGCGCCGGCGTCCAGATCACCCACTTTCAGTTGCAGGCTGACGATGAAGCCGAGCGTCGCCAGCGCCAGGCTCAGCGCGATGCACAGCGCCGCCCACCGGCGCTGGGTGAACAGGTCGAGGAAGCGCCAGAACCCGTGGCGATTGTGGCCAGCCAGCTCGGCGTGCTCGCTTTTCAGGCTCAGTTGCGCCGCGCGGCCGCTGACCCCGACATAAGAAAGCAATATCGGCAGCAGGATCAAATTGGTGAAGATCAACACCGCCACGCCGATACTGGCGATCATCGCCAGGTCCTGGATCACCTGGATCTTGATGATCATCAGCACCGCGAAACCGACCGCATCACACAGCAGCGCGGTGAGCCCGGCAAGGAACAGGCGGCGGAAAGTAAAGCGTGCGGCGACCACCCGGTGCATGCCGCGCCCGATGTCCTGCATGATGCCGTTCATCTTCTGTGCGCCGTGGCTCATGCCAATGGCAAACACCAGGAACGGCACCAGCACCGAATAGGGGTCCAGTTGATAATTGAGCAGCGGCAGCAAGCCGAGCTGCCAAACCACCGCCACCAATGAGCAGAACACCACCAACAGAGTGCTGCGAATGCAGCGGGTGTACCAATAAAGCACCACCGTGGTGATCAGGATCGCCACGGCGAAGAACATCAGGATTTGCCGCAGGCCGGCAATCAGGTCACCGACTTTCTTGGCGAAACCGGTGATGCGGATGTCGATGCTGTCGCTCTGGTATTGGCTGCGCAGCGATTCCAACTGTTGCGACAGTTGGCTGTAGTCCAAGGGTTTGCCGTCGGGGGTGCGCTGCAACAGCGGTACCTGGATGATGCTCGAGGCCTGGTCGAACGCCACCAACTGGCCGATTTCGTTGGACAGCTGCACGTTGCGCCGCAATGCCGCAAGGCTCGCTGCGCCGCCATCGTAGTTATCCGGAATGACCGGCCCACCCTCCAGGCCCGCCTCGGTCACCGCCACCCAGCGGGTGGCCGGCGTCCATAGCGACTTCATGTACGCCCGGTCGACACCGGGCAGCAGGTAGATCTTGTCGCTCAACGCCTGCAGGGTCTTGAGGTAGGCGCTGTCGTAGATGTCGCCCTGCTTGTTGACCACCGCAATGCGCACCGCATTACCCAACCCGCTCAACTCCTTCTGGTGCTCAAGGTAGTTGGCGATGTAGGGCTGATGGGTGGGGATCATTTTTTCGAAACTGGCATTGAGTTCAACGCGAGCGGACTGCCAGCCCAGCACCAGCGTGGTCGCCAGGCACAGCAGCAACACCCACAGACGATGGTTGAACAATGCGCGTTCGAGCATCGAACCGGAGCGCGGATCAAAATCATCGAGCGCATTGGCAGGGGGCTGGAAAAACTTACCAGGAGACGTCATAACCTCACTCCGAAGCGGCAGTGGCTGGCCGCGCAAGACGCTGCAGCCCGGTGAAACCGGCAACGATCAGGCTGCCATCGGCGGCCTCGATCACACTTGAAACAGGTTTGCCCAAGGGCGCTCCCAACGGCAGCATCGCCGCGCCGGTCTGCTCGCTGTGGCGAAACAGCATGCCGCCCTGATTGACCAGCAACAGCTGGCCGTCGGCCAAACGGGTGGCATCGTTGAAGGAGATCGGTACGGGCACCGACAGACGCTGGAAACTGACGCCGGCGTCGCGGGAGACAAAGGCATTGCCCTTCAGCCCGGCAACCACCAGCGCGCCATCGTCACGACGTTGCAGCGTGAAATAGCTGCCTTCGTAAGGGCTGTCCAACTGACTGAACGACACGGCGTCATCGTCCGAACGGGCCAGGTAACCTTGCTCGCCAGCCAGGAACCAGCGGGTGCCCTGGTGACTGATCGCGTACAAGTGCATCCCGTTCGGGTTGGCGATATGCCCCATCAGCGAGTGCCAGGTAGCACCGCCATCGGTGGTCTGCAGCGCCACACCGTAGGCGCCGACGATGAGCCCACGGTGCGCGTCGACGAAATCCAATGCCAGAAAGGGTTTGTCCGGACCATCGGCCACCAGACGCTCGGCATTTTGTACCCGCGCCAGGGCGGCATCCGGGTCGGCAGCCGTGGCTTGCTCCGCCTTGGCGGAGTCCAGCTCCAGCTGTGCCACGCGCGCGCCGTCGAGCTGCAGCGTCCAGTGCTCGCCGCCATCCAGCGTCGCCAGCACCACGCCCGCGTGACCGACTGCCCAGCCCTTTTGCGCATCCACGAAGCGCACCGCCGTCAGGCTGACCGAAACCGGTACCCCAGCCTGTTGCCAGCTTTGCCCGTTGTCGTCGGAGAACAGCACCAGGCCGCGCTCGCCCACGGCCACCAGACGTGTGCCGGCACGCGCCAGGTCGATCAACACGCCGTTTTGTGCAACCGGTACCCGCATGGCCGGGGTATTGAGCGGCACGCCCACCGCAGCCGACCCGGCCAGGCACTCGCTCGTGGCGAAGGGCAAATACAGGGCCAGGAGCAACGCGCTCGCCTGATTGATTCTGTTCATAACCTACCTCGGACAAACACTCGTATCCCAAAGGCAGGCGACCGGCCTGCCCTTCACGCTCGGCTCAGGTCTAACGCACGCCGCGCCCCGCCATCGCTGCCGGCGAGAACTCCGAGGCCTTGTAGCGATCCACCGCGCGGTACTGCTCCGGCAACCCTGCATAGAGGTTCTGGATAAACCACGCACCGGACGTCAGGTCATAAAAACCTGAAGAGAGCTGCACCAGCCCCGGCAGGTCGGGCAATACCGACGGCAGCGACCAGAGGGTTTTGGCCAGTTGGCCGCTGGCATCCCAACGATCGCCGAGCAGCGCTTGCCAGGTGTCTTCATCGAGGTAGTAACGGCCCTTGGGCAGCTGGTGACGCTTGCCGGCGGCCACCGTCGATTCAAGCACCCAGACGCGGTGCAATTCCCAGCGCACGTAATCGGGGTTCAGATGGTGCTTGCCCAGCAGGTCCTGCGGCTGGGCAGCGTTTTGCACCTTGTTGGTGTTGTAGGGGACATACATCTCCTGCTTGCCCACCAGCTTCCAGTCGAACCGGTCTGTACGCCCCCCCCACACACTCAACTCATCGAAGGACATGACCCCAGCGGTGGACGGCGTCGGCGTGTCGCAGCAAGCGTTGGGCAGCGTGCGTACCCGGCGTTGGCCGCTCAGGTAGACATGGGCCTGGGATTTGTCACCGTTGATGTTCTCGCGCCCCAGGATTTGCTCGCCGGCACGAATCGCCGGGCCGAGATTGACAAAGTGCACCTGCCAGTAGTCGCCCGAGTAGTTTTCAGGGCCGCCCTCCTGGAAGTAGTAGGGCATTTCCTGGGTCAACAGGCCGTCGCTGGTCATCACCTGGTTGCCGTCGGCCGTCATCAGATAGTGGCGAAAATGCCCCGCCACCGAAGTGCCGCGCCAGTTCAGCACATGGTTCCAGATGGCTTCGGTACCGTTTTGTGGAATCGGAAACGGGATCCCGCCATAGGCGCCATCCGGGATCAGGCCGGCGCTGCTATTGACCAGCTTGGCGCGGGTCGCATTCTTCAGCGTGTTGTCATAAACCCACTGCGGCGCGGCCGCCGTGCGCCGGGTCGGATACACGTCGATGCGATAGGTGTCCGGAAAGCGCTTGAACAGCTCCTTGGTGCCGTCGCTGAGCTTGTCGGCGTACTTGGCCAGGTTCTGGGCGGTGATGCTGAACAAGGGTTTGTCTGCGGCAAACGGATCGCCGCGCTTGCCGCCCGGAACATAAGCCGGATCGACCTTGGTGTAGCCACCGTCCCAGGCCGGAATGCTGCCGTCGGAATTGCCGGCTTTCTCGGCACCGAAGGGCGTCAGGGTCTTGCCCAGCGCGGCCGCTTGTTCGGCGCTGGCGGCCAAGGCCATCGGCGCGGCGGCGACCAGCAGGGTTAAGCACAAGGCCTTTAGAGTGAACTGAATGGTCATGCGCAAATCCTCTTAGAACGTGGTCTTGACGGAGAAAGCCAGGTAGTCCCGGTCCTTCAACGACTGCTTGTAATTGAATTGGTTGGCGGCGTTGAGGCTGGTGTCCTCGGGACCGTAGAAGTGGGTGTAGGTCAGCCCCACGGTCACTTGGTCCAGGTAGGTGGCGGAGACGCCGATGTTCATGTCCCCTCCTCTGTCGGCGCCGAACCCGCTGATCACCGCCGACTTGCCCATGGGGAAATAGCTGATGCCCACCGGCAGGCTGATATCAATGCCTGGGAAGAACTGGCGGTAGGTTGGCGTGTACACCAGCTTCAAGCCCAGGCCGTCATCGGTGGCGTTGGGGTCCAGGGCTGCGCGATTGCGGGTCACGGCCAATAGGCGGTTCCAGGCCACCTCCGCTGTCAGGCTGGCTTCATTGGCGACGAAGGAAGGCCCCAGCGATGCCAGGACGTTGAGGTTGACGTGAGCCGTTCGGCCGACGGCGTACAGAGCGTCATCGTTGTTGTCCGCGTCGACACCCGCCAGGACGGTCTGGGCGTTGGAGACCAGCGGCATGTTCCAGCGCATCGATGCCTCGCCGGCAAAGCTGTACTCGTCCACGGAGGTGGCGAAACTGGCGCCCAGAACCCGGATGTCTTCCGGGTAGACCCAGGAATATTCGCCGATTTGCCCGGTACTGAAGTTCGGCCCGGTGGCATTCGGCTTCAAGTACAACGTGGGCGTTTTTTCGTGATACTGCAGCGCGTACAGGCCGTAATCCGTCGTCCCGGTGTTGTACTTGAGCTGCAGGCCGCCCTGGCCGGAGTTCCTGGCTTTCTTGTCTTTGCCATGGAAAAACGCAGCCGGGCTGTTGGCATTACCGCCCAGGAAATCCGGGAACGGCGCTCCGGTGATCAGCCTTTCATTGCCATCACCGATGGTATCGCTGGTGGAGAAATAGCTGCCGGCGCCCGGCAAGCGGGTGGCTTCCCACTCCAACTGATAGAAGGCGCCCAACGACACATCGTCGGTCAGTTGGTAGGCGGTAGACAGTTGGTTGACCGGCCGGGTGATTTCCTTGAATTGCGTGTTGGGCACCGATTGCGCCTTGACCACGTCCACCGGTGCCATAGCACCGGCAATGCCGTTGCCGCCGAAGAATAGGCTCTCGCCCCAGATCAGACCGTGGCGCCCCGCACGTACCGACAAGGCACGGTCGGCCAGTTCACCGTTCCAGTAGACAAAGGCATCCAGCAGTTCACTATCACCACCGTGCAGTTGACGGGTATCGCTGGTGAATTCATCGAAGCCCACCGAGCGCTGGTTGGCACTGGCCGCGTCGTGATTGTCGTTGCGTTCCTGGTAGACGGTGTCATACCAGGCGGCACCGCTCACACGGGCACCGAAGTTGTGAAAACCGATGTCCAGCTCGGAAAGAATATCCAGGCGATTGGAGATCAACCCCTTGCCGAAGTTGTGATCACCGTCATTCTGGTTCAGGGCCGTTTGCCCCTCGCTGAGTTTGCTGCTGGGCGCCTTCAGGCGCCAGGCCGCGCTGTACTTGAGCGTGTTGTCCCAGCGCAAGCTGAGATCGGGATTGCCGGTGTCGATCTGAAACGCCTGGGCTGCCGAAGCGCCAAGCCCCAGGCTTGCCGCAAGGGTCAGGGTGAAGGGGACGCGCCGCGACGCAGCGAACTTGCGAGTAGCCATCGAAGTAACCCTCTTATTGTTGTTGTATGTCAGCTCTTCTGGTGAAACGGCGCCCGCAGTCGAACCGGGCCAAGCCTGCACAGGCATGAAGCATCTATGGGAGAGTGAGTTTCAGGTTTGTCGGCGCCTCAGATGGGCGCAGCCGTGACGTCGAGAATCCGTCTGCGTTCATGCTTGTCTCACTCTTATTCTTGTTATTCACGCCAGCGTTCTGCCGGGGCAACCCCAGGCTTCACCACCGGCTGTGTTTGCACGCACTCGCTAACGCGTTGTGTTCACTTTCTCGGCAAAGCAGGCGTTTGACTAATCGCATGTAGGGATACGATGTATCAGCAACCGCGATACGTTAATCACGATGCATCGGCCCCCAGCTGACCCGCTTCGAGCACCAGCCAATCGGCCTCGGCACGCCATTTCAGCGCACTCAGGCGTTCCCCCAGGCACGGCCCGTAGACGCACAGGCCTGTGCCGGGAAGAAACCGCGCACCATGGGCGTAACAGACGATCTGGCGGCCATCGGCGCTGAGGAAACGATCCTTGCGGTACTCCAGGCGCACCGCCAAGTGCGGGCAACTGTTGCGATACACCCGCACCTGGTCGTCATGGCGCAGGGCAAATACGCTGTCCTTGCCCGACTCCAGAGGGTCGAACCCGCGAGCCTGCCCTTCGAGCAACTCATCCAGGCGACAGAGAACCATCGCGTCGTGGCTCATGGACGACCTCCGCATTCAGCCCTGCTTGGGCGGCGGGCCGCTCGGGAACCATTTTTCCCGGGACGTGAACAGGAACAGTTGCGAGTTATCCGCCGACAACGGTGCCTGGCGCGCTTGCCAGGCGTCATCGTGCTTGTCCATGTCGGCGTCGTATTCGATGTGACAGCCCAGCGGACTGTTGAAGTACCAGAACCAGTTGGAACCGAAGAGGTGGCGGCCCGGCCCCCAGAAACTGGTCCAGCCCTGCTGCTCGAAGCGCCGCCCGGCCAGCAGCACTTCCGTACCGCTGCCCATGTGGAAGGTGAAGTGCTCGCAGCCTTTCATGTGCGGCGGCGTCTGGATCATGAACAGGCAGTGATGGTCATCGGAACCGGCCGGCCGCATAAACGGGCCGGCGCCGACAAAGGTGTCGGTGGTGACGAAACCCAAGCGTTTGTAAAAAGCCTCGGCCTTAGCTGCATTCGGCACGAAATACACCACGTGGGACAGGGTCCGTGGCAGCGCCTGCATGTCGGGATTGATGCCAGGTTGGTTGACCGGGCGTTGAGGCGCATGGCCCGGCGCATTGGTCAGATCGGCTGGCGCGCTGTACGCACGCCGCACGCTGACCTGGAAAGCAAGGGCAAAGCCCATATCGTCCACACTGTGCACGGAGCCATCGGCACCGCGGGTCACCGGGCGATCGCGCCCCAGCTCATCAGCGATGGCCTCAAGATCAGCCTCGCTGGCCACGCCATACACCGTTTCACGTATCGAAGGCGCCGGCCCGATGGCCGCCGGCAGGCTGGCATCGTCTGCCCGGCGGATAATCACGGCAGTGCCGTCCAGCGCTTCAAAACGGCCCCCCTCGCTGTCGACATCGACAGGAAGCAGGCCGTAGTCACGCAGGCAATCGGTACAGGCTTGAATGTCGTCGACACCAAAAATAAGCGCGTCTAGGCCAATGATGCTCATTGAGTTACCACTCCATTGTCATTATTCAGCGCAGGCCTGGCGTCCCGCTATGGGAGCAGTGCCCGGCGGTACGCTGCCGAGGCGGGTCTTGGAGCCGATAAAGCGCCACGGCCAACCGACTGTGGGCTGATAGTGAAGGGCTAAAAACTCACTGACTAATCGCTTGTCAGAATGCGACCTATCGGCAAATGCGATACCTGGCCGCGAAGCGCAAAGGGCTTGAAAATCGAACACGGACCGCCCGATTCGCCCATTCACGCCTCTTGACGCCGCGATGGGAAGGTCGGAAGGTATTTACAAAATAAATACAAAAATCGAGACCGCCATGCGTTTTAACCACTTGGACCTCAACCTCCTGGTGGCGCTGGATGTGTTACTGGAAGAGCAGAACATCACCCGCGCCGCCGAACGCCTGCATATGACCCAATCCGCCACCAGCGGTGTACTGGGCAGGCTGCGCCTCTACTTCGAAGATGAGCTGCTGGCGCAGGTCGGACGCAAGATGCAGCCCACGCCTTATGCCCGTGAACTGGCGGCGCCGGTGCGCCAGGTGCTGCTGACGATCCAGTCCTCGATCACCGCCAAACCGGTGTTCGACCCCGCCACCAGCAAGCGCCATTTTCGCCTGATCACGTCGGACTATCTGATCAGCGTCCTGTTTGCCCGGGTGATCCAGAAAATCTCCCTGGAAGCGCCGCACATCACCTTCGAACTGCTGGGCCCCGGCGACACGTCCACCGAGATGCTGATGCGCGGTGAGGCCGACATGATGATCGTGCCTGAGCACTACCTCATTGAAGGTCACCCCTCGCAACTGCTGTTTGAGGAAGAGCACGTTTGCGTGGTGTGGGATGGCAACACGTTGGTTGGCGATAGCATCAGCCTCGATCAGTACATCGAGATGGGCCATGTCTCGGTGATTTTTGGGCGCAACCGGCAACTGAGCGTCGAAGAATGGCTGATGGGCCAGTATGGTTTTACGCGCCGCATGGAAGTTGTGACCCACGACTTTAACACCCTGCCGCAGTTGATCGTCGGCACCCAACGCGTCGCCACCATGCTCCAGCGCATGGCCAGGCTATACGCCAATTACCTGCCGCTGCGCATCGTGCAACCCCCGGTGAAAATCCCGGTGATGCGTGAGTTCATGCTCTGGCACCGGACCATGGAGGGGGATCCGATGCACCGCTGGCTGCGGGCAAAAATCAGTCAGATCATCAATGAGCTGGAGCAGTAGTCGACTCTATCTCCATTCGCAATACCTCCCATCCCGACTTGCGATTAGCCAAACTATGGGACTGCCCTTAGCCTGCTTCGAACCGTCAGGTCTAGCGATTCCCGTTCAGAACCTGGCCGCCAGCCTTTGCTTGCACAAGGACAATAACAATCATGTTTCGCTACTTCCCGACCAATTACGTGTGGAATCTTTCAGTCGACTTGGCCATTGAAATGGGCGCCCGTATCGGCGAAATCGAAGAGATGTGCGCGCCACTGCAAGAGGCCGCCAAACAACCGGACGCCGCCGGTAGCAAGGCCTTCCGTGAAACCTGGGCAAACATGGCCGACAAGCTGTGCAGCCTGGCGGAAGAAGACGAAGGCAAGGGGCGGATGCTGTCCGCCGGTGAAAAATATAACCGCGCCGCAACGTATTACCTGAGCTGCGAACGCCTGCAGGCCCATGGCGCCCCAGGCCGCACGGAGCTGTACCAGCGCTTTCTGCAGACGTTCCAGCGCAGTATCGAACTGGCACGAGAAAACTGCGAGCGCGTGGAAATCCCTTACGAAGGCAAACATATTTCCGGCCTGCTGGTGCGTGCCGAAGGTGTCAGCGGCCCGGCGCCGATTCTGGTGCAGGTCAATGGACTCGACTCCACCAAAGAAATGAAATACCGCGTCGGCCTGCCCGCCTGGCTGGCCAAACGTGGCGTGTCGTCGCTGATCATCGACCAGCCCGGGACAGGCGAAGCGCTCCGGCTACATAACCTGACTGCGCGTTTTGACAGCGAACATTGGGCCAGTCGCGTGGTGGATTGGTTGGAAACCCGCGACGACGTCGACGTCAAACGCATTGGTCTGGAAGGTGTGTCGCTTGGGGGCTACTACTGCCCGCGCGCGGTAGCCTTCGAGCCGCGTTTCGCGTGCGGTGTCGTGTGGGGAGCCAACCATGACTGGCGCGACGTGCAGAAACGCCGCTTGGAAAAGGAAGGCAGCTTCCCGGTTCCGCATTACTGGTCGCACGTCTCATGGGTATGGGGCGCCAAGGACACCGACGAATTCATGACCATCGCCGAAGATGTTCATCTGGACGGCATCCTGGATCGCATCAAGGTGCCTTTCCTGGTCACCCACGGTGAAAAGGATTCACAGATTCCCTTGAAGTGGGCACACCGCACCTATGAGCAGTTGGTCAACAGTCCCAAGCGCGAACTGAAAATTTTCACCGAACGCGAGGGTGGCGTGCAGCATTCGAGCTTCGACAACAGTATCAATGCGGGTCACTACATTGCCGACTGGGTGGCTGAAGTCCTCGGTGGTCGCATTGCGTGACGGGCATGACGTGGATGTTCCGTCACGCTGCGAGGGGTTGAGCTGCACGGTGTCACTGCGCAACCGGGCGATGGGCGTCAATGGGTTGGTTTGATCACCCCAATACTGCGCCGACTCATTAATCCGTAGTAAGCGCATGCCGGGAACAGCAGACCAACAAGCCACGCCAGATCGATACCCTGCAGTGCGGAGGCAATAGGGCCGACGTAGAGGGAAGTATTCATGAATGGAATTTCCAACACGATGGTCGCGAGGAACACGCAGATAGCAATCCCGTTCACCCGACCGTAAATCCCCGACGGGTCAAAGATATCCGCAATCTTGTATACGCCTTTGCGTAGCGCGTAGTAGTCGACCAGGTTGATTGCCGTCCAAGGGATTAAAAAATAGCTCATGAAAAAGATGAAATTCAGGAAAAATTGAATGAAGTCATCTTGAGCCATGGTGCATAACGCCGTTGCAACAGCACAGATAACGAGCATAAAGCTGGCGCGCACCTTCGGAGTGACCTTGAGCGCAGCAAAAGGCTCGATAACGGTAACCGTCGACATGAAGGCTCCATAGAGGTTGAACACGTTGATGGCGATCTGACCATAGAGCACGAAGGCCACGGCCAGCAAGGTGCTCCCCCCCAGAACACCGAGCAAATGGAGGCCAACGTTATCTGAGAAACCTGTGACGCCCTTGGTCAATACCGCACCCAGCAGCATCATCCAGCTTCCACCAATAACCGTGCCCGTGTAGCTGTACCAAAAGACCTGGCGTGCAGAAGTATAGGTAGGTAAATAGCGAGAATAGTCGGCCACATAAGGGGCGTAGGACAGTTGCCAAGTCACCGCAATGCTCACCGAGGCGAGGAAGCTCGCCAAATTGAAGCCCTGCGCCGTCCATTGGTCCGCGTCGACTGGCAGTGCAAGGGCGAGCAGGGTCGCGATCCCGAAAAAAACAACCGAAACCAACGACAGCACTTTTTGCAGGCGGTGGATGAGCGTGTAGCCAAACAGCGCTACCAGAAAGCAGAGTAAACCAAGCAGCACAATGTTCGCCTCACTGCTGAGGGGGCTTGAGGCGGCGACCGCTTGGGCTGCCAACAAGGTATTACTCACAAAAAAACCCAAGTAAATGAGCATGACGAACAACAGCGGAACAATGGCTCCAAATACCCCAAACTGCGCACGACTCTGAATCATCTGCGGGATGCCCAACCTCGGCCCCTGGGCAGAATGCGAAGCCATGAATACCGCCCCGATCAAGGAACCAAGCAGGATCGATAAAGCGCTCCAGAACAGATTCAGTCCCAGGCTGACCGGCAGCACACCGGCCGCAATCGTGGTGATGTTGGCGTTCGCCCCAAACCACACGAAGAACAGAGAACGGGGTTCGCCGTGACGTTCGGTTTCCGGGATGAAATCGATGCTTCTTTTTTCTACGTTCATCATGCTCTCCGCTCAGTCTTGGCAACGAGGCAGCTTTCCAGGCGCGCAATGGCTTGCATAAACTCTTCCGGCTGGAAGGCAAGGTGGTCTGGTTCCATCGTACGAAGTGAAGGTGCTGGCTCGCCCCTCCAGCGCCGCAACAGCTGTTCGGTAGAAAGCATGTCCAGTCCGTAAAGCCAGTTGGAGAGAATAAACAAGGCCGATTAATGGGCTGCGGAAGTTGTCGCCGTACAAGCGTCGGCCACGAGGCTCAAGTGGAAGTCGTTCTGATAGGCATCGAACAGGCTACTCATCACACAGACGTCAGTCAGCACGCCCATCACCACGAGATGTTTGATGCCGCGCTCCTTCAGCATCGGAGTCAGCCGAGTACCGTGGAAAGCACTGTAGCGTTGCTTATCAATGACAACGTCACCGGTTTGTGGGGCTAACACATCGATGATCTCTATGGCAGATGTGCCAGCGCGATAGCTTGTCGGTTTGCCCTCGGCATCTACGGGCTCGCCCAACGCCAAGCCGAAACCTTGGGCATCGTTGACATGACGGGTGTAGAACAAAGGGATGTTGTTTTTTCGAGCGCGATCAACCAGCGCTGTTGCGTTTTTGATTACTTGATCGAACCGCTCCAGAGGGAAGCCGTCTTCTTTCTGAAGGTCGATCACGAGCAAAGCCGTGTCTTGGGTCATCAGGTTTCTTCCAATTGCAGAGCACCAGGCGATAGCCGCAAGGCTCGCTGATAGCTATGAATAACCAGGCGCAGGCACCGCAATCGCGGGCTACGGAAAGTACGAGAAATATTCTCTAGGAAGGACTATCTGACTATTTGCCAAAAGCCGTTTTGCTTGGCGGCAACGCAGGAGGGAAGACGCTTCAGAGTCACATGGGAAGGCGCAACCGAACGACGTAGAAAGTTCTTCATGGCTCCGCACGGGACTAACGTTGCCCAGCCAAGTAGGCTGATGCACGTTATGCCGGGTCGAAATGCGAAACTGACCATGACGTAGACTCTTGGGGTAAGTCCCATCAGACAAGTAATATGCACGCCATAATATCGGAAGGCTCGGAAAGCGGCGGGATAGAGCGATATCAGAAATATCGTGATGTCTTATGGTATTCGGTATGCCGTAACACCACGCTACGAAACGTAGCACGCAACGCCGAAGTGCATCTTTGTGAACTTCCCGCTACAGGTGGGCAGCTTTGGCCACTTCTGTTCCTGGAGGTTTTGTCAGGCGCCCAGCATTGCGCTTCATACGCCGATAGTGTTTTCACGGGACGGCGCGGCAAAAGTCAAAGGGAGACTTTTCTTTGGACGAAAAAAATGGACCTCTTTTCAGAGATCCATTTTTTAATACTTGGAGCGGGAAACGAGACTCGAACTCGCGACCCCGACCTTGGCAAGGTCGTGCTCTACCAACTGAGCTATTCCCGCGTCTTGGTGTGGCGCATTCTATAGATTCAGATTACGCCGTCAACCCTTTGATTCAAAAAAGTTTATTTGGGGTCTACGTCGGTCCGCAGATGCGGCCACGCGGCGCGCAGGTATTGGACCATCGACCACAGTGTGAGCCCCGCCGAAACCAGCAACAGCGCGTAGCCCAACAGCACCCAGAAACTGAAGTCCGACGGGTTGGCCAGCAGGATCACCAGCGCCAGCATCTGCGCGGCGGTTTTCCATTTGCCCAGGTTCGACACGGCCACTTGGGCGCGGGCGCCCAGTTCGGCCATCCATTCGCGCAGTGCCGAGACGACGATTTCGCGACCGATGATCACCGCCGCCGGCAAGGTCAGCCAGAGGTTGCCGTGTTCCTGCACCAACAGCACCAGGGCCACGGCGACCATCAGCTTGTCGGCCACCGGATCGAGGAAAGCACCGAAAGGCGTGCTCTGCTCCAGGCGTCGCGCCAGGTAGCCGTCAAGCCAGTCCGTTGCGGCGGCGAAGGCGAAGACCGAGGCCGAGGCCGCGTAGCTCCAGTGATACGGCAGATAGAACAGCAATATGAAGATCGGGATCAGCAGGACACGGAGAACGGTAATCAGATTTGGGATATTCATCGGCACAACTGGCTGCGAGGTTGACGGGCATTCTACTCGCTGTGCAGGTTTGCATAAATCGACTCAGCGAGCTTTTTACTGATACCGGGTGCTTTGGCTATCTCTTCGATGCTTGCACGAGACAGCTCCTGCAATCCACCAAAATGTTTCAACAGGTCGCGACGCCGTGTCGGGCCGACCCCCGCCACGCCTTCCAGCGTCGAGGTACGGCGGGTCTTGCCACGGCGGGCGCGGTGACCGGTAATGGCGAAACGGTGGGCTTCGTCACGGATCTGCTGGATCAGGTGCAGGGCCGGTGAATCGCCTTTCAAGGTGAATTCATGGGCCGCATCGTTCAGGTACAAGGTCTCGAAACCGGCCTTGCGCGTCGCGCCCTTGGCAACACCCAGCAGGATCAGGTCGGGAACCATCAATTCATTGAGCACGTCGCGGGCCATGGATAACTGGCCCTTGCCACCGTCCACCAACAGGATGTCCGGCAGCTTGCCCTCCCCGTCCTTCAACTTGCCGAAGCGCCGCATCAATGCCTGATGCATCGCCGCATAGTCATCGCCCGGCGTTACGCCTTCGATGTTGTAGCGACGGTAATCGGATTTGATCGGGCCTTCCGGGCCGAACACCACGCAGGACGCCACGGTCGCTTCGCCGCTGGAATGGCTGATGTCATAGCACTCCAGCCGCTGCGGCGGCTCTTCCAGGTTGAGGACCTCGGCCAGGGCATCGAAGCGCGCGGCAACGTGCTGGCGGTTAGCCAGGCGCGCGCCCAGGGCCTGTTCGGCGTTGGTCACGGCCAGTTGCTGCCAGCGCGCGCGCGTGCCGCGAACGCGGTGGCTGATGGTCAGTTCCCGACCGCGCAGGGTCTGGATGGCTTCGGTCAAGGCCGCGAAGTCTTCATGGACCACGTTGACGATCAATTCGGCAGGCAAGTCGCGTTCCGGGCTGCTGACGTAGTACTGCCCCAGAAAAGCGGCCATGACCTCAGCCACGTCTTCCTCGATACCCACCTGGGGGAAGAAATTCTTGCTGCCGAGCACCCGGCCACCGCGCACACTGATCAAGTGAACGCACGCGCCACCCGGGTTGGTGAACGCGGCGATCACGTCGACGTCGCCACTGCCGCCTTCCATGCTTTGCTGGTCCTGTACCCGGCGCAGCAGTCCGATCTGGTCGCGCAGCTCAGCGGCCCGTTCGAATTCGAGGTTGATCGCCGCCTCTTCCATCGCCGCCGAAAGCTCATCGGTCAACGCGTTGCTGCGCCCCTCCAGGAACATCACCGAGTGACGCACGTCGTCGGCGTAGACCTGGGGCTCGACCAGCCCGACGCAGGGCGCCTTGCAGCGCTTGATCTGGTACTGCAGGCACGGTCGGGTGCGGTTCTTGTAGTAGCTGTCTTCACACTGGCGAACGAAAAACGTCTTCTGCAAAAGGCTCAGGCTTTCACGAATCGCCCCGGCGCTGGGGTAAGGCCCGAAGTAGCGGCCTTTGGCCTTCTTCGCCCCACGATGAATGCTCAGGCGCGGAAACGCCCCGTCGGACAGGAACACGTACGGGTAGGATTTATCGTCGCGCAGCAGGATGTTATACGGCGGCCGCCATTCCTTGATCAGCGTCTGTTCAAGCAGCAGCGCTTCGGTTTCATTGGCGGTGATGGTGGTTTCGACTTGCGCGATACGCCCCACCAAGGCGGCGGTCTTCGGCGCCAGGCCGGTTTTGCGAAAGTAACTCGCCAGGCGTTTCTTGAGGTTCTTGGCCTTGCCGACGTAGAGCAGGCGCGCCTCGCTGTCGAACATGCGATACACGCCTGGGCGGCCGCTGCAGGTGGACAGGAAAGCACTTGGATCAAACAGTTCGGTCATTGTCAGGCGCTGGCATCGACCATGCCGTGGCGCACCGCAAGCAGCGTCAACTCGACATCACTGCTGATCGAAAGCTTCTCGAAGATCCGGTAACGGTAGGTGTTGACGGTCTTGGGCGACAGGCACAGCTTGTCGGAGATGATCTGCACCTTCTGGCAACCGACAATCATCAGGGCTATCTGGATTTCCCGCTCGGACAGCGCATCGAAGGGCGAATCGTTGGTCGGCTGGAATGACTTGATCGCCAACTGCTGGGCGATCTGCGGGCTGATGTAGCGTTGCCCGGCAAAAACCAGACGAATGGCCTGGACCATCTCGTTCAACCCGGCGCCCTTGGTGAGGTACCCCGCCGCGCCCGCCTGCAACAAACGGGTGGGGAACGGGTCTTCCTCGCAGACGGTCACCGCGACCACCTTGATGTCCGGGTGGCTGCGCAACAGCTTGCGCGTGGCCTCAAGACCGCCGATGCCGGGCATCTTGACGTCCATCAGCACCACGTCGGGCTTGAGTTCACGCGCCTTGATCAGGGACTCTTCCCCGGATTCAGCCTGGCCAACCACCTGCAGACCGTCGATATCAGCCAGCATTCGTGTAATGCCCGTACGGACGAGATCATGGTCATCGACCACTAACACCCTAATCAAGCAGACACCTCACGATTTGGTCTTATTTGGGTTGATCCACACCTTAGCAAAAAGCATCCGGCAGACCTAGCGCAAAGGGGCATATAAAAATTACAACAAGTCTTATAGACAGACGAGCCGAAGCGTCAAGCGCCGACTTCTCGCTCCATCCTCAGGAAACACTCATCCTCGCCGACGACCCGCAGCCCCATGCGTTCGTACAACGCCCTGGCCGGATTGTCCTTGAACACCGTCAGGCGCAGCGCCGGACGTCGCTCCTGGCCCACCAGGTCCCAGGCCTGCTTGATCGCCCAGGCCCCGGCGCCCTGGCCGCGAAAGGCCTCGCCAATCTGTAACTCACGAATATACAAGGCCCGCGCATCCCGGCTGAGGCTGACAAACCCCACGTCCTGGCCGTCGCGCTGGATGATCCAGTTCTGGCGGATAATCCAGGCCAGGTCGAAGGCGTCGTCCTGCCAGAGCAGATCATGTTTCAGGTAATAGCCAAGCATGTTGATGCAGGTCAGCCGCCGGGCAAAGCCGATGTCCCCGGCCGTCGCCGCGCGCCATTGGAAACTCATGAGCACCTCGTCAAAACCCTGCCACCGGCAAGCCCGTCAAACCCGAAGTTTGTCATAAACCCCACCGGACTCAAGCCAGGAGGGACGATTGCATCGCGCCCATAGCATTTTCTGATTGAACCGGCGCACCGCCCTCTAGTAAGCTCGGGACCATTGAAACGGAGACCGACCATGTTCAACGCCCCTTCACCCCTTCAGGCCACCCGCGCATCGCGCTCGGTTGCGGCTGCATGGGCGAATGGCGTCCAGGCTCCGGCCTGCTTTTATTTTGGGTATTGGTTTAGCCACTGGCGCGCCTGATACCCCACCGGCGCCCACTTCAAACGGGTCGCCTTCCAGAGTTTTCCAAACCCCCGGTCGGCCTCCCGACCGGGGGTTTTGTTTTTTCAGCTCCACACACTCGCATCACCAGACACCTTGAGGATTGAGCCATGAACTACGCCACTTATTACCGTTACGACTTTTGCGCCTGGCGATTTACCAACCTCCGCTCGGGACAGCCTGCCGCCTCCGATCGGTCACCTACCGGTGGCATGCAAACACTCAAGGCCAGTACGGCCAACTGTCGAACACCCCAGTAGGGCCGGCGCGGGAAAAGAACCCGCTGCCCGCCCAGGAAGCCAGATCATGAATTCGTCCGTTTCCGCTTTGCCGCTGTCCACGCTCAACCCTGCCAATGAAGCCCTGACCCTGCGTCTGCCCAGCTCGTTGCAGCTCAAGCACCAGTTGCCGCTCACCCATGCGCTGAACCAACAAGTCGACGCCCACCGCCGCGCCATCCGCGCCATCCTCGGCGGCCATGACCGCCGCTTGCTGGTCATCGTCGGCCCCTGCTCCCTCCACGACCCGAAATCAGCCGTCGAATACGCCGCCAACCTGGCACGCGTGGCCCATGAGGTAAGCGACAGCATGCTGCTGGTGATGCGCGCCTACGTGGAAAAGCCCCGCACTACCGTGGGTTGGAAAGGCCTGGCCTATGATCCCGGCCTGGATGGCAGCGACGACATGGCCGCCGGGCTGACCCTGTCCCGGGAGCTGATGCGCGAAATGCTGCAACTTGGCCTGCCGGTCGCCACCGAACTTTTGCAGCCCATGGCCGCCAGCTACTTCGATGACCTGCTCAGTTGGGTCGCCATCGGCGCACGCACCACCGAGTCGCAGATCCACCGTGAGATGGCCAGCGGCCTGGGCATGCCGGTCGGCTTCAAGAACGGCACGGACGGCGGCGTTGGGATCGCCTGCGATGCCATGCGCTCCGCAGCCCATGCCCATCGGCATTTCGGCGTCGACAGCCAGGGCCATCCGGCAATCATCCAGACTCAGGGCAACCCCGACACCCACTTGGTACTGCGCGGCGGCCATCGCGGCCCCAACTACGACCGCGACAGCGTCGCGCAGATACACGGCGACCTGACCCGCTTGAAGATTCCCGCCCGGATCATGGTCGATTGCAGCCATGCCAACAGCGGCAAGGACCCGTTGCGCCAGCCGCAGGTGTTCAACGATGTGCTGGAACAACGGCTGCAAGGAAACCGCGCGCTCATCGGCATGATGCTGGAGAGCCATCTGTTCGAAGGTTGCCAACCGCTAGGCCCGGCGATGCGCTACGGCGTCTCGGTCACCGATGGCTGCCTGGGCTGGGACGCCACCGAGCGACTGCTGCGCGAGGCTCATCGCAAACTGCAATCAGCCGTCTGAAATCCCGCGAACGCTTTCTACAGCAGTGGTGAGGGAGCAAGCTCCCTCACCACGACAAGCGTCTTCGACAAGCCCCCTAGATTTCTCGGCCAGGACAATCCTCGGCGCCTATACCGGGGAACCAACCTGGACCGTCAGGTCCCCCGAACGCTGGCTGACGTCATCCAGCCGTTCGATCTGATAGAACACCTGCACCGATCGACCCCGCTGGTCCTGCCAGAACGCCGCCGGAACGACGAAGGTCACCGGTTGGCCCGCCGTGGCTTCGGTGATTTCCCGCTCTTCGACATGCGCGTAATGCCCATTGCATTGCAGCCACACCAACTCACCCGCTTCGAGCCCGGCACCATAGATAGCGACGGTGACGCCATCCGGGTAATCGTCGATGTCCAACCGCCCATCCTGCAACGCCTGGATCCGCGGCAATGCCAGCGCCGGGCGCACCAACGGACCGATGTGCAGTGACAACGACTCGGCGCGACGCACCGAATGGCCGCGCCTCACCACATAGGCCAACGCCAGGTCATGACCGACATGGGTCGCGAATTGCGAAGGATCCAGCCAGAACGAGACTTCCCGGCCAACGGCGTGGGCCTCAATCTCCAGCATGTCCCGCCAGAGTGGCTGGTCGTCCCGGCTGGCGATCAGGATCAACCGGTCGCCGACGGCCATTCGGGAATAGGGCCGAATACTCACGCGGGTGCCTTCCGGCACGCGGCCGGGGTCCAGGGCGCCTCCCACGGCATCGCTGGCGACGGCCGCCAATAGCTGCGGTGAGGCGTCGCCGATTTCCAGTTGCAGCGGCTCCGAGACCCAGGCGGCCGGCAACTGCCGCCCCGTCACCTGGTAGAAGATTTCCAGCGAACCGCCGTCCAGTTCGGCAATGTGCGGCTCGCGCACGACGAACACGAGGCCGCAGCCAACATGCCGTTCGGTCACGAACCCTCGCACTTCATGCCGATAGGGCTCGGCGTCGCCATTGAGGCCGTGCCAGCACAGCAGCACCTCGTCCCCGCACGCCATCAGTGGATAGGCCTTCAGGGTGATGACAACCTTGCGCCAGGCCGGGTTGATCACCCCGCCCTTGGCCGCGGCCACGCAAGGCGCCGGAAGTTTCGCGGACGAGCCCGGCAGGGCTCGCTGGGAAGATCGGTAGGTGGTGGTCATGCAGTTGCTCCAGTCCTTGGAAAGCGGCAGCGTTGCCGGATAACGCAGCCCGATACCGCCATTAGAACCCGATCGGCGCCAACCCTCAGTCAGACAAAAACGACGGCTCGCGTCGTCTCCTACGCCCAAGGCTGTAGCTGCAAACACCGCAGCCTATCGGAAGCATCCGGACACCTTCGGCTCCACTGACTCCGGGCTCGACTCTTCCTGCTTTTTTTAATCCGCTTTCCTTAACTTACTGCGGGTTCTTCCTACACCACCCAACAAACGCCTGGATTAGAGTGAGGACGCAAATTCAACGTGAACCTCTTCGAAAAAGGTACGAACATGCAACGGAATGCAACCACCCAATTTCCCATCCTGCTGGTCCATGGGTTGTTCGGGTTTGACAGGATCGGCGGCTTCGAACTTTTCCACGGCATCAAGCAGGCGTTGCGGATTGCCGGCGCCCGGGTGTTCATCCCCTGCTTGTCGGCCACCCATTCCAACGAGGCACGCGGCGAACAATTGCTGGCCCAGATGGACCGGATCCTCAACGGGACCGGCGCGGCCAAGGTCAACCTGATCGGCCACTGCCAAGGCGCGCTCGCCGCACGCTATGCCGCTGCGCTGCAACCGGAACGGGTGGCGTCGGTGACCTCGGTCAGCGGCCCTAACCAAGGCTCCGAACTGGCCGACTTCCTGCGCAAGGCGCTCACGCCGGGGCGACTGCCGGGGCACGTGGCGAGCCACATTGCCACGCTGTTTGCCGACTTCCTTTCGTTGCTGGGCGGCCAGGCGCAACTGCCTTCGGCGGCCATTGCCAGCCTGGGCGCGTTGACCACCGAGGGCGTCGGCGCTTTCAACGACAAATACCCTCAGGGCCTGCCCAGCCATTGGGGCGACAACGGCCCGGAAAAGGTCAATGGCGTGCGCTACTACTCGTGGAGCGGCACGCTGCCCGCCGGCCAGCACGAAGAACGCGACGCGACGTCGCCCCTGCATGCCTTCTGCCGGGCCTTTTCCGAGTATTTCATCACCGAGGCCGGGCAGAACGACGGCATGGTCGGGCGCTTCAGCTCGCACCTGGGCAAGGTCATCAGATCCGACTATCCCATGGATCACCTGGACGTCATCCACCAGGCGGGCAGGCCACGCGGCGGCGCCGACCCGATCGCGCTCTACCTGCGGCACGCCGAACGCCTGCGCAAAGCCGGCCTTTGATCGTCAGGTCCAAGGTTTTGACGCAATTTTGACAACAACCACTCGACGAATCCGGTAGGCTCAACACCTTTGAAAACAGCGAAGGAGATTTTCCCATGGCCAAAGCCACTGCCCGCCACATCCTGGTTTCCAGCGAAGAGAAGTGCAACGAACTGAAAGCCCAGATCGAAGGTGGCGCTGATTTCGCCGAAGTCGCCAAGGCCAACTCCTCGTGCCCGTCCAGCCGCCAGGGCGGCGACCTGGGCTCGTTCGGTCCGGGCCAGATGGTCAAGGAATTCGACACCGTGGTATTCAGTGCCCCGCTCAATGTGGTCCAGGGTCCGGTCAAGACCCAGTTCGGCTACCACCTGCTGGAAGTCACCAGCCGCCAGGACTGATGAAGACTGTGGCGCGGGGGCATGCTTGCGCTTGAGAGGCTGACAGCGCACTCCAACACGAGCATGCCCCCCTCGCCACGATTGCCCAATGGCCACAACTCCCTCGCCACAGGGCTGGCGATCAGCGCGCCGCTCGCGTACAAATCGTGCTTATCGATCACCCGGCTTTAAGGCTGACAATGCGACTGGCGTTTCCTTCATTGCTGTTGACCGCCGTGGCCCTGCTGACAGGCGCCGCCGGTGTGGCTGCCGCACCGCAACACGCGCTGACCGTCTATGGCGAACCGGCCAAATATTCCGAAGGCTTCGGCCACTTTGCCTACGCCAACCCCCAGGCGCCCAAGGGCGGCACCTTGCGCCGCTCGGCCGTCGAGATCGGCCAGTTCGACCATGTCCTGCCCTACATCGACAAAGGCATCGGCGTCAGCCAGATCGACGGCTTGCTGTATTCGCCGCTGGCCCAGCGCTCGCTGGATGAACCCTACACCGTCTATGGCCTGGTGGCCGAGAAAATGGAGCGTTCGGACGACGGCCTGTTCCTGCGGTTCTACCTGAACCCCAAGGCCCGCTTCGCCGATGGCAAGCCGATCACCGCCCAGGACGTGCGCTACAGTTTCGAGCTGCTGATGAGCCAGGGCAGCCTGCGCTATCGCACCCAGTTCGCCGCCGTCAAAGACGTGGTCATCGAAGACGAGCGCACCGTGCGCTTCGACTTCAAGAACAATGAAAGCCGCACCCTGCCCCTGGATATCGCCACCTTGCCGGTCTTGCCCGAACATTGGTGGAAGAGCCGCGACTTCGCCAGCGGAGGCGGCTACGAAGCACCGCTGGGCAGTGGCCCGTATCGTGTGGGCAAGGTCGATTCCGGCCGCAGCATCACGTTCGAACGCAACGCCGACTGGTGGGGCAAGGACCTGCCGGTCAGCCGCGGACTGTACAATTTCGACCATTTCAGCATCGAGTATTTCGGCGACACCGATGTCGCCCGGCAAGTGCTGCGCGGCGGCGCCTACGACTACAACCGCGAATTTTCCGCCACCGGTTTTTCCATCGGCTATGACAGCCCGGCCCTGCGCGACGGTCGCCTGCAAAAGGCCCACCTTGCCACCGAGGCGCCGCAGACGGCCCAGGGTTTTGTCTTCAACCTGCAACGCCCGCAGTTCCAGGACCGCCGGGTTCGCCAGGCCCTGGCGATGCTCTGGGATTTCGAATGGAGCAACCGCCAGATGATGCGCAACGTCTATGTGCGTCAGCAAAGTTTCTTCTCCAACACCGACCTGGCCGCCCGGCAACTGCCTGATGCCGCCGAACGGGCGATCCTCGAACCCTTGCGCGGGCAAGTCCCCGACGAAGTCTTCGACCAGGTGTTCGAGGCACCGAAGACCGATGGCAGCGGCGTGATCCGCGACAAACAGCTGCAAGCCCTGGCCCTGCTGGAACAGGCCGGCTGGAAGCCCGAAGGTGATCGCCTGGTGAATGCCGAGGGCGAACCGCTGAGCTTCACCTTCCTGAACACCCAGAACGGCATGGACCGCCTGCTGCTGCCGTACAAGCGCAACCTGGCGCAGATCGGCATCGACATGAGCATCCGCCGCATCGACCCATCCCAGTACGTCAATCGCCTGATGAGCCGCGACTACGACATGATCGTCACCGGCTACCCGGTCAGTACGTCGCCGGGCATTGAACTCTACAACTACTTTGGTTCGGCGGCGGCCAACGATCCGGGCGCCAACAATTACATGGTCTTGAAGAACCCGGCGGTGGACAGCCTGATCGACGGACTGGTCAAGGCCACCACCCAGGGCGACATGCTGCGCCATGCGCACGCCCTCGACCGGGTGCTGCAGTGGAACTACTACTGGATCCCCAACTACTACCCGCCGGGCAGCTCGACCGTGTGGTGGAACCGCTTCGGCATTCCGAAGGTGCAGGCCAGCAATGACGAAGCCATCGAAAGCTGGTGGGAGATCAGCACCACGCCGCTGACCAACGAGCAGATGACCGCCGAGCGCATCAAGCGTGGCGCACCTGGAGGACGGCATTGATGTGGGCTTACATCGCACGTCGGCTGCTGCTGATCATTCCGACCCTGGTGATCATCCTGCTGGTGAACTTCGTCATCATCCAGGCCGCGCCCGGCGGGCCGGTGGAGCAAGCCATCGCCCACCTGCAAGGCATCGGCGGCGCCAGCGTCGGCAGCTCGGGCAACGCCATGACCGGCAGCTCCCGCGCCAGCCGGGGCCTGGACCCGCAACTGATCAAGGACATTGAAAAACAGTACGGCTTCGACAAGCCGGCCCATGAACGCCTGTGGCTGATGCTCAGCAGTTATGCCCGACTGGATTTCGGCAAGAGTTTTTTCCGCGGCGCCACGGTCACCGACCTGATCCTGGAGAAAATGCCGGTGACCATTTCCCTTGGGCTCTGGGCAACGCTGATCACCTACCTGGTGTCGATCCCCCTGGGCATTCGCAAGGCGGTCCGCCACGGCTCTGCCTTCGATGTGTGGAGCAGCACGGCGATCATCATCGGCTATGCCATGCCGGCGTTTCTCTTCGCGATGTTCCTGATCGTGATGTTCGCCGGCGGCACATCGCTGAACTGGTTTCCGGTGCGCGGGCTGGTGTCGGATAACTTCGAGTCGCTGTCGACACTGGGCAAGGTCGCCGACTACTTCTGGCACCTGGTGCTGCCGGTGAGCTCGCTGGTGATCGGCGGCTTCGCCACGCTGACGATCCTGACCAAGAACTCGTTCCTCAATGAAATCACTCGCCAGTACGTGGTCACCGCCCGTGCCAAGGGCATGAGCGAACGCCGGGTGCTGTACGGGCATGTGTTCCGCAATGCCATGCTCCTGGTGGTCTCGGGGATTCCCCAGGCGTTCATCAGCGTGTTCTTTGCCGGGTCGTTGCTGATCGAGGTGATCTTTTCCCTCGATGGCCTGGGACGCATGAGCTACGAAGCGGCGGTGTCCCGGGATTATCCGGTGGTGTTCGGCTCGCTGTTCATCTTCACGCTGTTCGGCCTGCTGATCAAACTGATCGGCGACCTCTGCTACACCCTGGTGGACCCGCGCATCGACTTCGCCGCGAGGAACGCCTGATGTTCAGACTTTCGCCCTTGGGCCGCCGGCGCTTCGAGCGCTTCAAGAAAAACCGTCGGGGCTGGTGGTCGCTGTGGCTGTTCATTGGCCTGTTCACCCTCACCCTGGGCGGCGAGCTGATCGCCAACGACAAGCCGCTGGTGGTGAGCTACCAGGGTTCGCTGTACTTCCCGGTGTTCAAGCGCTACACCGAGCAGGCGTTCGGCGGGCAACTGCCGTTCCAGGCCGACTACCGCAGCAGCTACGTGCAGAACCTGATCCACAAGGACGGCGGCTGGCTGCTGTTCCCGCCGATCCCGTTCAGCGACGACACCCCCAACTACGACCTCACCCAACCGGCGCCGAGCCCACCCACCTCGGTGAACTGGCTGGGCACCGATGATCAGTCCCGGGACGTGTTGGCCCGGGTGATCTTCGGCGCCCGGGTGTCGATCCTGTTCGCCCTGGCATTGACCGCCATCAGCGCGCTGATCGGCATCGCTGCCGGTGCGCTGCAGGGCTACTACGGCGGCTGGGTCGACCTGCTGGGGCAACGCCTATTGGAAGTCTGGTCCGGGCTGCCGGTGCTTTACCTGTTGATCATCCTGTCCGGTTTCGTCGAGCCGAATTTCTGGTGGTTGCTGGGGATCATGGCGCTGTTTTCCTGGCTGGCCCTGGTAGACGTGGTGCGGGCCGAGTTCCTGCGCGGGCGCAATCTCGAATACGTGAAAGCCGCCCGGGCCCTGGGCCTGTCCGATCGCAAGGTGATCGTGCGGCACATCCTGCCCAACGCGATGAATGCCACCCTGAGCTACCTGCCCTTCATTCTCACCGGCGCGATTTCCACCCTCACCGCCCTGGATTTCCTCGGCTTCGGCATGCCAGCCGGCAGCGCTTCGCTGGGCGAGCTGATTGGCCAGGGCAAGCAAAACCTGCAAGCACCGTGGCTGGGGCTGACGGCGTTCTTCACCCTGGCGCTGATCCTTTCGCTGCTGGTGTTCATTGGGGAGGCCCTGCGCGATGCGTTCGATCCACGATCCTGATCCGGGAATGAGCGACAACCTGATCGAAATCCGCGACCTGAGCGTGGCCTTCAACGACCACACCGTGGTGCGCAGCCTGTGCCTGGACATCCGCCCCGGCGAGTGCCTGGCGCTGGTGGGCGAATCAGGCTCCGGCAAGTCGGTGACGGCCCATTCGATCCTGCAACTGTTGCCCGACACCGGCACCCGCACCACCGGCAGCATTCGCTATCGCGGCCAGGAACTGGTGGGCGCCGACGCCAAGACCTTGCGCGAGTTGCGCGGCAACCGGATCGCAATGATCTTCCAGGAACCGATGACGTCCCTGAACCCGTTGCACAGTGTCGAAAAACAGATCGGTGAAACCCTGATGCTGCACCGTGGGCTAGGCGGCAAGGCGGCGCGCGCGCGCATCCTGGAACTGCTCGCCCTGGTGGGTATCCAGAACCCCACCGAACGGCTCAAGGCCTATCCGCATCAACTGTCGGGCGGTCAGCGACAACGGGTGATGATTGCCATGGCCCTGGCCTGCGAGCCGGAACTGTTGATCGCCGACGAGCCGACCACCGCCCTGGACGTGACCGTGCAGCGCAAGATCCTGTTGCTGCTCAAGTCCCTCCAGCAGCGGCTCGGTATGTCGCTGCTGTTGATCAGCCACGACTTGAACCTGGTGCGCAGCATCGCCCAACGGGTGTGCGTGATGAAGGCCGGCGAGATCGTCGAGCAAGCGCCGTGCGAAACCCTGTTCAGCGCACCGAAACACCCCTACAGCTGCGAGCTGCTGCACGCCGAACCGGAAGGCGAGGCGCTGCCCCGGGATGATCGCGAGGACGTGCTCCAGGTCCAGGACCTGCGCGTGAGTTTCGCCCTTGGCGGCGGGCTGTTCCAGCGCAAGCAATACCTGCGCGCCGTGGACGGCATCAGCCTGAATATCCAGCGCGGCAAGACCCTGGGCATCGTTGGTGAGTCCGGCTCCGGCAAGTCCACGCTCGGCCAGGCGATCCTGCGGTTGATCGAGTCCGAGGGCAGCATCCGTTTCCAGGGGGAAGCCCTCGATCATCTATCACAGAAGGCCCTGCGCCCCTGGCGCAAGCAGATGCAGGTGGTGTTCCAGGACCCATTCGGCAGCCTCAGCCCACGGATGTCGGTGCAGCAGATCATCAGCGAAGGCCTTGAGGTCCATAGCCCCTCCAGCGCCGAGGAGTGCGAGGCACGGGTGATCCAGGCTCTCAAGGAAGTCGGCCTGGACCCGCAGAGCCGGCATCGCTACCCCCATGAGTTTTCCGGTGGCCAGCGCCAGCGCATCGCCATTGCCCGGGCGCTGGTGCTCAAGCCGGCACTGATGCTGTTGGACGAACCGACCTCGGCCCTGGACCGGACCGTGCAAAAGCAAGTGGTCGCCCTGCTCCGCCAGCTCCAGGAAAAGCACGGGTTGACCTACCTGTTCATCAGCCATGACCTGGCGGTGGTGCGCGCCCTGGCCCACGACGTGATCGTCATCAAGGATGGCAAGGTGGTCGAATGCGGCGCCAGCCATGACGTCTTCGACGCGCCCCGCCATGCCTACACCAAGGAGCTTTTGGCGGCGGCGCATCCCGGCTAAGCCCGCCGTTCAGGCGCCCCGTCGCTGGTCCAGGGTGCTGGCGAAATCGCCCATCACCGTCACGACCTGCTGCGCGCCCCGGTGAATATCCTGGATGACCGCCCCCGCCTCGTTCGCCAATGTGACCCCCTGCTCTGCCTTGAGGGTACTCGACTGCATGCTGGTGACCGCTTGCCTGGCGAGCTCGCGGTTCTTGCCGACCACCTCAGTGATGGCGACGGTGGCCTGGCTCGTACGCCGTGCCAGGTTGCGCACCTCATCGGCCACGACTGCAAAGCCACGCCCCTGCTCCCCCGCGCGGGCTGCTTCGATGGCGGCATTGAGGGCCAACAGATTGGTCTGTTCGGCAATGCCCCGGATGGCATCGACGATGGTGCCGATTTCCTCGGACTGCGCGCTCAGGGCCCCGATGCCCGTGGCCACTGCCTGGAGTTCATCGGCGATGCTCTGCACGACGGTCACGGTTTCCTGCACAACGGCGGTGCCGAGCCGGGTGTGTTCATCGGTCTGCCGCGACGTCTCGAAGGCCAACTGCGCCGCCCTCGATTCGCGCTGGCGCTGTTCGATCTCAGCGGTGCAATCGGTGGCGAACTTGACCACCCCATACAAATGACCCTGGGCATCATAGAGCGGGTTGTAGGTGGCCTGCAGCCAGAGGGTCGCCCCGCGCTTGTCGACCCGCTCGAAAAGCCCTCCCATGTATTCGCCCCGGTTCAGTGCAGCCCAGAAGCTGCGATAGGCTTCGCTCTGCGCCTCGCTGGGTTTGCAGAACAAACGGTGGTGCTGGCCGCGCATCTCTTCCAGGCCATAGCCCACCACCTTCAGGAAATTCGCATTGGCATTGACCACCTGCCCGTTCAGGTCAAACTCGATGACCGCCATCGAGCGGTCGATCGCCTGCGTGAAGCTGGACTCGGCCTGGGAGCGAAGGACCTCATCGTTGACGTCGCGAACGATGCTGATGATGCGCTGCACACCCGTCCCCGCCTCTCGTACCGAGACATAGTCCGCCTCCACCCATGTCCAGCGTCCATCACGGGTCAATTGCAGAAACCGGTCGCTGGCACTTTCACCTCGCACCAAGCGCTGCCACAGCGCTGCGTACTGCGAGCTGCGGGCGTAGGCCGGCGGGCAAAAGGTCTGGTGGTGCTTGCCCAGGATCTCGTCGAGCGAGTGCCCGGTCATTTGCAGGAACAGGGGACTGGCGCCCAGTACCTCACCGGTCGGCGCGAGCTCGAGCACGGCCATGCAGGCATGCAGCGCCAGGTGCTGCGCTTGAAGATAAGCCTCCCTGGCCTGGATTTCATGCAAGACCTGCTGATGCTTGCGGGTACGAATGAACATGGGCGCCACTCTGGAACGTTGGATGCGTGGGTCGAGCGACCTGAAGGCTCAGGTGCCTTTTGGTTGGAGAGATGCCATTAAGCCATGACTGCAACAATAATTGTACAAGTTTTTATTTATGTACAACTTAAAGCCCTTCTTGAGGCGCCTTCAATCACCAAGCCCCTTTCATTTCCAGCCCATGCGCCAACGCTTGTCATCGCGCAACTCGCGCCAGTCCAGCCGCTCGGCACGGCCACTGTAGACCGCTTGCAATTCGACCTGCAGCGGCACGCCGACCTCGTCACAGATCAGTTGGGTGACCAGGAAATGCTTTTCCTTATTAACCGGTGCGCAGGCCGTCCATTTCGAAAGCGCGAGTTTACGAGGATTGAACGGATTCATAGAGGGCCTCCAAAAATGTACAAATCAAAAATAACTGTACAATTTTCCCGCCGCGCAAACCACGGATCTCAATCAAAGGGTTCTACGGCATAATGCCGCTGCAACAGACTCGCCAGAGGACACCACCCCCACCTCTTTCTGGAAACGCCCGATGCGCCCGACCGAAAATCTCAAGGACTACCAGCGCGTACGCACCCTGGCGATCCGTTCGTTGTTCGAAATCATCGAGCAATCCAGCGAAGGCACGGTCATCGTCGACCGGGACGCGAATATCGTCTGGATGAACGAACGCTACGCCCGGCGCTTCGGCCTGAACTCGGCACAGGAAGCGATCGGCCGAGCCTGCGAGAGCGTAATCCCCGGTAGCCTGCTGCGGGAGGTGGTGCGTACCGGGCAGCCGATATTGCTCGACATGCAGGAGATGCCCAAGGAGCCACTGGTGGTGATGCGCCTGCCGATCCATGACAGCGCCGGGGCGGTCATCGGCGCCATCGGCTTTGCCTTGTTCGGGGAACTGCATCGCCTGTCGCCGATGCTCAAGCGTTACTTGAGCATGCAGGAAGAACTGGCCTCCACCCGCTCGCTGCTGCGGGCGCGGCAGACCAAGTACAATTTCGCCCATTTCATCGGCACCAGCAGCGCCGGCCTGGAGGTCAAGCGTCGTGCCCGGCGCAGCGCCAGCACCGATTCGCCAGTGCTGCTGCTGGGCGAAACCGGCACCGGCAAGGAACTGCTGGCCCAGGCGATCCACAGTGCCTCGCCCCGGGCGCACAAAGCCTTTGTCAGCATCAACAGCGCGGCGATCCCCGAGGCGCTGCTGGAGGCCGAGTTCTTCGGCACCGCGCCCGGCGCCTTTACCGGGGCCGACCGCAAGGGCCGCGCCGGCAAACTGCAGATTGCCCAGGGCGGCACCTTGTTCCTCGATGAGATCGGCGACATGCCGCTGCCGTTGCAAAGCAAGCTGCTGCGGGTGCTCCAGGAAAAAGAGTATGAGCCGGTGGGTTCCAACGCAGTGCTGCAAAGCGATGTGCGGGTGATCGCCGCCACATCCATGGACCTGGAAGCGGCCATCAAGCGCGGCGAGTTCCGCGCCGACCTGTATTACCGTCTCAATGTGCTGCCGATCCAGGTTCCGCCCCTGCGCGAGCGCCTCGACGACTTGCCCGCCCTGAGCGAAGCGATCCTCGAAGACCTGCGCAGCCAGCACGAACTGAACCCCGACGCCCTCCACCTGCTGGGGCAGCACGCCTGGCCGGGGAACATCCGCGAACTGCGCAACGTGCTGGAACGGGCCGCGTTGCTCAGCGACAACCTGCTGCTCACCGCCACCGACATCCGCGCGGCCATCGGCACCTTCACCCCCGTGACCCGAAGCACCAGCCCGGCCCTGGAACCGCTGCCCCAGGAAACCTTCAGTCAGGCCCGGGCGCGATTCGACCGGCAGTTGATCGAAACCACCCTCGCGCAATGCGGCGGCAAGGTGGTCGACGCGGCGCAGCGATTGGGACTGGGGCGGTCGACACTGTACAAGAAAATGGTGGCGCTGGGGATTGCCGGGTCTCAATAACGAGACGATTGTCTCTTTTTTTAGATCATGCCTTTGTTGAGCGCTCCGCGCTCTTCGCGGGCAAGCCCGCTCCCACATTTTGACAAGACACCACGGTCTAATGTGGGAGCGGGCTTGCCCGCGAAGAGGCCAGCACACCCCCTGAAAATCTCAAAACAGAGACAAATCCTTTCCAGCTCACACTGCTCACAAAATAATTCCTTAAATTTCAGCAAGTTACCTACCTGGCACAGAACTCGCTAAAGCCTCCGTCACCGCTTCACCACAACAATAACAATCCCAGGAGACACACCATGAGTGTGATCATTGCCCTGGCAGCCCTTGCGCTGCTGATGGTCGCCGCCTACCGTGGCTACAGCGTTATCCTCTTCGCCCCCATCGCCGCCCTCGGCGCCGTCCTGCTCACCGACCCTGCCGCCGTGGCCCCTGCATTCACCGGGGTGTTCATGGAGAAAATGGTCGGTTTCATCAAACTGTACTTTCCGGTGTTCCTGCTCGGCGCGGTGTTCGGCAAGCTGATCGAGTTGTCGGGGTTCTCCCGCTCCATCGTCGCGGCGGCCATCCGCTTGCTGGGCACTCGCCAGGCGATGCTGGTGATCGTGCTGGTCTGCGCGCTGCTGACCTATGGTGGCGTGTCGCTGTTCGTGGTGGTGTTCGCGGTGTACCCGTTCGCCGCCGAGATGTTCCGCCAGAGCGACATTCCCAAGCGGCTGATCCCGGCCACCATCGCCCTTGGTGCGTTCTCCTTCACCATGGACGCGCTGCCCGGCACACCGCAGATCCAGAACATCATCCCCAGCACCTTCTTCAACACCACGGCCTGGGCCGCGCCCTGGCTGGGCGTGATCGGCACGCTCTTCGTGTTCAGCGTCGGCATGCTGTTCCTCCAGCGCCAGCGCAACAAGGCCCAACGCCTGGGCGAAGGCTATGGCACACAGTTGCGCAACGAGCCGGAAACCGCCGAAGACATCCAACTGCCCAACCCGTGGATCGCCGTTTCGCCGCTGCTGGCGGTGGGCATCATGAACCTGCTGTTCACCCAATGGATTCCCCAGTGGTACGGCAAGAGCCACAGCCTGGCGCTGCCGGGCATGGCTGCCCCGGTCACCAGCGACATCGCCAAGCTCACCGCGATCTGGGCCGTGCAGGCGGCCTTGCTGGTGGGCATTCTCATGGTCCTGGCGTTTGGCTTCCGGGCTATTCGCAGCAAGTTGGCCGAAGGCAGCAAAAGCGCGGTGGGCGGTGCTCTGCTGGCGGCGATGAACACCGCATCGGAATACGGCTTCGGCGCGGTGATCGCCTCATTGCCAGGGTTCCTGGTCTTGGCCGACTGGCTCAAGAGCATCCCCAACCCGCTGGTCAATGAAGCCGTGACCGTCACACTGCTGGCGGGCATCACCGGTTCCGCCTCGGGCGGCATGAGCATCGCCCTGGCGGCCATGTCCGAGAGTTTCATCAGCGCTGCCCACGCCGCCAACATTCCCCTGGAAGTGCTGCACCGCGTGGCCGCCATGGCCAGTGGCGGCATGGATACCCTGCCGCACAACGGCGCGGTGATCACCCTGCTGGCGGTCACCGGCCTGACCCACCGTGAAGCCTACAAAGACATTTTCTGCATTACGCTGATCAAGACCCTCGCGGTCTTCGTCGTGATCGGCGTGTTCTACGCCACTGGCATTGTGTGAGGTTCCCATGACGACAACCCTTTCGGGCAAGACTGCCCTGGTCACCGGTTCTACCAGCGGCATCGGCCTGGGCATCGCCCTGGGCCTGGCCAAGGCCGGCGCCAACCTGATCCTCAATGGCTTTGGCGATGCCTCGGCGGTGATCGCCGAGGTGCAACAGTTCACCGGCCGGGTCGGCCATCACCCGGCCGACGTCAGCGACCCGGCGCAGATCGCCGACATGCTCGCCTACGCCGAGCGCGAGTTCGGCGGCGTCGACATCCTGGTGAACAACGCCGGGATCCAGCACGTGGCCGCCGTGGAAGACTTTCCGGTGGAGCGCTGGGACTCGATCATCGCCATCAACCTGTCCTCGGTGTTCCACGCCACTCGCCTGAGCCTGCCGGGCATGCGCGCCAAAGGCTGGGGCCGGATCATCAATATTGCGTCGGTGCACGGCCAGGTCGGCTCGGTGGGCAAGGCCGCCTATGTCGCGGCCAAGCACGGGGTGATCGGCCTGACCAAGGTGGTCGGCCTGGAAACCGCCACCAGCAACGTGACGTGCAACGCCATCTGCCCCGGCTGGGTGCTGACGCCGCTGGTGCAGAAACAGATCGACGACCGCATCGCCAGCGGCGTCGACCCGCAGCAGGCCCAGCATGACTTGCTGGCCGAGAAGCAGCCGTCCCTGGAATTCGTCACCCCGCCGCAGTTGGGCGAACTGGTGTTGTTCCTGTGCAGCGAAGCCGGCAGCCAGGTGCGTGGCGCGGCGTGGAATATCGACGGTGGGTGGTTGGCTCAGTAACCTCCAATCTCCAAGGCGAGAACGCCTTTGTGGCGAGGGAGCTTGCTCCCGCTGGGGTGCGTAGCGCCCCCGATTGGCGGCCGCTTCGCAGCCGAGCGGGAGCAAGCTCCCTCGCCACAGAAGCACTTCTCACAGCAAGCTCCCTCGCCACAAATAGCACCTTGTGCTGCAATGTTTGTAAGCCCCTATAAAAGAATAAGAGGCACGCCATGTCCGACACCCTCTGGCAACCCACCCCCGAACGCATCGCCCAGTCGCGAATGGACGCCTTTCGCCGGTTCGTCAACGCCCGACACGCTCTGCAACTCGACGACTACCCGGCCCTGCACGCCTGGAGCATCGACCAGCGCGAAGCCTTCTGGCAGGCCATCGTCGATTTCTTCGAGATTCACTTTCACCAGGCGCCCCGCGAGGTTTTGGTGGAAGGCCCGCAAATGCCCAGTGCCCGGTGGTTCCCCGGCGCCACCCTGAACTTTGCCGAACATCTGTTGCGCCGTCGCGACGAGGCCGTTTCGGTGGTGGCCATCGATGAAGACGGCGGCCAGGAACAACTGACCTGGGCCGAACTCGCCGCCCAGGTCGCCGGCCTGCAACGAAGCCTGCGGGCCGCCGGCGTCACCCAGGGCGATCGCGTGGCCGCCTGCATGCCCAACACCTGGCAGACACTGGTGGGCATGCTCGCCACCACCAGCCTGGGGGCGATCTGGTCTTGTTCGTCACCGGACTTCGGCACCCAGGGCGTCATCGATCGGTTCGGCCAGATCGAACCCAAGGTGCTGATCACCTGCGCCGGTTACCGCTACGCCGGCAAGGTCATCGACCAGCGGGCCAAGGTCAACGAAATCCTCCAGCGGCTGCCGTCGCTGCAGCAACTGATCGTGCTGCCCTACGCCCAGCCGCAAGCACGCCCGGACGACTTCAAGACCCCGGCCCGCGTCGCCTTGTGGGCAGACTTCTACCACAGCGGCGGCGAACCGGAGTTCACCGGCGTGCCCTTCGACCACCCGCTGTACATTCTCTATTCCAGCGGCACCACCGGCGTGCCCAAGTGCATCATCCACGGCACCGGCGGTGTGTTGTTGCAGCACGTCAAGGAACACGGCCTGCACGTCGATCTCGGCCCCCAGGACCGGCTGTTCTACTACACCACCTGCGGCTGGATGATGTGGAACTGGCTGGTGTCGGCCCTTGCGGTGGGCAGCGCCGTGGTGCTCTACGACGGCTCGCCGTTCCATCCAGGCCCCGAGCGCCTGCTGGACCTTATCGACCAGCAGCGCATCAGCGTGTTCGGCACCAGCCCGAAATTTCTCGCCGCCCTGGAGAGCCAGGGCCTGAAGCCGCGGCACAGCCATGAGCTGGGCAGCCTGAAGACCCTGCTGTCCACCGGCTCGGCGCTGGCGCCCCACAGCTACGATTATGTGTACCGTGACGTCAAGCCAGACGTCTGTCTCGCCTCAATGTCCGGCGGCACCGACATCGTCTCGTGTTTCGTCAATGGCAACCCGCTGTCAGCGGTGCGCCGGGGCGAAATGCAGGGCAAGAGCCTGGGCATGGCCGTGCAGGTCTGGAACAACGCCGGCAAAGCGGTCATCGGCGAGAAAGGCGAACTGGTGTGCACCCGGCATTTCCCGGCGATGCCCATTGGCCTGTGGAACGACCCCCAGGGGGAAAAGCTGCGCGCGTCCTATTTCGCCCAGTTTCCCGGCGTGTGGGCCCAAGGCGATTATGCCGAGGAACTGCCCCACGGCGGCCTGCTGATCCACGGGCGCTCCGACGCGGTGCTCAACCCCGGCGGCGTGCGCATCGGCACGGCGGAAATCTATCGGCAGGTAGAAAAGATCGAGCAGGTGCTCGACAGCGTTGCCATCGGCCAGCAATGGCAGGGCGACGTGCGGGTGGTGCTGTTCGTGCGGTTGCGCGACGGGGTGGCGTTCGATGAGGACCTGGCCCAGCGGATCCGTCAGGTCATCCGCGCCAACACCACGCCGCGCCATGTTCCGGCGAAGATCCTGCCGGTCACCGACATTCCACGAACCATCAGCGGCAAGGTGGTGGAGCTGGCGGTGCGCAACGTGGTGCATGGCGAGGCAGTGAAGAACACCGACGCCCTGGCCAATCCCGAGGCGCTGGAGCAGTTTCGGGAGCGGCCGGAACTGGCCAGTTAGGCGCCCTTGTGGTGAAGGGATTATCTGTGGCGAGGGGATTTATCCCCGTTGGGTTGCGCAGCAACCCTCAAACCTGTCAACTCGGTGCATCAGACAGAAGGGGTTGGCCTCATGGGGGCTGCTTCGCAGCCCAGCGGGGATAAATCCCCTCGCCACAAGGAGTCGGTTTTTTCCCGTCAATCCACCAACCCCCACTCCCCCGCCGCCGGATCAGCCGGCGGCGCGGCGCCCGACTCGGCATGCAGCTTCAGGCGCAAGCGCAGGTTGTTCGCCGAGTCGGCATTCTTCAGCGCCTGCTCCTCGTCGATGGCGCCTTCCACCACCAGGTTGAACAGGGCCTGATCGAAGGTTTGCATGCCCAGCTCTTCCGATTTTTCCATGATGCCCTTGAGCTCGCTCAGTTCGTTGCGCCGGATCAGGTCGGCCACCGTGGGCGAGCCCAGCATCACCTCCACCGCCGCGCGGCGCTGGCCGCTCACGGTGCGCACCAGGCGCTGGGAGATGAAGGCCTGGAGGTTGTTGGCCAGGTCGCTGAGCAGTTGCGGCCGGCGCTCTTCGGGAAAGAAATTGATCACCCGGTCCAGGGCCTGGTTGGCGTTATGGGCATGCAACGTGGAAATCACCAGGTGCCCGGTGTCGGCGAAGGCCAGGGCGTGTTCCATGGTTTCCCGGTCGCGGATTTCACCGATCAGCACCACGTCCGGCGCCTGGCGCAGGGTATTTTTCAGGGCGGCGTGAAAGCTGCGGGTGTCGACACCGACCTCACGCTGGTTGATGATCGACTTCTTGTGCCGATGGATATACTCCACCGGGTCCTCGATGGTGATGATGTGGCCACTGCTGTGGCGATTGCGGTAATCGATCAACGCCGCCAGGGACGTCGACTTGCCGGACCCCGTGGCGCCGACGAACAGGATCAGCCCCTGTTTGCGCATCACGCTCTCCAGCAGCACCGGAGGCAGCTTCAGGTCTTCGAAGCGCGGGATGTCCAGCTTGACGTTGCGGATCACCATGGACACGTCGTTACGCTGCTTGAAGACGTTGACCCGGAACCGCCCGACGCCGGCGAGGGAAATTGCCAGGTTCATTTCCAGCTCTCGATCGAACTCAAGGCGCTGTTCGGCGTCCATCAAAGACTCGGCGAGCCCGGCAATGTCGCCAACCTTGAACGCCTGGGAACCCAGGGGCTTGAGCACCCCCTCGAATTTCGCGCACGGCGGTGCACCGGTGGACAGATAAAGGTCGGAGCCATCCTGGCTCGCCAGGATTCGCAACAAGGGATCGATTTCCATGGACTGAAACTTCCGCGAGACATCAATGAAACAAGCTAACCCGAGCATGCACCTCTTCAGATCAACCCGCGCTTACCGTCCTCGAAGGATAGTAGACACCGCCACACAGACATGATTTCCAGGGATTCCGTGATGAACGCAACACCTGTCGGCAGCGACACCCAGGGCCTGATCGCCCGCCTGGACTGGGCCTCGAGCCCGCTGGGCGCTGCCCACACCTGGCCCCAGAGCCTGCGCACCGCCATGGACATCATGCTCCATTCGCCGATGCCGATGGCCCTGCTGTGGGGCCCGCAGCTGTGCCAGTTGTACAACGACGCCTTTGCCCGACTCATCGGCGACAAGCACCCGCGCACGTTCGGCCAGCCGACCCACCTCGCCTGGCCCGAGCTCAAGGCCGCGACCGAGACGATTTATGAACAGGTATTGCAAGGCCATGGCCATGCCTGCCGCGACCAGCAATGGCGCGTGCCCTTCGCCGGCCGCCTGTGCGACGTGTGGCTGGACCTGACCTACAGCCCGGTGCATGACGAAGGCGGTCACGTCGCCGGCCTCCTGGTCACGGCCATCGAGACCAGCGAACGCCGACGCCTGACCCAGGAGTTCGAGCGCCGCTCCGAAGCCAGCCTCAAGGCCCAGCATGAAAGCGAAGAACGCCTGCAACTGGCCCTGGCCGCCGCCGATGCGCTGGGCACCTGGGACTGGGACATCCGCGAAGACCGCTTCGTGGCCGACGCGCATTTCGCCCGCCTGCATGGCGTCGACCCGAACCTGTCGCGCCAGCTCCCCATCAGCGCCTACCTTGAAGGCGTGCACCCCGAAGACCGGGCCATGGTTGCCCGCAGCATCAGGCACTGCATCAGCCACGGCACCGAATACGCCGAGGAATACCGCCTGGTGCAGCCCACGGGCGAAATGCGCTGGGTGTTCGTCCGGGGCCGCTGCTACAAGGATCGCCACGGTCGGCCGAAGCGCTTTCTTGGCGCCGCCCTGGACCTCACCGAGCGCAAGCACGCCGAGCAGGCGCTGCGCCAGAGCCAGAACGAGCTGCAACTGATCATCAACGCCATGCCGATCCTCATCAGTTACGTGGACCGCGACGAGCGTTTCCGGCTGAACAACAGCGCCTACCTGGACTGGTACGGCCTGACCCCACAAGAACTCTACGGCAAGACCATCCGCGAAGTGCTCGGTGAAGAAGCCTATGCCTTGCGCGCCGCGCACATCGCCGAGGCCCTGGCGGGCCACCCGTGCAGTTTCGCCATCGAGTCGGGCCACCGCGATGGCCGGCCGCGCCATGCCCTGACCAACTACCTCCCGCGCCGTGGAGCGGACGGCGCGGTGAACGGCTTCTACATCTTCGTGATCGACGAAACCGAGCGCAAGAAGACCGAAGAAGCCTTGCGCAACCTCAACGAGACCCTGGAAGACCGGGTGATCGCCCGCACCCGCCAACTGGCCGAGGCCAACCAACGCCTGCAAGAAGAAATGTTCGAACGCGAGCGCGCCGAAGAAGCGTTGCGCCACGCCCAGAAGATGGAAGCGGTCGGCCAGCTCACGGGCGGCATCGCCCATGACTTCAACAACATGCTCACCGGGATCCTGGGCAGCCTCGACCTGATGCAGCGCTACATCGCCAATGGCCGGGTGGCGGAAATCGGACGCTTCACCGAAGCGGCCGTGTCCTCGGCCAACCGCGCCGCCGCGCTGACCCATCGGCTCCTGGCGTTTTCCCGTCGCCAGTCCCTGGACCGCAAGCCGCTGGACCCCAATGACCTGGTGCACTCGCTGGAGGACCTGCTCCGGCGCACCACCGGCGAGCACATCGTGCTGCGCCTGCAACTGGGCCACGAGCTGTGGCCGGTCAGCACCGACGCCAGCCAGCTGGAAAACGCCCTGCTCAACCTGGTGATCAACGCCCGGGACGCCATGCCCGACGGCGGCGAGCTGGTCATCGAAACCGCCAATGTCTACCTCGACGGCAATGACATCGACACCCTGGAACCGGTCAAGGCCGGCGACTACGTGATGATCGCCGTCAGCGACAACGGCAGCGGCATGACGCCTTCGGTGCTGGCCAAGGCCTTCGATCCGTTCTTCACCACCAAGCCCATCGGCCAGGGCACCGGCCTGGGCTTGTCGATGATCTACGGCTTTGCCCAGCAGTCCGGTGGGCACCTCAACCTGGACAGCGTGCCAGGCCTGGGCACTCGGGTGCAGTTGTACCTGCCACGCCTGCGCATGACGCCCGCCGAACAGCCTGCGACAGCCGGGACGGTGGAGGTGCCAGCGGCGATCGCCGGGGAAACCGTGTTGCTGGTGGAGGACGAGCCCGCGGTGCGGATGCTGGTGCTCGACCTGCTGGAGGCGCTGGGCTACACCGCCCTTGAAGCCCGCGACGCGAGGACCGCACTGCCGTTGCTGGAGTCAGGACAACGCATCGACCTGCTGGTGACGGACGTCGGCCTGCCGGGCATGAATGGCCGGCAACTGGCGGAAATCGCCCGCCAGCACCGGCCTGACCTGAAGGTGCTGTTCATGACCGGTTACGCGCAGAAAGCCGCCGAGCGCCAGGGGTTTCTCGACCAGGGCATGGACATGGTGGCCAAGCCGTTTACCCTCGACCTGCTGGCGACCAAGATTCGGGCGATGATCAACCATGACAGCTGAGTTGAGGCATAATCGCCGCCCCGTTACGTTCAGGTCCGCGCCACCATGAAAGCCCAAGCCCGCCATATCCTGGTGAAAACCGCCGAAGAAGCCGAACAGCTCAAGCAGCGCATCGCCAAGGGCGAAGCCTTCGACGTACTGGCGAAGAAGTATTCCACCTGCCCTTCCGGCAAGCGCGGCGGCGACCTGGGTGAGGTCCGGCCGGGGCAGATGGTCGGCGCAATCGACGCGGTGATTTTCAAGAAGCCGTTGCGGGTGGTGCACGGGCCGATCAAGAGCAAGTTCGGCTATCACCTGGTGCAGGTGTTTTACCGGGATTAGCCTGGAAACCGCCACTGTGGGAGCGGGCTTGCTCGCGAAGGCGGTGTGTCAGGTTGTATCAATGTGACTGACCCACCGCCTTCGCGAGCAAGCCCGCTCCCACATGAGGTTCTGTGGTGATTCATGGGCGAGGGATCAGCGCTCCCGGCACCTGGATCACCCGGCTCGCCAACAAATGCCCGGCCTCGGCGGCGTCCACCGGGCTGCCGCCCAGCAAGCGGCTCGCCAGGTAGGCGGCGCTGAACGAATCCCCGGCCGCCGTGGTGTCCACCACGCGCTCGACGCGTTGGGCGGGCACCTCGTAAGACTGCCCCTCGTAGCGGATCAAACAGGCCTCGGCACCGCGCTTGAGCACCACCTCAGGCGTGCCCAGAGGCGCATAGGCGGCAAACACCGCGTCGCTGTCCTGATGACCGAACAACGCCTGCTCGTCGTCCACCGTCAGCAACGCCAGCGTCACATGGGGCAGGACGCTGCGATACGCCGCCCGAGCCGCGTCAATCGAGGCCCAGAGCCTGGGCCGGAAATTATTATCGAACACCACCTGGGCCCCGCGCCGGCGTGCCTCGACCAAGGTTTCGATGAGCTTGACGCGCCCCTGCTCCCCCAGCACCGCCAGGGTAATGCCGCTGAAATACAGCACGTCATAGCCTGGCAGCGCCGCCAGGATCGGCGCGGCGGCCGGGGTGGTGAAGCAATCACGCACCGCCGCCTCGTTGCGCCAGTACAGAAACCGCCGCTCGCCGGCCGCGTCGGTCTGGATGCAATACAAGCCCGGCAGGCGGCCAGGCAAGCGCTGGACCCGTTCCAAGCCGATGTTTTCCGCCGCCCAGCCCTGGCTCATGGCGTCGCTGAAACTGTCATCGCCCAAGGCCGTGACGTAATCCACCGCGCCCCTGTCGCCCAAGGCACGGGCCAGGTACACCGCGGTGTTCAGGGTATCGCCGCCGAAACTCTGGTGCAGGCTGCCGTCGGCGCGTTGTTGCAGTTCGATCATGCACTCGCCGATCAGGGCGATGCGGGGTTTGGGGTTGCTCATGGATGATCCTGATAATTCAGCGGTGTCTGGCAGGCCGCTATCGCGAGCAAGCTCGCTCCCACAAGGGGATCATGGCGATCACAAATTTTGTATTCACAACAATCCAGTGTGGGAGCGAGCTTGCTCGCGATAGCCGCAACTCGGTTCAAAGACTAGAAACACGTCTCCATGCTCTCGACCACCCGCAACTGCTCATCCACCAGGCACCCCACCCGCCACTTATCAAAGGTCAGGCACGGATGCGAGGTGCCGAACGAAACGATATCGCCGACCCGCAACGCCACCCCCGGCGCCACGGTCATGAACGCATGCTGGTCCATCACCGCCGTCACCTGGCAACCGCTCACGTCGTCGCCCGCCACCGAATCCGAACCCGGCGTGTAGCGCTTGAGCGGGACCGGCAAGCCGGCGTCGTAGGCCACGTCACGCTTGCCCAGGGCGATCACCGCGAAACCCGGCTCCGGCAGCGATTGCACGTGGGCCCAGACTTCCAGGGCCGGGCGCAAGCCTTCGTGCAGGTCATTGCGACGCTCCAGCACGCAGCACTGGGCCTCTTTGTAGATCCCATGGTCGTGGGCCACGTAACTGCCGGGGCGCAGCACACTGAGGAAGCGCCCATGGGCGTTCTGGGCCTCGAACGACTCGGCGATCAAGTCGTACCAGGCCGACCCCGAGGCGGTGATGATCGGTCGATCGATGGCAAACGCGCCGCTGTCTTGCAACTGCACCGCCAAACTGACCAGGGACGCGGCGAACGCGCGGATGCCGCTGATGGCTTGGTCACCGTGGATCACCCCCTCGTAACCCTCGATACCGGTCAGTGCCAGCGCCGGTTGCGCCCGGATCGCCTCGGCCAGGGCCAGCACTTCAGCCTCCGTACGGCAACCACAACGCCCACCGACCACGCCGTACTCGATCATCACGTTCAATGTCACACCGCGAGCGGCAAAGAACGCGCCCAGGTCGGCCACGTTGTCTGGGTGATCGACCATGCAATGGAAGTCGAACGCCGGATCGGCGAGCAAATCGGCGACCAGGGCCATGTTCGGCGTGCCCACCAGCTGGTTGGCCATCAACACCCGGCGCACGCCATGGGCGTACGCGGCACGGGTCTGCACGGCGGTGGCGAGGGTCAGGCCCCAGGCGCCGGCGTCGAGCTGACGACGGAACAGGGCCGGGGTCATGCTGGTCTTGCCGTGGGGCGCCAGTTCGGCACCGCTATTGCTGACGAACGCTTGCATCCAGCGGATGTTGTGCTCCAAAGCCTGGCGATGCAGCACCAACGCCGGCAGGCTGACATCGCGCAACAGGTGAGCACCCACGGTGGCGGCGCCCTTCTCTACGGCTGCGTCCTGAATGGCAGAAGACATGGTCGAACTCCTCTCGCGGTCGCGGATGACCGCTATTGTCTATTCATTGATGCGCCGGGCCAGGTGGTTGGCGCTTTCGATCAGCACCCGGCGATAGTCGGCGTAATTGTTCTTGGCGTCGGCCCGTGGGGCGACGATGCACAGGGTGGCGATGGCGACACCGTTCGGGTCTTTGACCGGTGCGGCGAAGCAGTGGGTGAAGGTGTCGGCCACGCTGTCGAACGAGAAGAACCCCTCGTCGCCGGCCTGGCGGATTTCCCTCAGGAACTGCTCCAGAGGCAGGCGCTCGCCGTCTGGCAGGATGAAGTCATCGGGGTCGATCAGGTCGACGATCTGCTGGTCGCTCAGATGCGCCAGCAACAGGCGACCGGAGGCTGTCCAGGGGATGGGCGCGTTTTCGCCGATGTCCGATGAAATACGGAAATGCCGTTCGCCCTCCTTCATCAGCGCCACGGTGTATTTGCGCCCGTTGAGCAGGCACATCTGCGCGGTTTCCCGGGTCTGGCGCACGATGTCCTGCAAGGCCTGGTCGGCCTCGCGGCTCAGGTCGAAATGACGCAGGTGCGCCTGGCCGAGAAAGTACAACTGGCGGCCCAGGTAAACATGGCCGTCCTTGCCCACCGGTTCGAGGATGCGTCGCTCCAGCAGCGACGCCACCAGCTCATAGACCGTGGACTTGGGGCTGCCGATGCCGCTGGCGATGTCGTTCGGACGCAGCGGCTGGCCGATTTCCTTGAGGAAATCGAGGATATCGAACGCCCGATCCAGTCCCCGGGCCCGGCGTTTGATGGTGTCTTCGGTCATGTCTTGGGTTTCCATTCAGTTGGCCACGAGTGTAATCAGACTACTGCGCCACCCACAGGTGATCACTTTTTCTTGTAGGCCACGCAATCGATCTCGACCTTGCAATCAACCATCATGCTGGCCTGCACACAAGCCCGGGCCGGGGCGTGTTCCGGGCTGAAGTATTCGCCGAACACCTTGTTGAAGCTCCAGAAATCCCGCGGGTCGTCCAGCCACACGCCACAGCGCACCACGTCTTCCAGGCCATAGCCGGCCTCTTCGAGAATGGCGATCAGGTTCTTCATCGTCTGGTGCGTCTGCTCGACGATCCCGCCAACGATGATCTCACCGTCCACCGCCGGCACCTGGCCGGACACGTGCAGCCAGCCATCGGCCTCCACGGCCCGGGCGAAGGGCCGAGGCTGTCCCCCGCCTGCGCTGCTGCCAGTGCCGTAACGGGTAATGCTCATGGGTGTTTCTCCTTATGCAATGCAGTTAAAAACGGGTGTTCTTGAGAAATTCCGCCAACCGTGGCGATTGCGGGCGTTCGAACAATTCCTTCGGCGGGCCCTGCTCTTCGATGCGGCCCTGGTTCATGAACACGATCTTGTCGGAGACCTCGAAGGCAAAGCGCATTTCGTGGGTCACCAGCAGCATGGTCATGCCGTCTTCGGCCAGGCCCTTGATCACGTTCAGCACTTCACCCACCAGTTCGGGGTCGAGGGCCGAGGTCACCTCGTCGAACAGCATCAGGCTGGGGTTCATGGCAATTGCACGGGCAATCGCGACGCGCTGCTGCTGACCGCCGGACAACTGACCGGGAAAGTGATTGCGACGTTCCAGCAGGCCGACCCGCGCCAACCACTTCTCGGCCAGGGCCACCGCTTCGTCCTTGGGCAGTTTTTTCACCTTGAGCAGGCCCAGGGTGACGTTCTGCAAAGCAGTCAGGTGGGGGAACAGGTTGAATTGCTGGAAGGCCATGCCGGTCATGGCCCGATGCCGGGCAATGACCTTCTCGGGGTGGCGCAGGCGCTTGCCGTCGATCTCGTCGTAGCCGATGGCCTCGCCGTCGAGCATGATCCGCCCGCCCTGGAACTCTTCCAGCATGTTCACGCAGCGCAACAGCGTGGTCTTGCCCGAGCCGCTGGAGCCGATCAGCGTGACCACATTGCCGCGCTGCAGGCTCAGGTCCACGCCCTTGAGCACTTCGAGCGGGCCGTATTGTTTGCGCAGGCCACGAATGTCCAGCAGCGGCTGGGCGTTGGAGGAAGTCGAAACATCAGTCATGGCAAGGCCACCCGTTTTTCAATGTGCCGGCCGAGTAACTCGATGGCGTAATTGATGATGAAAAAGAGAAAACCGGCGAACAAGTAGAACTCCAGCGTCATGAAGGTTCGGGCAATGACCTGCTGGGTGCTGAGCAACAGTTCGGCCACCCCGATCACCGACAACAGCGTCGAGGCCTTGACGATCTCGGTGGAGGAATTGACCCAGGTCGGCAGGATCTGCCGCAACGCCTGGGGCAACAACACATAGCTCAGGGCCTGGTAGAACGTCAGGCCGATGGCCTGGCTGGCTTCCATCTGCCCGCGGGGTAACGCCTGCAAGGCACCGCGCACGATCTCGGCCACGTGGGAGCCGCAAAACAGCGTCAGGCCCAGGACACCGGCCTGGAACGCGCCGATCTGCCAGCCCAGCGCCGGGGCCATGTAAAAGCAGGCCAGCACCAGCACGAACACCGGCGTGCCACGAATCAGGTCGACATAGAAGCGAAACGGCGCGCGCATCCAGATTCGGCCATAGGTCAATACCAGCCCGGCGACCAGGCCGATCAAGGTGCCCAGCAAAATCGCCAGTACCGAACACTGCACGCTGGTCACAAAGCCCGCCCACAAGGTGTCCCGCGCAACCCACAACTCATGCAACCAACTGGGGGATTCGTACATGGGAAGCTCCTAACGGCGGATCGCCAGGCGCTGCTCGAAGTACCGCAGCAGCATGGCAATGAGGTAACAGGCCGCGACATACAGGGCCGTGGTAACCAGCCAGGTTTCGATCACCCGGTAGCTCTCCACGTTGATCTTGCGGGCGTAGTAGGTCAGCTCCGGCACGGCAATCGCCGCGGCCAGGGAAGTGTCCTTGAACAGCGAGATGAAGTTGTTCGACAAGGCCGGCAGCACGTTGCGCAGCATCACCGGCACGGTGATGTAGGCCTTCACCTGCCACTCCCCCAGGCCGATCGCCAGGCCCGCTTCACGCTGACCCTTGTGAATGCTCATCAAGCCGCCGCGGAACACCTCGGTCAGGTAGGCCCCGGCGTATAGCGACAGGGTGATGACGAACGACGGCAGCTTGTCCAGGCGAATGCCCAGGCTCGGCAAGGCGAAGTAGATCAACAGGATCAGCACCAGGATCGGCGTATTGCGGATCACCGTCACATACACCGAGGCCAGCACACGCAGGAGGCGGTGCTTGCTCAGCAGCGCGAATGCCATCGCCAGACCGATCACGCAACCGATGGCGATCGACACCAGCGCCAGGGAAAGCCCCAGCCCGAGCCCCGCCAGCAAGGTGTCGAAATCGCGCCAGACGGCGGCAAAGTTCAACTGATAGTTCATGGTCGACAGTACCTTCGGCGGGACGCCCGCGACGGGCATCCCGGGCTCACAGGGTCATTTGTATTCAACGGGGAAACCGATGGCCGGCGACGGCAGGTCCACGCCGAACCATTGCTTGAACGACGCCGCGTAGGTGGGGAATTCCACGCCGGTCATGGCTTCATGCAAGGTGGTGTTGACGAAGTTCAGCCAGTCCTGGTCGCCGCGCTTGACCGCACAGGCATAGGTTTGCGGGCTCCAGGCGTAGGCCGGGCTGCGATAACGGCCGGGGTTCTGCACCATCAGGTACTTCACAGAGGACTGGTCCGTGGCGGCGGCATCGGCACGGCCGGAGTTCACCGCCTGGTACATCAGGTCGACGCTGTCGTACTGGTCGACCTTGGCCTTGGGCAGTGCCTGGTGCACCAGCTCTTCGGCGTAGACGTTCTGCAGCACCGCCACGGTGACACCGTCGCCGGCGGCCTTGAGGTCTTCGATCTCCTTGTACTTGCTGTTGGCCGGCAACAACAGGCCGACCCCTTCGCGGTAGTACGGCAAGGTGAACGCCACCTGCTGGGCACGGCTGGCGGTGACGGTGATGAACTGGCAGCTCATGTCGACCTTGTCGGTCAGCAGGTTGGGGATCCGCGCATCGGAAGACTGCACCACGAACTCGACTTTCTCCGGGTCATTGAACAGGCCCTTGGCGACCATCCGCGCAATGTCGATATCGAACCCCTGCAACTTGCCATCCGCTCCCTGGAAGTGCCACGGGGCATTGGTGCTGCCCGTGCCCACGATCAATTTCCCGCGTTGCAGCACGCTGTCCAGCTTGCTGTCCGCCGCCTGGGCGACACCCACGACCGCCATCGAGGCGGCGAAGAGAAAAACACACGCTTTGAACAAGGAAGGTCGGCGTTGCATGGCTAGCACTCCAGGATGAGTTTATTCCGCTATACCGGAACATGGTTTGTAACAACGGAATAGACAGCAGAAAGTGTGCCACAGCCAAACGGACTTCGGGCCAGGAAAATGGAAAGTGAATGGAATCAGATAGATGGGAAAATCAGCCTTGCGTGACGACGTCGGACGTCATTCCAGGGATTGCTACCGTTGGCTACGACATGCGGGTAACAAGGCCCCAGAACGGTGCCTCGCCCCCTGTGGGGAGCGGGCTCGCTCGCGAAGAGGCCGGCACATCCAACATTGTTGTCGATTGTCACACCGTCTTCGCGGGCAAGCCCGCTCCCACAGGAGGAGGTCGGCGGTATTGCGCTACTTGCGTTTGTAACTCTTGCTGCCGCCGGGCGTGAGGCAATAGACGCCGCCCCGCGGGCCAACGCAGTAACTGCCGCTGCCGCATTGGCAACCGTCGGCCTGCTTGAGTAATGACGAGGGTCGGGTTTCATTGCGAATCCCCAACACAGCGGAACAGGATTTTTTCGAAGCGCTGATGGACCCGTCGTTGCACAGGAACGTGTCACCGTCACAGCCGGCGATCCCGCCCTTGCGCCCGGAACAGGGAGTATTGGCGGCGATGGCCGAAGCACAGACCATCAACAATACAATCGCGACACCGGCGCGAAGCAGACTCGACATTCCGTGACAGCGGTTCATGGCAGCGTCCTGGCTGATAGATGGCCCTATGCTAGCACCTCATCCCTGCCACACCTAGGCTCTGTTTGAAAAGTCTTGAGACGAAGGTCAGGCAAGGCGAAAACCGGCGAGGAAGCGGAGTTTACTGAAGTAAATGAGCATTCCGAGCCGGTTTTCAACGCAGCATGAACGAGTATCAAGGCTTTTCAGACAGAGCCTAGCGTCCGCAGAACCTCACCCTCGACAATGCCCGCAGGTCCCCTTCGCGGTAATAGTCGTCACTCCAGCTGTCATCCACCGCCAGTGGCTTGACCTGCTTGAGGGCCAGTTTCTTGGCGAAGTACCGAAAGCGGTAATGCTCATAGAAACGCAGCAACTCCAGCCCGTAACGGTCGGCCAAGTCGGTGTCGCCCTGGATGATGAGGTAGTTCTCGTCATTGCCGTTGCTGGCGGCGGCGCTCAGGTTGTGGCTGCCGCTGATGATGGTCGGTGTGTCGCTGGTGAAGTCGGTGACGATGGCCTTGGTGTGAACCAGCAGGTTGCCTTTCTGGCCCTTCATGTTTTCCCTGAGCCAGCCTTCCAACCCGGTGTTGAGCAGCGCGGTGGCGGCGAATTGGGCGGTGCGGTCGGCATGGAAACCGGTGATGCGGCTGGCGGTGTTCTGCAGACCGTAGCGCAGTACGTCATCGTTCGGCTGGCCGAGCAAGGCATCGAGGATCCGCTCGGGCAGGACGAACGCGGTGACGAACAACAGGTCCTTGCGGGCGCCGTGGATGATGTCGACGAAACGGTCGAGGTCGCCTTCGCCCGTGCGCGGTGAGAAACCGGCGAACAGTGGCTCTTGCGGCGCCATCGGGTTGTTCAGGGTCAGCCACTGGCGGGTGGCGTCGACGTCCTGCGGTGCGGCCCAAATCTGCTCGAACACCTGGCGATAGCTGTCGCTCACCCGCGGCTCATCCAGCACGTGCACGACATTGGCCTGGCGATAGACACCGTTGGCGGTGAAGTTGGTGCTGCCGCACAGGACCGCTTCCGGTTGCCGCGAACCGGCGCCGTCCACCCGGCTCAGGACGATGAACTTGTCGTGGAAGATGTTGTGGGTGACCCGCCCGCGCTTGTTGGCCGCCGGCAGTTTTTCGAGGCTGGCCTCGTTGCGCTGCGTGGTGTCGTCGCCCGGCTCGGCGTGGTACAGCACCCGCACCTGCGCGCCTCGGGCGAAAGCGGCGTTCACCGCATCGACGATCACCGGTAGTTCGTATTCGTAGATGGCTACGTCCAGGGCCCAGGTGGCATCGAGGGCCCGGTCGATGAAGCCGATCAGGCGTCCCAGCAGGCCGTTTTCCAACCAGCGACGCGGCGCGTCGGGCCAGTCATCGATGGACAGGTTGCGATTGGCGCTGATCAACGCATCCAGCTCGGGAAACTTGCGCTGGAACGCCTGGCTGGCGGCCACGGCTCGGTTGAAGATCACGCGCTGGTTGACCGGCTGCCCGTTATCGCTGGTGACGCTGATGTCCAGGGACTCGCCCAACTGTGGCGCGTCGGGGCTGCCATAGGCCAGGTGCACGCGGTAGTTCATCGTCACGCCGGGGTTGACGGCGTAGTCGGCCCAGCGAAATTTCTGCAACGGCGCCTGGTCGCTGGGTGTGGCGTAAAACTGGGGGAACGTGTGGGCCTTGCCAGGGAAGGTCAGGCTGTTGAACAGGAACAACCAGGGCTTGTCACCCTGCTGTTTCTCGATGGCAAAACCCAGCAGCCCCTTGCGACGGGATTCGGCCAGGTCCATGGCGAGCAGCACGCCGTTGGTGCCAGCGTAGGCCTTGACCCGAAAATCATCCTGAGGATTGGTGACGAGTACGCGCATGGTTCACTCCTGTGAAGTCGCCTCAGCATAGAACAGAGTGGGCAAACCGATTCCGAGGTGATGCCTTCGCGGGCAAGCCCGCTCCCACAGGGACTGCGACAGGCCGCCGATCAAGTGTGGGAGCTTGCCCGCGAAGGCGTCCGCCCAGACACCTCGGAAACAAGCGCATCAAACCTGGTCGATATGCCGATACTCGGCCCCCAACTGCCCCGCCAATTGCCGGGCACGGCCCAGGCGGATCGGGCCGCGCTCGATGTCGATCAACAGGCTCGGGCAGTCGAGAGGTGACGGCGCCAGCCCCTCCTTCAGCCGTCCATCCGTCATCACCAGCACCCGCTGTTGCTCTGCCGGGTAGCGCTTGCGCCGGGCTCGCAGCCAACGCCCGGCCTCTTGCAACGCGGCCAGCAACGGCGTGCCGCCGCCGGCGCCGAGTGCATCGAGCCAGTGTCGCAGCCCAGTCGAGGCCTTGAGCCCTTGCACTTGCCAGTGCGGAACACTGCCACTGACGGTCAGCAAGGCCAGTCGCGCGCGCTGCCGGTAGGCGTCATCGAACAGTTGCACCAGCAGGCCCTTGCCATCGCTCAAGGCACGATGACGACGGGTCGAGGCCGAGGCATCGACGATGACCAGCCACAGTTCATGGGGCGAGCGATGACGGCGGTGAAAGCGCAGGTCGTCATAGCGTTGGGGACGGCCCTTGAGCAAAGTGCCCGGCCAGTTCACCGCGCCACTGGAGGCGACTTTGCTGCGCCCCTGGCGTCCATCGTCCAACCGCCCCGCCCGGGGCCTGGCATCCGCCCCCACGGCCGAACGGGGGCGAATGCCTAAGGCTTTTTTGGCCAGCTCGGCACGTCACGCCGTGCACCGGTGGGCAAGGCCTGGGCCGGCAAGTCGCCCCACTGGCCCTGGCCTTCGTTGGGCTGGGCCGCGCGATCGCCCGTCGAGGGTGCCTGGGACGGCGCAGGGGCCGGGCTCGAGTGCCCGCGCCGCCGATGGCGCAAGGCGAACTCGGCGACGGCGTCGATATCTTCATCAGCGATGGCCTGTGCCCCACGCCAGGCCGCGTGGGCCCGGGCCGCCCGCAACCAGACCAGGTCGGCACGCAGGCCATCGACCCCAGCGGCAAAACAGCGCTCGGTGATCTGGGCGAGCGTCACGTCATCCAGGGCGATCCCGGTCAGGCGGTCGCGGGCCTGCTGGCAGCGTTCACGCAGGGCCTGCTGGGCGCTTTCCCAGTGCGCGCAGAAGGCGGCCGGGTCAGTGTCGAAATCCAACCGCCGACGAATGATCTGCCCGCGTTCAGCCGCAGGGGTGTGCCCGTCGAGGGCCACGTTCAGGCCAAACCGGTCGAGCAATTGTGGGCGCAGCTCGCCCTCTTCCGGGTTCATGGTGCCGATCAGCACAAACCGCGCCGGGTGCCGATGGGAGATGCCGTCGCGCTCGATCAGGTTGGTGCCGCTGGCCGCCACGTCCAACAGCAGGTCCACCAGATGATCAGGCAGCAGGTTCACTTCATCGACGTACAACACGCCGCCATCGGCCTTGGCCAGCACACCGGGAGAAAACTGCGCGCGCCCTTCCCCCAGCGCCGCGTCCAGATCAAGGGTGCCCACCAGGCGTTCCTCGGTGGCGCCCAAGGGCAAAGTGACGAACTGACCGCTGGCCAACAGGTCGGCGAGGCCCCGGGCCAGGGTGGACTTGGCCATGCCACGCGGCCCCTCGATCAGTACACCGCCGATCTTCGGGTCGATGGCGGCCAGGCACAGCGCCAGTTTCAGATCATCGGCGCCGACCACGGCGGAGAGTGGGAAATGAGGGGTGTCGATCATGTGGAGGATCTCATAAATGTTCGATAGTCCGCTGTGGCGAGGGAGCTTGCTCCCGCTGGGGCGCGAAGCGGCCCCAAACCGGCCAACGCGGTGCACCTGAAGTGTCGCGTTGCCTGGATTACGACTGCTGCGCAGCCGAGCGGGAGCAAGCTCCCTCGCCACAAGTGCACCTCAGCCATCTTCTTCAATGTCCAACAGCAAATTCTCCAACGCCTCGCGGTAGTCGCCCGGCGCCTGCCACATGCCCCGCCGTTGCGCTTCGAGCATGCGTTCGGTCATGTCGCGCAGGGCATCGGGGTTGTGCTGGCGGACAAACGCCCGGGTGTCCGGGTCGAGCAGGTAGGCGTCGGCCAGCAACGCGTACTGATGGTCGTCGATCAGTTGCGTGGTGGCGTCGAAGGCGAACAGATTGTCCACCGTCGCCGCCAGCTCGAACGCGCCCTTGTAGCCGTGACGCTTGACCCCGTCGATCCACTTCGGGTTGGCCGCCCGGGAGCGGATGACGCGGTTGAGTTCTTCCTTCAGGGTGCGGATCCGCGGCAGGTCAGGCTGGCTGTGATCGCCGTGGTAACTGGCCGCCTTTTGCCCGCTCAAGGTCTCCACCGCGGCCAGCATGCCGCCCTGGAACTGGTAGTAATCGTTGGAATCGAGCACGTCGTGTTCGCGGTTGTCCTGGTTCTGCAACACCGCCTGCGCCTGGCTCAAGCGCCGGGAAAACGGCTCCCGGGCGGCAGTGCCTTCGTCGTGGGCACCGTAAGCGTAGCCACCCCAATTCAGGTACACCTCGGCCAGGTCCTCGCGGCTCTGCCACAGGCGCCCGTCGATGGCGCCCTGCACGCCCGCGCCATAGGCACCCGGCTTGGCGCCGAAGATCCGCCAGCCGGCCTGCCGGGCCGCCGCCTCTGCCGTCAGGCCCGACGCCAGCAAGCTGTCACGCTCGCTGCGCACCTTGGCGGCCAGGGGGTTCATGTCGGCCGGTTCATCGAGGCCCGCGACCGCTTGCACCGCCGCATCGAACAGGCGAATCAGGTTGGCGAAGGCATCGCGGAAGAATCCGGAGACTCGCAGCGTCACATCGACCCGAGGCCGGTCCAGCAGGCTCAGCGGCAAGATCTCGAAATCGTCCACCCGCTGGCTGCCGGTGGCCCAGACCGGGCGCACACCCATCAACGCCATGGCCTGGGCGATGTCATCGCCGCCGGTGCGCATGGTCGCGGTGCCCCACACCGACAGGCCGAGCTGGCGCAGGTGGTCGCCGTGATCCTGCAAGTGCCGTTCGAGCATCAGGTTGGCCGATTGGAACCCGATGCGCCACGCCGTGGTGGTGGGCAGGTTGCGCACGTCTACCGAGAAAAAGTTACGCCCGGTGGGCAGCACGTCCAGGCGGCCGCGACTCGGCGCACCGCTGGGGCCGGCCGGCACGAAGCGCCCGCCCAAGGCATCGAGCAGGCCGCGCATTTCCGCCGGGCCGCAGGCGTCCAGACGCGGGGCGACGACGCTGCGCAGGTTTTCGACGATGCTGCGCACCGTTTCCCAGCCCGGTGCCTCCAGCCACAGGACGTCGCCTGCCAGCGCTTGCTCGATCAAGCGCGCCGCGAACAGCTCCAGGCGCTCGCGCGTATCGCCGGCGGTGCGCCAGGGTTCGGCACTGACCTGCTGCAACGCCTCGGGACAAGGGCCGGCCCAGGGGTCGGCCAAGGCGCAATCCAGCGGATCGAAGCCCAGTTCAAAGGCGTTCGACAGCGCCCGCAGCAGGCTCGACTGTGCACCCTTGCCGTCGCCGCGGGGAATGCGCAGCAACGCCAGCAACGTGTCGATGCGCAGCCGTCCGCTAGGCGACTCGCCGAAGATGTGCAGGCCATCGCGGATCTGCGACTCCTTCAGGTCGCACAGGTAGGTGTCCAGGCGCGGCAGCCAGACCGCCGCGTCGGCGTCAGCCTCCAGTTGCAGTTCGCGGTCGATGTGGGTTTCGCGCACCAGGTTCAGGATGTCCCGCTGCAATTCTCGGGCGCGGCGCGGATCGAGCAGTTGCGCCTCGTAGTACTCGTCGGCCAGCCGTTCGAGGTCGCGCAGCGGCCCGTAGGTTTCGGCGCGGGTCAGCGGCGGCATCAGGTGGTCGATGATCACCGCCTGGGTCCGGCGCTTGGCCTGGGCGCCCTCGCCCGGGTCGTTGACGATGAACGGATAGATATTCGGCAGCGGGCCCAACAGCGCGTCCGGCCAGCAGCTTTCCGACAAACCGACACCCTTGCCTGGCAGCCATTCGAGGTTGCCGTGCTTGCCGACATGGATCACCGCGTGGGCGCCGTAGGTGTGGCGCAACCAGAAATAGAACGCCAGGTAGCCGTGGGGCGGCACCAGGTCCGGGTCGTGGTAGACCGCACTCGGGTCGACCTGATAGCCCCGCGCCGGCTGGATGCCGACGAACGTCAGGCCCAGGCGCAGGCCGGCGATCATCAGGCGGCCGTCGCGGAACATCGGGTCCTGCTCGGGCGCCCCCCAGCGCGCCAGCACCGCCTGGCGATTGGCATCAGGCAGTGCGTCGAACAGCGCCTGGTAGGCCTCGACGGCCAGGCTCTGGTGACACGGCCGCAGGTCGAGGCTGTCCAGGTCGTTGCTGACCCCACCGAGCAACTGCTGAATCAGCGCAGTGCCGCTCGCCGGCAGTTCGGCCGGCAGCGGATAACCCTCGGTGTGCAGGGCCCGCAGGATATTCAACGCGGCGGCCGGGGTGTCCAGGCCCACGCCGTTGCCGATGCGGCCGTCCCGGGTCGGGTAGTTGGCCAGGATCAGCGCCACCCGTTTCTCCCCGTTGGGCAACCGCGCCAGGGCGGTCCAGCGCCGGGCCAGTTGCGCAACGAAGTCCATGCGCTCGGGCACGGCTCGGTAGCAGACCACATCGCTCTGGCTGCGCTCGCTGCGCCAGGCCAGGTCCTTGAAACTGATGGGCCGGCTGATGATTCGCCCGTCCAGCTCCGGCAAGGCAATGTGCATCGCCAGGTCCCGCGGCCCCAGGCCTTGCTCGCTGGCACGCCAGCCGGGTTCGTTGTCCTGGGCGCAGATCGCCTGGATCACCGGAATGTCGCGGCGAAACGGCCGCAAGTGAGGCGCTTCCGGACTGGATTGGGCGAATCCGGTGGTGTTGAGGATCACCCCCGCCTCGACCTCATCCAGCCAATCCTCGACCTGCGCCAGGCAGGCCGGCTCCTTGAGGCTTGCGACGGCCATGGGCAACGGGTTGAGCCCCGCGGCTTGCAGGCGCTGGCAGAATACGTCGATGAAGGCGGTGTTCGCCGCTTGCAGGTGCGAGCGATAAAACAGCAGGGCCGCTACCGGCTGGCCGGCCTGCCAATCGGCTTGCCAATCGCCAAGGCTGGCGTTGGTCTTTTGCGGATGATAGATCGCCGTACGCGGCAGGGCCTGCGGTTCGTCCCACGGGTAATCGCGACCGAACCATTGGCTGGCTAGGTTATAGAACAGATTCAGGGCATTGCCCAGGCCACCCTGGCGCAAGAACTGCCAGAGCCGGTCGCGCCCCTCGAAGGGCACGTTGCTGAGATCACTCAGCTCCGGGTCAGGCCGATCGTCACCCGGCACCAGGATCAACGTCACCCCGCGCCCAGCCAATTCCATCAGCCGTTCAATGCCGTAGCGCCAATAGCCGATGCCGCCGTGCAGCGACAGCAGGATGACCTTGGCGTGGCGCAGCACGTCGTCGAAATACAGGTCTACCGAGGCGTGGTTCTGCACCTGCATCGGGTTGGCAAGGCGAAACGGCGGGTAGTCGTCCGGCAACTGCCGCGCCGCTTCGGCCAGCAGCGCCAGGCTGGAGTCGCCGCTGCACAGGATCACCAGCTCGGCGGGGGTTTGCCCCAGGTCGGCAATGTTGTCGTCCGCTACAAAGCCGCCCGGCTGGGTCCTGAGCAGGTGCATGGCTTAGACGCTGAGGGCGGCGCGCAGCTGCACTTCGAGCAGACCGGCGTCCAGCGCCTGGCCGATCAGCACCAGGCGGGTGACCCGCGCTTCATCGGCGCCCCATTGGCGATCGAAATGCTTGTCGAAACGCGTGCCGACACCCTGGACCAGCAAGCGCATCGGCTTGTTCGGGATGGCTGCGAAGCCCTTGACCCGCAGCACGCCATGTTGCACCACCAGTTGAGTGAGCGCGTCCAGCAACAGGCTCTCGTCAGCCTGGGGCAGTTCGATGGAGATGGAGTCGAAAGCGTCGTGATCGTGATCATCTTCGTCGCCATCATGGTGATGGTCGTGATGACTGTGGCGAGCGTCGATGTGCTCTTCGGAGCCGGCGCCCAGACCGATCAACACGTCCAGTGGCAGGCGGCCGCTGCTGGCTTCAATGACCTTGACCGCCGGCGGCAACTCCTCAGCCACTTCCAGACGGACTTTCGCCAGGTCTTCGGGGCTGATCAAGTCGGCCTTGTTGAGGATGACCAGGTCGGCGCTCGCCAGTTGATCGGCGAACAGTTCGTGCAGCGGCGATTCGTGATCCAGGTTCGGGTCGAGTTTGCGCATGGCGTCCACCTGGTCGGGGAACGCAGCGAAAGTGCCGGCCGCCACGGCGGGGCTGTCGACCACGGTGATGACCGCATCGACGGTGCAGGCGCTGCGGATTTCCGGCCACTGGAAAGCCTGGACCAACGGCTTGGGCAAGGCCAGGCCGGAGGTTTCGATGAGGATGTGGTCGAGGTCGCCACGCCGGGCCACCAACTCACGCATCACCGGGAAGAACTCTTCCTGCACCGTGCAGCACAGGCAGCCGTTGGCCAGCTCGTAGACGCGGCCGTTGGCTTCTTCTTCGGTGCAACCGATGGAGCACTGCTTGAGGATCTCACCGTCGATGCCCAGTTCGCCGAATTCATTGACGATCACCGCGATGCGGCGGCCCTGGGCATTGTCGAGCATGTGCCGCAGCAACGTGGTTTTACCCGAGCCGAGGAAACCGGTGACGATGGTGACGGGGAGTTTGGCCAGTGTTTTCATCGGATGCCCTTTGGCAAGGTGGCGGGCAAACGGGACGACAACCGCAGGCACAGGGGTGCGCGGAAGATTTCGCCACCGGATCACCCCGCCCGGTTGTAGTGAGAATCTGTCTCGAGGCAGGTCTCCTGGCTGACGGCGGGGCCGGCCCGGCTTTGACAAAGCCTGGGCAGGCAATTCCTGCGCCTTCCCGTGCACATGCACAGTGGCCCGGCAGGAACGTCACCGTTCACAGTTGCGGGGGCAGCCGCGGCTTGGACCGCGTTCCCTTCTTAGCTTCGGCGCGAACCGAAGAACCTCGAAGGCGCAAGGCTACGCAGGGTGTGCAGGCGGGTCAATCTCCGAGAGCAAGATGCAGGATGCTGTTGTGGCGAGGGAGCTTGCTCCCGCTCGGTTGCGCAGCGACCGAAAAGAGCCGGGGGCCGCTGCGCTGCCCAGCGGGAGCAGGCTCCCTCGCCACAACAGCCCGCTCGTCTGCCCTTGTACATTGACGCCCGCCCCCGCCCATGCTCTCCTGTGCGCCTAGTTACGGGTGCCCTTACAGGGTGAAACGGGAAACCGGTGAATCGTGTGCTTTACTTCAAGGCCACGTCAGTCCGGTGCTGCCCCCGCAACGGTAAGCGAGCGAAGCGTCTTAACCACTGTGCCCATGGCATGGGAAGGTGACGCTTGCCGGCAAGGCCCAGCCCTGCCCCTCGCGAGCCCGGAGACCGGCCCATGACTCAAGCATCAACAAACCCGCGGTGGGTGGGCGCTGTTCGAACCTTGGCGACCTGCGCCAGGGTTTTCATTGCGCTCGATTTCCCCACTGGACAAGACAAGAACAGAGGGAAGCGCCATGTCGACCATCAGCAGCACCGTCCGCACCGCCAGCAGCACCACCACCCTGAGCCAGCGCCTGAGCGCGGCGATCCTCGCCTCGATCCTGGGTGCCGGGCTGGTCTATTTCGCCGGGTTCTCCCACATCGAAGCGGTGCACAACGCTGCCCACGACACCCGCCACAGCGCCGCCTTTCCGTGCCATTGAGACCTGACGACATGATCAAGCGTATCGCCCAGACCGCCGGTTTCAGTGGATTGCTGGCCGCCCTGCTGCTGACCCTCCTGCAAAGTTTCTGGGTATCGCCGCTGATTCTCCAGGCAGAGACCTATGAAAAAGCCCCCGCGGCCGAAGTCCACGAGCACGCGGCCGGGGTCGCCCATACCCATGACGCCGAAGCCTGGGAGCCGGAAGACGGCTGGCAGCGCGTGCTGTCCACCACGGGCGGCAACCTGGTGGTTGCGGTGGGCTTTGCGTTGATGCTGGCCGGCTTGTACACCTTGCGCGCACCGACCCGCACCGCCCAGGGCCTGCTCTGGGGGCTGGCCGGCTATGCCACGTTCGTCCTGGCTCCGACCCTCGGCTTGCCGCCGGAGTTGCCCGGCACGGCGGCGGCTGACCTGGCCCAGCGGCAGATGTGGTGGATCGGCACCGCCGCCTCCACCGCGGTGGGCATCGCCCTGATCGCCTTCGGCCGGCACTGGCTGCTCAAGCTGCTGGGCGTGGCAACCCTGCTGGTGCCCCACGTCATTGGCGCACCGCAACCGGAGGTCCACTCGATGCTCGCACCCGAAGCCCTTGAAACCCAGTTCAAGATCGCCTCGCAGCTGACCAACGTGGCGTTCTGGCTGACCCTGGGCCTGATCAGCGCCTGGCTGTTCCGCCGTGACGGTCAAGCCCACCACGAGGCATGAATAGCCGCTCTTCCCAGGCTGCGCCGACCCTGGTGATCGGCCTGGGCTGCCAGCGTGGTTGTCCGGCCAGCGCGTTGCGCGCTTTGCTGGAGCAAACCCTGCAAGCCCACGGCATCGACCTTGATCACGTGCAGGCCCTGGCCAGTATCGACCTCAAGCAGAACGAAGCGGGCCTGCTGGAGCTGGCCGAGCATCTGGCGCTGCCGCTGGTGTGCTTCAGTGCCGAGCAGTTGGCCGGTTATCAGGACCGTCTCAGCCACCGCTCCGACATTGCCTTCGAACGGACCGGCTGCTACGGCATCGCCGAAAGCGCCGCCCTGGCCCTGGCCGACCGCTGGGGCACGGCACCGGCCACGCTGCTGATTACCCGCCAGCGAGGCCTCAAGAGCACGCTGGCCTTGGCGGTCGTGGCGTAAATCCCGATAATCCACGCCCAGGATCATGAGCGATCTTCATCCAAGCGCCACTCACCTACCCTGCAGGAGCCGGTCATGACCGTTTACTTCATCGGCGCCGGCCCCGGCGACCCGGAACTCATCACCGTCAAGGGCCAGCGGCTGATCCGCGGCTGCGCCGTGATCATCTACGCCGGCTCCCTGGTGCCGGCCGCCGTGCTGGAAGGCCACCGCGCCGAGCAGGTGATCAACAGCGCCGAACTGCACCTCGAACAGATCATCGAATTGATCAGGGCGGCCCACCTCAAGGGCCAGGACGTCGCCCGGGTGCACTCCGGGGACCCGAGCCTGTACGGCGCCATCGGTGAGCAGATTCGCTGCCTGCGGGCGTTGGAGATTCCGTTCGAGATCATTCCGGGCGTTACCGCAACGTCCGCCTGCGCCGCCCTGCTGGGCGCCGAGCTGACCCTGCCGGACGTGTCCCAGAGCGTCATCCTGACCCGTTACGCCGACAAGACCGCCATGCCCGCCGGGGAGGAACTGGGCAGCCTGGCGCAACACGGCGCAACCCTGGCGGTTCACCTGGGGGTCAATCATCTGGAAAAAATCGTGGCTGAACTGCTGCCCCACTACGGCGCGGATTGCCCGGTCGCCGTGATCCACCGGGCCACCTGGCCGGATCAGGATTGGGCCGTGGGTACGCTGGCGGACATCGCTGCAAAGGTCCAGGCCAAGGGCTTTCGCCGCACCGCACTGATCCTGGTGGGACGAGTGCTGGGCAATGATGTGTTCAGCGAGTCATCGCTGTACCGCGCCGGGCATGCGCACCTCTACAGGCCCTGAGCCGTCAGCCGGATCGACCCGAATCCCTGTGGGAGCGGGCTTGCTCGCGAAAACGGTGTATCAGGTGGCTGACGTGCTGTATGTACCGCCGCCTTCGCGAGCAAGCTCGCTCCCACAGGACTCACCGCAATCCTTGTGGGAGCGAGCTTGCTCGCGAAGCGGTAGCCCAGCCTGCGCCAATCAGTAGTAGGCGTTCTCTTTCTGAGTGTGGTCGGTCACGTCACGCACGCCCTTGAGCTCAGGGATGCGTTCGAGCAGGGTGCGCTCGATGCCTTCCTTCAGGGTCACGTCGGCCTGGCCGCAGCCTTGGCAGCCGCCGCCGAACTGGAGCACGGCGATGCCGTCTTCCACCACGTCGATCAGCGACACCTGGCCGCCGTGGCTGGCCAGCCCCGGGTTGATTTCGGTTTGCAGGTAGTAGTTGATGCGCTCGTTGATCGGGCTGTCGGCATTGACCATCGGCACCTTGGCGTTAGGCGCCTTGATAGTCAGCTGGCCGCCCATGCGGTCGGTGGCGTAGTCGACCACGGCATCATCGAGAAACGCTTCGCTGAACGAATCGATGTAGGCGGTGAAGCTCTTGAGCCCCAGCGCGGTGTCTTCGGGTTTCTCTTCCCCAGGCTTGCAGTAGGCAATGCAGGTTTCAGCGTACTGAGTGCCGGGCTGGGTGATGAAGATACGGATCCCGATCCCCGGGGTGTTCTGCTTGGACAGCAGGTCGGCCAGGTAATCGTGGGCGGCATCGGTAATGGTTATGGCGGTCATGGAAACTCCTCGCAGGCTTGCCGGCAGTTTACGCCAATCATCGCGCCGGACAAAGTCCCAGTATTTTTGTCAGGAAAGCAGCCGGCGACACGATCCGCGAAGCCGGCCGTTCCCCTCAGAGGTTCTGGTAGCGGTTCATGTCCAGCACACCGGCTTCCAACGGCTCCGTCTCATGGATGTACTGGCTCAGGTCGTGGAAGTAGAACCAGAACTGTGGGTGACTGCGGCGAATCCCCCAGCGCTCGACAATCCGCTCGAACGCCGGCTCGTCCTGGGCGCTTTCCATGGCATCAACGAACGCCGGCACCTGCCCGGCCGGAATGTTGAAGATGAAGTTGGGGTAGCTGCTGAGCACCCCGGGGTACACCGTCAAGGTGTCCAGGCCGGGTTGGTAACGCAGTTCCTCGCCCAGCAGGAACGCCACGTTGCTGTGGGCCCGGTTGCGCATCAGGCTGTAGACCTCACGGTGGCCGCCAGGGGTTTCGACCCGCAGCAGGGTCGCTTCGGGCAGTTGATTGATGACGCTGAGCCCCGCCGCCGGGCGTGACACCAGGCGGCTGAGGGCCTGCTCGGCGTTCTGCAGGGCCGGATCGATGTTCGGCCGCGAGCAATAGGCGCCCTCGCAGCGGTTGATCGGGTCGGGCCGCGCGTTCAGCTCGCCATAACGGGCCAGCAATTGGCGGGTGAAATCGCGCATCGGGTCGTGTTCATCGAGCTTGAGCGCGGTCGGCTTGTCATCGTCGATGGCCTCGTAATCGAGCCACATCTTGAACTTGCCCCCGGACTGGTACCAGTCGTCAAGACAGGCTTCGCGGGAATCGGCCGGCATCAGGCGCAGGAAGTTCTGCTCGGCGCCGTTGCGGATCAGGTCGAAGTACAGCCGGGTCTGGGCCTGGTGGGACACATTGCCGAACACATCGAAGTTCACCGCCAACTGGTAATAGGTGCGCTCCAGCAGCGGGAAATCGAAAAGCCACATCGTCTGCGGCACGTCGCCGATCAATCCCTTGGTCACCGAGGCGCTGTCGAAATGCCGGAAGATGCTCAACAGCGCATTGTCATTACCGGCCCACAGCGTCGACCAACTCGGCGGCGGCAGCTCGGCGTAGTTGTCGCGGCGCAACGCTTCGTACGCGTTGCGCTTGTCGCGGTAGTCGCGCCACAGGCTCAGGACGCTGCCGACGTCGTCATTCTGTCCCGGCATCGCCAGCAACGGCGTGGCCTGGCCACGATAGTTCGGGTCGGTGATGTACAGGTCATGCTCGGGGGCCTGGAACAGCGCCCAGAAATTGTCGCGGATCACGTCGGTGGCGATCTGACCCCGGCACACCGGCCCACGGATGAAGGTGCGCACGAAGTACTCGGCGTTATCGAGCATGAACTGGTAGCGCGCCTGGGCCGGGATCGCCTCGAAGGTGGAGAACGGATTGGCCCGACGCTCCGGCCCATAGCCCGGCAACGCGCTGACCTGCCACTTGCCGCTGTAGAACAGGCTCTTGATCCGCGCCATCTTGGCCGGGCTCAAGCCATAGGTGATGTGGGTCTTGTGCACGATCACCCCCTGCACCGGCCACAGCCGGTAATAGATGCGGGTGCCGGGATCGTCGTTCGGGCGGCGGGTGTTGATCAGGTCGATGGGCTGGCCGGTGGGCGTGCGTGAGCGCACCCACTGGAAGAAATGCCCCGGCTCGCCGTCCTTGAAATAGATGTGCGCCAGAAACCAGTGCTCGAACAACCAGCGCCCCACCAGGCTTTCCCGGGCGCCAGGCGCATTGAGCAGGTTCTCCCACTGCACCACCTGCAAGGCCTCGGCAGCACTCGGGGCCAGGGCCTGCTGGTCGATGGGCGCACCGGCCGCCAGCCAGCGCTGCAACGTCTGGTACTGCTGGTCGGTCAGACCGGTGACGGCCAGGGGCATGCCTTCGCGCGGATGTGCGGCGGCATACTCGTCGAATTGCCCCGGCACCGCGCAACTGTTGTCGCGGTTGAGCCCGAGCACGATGTCTTCGGGCAGCTTGGCGTTGGGCGTCAGCGGCGTGCGGTGGCCCAGTTCCAGCATCCGTGCCATCAACGCCGCCTGGCTGCCCTGGGCATCGAGCACCGAATAGAACCCCTTGCGCTGCCAGGCCCGTTGGCCGGACGCGTCATAGAACAACCGGGTCGGCTCTGCCGCCACTCGCCGCTCACCGTCATACACCGACAGTTTGCTCGCGCCCCGGGCCACGCCTTCGCCGCTGCCCAGGTTCAACTGGCAGGCGGAGTCGTAGCAGGCGTGGCAGGCCACGCATTTCTCCGTGAAAATCGGCTGGATGTCGCGCGTGTAGGAAAGTGCCGGGGCGGGATCCCCGGCCACTGCAATGAAAGACCACAGCAGCAACAGACTGCCGACGAAAACCCGGTACGGCATGTCGCGGATCCTGAAAGAAAGTCCGGCGATTCTACCGGGCCAGCACTCCCTTGCAAACATGAGCGAGATTCATGCAAAAGGCACCTGCGATCAAATACCGCACAGGTTTGCTATCATCCCGGCTTTCGTCATCGTCATTTTTCCAGGTAGTCCTATGTCTGATCGCAGCGCTCGCCTTTATCTTCTCCAGCAAGCCCTCAAGGAACGCATCCTGATCCTCGACGGTGGCATGGGCACGATGATCCAGAGCTACAAGCTGGAAGAGCAGGACTATCGCGGCAAGCGTTTCGCCGACTGGCCGAGCGACGTCAAGGGCAACAACGACCTGCTGGTGCTGAGTCGCCCCGACGTGATCGGCGCCATCGAAAAAGCCTACCTGGATGCCGGTGCCGACATCCTGGAGACCAACACCTTCAACGCCACCCAGGTGTCCCAGGCCGACTACGGCATGCAGGGCCTGGCCTATGAGCTGAACGTCGAAGGCGCGCGCCTGGCCCGTCAGGTGGCCGACGCCAAGACCCTGGAAACCCCGGACAAGCCACGCTTCGTCGCCGGCGTGCTCGGCCCGACCAGCCGTACCTGCTCGCTCTCACCAGACGTGAACAACCCCGGCTACCGCAACGTGACCTTCGATGAACTGGTGGAAAACTACACCGAGGCCACCCGGGGCCTGATCGAAGGCGGCGCCGACCTGATCCTGATCGAAACCATCTTCGACACATTGAACGCCAAGGCGGCGATTTTCGCCGTACAAGGGGTTTATGAAGAGCTGGGCGTCGAGCTGCCGATCATGATCTCCGGCACCATCACCGACGCCTCCGGCCGCACCCTCTCCGGCCAGACCACCGAAGCCTTCTGGAACTCCGTGGCCCACGCCAAGCCGATCTCCGTGGGCCTGAACTGCGCCCTTGGTGCCCGCGAGCTGCGGCCTTACCTCGAAGAGCTGTCGAACAAGGCCAACACCCATGTCTCGGCGCACCCGAACGCCGGCCTGCCCAACGAATTCGGCGAATACGACGAACTGCCGGCCGAAACCGCCAAGGTCATCGAGGAGTTCGCCCAGAGCGGCTTCCTGAACATCGTCGGCGGCTGCTGCGGCACCACGCCGGCGCACATCGAAGCCGTCGCCAAGGCCGTGGCCGGTTATGCCCCGCGACAGATTCCGGAGATTCCACGGGCCTGCCGCCTGTCGGGCCTGGAACCGTTCACCATCGACCGCAACTCGCTGTTCGTCAACGTGGGCGAGCGGACCAACATCACCGGCTCCGCCAAGTTCGCCCGGCTGATCCGCGAAGACAACTACACCGAAGCCCTCGAAGTGGCCCTGCAACAGGTCGAGGCCGGCGCCCAGGTGATCGACATCAACATGGACGAGGGCATGCTCGACTCGAAGAAGGCCATGGTGACCTTCCTCAACCTGATCGCCGGCGAACCGGACATCTCCCGCGTGCCGATCATGATCGACTCCTCAAAGTGGGACGTGATCGAAGCCGGCCTCAAGTGCATCCAGGGCAAGGGCATCGTCAACTCCATCAGCATGAAGGAAGGCGTCGAGCAGTTCATCCACCACGCCAAGCTGTGCAAGCGCTACGGCGCCGCCGTGGTGGTGATGGCCTTCGACGAAGCCGGCCAGGCCGACACCGAGGCGCGCAAGAAGGAAATCTGCAAGCGTTCCTACGACATCCTGGTCAATGAAGTGGGCTTCCCACCGGAAGACATCATTTTCGACCCGAACATCTTCGCCGTGGCCACCGGCATCGAAGAGCACAACAACTATGCCGTGGATTTCATCAACGCCTGCGCCTACATTCGCGACGAGCTGCCCTACGCGCTGACCTCCGGCGGCGTGTCCAACGTGTCCTTCTCGTTCCGCGGCAACAACCCGGTGCGCGAGGCGATTCACTCGGTGTTCCTGCTGTATGCGATCCGCGCGGGCCTGACCATGGGTATCGTCAACGCCGGCCAGTTGGAGATCTACGACCAGATCCCGGTGGAGCTGCGCGACGCCGTCGAAGACGTGATCCTCAACCGCACGCCCGAGGGCACCGACGCCCTGCTCGCCATCGCCGACAAGTACAAGGGCGATGGCAGCGTCAAGGAAGCGGAAACCGAAGAGTGGCGCGGCTGGGAGGTCAACAAGCGCCTGGAACATGCGCTGGTCAAGGGCATCACCACCCACATCGTCGAAGACACCGAAGAATCGCGACTGTCCTTCGCCCGCCCGATCGAAGTCATCGAAGGCCCGCTGATGGCTGGCATGAACATCGTTGGCGACCTGTTCGGCGCCGGCAAGATGTTCCTGCCCCAGGTGGTCAAGTCGGCGCGGGTGATGAAACAGGCCGTGGCCCACCTGATCCCGTTCATCGAAGCGGAAAAAGGTGACAAGCCGGAAGCCAAGGGCAAGATCCTGATGGCCACGGTCAAGGGCGACGTCCATGACATCGGCAAGAACATCGTCGGCGTGGTCCTCGGTTGCAACGGCTACGACATCGTCGACCTGGGCGTGATGGTGCCGGCAGAAAAGATCCTGCAGGTGGCCAAGGACGAGAAGTGCGACATCATCGGCCTGTCCGGCCTGATCACCCCATCGCTGGATGAAATGGTGCACGTGGCCCGCGAGATGCAGCGCCAGGATTTCCACCTGCCGTTGATGATCGGTGGCGCCACCACCTCCAAGGCCCACACCGCGGTGAAGATCGAGCCCAAGTACAGCAACGATGCGGTGATCTACGTCACCGACGCCTCCCGCGCCGTGGGCGTTGCCACGCAGTTGCTGTCCAAGGAGCTGAAGGCGGGGTTCGTCGAGAAGACCCGCCAGGACTACATGGACGTGCGCGAACGCACCGCCAACCGCAGCGCCCGCACCGAGCGCCTGAGCTACAGCGCTGCCATCGCCAAGAAGCCGCAGTTCGACTGGAGCAGCTACCAACCGGTCAAGCCGACGTTCACGGGCGCCAAGGTGCTGGACAACATCGATCTTGACGTCCTGGCCGAATACATCGACTGGACGCCGTTTTTCATCTCCTGGGACCTGGCCGGCAAATTCCCGCGCATCCTCACCGACGAAGTGGTCGGGGAAGCCGCCACCGCGCTGTACGCCGATGCCCAGGCCATGTTGCGCAAGCTGATCGACGAAAAGCTCATCAGCGCCCGCGCCGTGTTCGGCTTCTGGCCGGCCAACCAGGTGCATGACGACGACCTGGAAGTCTACGGCGATGACGGCAAGCCGCTGGCTCGCCTGCATCACCTGCGCCAGCAGATCATCAAGACCGACGGCAAGCCGAACTTCTCCCTGGCCGACTTCGTCGCCCCCAAGGACAGCGGCGTGACCGACTACGTGGGCGGCTTCATCACCACCGCCGGCATCGGCGCCGAGGAAGTGGCCAAGGCCTACCAGGACGCTGGCGACGACTACAACTCGATCATGGTCAAGGCTTTGGCCGACCGCCTGGCCGAGGCCTGCGCCGAATGGCTGCACCAGCAGGTGCGCAAGGAACACTGGGGTTATGCCAAGGACGAAAGCCTGGACAACGAGGCACTGATCAAGGAGCAATACAGCGGTATCCGCCCCGCTCCCGGCTACCCGGCCTGCCCGGACCACACCGAGAAAGCCACCCTGTTCCGCCTGCTCGACCCCGAGGCCAGCGAACTCAAGGCTGGACGCAGCGGCGTGTTTCTCACCGAACACTACGCCATGTTCCCGGCGGCGGCCGTCAGCGGCTGGTACTTCGCCCATCCGCAGGCGCAATACTTCGCCGTGGGCAAGATCGACAAGGACCAGGTCCAGAGCTACACCGGCCGCAAGGGCCAGGACCTGAGCGTGACCGAGCGCTGGCTGGCGCCGAACCTGGGCTATGACAACTGAGTGAAGGGATCACGGTCGGCAACGGCCGTGATCCTTTTTTTCACGGGTTGTCTATGCTTGTCCCAGACCCATGGCAGACGAGGGATTTATGGACGATCCAGTCGACAACAAGCCGCCGACCCTGCTGCAGATGATGCACAGCGTGCTGGCCGCCGCTTTCGGCGTGCAAAGCGGCAAGAACCGCGCCCGTGATTTCACCCACGGCAAACCGAGTCACTTCGTGATACTGGGCATCGCCTTCACGGTGATCTTCGCCCTGACGCTGTTTGGCATCGTCAAGCTGGTGGTGCACCTGGCGGGGTTGTAGCGCCCCCCCAGCCACCACACCCTTCTGTGGGAGCGGGCTTGCTCGCGAAATGCGGTGATTCAGTCAATATGAATGTTGGCTGACATACCGCATTTCGCGAGCAAGCCCGCTCCCACAGGTTTTTCATCGCATAGTCGATCGATTACTGATGGCTGACCCAGAAAACCGCGGTGCCCACCACCAGGATAATCAGGAACAGAATGGCCCAGGCATCGACAGTACTGTCGCTTTTCCTTGCTTTGGTCGGATTGCTCATTGCATCGCCTCTTGTCGGTTTTTTAGGTGATTGCAGAAAGACTCGACCACAGTTAAGACGATGATTGCCCATACGACAAATGTGGGTTACGCGCCGATAGATCTCATTAGGCCATTTGGTTCTTTACATATACTCAAACATCACTTTTGCGCATAACTCAAAACAGGTATCTTGCACCGGCTCCTTTAGGAGTGCGCGGCCGTGCGCGCAGAATTGCCGAGGCAGAACCCGATTCCAGCGAGCCAACACGCAGCTGTTTCTGATCGGCCCAAGCCTGAGACCGAGACTTATATGTACGTATATGACGAGTACGATCAGCGGATCATCGAGGACCGCGTCAAGCAGTTCCGTGATCAGACCCGACGCTATCTGGCAGGCGAGCTGAGCGAAGAAGAATTCCGCCCTCTGCGCCTGCAGAATGGCCTGTATATCCAGCGGTTCGCCCCGATGCTGCGTGTGGCCGTGCCTTATGGCCAACTGACCTCGCGTCAGGTGCGCAAGCTGGCCCAGATCGCCCGCGACTACGACAAGGGCTATGCCCATATCAGTACCCGGCAGAATGTCCAGTACAACTGGCCAGCCCTGGAAGACGTGCCTGAGATCCTGGCCGAACTGGCGACCGTGCAGATGCACGCGATCCAGACCAGCGGCAACTGCCTGCGCAACGTCACCACCGACCAGTTCGCCGGCGTCGCCGCCGATGAGCTGATCGACCCGCGCCCGTGGTGCGAAATCGTCCGCCAGTGGACCACCTTCCACCCGGAATTCGCCTACCTGCCGCGCAAGTTCAAGATTGCCATCAATGGCTCGTCCTCGGACCGCGCCGCCATCGAAGTCCACGACATCGGCCTGGAAACGGTCTACAACGCCGCCGGCGAACTGGGCTTCCGGGTGCTGGTGGGCGGTGGCCTCGGGCGTACGCCAGTGGTCGGTGCGTTCATCAACGAGTTCCTGCCGTGGCAGGACCTCTTGAGCTACCTGGACGCCATCCTGCGGGTGTACAACCGCTACGGTCGTCGGGACAACAAGTACAAGGCGCGGATCAAGATCCTGGTCAAGGCCCTCACGCCTGAAGTGTTCGCCGAGAAGGTCGAAGCCGAGATGGCGCACCTGCGCGGCGGCCAGACCACCCTCACCGAAGCCGAAGTCCATCGCGTCGCCAAGCACTTCGTCGATCCGCAGTACAAGGCCCTGGGCAACCAGGATGCCGAGCTCGCCGCCCTCGACAAGGAACACCCAGGATTCGCCCGCTGGCGCAGCCGCAACACCCTGGCCCACAAGAAGCCAGGTTACGTCGCCGTGACGCTGTCGCTGAAACCGACCGGCGTCGCGCCGGGCGATATCACCGACAAGCAGCTCGATGCCGTGGCCGACCTGGCCGAGCGCTACAGCTTCGGTCAATTGCGTACCTCCCACGAGCAGAACATCATCCTGGCGGACGTTGAACAGACTCAACTGTTCACCCTCTGGGGCGAGCTGCGCGAACAAGGTTTCGCCACGCCGAACATCGGCCTGCTGACCGACATCATCTGCTGCCCGGGCGGCGACTTCTGCTCGCTGGCCAACGCCAAGTCGATCCCGATCGCCGAATCGATCCAGCGTCGTTTCGATGACCTGGACTACCTGTTCGACATCGGCGAGCTGGACCTGAACATTTCCGGTTGCATGAACGCGTGCGGTCACCACCACGTCGGCCACATCGGCATCCTCGGCGTGGACAAGAAAGGCGAAGAGTTCTACCAGGTCTCCCTGGGCGGCAGCGGTAGCCGCGACGCCAGCCTGGGCAAGATCCTCGGCCCGTCCTTTGCCCAGGACGACATGCCTGACGTGATCGAGAAGCTGATCGACGTGTACGTTGAACAACGGACCGAAGACGAGCGCTTCATCGACACTTACCAACGTATTGGCATCGACCTCTTCAAGGAACGCGTCTATGCAGCGAATCATTAAGAACAACGAGGTCATCGACGAAACCTGGCACCTGCTGCCCAAGGACGCGACCCTCGACGGTATCTCCAACTGCGACGACCTGATCGTGCCCCTGGCCCTGTGGCGCGACCATGCGCATGCCCTCAAGGCCCGCGACGGCGGCCTGGGTGTCTGGCTGGATGCCGACGAAGAAGCGGAAGAGATCGGTGATGACGCCAATCAGTTGCAAGTCATTGCGCTGAACTTCCCGGCGTTCACCGACGGCCGTAGCTACTCCAACGCCCGCCTGCTGCGTGACCGCTATGGTTTCAAGGGCGAGCTGCGGGCGATTGGCGACGTGCTGCGCGACCAGTTGTTCTACATGCGCCGCTGCGGCTTCGACGCCTTCGCCCTGCGCGCCGACAAGGACCCGTACGAAGCCCTTGAAAGCCTCAAGGACTTCTCGGTGACTTACCAGGCCGCCACTGACGAACCGCTGCCGCTGTTTCGTCGTCGCTGAGCCTCAAGCAATAAAAAAGCCCTGGACCGGGTGACTGGTCCAGGGCTTTTTCATGGGTGGACGAGGCTCTTCAAACCACCTCGCTCCCTGTGGGAGCGGGCTTGCTCGCGAATGCTGTCAGCACAAGCAAAATGGATGTCGCCTGACCCACCGCTTTCGCGGGCAAGCCCGCTCCCACATGGGTAGTGGCGAGAGCAGGCTTGGTGGATTACCAGAACCGCTGCTGGGTCAGGCGGCTCCACCAGCTCAACAGCACCCGGTCCACCGACCCGCTGGCCGCCATGCCGATGCGTTCCTGCAGGCTTTTACGCTCGGCGTAGTGCAGGTGGTAAAGCTCGGCGCCCTTGGCCCGTTCGGCCAGGTATTCGTCGCTGGTCTTCAGCTCGTCCACCAGGCCTTTGCCCAGGGCCGCGACGCCCAGCCAGACTTCGCCGGTCGCCACTTCGTCGATGGCCAGTTGCGGACGGTAGTTGGAGACGAAGTTCTTGAACAGCTCATGGGTGATGTCCAGGTCTTCCTGGAACTTCTCCCGGCCCTTCTCGGTGTTTTCGCCGAACACCGTCAAGGTGCGCTTGTATTCGCCAGCGGTCAGCACCTCGAAATCGATGTCATGTTTCTTCAGCAGGCGGTTGACGTTGGGCAACTGGGCGACGACGCCGATGGACCCCAGGATGGCGAAAGGCGCGCTGATGATCTTCTCGCCGATGCAGGCCATCATGTAGCCGCCGCTGGCCGCCACCTTGTCGATGCAGACTGTCAACGGCACGCCGGCCTGACGGATCCGCGCCAGTTGCGACGAGGCCAGGCCGTAGCTGTGGACCATGCCGCCGCCGCTTTCCAAGCGCAGCACCACTTCGTCCTTCGGCGTGGCCAGGGTCAGCAACGCGGTGATTTCATGGCGCAGGCTCTCGGTGGCCGACGCCTTGATGTCGCCGTCGAAATCCAGCACGAACACCCGGGACTTGGGCGCCGGCTTGGCCTTCTGCTTTTTCTGCGCCTTTTCAGTCTTGCCTTCGGTCTTGCGCAGGGCCTTGAGCTGGTCCTTGTCCAGCAGCGTCTGTTCCAGGCGCTCGCGCAGCCCCTTGTAGAAATCGTTGAGCTTGCTCACCTGCAACTGGCCAACCGACTTGCGCCGCCCCTTGCTGCGCAGCGCCGCGAAACTGGCCAGCACCACCAGGATGGCGATCACCAGCGTCACGGTCTTGGCCAGGAACCCGGCGTACTCGATGAAAAACTCCACAGCGACTCCTTAAATGCAATGCGCCACTGAACGCAGGCGCGTAACGCCTCCAGCATACCCATGCGCCTGCGCCGCGGCCAGCCAAGAAACCTATGGTTACCTTCGTCCGAGCGAGGCCGGACAAGGCTCCAACGGACATTTCAAACAAGCGTATGTTTTTTCATTGACAGCTCACTGTCATCCTCATAACCTCGCCAAACCTTCAACGTACCGGGATGACGCGGACGTGGGCAGCATCTATCTGATTCGACATGGCCAGGCCTCCTTCGGTGCGGACGACTACGATGTCCTTTCGCCCAACGGTGTGCGCCAAGCCCAAGTGCTGGGTAATCACCTGGCAGAACTGGGTGTCGTGTTCGATCGCTGCCTCTCGGGAGACCTGCGCCGCCAGCAGGACACCGCCTCCGGTGCCCTGGGCCAGATGAGCGCCGCTGGGCTGCCGGTTCCCGTGCTGGAAATCGATGCAGCCTTCAACGAATTCGACGCCGATGCGGTCATCCGCGCGCTGTTGCCGGACATGCTCACACAGGAGCCCGAGGCGCTGGATGTCCTGCGCAACGCCGCGCAGAACCGTGCCGAGTTCCAACGCATCTTCGCGCTGATCATCGAACGCTGGCTCGAAGGGCGATATGACCCGCCCGGCCTGGAAAGCTGGCTGGGTTTCGTCGAGCGGGTCGAGGGCGGCCTGCAGCGGATCCTCGAACAGGCCGACAACCGCCAGAAAATCGCCGTGTTCACGTCCGGCGGCACCATCACCGCCCTGCTCCACCTGATCACCCGGATTCCGGCCCGACAGGCCTTCGAACTGAATTGGCAAATCGTCAACACCTCGCTCAACCAGCTTAAATTCAGGGGCCGCGAGGTGGCCCTGGCGTCCTTCAACAGTCACGCCCACCTGCAACTGCTGAAGGCCCCGGACCTCATCACCTTCCGCTGAGGCCGAATTACCCAAGACCCTTGCTGTACAACCCAAATAAGGATCGACACCATGACCTCCGTAGCCGACGCCGTACAAGCCATGAAAGCCAAGTTCAACCCAGCCGCCGCTGCCGGCCTGGACCTGGTCTTCGGTTTCCGCATTGACGATGACAAGCACTTCTCGCTGATCGTCAAGGACAGCACCTGCGAGCTGCAGGAAGGTGAGAACCCGGACGCCCAGGTGACCCTGGTGATGGACGGCGAAACCCTGGAAGGCATCGTCGACGGCAGCACCGATGGCATGCAAGCGTTCATGGCCGGCAAGCTGCGCGCCGAAGGCGACATGATGCTGGCGATGAAACTGTCCGAGCTGTTCCCAGGCTAAGACCAGGCCCGCGCGCAACACGCGCCTGCTGCCTGCAAACGAATCCCGCCCCCATGGCGGGATTCGTGTTTCTGCGCGCCCCTCAACGCCTCTCGGCGCACGCAACCTTGACCCCTGTCAGCTTCGCCCCCTCCTTCAACCGCTAACGTAGCGCCTCCATCAGCCAGGGACGGCTCATCGGGAGCCTGTGCCTGCATCTCTCAAGGAAGGGAATTTCATGTCTGCACTGAAGATCATTCTGCTGTCGACCGCGTTCAATGGCCTGACCCAGCGCGTCTGGCTGGACCTGCGCGAAGCCGGCTATCGCCCCAGCGTCGTACTGTTCACCGACCCGGACTCGGTCTGCCAGCAAATCGAAGACAGCGGCGCCGACCTGGTGATCTGCCCGTTTCTCAAGGACCGCGTTCCCCAGCGACTGTGGCGCAATCCGCGGCGGCCGGTGGTGATCATTCACCCCGGCATTGTCGGTGACCGCGGCGCCAGTGCCCTGGACTGGGCCCTCATGCGCCAACCCAAGCGCTGGGGCGTCACGGCGCTGCAGGCCGTCGAGGAGATGGACGCCGGACCGGTCTGGGCCACGTGCGAATTCCACCTGCCCGAAGGCCTGCGCAAATCCGAGCTGTACAACGGCCCGGTCAGCGATGCCGCGATCCAGTGTGTCCGCGAGGTCGTGCAGAAATACCTCAACGGTTTCACCCCGGTGCCATTGGACTACAGCCGCCGTGAAGTTGTCGGACGCCTGCAACCGAACATGACCCAGGACGATCGCACCTTCAGCTGGCACGACAACAGCGCGTTCATCAAGCGTTGCATCGACGCCGCCGACGGCCAGCCGGGCGTGCTGGCAAGCCTGGCCGGCGGCCAGTTTTATGTGTACGACGCGCACCTGGATGTACGCCGCGGCGTGCCCGGAAACCTGTTGGCCGTGCGTGACGACGCGGTGCTGGTGGCGACAGGCGATGCCAGCCTGTGGATCGGATCCCTGCGCCTCAAGCCGCAGTCCGGCGAACAGACGTTCAAACGGCCAGCGCGCCATGTGCTGGCCCAACGGCTCGCGGGCGTTCCGGTACTCGACGACTCACTGGCCCGGCAGCCGTTCAGCGACGAGCCTTACCAACCCATCCGTTACCGTGAATGCGGCCACGTGGGCGAACTGACATTCGAGTGCTACAACGGTGCGATGAGCACCGAGCAATGCCAGCGCCTTGTGGCGGCGCTGCGCTGGGCCAAGACGCGGGATACCGAGGTGTTGCTGATTCGCGGTGGCCGCGGCAGCTTCTGCAACGGTGTGCACCTGAACGTGATTCAAGCCGCCGCCGACCCCGGCCTGGAAGCCTGGGCCAACATCCAGGCCATCGACGACGTCTGCCTTGAACTGTTCAGCGCCCGGCAACTGGTGGTCAGCGGTTTGACCGGCAATGCCGGGGCCGGCGGCGTGATGCTGGCCCTGGCGGCGGATATCGTGCTGGCGCGGCGCGACATCGTGCTCAACCCCCACTACGCGACCATGGGCCTGTACGGCTCCGAATACTGGACCTACAGCCTGCCTCGGGCCGTTGGCCCGGACAGGGCCTACGCACTCACCCAGGACTGCCTGCCCGTCAGTGCCACCCAGGCCTTGCGCTACGGCATGGTCCAGGAGATCGGCCCGCGCTGTCCCGACGAGTTCGGCCTATGGCTGCTGCAACGGGCCAACAGCGCCCTGCTCGATCCGGCCTACGAAAGCCTGCGGGTCCGCAAGGCCGAGCGAAGCCTGTCGGCGATCCAGGCCTGCCGCGACGGCGAACTGGCACAGATGCGTCGCGACATGGTGGACAACCGCCACGGCTTTGCCGAGAAGTGCCATCGCTTTGTGTTCAAGCACCGCGCCTGCCGCACGCCGCAACGCCTGGTGGCGCCATGGGCGCGAGCCGAACGGGTCCAACCCGTCCAATGATTCGCGGTATCGGACAAGCGTGGCAGCTCTTACAATGCCCGCTTCCCCTGTACCGGCCTGAACATGGACATCGACCTCGCCCGCACTTTCCTGGAAATTGTCCGCCACGGCAGCCTCGCTGCCGCGGCTGAGAAACTGCACGTCACCCAGACGGCAATCACCGCCCGGGTGCAGAAACTCGAAAGCCAGCTCGGTTGCGCGCTGTTCGTGCGCAATCGCGCCGGCGCGCGGCTGACCGCCGACGGCGAAGCGTTCGTGGTCTACGCCAACCAGCTCGTGCAAACCTGGGAGGCGGCCCGGCGAGACCTGCCCTTGCCCGAAGGCTATCGCAACGTCCTGCACCTGGGTGGCGAGGTCAGCCTGTGCAACCCGTTGATGCTCGCCTGGGCCGGTGCACTGCGCCAGAAGATCCCCGGACATGCCCTGCGCATGGACATCCGCGATGGCGAGAAGCTGCTGCAACAGCTGGAGCTGGGCCTGTTGGACGCGGCGGTGGTGTACCAGCCCGAATACTGGCCCCGGCTGCAGGTGGAGCAACTGCTGGAAGAAAAACTGATCATGGTGCGTTTGGCGGCACGCCCCGAGCCCTATGTCTACATCGATTGGTGCGCCGACTTCCGCCGCCAGCACGACACAGCGCTCCCCGACAAAGCCAAGGCTGCCGTGACCTTCAACCTCGGCCCCCTGGCCTTGCAGTACATCCTGGAGCATGGTGGCAGCGCTTACTTCCGCACCCGGGTCGTGCAGAGTTACCTGGACAGCGGCATCCTGGAACGGGTGCCCAAGGCGCCTGAATTCAATTACCCGACTTACCTCGTCTATTCCCGGGACAGGGATTCAGCCGCGTTGCAACAGGCGTTCGAGGTGCTGCGAGAAATTGTCAGGGCCGGCAGCGATTGGTCGCAGCGTTGGGATCCGCTGAGCTGAAGGGGTTGTGTGGGGGCCGCTCCGCAGCCCAGCGGGAGCAAGCTCCCTCGCCACGACGGTCCGGACGGCAGACCGGTCCAATAGGAGGGCCCCTGCAAACGCAGGAGCCTTCGGGGCCATCCGTCACTGCATCTGCAAGTGCTCGACGATCTCGTCCTTGATCAACAAGCGCTTTTTCTTGAGCGTCTCCAGGGCGTCATCGGACAGGGCTGGGGAAGACGGCTTTTCGGCGTCGACCACCTCGGCATCAAGTTGGGAGTATTTGTGAAGTAACGAGTCGAGCCTTGGGTTCTCGCTGCGTTTTTGCTGGATGTGGTCTTTTGTGCAGTTGAGATCCTGGCACAAATCGTGAGACACCGGCATGGAACACCTCCTTTTGGTGGGTCGGTGGCAGACGCTTTTTGCGGCGCCCGTCGATTATCAGGATGGCCTCCTCGACGGGGTTCTGTCGACCGCCTATCCGACCAGCGGTGACCGTTCGTCGTGCCGCTACGCTTTCCAGGCAAACCTTTATTCGCGCCCAGACCTCCATTGAACAGAGACGAAACAATCGTCCTATCACCCTCAACGGAGACTTACCTATGGACGGATTTACCCTGCGTCAACTCGGCCTGGCCATTGCCTTGAGCACCAGCATGGGCACTGCCTGGGCTGCCACTTCCAACGACTTCGTCGACAACGCGGCGGCCGGTGGTATCGCGGAAATCGAAACCAGCAAACTGGCCCTTGAAAAAAGCGCCTCGGCGGACGTGAAAGAATTCGCCAACAAGATGATCACCGATCACACCAAGGCCAACCAGGAATTGATGGCCCTGGCGAAAAAACACGACATTGAAGTGCCGGATGAAACCACGCTGGTGAAAAAGGCCAAGGCCAAGATCCTCGACATGCGTGATGAATCCTTCGACGCGGCCTACGCCAACAACCAGGTGAAAGCCCACGAAGAAACCATCGCCCTGTTCAAGAAAGAAGCCGAGACCGTGACGGACGACAAAAAGGCCGGCAACACCGAACTCAAGGCATTTGCGCAGAAAATGCTGCCGGACCTGCAACACCATCTGGATGCCGCCAAGAAGCTCCAGGCGGCGCATCCTAGTAAGTAATACAAAGCCGGGCTTGCTCTCAGCAATGACCGCTAAGCCTTGCAGGCCTATGCCTGCAAGGCTTAGTGATTGGTTCACTTATGAAAGCCGGCTTTGCGCGAACATTCTGAATAGGGTTGGCGCCTCTAATATCCCCTCATCTTATCGCTTGAACATTATTCCACTCTAGCTGATACCTGCGTTCGCGTTATTACTTCATCAAACAATAGGTGTGACGCTGACAGCAGGGCTGAGAAAGTCGATATGATAGCCGCTTGACCCATCTCCGATAGCCAAGTGCACACCGTCTATACCTTCGTTCAACTGCGAGTTCATTTTGTAATCGATGAGTGGCTTTATTTCACTATTTACGCCAATTGCAAATTCGGTCAATCGAAGACCCCGAGCACCAGCAGCAACCGTCAATAATTCCATGTACTCCCTATTATCAACTCGCAAAGATTTAACTTCGTTATCAACAACAACCAATAAACCTCCCTTCTCAAAAATCTTATCGGATAGCAATCCAAGCCTCATCCCGATATCTTTGGGTAGTATCGGATTAGGTTTTCTCAGCACAGTCAAAACCCCCGAAACCTCCAACACTCCATTAAAAGAGAATGGGCAAGCCTCCTCAGGATTCATATGGGCATAATGAACCTCGAAAAATTCCGCAACAGAATGGATAAAATAACCTGAGACATCTTCCGCGATCAATGCGTACGGCTCCGCTTTAGGAGATAGAGCCATCTGTCCAGTGGAGCCGTCGCCGGTCAACAAAAACAAATAATTGGAATTAAGCATATTCAAAACCACCCGCTGCCTTTTTAAAGCTTCCTGAAAATCACTATTCAGAAGCAAACTCAAACTGTAATTTGCGCAGTGCAACGAGGGTTCGAAGACCTGAGTGGCGCAGAAAACGCTTCTCTTTTTCTGCGTAGACTGGGCAAGTGCCAACGTAAGCTTAGCGGCGCTATTACTAAAGGAGAAAATCACACTATTGAGAGGAAGCTGCTTCACTTCGTTTATATCCGCAGCGTTCAGCCCTCGCTGCGAGCATTCATCAAGAAAAGGTATTGAATCTGCGAGAACCCAGAACTCTTCATCGCCAAAAAGACTAGGAATACTTATTGTGGTTGACATAAAAAACTTCCTTTTATAAAAGGGTGGCCTGTCCATGCCACCCTCTCAGTCAGTAGCAATCAATCATCTATATAGGCCCAAGCCAGCGGTGCCCATCCAAAATTTTCAGGACCCGAAGTAATCCTGTTCAATTTTTCCTGATTAATTTTCTGCTTTTTCATATTTAATCCTCTTTTTTATTGGGCTCCCCTGCAGCGCAAAGGAGTAATTCATTAATTCAAATTTATTTTGTTTTTGGAATGCCTTTCCCAAATCTTTTTAGAATCAATAATTCTAATTTTACTGAACGAAAGACATAAACAGATATTTATGTAGGAACCATCTGTAATCATCTTCTGAAAATTCAAAAAATCACCTTCTTTTATTGTTTGACTGAGCTAAGGTTGATAGTTTTTTTACTGGCTACCCAAGCTTAATCAAACAATTCGAAAGGAGGACATTACTAATGAGCGATAGTAAAAAATACCTGACTGATGCCGCACTTCAGCAGGCCTTGTCCATTGCAGATCTGACCGAAACCCACTCCACCGCCCATGCGGTCCGGTTGATCATGAACGAGGTACTCGAAGGGTTGGCCCGCGCCGGTTGGCCACAAGCCCAGATACAGAGTGGTCCAAGGGTCGTATCTGCCGAAGAAAACTATGGCTTGCTCGGATATGACCCGTCGGAAGTAACTTTAGGCAGCGCGCACACGCGTTGGGTGGATGAGCATTCGCTGTTGCGTACGCAAACCACCAGTCAGATTCCGATTGCGCTGAAGCATGCCGCTCAGAGCCGCAAGCCTGGAGCATTGATATTGCTGGCGGCTCCGGGGATCACTTTCCGTCGCGACAGTCGTGATCGTTGGCACTGCGCCGAGCCGCACCAGATGGATATATGGGTGCTGGGAGAGCCGGAACTCTCATCCCGTGAACATCTTCTGCGCCTGGTCGGCGATGTTCTCAATGCGGCGACTCCGGACAAGCCCTGGATCTATAGCGACAGCCCGCATCACTATACCGAAGGAGGTATCGAGGTGAATGTGATGAACGATGGCTCTGCTGTCGAAGTGCTGGAGTGTGGGCTTATCGCTACTTCATTGCTGCAACGACTGGGGATCGATCCTCAGCGCCACGGAGGTCTGGCGCTGGGAATGGGGTTGGACCGATTGGCCATGTTGCGCAAGGGAATCCCGGATATTCGCCTGCTGCGCGACCCTAATGAACGGGTCCAGGCCCAGATGCATGATTTACGACCATGGAATACAGTGTCACGTCTACCTTCGATCAGCCGAGATATATCTGTGGCAGTGACGCCAGGGTTAAGTGAGGAGGTATTGACTGAAAAGATGCTACAGGCAGCCGGCGACTGCTCGGGATGGATCGAAGAGATGCAGGTCAAGGGCCGATGGATTTCGTCCGAGTTGCCGTCACAAGCCATTGAAAGACTCGGGCTGTTACCCGACCAGGAGAATATTCTACTGAGGGTTGTGTTACGTGACTGCTCGCGATCGATCACGACCGCCGAGGCCAATGCGTTGTATGAAAAAATCCAAGCAGCGTTACATGAAGGTGCACCGGGCGCGGGCTATAGAATGGAATTGTCGACACCGTCATCCATTCCATAAAACTCCACTCCACTGGAGGGCGACTTACGGGGTTCAAAAGTGCCGTTTAAGAAACGGGACTTTTTGTTGGCTAGCCACCATCCGTATCAATACAGGCATCCGTGCTTCACCGAGTTCGGGCCGGTTCGGGCTTGGCCTGAAACCGAGGCTGAAGGTGTTGTCGTTGTCTGGTGTTGGTTCTTCTGGTCGACGTCACTCGTCGCGCCCTGGACCTGGTCCGTGACGGCGCGGCGGGCCTTGTTCGAAGGCATTCCCACGCAAAGCGTGAGAACGCTCTTGTGCGAAAAAACTAACCACCATCCGTATCAATATCGGCATCCGTGCTTTCGCCGGGTTCAGGCCGGTCCGGGTCTGGCTTGAAACCGGGGCTGAAGGTGTTGTCGTTGTCCTGGTGATGGTTCTTCTGGTCGACTTCAGTCGCCGCGCTTTGGGCCTGGTCCGTGCCGGCAGGGCTGGCAGGCTGGGTGCCCGGGGGTGTCGGCTGGACCTGGGGGTCGATGGCCGGGTCGTTGCGCGGTTGGCCTTGTTGCTGGTTGTTTGCAGGATCTTCGTTCATAGCCACCTCATTCATGACAGGGCCGGTTGGTGACCGACCTTGATTATTCGAAGGTGTGGCGAAGGCTTCGGTTCCATTTGTTTGCCGGGACGTTCATTGGCCCAGCACCGACCTGACCATGGCGGTCAGCGCTTCGGGACCATAGGGTTTGCTCAACAAATGAGTGTCGGGACTCAATTGGTGGTTCTGGGAAATGATGTCGCGGGTGTGGCCCGAGGTGAACAACACCGGCACCGGCGGCACCTGCATTTTCGCCCAGGCCGCCAGGTCTGAACTCTTGATCAGGCCGGGCATGACCACGTCGCTGAAGATCAGGTCCACCGAGGCGCCGTCCAGCAGCAGTTTCATGGCCACGTCGGCGTTGGCGGCGGTCAGCGTGCGATAGCCGGACTGTTCCAGCAGTTCCACCGAGGCGCTACGCACCTCGTCGTTGTCCTCCACCACCAGGATCGTCTCCTGCTCGCCGGCCTGAAGCGGTTCGCGTGGGCGTTGCTCGTCGGTTTCCGGTTGGCAACTGCGGGGGAAGTACATGTGCGCTCGCGTACCTTTGCCCAGGTCGCTGGCAATTTCGATATGGCCGCCACTCTGTTTGACGAAACCGAACACCATGCTCAGCCCCAACCCCGTTCCCTGGCCTTCGGTCTTGGTGGTGAAGAACGGCTCGAACACCTGGTTCAGGATGTCCGGCGGCATGCCCGCGCCGCGGTCGATCACCGACAGTCGCACATACTCGCCCGGCGCAATGCCCTTGCCGGCGCAGGAGGCTTCGTCGAGCACGATGTTCTCGCCGACCATGCGAATGGTTCCCTCCCCGCCCATGGCATCGCGCGCGTTGATCGCCAGGTTCAACAGGGCATTTTCCAGCTGGTTGCGGTCGACATGGATGCACCATGGGGTCTCGGGCAAGGTCACTTCGATCAGGATGGTTTCGCCCAGGGCCCGTTGCAAGAGTTCGACCAGGCCGTCGTAGATGCGCCGTGGGTTGTAGACCGCCGGTGACAACGGCTGGCGCCGGGCGAAGGCCAGCAATTGCGTGGACAGCTTGGCGCCGCGCTCCACGGCTTCGATGCAGGCGCCGACCCGTCGTTGCACGTTGACGTTGTCCGCTTCATGGCGAGCCAGCAGGTGCAGGTTGCCGGCGATCACTTGCAGCAAGTTGTTGAAGTCATGGGCCACGCCGCCGGTGAGGCCACCAATGGATTCGAGCTTCTGCGACTGGCGCAACTGCTCTTCGGCGTTCAATCGCGCCTGCACTTCGTCAGCGACGCGCCGCTCCAGGTCGCGGGTGAACTTGAGCAGCGACGCTTCGGCGGTCTTGCGCTCGTTGATGTCGATCAGCACACCGGGAAAACGCAAGGGCGTGCCCAGCTCGTCGAACTCGCACCGACCGCTGGCGAGCACCCAGAGGTAGTCACCGCTCAGGCGGCGGATTCGATATTCGGCGCTATACGGGATGCCGGTGCGCACGGTCAGTTCGACCCGCTGGTTCACTTCCTCGAGGTCGTCGGGGTGGATGCTCTGGCGGGCGATCTCGATGGGCAGCGCGTCCAGTGGACAATCCGGCGGATAGTTGAAGCTGCGGGCGAAGCGCTCGTCACCGGAGAGCCTGTCGGCCTGGATGTCCCAGACGAACGACCCCAGCAGCGGGCCGGCCGACAACGCCAACTGGATCCGCTCGTTGACGGCGCGGTAACTGCGCTCGGCTTCTTGCCGGGCCCGCTCGGTCAACACATGCTCGGTGGTTTCCACCACGACCGCCAAGACCCCTGCCGGCGCCTGGTCCTCACCGGGCACGGGGCTGTAATAGAGGTCCATCCAGACGTCTTCGGGCTTGCCATCGCGCAGCAGCACCAGTTCTTTGCTGCGATAGGACAAGGTGCCGCCGGCCAGGCAAACGTCCAGCACATGGCGGTTGAAATCGGCCACTTCCGGCCAGCCCAGCTCCACCGGGCAACCCAGCAGGTACGGGTGGCGGCCGCCGGCAAACTCGGCATAGGCATCGTTGTAGATCATGAAACCCTGGCGCCCCCACAACATCACCATCGGCAGGGGTGACGCGAGCAGCATCTGGACCGCGTTGCGCAGGCTCGCGGACCAGTGCTCGATAACGCCCAACTCGGTCTGGCGCCAATCGAACGCCCGGATGCGCCCGGCCATTTCACCGCCCCAACCGAGGCATCCGTGATTGTGGGATAAAAACTCCATGAGAAGACTGTGAACCTCAACAGGCTTGCTGGGAATCGGCATACCACGAGTCCCTTGTGCTCAGTGCTTCGAGCGCGGCGGCTGCGTTTGGTTTCATACTCGCCGATTCAGACGCTCACCGTTGCGAGGGACCTCGCTCCCGCTGGGCTGCGTAGCAGCCCTAAAATCGGCGATCCTTCAGGCAGACCGCGCCAGGCTGTTGACGACGGCTGCACCGCCGAGCGGGTGCAAACTCCCTCGCCACAGCAGCGGCAACGGTTGGAGATGACAACCGCGTCAGCGAAAATCACGGCTTTGCACCTGGATGCCGGCCAGCAATTCGGTCAGGTCGCTCAGGCGTCCGGCGATCAGGTGGCGGACTTCGCCCACGCTTTCCCAGCGCCCATCGACCCGCAGCAGTTGCGAGCCCACCAGGGTCTTACGTTGACGTTCCGCCAGGTCACGCCAGACCACCACGTTGAGGTTGCCGAACTCATCTTCCAGGGTGACGAAGGTCACGCCGCTGGCCGTGCCCGGGCGTTGGCGGCCGGTGACCAGCCCGGCGACGCTGACGTTGCGGCCATGTTCGACGTCCTGCAATTCCCGTGAGCTGCGGCACCGTCGGGCACGCAGCTCGGTGCGCAACAAGGCCAGCGGATGCGGCCCCAAGGTGGTGCCAAGCGTGGTGTAGTCGGCAAACAGGTTTTCCCCCAGGGTGGGTTTCGGCAAGCTCACGGGGGGTTCTTCCTGGCTGGGCAAACCGGCGAACAGGCCCAATTGTTTCTGCACGCCGGCGACGGCCCAGCGGGCGCGATGCCGGTCGCCCGCCAAGCCGTGCAAGGCGCCGGCATCGGCCAGTTGCGCCTGGGCCCGGGCATCGAGTTGCGCCCGTTCGCCCAAGTCGGCCACGTCACTGAAAGGCCGATGCCGGCGAGCCGTTTCGATGCGCCGGGCGTCCTCCTCGCGAAACCCCTTGACCAGGCGCAACCCCATGCGAATCGCCGGTTGCCGGCCTTCCATGGGTTCGAGGCTGCAATCCCAATCGCTGGCGCGCACATCCACCGGGCGGATCTGCAATTGATGTCGGCGGGCGTCCTGCAGAATCTGGTCCGGGCTGTAGAACCCCATGGGCCAGCTGTTGATCAGGGCGCAGGCGAATGCCGCCGGCTCGTGGCATTTGAGCCAACTGCTGACGTAGGTCAGCAAGGCGAAACTGGCCGCGTGGGATTCAGGAAAGCCGTAGTTGCCGAACCCCTTGATCTGCTCGAAGATCTGCGCGGCGAACTCAGGGGAATAGCCATTTTTTTCCATCCCCCGGGCCAGGCGAACCCGATGCGGCTCAAGCCCGCCGTGGCGCTTCCAGGCGGCCATGGAACGACGCAACTGGTCGGCCTCGCCGGGGGTGTAGTCGGCCGCGACCACGGCAATCTGCATGACCTGCTCCTGGAACAACGGAATGCCCAGGGTCCGCCCCAGCACCGTCTCCAGCTCGGGCGAGGGGTACGTGACGGCTTCCTCGCCATTCCGCCGCTTCAGGTACGGGTGCACCATGCCGCCCTGGATCGGCCCCGGTCGCACAATCGCCACTTCGATCACCAGGTCGTAATATTTCCGTGGCTTGAGCCGGGGCAGCATCGCCATCTGCGCCCGTGATTCGATCTGGAACACACCGATGGTGTCCGCGCGGCTGATCATCGCGTAGGTCGCCGGATCGTCCTTGGGCAGCGATGACAACGTATGGTGCTGACCCCGGTAGTGTTCGATCAGGTCGAAGCATCGCCGGATCGCACTGAGCATGCCCAAGGCCAGGACATCCACCTTGAGCAGCCCGACCGCGTCCAGGTCGTCCTTGTCCCACTGGATGATGGTGCGCTCGGCCATGGCGGCGTTTTCCACCGGCACCAGGGTGTCCAGGGGTTGCTCGGAAATCACGAAGCCGCCGGGGTGCTGGGACAGGTGACGGGGGAAGCCGATCAGTTGCCGGGTCAGGCCGAGCACCCGGCGCAAGATCGGGCTGTCCGGGTCGAAGCCGCCCTCACGCAGGCGATCCACGGGCGGCGCCTCATCGCTCCAACGACCGCAGCAGTCGGCCAGCGCGTTGACCTGGTCCGGCGGCAGGCCCAGGGCCTTGGCGACATCCCGCACCGCCCCGGCGCCGTGGTAGCTGCTGACCACCGCCGTCAACGCCGCGCGATGGCGACCGTAGCGCCGGAAGACGTATTGCAGCACTTCTTCACGCCGCTCGTGTTCGAAATCCACGTCGATGTCCGGCGGTTCGTTGCGCTCGCGAGACAGGAACCGCTCGAACAACAGGTTGCTCTGGCTCGGGTCGATCTCGGTGATGCCCAAGGCGTAACACACCGCCGAGTTGGCCGCCGAGCCACGTCCCTGGCAGAGGATGCGCTGCTGCCGGGCGAAGCTGACGATGTCCTGCACGGTGAGGAAATAGCTGTCGTAGCCCAGCTCGGCAATCAATGCCAGCTCCCAGTCGATCTGTCGTCGAACCTTGTCACTGACCCCGTCAGGCCAACGCGTGCACATGCCGCGCTCGGTCAATTCCCGCAACCACGACGCCGGATCATGGCCCTCGGGCACCAACTCACGCGGGTATTGATAGCGCAACTGACCCAGGTCGAAGGTGCAACGCCGGGCGATCACCAGGGTTTCATCGAGCAACGCACGGGGGTAGAGATCGGCCAGGGCCTGGAGGCTGCGCAAGTGCCGCTCGCCGTTGGGGTGCAGGCGCTGGCCGGCCTCGGCGACCGTCACGTGGTGGCGGATGGCGGTCATGGTGTCCTGCAAGGCCCGACGGCCACGCACGTGCATGTGCACATCGCCCGTGGCGACGGCGCGAAGACACATGCGATCGGCCAGCGCCAGCCAATCCGCCAGTCGACGCCGGTCGTCCTGCCCGCAATGCAACTGGACCGCCAGCCACAACCGCTCGGCGAAGATCGACTGAAGCCAGCGACCCTGTGCTTCGTCGTCTTTGCCGTCTGGCACCCATAGCGCCAATAGGCCCGGCCAGGGCTCGTCGAAATCTTCGCGAACGACGCGATAGTGGCCCTTCTCGCTGCGCCGGCGAGCGCGGGTGATCAACCGGCACAAGGCCTGATAGCCCTCGAGGTTTTCCACCAGCAGCACCAGTTTCGGACCGTTTTCGACCTGGATCTCGCTGCCGACGATCAGCGGTAATTGCAGTTCCCTGGCCGCTTGCCAGGCCCGGACGATCCCGGCCAATGTGCATTCGTCGGTGATCGCCAGGGCCTGGTAGCCTTGCTCGCTGGCGCGCCTGCACAACTCCAGGGCACTGGAGGCACCCCGCTGGAAGCTGAAGTTCGACAGACAATGCAGCTCGGCATACCCAATGCTCATGCGAACCACCCCTGCAACCACAGCGGCCCACCCTCGCCCACCGGCCGATAGGCCCAGCCCCGTTGCCCGCTGCGGGTCTCGACCAGGTAGTAATCGCGACGCACATCGGCGCCGTCCCACCAGCCCGTCTCGATGCGTTCCGGGCCCATGAGGATCTGCGCCTGGCTGGGCGACAAGGCCTGGGGTTCACTGAGCAACCAGCCGGGGCGTTGCACGTCTTGCACCCGGCAAGCCTGTGGCCGAGGCTGGGCGCTCATCTGCCAGGCACATTCGGGGCGGTGATCATCGCGAAACCCCAGGCCCTGCACCGCTTCGTCCCCCAGCCGGGCCCGCAGGCGCTCGCGCAATTGCTCCCAGGGCAAGGACTGTTGCGGGCGCTCATCGAACAGCTCCAGGCGTTGGGGCACGAAGCTCGGCAGGTCTTCGGCGCACAAGCGAAAGCCGCGCACCGGGGCTTCGACCTGAACCTGTTCCAGGCGACCACGGGCCAGTTCGAACAGCATCGAAGGCTCCCGCTCGGCGCTGAGCAGGCCGACCTTGATCACCGTGTCCGGCAGTCCGGCGTGTTCCAGGTGCAGGTCAAAGCGCTGTACGCCACTGTCACGCCCGCACAGGAACGCCGACAGGTCACCGGTCAAGCGGCGCAACGGGAACAACAGCGCCTGGTGGGACTGGACGTCGTAGTTGAGCTCGATGCGCACATCGAAACGGTCCGGTGGCAGGTAGAACGACAGCGCCAGGGTGCGGCTGCCGGTGAGCGCATCGAGGTGCTTGAGCACCTGGGCTTCAAAGCGCCGCGCCAGGGTATGTCGGGGCAAGGCCTGAACCTGGCTCAAACGACGCAAGCCCATGCGTGACAACGCCGTGGCGACTTCGGCTTGCAGGCCGATCCGTTCCACCGGCATCTGCCCCAGGCACGCTTGCAGGGCCTCGTCATCGGGCACCACCAGGGCGTCGTAGGCATTGGCCAACACCCGCGCCGCCACCGGGTTCGGCGCGGCGACGATGCGATGGCGGAACCCCAGCGCCGTCAACTCAGCCCGCAACCGCGCCTCGAACACCGGCCAGGGACCGAACAGGCCGAGGCTCGACTCGATCTCGAACAGCACCGTGCGCGGGTAATGCACGCTGACCTGGGCGCTGAAACGGTAGGCCCAGGCAGCCAGAAATTGCTGCCAGTGTTCGATCTGCGCAGCGTCGTACTCGGCGGTGGCAAAGCCTTTGCTCAAGGCTTGGGCAGCGGTCATGGTCTGGCCCGGACGCAAGCCTAGGGCTCGCGCCGACGCATTCACCGCTTGCAGCACCCGCCGCTGAGCCGGGCCGGTCAGCAGCGCCAGTGGCTCGTCGGGATCGGGTCGCTGACGCAGCGCGGCATCCAGCGCCAATTGCGGAAAGAGAATACAAACCCAGCGCATCGCAACCTCAGTGCCTTGTGGACGCGGCAAAGGCAATCGGCGCCGAACGGGCCAGCCCGCCTCGACACTTGAGCACGCGCAACTGCGCGGGTCGGGCGTCGATGGCGATGCGCAAGGCCGCCGGCGACGGGTTGATGGCTTCCTGCATCGAGCGCCAAGCGAACGCCAGAGTCTGGCCGGTTTCGGCCGCCACTTGCAGCCGGCGCAGAGCCCGGTCGTCTGCCTGACGAGGCCAGCACAACACCGCGCCGCAACTGCCCGAGCGCAGGCATTGTTCGGCGGCCCACAAGGCATCGCGCTCATCGGCCTGAATCACCGACAACTGGCGCAGGTCCACCCCGGCGTTCTGCCAGGCTTGGGGGTAAGGCACGAACGGAGGCGCCACCAGCACGATGCGCTCCCCCGCGCTCGACAATCGGGCGAGGGTCGGCCACACCACTTGCAACTCGCCCACGCCCGGGGCGGCGATGAGCAATTCCGTCAACGCCGCTTCCGGCCAGCCGCCACTCGGCAAGGCCGCATCCAGCGCAGCATGCCCGGTAGGTTGCGGGCTGGCGGCTGGAGGCGCGGGCCGGCCCTTCCAGACCTGGCCCGCATTGAACAGCGTGTCCAGCGCGACGACAGCGCCCATCAGCCTTGCCTCAACAGGCCGCAGAACACGCCTTCGATGGCCAGGTCCTGATCGGCTTCGACAATGATCGGCTGATAAGCCGGGTTGCGCGGCAGCAGGCGCACACGCTCGCCGATCCGCTCGAAACGCTTGATGGTGACCTCACCGTCGAGCCGCGCCACGACAATCTGGCCATTGGCGGCCTGGGGGGTACGTTGTACACCCACCAGGTCACCGTCGAGGATGCCGTCCCCGATCATCGAGTCGCCCTGCACCCGCAGCAGGTAGTCCGGCGCCTTGGTGAACATCGCCGGGTCCAGCATCAGGCGGCTGTGGACGTCGGCGTCGGCGCCAATCGGCAAGCCGGCCGCCACCCGCCCCAGCACCGGCACGTCCAGCAGTTCGGGCCGCGGTGGCTGGTTCAACAACCGGATGCCTCGGGCCTGGTGTGGATTGACCTCGATGAAACCGGCTTCGGTCAGCGCCAGCACATGCTTGCGGGCGACACTGCGCGAGGCAAAGCCGAACGCCTCGCTGATCTCGGCGAGGCTGGGAGACTGGCCCTGATCGGCGATGCGTTCGCGGATGAAGGTCAGGATGGCGGTGCGGCGGGGAGTGAGAGTCGTCATGGAGCACATTTGTACTCCTGTCGGTTTTTTCTGACAAGCGCCGTCAGTCAGCTCACAGCCATGCACCTCCCTGTGGGAGCGGGCTTGCTCGCGAAAGCGGTGTGCCAGTCAAAGAAGGTGTTGAATGCGCCGGCGTCTTCGCGAACAAGCCCGCTCCCACAGTCAATGTCCAAGCCCTGCCAGGTAAGCCCATGGATAAATCCCGCGCCCATGGCCATCGCTGAAGACCAGCTGGACCCCATACCCCTGGGCATTGACCTCCACCACCCGAACCCGTGGATCGACCTGCACCGCCAGCCCTTGCAAGCGAAACGCCCGGCACTGGGAACAAGGACACTGGCGGCGCAGTTCAGTGTGGTCCAGGCGTTGTTCGCGGCCATCGGGCCAGTTCAACCTCAACTGGCCTTTGTCAGGGCTGTTGCCCATCGCCAGCGGGCTCATTGCACTTGCGCCAGGGCGATGCGCACGGCCTTGCGGACTTCAGGGTCGCCATCGTCCTGGGCAGCCTGCAATGCCGGGATCGCAGCGGGGTCGTTCAACTCGCCCAAGGCCAGGGCGGCTTCCTTGCGCAGGTTGCTGATGCGATGGCCCAGGGTCTCGATCAACCCCGGCAACGCCGGGGCGTAGCGCAAGCGGCCGAGGCTACGGGTGGCGCGCAGGCGCACTTGCCAATAATCATCCCCCAGGGCCTCGACCAGCGCTGGGCCGGCATCGGCGTGGCCGACCTTGCCCAGGGTGGTGGCGGCTTCTTCGCGCACCGCCCAGGCAGGGTCCCGCAGTGCCTGGCGCAAGGCCGACAAGACGTGTGCGTCAGAGCCCAGGCCGAGGGCACCGGTGGCCGCCCGGCGCACCTCGGTGTCCGGGTCGGCGCTGGCCAACCGCGCCAGCGCCGGCAACGCGTCGAGGTGCTTGAGCCAGCCGAGCACGCCAACTGCCTCACGGCGGACGCTGGCATCGGTGTCGGCCAGGGCAATGAGCGCGACCGGTGCCGCGTCGGCCAGGCGCAATTCGCGCAAGGCCCTGAACGCGGCGACGCGCACGCTAACGGTCTCATGGGCGGCCCAGGGCAGGATCACCCTCCCCGCAGCCTCGCTCTTGAGCAGGCTCAGACTCTGGGCGGCGGCGCCCTGCACCGTCGGGGACGGATCGGTGAGGGCCTGGCACAACGCGGCGACCACCGGCGCGTCTTCCCAGGCTTCGAGCAGTCGCGCGGCCTCGGCGCGGACCTCGGAACTGGCATCGTGGGCCAGACGATCCACCAGCCACAGCAGGCCTTCGGGTTCCTCGAGGTCGGCCAGTTCAATCAGGGCGATGCGGCGCACACCGGGGTCCTCGTCCACCAGGCGCGGTTGCAGGGCGAGGATGTCATCGTTGTCGGTGTCTTCAAATAAAGAGGTCATAAGGCAAATCGCGGCAAGGAGGTTTCAAGGGGAAGCCCGAGGGGATTGAGGCGCGGTAACGGCTGGCCGTCCTCATGGCGCAACAACTCGAGGCAGTGGCGCTTCAACAGGGAAAACTCGGGACGGGTGACCAGTTCGGTGGTGCGTGGCCGGGGAAAATCCAGGCGCAAGTCCTCGATGATCCGACCCGGGCGCGGGCTCATCACCAGCAGTCGATCGGCCAGGAACAGTGCCTCGTCGATGTCGTGGGTGACGAACACCACGGTGGTGCGGATGCGGGTCCAGATCTCCAGCAGCAACTGCTGCATGTTCAACCGGGTCAAGGCGTCCAGGGCACCGAAGGGTTCGTCCATCAACAGCAGTCGTGGCCGATTGACTAGCACCCGGGCGATCTCCACCCGCTGCTGCATGCCCCCGGACAGTTGGTCCGGCCAGTGCCCGGCGAATCCGTCCAGGCCCACCAGGGCGAGGATTTCATCCGCCGCCCGCTGCCGTTCGGCTTTGCCCAGGCCCCGCATCTTCAGGCCGAAGGCCACGTTGTCGCGCACGCTGCGCCACGGGAACAGCGTGTGCTGCTGGAACACCATCCCGCGCTGGGGCGAAGGTCCGGCCACCGGCAAGCCGTCGACATGCAAGGTGCCGGCGCGCGGTTGCAGGTGCCCGGCCAAGGCACCGAGCAAGGTGGATTTACCGCAACCGGACGGCCCCAAGACGCAGACGAACTGGCCCGCCTCGATCTGGCAATCAAGGCCCTGGACGGCCTCGAACGCCTGGGCTCCCTGGCCCAGGACAATGGACAACTGACGGATATCGATCCGTCCCTCAGGCGTTTGCATCACACTCATCAGGCTTTACCTCGCGGTCGGTGCCAAGGCGTCAATAGCCCGCCCAGGCGCTTGATCAACACACTGCTGCCCATGCCCAGCACACCGATCAACAGCATGCCGACGACAATGTCGGCGTAGTTCTGCACGGTGTAGGAGGACCAGGTGTAGTAACCGATGCCGTACTGGCCGGCGATCATTTCCGCCGTCACCAGGCAGAACCAGGACGTGCCCATGCCGATGGCCAGCCCCGTGGTGATGCTCGGCGCGGCGCCCGGCAGAATCACTTCCAACAGGATCGCGCAGCGCCCGGCCCCCAGGCTTTTCGCCGAGGCGATCAGCCGCCGGTCCACCGCCTCGACGCCGTGCACGGTGTTGAGCAGGATCGGGAACAGCGCCCCGGTGAAGGTGATGAATACCATCGACAGCTCCGAGGAGGGAAACATCAGGATCGCCAGGGGAATCCAGGCCACCGCCGGGATCGGCCGCAGGACTTCCAGCGGTGGCAACAGCAGGTCTTCGGCCCATTTCGAGCGACCGATGGCCAGGCCCAGGGCCACGCCGGTCAACACCGCCGCGCCATACCCGGCAAACACCCGGCCCAGGCTGGCGCCCAAGTGCCGGCCCAGGCTGCCTGAAGCCTCCAGGCCAAGCGCAGCCTGGATCACGGCCAGCGGGGGCGGCACGTTGGCGAAGGTCACCAGGCCAAGGTCCCAGTGGTGGGTGGCGGCGAGTTGCCAGAACAGCAGGCAGAGCACCAGGGAAGCGGCTCGCAGGAGCCAGCGAAAATAAGATCGGGACACAACTCTTCCTCTCAACCGAGATCCCTGTGGGAGCGGGCTTGCTCGCGAAAGCGGTGGTTCAGTCGACATCAATGTTGAATGTCAGACCGCATTCGCGAGCAAGCCCGCTCCCACAGTTCACTGAGTATTCTGACGATCAGCGCGCAGCAACCGACTGTGCCGTAGCTTCGGTAAAGTCCAGAACCTTGCCGCCCTGGGCCGTGGCGAATTGCTGGGCCTGGCCTTTCAACAGAAAGGCGCTGAGTTGCCCCTGGGCATCGCTGGCGAACCACGCCTGCTCGGCCAGCAGCTTGATCCCGCTGTCGCTGGCTTGGGCATACACGGCACGGATGCCCTTGCCTTGCTGCTTGAGGTTCGCCAGCGCGGCGAAGGCCGACTGCGCCGAGGCGTAGTGGCGCACTTTCGGTTCGCCCCGCACCCAGATCTCGGCGACGCGGCTGAAGTCGCTGATCGCCTGGCCCGTCGCGGCGTCGGGCGTGGTCAGTGGCGTCTGGGCGTAGTTGGCCAGTTGCGCGGCGTAATCCAGGTTCGAGGCCTTGAAGGCGGCGCGGATGTACTGGTCATCGATGAAGGTATTGAGGTCCAGGCCACGATCGGCCTTCTTCAGCAGCTTGAGGGTGTCGATGGCGGTGCCGACGGCTTGCCGGTATTCCGGCTTCCAACTCAGGTCGCGGGTCTGTACGCCCAGCGGCCCATGGAACAGGTAATTGACCTCGGCATCCACGCCGGTGACCTGGGCGATCAATTCGCTGTACTTCTCAGGTTCCGCGGCCAGCAGTTGATTGGCCTCCAGGGACGCACGCAGGTAAGCGACCACGATTTCCGGGTAGCGCCGGGCATAGGCCTGGTCCACCAGCGCGCCATGGAACGTCGGCGCACCGGCCTGGGCGCCGTCGTAGATCTTGCGGGCGAACCCGCGGCTGGGGAACAGCTCGGCGAATGGCACGAAGTCGGCGTGGGCGTCGATCTTGCCCGCCTGCAACGCCGAGCCGGCCACTTCCGGCGGCTGGGCGATGATGTTCACGTCCTTGAGCGGGTCCCAGCCCTGGGCCGCCACGGCGCGCAGCAACATGCCGTGGGCGGTGGACGCAAACGGCACGGAGATCGTCTTGCCTTTGAGCTCGGCCAAGGCCTGCACGCCCGAGGCACTCGGCACGACGATGCCGTTGCCGCTGCCCCGGGTGCTGCCCGACAGCACGCTGATGAACAGGCTGTGCTTGCCGGCGGTCTCGAACGCCACGCCGTTGAACGCCCCCGGGAAATCAGCCATGGCGCCGAAGTCGAGTTTGCCGGCGACCATCTCGTTGGTCAGCGGCGCGCCGCTGGTGAAGTTCTTCCACTGGATGTCGTACTTGGCATCCTTGTAGGCGCCGTCATGGGGCAGGTACTTGTCCAACAGGCCCAGCTCACGGATCAGCAACCCGCCGGCGGCGCAGTTGATGGTGGTGTCCTGAGTGCCGATGGCGATGCGGATGGTTTCTGCCTGGGCAGACAGGGTCAATGAAGCCAGTACCAGACCGGCGAGTGCTGCACGCAACATGGGGGGTTCCCCTCGAATCATTTATAGGAGGTTCGTCTCCGCCACGATCAGGGCGCGGTGGGAAACGAGGGGTGTTTTTGAATCAGGCGTCCGGGGGTGGCCGGATGGCTTCTTGGGTGTCAGGGCTGGCCTCATCGCGGGCAAGCCCGCTCCCACAGGTTTATGGGTGCACACAACAACCGCGACTAGACTTGATCCACTGTGGGAGCGAGCTTGCTCGCGATGGCATCCTCCCAGTCAACGCAGTAGGTACGGAATCTCGACTTTCACCGCGCCGGTCGGGCAGTCCTTTTCACACGGCATGCAGTACCAGCATTCATCGAACGCCATGTAGGCCTTCTGGGTGGCCGGGTTGATCGCCAGCAGGTCCATGGGGCAGACATCGACGCACACGGTGCAGCCTTTGTGGGCGATGCATTTGTCCTCGTCCACGGTGACGGGGGCATTGGAGCGGAAGAAGATTTTCTGGGGTTGATAGGCCATGGGCGTTCTCTCTGGGTGGAAGGTTCACGCCGCGCTGGCGTCGACCCGCAGCCGGTCGTAGGCCTGCAGCTCTTGGGCATCGAGGGCGATGATGTAAGGCTCGACCGCTTTCTTGAAGGAGGTCATCGCGCCGTCGTCGCCTTTCTTCAGGTGGCAATGGCAGAACCAGTCGCTGTCGTTGCGCTGCGGGTGATCGACCCGATAGTGGTACAGCCCCCAGCGGCTTTCGGCGCGAAACAGCGAGGCGCGAGCGGCCATCTCGGCGCAGTCGCGGATCACGCTGACCTCCATGGCGCGCATCAATTCATGGGCGTCGTGGGCCTTGATCTGGTCCAGGTCGCGCTGGATATCGCTGAAGCGTTGCAGGCCGATCTCCATCTTGCGGGTGACCTTGGGCGGTTGCAGGTAATCGTTGACGAAGCGCCGCAGCTTGTATTCCACCTGTGCCGGCGGCAAACCGTGAGCGCGCGTCAGGGGTGCGTAGACGCGGGCCTTTTCCCGTTCGACCTGGCCGGCATCCGGCGTCGAGAAATCCTTCCCGGCCACGAAGTCCGCGGCGTTATGGCCGGCAAACCAGCCGTAGGTGAACGCCCCGAGCATGTAATTGTGCGGCACCGCCGCCATGTCGCCCGCTGCGTACAGGCCCTTGACCGAGGTTTCGGCCCGCTCGTTGACCCACACGCCCGAGGCCGAATGGCCGCTGCAAAAGCCGATTTCGGAGATGTGCATTTCCACCATCTGCGTACGGTAGTCGGTGCCGCGATTGGCATGGAACTGCCCGCGACTGGGCCGCTCGTTGCTGTGCAGGATTTCCTCGATGTTCTGGATGGTTTCCTCGGCCAGGTGATCGAGCTTGAGGAAAACCGGGCCATTGCCGCCCTCGAGTTCCTGGTGGAACTCCCACATCATCTGCCCGCTCCAGTAGTCGCACTCGATGAAGCGCTCGCCCTTGTTGTTGGCGGTGTAGCCACCCAGTGGCCCGGTGACATAGGCACAGGCCGGGCCGTTGTAGTCCTTGATCAACGGGTTGATCTGGAAGCACTCCAGGTTCGCCAGCTCGGCCCCGGCGTGGTACGCCATGGTGTAACCATCCCCGGCGTTGGTGGGGTTTTCATAGGTGCCCATCAGGTAACCGGAGGACGGCAATCCCAGGCGCCCCGCCGCGCCGCAGCAGAGGATGACCGCCTTGGCCTTGATCACATGGAAGTCGGCGGTGCGGCAATCGAACCCCATGACGCCGTTCACCGCGCCCTCTTCATCCGTCAGCAAGCGAGTGCAGACCAGCCGATTGGTGATGCTCACCCGCGCCCGTTTCAACTGGCGGTAGAGCACTTTCTTGATGTCGTGCCCTTCGGGCATCGGCAATACATAAGCGCCCATGTGGTGGACCTTCTTCACCGCGTAGTCACCCGTTTCGTCCTTCTCGAACTTCACGCCCCAACGGTCCAGCTGCTCGATGGTTTCGAAGCTGTGCGTCGCATAGGCGTACACCGCCGCCTGGTTGACGATGCCGTCGTTGGCGATGGTGATTTCCTTGGTGTACTGCTCGGGTGTCGAGTGCCCGGGGATGATCGCGTTGTTCAACCCGTCCATCCCCATGCTGATGGCGCCGCTGCGCTTGACGTTGGCCTTGTCCACCAACAACACGCGCAAGTCACGGTTGCGCTCCTTGGCCTTGATCGCCGCCATGGGCCCGGCCGTGCCGCCGCCGATCACGACGATGTCGTATTCCTGTTCCAGGGTGCTTCCAGTCACAGCGCTGTGGGTCATGCTTGCGTCCCTTTTTGCCGGTCGATCCGCAGGCGGTACTGGAAAGCATCGCCGCGGTAATAGAGGTATTCGAAGTCCAGCGGCTGGCCGCTGGCGTCATGGGTCAGGCGTTCGATGCGCATGATCGGCGAGCCCGGCTCGACCTCCAGTGCCTGGGTCAACTCGGTGTCGGCCAGCACCGCGTCGATGGCCAGGTCGGCATGGCCGAGGGTCAGGCCGCAGTCGTTTTCCAGGATCAGGAAGATGTCGCGGGTGACCAGGTCGGCCTTTTCCAGACGTTCGCCGAGGGCCTTGGGCAGGTAGGTGATCTCCAGGGAAACGGGCTCGCGGTTGATCAACCGCACCCGCTTGACCTGCGCCACCGTGTCGCCTTCGGCAAGGCCCAGGCGCTCGGCCACGCGTTTGTCCGCGGCAACGAAGCGTAAGCTGTGCAGCCGGTTGATCACCTCGAAGCCGCGCCCGGTCATGGACTCGGCCAGGCCCTGGAGGGTGCTGACGTTCTGGAAGGTCTTGGGCTTGGCGACGAAGGTGCCTTTGCCATGGATCTTGAAAATCAGCCCTTCCTTTTGCAGATCACCCAAGGCCTGGCGCACGGTGATGCGACTGACGCGAAACAGCGCGCCGAGTTCGCTTTCCGAGGGCATCTGGCTGCCCTGGGGGTATTCGCCGTCGAGAATCCGCGCGCGCAGCACGTCCCGCAGTTGGGTGTGCAGCGGCACGCTGTCGAGGGAAAGAACGTTGTTGGACATGGACCCCATCACTTGTCATAACGAGTTATGACGTGATCTTAGGGAAACCGCCCGTGGCTTGAGAAATACCGTTTGGACATAACCTTAGAGCCGCGCCTCGGCGCCCTCGCTACGAAACGCGCTGGGACTCATGCCGGTCCAGCGCCGAAACGCCCGACGAAAACTGCGCACATCGCTGTAGCCCACCTCTTCGGTAATACGCTCGATGGACAGGTCGGGGTTCGCCAGCAGGTTCAGGGTCCGACCGCGCCGGACCTGTTCGAGCAAGGCCTCGAAGGTCAGGCTGTGCTCCGTCAGGCGCCGGCGCAGGGTCCGGCTGCTCATGTTGAGGTCGCTGGCGATTTTCTCGATGTGGCTGCCCCGGGTCAGGTCCCGGGCAATCGCCCGTTCCACGGCCTGGATCAAGTCGATCTTCTGGTGAACCTGGGCGGCCTCCTGCTCCAGCAGGGCCAAGGCCTGGCGCAAGGCCAGCGGATGATGATTGGGCAGGCGCATGTCCAGCCAGCGAACGTTGATCAACATGCGATTGTGCCGGCAACCGAAGCGCACCTCCGGCCCCAATATGCGCTGGTATTCCCGGGCATAGGACGGCGCCGCGTGCATGAACTCCACGGCCTCTGGCTTGAAATCCGGGCCGGCCAGCGCTCGGCCGTAGACCATCAGGCTGGCAAAGAACTCCTCGACCGCAAACACCTGGATCTCGGCGAACGGCAGGCGGCAGGTCGCCTCGACCCTGATCTGCTCGGCGGCTTCCTCGACACTGGTCACTGCGATGCCACCCGTGGTGTGTTGGTAACGCACGCCCAGGGCGAAGGCATCGCGCAGGGTTTCGCACAGCGACAGGACATGACCCAGCAGGCCCAGGGTGCCCAGCACGTTCCGGTCGCCGACCCACAGGCCCAGGCCTTGGTCGGGCAGCAGCTTGAGCGCACGCTGGATCATGATCACGGCCTGGCGATAGGAAATCCGCTGGGCGGGGTCCTGCAAATCGTCGAGGCCAAAGCCCAGGCCGCGACACAGGCTGGCCGCATCGAAGCCTTTGTCCGCCACCACCTCGGCCAGGGTTTGCAACAGGAAGGGCGAGACCAGCGCCAGTTCATAGGTGGGGTCGATGACTTTCATCTGCATGGCGGGTTCCGGAGCACGTTAGGTGGCGTTTTTGTAACCGGTTGTTTCATGAACGTTAGCATGCGCCGGCGCAATGGGGGACACAAAATCTGGCCGCCCAAGTCCCCTGCGTGGCCGCCAATACCCTGCCCTGGCCGCCACTAACGGCTTATTTCTATGGCTCGGACTTTCGGTGCATCACCAACAATAATAATGAGCCCCCCTATGAACCCGATCCGCACGCGCTTTGCCTTGCCCCTGGCCTTCGGCCTGACCGTTACGCTGCCCGCCCTGGCGACGGAATCCGGCGTCGACAACATCGGCCCCGGCACCGACGGCTTCTTCGTGTTGCCGCTGGAGGTCGACAGCCTTCCCGACCACATGGTCGCGTTCAACCTCTACTACAACCATTACAAGGCACGAAAATTCAACATCAGCTCATTGGGCGGCGACGTGCCGAAGGTTGAAATCGAATCCACGGCGGTGGTCCCGCGGATCGACTACCTGAGCCCATTGCGGGTGGCCGGCGGACGGCTGGGCATCTACGTCGCCCAGCCGTGGCTCAAGCAGGAAGTGTCGGTGTTCGGGTTGCACGACACCCGCGAGGGCATGGGCGACACGACCATTTCACCGATCGTGCTCTGGGACATGGGCAAGAACCTGACCTTGGCCGCGGCGGTGGAAATCACCGTGCCGACCGGCGAATACAGCACCGATCGACTGGCCAACACCAGCAACAATTTCTACACCTACAAACCGCTGTTCTCCTTCACCTGGTTGCCCACCGAGGCCACCGAGGTGTCGATGAAGACCACCTACAGCTTCAACCGCGAGAACAAGGACACCGACTACCGCTCGGGGCAGATCTTCCACTTCGATTATTCGGCCAGCTACCGGGTCACCGACAACCTGCGGCTCGGGCTCAACGGCTATTACCTCAAGCAGACCACCGACGACAAACAGTACGGCCGCACGGTGCAATTCGCCGGGCAGGACGTCGACGACGGCGTGCGCGGCCAGGTCTTCGCCATCGGCCCGGCGGTGCACCTGACCTTCCTCAAGTACGCCAGCGCGGAAATTCGCTGGGCCAAGGAGTTCGACGTGGAGAACCGCCCGGAAGGGGAAATGCTGTGGGCGAAGGTGAGTATTCCGTTTGCGTTCTAGGGCTCATCGCACGTCTGGAGATGATTGAATTGTGGCGAGGGGATTTATCCCCGCTGGGCTGCGCAGCAGCCCCATTGCTGTGGTCTCAATCTACCTGACACACCGGGCTGGATGGTTTTAGGGCTGCTGTGCAGCCCAACGGGGATAAATCCCCTCGCCACAGGTAGTGTTTTTCCCAATAGCGTTGTGTTTGGCAACCCCTGCTCAGCTATAGACCGGCCACCGCTCGACAATCCGTCCACCGCGCACCGCCAGCAAGTCACCGAACTGCAGCAACACCGACTCTGTCTGGGTGGGCCGCAGGAACACCTGGTCTTCCAGCTCCAGCCCCACCGCTTCGGAACCGTTGACCATTTCCTGGTTGGAGCTGCGGCCATAGAGGCTGTTGCTCTTCAGGCCGGGGGGCGATTCGAAGTCGGCCATCCAGTTGCCGCCGTAGATGAAAAACGTCGCCCGCTGGTTCACATCCCACCAGGAAAAGACCCGTGACTGATCGTCCAGCGCCGGGATGTTCACCGCGCCGGTGCGCTTCAACACCGGCGTGGCGATGTAGGCCGCCGGCACGTGCTCGCTCAGGGATGGCAGGTCGTAATGGCTGGGCTTGAGCATGGCCGTGCCCACCGACACTTCGGTGCTGAGGTTTTCCTGCTCATGCAGCCGATAACTGGGACTGCCGGCGGTGTTGAAGGTCAGGCTCGGGTGCCACAGGTCCGGGTAGCGCAAGCGAACGAAATCCACTCGCGCGGTGTAGATCGCCATGACCCGGTCCAACAGCGTCTGCGGGCTCGCCAACACTTCGGGCACACCCATGCCCACGAACGGGTCATAACCCATGAACCCGGCGAACTCCAATTGCGCCGGATGGGCCCGGATCAGCTTGAGCATGGCGTCCAGGCCTGCTTCGTCGGTCACCCCCCCCCGGTGCAGGCCAACGTCCAGTTCGATATTGACCCGTAAACGCGTGCCCAGGCCTTGGGCCAGGGCGCGGTACTGTTCGAGCCGTTGCGGAGTGTCCAGCAACCATTGCAACTGCCGCGCGGGGTCGAACGGCCCCTTGTGCAACTGGTAGAACAGCTCGGCGGAGCGCACCGGCAGCGGCTTGCCCAGCAGGATATCGGCGTCGGGAAACTGCATCGCATCGTGATTGAGAAACGGCTGGTGGAACGACATCAACCGCCGCGTCTCGGCCCGCTGGCCGATGTAGGCCAGCAACCCGGGCGACGGCAATGATTTTTCCACCAACCGCAGTTGCTTGCCGGTGCGCCGGACCGACGCCTTGACCACATCGACGTTGTGGTCCAGCCGATCGAGGTCCACCAGCAGCACCGGGCGCATCGGGCCGTTGGCCTTGAGCTCGCGGTTCAACTGGCGGAAGTAATCACTGTACGGCCCGCCCTTGTCCTGCGGGCGTAACAGCACCGCGGCCCCGGCGAGCAGCACCCCCGCGCCCAACGTTCCCTTGAGAAACCCTCGACGATTGAAGCCCATCAGCTCACCCCCAGGATCGTGGACAGATGCCCGTTGAGAAACTTGCCGGCGGGGTCCAGGGCCTGGCGCACTTCGGAAAATTCCTGCCAGCGCGGGTACAGCGCCTGGAGCGCCCTGGCGTTGAGCGAGTGCAACTTGCCCCAATGCGGACGGCCCTGGTACTTCCAGAAGATCGGCTCGATGGCGGCAAAGAAATTGTGGTGGTCCATCTGGTAATGCTGGTGCACGGAGATCGAGCAGCTGTCGCGCCCCTCGAACATGCTCAAGGCGATGTCGTCGGCCTTGACGTAGCGGTACTCGATGGGAAACCAGGTGCGCAGGTCCTTGTCGCGGATCAGCGCAAGAATCTCCCGCAGGCACGCTGGGCCGTATTCGGCCGGCACCGAGTATTCCATCTCGTTGAAGCGCACGGTGCGGGCATTGGCGTAGATGTCATGGGAGTCGCCAACGCGATCGTCGAAACTGGCCAGCAGGCGCAGGTTGTTCAGCAGCATTCGTCGGGCCGCGGGAAAATCGCTGCCGTACTTGTCGAGTTTTTCGATCAGGGTGACGAACTCGTTGCCGCCCTCTTCTTCCGGGCTGATGGGCGGCGTGGCCGGGTCGCTGGTTTCGTTCAGGGCGATGGCCAACGCATAGTCGGAATGGGTGACGACCTGCATTTCCCAGTGCTGGTTGTCGCGGGTGTGGGCGTCGATGTCTTCGAGCAATTCTTCGGTTTTTGCCACCCACTGACGCTCGCGCAGCCGATAGGCCGGGCGATTCTGCAAGCGCACTCGGGTCACCAACCCCAGCGCCCCCAGGGAAACCCGCCCGGCCTTGAACACCTCGGGGTGGCGATGAGCATCGCAATCGAGAACCTCGCCACTGGCGGTCACCAGTTGCAGGCCAACAACCTTGGACGCGTAGGAGCCGAACGCCTTGCCGGTACCGTGGGTCGAGGTGGCGATGGCGCCGGCCAGCGTCTGGTAATCCACGTCGGCCATGTTCGGCAATGCCTGGCCGACGGCCTTGAGTGCCGGGCCCATGCGCGACATGGGCGTACCGCCACCGAACTCCGCTTGCAGGCTGGCGGCGTCGTGATCGAGCAATCCGCTGAAAAAGCTCAGCGACAGCAAGGTCCCGTCCGTGGGCACCAGCGCGCTGAAGGAATGCCCCGAGCCCACCGGCCGAATGCGACCTTCGGCGCGGGTCACCACCTGCACCAGTTCATCCAGGTCCTTGGGTGCCAGGCGCGCCAGCGGCAGGCAACTTTGCGCCCCCGACCAGTTGCGCCAGGGAATCAGGCGCGGCGCGCGCATCAGCTCGGCCAGGGCGCCCTGGCTGCCGAGCGCAGTGAACGCCGCGACAACGCCGGCCCCTTGCAGCAACCGGCGCCGTGAAAAATCCATCGTCATGCCGTCGTACCCTTGTCTGTTATTGGAGAGATTGGCCGGACATGAAGGCGATCAGGGCCAGGAACTGTTCTTCGGAACAGTGCATGCACAAACCCATCGGCGGCATGCCGTTGTAGCCATTGATCGCGTGGTCCAGCAGGGTGTCGGCGCCCTGGGCCACGCGCGGCGCCCAGGCATGGGTATCGCCGGTCAGCGGCGCCCCGGCACCGGGGTTGGCGTGGCAGAGCTTGCAACTGCTGTCGTAGACCTGGGCCAGCGCCGCATCGGCGGGCATGGCCGTGAACACCGTGGGTGCGGGTGGCTTGGGTTCCTCGCCACAGCCGGCGAGCAGCGCGCCGAGCAGCATGACGGCGGCGGTATGAAGCAATATCGGTGGTGTGGTTGCCGGCATAGGGCCCCTCTTCGCGGCGCATGGCTGCGCCTTTCTTGTTGTGGGTCAGGCAGTTCCCACGTTAAGGCACGCCGGCGTGCCGGCTGAGGTCATTGGGGGCCATAAAAGGGGGCTTGGGCGGCCAGTGCTTGTCGCACCGCCGATTGGACTGGCCACAAGAAAGGCTGCGCGGCTAAGGAAGTAACAGCCCCTGCTCCCGCTCGCACAACTGCACCACGTAATCCCACAACACCCGCAAGCGCACCGACTTGTGCAGTTCGCGGCGGGTGCTGATCCAGTAGCTGCGGCGCAGGGTTTCATCCGGCAGCAGCGGCACCAGCGTCGGATCGCCGCTGGCCATGTAGCAAGGCAGCACGGCAATGCCCAGGCCGGACCGTGCGGCCTGCTGCTGAGCGATGACACTGGTGCTGTGGAACACCACCCGAGGGTGGCGGCAGAAGCCGTTGAGGAACATCAACTCCTGGCTGAACAGCAGGTCGTCGACGTAGCCGATCCAGGCATGGCGGGCCAGGTCTTCACGGGTGCGCAACGGTGGCGAACGGTCCAGGTAGGCCTGGCTGGCGTACAGCGCCAGGCTGTAGTCGGTGAGTTTGCGCGTCACCAGCAGGTCCGCCGCCGGGCGTTCGAGGTGGATGCTGATTTCCGCCTCGCGGTTGAGGATGCTGACGAACCGCGGCACCGCCACCAGCTCCACTTCCAACCCCGGATAACGCTGGAACAGCCCATCCATGCGACTGGCCAGGAACATGATGCCCAACCCTTCGGTCACCCCGAGGCGAATCTTGCCCAACGGCGCGCTGGACTGGGTGATGTCCTCCTGGGCCAGCAATGCCACGTTTTCCATGGCCTCGGCATGCTTGAGCAGCGTCTCGCCGGCGGGGGTCAATTCATAGCCCTGGGCATGCTGGACGAACAGCGCCGTGCCCAGGCTCTTCTCGATGGCCTCGATGTGCCGGGCGACGGTCGCGTGGGTGGTGTTGAGGCGCCGCGCGGCCGTCAGCAAGCGGCCACTGCGTTGCAGCTCCAGGAAGTACCGCAGGTCATTCCAGTCAAACATGGTCGCTCCTTGCACATCGCTGTTCATAAACGCACAGCGGCTGCGCAAAAACTAACATTCTTTAAACGAAAACTAACAACTAGGATGAATCCCACAACAACAATAAAGAGGTCGCGGATGCAACCTGTCGTCGATGAATACGATTACGTGATCGTGGGCGCCGGCCCTGCCGGATGCCTGCTGGCGAACCGACTTTCAGCCAACCCGCAACACCGGGTGCTGTTGCTCGAAGCCGGTGGGCGCGACAACTACCCGTGGATTCACATCCCGGTCGGCTACTTGTTCTGCATCGGCAACCCACGCACCGACTGGTGTTTCAAGACCGAAGCACAACCGGGCCTGCAAGGGCGCGCCCTGAGCTACCCACGCGGCAAGGTCCTGGGCGGCTGCTCGTCCATCAACGGCATGATCTACATGCGCGGCCAGGCCGCGGACTACGACGGCTGGGCCGCCGAGGGCAATCCAGGCTGGACCTGGAACGATGTGCTGCCGCTGTTCCGGCAGAGCGAGAACCACTTCGCCGGCGCGTCAGAGCTGCATGGCGCCAGCGGCGAATGGCGGGTCGAACGCCAGCGCCTGTCATGGCCCATTCTCGATGCATTCCGCCGCGCCGCCGAACAGAGCGGCATCCCCAACGTCGACGACTTCAACGGCGGCGACAACGAAGGCTGCGGTTACTTCCAGGTCAACCAGAAGGCCGGGGTGCGCTGGAACGCGGCCAAGGCTTTCCTCAAGCCGATCCGCCAACGGCCCAACCTCACCGTGCTGACCGAGGTCGAAGTCGATCGCGTGTTGTTGCGCGACGAGCGTGCCCATGCCGTGCGCGCCCGCTGGCAAGGCAAGGGCATGACCTTCAAGGCCCGCAAGGAAATCGTGCTGTGCGCCGGGGCCGTGGGGTCGCCGGGAATCCTGCAGCGCTCGGGGATCGGCCCCCGCGCCCTGCTGCAACGCCTGGGGATCGGCGTGACGCATGAACTGCCCGGCGTCGGCGGCAACCTGCAGGACCACCTGCAACTGCGGCTGATCTATCAGTTGGAAAATGCCCGGACCCTGAACCAGATCGCCGGCACCCTGTGGGGCAAGATGAGCATGGGCCTGCGCTATCTGTACGACCGCAGCGGACCGCTGTCGATGGCGCCCAGCCAACTCGGCGCGTTCGCCCGCTCCGGGCCCGAGCAGACGTCGGCCAACCTTGAGTACCACGTGCAACCGTTATCCCTGGAGCGATTCGGCGAGCCGCTGCACAGCTTTGCCGCGTTCACCGCATCGGTCTGCGACCTGCGCCCGCAAAGCCGTGGCCGGGTCGACATTCGCTCGGCCGAGCCCCATCAGGCGCCGCTGATCCAGCCCAACTACCTGAGCCATCCGGAAGACCTGCGGGTGGCCGCCGACGCCATCCGCCTGACCCGACGCATCGTCGCGGCACCGGCCCTGGGCGCCTTCAAGCCGGTGGAATACCTGCCAGGGCCCAGCCTGCAAACCGAAGAAGAACTGCACCAGGCCGCTGCCCGTATCGGCACGACGATCTTCCACCCGGTCGGCACCTGCCGAATGGGCCAGGACCGAGATGCCGTGGTGGACGCCCAGTTGCGCGTGCACGGCATCCGCGGCCTGCGCATCGCCGACGCCTCGATCATGCCGCGCATCACCTCGGGCAACACCTGCTCGCCGACGCTGATGATCGCCGAGAAGGCGGCGCAGATGATGCTCGAGCCGCAGGCTTGGAGCGCCACCCTCCAGAAGGAAACCGCCTCAGTCTAAAGAACCACACTATCCCCTGTGGGAGAGGCGGCGTATCAGTGAGCGATGATGTCGGCTGACACACCGTTTTTCGCGAGCAAGCCCGCTCCCACAGGGGAAATGTACCGATCCAAGGAACGCAGCACGCTACAAACGCCCACCGGCGTCGACAGTGGAACAACAAAAACAATCACTGTGAGGGATATCGCTATGTCGGAACATGTTCAGCCCCTGGAAGCCACGCGCAGCGCCGGCACCAGCCGGGAAACCCAGAAGGTCATCTTCGCCTCGTCCCTGGGGACGGTGTTCGAGTGGTACGACTTTTTCCTCTATGGCGCCCTGGCGGCGGTGATCAGCAAGCAGTTCTTCGCCGGGGTCAACGACACCACGGCGTTCATCTTCGCCCTGATGGCCTTCGCCGCCGGCTTCATCGTGCGCCCCTTCGGCGCGCTGGTGTTCGGCCGGCTGGGTGACATGATCGGGCGTAAATACACGTTCCTGGCAACCATCGTGCTCATGGGCCTGGCGACCTTCTGCGTCGGCCTGCTGCCCACCTACGCCAGCATCGGCATCGCCGCGCCGATCATCCTGGTGGTGCTGCGCATGCTCCAGGGCCTGGCCCTGGGCGGCGAATATGGCGGGGCCGCGACCTATGTCGCCGAGCACGCGCCCATCGGCAAGCGCGGCTTCCACACCAGCTGGATCCAGTCCACGGCCACCCTCGGGTTGTTGCTCTCGCTGCTGGTGGTGCTGGGGTGCCGCTACTTCACGGGCGACCAGTTCGAAGTCTGGGGCTGGCGCATTCCGTTTTTGCTGTCGATCCTGCTGCTGGGCATCTCCACCTGGATTCGCCTGAGCCTGCACGAGTCGCCAGCCTTCCTGAAAATGAAAGAAGAAGGCAAATGCTGCAAGGCGCCGATCCGCGAATCGTTCGGCCAGTGGGAAAACCTCAAGGTGGTGCTGATCGCGCTGTTCAGCATCAACGCCGGGCAAGCGGTGACTTTCTACGCCGCGCAATTCTACGTGCTGTTCTTCCTCACCCAGTTCCTGAAAATGGACCCGGCCCTGGCCAACAGCCTGCTGATCGTCAGCGTGGTCATCGGCGCGCCGTTCTTCATTTTCTTTGGCTGGCTCTCGGACAAGGTCGGGCGCAAACCGGTGCTGATGATCGGTCTGCTGCTGGCGACAGCGCTGTACTTCCCGATCTTCAAGACCCTGGCCCACTACGCCAACCCGGCCATCGACCAGGCGAGTCGCCAGGCGCCGATCAGCGTGATCGCCGACCCGGCCACCTGCACCTTCCAGTTCGACCCGGTGGGCAAGGCGCGCTTCGACAGCCCCTGCGACAAGGTCAAGACCTTCCTGGTCAAGCAGGGCCTGCCCTACACCAGCGTCGCCGCGCCGGCCGGCAGCCCGGTGCAGGTCAACATCGGCGACGTGAAGATCGACGGTTACGACGAAGCCGCCCTGCGCGGCGCGGTGACCTTGGCCGGCTACCCGCAACAGGCTGACGCCCAGCAGATCAACCGGCCGATGATCGTCGCCCTGATCGTGGCGCTGATCATCATTTCAGCGATGTGCTACGGCCCACTGGCGGCGTTGATGGTGGAACTGTTCCCGACCCGGATCCGCTACACCTCCATGTCCCTGCCCTACCACATCGGCAACGGCTGGTTCGGTGGCTTCCTGCCCACTGTCTCGTTCGCGCTGGTGGTCTATACCGGGGATATCTTCTACGGGCTGTGGTACCCGGTGGTAATCACTGGCGTGAGCCTGGTGGTGGGCATGATCTGCCTGCGGGAAACGCGGAATGTGGATCTCGACAAAAACTGAGGACCTGCGCTCATCCCGTGGCGAGGGAGCTTGCTCCCGCTGGGTTGCGCAGCAGCCCAAACGGTTCAATCGATAAATGCTCACGCATTACACAAAGGGGCGCTTCGCGCCCCAACGGGGATAAATCCCCTCGCCACAGATCCATCATTGCTTGTCAATGCACCGAATGATTCTTCACTGTGCTCTCCACCAGGTCCAACATCTGCCCCAGTGCCCAGGGCTTGGCGATGAACGAGGCATGGTGCTTGATCCCCGCGCTTTCCGGCGTCTCGAAGCCCGACATGATCAGCAGCGGTATCTGCGGCCAGCGCTCCCCGGTGAGGTTGGCCAGGTCCGCACCGTCCAGTGTCCCCGGCATGGTGATGTCGGTGAGCAACAGGTCGACATAGTCGGAGTTTTCTTCGAGAAACGTCAGCGCTTCGTCAGCGCTTTCCCGGGGCTCCACGACGAACCCTTCTTCCTCAAGAATTTCACACAGGAACTCCAGGATCGTCGGGTCATCCTCAACGACGAGAATCAAACGTGTGGTCGTCTGCCCGTCGCCCTTCGGCATCGAATTCATGATCAGTGACTCTCCTAGACTTCATAGCTTTCTTTGCGGTTGCACCCGCTCTGAAGGTTATGAGCGATGCCTCTTCGAGAAATTCATTTTTGCCTGCACAGATCCCGCCGAACGTCACGCCAGAGGCCCTGCGGCAACGCAACGCAACGTTTTATCTGTATATCCATACAGATAAAACTTGCCGCGACGCTCATCCATGACCATGCTTAGCACCCATCAGACCCGCCAGAGGAAACGGTCGCTATGCAGTTGTACCTGTGTGAGAAGCCCTCCCAAGCCAAGGACATCGCGGCCGTGCTCGGCGCCAAGCGCCGTGGCGACGGTTGCTGGTTGGGCGCGGGCGTCACGGTCACCTGGTGCATCGGCCATCTGCTCGAAACCGCTGCGCCCGATGCCTACGACGCGCGCTACAAGCGCTGGGTACTGGCCGACCTGCCGATCGTGCCCGCGCAGTGGAAAATGACCGTCAAGCCGAAAACCGCCAGCCAGTACAAGGCGGTCAAGCGCTTGCTGGGGGAAGCCCGGGAACTGGTGATTGCCACCGACGCCGACCGCGAAGGCGAAATGATCGCCCGGGAGCTGGTAGAACATTGCCGCTACCGCGGGCCGATCCGCCGCCTGTGGCTGTCGGCCCTGGACGAAGCGTCGATCCGCAAGGCCCTCGCCGCCCTGCGGCCGGGGGCCGATACCTTCAACCTGTATCACTCGGCCCTCGGTCGTTCCCGCGCCGACTGGTTGATCGGCATGAACATGAGCCGCCTGTTCACGCTGCTGGGGCGCCAGTCCGGTTATCAGGGTGTGTTGCCGGTGGGCCGCGTGCAGACACCGACGCTGCGCCTGGTGGTGGACCGCGACCGCAGCATCGCCGACTTCGTGCCGGTCGCCTATTGGGCCATCGACGTGCAGCTCAGCCACCAAGGCATCGCCTTCACCGCCCAGTGGCGCGCCGACCCGCAGGCCTGCGACGACCAGGAACGTTGCCTGAATCCGAGCCTGGCCCGGGATGCCGCCCAGGCCATGGGCGACGCCACTACCGCCCGGACCCTGAAGGTGCGCACCGAGCGTCTGCGCGAAGCGCCACCGCTGCCATTCGACCTCGGCACGTTGCAGGAAGTCTGTTCGAAGAAGCTCGGCCTGGGTGCCCAGGAAACCCTGGACATTGCCCAATCGCTTTACGAAACCTACAAACTCATCACCTACCCGCGCAGCGACTGCGGTTTCCTGCCCCTGAGCCAACACAGCGAGGCGCCGGCCATCCTGGCCGCCCTCGCCCAGGCCGACCCGAGCCTTGCGCCCTTGCGTGAACACCTGCAACCGCAGCGCAAATCCCGGGCCTGGAACGACGCCAAGGTCAGCGCCCACCACGGCATCATTCCCACCGCGGCGGCAAAAAACCTCGATAAACTCGCCAGCAAGCAGCGGGCCGTCTATACGCTGATTCGCGCACGTTACCTGGCACAGTTCCTGCCCAACCACGAATACGACCGGACCCAGGCCGACTTCGACTGTGCCGGCCAGGCCCTGCGTGCCGTGGGCAAGCAAATCATCGAGCCTGGCTGGAAGCGCGCCCTGCCCGAGGCCCTGGCGCCGGCCAAGGGCCGCGAAGCGCCCGCGCCGCAAACGCTTCCCGCACTGGTCGAAGGGCTTGACTGCGCGGTGGACGAGGTCCGGCTCAAGGACCTGTGGACCCAGCCCCCGAAGCCATTCACCGAAGGCGACCTGATCAAGGCCATGAAGAACGTCGCCAAACTGGTGGAGGATCCGCTGCTCAAGCAAAAACTCAAGGACACCACCGGCATCGGCACCGAAGCGACCCGGGCGTCGATCATCCAGGGCCTGCTTGATCGCGGTTACCTGGTGAAGAACGGCAAGGCCCTGTCCGCCACCCCGGCGGCCTTCAGCCTGATCGATGCCGTGCCTCGGGCCATCGCCGACCCAGGCACCACCGCCATCTGGGAACAGGCCCTGGACATGGTGCAAAGCGGTGAGATGAGCCTGGAAGAATTCGTCACCCGCCAGGCCGCCTGGATGAGCAAGCACGTCGCCCGCTGCCAGGGCATGAACCTGACCATCAGCGGCCCCGCCAGCCCGGCCGGCCGTGGCGCCACCCCGTGGAAGAACAAACGCAAGCCGGCCAAGCGCAAGGCCGCCAAAGCCAAGGCGACCTGACAGTACCTGTGGCGAGGGGATTCATCCCCTCGCCACAGGTAAGTCCAAAACCTGCCCTGCCCCAGTGCACTCCTCAAGATTTTTCATACCCAAACCATTTTGTCCGACAATATGTAGTGACCAAAAATAATCACTACAAAACCGTTGACGCCTACGATTTGCCCTTGCATGATGCAGACGTCTCCCCGATCGGGAGTACAGGCAACCGTTGGAGCAAGCTCGTCTGACCGCCGAGCTGTTTTTTGGATAAGGGACTGCCCACAAGGCAGATTGAAGGTGCTGACCTGGCCTGACCGTCCGGTAACAAGGACGAGAAACGTCGGTGAAGATCCTCATGACGCACGTGGTCGACCCTGCAAGGTTGACACTGACTGAAGATTCTTCGCTGTTTCTCTTCGTTGTAGCGCATTTGCGTAGCAGCCCTTCGATAACACTACATAACCACTGCATGACCCCGTCGACGTCTGACGGACGAATGCTGACGACCTGGTTTCGGTACCAGGCAGGCACTTACCGATAGCGAAGTTTGCGAACCACCAGACAGATCAACCAAATGGTCAAGGGGCTTACACATGAATCTGAATGATCAACCAACTATTGATGAACTGGCTCGCATGTTCGCAGCACACAAAGACACCCTGGACAGCCATATCCTGTGGATCAGCAAGACAGGCCAGGTGCACATGGACTGCCTGTCGCCCTTCACCGAGGAAGGCGAGTTCGAGAGGAACAAGCAGGAGCTGTGTGCCCGCTTGAAGATGTACCGCCGTGGCCAGGGCTACGTTGGCAAGAAGGCTGCCGCCGACAAAGACTTCATCGGTCGCGTGCTGCAGACGCTGACCCAGGCCTGGCAGTCGATGCACAACACCTCGCAGGTACAGGTCATCGATCGCCTCTGCTGATTGCGCCTGAATGAAAGGGCCCGTTCCGTCACCCGGAACGGGCCCTTTTTCGTCGACCCTAGAACACCGACCAGCCGATCCGCTGGCTGAGCAATTCCAGCGCCGCCATGCCGGCCAGGGAGTTGCCGGCGGTGTTGAGTTCAGGTGACCACACGCACACCGAAAACTGCCCCGGCACCACGGCGACGATCCCGCCTCCCACGCCGCTCTTGCCCGGCAGGCCCACGCGATAGGCAAAGTTGCCGGCCTCGTCGTAGAGCCCGCTGGTGGCCATGATCGAGTTGACCTGCTGGGTCTGCCGCGCGCTCAGGATCTGTTCGCCGCTGTGCTTGCAGAACCCGTCGTTGGCCAAAAAGCAAAAGGCCCGGGCCAGGTCGATGCAGTTCATGCGCAAGGCGCAGTGGCTGAAGTAACTGCGCAGCACCGCTTCCACGTCGTTGTGGAAGTTGCCGAAAGACTGCATCAGATAGGCCATCGCTGCGTTGCGTGCGCGGTGCTGGTATTCCGAATCGGCGACCTTGCCATCCACCATCACCAGCGGGTTGCCCGACAGGCGCCGGACGAAATCGCGCATCGACAGCGCCGGAGCGGCGAAGCGCGACTGATTGATGTCGCAGATCACCAGGGCGCCGGCGTTGATGAACGGGTTGCGCGGCCGGCCCCGTTCGAACTCCAACTGCACCAGCGAATTGAAGGGCTGGCCGGACGGCTCATGGCCGAGCCGTTCCCAGATCGCCTCGCCAGAATGCTCGATGGCCTGCACCAGGCTGAAGACCTTGGAAATACTCTGCACCGAAAACGGCGTTTCGGCGTCGCCTGCGCAGTACATCTCGCCGTCATTGCTATACACGGCAATACCCAATTGATTGGGCGCCACGGTCCCCAGGGCCGGAATGTAGTCGGCAACCTTGCCCTGACCGATCAGGGGGCGAACCGCATCGAGGATCTCGTTCAACAGTGCTTGCATAAACGCGGGGTCCAGTCATTCCCCGTTCGAGTGCGGGGATACAGACGCTAGACGCTGATCGACGGGACCAAAGCACATCGATGTGCGGGCCGCAAATCGAGCGGTCTATAGTTCAAAGGCTCAACCGAACGGAGGTGACCGATGCGCCAGATCATGCACAAAGAACCCTGGTGGGCCTCGCCGCCCCAACCGGGGCAGGATGAAAGCGAGCTGGAATGGGGATGGCTGGTGATCTACAGCGAAGGCGAGCCGCGCTTCGAATTCGTCAAGGAGCGGCCCTCGGACGAAGAGATCCGCCACCGCAAGGGGTGTCGCGTCACCCTCGACGTGCAATGAGCCGCCCGCTCATGGCGTGAGCGGCGGCAGGACCACCGCCCGGTTGGCCAGGTCCGTTTCCACCAGATTGCCTTCGATTTCCTCGTCCAGGTAGTACACCGGCGCCATCACCCCGCTGAGGGGATGCTTGAGCGACTTGAACCAGGCCTCGTCGAACGCCGCGCTCAGGCTCTTGCGGATCTGTGCTTCCATTTCCGGCCGCTCGCCTTCATGAATGATCGCGCGAATACCGGCCACGCCCACGGAAATCAGCGCCCCCGCCGCCTTCCCGGCCACGGCCGCCGCCGCGCTGGTCGCCCCTCGCGTGGCAAATTGTGCCTGGATTTTTTCACTGGTGCGTTGCGCCACCGTGGCAATGACGGCGTCCGACGGGCCCGAACCGGTGGCGGCGGCCTTGTTGACGTGATCGATCAGCGCGGCATAGGCCGGCAAGGTGTTCAGCGGTTGGGCGTGGACCATCTCGTACAACGACGCATTGCGCGCCGCCGGCGGCCCCAGGTTGATGGCGGGAATGCCATGCAGGCGTCGATTCATCAGCTCATTCGGGACTTGATTGCGCAGCGCGATCACCTGGACCTGCTGATTGAGCAGGCGCAGGTAGTAGTCGGTCGCGCTTGCCCTGATCGCCTCGGGATCGATGTCCACCGCCACCGGTGCCAGGACCCGCTCGCGATACTGCTCTTGCAGATAAAGCGCCAGGCGCCTGGCAGAGGCATCGTCCTCGCCTTGGGCACTGGCCGAGTACCAGCTGACCTTCACCGCCAGCCATTCCTGGGTCCAGTAGCTGCTGAACCAGGGGATGAACTCGGCCTCGGTGCGCTCGTACACCAGCACCCGCCAATGCTCCATCGAACCGCGGGCATAGAGGCCAGCCTGTTCGATGGCGCTTTTCGACGCGGCGATGATCTGCCGGTCAACCTGCCGCCAGGTTTCCTGGGAAATAGCCACAGTAACGGCCTGTTGTCCGCGCTGCGGCGTGGCGCACCCCGCCAGAACGAGCAAAACGGCCACCATCAGCGAACGCCACACAGTCGCGCCACCCCGGTTTCAGGTCACCCCACGAGATGAGTATAGGCCTCGCAGCCCAAGGCCATCTCTGCCAGCCTTCGAATCTGCGGGCACCGCCAACACCCTGTGGGAGCGGGCTTGCTCGCGAAAGCGGTCTGCCTGTACCGGTGATATAGAAAGTGCCGACGCCTTCGCGGGCAAGCCCGCTCCCACACGGGATCGTGAACACCCACAGCATCCAGCCGTCCCACCTAACCTGTGGGAGCGGGCTTGCTCGCGAAAGCGGTCTGCCTGTACCGGTGATGTAGAAAGTGCCGACGCCTTCGCGAGCAAGCCCGCTCCCACACGGGATCGTGAACACCCACAGCATCCAGCCATCCCACCTAACCTGTGGGAGCGGGCTTGCTCGCGAAAGCGGTCTGCCTATAACGGTGATGTAGAAAGTGCCGACGCCTTCGCGAGCAAGCTCGCTCCCACACTGGATCGTGAACACCCACAGCATCCAGCCACCCCACCTAACCTGTGGGAGCGAGCTTGCTCGCGAAAGCGGTCTGCCTGTAAAGGTGATGCTGGAAGTGCCGACGCCTTCGCGGGCAAGCCCGCTCCCACACTGGATCGTGAACACCCACAGTATCCAGCCACCCCACCTAACCTGTGGGAGCGGGCTTGCTCGCGAAAGCGGTCTGCCTATAACGGTGATGTAGAAAGTGCCGACGCCTTCGCGAGCAAGCTCGCTCCCACACGGGATCGTGAACACCCACAGCATCCAGCCATCCCCACCGTTCGGCAGGCCGTCAACCCAGCGCCGTATCGAGGAACATCATCACCGCAAACCCCATCATCAACCCGAGGGTGGCCGGGGTTTCGTGACCGTTGCGGTGGGTCTCGGGAATCACTTCATGGGACACCACGAAAATCATCGCCCCCGCTGCCAGCCCGAGGCTGATGGGATACGCGACTGCCACGCCGGACGACATGCCCAGGCCAATCACCGAGCCCAACGGCTCCATCAGCCCCGACCCGACCGCAATCAGCGCAGCCCGCAGGGTGCTGATACCGGTGACCCGCAAGGCCATGGCAATGGCCAGGCCTTCGGGGATGTCCTGGAGGGCGATGGCGGTAGTCAGCGGCAGGCCGACCTTGAAATCACCGTCGGCGAAACTGACGCCGATGGCCATGCCCTCGGGCAAGTTGTGCAGCGTGATCGCGAGCACGAACAACCAGACGCGATTGATGCGCTCGGCCTGAGGGCCGCGTCGGCCGCTCAATTCGTGTTCGTGGGGCACGAAGCGGTCCAGGCCGATCATCAGCGCCACCCCCAGCCCGAGGCCGACCACCACGACAAACGCCGCCAGCAATCGATTGCCACAGATGACCTGGGCGGCTTCGATCCCCGGCAGGATCAACGAGAAAGAACTGGCGGCGAGCATCATGCCCGCGGCGAAACCCAGCATGATGTCCTGGGTGCGCGACGAGATGTCCCGCAGCACCACGGCCATCACCGCGCCCAGGGCGGTGGCGGCAAAGCCGGACGTTCCGCCCAGTACCGCGTAGCCCAGGTTGTGTCGGTCAGCACCGACCAATGCGTTGTAGCCGCTGTAGAGCAACAGCGCGGTGATCACGGCCAGCCCTAGCCAGAAGCTTACCCCCAGCACCAGATTGTTTTGCACCGGGTCCAGCCAAGTGCGCCAGGGGGAGCGGATCCGGGAGGTGGGCTGGTCCATCGAATGTCCTTACTGGCTCTGGCCAGGCAATGCCTTATCGCTTCTCCAAACGGTGGAAGCGATCGGGCGTGATGTCCAGGCGAGGGAGCCCTGCCCCCTGGCCAAGTTTTTACAGTTTGTCACCTTGCATCCCCGAACCCAAGTCTGCGCCAGTGGTGGGATCGCTTTCAGGGTTGGACATCGTCCGCGCCTTCATATCCATCAGCAAGGCTTCGTCTTTTTTACTCAGCTGTACGCTGGCCAGGCCATCGCCGCCATCCACGGCCGGCGTGGGGTCTTCGACGAACTCCCAGTCGTCGCCCTGGTTCCATGGGCCGCGTACAGCCGGCTCGCCCTGGGACATGTTGAAGTACACGTTGGTGAACTCCGGCATGCCCGGCAATTTACCCTGAGGGAAATTGGGCTGGATGGAATGCAAGGCTTTTTCAAAAGACATCTGGTGAGCGATTTCCCGAGTCATCAGGAAACCCAGCGCCTCTTTTACGCCTGGATCGTCGGTGACGTTCATCAGCCGTTCATAGACGATTTTCGCCCGGGCCTCGGCGGCGATGTTGGAGCGCATGTCCGCGGTCGGCTCGCCAATGGTGTCGATGTAGGCTGCGGTCCAGGGCACACCCGCCGAGTTGGTCAGGGGTGAACCGGCACCATACAAAAGGCTGGTGATATGGGAGTCGTTGCCGGCACCGTTGATATCCCGGTACAACTGCCCTTCCTTTTCCACGCCTTCGGCCATCTGGCCTTTGGCGCCCTTGTTCAGCATCACGATGATCGAACCGATGATCTCCAGGTGGCTGAGCTCTTCGGTGGCGATGTCCATGAGCAGATCCTTGCGGCCCGGATCATCTTCGGACAACGCCTGGGTGAAATACCGCGAGGCGGCCGCCAGTTCACCCTGGGCACCGCCGAATTGTTCGAGCAACAGGTTGGCAAGTCCTGGATTGGGTTCAGCCACACGTACGGTGTATTGCAGCCGCTTATTATGTAGAAACATGATTGAAACTCCTCGATCAAGGCACACAAACGCGAGAGCACTGCCAGAAAAGCAATGCCCTCAAGTTTCTGAAAAAGTTAAATGAATAAAATTTGTTTTTTATCCGACAAACAAGACGAATGGCCCATCACCCCTGCTGAGAGGCGGCAGGTGATTAAATCAATGAAACATCCGACTGAATGCCACGCTGAAGCACTGGACATGAACGGCCCAGCCCCCGTACCTCGGCACAGGGCCGGCGAAACCATGGAAGTTACGAGGTGCGTCCACCACCGCGGCTGTTTTCACCGCCTTTGCGACCGGCCTCGGAGGCTTTCTCCCGGTCATTGGCAAAGTTGCCACCGGAGGCTTGCCCGCCCTTGCGGCCCGCCTCGGCTGCACGCTTGGGGTCATTGGCGAAGTTGCCGCCAGAGGCCCGTCCGCCCTTGCGCCCGGCCTCAGACGCACGGCCCGGATCATTGGCGAAATTGCCGCCGGAGGCCTGTCCACCTTTCTTCCCGGCTTCCGATGCCTTCTCACGATCGTTAGCGAAATTGCCAGGGTTTTTATTTCCTGTGTTAGCCATTTCATTCACCTCGTTAGTTGATGTAACGAACCTTCGATGGCTCGTCTTATTCGGAAAATCCGACGCCTCGAAGGTTTGAACAAAAACCGCCAGCGGCGACGAACGGTCAATTGACCGTTTGTTTTAATTACGCAGCGTCATTCATATAACAACGAACTATCAAACAAGCGGCGGATGATAAATAACTTCAACGCCGCCTGCGCAGCGGTACACCCGCTATTGATCGTCCACAAAAAACAGTGCGTGTCTTTCCACGCTGTCCGCCAAAGGCCGGTTGACGCCGGCACCCCACTGCACCGGTCTCGTCACCCTGGCCTCGCGCCGTTCCAGGAAGCCAAAACTCGCGGGCTGCCGGCGTTATCCTGCACCACCGCACTGACCGGCTTGCGGCGTCCGGATACCCTGTCGCCGATATCCGGATTTAGAGATAGTCACGGTGAAACAATGGAACGGCGGTGCCCTCAGGAAGACCCCACCAACAACTGGACCTCCAGGTTCGCTGCCGCCACACCGTGGTTGGCGACGTACACGTCGGCGGTCCAGCCCTTGGTCAGGTTGTGATAGGCCTGGGTGCCCAAGGCCGTGCCGCTGTCCCATTCCAGGATGTCGCCAATGTCGATATCACTGGCAGAACGCAGTTCGAGCACGGTGTGACCGTCCTCCTGCGCCACGTACACATCGACCATTGCGCTCTGTCGATTGATGGCCCGTACTTCACCTGTGGTCTGCTTCATACGTTTGCCCTTCTCGGCAGCTTCAACAGCGACCGACACCGGCCGGTCGCTGCTTACCTCAGCGCTTGGCTTCGGTGTGGGGATTGTCCGAACGTTCCAGAAACGCCTGCGTGATCTGTGGCAAATGGTCACGCAGCCACTCGGCCATGGCGATTTCCTGCGGCAGGATCTGCTCGCAAGCTCGCTGCGTTTCCACATCGCCGGCCACTTTCGCGGCCTCGATCAGCACGGTATAGGAAGCGATTTCGAGGTTCTCAAAGACGTAACCGCTCATGGCGCCCTTGACCACTTCGTCGCTCATGGTCATGCCGCCCACCGCCTGGCCGAAGGCCATGAGCTTGCCAGCCAGATCCTTGAGCGTCGATGTGCTGCCGCCCAGGCGCTCGATGCATTGCTCCACCAGCTTCTGCTGACCCAGGGTTTCTTGCAGATGCTCCTCGATTCGCGCCTTCAGCACCGGATAATGTTCGAGACGTTCGGCCTGGGCCTTGAGCATCTTTTCCGCCTGCTGCTCCATGGCATGGGCGTCCTTGAGCCAATCCAACAGGTTCTCTTTTGGCGTTGCCATTTCTTTCTCCTTTAGCCGTGGTCGACACTGCCGCGCAGCGCGACGGTTCTGAAGTACCGCACATAAAAATGGATAGCGCGGCGTCGGGGAAAGTTTGAAAAGACCGCGAGACAGGGCGACGAAAGGCGCCGCAAGCGCTCCCGCGCGTTGGAATGCTAACCTCAACCGCTCCAGGCCAACGGAGACCTCCCATGCCCGACGACCTTCACCTCGAACCGCTCGATCGATTGCTGGCGCACATGAGCGGACGCCGTTTCCTGGTGCTCACCGGTGCGGGCATCAGCACGCCGTCCGGCATCCCCGACTACCGCGACAGCGAAGGTGTGCGACGGGGGCGACAGCCGATGATGTACCAGGAGTTCCTCGCCCAGGCCGACGCCCGTCGGCGCTATTGGGCGCGGGCGATGCTCGGCTGGCCACGGGTGCGCCAGGCCAGGCCGAACGCAGCCCACGAGGCCCTGGCCCAATTGCAGGCTCAACAGCGCATCACCGGGCTGATCACGCAGAATGTCGACACGCTGCATGACCAGGCCGGTAGCCACGACGTCATCGAACTCCACGGCAGCCTGCACCGGGTGTTGTGCCTGGATTGCAACCAACGCAGCGAGCGACAGCAGATCCAGCAATTGATGGAAGCGCAAAACCCCTACCTGGCCGGCGTCGATGCGGTCCAGGCGCCCGATGGCGACACGCTGCTGGACCCGGCCTTCGAGGCGCGCTTCCAGGTGCCCTATTGCCCCCATTGCAACGGCAACCGGTTGAAACCCGACGTCGTGTTCTTTGGCGAGAACGTCGCCCCGCAAACCGCCGCACGCGCCAGTCAGGCCGTGGAGGCCGCGGACGGCCTGCTGGTGGTGGGCTCGTCACTGATGGCCTACTCGGCGTTTCGTCTGTGCCGCAGCATCAAGGATCAGGGCAAGCCCCTGCTGGCGATCAACCGGGGCAAGACCCGCGCCGACGAATTGCTCGATCTGAAACTGGAGGAGCCGTGCGAGGCGCTGTTGCCGTTGCTGGCCCGCACGCTCACCTGATCACCCAAACCCTGTGGGAGCGAGCTTGCTCGCGAAGGCGGACTGTCAGCCGACATCGATGTTGAATGCGCCAGCGTCTTCGCGAGCAAGCCCGCTCCCACAGGGCTGAGTGGCCAACTCCTGGTCCTTGAAGGTATCGAACAGCGCCTGGGCCGCCGCCGACAGTTCATGCCCAGGCTTGGTCAGCACACCGATGGCCCGCTCCACCACCGGATCGCTCAAGATGATGCAACGGGCACCCAGCTCGTGCATCTGGCCGACACACAGCGCCGGCACCGCGCTCACCCCCAGGCCACTGGCGACCATCCGTCCGACCGTCGCCAGTTGATGGCTCTCGAACTCCACCGGCAGCTTCATGCCCCGCGCCTGCAAGTGCTCTTCCAGCATCACACGGACGGTGGACGGCCGTTGCAGGGTGATGAACGGCTGTTCGAGCAAGGTCTTCCAATCGACGTCACGGCGCTGGGCGAGCGCTGAATCCTGCGGCACCACCGCGACGAAACGATCGAGGTACAACGGCGTGAACGCCAGCGACGAACCTTGCAGCGGCTCGAACGCCACGCCCAGTTCGACATGCCGATCGCGGACCATTTCCAGCACCTGCTCGTTGATCACGTCGTTGACCGTGACATTGACATTCGGATAGCGGGCGCGGAAGGTCTTGAGGATCGGTGGCAACAGGTTGCCGGCGAACGAGGGCATCGCCGCCAGTGTTACCCGGCCCCGCTGCAAGGTGAAGCGCTGGCGCATTTCATCCTCGGCGTTGTCCCAGTCCGCCACCAGCCGGCGCGCCAGTGGTAACAGGGATTCACCTTCGGGCGTCAGCGCGACGTTACGAGTATTGCGGCTGAACAGGCGCCCGCCCAGGCCTTCTTCCAAGGCCTTGATGGTCAGGCTCAAGGCCGACTGGGACAGGTGCAAACGCTCGCCCGCCACGGCAAAGCTCAGGCTCTGGGCCACGGCGAGGAAGGCGCGGATCTGCTTGAGGGTCATGGGGATCGCTTCGCTCCAGCGGCAAGCCGTAAGTTTCGAGCCGCAAGTGGACGGCGGCGACTATTGAGATTTATCAATTAATCCAACCTAAAAATCAACTTAACAAATATATGACTTGGCGCAACACTGCACTTCATTGCGACCCCATCAAGAATAAAAGAGGTGTCTATGGCAGGTTTCGACAAACGCGTGAGCTCCTATGAGCAAGCCCTGGAAGGCCTGAAGGACGGCATGACCGTCATCGCCGGCGGCTTCGGCCTCTGCGGCATCCCGGAAAACCTGATCGCCGAGATCAAACGCAAGGGCATCCGCGACCTCACCGTCGTCTCCAACAACTGCGGCGTCGATGGTTTCGGCCTGGGCGTGCTGTTGGAAGACCGGCAGATCCGCAAGGTGATCGCCTCCTACGTGGGCGAAAACGCCCTTTTCGAGCAGCAACTGCTCAGTGGCGAAATCGAAGTCCAGCTCACCCCCCAAGGCACCCTCGCGGAAAAAATGCGCGCCGGCGGCGCAGGCATCCCGGCCTTCTTCACCGCCACCGGCGTCGGCACGCCAGTGGCCGAAGGCAAGGAAGTACGCGAATTCCATGGCCGCCAATACCTGATGGAAGAGTCCATCACGGGCGACTTCGCCATCGTCAAGGGCTGGAAAGCCGACCATTTCGGTAACGTGGTCTACCGCCACACGGCGCAGAACTTCAACCCGCTGGCGGCCACGGCCGGCAAGATCACCGTGGTGGAAGTCGAGGAAATCGTCGAGCCCGGCGAGCTGGACCCGACGCAGATCCATACCCCCGGCATCTACGTCGACCGGATCATTTGCGGCACGTTCGAAAAGCGCATCGAACAGCGCACCGTACGCAAATAATCCCTAGCCCTGCGGCCCGAATGAAGGAATAACAACATGGCACTTTCCCGCGAACAAATGGCTCAACGCGTCGCCCGCGAAATGCAGGACGGCTACTACGTGAACCTGGGCATCGGCATTCCCACCCTGGTCGCCAACTACATCCCCGAAGGCATGGAAGTCATGCTGCAATCGGAAAACGGCTTGCTCGGCATGGGCGCTTTCCCTACCGAAGCCGAAGTCGACGCCGACATGATCAACGCCGGCAAGCAGACCGTCACCGCGCGCATCGGCGCCTCGATCTTCTCTTCGGCCGAATCGTTTGCGATGATCCGCGGCGGCCACATCGACCTGACCGTGCTCGGTGCGTTCGAGGTGGACGTCGAAGGCAACATTGCCTCGTGGATGATCCCCGGCAAGCTGGTCAAGGGCATGGGTGGTGCGATGGACCTGGTGGCCGGTGCCGAGAACATCATCGTGACCATGACCCATGCGTCCAAGGACGGCGAGTCGAAACTGCTGCCCCGTTGCAGCCTGCCGCTGACCGGTGCCGGCTGCATCAAGCGCGTGCTGACCGACCTGGCCTACCTGGAAATCCAGGACGGCGCCTTCATCCTGAAAGAACGCGCCCCGGGCGTCAGCGTCGAGGAAATCGTCACCAAGACCGCCGGCAAACTGATCGTGCCGGACCACGTCCCTGAAATGCAGTTCGCTGCCCAGTGAGGAGAGATTCGATGCAAGAAGTCGTGATTGTCGCCGCTACCCGTACCGCCATCGGCAGCTTCCAGGGTTCGCTGGCCTCCATTCCTGCGCCGGAACTCGGCGCCGCGGTGATCCGGCGCCTGCTGGAGCAGACCGGCCTGTCCGGCGAGCAGGTGGACGAAGTCATCCTCGGCCAGGTGCTGACCGCAGGCTCCGGACAAAACCCGGCCCGCCAGGCGTCGATCCTCGCCGGCCTGCCCCACGCGGTGCCGGCGCTGACCCTGAATAAAGTCTGCGGCTCGGGGCTCAAGGCCCTGCACCTCGGTGCCCAGGCGATACGCTGTGGCGACGCCGAGGTGATCATCGCCGGCGGCATGGAGAACATGAGCCTGGCGCCCTACGTGCTCCCGGCCGCCCGCACCGGCCTGCGCATGGGCCACGCGAAAATGATCGACAGCATGATCACCGATGGCTTGTGGGATGCCTTCAACGACTACCACATGGGCATCACCGCCGAAAACCTGGTGGACAAATACGGCATCAGTCGCCAGGAGCAGGACGCCTTTGCCGCCGCGTCCCAACAGAAAGCCGTCGCGGCCATCGAGGCCGGTCGGTTTGCCGATGAGATCACGCCGATCCTGATTCCCCAGCGCAAAGGCGACCCGGTGGCCTTCGCCACCGATGAACAACCGCGTGCCGGCACGACCGCCGAATCCCTGGGCAAGCTCAAGCCGGCCTTCAAGAAGGACGGCAGCGTCACCGCCGGCAACGCCTCGTCGCTCAATGACGGCGCCGCCGCAGTCGTGTTGATGAGCGCTGAAAAAGCCAAGGCGCTGGGACTGCCGGTGCTGGCGAAAATCAGTGCCTATGCCAATGCGGGCGTCGACCCGGCCATCATGGGCATCGGCCCGGTCTCGGCCACCCGCCGCTGCCTGGACAAGGCCGGCTGGTCGCTGGAGCAACTGGACCTGATCGAAGCCAACGAGGCCTTCGCCGCCCAGTCGTTGGCCGTGACCCGGGAACTGGAATGGGACCTGGCCAAGGTCAACGTCAACGGCGGCGCCATTGCCCTGGGCCACCCTATCGGTGCATCCGGGTGCCGGGTGCTGGTGTCGCTGCTGCATGAAATGATCAAGCGCGACGCCAAGAAAGGCCTCGCGACCCTGTGCATCGGAGGCGGCCAGGGCGTTGCCCTGGCGCTTGAGCGAGCCTAGTCACACCCGGTTCAACGGTGGCTGCGCGGACCCACGAATATCCGCGCCGCGACCGGCAACACCACCGGCACAACCTCGGTTGCGCCGGTTTTTTTTTGCCCGTGTGTTTAGCGGGATACTTGCCGGCCCCATCGCGAGCAAGCTCGCTCCCACAAGGGAATCTGTGGCGGACACACCTCTCCAGTCCACAAAACAACACTGTGAGAGCGGGCTTGCCCGCGAAGGCGGTGGGTCAGTTTGTTCCGGTGCTGGATGGACCATCGCTTTCGCGAGCAAGCCCGCTCCCACAAGGGGATCTGGGGTGGGCACACCTCTCCAGTCTCCCGCAAGGGGATCTCAGGACCTGGCGCCAAACCGGTCGCGGCTGTTGGTCAGGTGCAACCACATGGCTGCGCGGGCGGCGTCCGGGTCTTGGCGCTTGATGGCGTTGAAGATCGCCTCGTGCTCCAGGTTCGCCAATTGCGCCAGCTTGCCCAGGTCCGCCTGGCCTCGCTCGATCACGTTCACCCGGGTCCTGGGGATCATCGCACTGCCCAGGTGCTGCATGATCTCGACAAAACAGGCGTTGTCCGTGGCTTCGGCAATCAGCAGGTGAAAGCGCCGGTCGGCTTCGACGCAGCTGTCGTTGTTGCTGGACAACCGCTGGTAGTCATCCAGCGCCTGGCGCATCTGCTGCAGGTGGTCTTCGCTGCGCCGCTGGGCGGCCAAGGCGGCGGCCTGGGTTTCCAGGCCCAGGCGCAACTCAAGGATGCCACGCACCCCCGCCGCCGTGTCGACGTTGAGCCGCAACCCTGGCTCGCCGGTGGGCTCGAGTACAAACGTCCCGATGCCGTGACGGGTCTCCACCAGCCCCGAGGCCTGCAACTTGGAGATCGCCTCGCGCACCACCGTGCGGCTGACGCCATGCTCGCGCACGATCGCCCCTTCGGACGGCAACTTCTCTCCTGGCTTCAACTGCCCCAGCAGAATGCTCTGGCTCAGCTTCGCGACCAGGTCGTGGGCCAGGTTATGGGTACGCTTGCGCACGGGCGCTTCGGTGTCTTGCATCGCCGGGGTTCCTCGAAGACAGGCTGAGTGATCCTACCACCAGTGGTAAGGCGAGTAATCGGCAATGCAACGCCCAACTTGTATGACAACATACTGAAAACCTACGAAATACTGTAAACCTCGCCTTTAAAATTCGCTGCCCTTGCCGCTCCCCCACTCAACTCCGCCAATGTAACCATCCAAAAAAACCTAACAAATACGGCATAAGAACCCATCCCACCCGAGCCAATCATCATCAAAAAGCGCTTGTCAGCGAAAAAAATCGAGTTGTATGATGTCTAGCAACATCGGCACTTGCACGATGCCCCGCATAAAAATAACGAGTGGGAGAAAAACCAGTGAACACATCCATCCCCCAGGCCAACGCCGGTGCGGATCCCGCGCTGCTTTCGGCCATCGCCAAGGTCAAGCGCCACATCCTGCCGCTGTTCGTCATCATGTTTATCGTCAATTACATCGACCGGGTGAACATCGGTTTCGTGCGCGCCCACATGGAGCACGACCTGGGCATCGGCGCCGCGGCCTACGGCTTTGGTGCCGGCCTGTTCTTCATCGGCTATGCACTGTTCGAAGTACCTTCCAACATCCTGCTGCAACGCATCGGCGCCCGCATCTGGCTGACCCGCATCATGCTCACCTGGGGCCTGGTGGCCGCCGGCATGGCGTTCATCCAGAACGAAACCCACTTCTACATCCTGCGTTTTCTGCTCGGCGTGGCCGAAGCCGGCTTCTTCCCGGGGGTGATCTACTATTTCACCCGCTGGCTGCCAGGCGCCGAACGCGGCAAGGCCATCGCCATCTTCCTCAGCGGCTCGGCCATTGCGTCGTTGATCTCCGGCCCACTGTCAGGGCTACTGCTTCAAATCAACGGCCTGGGCATGCACGGCTGGCAGTGGATGTACTTCATCGAAGGGATGTTCTCGGTCGGCCTGTGCGCCTTCGTCTGGTTCTGGCTCGACTCCAAGCCCCACGACGCCAAATGGCTCAAGCGCGAAGAGCAGGACGCACTGGTAAACGCCATCGACGATGAGCAACGGGCCCGCGAGGCCGCCACGCCGATCAAACTGTCCATCGGCCAACTGCTCAAGGACCGCCAGATCCTCCTGTTCTGCCTGATCTACTTCTTCATCCAACTGACGATCTACGCCGCCACCTTCTGGCTGCCGAGCATCATCAAGAAGATGGGTGACCTGAGCGACATCCAGGTCGGCCTGTTCAACTCGATCCCGTGGCTGTTGTCGATCGTCGGCATGTACGCCTTCGCCTCGCTGTCGTCGAAGTGGAAATTCCAGCAGGCCTGGGTGGCCGCCGCCCTGTTGATCGCCGCGGCCGGGATGTTCATGTCCACTACCGGTGGGCCGGTGTTCGCGTTCGTCGCCATCTGCTTTGCGGCCCTGGGCTTCAAGTCGGCCTCCTCGCTGTTCTGGCCGATTCCCCAGGCTTACCTCGACGCCCGGATCGCCGCCGGCGTGATCGCCCTGATCAACTCCGTGGGCAACCTCGGCGGCTTCGTCGCCCCCACCACGTTCGGTCTGCTGGAACAGCACACCGGCTCGATCCAGGGCGGCCTCTATGGCCTGGCGACCACCTCGATCATCGCCGCGATCATCGTCTTCGCCGCCCGCAATACGCCCAAGGCCAAGTCGGCAACGACGCCTACCCACTCGGCCGCCAGCCACGTCTGACCATTCGATTGCTCAAGGACTCGCACCATGAATTCTCAAGAAACCAGCAACGCCCCGATCATCACCAGCATGCAGGTCGTGCCCGTGGCCGGTCATGACGGCATGCTGCTGAACCTCAGCGGCGCCCATGGCCCGTTCTTCACCCGTAACGTGGTCATTCTCAAGGACAACGCCGGCCACACCGGCGTCGGCGAAGTACCCGGCGGCGAACGCATTCGCCAGACCCTCGAAGACGCCCGCTCGCTGGTGGTCGGCAGCCCCATCGGCACCTACCAGAAGATCCTCAACACTGTGCGTCATGCGTTCGCCGACCGCGATGCCGGCGGCCGCGGCCTGCAGACCTTCGACCTGCGCATCACCATCCACGCGGTGACCGGCCTGGAGGCCGCCCTGCTGGACCTGCTCGGCCAGCATCTGGACGTGCCGGTGGCAGCCCTGCTTGGCGAAGGCCAGCAGCGCGACGAAGTGAAGATGCTCGGCTACCTGTTCTACGTCGGCGACCGCCAGCAGACCGACCTGGCCTACCGCAGCGAGCCGGACGCCGACATCGACTGGTTCCGCGTGCGCCACGAAAAGGCCCTGGACGCCGACGCCGTGGTCCGCCTGGCCGAAGCCGCCCATGCCCACTATGGCTTCCAGGACTTCAAGCTCAAGGGCGGCGTGCTCAAGGGCGACGAAGAAATCGAAGCGGTCACGGCGCTTGCCGAGCGCTTTCCCCAGGCACGCATCACCCTCGACCCGAACGGCGCCTGGTCACTGAAGGAAGCGATCCGCCTGTGCCGCGACCAGCACAAGGTCCTGGCGTATGCCGAAGACCCTTGCGGTGCCGAGCAGGGCTATTCCGGCCGGGAGGTCATGGCCGAGTTCCGCCGCGCGACCGGCCTCAAGACCGCGACCAACATGATCGCCACCGACTGGCGCGAGATGGGCCATGCCATCACCTTGCAGTCCGTGGACATCCCCCTGGCCGACCCGCACTTCTGGACTATGCAGGGTTCCGTGCGCGTGGCGCAGATGTGCAACGAATGGGGCCTGACCTGGGGTTCTCACTCCAACAATCACTTCGATATTTCATTGGCGATGTTCACCCACGTGGCCGCCGCCGCGCCGGGCGACATCACGGCCATCGATACCCACTGGATCTGGCAGGACGGCCAGCGGCTGACCAAGGCGCCCTTGCAGATCCAGGGCGGCTGCGTGCAAGTGCCGAAAAAACCGGGGCTGGGGATCGAGCTGGACACCGATCAACTGGCCAAGGCCCATGAGCTGTACAAGGGCATGGGCCTCGGGGCACGGGACGATGCGGTGGCGATGCAGTACCTGATTCCGGGCTGGACGTTCAACAACAAGCGGCCGTGCCTGGTGCGCTGAAGGAATCACAAAAGTCCTTCAGGTGAGCACATCCATGTGGGAGCGGGCTTGCTCGCGAAGAGGGCCTGACAGTCAGCATCGATATTGACCGTCAGACCGCTCTTCGCGAGCAAGCCCGCTCCCACATTGGAACTGCGGTGATCTTTGATTCTGTAACCGCCACAGTTGGCCTTTATGTAACCCCTAACCCTCCGGCCGCAGGATCAGCACCGCCAACGGCGGCAGGTTGAGCTCCAGCGACAGGGACTGGCCATGGCTCGGCACCTCTTCGGTGCTGGCACCGCCACTGTTGCCATAGTTGGACCCGGCGTAGGTCGCGGCATCGCTGTTGAGCAGTTCCACCCAACGCCCAGGGAACGGCACGCCCACCCGGTAGGCCTCACGCGGCACCGGGGTGAAGTTGGCGACCACCAGCACCGGCCGGCCTTCCTTGCTCCAACGCAGCCACGCATAGACGCTGTTCATCGCGTCGTCGCCAATCAGCCATTGGAAACCCTGGGGCGCATCGTCCTGGTCGTGCAGGGCCGGCTCCTCGCGGTACAACCGGTTCAAATCCTTGACCAGTTGCTGGACACCGCGGTGCTCAGGGTATTGCAGCAGGTACCAGTCCAGTTGCTGATCGTGGTTCCACTCGCGCCACTGGCCGAACTCGCAGCCCATGAACAACAGCTTCTTGCCCGGATGCCCCCACATGAAGCTTAAGTAGGCGCGCAGGTTGGCGAACTTCTGCCAGCGATCACCGGGCATCTTGTCGATCAGCGAACGTTTGCCATGAACCACTTCGTCATGGGAAATCGGCAGGACGAAGCGTTCCGACCAGGCGTACACCAGGCCGAAACTCAGTTCATTGTGGTGATGGGCGCGGTACACCGGGTCCTGCTGGATGTAGTGCAGCGAATCGTGCATCCAGCCCATGTTCCACTTGTAGGAAAAGCCCAGGCCGCCCTGCTGCGTGCTCTGGCTGACGCCCGGCCACGCGGTGGACTCCTCGGCGATGACCAGCGCGCCCGGCGCCTCCAGCGCCACCACGTCGTTGAGATGACGCAGGAAATCGATGGCTTCCAGGTTCTCGCGGCCACCGTGGCGGTTGGGCACCCACTCGCCAGCCTTGCGCGAATAGTCGCGATAGAGCATCGAGGCGACGGCATCCACACGCAGGCCATCGATATGGAAATGCTTGAGCCAATGCAACGCCGATGCCAGCATGAAGCCGTGGACCTCGGTGCGCCCGAGGTTGTAGATCAGGGTGTCCCAATCCTGGTGGAAGCCCTCCAGCGGGTTGCCGTATTCGTACAGCGCGGTGCCATCGAACTGGGCCAAGCCGTGGGTGTCGGTGGGGAAATGCGCCGGCACCCAGTCCAGGATCACCCCGATGTCAGCCTGGTGACAGGCGTTGACGAACGCGGCGAAATCATCCGGCGAACCGAAGCGTGCGGTCGGCGCGAACTGCGACAGCGGCTGGTAGCCCCAGGACCCGCCGAACGGGTGTTCCATGATCGGCATCAGCTCGATATGGGTGAAGCCCAGGTCCTTGACGTAAGGCACCAGGCGCTCGGCCATTTCGTGCCAGTTGTATTGCCGGGCAACCTCTCCCGCCTCGTCGGTCTCGCACTGCCAGGAACCGGCGTGCAACTCGTAGATCGACAGCGGTGCACCGGGCAATTGCCGCTCGCGGCGCCGTTGCATCCAGTCATCGTCCTGCCAGTCGATCTTCAACGGCGAGGCGACTTTCGAGGCGGTGTCTGGCGGCATCCGCGTGGCCAGCGCCACCGGGTCGGCCTTGAGCGGCAGGATGCCGTGGGCACCGAGGATTTCATACTTGTAGGCTTCGCCCGCGCCCAGTCGGGGAATGAACAGCTCCCACACGCCGGAGGGATACCGGATGCGCATCGGGTGCCGACGGCCGTCCCAGACGTTGAAATCCCCCACCACCGAGACCCGTCGCGCGTTCGGCGCCCACACGGCGAAGCGTACGCCGTCGACGCCGTCCACCGTGGTCAACTGCGCGCCAAGACAGGAACTGAGGTCGCGATGGTTGCCCTCGGCAAACAGGTAAAGGTCCATCTCCCCGAGCAAGGCGCCAAAACTGTAGGGGTCTTCGGCCACTTGCTCGCCGCCGGCCCAGCGGGTACGCAGCAGGTACGCCTGGGCATGGTCGAAATGCCCGACGAACAGGCCCGGGGTTTCGGTCAGTTGCAGCTCCCCCAGTTCCTGGCCACCGTCGCGGGCCAGCACATGCACGCTCAGCGCACCCGGCAGGTAGGCGCGGATGAACTGCCCGCCGGCCCCGTCGCCGTGGGGGCCGAGGATGGAAAACGGGTCGTGGTGTTCGGCACGCACCAGCGCGTCGATGTCCTTGGCGGACGGCAGCAACACGTCCTTGGGCTGCCCTTGGGGTTCTTTGTTCGAGACGCTCATGATTCTCTCCACTAAATCGGTCCGGCTAAATCGGAAAAGGGTTCCAGCCCACTCAACAACCCGTACAGACCGTGCAACGGCACGGGCAGCCAGGCGGGGCGATTCTCGGCTTCATAGGCCACTTCATAGGCCGCCTTCTCCAGGCCGAACAACGCCAGCGCGGCGTCTTCGCCTTCAGCATCCTTCCATTCATGGGCAAGACTAGCTGCCGCCAGCCGGTATGCCTCGACAAATGCCTGACGAGCCTCTTTGAGGTAACGCTCGGCCACCCGTTGCCGGGCCGCATCGGCGTCGGCCGTACTGTCGACCGTGTGCAAGTGGATCGCCATCGCCGCCGCATAATCGAAGGACCGCAGCACCCCGCTGACGTCCTTGTACGGGCTGTGCTTGCCCCGACGCTCATGCAACGGCCGCGCCGGCTCGCCTTCGAAGTCGATCAGGTAGGCATCGCCCTTGATCACCAGCACCTGCCCCAGGTGCAAGTCGCCATGCACGCGGATACGCAAGCCACCCACCGCCTTGCCAGCCAGCTCCTGGACATGGGCCAGGACGGTTTTTTTGTGCTCCAGCAAGCGTGCGACCATGGCCTGGTCGGTGGGGTTCAATTGGCCCTGGTGCTGCTTGAGCAGGCGCAGGGCATGTTCCACCTGGGCAGCCACATCCTTGCCAATGGCCTGGGCTTCCTTGGCCGTGGTGGTCTGCGCGGTGAAGTCCGGGTCATCGGTCGGCTGGGCCAGCACCTGGTGCATTTCTCCCAGCCGCTGGCCGAGCATGCCGGCGAAGTCCTTCAACTCGCCCAAAGCGTTGTAGTGCTGCTCCTGCTCGGACACGGCGTCCGCCAACTCGTCGCGCAACGCGCGCTCCAGGTTGTTCTGGGTCCACTCCCACGCGTCGCCCTGGTTGCTCAGGTAACCCTGGGCGATCATCAGCAGCGCGTCTTCGCCCTCGGCGTCGCGACGTACCACGGAACCGAGCAACGGCGAAATGTTGCTAAAGCCCGCAGCGGTCAGATAGGCGCTCATTTCCAGTTCCGGGTGGACGCCCGAGGCGACCTTGCGGATCAGCTTGAGCACCAGGCTGCCACCGACCACCACCGAACTGTTGGATTGCTCGGCGGACAGGTAGCGCACCTCCGGCTCGTCACCCAGGTTCAAAGCCGCCAGGCCTTCGGTGGGTTCGAAACGCAATTCGCCTTCGGCGCACGGCAGCACCGTACCGGCCTGCATGTTCTGCAACACCGCCCGGATGAAGCTTTCCAGGCTGAAGGCATCGGTGATCAACCCGACCTGGCGGACCCGCCGAACCCGCGACAATGCCAGTTGTTGCGGCAACGCCGCGCCCACCTGGTCTTCGGCCAGCAGCCCGAACGGCAGTTGATAACGCAGGGTCTGGCCGCCGCTGGTGACGTCGATCTCACTGAGCAGCACCGGATGCTGCGGGTCACCGAAACGCACGCCATAAACGATGTCGACCTTCTCGATGGCGCTGTCCTTGCCGGCGAACCAGCGCCGGTTCTGCAGCCAGCTCGGCAGGATGCTTTGCTCCAACGTGGTGCGCGACGGCGCTTCGAGCAACTCTTCCAGGCGTTTTTTCAGTACCAGGGTGGTGAAGTCCGGCAGGCTCTGGGCCGGCTCGACGTGCCAGCTCGGCATCTGGTTTTCCGCCGCCAGGGCGAACCAGTAAAAACCGTACGGCGCCAGGGTCAGCAGGAAATTCAGCTGGCCGATGGGCGGGAACGCATTACCGCCGAGCATCTCCACCGGCACCATGCCGGCGTAGGCCGACAGGTCCAGTTCGGCCGCCTGGGCACTGCGTGACACGTTGGCCACGCACAGGATGATTTCGTGCTTGCCATCGGGGCCGGTGTATTCGCGGGTGTAGGCCAGGATCCGGCGGTTGCTCGGCGACAGCATCTTCAGGGTGCCACGGCCGAAGGCCTTGGACTGCTTGCGCACCGCCAGCATCCGCCGGGTCCAGTTGAGCAGCGAATGAGGGTCGCCGGCCTGGGTCTCGACGTTGACCGACTGGTAGCCGTACTGCGGGTCCATGATCGGCGGCAGCACCAGGCTGGCCGGGTCGGCGCGGGAGAAGCCGCCGTTGCGGTCGATCGACCACTGCATCGGCGTACGCACGCCGTCGCGGTCGCCCAGGTAGATGTTGTCGCCCATGCCGATCTCATCGCCGTAGTACAAGGTCGGCGTGCCGGGCATCGACAGCAGCAGACTGTTGAGCAGTTCCACGCGACGCCGGTCGCGCTCCACCAACGGCGCCAGGCGCCGGCGGATGCCCAGGTTGATGCGTGCGCGCCGGTCAGCCGCGTAGTAGTTCCACAGGTAATCGCGCTCCTTGTCGGTGACCATTTCCAGGGTCAGCTCATCGTGGTTGCGCAGGAAAATCGCCCACTGGCAATTGGCCGGGATCTCCGGCGTCTGGCGCAGGATGTCGGTGATGGGGAACCGGTCTTCCTGGGCCAGCGCCATGTACATGCGCGGCATCAGCGGGAAGTGGAACGCCATGTGGCATTCGTCCCCGTTCAGGCCCTGGGCATCCACATCGCCGAAATACAACTGAGTGTCTTCGGGCCACTGGTTGGCTTCGGCCAGCAGCATCCTGTCGGGGTAGTTGGCATCGATCTCGGCGCGGATCAACTTCAGCACGTCGTGGGTTTCGGGCAGGTTCTCGTTGTTGGTGCCGTCACGCTCGATCAGGTACGGAATGGCATCCAGGCGCAGGCCGTCGATACCCATGTCCAGCCAATAGCGCATCACCGACAGTACCGCCTTGATCACCTGCGGGTTGTCGAAGTTGAGGTCCGGCTGATGGGAATAGAAGCGGTGCCAGAAGTACTGGCCGGCCACCGGGTCCCAGGTCCAGTTGGACTTCTCGGTGTCGAGGAAGATGATCCGGGTGCCGTCGTACTTGTGGTCGTCATCGGACCAGACGTAGAAGTCCCGCGCCTTGGAGCCGGGCTTGGCCTTGCGGGCGCGCTGGAACCAAGGATGCTGGTCGGAGGTGTGGTTGATGACCAGTTCGGTGATCACCCGCAGGTTGCGTTTGTGAGCCTCGGCAATGAACCGCCTTGCATCGGCCATGGTGCCGTAGTCGGGGCTCACGCCACGGTACTCGGCAATGTCGTAGCCGTCGTCGCGCCGTGGCGACGGGTAGAACGGCAACAGCCAGATGGTGTTGACGCCCAGGTCGGCGATGTAGTCGAGCTTCTCGATCAGGCCGGGAAAGTCGCCGATTCCGTCATTGTTGGAGTCGAAATAGGACTTCACGTGGACCTGGTAGATCACCGCATCCTTGTACCAGAGCGGGTCTTTGATAAAGGTGGCAGACCGGGGTTTCTTCGCCATTTGCAACTCCTGATCAATTCAATAAAGCCGCTGGGACGGGCTTGCGAGGTCTTTGTGGCGAGGGGATTTATCCCCGCTGGGTTGCGAAGCGACCCCAAAAAAGCTCAATGCAATCTGGCTGACACACCGAGGTGCCTTGCTTTGGGGCTGCTTCGCAACCCAACGGGGATAAATCCCCTCGCCACAGTTAAATCCCACTTGGCTCACAGGCTTGTTTGCCTCAAGACACACTGATGCGCCAGATCCCGAACGGCTGGTACCCTGGGTCGATGCGCATGAACTGGTACTTGCCATACCAGGTCCAGCGATGCCCGTTCATCAAATCCTCGCCCTGGGTCTGGGCATCGTCCGGCAGGCCCATTTCCCACAGCGGCAACTCGAAATTGGCTTCTTGCGGGTTGTGCGGGTCAAGGCTCACCGCCACCAGGATGAAATTGCTGCCGTCGGGCGTGCGCTTGCCGAAATAGAGGATGTTGTCGTTCCACGCGTTGTAGACCGTCAGCCCCAGGTGCGTATGCAGCGCCGGGTTCTGGCGGCGGATGCGGTTGAGCTGGGCGATCTCGGCAATGATGTTGCCCGGCGCGGTGAAGTCCCGGGGGCGGATCTCGTATTTCTCCGAGTCGAGGTATTCCTCCTTGCCCGGTACCGGCGCCGACTCGCACAGTTCGAACCCCGAATACATGCCCCACAAGCCCGAGCCCATGGTCGCCAGGGCGGCACGGATGAGAAAACCGGCGCGCCCGGAGTGATGGAGAAACGCCGGGTTGATGTCCGGGGTATTGACGAAAAAGTTCGGCCGATAGCATTCGCGCAACGGTGACTCATTGAGCTCGGTGAAATAGGCAGCCAGCTCAGCCTTGGTATTGCGCCAGGTGAAATAGGTGTAGCTCTGGGAATAACCGACCTTGCCCAGGCGTGCCATCATCGCCGGGGTAGTGAACGCCTCGGCCAGGAACATCACCTCCGGGTACTGGGCCCGGACATCGGCGATCAGCCATTGCCAGAACGGCAACGGCTTGGTGTGGGGGTTGTCGACGCGGAAAATCTTCACGCCCTCGTTGACCCAACCGACCACGATGTCCCGCAACTCCAGCCACAGGCTGGGAATCGCATCCGCCGCATAGAAGTCGACATTGACGATGTCCTGGTATTTCTTCGGCGGGTTCTCGGCGTATTTGATCGTGCCGTCCGGGCGCCAGCTGAACCAGCCCGGATGCTGCTTGAGCCAGGGGTGGTCCTGGGAACACTGGATGGCGAAGTCGAGAGCGATTTCCAGGCCGTGGTCGGCGGCGGCCGCGACCAACCGGCGGAAATCCTCGCGGGTCCCCAATTGCGGGTGGATCGCCTCGTGCCCGCCCGCCTCGCTGCCAATGGCATAAGGACTGCCCGGGTCCTCGGGGCCTGCGGTGAGGGAGTTATTGGGCCCCTTGCGGAAACTGCGGCCGATGGGATGGATGGGCGGGAAGTACAGCACATCGAAGCCCATGTCCTGGATCATCGACAGCCGTGAGTGCACGTCGTTGAAAGTGCCGTGGCGCTTGGGGTCATCGGTGATCGAGCGCGGGAACAGCTCGTACCAACTGGCGAACTCGGCCAGCGGACGCTCGACGTCCAGGTGGTATTCGGGGCTGAGGCTCAGGTATGGCCGGTGGTCGGCCTGGGCCATCAGGTCGGCGCTGCGCGGCGCCAAAAACAACGCCACCTGCTCCGCCGGCAACAGGCCGGAGAGCTCATCGTGCAGCGCGCTCAACTGGTCGCGCAACTCGCCGTCACTGCGCTCGGCCGCCAGGTGCACATGATTGCGCCCTTCCTGCAGTTCGAGGGCGATGGGCACGCCGGCGCCGTACTTCTTCTCCAGCTCATAACAGAAGCTGGCGTATTGATCGAACCAGGCCTCGATGCAAAACACGTAGCGTCCCTGCTCCGGCACAGTGAACTGGCCGCGCCACCCGTTGTTGCCCAGGTCGGTCATGACCTCGCTGTTCCAGCGTTCCGCTTGCAGCGACCGCCAGCGGATGCGCACCGCCAGCTTGTCGTGTCCGTCGGTGAACACCTTGCTGGTCACCGTTACGTCCCGCCCGGCCACGACCTTGGCGGCAAACTGTCCGCCATCGATCGTCGGCATGGTGTTTTCAATCGCAATCCTGGGCAACAACAAGGCCTGGGACAATGGCAAGTGCGGGTTGTACACAAGGTCGGTCGGCTGTTCAGCAGTCATCGAGCATCGCTCCTTTTACGCCCAATGGACGCGCTTGTGGCGGTAAAGGCCCAACGGGTCCCGTGAAAAAACTCACTTAAACTCCGAACCGAATCGACGGCCAAAAGTTCAGCAAGATTTGGCCCGCGATGCGCTGGGGATAAAACCTGGCGCAAGGGGGTCAACAACCATAAGCACGACTCAAGCCATCTGTATTACGGAGACCCGTCCTGATGAATATTCCGATCCCGGCCGAAACCCCGGACCCCAATATCGACGACCCCACCCTGCCCCCACCGGGGCCTGATCCGGAGCCCATCCCCGAGAAAGACCCGCCGTTGGATCCCCAGCCGCCGTTGGGCGACCCACCCAGCGAGGCGCCCCCGGAACGGGTTTGATGCTCAAGCTTAGTAGGAGACTTGCGAGAGCGAGCCTGCTCGCGATAGCGGTGTAGTCAGTTGAGGTGAACGCTGGCTGGTCGGACGCCTTCGCGAGCAAGCTCGCTCCCACGGGGATGCGTTGGTATCCGTTCCTAGGCTCTGTCTGAAAAGCCTTGATACTCGTTCATGCTGCGTTGAAAACCGGCTCGGAATGCTCATTTACTCCAGTAAACTCCGCTTCCTCGCCGGTTTTCGCCTTGCCTGACCTTCGCCTCAAGACTTTTCAAACAGAGCCTAAGGTTGGTCGTCTTTTTCCAGTGCCCGGACAATCAGCGGCATCACACTGAAGATCACCAGCGCCAGTATCGTACTCACCACGGCCGTGGCTTCGCGGCCCAAGCCTGCGGCGACGCCGATGGCCGCGGTCATCCACAGCCCCGCGGCGGTGGTCAGGCCCTTGACATGGCCGACATCGCCCTCGGTGTTCTTCAAGATCGTACCGGCGCCCAAAAAGCCGATGCCGGCCACCACCCCCTGGATGACCCGGCTCATGGCGTCGGCCTGGGAGCCGGACAGTTGCGGCACCAGGACAAACAGCGCAGCGCCCAGCGCCACCAGCATATGCGTGCGCACACCGGCGGCCTTGCCCTTGTGTTCGCGCTCGAAACCCAGGATGCCGCCAAGCAGCGCGGCCATCAGCAGGCGCACCGTGACGCGGGTCATCTGTTCCACATCGGCAATGTCGGCGAATTCCGCTTGCAGGGTCATCCAGATTCGTTGCCACCAGGTTTCCATCGACCACGCTCCTTCCATTCGTTAAACGATGGACCGCAAGCGGCGCCAGAGGTGCGCCCGACCGCTGATCCGGCGCAACGAACCCTGCGTACCGCCAGGCGCCTAACGCACAAGCCCCCAAGAAAGGAGCACCACCATGACTGTGCGAATCGTTGACCAGACCTGTTACTTCGACACCCCCAACGGCCAGGAACAACGCGCCGCTGGCGAACTGACCATCATCACCTGCGAGGAAAAAGCCATGTCGGCGGTCGATCTCAATGGCGCCCGGGTCTACATCACCGAGGCCGAAGCCGATGCCCTGACGGTGGCCGGCGCGGTGGACGGGCGCCAGAACCTCAAGGCGACCGACAGCGGTTCGGTGATCTAGCCCACCTGCCCCGCTGCTCCGTGGGCCTGCCCCCTGGTCCCACGGAGCAGGGGAGTGTTGCTCCGCTAACCCCCTGCATCAAACTGTCGCAGGGCTTGGCCTGCAGGGCATCTGATCCGGTTTTTATCGATTCACCTGAGTCTGTTATGCAAACAGTTCGATGGTCATAGTGCCCCGGCCAGATAACGGCTGATGAGCGACCGACCATGAGCGATAGAATCCCCGTCCAGTTGATACAGACCTTCGAACCTGCGCCGGCGAAGATAAAGGCCAGGACCACCGACAACCTGATCCACACCCGCAGCTTCACCGGTTTGTTCCGCACCTTGCGCCTGAGCGGCGCGGGGGTGCTGTTCCTGCTGTTCTTCGGCACGGTGTGGCTGGACTGGGGCGGCCGCCAGGCGGTGCTCTGGGATCTTTCCGAAAGCAAATTCCATATTTTCGGCGCGACCTTCTGGCCCCAGGATTTCATCCTGCTGTCGGCGCTGTTGATCATCGCCGCCTTCGGCCTGTTCGCGATCACCGTGTTCGCCGGTCGCGTGTGGTGCGGCTACACCTGCCCGCAGAGCTCCTGGACCTGGATCTTCATGTGGTGCGAGAAAGTCACCGAAGGCGAACGCAACCAGCGGATCAAGCTGCAGGCCGCGCCCTGGGGCCTGAACAAACTCCTGCGCCGTTCGGCCAAGCACACCTTGTGGCTGGCCATCAGCCTGCTCACCGGGTTGACGTTCGTGGGCTATTTCACCCCGATCCGGCCGCTGGCCGAAGCGCTGCTGACCCTGCAGATCGGCGGCGTCAGCCTGTTCTGGGTGCTGTTCTTCACCGCTGCCACCTACCTCAACGCCGGCTGGCTGCGCGAGGCGGTGTGCATGCACATGTGCCCCTACGCGCGCTTTCAGAGCGTGATGTTCGACAAGGACACCCTGACCATTTCCTATGACGCCGCCCGTGGCGAGATCCGCGGGCCGCGCAAGCGCGACGTGAAGCCGGCCAACATCGGCCTGGGTGACTGCATCGATTGCCAGATGTGCGTGCAGGTCTGCCCCACCGGCATCGACATCCGCGACGGCCTGCAAATGGAATGCATCGGCTGCGCAGCCTGCATCGATGCCTGTGACTCGATCATGGACAAGATGGGCTACGCCCGCGGGCTGATCAAATACACCTCCGAGCATCAGTTGCAAGGTGGCAAGACCCATCTGCTGCGGCCACGCCTGATCGGCTACACCGCCGTGCTGCTGGTGATGATCGGTGCACTGGCCGTGGCACTGGTGGAGCGGCCCATGGTGTCCCTGGACGTAAGCAAGGACCGCGGCCTGTTCCGCGAGAACAGCCAGGGCCAGATCGAGAACATCTACAGCCTGAAGATCATCAACAAGACCCAGCAGCGCCAGGCCTACACCCTGTCGCTGCAAGATGGCGAAGGCTTCACCTTGCAGGGCAAGACGCACCTGAGCCTGGCGCCGGGGGAAATCGTCGACGTACCGGTGTCGGTGGCGATGCTCAGCGAGCGTCCGAGCAGCAGCTCCCAGGAATTGACCTTCAAAGTGACCGACAGCGACGAGCCGCGCACCCACAGCGTGGCCAAGAGCCGTTTTGTCGCGCCGATGAACCGGTGAGGCGATAAGATGCCCGACGCACAGCTCCAGTCTGACCTCGAACCGCTGCACAATGGGCTCGCCATGAAACGCTACGAGAAATTCGCCGACGACATCGCTGAACTGATCCGCTCCGGCATGCTGGGGCCGGGCCAGCGAGTGCCCTCGGTGCGTTACGCCAGCCAGACCTACGGCGTCAGCCCGTCCACGGTGTTCCAGGCGTATTACCTGCTGGAGCGACGCGGCCTGATCCGGGCCCGGCCACGCTCGGGCTACTTCGTCAATGCCCATGCGCCGACGCCGTTTTCCGAGCCGGCGATCAGCAGCCCCGTGCACGAGTCCACCGAAGTCGACGTCAGCGAACTGGTGTTCTCGGTGCTGGAATCGATCAAGGACCCGACCACGGTGCCCTTCGGCTCGGCGTTCCCCAGCCCGACGTTGTTTCCGCTGCATCGGTTGTCGCGCTCGCTGTCCAGTGCCACCCGAGACATGGACCCGCGAGTGGTTGTCACGGACATGTCGCCGGGCAATCCGCAGTTGCGCCGGCAAATCGCCCTGCGCTACATGGTCGGCGGGCTGATGTTGCCGATGGAGGAACTGCTGGTGACCAATGGCGCGCTGGAGGCCCTGAACCTGTGCCTGCAAGCCGTGACCGAGCCCGGCGACCTGGTGGCGATCGAAGCACCGGCGTTCTACGCCAGCCTGCAGGTATTGGAGCGACTCAAGCTCAAGGCAGTGGAAATCCCCGTCCACCCGCGCGACGGCCTTGACCTGGAAGTGCTGGCGCAAACCTTGGAACGCCACCCGATCAAGGCCTGCTGGTGCATGACCAGTTTCCAGAACCCCATGGGCGCAACGCTGCCCGAGGCCCGCAAGCAAGCGCTGGTCGAGTTGCTGCGCCGCCACCAGGTGCCGCTGATCGAAGACGACGTGTACGCCGAACTCTACTATGGCCAACAGGCCCCAAAACCGGCTAAGGCATTCGACACCGAGGGCCTGGTGATGCATTGCGGCTCCTTCGCCAAGAGCCTGGCACCGGGCTATCGCATCGGTTGGGTCGCTGCCGGGCGCTATGCGCAGAAGATCGAACGGCTCAAGCTCATGACCTCCCTGTGCGCCTCGATGCCGGCCCAGGCGGCCATCGCCGACTACCTGCAACACGGTGGCTACGACCGTCACCTGCGCAAGTTGCGTTATGCCCTGGAAGAACAGCAAAGTGCGATGCGCGCCGCCATCGCCCGTTATTTCCCGGCCCAGACCCGCGTCAGCCAGCCGGCGGGCGGCTACTTCCTGTGGCTGGAACTGCCCGAGCAGATGGACTCGCTGAAGCTGTTCCAGATGGCCCTGGCCCAAGGCATCAGCATCGCGCCGGGGCCGATCTTTTCACCGACCCGGCGGTTCAGGAACTGCATTCGCCTGAACTACGGCAGCCCGTGGACCGAGGCGTCGGAAAAGGCCATGGAAACATTGGGGCGGATTATCCGCTCGTTCTGAGATCAGGGTAGCGCCCTTCGCGAGCAAGCTCGCTCCCACAACGGATCGTTATCGCAGACGATCCATGTGGACGCGAGCAGGGTCGCGAAAGCGCCGCAACAGACAGGCTGAGCTCAGCGCCCGCCCCCCAGGTCCACGAACGTCCCGGTGGCGTACGATGCCTTGTCCGACAGCAACCAGATGATCGCTTCGGCCACTTCATCCGGCCGCCCGCCCCTTGCCATGGGGATCGCCGACTCAAGTTTGCTGACCCGGTCCGGGTCGCCGCTGAGGGCATGGAAATCGGTGTAGATGTAGCCTGGCCGCACCGCGTTGACGCGAATGCCTTCGCCGGCCACTTCCTTGGACAGGCCAATGGTGAAGGTGTCCAGGGCGCCCTTGGAGGCCGCGTAGTCGACGTACTCGCTGGGCGAGCCGAGGCGCGCGGCCACCGAGGAGACGTTGACGATGCTCCCGCCCTGCCCGCCATGCCGTGGCGACATGCGCAGCACCGCGTGCTTGGCGCATAGGATCGGCCCCATCACGTTGGTCCGCATGACCTTGAGGATGCGGAACTCGGACATTTCATCGAGGCGAGCCTTCTGGGCGACGGTGCCGGCGTTGTTCACCAGAGCGGTAACGCGGCCCAACTCGGCATCCACCCGGTCGAACAGCGCGATCACTTCGTCCTCGATGCTCACGTCGGCCCGCACGGCAATCGCCTGCACGCCTTTGGCCCGGACCTGTGCGAGCACCTCCAGGGCAGCGCTTTCATCGGACTGGTAGTTGATGCAGATCCGATACCCCAGCTCGGCAGCCAGCAGCGCCGTGGCAGCCCCGATCCCGCGGCCGCCCCCCGTGATGACGATGACTTTATCCACGCTTGCTTCTCCCGTTCCACGGATAGAGGTCCGGCCCAAGAATAGCGTTCACCTCACGCTTTGCACAAACCGTTGCGCTTAGCGAGCCAGGGCGCGCAGGTCCAGGCGTGCGTCCAGCCGTGGCGGGCACCAGTAGTAGCCCCCGGTGATCGGCCGGCTCATGCGATACAGGCCGTCGGTGATGCCGTCCTCCAGGCCACTCATGCGGCGCAATTGCGCCTCGAAGGCATCGAGGGAGAAACCGAACGCCAGGAACATCAGGCCCGCGCGGTCGCCTTCGATCCAGGGCATGGAGCGGCGCACGACGAAAGCCTCGGGCGCGAAGCTCTCCTGGGCAGTGCGCTTGACGTGGGCCGACTCCGGCGCCTCGTCGATTTCTTCGTTGTCGCTCAGGCGCCGGCCCATGATGTTGTCGCGCTCACCGGGCGACATCGCCGCGAAGCCATCCAGGTCGTGCTGCCATTGCTGGATCGCCGCGAAACTGCCCCCGCGCAGGCCGTCTGCCCCTTGGGCCAGGGCGGCCGCGACGGCCGCTTCGTCGTGGGGGTTCTCGGTGCCGTCCTCGTAACCCGTGAGGTCATGGCCGGTCATGTGGCGGAAAGTTTCGTTCATCTGCACCAGGCGCAAGGCCGGGGCCACCGCCGTCTCGATGGCGCGGCTGCGGTGCAGCAACTCGCCGCGGTCTTCGCCATGCAGCCAGCACCACAGCGCATGCTGGGTGGAGGGGTTGTCGACGCCCACGCCGGCCAGCGCGGGAAAGGCCCGCAAACCTTCGATCTGGGCGCCCAGGGCCTTCACCAGCGGCTCACCAAAGCCGATCACCGCGCGCTCATCCAGCAGCAACACGAGTTTGTCTATCGCAGCCGGCAGTGCCTCGACCGATTCCAGGGCAAAAAACAGATGACGGGCCTGAGGCGGAACAGGGGTGGCGAGAATGCCAGGCTGGTAGTAACTCATGTGAACTCCTTTAGAAAGAGCGCAAGTTTACCCGGCGGCCAGGAATTTGTGTGGTTTGCCATGCATGGCCACTGGCCTGGGATTCGCAGCGATTTCGTAGGATCTTTCCGACGCCCAGGCCAGACAACTCGGAACCACGCCTGGCAACGTCCGGCCACCGATTGCCGAGCCGCGGAAAACGGCCTAGATTGACGCCCCTTCAGGTGCACCCCAGGCACCGGACACCCAAGGAGACGGTCCGACATGCACATGGCCAGATCAACCCTCGCCGGCGCTTTCCTGCTGCTTTGCGGGGCAACCACGGGCTTCGCCCAGGACCGCATTGAAGAGACGGTCAACGCCGCCATCGAGCCCTTGATGAAGCAACAGGACATCGCCGGCATGGCGGTGGCGATCACCCTCGACGGGCAACGTCATTTCTTCAATTATGGCGTGGCCTCCAAGGACACCCGGCAGGCGGTCACCGACCAGACCCTCTTCGAAATCGGCTCGGTCAGCAAGACCTTCACCGCGACGCTCGGCGCCTATGCCCTGGCCCAAGGCAAGCTGTCGCTGTCGGACCCCGCCAGCCGCTTTGCTCCCGAGCTGCGCGGCAGCGCCTTCGACGGCATCAGCCTGCTCAACCTCGCCACCTATAGCGCCGGCGGCCTGCCGCTGCAGTTCCCCCAGGAAGCGGACCACCCGGAGAGGATGTTCGGCTACTTCAAGACCTGGAAACCGCTCTACCCGGCCGGCACCCAACGGCTCTACTCGAACCCCAGCATCGGTTTGTTCGGCTACCTGGCAGCCCGCAGCCTGGGCCAGCCGTTCGAGCAAGCGATGGAGCAGACGCTGATGCCGAAGCTGGGCCTCACGCACAGTTATGTACGGGTACCGCCAGACCAACTGGAGCGCTATGCCCAAGGCTACGCGAAGGATGGCAAGCCCGTGCGGGTCGGGCCGGGGGCGCTGGATGCGCAGGCCTACGGGGTCAAGACCAACTCAGCGGACCTGATTCGTTTCGTCGAGGCCAACCTGCAGCCGGAAAAACTGGACGCCGACCTGCGCCAGGCCATCGCCACCACCCACAGCGGTTTCTACACGATGGGCGGCATGACCCAGGGCCTGGGCTGGGAGTTCTACCCCTACCCGGTGACACTGGACGCACTGCTGGCAGGTAACTCAGTGGAGGTCGCCATGCAGCCGAACAAGGTGCAGCCCCTCGAACCGCCCCGCCCGGCGCCGGACGATGCCTGGATCAACAAGACCGGCTCGACCGGCGGCTTTGGCGCTTACGCGGCGTTCGTGCCGGGCAGGCACATGGGGATCGTGTTGCTGGCGAACAAGAATTATCCGATCGAGGAACGGGTGAAGGTTGCGTATCGGATACTGACGGCGCTGGATAAGCAATGATCGACCGTGGCGAGGGAGCTTGCTCCCTCGCCACAAACAGAAGCCTATGGATCTGTCATCAATCATCCAACGGCTTCGGCGCCGCCGCAGGTTTGCTCGCCTTGCCAGGCTTGGCGCCTTTGGCATCCTTGGCCGGGGCTGCTTCTGGCGCGGGAGGAGGAGGTGTTGGGGCGGCCGCTTCCTTTTCCGCGGCCGGCAGTTTGTCGACAGTGTCGAAAACGTCTTTGAGCTCGATCGCCCCGGAATGCTCAAGCTTCTTTTCCCCGTCCTTGCCCACCAGGATGATCTTGGTCTGGGCACCGGCGCCCAGCTTGAGTGAACGGATCAGGGACATGGTGCTTTGCGGGTCCAGGTCCTTGCCGTCCCGCTGGCCGATGGTGTTGAGCACCGTGTAGAGCACCATGTTGCGCTCTGCAAAACCTTGCTTGCCGGCTGGTTCTTCCAACGCTTTCTTCAGGCTGACCCAGGCCGGGTCTACCGTGCTGGGCGCGATGACGATCAAGGGGCGGGTCCTGCCCACCTCCGCCACCAGGGGTGAGTCGCCATCAGCGGCGAACAGCGGGCTGGCGACGGCCAGCAAGGTAGCGAAGGTCAACGACCGAATGAGCATGCGCCTCTCCTTTTGATATCTACGCTGTACTGATTGCGCATGGCGGCAATTGTTCCGCGAGTCGGCCAATACTGCGCCCGCCTGTGTTGAAGCTTAGGCCAGCGGGTTCATTGCGCAACTGAGTGCGAAGCCGGCATGGACCGGCCAGCATGGACCGCCAGGGAAGAAACCCTGTGGGAGCGAGCCTGCTCGGCAAAGCGGTGTGCCGTGCAGGCACGTGCTCACCGGCAGGCCTCAGAACGCCAGCTTGAACCCGATCATCGCCAGCATCACCGCCAGGCACGGGCGCAGCAGTTCATCGGAGATACGCCCCGACAAATGACTGCCCAGGTAGATCCCCGGCAACGAGCCGACCAGCAGGAAACCGAGGATGTGCCAGTCCATGTTGCCCATGCTCGCATGGCCGAGGCCAGCGACCAGGGTCAGCGGCACGGCGTGGGCGATTTCGGTGCCCACCAGGCGCTTGGTGACCAGGAAGGGATAGAGGATGAACAGCGCGACCGTGCCCAAGGCACCAGCACCGATGGAGGTCAGCGCAACCATGGTGCCCAGGATCAGGCCGGTGATGACGGTCAGCACGTTGAGGCGCGAGCCGGACGGGTTGTAGTGACCGCCAGCGCGGTCGTGGGCGAATTGCAGCAGGCGCTTCTTGAACAGGATCGCCAGGGCCGTGGCGAACAGCACGAAGCCCAGGGCCTGCTTGATCACCGCGTTCATGGCGTCGGGCGAGCTGTGCAGGCTGCTGAGAAACCACAGGGTCAAACCGACCGCCGGCACGCTGCCCAAGGTCAGCCAACCGGTGATGGCCCAGTCGATATTGCGATTTTTGGCGTGGACCAGCACACCGCCCGACTTGGTAATGGCCGCGTACAGCAGGTCAGTGCCCACCGCCGTCGCCGGGTTGATGCCAAACCACAGCAGAATGGGCGTCATCAACGAACCACCGCCGACGCCAGTCATCCCGACGATGAAGCCGACCACCAGGCCCGCTACGACTAAACCGACATTACCGAAATCCATCAAACCCGTCTCAGCGCAACCGCGTGGAAAATCTGGCCGCGAGCATAGCGATTTTTCTTATAACCCCCTATATCGATGTGATCTATCTTTATTCCTTTTTTAACGGTCGCTATTGAACCGGCAGGAAGTTCAGGAACAGCAGGCTCTGGGCATAGTTGAGCCCGATCCGGCGATAGCGCTCGTCCAGCATCTGCGTCAACAGGTCCAACCGCGCGACAATTTTCCCGAACTCCACGGCAAAGCTCAGGTTGCTGCCTTCCTCCGAGATCTCGTTGGAGAACAGCAGCGGCTTGCCGTCCTTGCCTTGGCGCTGGCTCAGGATCCAGGTGGCTTTCTCGATGTTGCGCGCGGCATTGCTGACGAAGCGCGGGTCGATGCTATCGGTCATGTAGAACTCGAGGCGATTGCCATGGGCCGTGACCAGCATGCTGCCGATGGCATAGATGAAGGCCCCGACCCGGTCCCCGAGAAATTCCGGACTCATTGCATAGCTCAACGCCGCCAGATCCTTCTTGCCTCCCAGGGTCGGCAAGGGCTGCTGCTGCTCGATGGCCATGCGCACCTGTTTTTCAGCGGTACGAGCGTCGAGAAAGCCCGACTTGCGCAGTTCGTCGGGGTTGCGCAGGTACAACTTGCTCATCAACAGGTAAAGGCTTTGCAGGTTGTCATGCATCGCCAACGTCGCCATGCGGTCGACGCTGGTCTGCAGGAACTCCTGGGGACGGGTGTTACCCAACTGCGTGACCATGTCCTGGCCTTGCTGGTGGCTGCAGCCGCTGAGCAGGGCCAGCACACTGATCAACACTGCTGCGCTGCGTCGTCGCAACGCACGCATCGAATAAAAAGCACCGGCCATCGAATCTCGGTCTGGGCAGGGGGACGCGGCGGGGGTCGCCGCTTCCAGGCCATGGATAGAGCGACAAAAACCGTAAAAGTGCAGTGGACGGTGCAACACCGTCCTCTGAAGGAAATCTCCCAAACGTCAATTAGTCTTACTTTTTAATTGATAAATCCCAATTTTTGGCTATAAATCCAGTTTCCATCGACAAATAGAAAGACTACTGAACAGCAAAGCCTTCATCGTCGTCCGACCAGTAACGGACTCGACCCGCGTTCAAAACAACAACAAAACAACAGGAAGGAAGGTCAAACCATGCTTGAATCCAGACATCTGCTCACGGCCCTCGGAGTGTCTCTGATGATCGCCACCTCTGCCTCCCAGGCCGCCGGCCTGACTCAACAGCGCGCAGCGTTCGGCAAGACCGACGACGGCACGGCCGTGGAAAAATTCGTGCTTCGCAACAGCCACGGCATGGAAGCCACGGTCATCACCTACGGCGGGATTCTCCAGTCGCTGATCGTGCCGGACAAACACGGCAAGCCCGCCGACGTGGTGCTCGGCTTCGACGATGTGCAGGGTTACCAGAAGAACGGCAACGTCTACTTCGGCGCAACCATCGGCCGCTTTGGCAACCGCCTGGCCGACGGGGCCTTCGAACTGGACGGCAAGCGTTATCAAGTGCCGCAGAACGACCACGGCAACGCGTTGCACGGTGGCCCGCAAGGGTTCGACAAGCGGGTATGGAAAGCCGAACCCCATGAGGGCAAGGATTCGGTGGGCGTGACCCTGACCTACCTGTCGGCGGACGGCGAGATGGGTTTTCCCGGCGCGCTGAAGACCGACGTCACCTACAGCCTCAACGAAAAGAACGAATTGCGCATCGAGTACAAGGCCACCACCGACAAGCCGACGGTGTTGAACCTGACCAACCACAGCTATTTCAACCTGGCCGGTGCCGGCAACGGTGACATCCTGAAACAGGTCGCCACCCTGCACGCAGCCCGCTACACCCCGGTGAACGGCAAGCTGATCCCCACCGGCGAACTGGCCCCCGTGGCCGGCACACCGATGGACTTCACCCAACCCACCGCCATTGGCACCCACATCAAGGCCGATCACCCACAACTCAAGTTCGCCGAACCGAAACAGGGCGGCTTTGACTTCAACTGGGTGCTGGACGCCAAGGGGGACGTGGGCAAACTCGCCGCCGATGCCTACGACCCGCAATCGGGACGCTACTTGCAGCTCTTTACCAGTGAGCCTGGCGTGCAGTTCTACACCGGCAACTTCCTTGATGGCACGATCAAGGGCAAGCAAGGCAAGGTCTACCCGCACTGGGGCGCCTTTACCCTGGAAACCCAGCACTACCCGGATGCGCCCAACCAGCCGAACTTCCCGTCGACGCGCCTTGATCCGGGCCAGACCTACACCCAGACCATGGTGCTGAAGTTCTCCACCAAGTAATCCCCCCGCTCGCCCCCATGGGTCCGGCTCAAGCCGCCAACCTGTGGGAGCGGGCTGGCTCGCGAAAGCGGTGGATCAGCTCGAATCGATTTTGGATGTACCGCCGTCTTCGCGGGCAAGCCCGCTCCCACAGGGAAGAGGCGTTGACCGCAACATTCGCCACCGCCTGAATCACCTTTGTGGGAGCGAACCTGCTCGCGAAGAGGTCGGCGCAGACAGACCGCTTCGCGAGCAGGCTCACTCCCACAGGCCTTGAACCCTTGGTCTATCCTGCTGCCACATGCCTGACGTTCAACCACACAGGAGACAGTCATGAAGACTCTGGAATTGGCCGGCGTATCCGTACCCGTGATCGGCCAAGGCACCTGGCACATGGGCGAGGAACCGTCCCAGCACAAGCAGGAAGTGGCCGCCCTGCGCCTGGGCATCGAACGGGGGATGACCCTGATCGACACCGCGGAAATGTACGCTGAAGGCGGCGCCGAGGCTGTCGTGGGCGAGGCGATCACCGGCCTGCGCGACCAGGTGTTCCTGGTGAGCAAGGTCTACCCCCACAATGCCAGTCGCAAAGGCATTCCTCTGGCCTGCGAACGCAGCTTGCGACGGCTCGACACTGACTACATCGACCTTTATCTGCTGCACTGGCGCGGGCAGTACCCGCTGGAGGAAACCGTCGAGGCTTTCGAGCGCCTGCGCGAGGAAGGCAAGATCGGCCACTGGGGTGTGTCGAACTTCGATGTCGCCGACCTCGAAGAACTGGCTGCGCCGGCCTGCGCCACCAACCAAGTGCTGTACAACCTGCAAGCACGCGGCATCGAATTCGACCTGCTGCCCTGGTGCCAACAGCGCAGCATGCCGATCATGGCCTACTGTCCGGTCGGCCAGGGCGGGCGCCTGCTCAAGGACAACACCCTGCGCCAGATCGCCGAGCGCCACGGCGCGACACCGGCGCAGATCGCGCTGGCCTGGCTCCTGCGCCAGGACAATGTCATTGCCATTCCCAAGGCGGTGCAGCCCGAGCACGTGCGGCTGAACGCCGAAGCGGCCGATCTGCAACTGGCCCCCCAGGACCTCGCGGCCCTGGACCTGACGTTTGCGCAACCCCAGGGCAAGCAGCGGCTGGCGATGGTTTGATTGGCGGGGCAATCGCGAGACACACAATAGCTCTGTGGCGAGGGGATTTATCCCCGATGGGGCGCGTAGCGCCCCCAAAGAACATCGCAGCCACCTACCAAATAGACGAGTGCTGCGCACTCGAACGGGGATAAATCCCCTCGCCACAGGGTCGGCAAACCAATGAACGTTCTCTAGAACAACCCCATCTGCCCACCCACCAACGTCGAGAAGTCATCGTCCACGAACGGCAGGATCGCGTCCGCCACCGGTTGTAGCTGCTTGCTCACGTAGTGGTCGTAATCGATCGGGGCGCTGCGGGCTTCCAGCGGTTCCGGGCCGGCGACGGTGATGACGTAGTTGATCCAGCCACCATTCTGGTATTGCCGCGGGCGGCCCTGGCGCTGGTTGAACTCGTCGGCCAGCCGCGCCGCACGCACGTGGGGCGGCACGTTGCGTTCGTAGTCGTCCAGCGGACGGCGCAGGCGTTTGCGGTAGACCAGGCGTTCGTCGAACGCGCCGGCCAGGGTCTGGCGCACGTAATCACGCACGTAATCCTGGTAAGGCTTGCGGTGGAAGATGCGCTCATACAACTCCTGCTGGAACTGCCGGGCCAGCAGCGACCAGTCGGTGCGCACGGTCTCCAGCCCCTTGTAGACGATTTCGTCATGGCCGTCGGCGCGGGTCACCAGCCCGGCGTAGCGTTTCTTGCTGCCCTCTTCCGCGCCGCGGATGGTCGGCATCAGGAAGCGCTTGAAGTGGGTTTCGAACTGCAACTCCAAGGCACTCTCCAGCCCGAACTCGTCACGCACCTGCTCGCGCCACCACTGGTTGACGTGTGCCACCAGTTCGCGGCCGATCTTCGCCGCTTCCTCCTGGCCATGGGCGCGCCGCAGCCAGACGAACGTGGAGTCGGTGTCGCCGTAGATCACCACGTGCCCCTGGGCTTCGATCAACTGTCGGGTGCGCTGCATGATCTGGTGGCCGCGCAAGGTGATGGACGAAGCCAGCCGCGGATCGAAGAAGCGACAGCCACTGGAGCCGAGCACGCCATAAAAGGCGTTCATGATGATTTTCAGGGCCTGGGACAGCGGGGCGTTGTGTTCGCGCTTGGCCGTCTCCCGGCCTTCGGCGACCCGCGCCACGATGGCCGGCAGGCAATGCCGGGTGCGGGAGAAGCGTGCTCCGCGAAAGCCCGGCACCGACTCGCGCTCGCCTGGGTGGCGCAGGCCTTCGATCAAGCCCACCGGGTCGATGAGGAAGGTGCGGATGATCGACGGGTACAGGCTCTTGTAGTCCAGCACCAGCACCGATTCGTAGAGCCCCGGTTGTGAATCCATGACAAAACCACCCGGACTGGCCTCAGGCGGGCGTTGTCCCAGGTTGGGCGCGACGAAGCCCTGGCGGTGCATCAGCGGCATGTACAGATGCGTGAAGGCCGCCACCGATCCGCCGCTGCGGTCCGCCGGCAGGCCGGTGACGCTGGCCCGCTCCAGCAGGAATGTCAGCAGTTCGGTCTTGGCGAAAATCCGTGTCACCAGTTCGCAGTCCTTGAGGTTGTAACGCGCCAGCGCCGGCTTGTCCTCGGCGAACATGCGGTTGATCTCGTCCATGCGCTGGTACGGGTTATCGATCGACTTACCCTCCCCCAACAGCGTCTGGGCGACGTTTTCCAGGCTGAACGAGGGGAAACTCCAGGTGGCCGAACGCAGCGACTCGATGCCGTCGATGATCAGCCGGCCCGCCGCCGAAGCGAAAAAGTGATTATTGCGCGCGCCATGCTCGCGCCATTGCATCTCTTCACCGCCGCGCCCCAGGCGTAACGGCACGGCCAACCGGCGGGCATGTTCATGCAGCACGCGCAGGTCGAACTGCACCACGTTCCAGCCAATGATGGCGTCGGGGTCGAAGCGGGCGAACCACTCGTTGAGTTTCTTGAGCAGCAGCGTGCGCGATTCGCAGTATTCGAGCTGGAAATCCACGCTGCTGTCGTCGCCATTGGGCGGCCCGAGCATGTAGACCTGGCGCTCGCCGCAGCCTTCCAGGGCGATGGAGTACAGATCCCCCTGGGCGGTGGTCTCGATGTCCAGGGACACCAGGCGCAGCGCCGGACGGTAACCGGGCGCCGGTTTCATCTGCGCCTCCAGCAGCAGGCCATCGGCCCCCGGAGTGCCACCGAACCACACCGGCGCGGTGATAAAGCGCTCCATCAGGTAGCGCTCCGGCGGCCGGATGTCGGCCTCGAACACCTCGACACCGGCACGGCGCAGCGTGGTGTCCAGGCGCATCAGTTGGGCGTGTTGCTGGCAATACAGGCCCAGCACCGGGCGGTGCTGGAAATCCAGCAGGTCCAGGGGCCGCAGCTCGATGTCCTTCTCCCCTTGCAACAGGTCCTGGAGCTGGTCGCGCTGGGCCTGCGGCACGAACGCCACCGACGGCTGCACCGGCAGGCGCACGCGCCGGGGCCCGGCATCGGTGGCCAGCCAGAACTCGACTTCGGTGCCGGCCGGGGTGTCGCGCCAATGCCGGGTCAGGACGAAGCCCTGCTGTAGATCCACCACTGCAACCTCGTGTTCTATGTGAGAAGGGATTCTACCTGTGGCGAGAGGATTTATCCCCGTTGGGGTGCGTAGCAGCCCCATAGGTTCTCTCCTGAGACATCAGGGCCAGGCAGTTTTGGGGGGTGCTTCGCACCCCAACGGGGATAAATCCCCTCGCCACAACCGCGCATGACCTTGCTATTGAGGTGATTTCCCGCTTGCTCTGCGCCGCCGGGTCTACGATTCTTTAAGCACACCTGCAAAAACAACCCGAGGCCCACCATGAAAACCGTCGCGCAATTGCTCCGGATAAAAGATGAGAAGAACCAGCAAGTGCACACCATCTCACCGGACGACATGGTATTGCAGGCCCTGATGCGCATGGCCGAGAAGAACGTCGGCGCCTTGCTGGTGGTGAAGAACGGGGAAGTGCTGGGGATCATCAGCGAACGTGACTACGCGCGCAAAATGGTCCTGCACGGGCGCTCGTCGGTGGGGACCAAGGTCAGCGACATCATGGTATCCCCGGTGATCACCATCGACCCGCACCAGAACGTCGAGACCTGCCTGAGCATCATGACTGAAAAGCACCTGCGCCACTTGCCGGTGGTGGACGACGGCAAGCTCGTCGGCCTGCTGTCCATCGGCGACCTGGTCAAGGAAGCCATCGCCGAACAGGCCGACCTGATCCGACAACTGGAGCAGTACATCCGCGGCGAATGACCGGTCGCAGCAGGGTCAACACGCTGGGAGCGAGCGGGCTCGCTGCCAGCGTCACTGCCACAGCTTGCTGATTGGCCGTTCACTTCTATATTGAAGGGGTTGCCTCTGCCCGAGCCTCTCGATGGCCACCTCCGCCCGACTGATCATCTGTGAGCATTGCGATGCGGTGTACGAGCCGGTGGTCCTCGTGCGGCATCAAAAAGCCTCGTGCGTGCGCTGCCACGCGGTCATCCAGCGCTACAACGGCCTGAGCATCGAGCAACGCCTGGCCCTGACCCTCACGGCCGCGGTGCTGTGGGCGTTCACCAATGTCTATCCGATCATGAGCATCCGGTTCAAGGGCCTGAGCAACAGCGCCACGCTGTGGGACTCCATCGTCGCCCTGAGCCAAGGGCCGATGACCTTCATCGCCCTGGTGGCCGCCGTCGCAATCATCGTCGCACCGGCCCTGCAATTGGCGCTGCTGCTCTGGGTACTGGGCTACGCCCACGCCAACCGACGGGCGCCCGGCTTCAACCTGTGCATGCGCAGCCTGGAGAGCCTGCGGCCCTGGAGCATGCTCGAAGTGTGCCTGCTGGGTGCCCTGGTGGCGGTGATCAAGCTTGCCGGCTTGCTGGACGTGCTCCCCGGCATCGGCCTGTTTACGCTGGCGGCCTTGAGCCTGCTGATGATCCGCATTGCCGGGCGCGATGTCCGCGACCTGTGGGACAGCCTGTGAACGGCCTGCCGTCAGCCGACCCGCCCAAGGCCGACGACCTGAACCTGTGCCTGTGCCACGGCTGCGGCCTGGCCTGCGACATGAGCGACGAACCCCAGGCCTGCCCACGCTGCGACGCCGACCTGCATCGCCGCAAACCCAACCCCATCACCCGCACCTGGGCCTACATGCTGGCCGCGCTGGTGTTCTATATCCCGGCCAACCTGCTGCCGGTCATGAATACCCAGATGCTCGGCGACGGTGCCGACAGCACCATCATCAGCGGCGTCATCGAGTTCTGGCAAGGCGGCGCCTGGGACATCGCCCTGATCATTTTCATCGCCAGCATCGCGGTGCCGGGCATCAAGTTTGTCGTGCTGACCTTGCTGCTGGTCACCGTCCAGCGCCGCAGCACCTGGGCTCAGGTCCAGCGGGCCAAGCTCTACCGGCTGGTGGAGGTGATCGGCTACTGGTCGATGCTCGATGTGTTGGTGGTGGCCCTGGTGGCCGCGCTGGTCAAGTTCCAGGCCCTGAGCGACATCGAGCCGCGCCCGGGCATTCTGTTCTTCGGCCTGGTGGTGCTGTTCACCATGTTGTCGGCCATGAGTTTCGACCCCCGGCTGATCTGGGACACCCAACCCTGCGAGGAGGCGCTGGATGAAAACGCAAGCCACTGACGGGCAACGGCCCGGGCCAGGACGCGCCAACGTCACCACCCGCCGCTGGACCGTTTCGCTGGTGTGGATCGTGCCGATCATCGCGGTGCTGGTGGGGCTGTCCCTGGTGGTCCACGACTGGCTGCAGGAAGGCCCGACCATCACCATCACCTTCAAGACCGGCCAGGGCCTGACCGCCAACAAGACCGAGGTGAAATATCGCAATGTGGTCATCGGCCAGGTCACCGACGTGCAATTGAGCAACGACCAGAAAAACGTCACCGCCACGGTCAAACTGGCCAAGAACGCCGACACTTTCACCCACGAAGACTCCGTGTTCTGGGTGGTTCGGCCGCGCATCGGCGCCGGCGGGATCTCGGGGATCGACACCTTGCTGTCCGGTGACTTCATCGGCGCCGACGCCGGCCAGTCGAAGGTGCGCGCCAAGTCCTTCACCGGCCTGGAAGCCCCGCCGCCGATCACCTACGGCGAACCGGGCAAGCGCTTCACCCTGCACTCCCAGGACCTCGGCTCGCTGGACATCGGCTCGCCGGTGTACCTGCGCAAGATCCCGGTGGGCCAGGTCGTGTCCTACGCACTGGACGCCGAGGGCAAGGGCGTCGACATCGATGTGTTCGTCAACGCGCCCAACGACGCCTACGTCACCGAAAACACCCGGTTCTGGAACGTCAGCGGCGTGGACGTCAACGTCGGCGCCAACGGTTTCGCGGTCAAGACCGAATCCCTCTCGGCCCTGCTGCTGGGCGGCATCGCCTTCCGGGCCCCGGATTACAACCCCAACGACAGCCCGGCCAGCGCGGACAAGACCTTCGAACTGTTCGCCGACCAGCAGAGCGCACTCGCGCCGCCCAACGGCAAGGCGCAATACCTGGCGTTGCGCTTCGATCAGGCGCTGCGCGGCTTACGGGTCGATGCGCCGGTGGAATTCCTCGGTGTGGAGGTCGGCCGGGTGGTGGCGATCAACCTGGATTTCGACGAGAAACAACGCAGCTTTCCGGTCAACGTCGGCGTGGTGATCTACCCGCAACGCCTGGGCAAGGCCCATGAGAAACTGCTCAAGGCCCTCAATCATAACCCCGACGACGAAGCCGCTGGCGCACGCCTGATCGGCAGTTTCGTCGAGCGCGGGCTGCGCGCCCAGGCCCGCAGCGGCAACCTGCTGACCGGGCAGTTGTACATCGCACTGGACTTCTACCCCAAGGCGGAAAAAGTCGCCTTTGACCCCAATGCCCGGCCGGTCCGTATCCCGACCATTCCGGGCAGCCTGCAGCAACTGCAGGAACAGCTCCATTCAATGGTGGAACGGATCAACAAGCTGCCGCTGGAGAGCATCGCCAGCAACCTGGACGGCAACCTGGTGGAACTGCGCAAGGGCCTGAAACAGATCAACGGCAAGACCCTGCCCGGCGTGCAAAGCACCTTGCAGGACGTGAGCAAGACCCTGCAATCGGCCAACTCGACCCTCGCCGAGGATTCACCCCAGCGCGAACAACTGACCGAGACCCTCGACGACCTGGGCCGCATGTCGCGCTCGCTACGCGAGTTGTCCGACTACCTGAGCCGCCATCCCGAATCGCTGCTGCGTGGACGTCCCAAGGATGCTCCGGCGCAGAACCTCACGTTGCCGCCAAACGAATGATCACAGGAGCACACCTGATGCCGCTGAAACTCATAGGGCTCGCCATCGCCCTGTTGCTCGTCGCCTGTCGCAGCGATCCTATCCACTACCACACCCTGAGCCCCGCCCAGCCGGCCGGCCCGTCGCGGTCCAACGCGGACATCCAGGTCGAGCAAGTCAGCGTACCGCCCCAGGTGGATCGCACCCAGATGGTCATCCGCCAGGGCAACAGTGCCCTGGCGATCCTGGAAACCGAATGGTGGGGCGCCAGCCTGGCCGATGAACTGCACAGCAGCCTGGACGAACAGTTGAATAATCCCGGCGCGGCCAAGCGTTTGCTGCGCGTGGACGTGAAGCGCTTCGACTCGATTCCCGGTCGCTACGCCCGCATGGATGTGCAATGGCGACTGCGGGGCACGCAGTCCCCCACCCTCACCTGCCGCAGCAGCCTGCAAACGCCGGCGGGTGGCAGCATCGACGCACTGGTGAGCGCCCATCAGAACAACGTCCGTCAGTTGGTGGGCCTCGTCGAGCAGGCCGCCACGGCAAACGCCTGCCCCTGATTCACTCGGCCCAGTGCAGCGACAACACGGGTGCCACCCGTGGATGGCGGTCGATGCGCGCCAGCAAGCCGTGGAACTCGGGACGAGCACTCAGCATCGCTTCCCGCGTGCCGCTCCAGCGAGTGATCACCGCGGCCAGGATATCCAGGGCTCCCGGTTCGGCACCGCCGAAAAAAGGCCTGGCCGCGAACTGGTCGGCAAACAAGGCCCAGTTGCGATACAGCCGTTGCTGGGTACCTCGGACCAATGACTCGGCGCAGGCGTCATCACCACCGTCCAGCCAGCGCTGTGGAAAATCGATGATGCCGATGGGCGTGTAGCAATTGGCGGCGACATAGACCAGGCCGCGCAGGGTTTGCGCGCGTTCGAGGGGATCGTCAGGCAGCAGCTTCGACGCGGGAAAGCTCAGCCCGAGGTGAATCAGGATCGCGGCCGCCTCGGTCAGCACCGAGCCATCCGGTAATTGCAGGGTGGGCACTTGGACTTGTGGGTTCAATGTCTTGAGCTCGCGCGTTGCCTCGCTGTCCTCCGTCGAATAGGCATCGATCCGGCGAAACGGCACGCCGCACCACTCCAGCGCGATCTCCACCGCCGCCGACCCGGACTGACGGTGACCGAACAACTGATACATGAGGGGTCTCCTGAGGAAGGGGTTATGGGGTAGAGCCCGCCAACTCCGCGGCGTTCCAACCAACACCACTGTTGCGGTATCGAGCTGATCGGCTGCACACCAACGAGCTATCACCGCGGTCGATATCCACCATCATTTCAATGAAGTTCTTATTGACGGTGGTCGGACGCAACAATGGCGCCACACCAACCACTGCACCCCGGAGCACACCCTCATGAAACGCCAAATCATCCTCAGCCTTGCTTTCTCGGTCCTAGCCGCCAACGTATTCGCCGCCACCGCCCAACCTGTTGTCGCCGAAGGCGGCTCCGATCGCCTGATCGAAAAACGCGTTGCCGAAGGTGGCGCTGATCGCCTGATGGAACGCCGCGTCGCCGAAGGTGGTTCCGATCGCCTGCTGGAACGCCGCGTTGCCGAAGGCGGTGCCGATCGCCTGCTGGAACGCCGCGTCGCCGAAGGTGGTGCTGATCGCCTGCTGGAACGCCGCGTCGCCGAAGGTGGTGCTGATCGCCTGCTGGAACGCCGTGTCGCCGAAGGTGGCGCCGACCGCCTGCTGGAACGCCGCGTTGCCGAAGGTGGTGCTGATCGCCTGCTGGAACGCCGCGTTGCCGAAGGTGGTTCCGATCGCCTGATCGAGAACCGCGCATGAAGGAGGCCCATGCAACCCAGGCCCCAGACAATGCAACACCCACCGTGGCGAGGGAGCTTGCTCCCGCTGGGCTGCAACGCAACCCCCGACAGTAACCGCGAGCAAGCACCCTCGCCACGGTCTCTTCTCAAATACCCAAGCCCCGCCATCGACCTCGCGTCATCGCTACCGCCCCGACGCCCGCGCCATACACCGCTGATAACGCTCATCCACCCGCTTGGCAAACCACGCCGTGGTCAACGTGCGTGTGATCTTCGGGCTCTTGAGCACGATCCCCGGCAACACCGCCCGCGGCAACGGCTTGCCTTCCGCGCTTTCGGCCAGCTCGAACACCCGCTTGTAGAGCTTGCTGTCCTCGAACGCCAGGCTGTCCCCCATCTCCAGTTGATCGCGAATGGTCGGGTTGCGCATTCCCAACGACTTGCCCAGCGTGCGTACCGCCAGCTCCGTGCTACCCGGCATGATGGCGTCATGCAGGATCAGATCACCGTCCAGCGCCAGGGAAATGCCCGACGCCCGACTCACCGCATGCTGGAACGCCGCATTGCGACTGGCGTACCACCCGGCATTGAAATCGGCGAAACGGTACAGTGGCTCGGTGTAGCTCACCGGATAGCCCAACAGATGGGCGATGCCGAAATACAGGCCGCCGCGACGGCTGAACACTTCGCGACGAATCGAGCCATCCACCGTGTAGGGATAATTGCGGGCATTGGCCTGGGCAAAGGCGATGCTGACCTGCATCGGCCCACCGGTGTGCACCGGGTTGAAGCCGTCGAACAGCGTCTTGCCCAGCGGCACCATGCCGATGAAATCATCGAAGATCTCGCTCAACGCCTTCTCGCTGCGCACCGCGTTGAGCCGGTCGGCGTAGCTTTTGCCGTTGGGCGAGCGCACCTCAAGCGCACCGCTGATCAACAGCCTGGGAATGTGCATCTTCGCTGCGCGGCGATCGATCTCTTCCCGGGCGATCTTGCCCAGCCCCGGCACGCTGGGGTCGGCCTGGAAGGTTGATTCCTGCTCGGTCACCGCCAGGACTGCACAGATATTCTGCGTCGTGGTCGAGAGCTGCTGGGCCGAGAAGGCCACATAGATGTCATTGGCCCACCCTTCGCGATCCGCGGTCTTTGACGGCAGCAACCGCACGATCTGCCGTTTGACCTCGTCCGGTTGGCGTTCAGGCTCCTGGGCCTGGCGACTGCCGCAACCGGCCAGGGCCAGTAATGCGACAAGGCTGATCATCCATCGAGTGAGTTGCATGTTGCCCCATGAGGTCCGTTGGTCCGCAGCCACCATACGACCAAATGCCGGACGAGGCTACGTTCGCTCGCTCGGGACGACGGGTCACCACACCCTCCCCTCGGAATCGACCGGTTGCACCCTGGCGGGATGTGCCGACGCCTTCGCGAGCAAGCTCGCTCCCGCAGGTGTTTTCACTCTGGATCCGTGGTCAGATCCCGCTTGACGCCAGGTCCATCGCAAAATAGGTGAAGATCAGGTCGGCCCCTGCTCGCTTGATCGCCCCCAGGCTTTCACGGACCACCCGGGCTTCGTCGATGGCGCCGGCCTGGGCGGCGAACTTGATCATCGCGTATTCGCCACTGACCTGATAAGCCGACAGCGGCAGGTTCGACGCCTGGCGGATGTCGCGGATAATGTCCAGGTAGGCACCGGCCGGCTTGACCATCAACGCATCGGCCCCTTCCTGCTCATCGAGCAGCGATTCGCGCAGGGCTTCGCGGCGGTTCATCGGGTTCATCTGGTAGCTCTTGCGGTCGCCCTTCAAGGCGCTGCCGCCGGCTTCGCGGAACGGCCCATACAGCGCCGAGGCGAATTTGGTCGAGTAAGCCATGATCGCCGTCTGGCTGAAACCGGCTTCGTCCAGGGCCCTGCGGATGGCCTGGACCTGGCCGTCCATGGCCGCCGACGGGGCGATCACATCGGCGCCGGCGCGGGCCGCTGCCACGGCCTGCTTGCCCAGGTTGACCAAGGTCCGGTCATTGTCCACTTCGTGCCCGTGCAGGACGCCACAATGGCCATGATCGGTGTACTCGCAAAAGCAGGTATCGGACATCACGATCATTTCCGGCACGGCGTCCTTGCAGATGCCGGCCATGCGCGACACCAGGCCACGCTCGCTCCAGGTATCGCTGCCGTCGCCGTCCAGGTGGTGGGAGACGCCAAAGGTCATCACGGCCTTGATGCCGGCCCGGGCGTAGCGTTCGATCTCGCTGGCCAGTTTCGATTCAGGGATGCGCACCACGCCCGGCATGCTCTTGATCGGCACGAAGTCGTCAATTTCCTCTTCGACGAAAATCGGCAGCACCAGGTCGTTCAGAGTGAACTCGGTTTCCTGGAACAGGCTGCGCAAGCTGGCATTGCGACGCAGACGGCGTGGACGTGCTTCGGGGAACTGGCTGGACATGGGACTCCTGGGCAATTGGGGGCTCGATCACAGGGGGCAAAGCTTATGCCCTGGTCGACCCGGGCACAAACGCCGGCTGGAAAACAGAGTGTTACCGGCCGGGCAATAATCGCTCTACAGGGCCAACGTGCCATTGATGCAAATCACCCCAGCACTGCCCGGGCGTCATCAGCCGCTCATTCCGGAATCTTCAGCCCACGAACCACCGCCGGTCGCGCCAGGAAGCGCTCCAATACCCGCGTCACGTTGGGAAAGTGCTGGATGCCCACCAGGTCACCGGCCTCGTAGAAGCCGATCAGATTGCGCACCCATGGAAAGGTCGCGATGTCGGCGATGGTGTAGCGCTCGCCCATGATCCAGTCGCGTCCTTGCAGGCGCCCGTCGAGCACTTTGAGCAGGCGTTTGCTTTCCTCGACGTAACGGTCACGGGGGCGCTTGTCCTCGTAGTCCTTGCCGGCGAACTTGTTGAAGAACCCCAGCTGCCCGAACATCGGCCCGATCCCGCCCATCTGGAACATCAGCCACTGGATCGTCTCGTAGCGCGCCGCCGAGTCCTGGGCCAGCAACTGGCCGCTCTTGTCCGCCAGGTAGATCAGGATCGCCCCCGACTCGAACAGCGCCAGCGGCTTATCCCCCGGCCCGTGGGGGTCGAGAATCGCCGGAATCTTGTTGTTGGGGTTCAGGGACAGGAACTCGGGGGATAACTGATCATTGCTGCCGAAGTCCACTTTATGAGGCTCGTACGGCAGGCCGATCTCTTCGAGCATGATCGAGACTTTCACGCCGTTGGGGGTCGGCAGCGAATAGAGCTGGATCCACTCAGGGTATTGAGCGGGCCATTTGCGGGTGATGGGAAATGGATTCAGGTCAGCCATGGTCGCAGGTTCCGAGAAGAATGGATGAGCGAGGATAATCCAAATCCGGAAAGACCTCATAGGCGTGATCAGCCCCTGCGCTGTTCTTAATTTCGCAACATCCTGTCGCTAATGTTCAGTGCATCGCTGGGAAGGAACCGGCCGCAGGATCGAACCAAAGGGCCTCAATGGACTCTGAGCAATGCCCTTAAGGGAACCGAGGCGGCGTCATGACAAGGAAAACACCCGAGGCCATCCGCCTCGTGGTGCCAGGGTTTGTCAGCCTGACTCAAAGAAGACTGAAGAATCGATCCGATGATGAACCCACTGAATTTCGCCAAGCGCCTGCAGCACCGTTCGTGGCTGCTGCTGCCGACCTTACTGGTGGTCTGCGGCCTGGCGCTGTCGCTGGAGTCCAGCGTCAGTCGCGCCCAGCCAGTCGACGGTGTCCAGACCCTGGTGTTCCTGCGCCATGCCGAAAAACCGGCCGGCGGCCTGGGCCAACTCAATTGCCAGGGCCTCAACCGGGCCATCGACCTGGCCACCCTGCTGCCGGAAAAATTCGGCAAGGCCGACTATGTGTTCGCGGCCAACCCGACCCGCAACGTCGAAGAGGGCGAACTGGATAACTCCTACAGCTACATTCGCCCGCTGATGACCATCAGCCCCAGCGCCATCAAGCTCGGGCTGCCGGTGAACATCAATTATTCGGCCAACGACACCAGTGACCTGGCGGATGAGTTGCTGCACGACAAGTACCACAACGCCACCATCTACACCGCCTGGTCCCATGGCTACCTGCCGGAGCTGATCAACAAGGTCGCCGGCGAGGCCGTCGGCAAGAAGCAGACCATTACCGAAGACTGGGAATCCGGGGATTTCGATTCGTTGTATGTGCTGACCCTGACCTGGCACAACGGCAAGGCCAGCCTCTCCAGCCGGACCTACAAGCAAGGCCTGGATAACGGCCAGGAAACCTGCCCGACCTGAGGCATCAGCCGCGGTGGCGGGGGCGTCAGGTCCTGACCGACGGGAGGACGTTGCTCTCGGCGGGAGTCAGTGCCGCGGGGTATGATGCAGCCATTCTCCCGCTACCCGGATTTTCTCCATGTCTTCATCCTCTGCCGCTGCTCACCGGGGCTGGTCGTTCTGGTGCAAGCCTGCCCTATTCCTGCTGGTGGCCTGCGTCGGCCTCTATTACGTCAAGTGGTCGCCCTACTACCTCAAGGCCTTTGTCGCCGCCGACAACCACAGCATCGGCGGCTCGATCCTCAATGATGCCCAGACCGCGCCGCTGACAGCGGCCCTGGCCTACGCCCAGGTGTACTTCCTGGCCATCTGGAAGGCGGCGGTGCTGGCGGTGATCCTCGGCTCCCTGCTGCAAGTGTTGATCCCCCGTGACTGGTTGCTGCGCCTGTTCGGCCGGGCCGGCTTTGCCTCGACCTTGCGCGGTGGGCTGTTCGCGCTGCCCGGCATGATGTGCTCGTGCTGCGCCGCGCCAGTGGCGGCCGGCCTGCGTCGGCAGAACGTTTCGGTGGGCGCGGCACTGGCCTTCTGGATCGGCAACCCGGTCCTCAACCCGGCGACGCTGGTGTTCATGGGCTTCGTGCTGGGCTGGGGTTTCACCGCCCTGCGTCTGGTGGCCGGTATCGTGCTGGTGTTCGGCGTGTCGATGGTGGCCCAGCGCATTGCCCGCCCCGAGACCCTGCCCGAAGCCGCCGTGGAAGCGGTGGCCGAAGCCAGCACGGTGGATGCGCAGCCGTTCCTGATCCGTTGGGGCCGGACCTTGTGGCAGTTGTTCTGGAGCACCATCCCGATCTACGTGCTGGCGGTGCTGGTGCTGGGCGCGGCGCGGGTCTGGCTGTTCCCCCACGTCGACGGCGCCATGGCCGACAGCCTGGTGTGGCTGGTACCGCTGGCCATTGTCGGCACGCTGTTCGTGATTCCTACCGCGGCGGAAATCCCGATCGTGCAGACCATGATGACCCTCGGCATGGGCACCGGCCCCGCCGTCGCGTTGCTGATGACCCTGCCGAGCATCAGCCTGCCGTCGCTGTTGATGCTGCGCAAGGATTTCGATGCCCGCGTGCTGGTGACCGTGGCGCTGCTGACCATGGTGGTGGGGATTGTTTGCGGGTTGATTGGGGCGGTGGTGCTCTAGCAGGCTGGCACCTGAATGCCGGACAGCCACAAACCCTGTGGGAGCGGGCTTGCTCGCGAAGGCGTCGACACATTCAAAAGAGATGCGAGCTGACACACCGCTTTCGCGAGCAAGCCCGCTCCCACATGGGGTTGCGGTGAAATTCACTGTTGAGGCTGACCCACGCTCGCCGCCCGCTCCCGCAAATACTCCACCACCGCCGCCTGCTCCCCCGAGAACTCGATCCGCAAGCCCTTTTTCTCCCGCTGGTACACGTACATCGGGTCGTAGTACTCACGCAGCAGGCCTTCGATCCAATCCCGATGCAGGTCGACCGCGCCGCTGCGAGCCTGCTCCGCCAGGGCAGCTTCCAGGATGCCCATCAAGCGCCGGTGACGGTCGCCCCCCAGGCGCTTCTGGATGTTGCCCAGGCTCGCCAGCAGCCGCTCGGCAAACGCTGAGAACCCCTGTTCGCCCTGGACCGCGACGAACTCGGCGCACAGGTTGACGATGTAGTCCCGCAGGATCCGCTCGACCCGCCGCTCAACGCTGTCTTGCAACCAGACCATCGGCACCTGCTGCATGCGCTGGAACAACGACAGGGGCAAGGCGCAACTGCCGATCATGCGGTTCTCATCTTCCAGCACGAAGTGCTCGATGCCCGCCGCGCGCTTTTTCAACACGTCCACCGCCAGGCGGTTCTCGAAATCGATATTGGACGGCTGCCCGGTGGCGCGCTTGCCGAAACTCGAACCGCGATGGTTGGCATGGCCTTCCAGGTCAAGGCTGTTTTCCAGCTGGGCCAGCACGTCGGTCTTGCCGGTGCCGGTCATGCCCCCCAGCAACACCAGATCGCACTGGCTGACCGCCTGCTCGACCGTCTCCAGCAGGAACGTGCGCATGGCCTTGTAGCCGCCGGCCACCCTGGGGTACTCGATGCCCGCTTCGTCCTTGAGCCACTGCTGGACGATCTGCGAACGCAAGCCGCCGCGAAAGCAGTACAGAAGACCCTCGCGATGCGTGTGGGCAAACTCGGCCCAGGCCTGGATGCGTTGTGCCTTGGTCTGGCCGGACACCAGCTGATGACCCAGCACGATCGCCGCCTGCTGCCCTTGCTGCTTGTAGCAAGTACCGACGCGTTGCCGCTCGCTGTCGGTCATCAGCGGCAAGTTGACCACGCCGGGGAAGGCCCCCTTGATAAATTCGATGGGCGCCCGGGTGTCCATCATGGGCCGGTCGTTGAGGAAGATGTCGCGGTAATCGGTGATGTCATCGGCCATCATGACACCTCGACCGCGTGGGTCTGTCGCTCGACCAGTTCGCCAATCGGCTCCAGCGCCAGGCCGAGCTCCGCGGCGACCCGCAGAAACTCCGCTTCGCCCTGCGCGGTGACGGCGATCAGCAGCCCGCCACTGGTCTGTGGGTCGCACAAGACCCGCTTGTGCAACTCCTGGACCCGGCCCACCCGGCTGGCGTAGCTGTCGTAGTTGCGCAACGTGCCGCCCGGCACACAGCCCAGGTCGAGGTAATACTCGACGCTCGACAGGCGCGGCACCGCGTCATAGCGGATGCGCGCCGTCACCTGGCTGCCATCGGCCATTTCCACCAGATGCCCGAGCAGGCCGAAGCCGGTGACGTCGGTCATCGCCGTTACGCCATCGAGCTTGCCGAAACGGCTGCCAGGCTTGTTCAGGGTGCACATCCAGTCACGGGCCAGGCCAACGTCGGCGGCCCGCAGCTTGCCCTTCTTTTCAGCGGTGGTGAGGATGCCGATGCCCAGGGGCTTGGTCAGGTACAAGCGGCACCCCGCAGTGGCGGTGTCGTTGCGTTTCATATGGCGCTTTTGCACCAGGCCGGTGACCGCCAGGCCGAAGATCGGCTCCGGTGCATCGATCGAATGCCCGCCCGCCAGGGGAATGCCCGCCTCGTCACACACCGAACGCCCGCCGCGAATCACCTCCCGGGCGATTTCCGGGGCCAGCACGTTCACGGGCCAGCCGAGAATCGCGATAGCCATCAGCGGATCACCGCCCATGGCGTAGATGTCGCTGATGGCATTGGTGGCGGCGATGCGTCCGAAATCGAAAGGGTCATCGACAATCGGCATGAAGAAATCGGTGGTCGAGACGACCCCGCGGGTTTCGTCGATGGCGTATACCGCGGCGTCATCCCTGGACGCATTGCCGACCCACAGGTTGGGGTCGAGGTTCTGCGCACCGCTGCCGGCCAGGATCACTTCCAGTACCTGGGGCGAAATCTTGCAGCCGCAGCCAGCACCGTGGCTGTACTGGGTCAGGCGAATAGGCTCGCTCATGGGCATACCTCTTGTCAGTCAAGGTGACCGAGTCTACCAGCATCCCCCGTGCCCCAGAGCCGCACACGATGAGTGCCAGGCAACAGGGCCTGCCACCCTTTGGTGCCTCTTCAAATGGCGGCACGGTGACCACGGCATGAAGATTGACCAAAAGGCCAGAAAAAACGGCCGTTCCCTTTGTTTTTCAAGCCTGTACGAAAATCTGGTACAGGATATGCAAACGTTTGCGAAGCCAGTCGCTCGCCGCGAAACGACGACGGTTTCTTCAATCACGGAACACGGGCTTCGGCCCGCTCGGACAAGGACTTTCCATGCACCACACTTCCCGGCGTTGCATCTCGCCCGGTCCTTGGGCAGCCTGCCTGCTACTGACCGCCGTTACCGGACTACTCAGCACTACTACCCTGGCGCAGACGAACGAAACGTCCGCCCAGGGCGAAGCCCTCAGCCCCGAGGCCACCCAGCCGAAAAAAGGCGCCTACCTGTCGGACTGGTACAACCAGGACCTGACGATCATTGGCAGCAAAGACATCAGCTTCGGCCCACAACCCACCGACGACGTGTACCTGGAGTACGAATATTTCGGTCGCAAGGGCCCGTTCGAACTGTACGGCTACGTCGACATCCCGAAGCTCTTCACCATCGGCAACAGCCACGACAAAGGCGTGTGGGACCATGGCTCGCCGGTGTTCATGGAGCATGAGCCGCGCATTTCCATCGATACCCTGGCCGGACGTAGCCTGGCCATCGGACCGTTCAAGGAATGGTACGTGGCGTTCGACTGGATCTACGATCACGGCAGCAACAGCGCCAATCGCGCCAACACCTTGTACAGCGGCCTGGGCACCGACATCGACACCCATTCGAGGGTCAACCTGTCGGCTAACCTCTATGCTCGCTACCAATGGGAAAACTACGGCGCCAGCAATGAGTATTCCTGGGACGGCTACCGCGCCCAGCTCAAGTACATCGTGCCGATCAGCCAGTTCAGCAACGGCGCTTCGCTGACCTACATCGGCTTCACCAATTTCGACTTCGGTTCGGACCTGCACAAGGACAACCCGGCGCGCACCGCCAACGCCACGGTCGCCACCAATGTCCTGCTGTACTCGTTCACGCACTTGCGCTTCACCCTGGTGGGCCGCTATTTCCACAACGGAGGCAACTGGCAGGACGGCAGCGAGCTTGATTTTGGCGAAGGCAGCTTCCGCGCCCGATCCGATGGCTGGGGGTATTACGCGGGGGTTGGCTATCAATTCTGATCCGATACCTGCCCACAAAAGCATCTGTTTCGATTCCACGGAGGTCACGAAAGCATGATCAATCGCCTGTGTGTTCCAATCGGCCTGGCAACGGCCGCCCTGTTCAGCACGACCGCCGGCGCAGCCCCGCCGCTGCAGCCCAAGGTCATGCTGATCACGATGTTTGCCCCCGAGGCACAAAACTGGATCGAGCGCCTGGCGCTCAAGGATGAAATCCGCATCCCCGGGCTGTCGGCCGAGTACCCGACGATCCGTTGCAACGCCGAACGGGTCTGTCTGATGATCACCGGCATGGGCCAGACCAACGCCGCCGCCTCGACATTGGCCCTGGCCCTGTCGCCCCGCGTCGACCTGCGCAAGAGTTATTTCCTGGTGGCCGGGATCGCTGGGATCAACCCGCATCACGGCACCCTGGGCACGACCGCCTGGGCCCATTACCTGGTGGAATTTGGCACCCAGTGGGAGCTCGACTCGCGGGACGTGCCCAAGGACTGGCCCACCGGCTACCTGGGGATCAACACCAAGGGTCCCAACGAAAAGCCGCCGCTGGACTACAAGACCGAAGTCTTCGAACTCAACCCCGCGCTGCAAGCCAAGGCCTTTGCCCTCAGCCAGAACGTGAGCCTGACGGAAAGCGAGGCGTCGGCAGCCTGGCGCGTAAAATACCCCTACGCTCCGGCCAACCAGCCACCGGTGGTGACCCGCTGCGACACGCTGGCGGGCAACACCTGGTTTTCCGGGACGCGCCTGAGCGAACGGGCCGAAGTCTGGACCCGCCTGCTCACCGATAACAAAGGCGTGTATTGCACCACCCAGCAGGAAGACAACTCCACCTACGAGGCCTTGTTGCGGGCCAGTCGTGAGGGTCGGGTGGACATCAATCGGCTCGCGGTGCTGCGCGCCGGCTCCGACTTCGATCGACCCGAGCCCGGCGGCAATGAAGTGGACAACCTGCTCAAGTACGCCGACCAGGGCGCGTTCGTCCCTGCCTTGGAAAACCTGTTCCGCACCGGCAACCCGCTGGTGCAGGACATCGTCAAGCACTGGTCGACCTGGGAGCACGGGGTGCCCAGGTCCTGATCCTCGCGCCTGTGGAGGGCGTTGCGACGCGGGCATCGATCCCGGCTAGCCCTCGCAGCCCCGCCGACCTCACTGCGATGGAATTTTCCATTGCCTGGGGGATCACTTGAACATCATCCCAGCGTACCCATCCAGGAGACTGCGATGCCCAATGCCCCTGCCGCCGCCGACAGCACCCACCTTGACTACGGTCTGGACACCCTGTTTGGCCGCGAAACCAAAACCATCGAGTGCCAGCTCGACGTCAAGCGCCTCGACGACGGCGAACCACCCTGGTTCGCGCTGCACGTCAGGCCACCGCTGCCGGACGACCTGCACAAGGCTCAGATCGTGGTGTTCAGCGCCGAGGGCCGGCGCATCAGCGGCATCGTCCGACGCACCGAGCGCCTGGCCGACGACAGCCTGCAACTGGACGTCGAACCCGACTGAGGCGCTCAGGCCTGCCGCGCGCTGCTGCGATACATGAACACCAGCGCCAGTGCCAGGCAGACCATGGCCAACATCCGGCTGCCGGACAACTCGATGGCCGGGTTGCCCAGCCAGCCGAAGTTGTCGATCAGCATGCCCATGCCCAGTTGGCCGACGATCACCGCAACTGTCGCGACGGCGGTGCCGACCCTGGGCACCGCCCCTACCATCACCATCATGTAGACCACGCCGAACAGCGCGCCACTGAGTTGCCATTTCGGCACCTCCAGCAAGGTGACCGCGTGGGCCGGCTCGAAAAACACGATCAGCAGGCCAGTGATCACCGCGCCCACGACAAACGTCAGCAAGCTGCTGCGCAACACCCCGACCGTCTGTCCCAGACGACCATTGATGGCGGCCTGCACGCTCAACACCGCCCCCGCCGCGACCACCACCAGCAACAAAAGAACCAGATTCATCATCAACCTCGGGCAATCAGGACAAGGGCCACGACAATCAGTGCCAACGCCAACCAGCGCTCGCCATTGACGCGCTTACGGGTGGCACCGAACCAGCCGAAGTGATCGATCAGCACGCTTTTGCCCACCTGGCCGGAAAGAATCGCGACCATGGTCATGGCAATACCGATGTGAGGCGTGGCGAGCGTGAGCACCACCACGTAGACCGGTCCCAGGAAACCGCCGATCAGTTGCCAGCGCGGCAGTTCACTCAACGCCGGCCCTGGCTGCCGGCCACTGAGCAGCAACAGCAGGAACAGAACCGCCGAGCCCACGCCGAAAATGCTCAAGGTGGCCCACAAATGACCGACCTGAACGCCCAGCGGCCCCAACAGGCCAGCCTCCACCGACAACCCCATGCCCGCCAGAATCACCAGCGGCAGCAACAGCCAGCGCAAGAACGGCCGGGGTTTGGCGGTAGCCGTCACCGATTCGGCCTCGCTGATGGAAGACGCTTGCATAGTCACACCCTGTTCCAGGAAAGAAGGGCCGGCATTATCGGCTGGCATCGCTGTGCGATAAATGGGAGCATCCCGACAACACTTTTGCGTATTACGCACAGAAGGAATCGCCCATGCAGGGGCTTGACGAGCTTGGCTTCAAGGCACTCCGACTCTTTGTCGCGGTGCTCGACCACGGCAGCTTTTCCGAGGTGGCCCGACGCGAAGGCCTGGCGCCCTCCTCCATTTCCCGGCAGGTCCAGTTGATGGAGCAGGCCCTGAACCAGCAACTGCTCTATCGTCACACCCGCGCGGTCTCCCCGACCGAGGCCGGCCGCCTGCTGGGCCACCACGCACGCTTGCTGCTGGTGCAGTTGGAAGAAGCCGAACAGGCCTTGCAGGAGCAACACAGCGAGCCGTCCGGCCTGGTGCGGATCAATGCCCCGGTGGTGTTCGGCCAACGCCACCTCAGCCCTTGGCTGGGACCGCTGTGCGAGCGCTATCCGAAGCTGCAACTGGAGATCCAGCAAACCGACAGCTACGTCGATCCGCTCCAGGAGGGGGCCGACCTGCTGTTTCGCATCGGTCCGTTGCACGACTCCGGCATGCAGGCGCGGATCATCGCCGCCCATCGCTTCCAGATCGCCGCCAGCCCGGCCTACCTGGCCCGTCACGGCACGCCCCTCAAGCCCCAGGACCTGGCGCACCACCAATGCCTGGCCTACAAAGGCGTCACCGGCCAGCAGCGTTGGTTTTTCCGCCGCCCCGGCCAGGCGTGGACGCCCTACAGCGTCAAGGGCCCGATCACCGGCAACCACGCCGACACCTTGACCCAGGCCGCCGAGCAGGGCCTGGGGCTGGTGATGTTTCCGTCATGGCTGATCGGTGAAGCGGTGCGCAACGGCACATTGGTGCCGGTGCTGCGCGACTACGAAGCCTCCAACAGCCTCGAACCCCAACAGATCGCCATGCTGTGGCCGGGCAGCCGCCGGTTGTCCGTGAAGGTGCGCACGGTGATCGATTTCTTCTTCGAGTGTTTTGGCGAAGTCCCCTATTGGGACCGCTGACAGGGGCCACGCCCTGAACACGGTGGGCGCGGTTCACTGGCCAGGGGCTGGGTGTTAACGTGGCACTCCGAGAAGCGACAAGGACGACTGCGTGCTGCTGCTCAAACTGCTGGTGATTCCGGGTTTCCTGTTGCTGATTTCCCTGGCCGGTCGACGCTGGGGCCCGAGTGTGGCCGGTTGGCTGTCGGGATTGCCGGTGGTGGTGGGGCCGATTCTGTTGTTCCTGGCCCTGGAACAAGGCGAGGCGTTCGCCGCCCGATCGGCGACGGCGGCGTTGTCGGCCATGTTCGCGATGATTACGTTTTGCGTGGTGTACGCCCAGGTTGCCCAGCGCCGGGGTTGGCCTTGGGCGCTGGGCATTGCATTGGCGGCCTGGGCCTTGGTGGCACTGGTGCTGTCCTGGCTGCCGGCCTCGCTGCCATTGGCAAGCCTGTTGGCGGCAGTGGCTTTGCTGGCGGCGCCTTATCTGTTCCCGGCGGTCCGGCCCGTGATGCAGAGGCCAACGCGCACGTCCGACAAACTGATGCTGCGCATGATCGCCGGCGCGTTGCTGACCCTCGCGGTGACGTGGTTGGCCAGCACCGTGGGCGAACGCTGGAGCGGGTTGCTGGCGGTGTTTCCGCTGCTGGGCAGTGTCATGGCGGTGTTTTCCCAGCAAACCCGCGGGCCGGCGTTCACGGCGGCGCTGCTGCGAGCCACGGCCACCGGCATGTATTGCTTCGCCGCGTTCTGCCTGACCGTGGCCCTGACCCTGCCGCTGCTCGGCCTGCCGGCCTTTGCCCTTGGCGTTGCCGTCTCGGCGGTCATGCTTCTGGTGACCCGACGCCTGTTGGTGCGCACGCCTCCATCGGCCTGCGTAGCCGCACCGAAATGACCGACGTGCCTGCCGTTGCGCTGGAGTCAGGTGCGATGCCCATGGGATGATCGCCGCTCAAGCGCGACCACCTGTGGAGAGTGTCAATGTCAATGCCGAGTCAATACGCTGCCGCCCTGCTGCTGGCGGTCATCGCCAGCCTGGCCGCAGTACCTGCCCAGGCCGCCCAACCCAAATCCACCGGCGAGGCACCGGCGCAGAAGGTCTCGATGCTGTCCGGCAAGTTCGTCTTCACCTTGCCCAAGGGCTTCACGGCAACGCCACTGCCCGCCGGCGAAGCAGCCCAGGGCACCGCTGGCGCGACAGGGACGATGTACAGCAACGCCACCAGCCGAACGGTGGTGATCGCTGCTGAAAACACCATTGCCGATGGTACGTCCGTGAAGGATAACGATGGCGCGTTTCTCGACACGACCATGGCCGGCTTCGCTGCCCAGCGCACCCAGGCCCTGCCGAACGCCAAGATCCTCAGCGAAAAAAGCCTGACCCAGAAAGGCAGCGGCCTGGGGTTGCGCCAACTCGACACCCGCGCCACCCAGGGCGGCGGGCCGACCCTCGACACCACCTTGCTGGGCGCTTCCGGCACGCGCATGGCGGTGGTGCAGATCATCTCCCGCGCTAGTGACAAGGCCGGTCATGAGGCGCTGGTGAAACGGATCGCCAGTGGGCAGTGATGGGGCTGTGATTCCAGGAGACCGCGTCGCTCCGATCGCGAGCAGGCTCGCTCCCACAGGGGGATGGTGTACGGCGCGGAAGTGAAGCCCACCCCGATTAAAATGTGGGAGCGGGCTTGCTCGCGAAGACAATGGCACATTCAGTATTGATGCAAGCTGACACGACGCATTCGCGGGCAAGCCCGCTCCCACAGGGGCTTGTTTCGGCCGAAGTATCGAAGCCCACCCCGATCAAACTGTGGGAGAAGGCCTGCTCGCGATGGCATCGCCACATCCAACCGGGTTTTCTAGGGATTGAGCCGTTCCAACCACGCCCGTAAGTCCTGCACTTCCTGCGCACTGATGTTGTGACCAAGCCCAAGGTAGGCATGGAATTCCGGTTCCAGCGCCAGGGTCTTCAGGAAGGAATCGGCCTCGGTGCCGTCATGGTAGGGAATGATCGGGTCTACCGTGCCATGGCCGATGAACACCGCCAGCGTGCGGCGCGACTCTTCCGGGCTCAATTGCCCGCGCAGCACCGACAGGACCCGCCCGCCCATCGCGGCAATGCCACCGACGGCCTCGGGGTGCCGCAGGGCCACTTCATAGCTCATCATCGCCCCCTGGCTGAACCCCACCAGGTAGACATTGCTCGCATCGGTGGGGTACTTGGCCCGGGCCTTTTCGATGAAGTCCAACAGTAACTGGCCGCTGGCCTTCAGGTCCGAGGCGTCACCGTCGTAGGCGCCCTCGCCGGCCTTGGCAAACCATTGGTAGTGCCCCGGCTCCATGGTTTTCGGTGCGCGCACCGAGAGGTAGTTATAGTGCTGGGGCAGCTCGTCCTTGAGTGCGAACAGGTCCTGTTCGTTGCTGCCGGAGCCGTGCAGGAAGATCACCAGCGGTCGGTTGCGGGCCTGCTCATCGGCCTAGGCCAGGTAGTTGAGCGGCAAGTCCGTTTGCAGTGACGGTTGCGCCTGCAACCCGGACGAAACCAGCAACAGAAACAGGGTGAGCGCTTTATACATCGGTCTTCCTCCATCGTTCGATAACCCCACGGCAGACACCGTGCCGGCGGTAGACAGCGGTTATCGGCGGTTGCTCAATTCTATCCGGCACTGCGCTATGATCAGCGGCGACCATCGACAAGCGAGTCAGACAGTGCGCTCATTACCACGGATTGGTATCGGCCTCAGGGCCCCTCATTATCAAGCGTTCCTCGACGGCCATCCCGCCGTTGACTGGCTTGAGGTGCATACGGAGAACTACCTGGGGCCAGGCGGCAAAGACCTGCATATTCTTCAACGCCTGGCGCAACGATATCCCATCAGCCTGCACGGTGTCGGCCTGGGGATCGGCTCGGTGCATGGTTTTTCCAGCGCCCATGTCGAACGCATACGACACCTGGCGGCTCAGGTGCATCCGTTTCTGGTTTCCGAGCACTTGAGCTGGGGGGCGATTGAAGGCCGGTGCCTCAACGACCTGCTGCCGCTCCCTTTGGTTGAAGCCTCGCTGGAGCTGGTCTGTGATCGGGTCGACCAGGTCCAGGATGCATTGGGCCAACAGTTGTTGCTGGAAAACATTTCCACCAGCCTGCGCTACCACGGCGATACCCTGGGCGAAGCCCAGTTCCTCGCCGAAGTGGTGAAACGCACCGGCAGCGCGGTGCTGCTCGACCTCAATAACCTTTACGTCAACCAGTGCAACCACGGCGAATGCGCACTCGCCGCCCTGGAAGCCCTGGATGAATCGGCTGTCCGCGAATTTCACCTGGCAGGCCACAGCCAGGAAGAGGAATTGCTGATCGACGATCACGGCAGCGCGGTGGCGGAGCCGGTCTGGTCGCTGTATCGCAGCGCATTACGCCGGTTTGGCCCGGTCCCGGTACTGGTTGAATGGGACACCCGCCTGCCGCCCCTGGGCGAACTGCTCGACCAGGTCGAGATCGCGCGCACGATCGCCCGGGAGGTGTTGCATGACACGTGAAGAGCTGGCGGCGCTGCAACTCGGCTTTACCCAGGCGCTGGATGATTGTTCATCGCCCCCGGCCCTTCCACCGGGATGGTTAGAGACCGCAAGCGCGGGCAATCAGCGACGCTTCGCGCGTTATCGCAGCGGGCTCTGGCGGCACCAGGAACAGTCGTTGGCCTTGACCTATCCCGTCATCAAGGCGCTGGTGGGCGATCCGTTCTTTCGCTCGCTCGCCTACGAGTATGGGCGGCGCTACCCATCGCAGCATCCCGACCTGGGCATGTTCGGCGAGCGTCTGCCGAGTTTCCTCGAACACTATGGCCCCGTAGCGCCCTACCCTTACTTTGCGGCGGTGGCGTCGTTGGAATGGGTCATTCATCTGGCCGCTGCCGCCCGCGACGCCACACCACTTGGTCCCCACGCACTGGCCGCAATGAACAGCGCTGAGCTGGACAGCCAAAGGTTCACCCTGCCGCCGAGCTGCAGGTTGCTGCCCTGCGAATGGCCGGTGGTCGCGATATGGTCCGCCCATCGCCGGCAGGGCCAGCCTCTACCCTCAGTGAACCGCCACGCCTGCACCGCCCTCGTCTATCGAAACGGCTGGAATGTCGAGGCACGCGAGGTCGAACCCTGGGAAGCCGCCGCGCTGGAGCGTTTGGCGCAAGGCGCGACCCTGGGCGAAGCGTTGCTCGCCGCCCAGGCGTGTTACGGCGCGCAGGGTCAGGCGCACCTTGTCGACAGCGCGGCCCTGCTCACCCGCTGGTTGAACGATGGCTTGCTGACTGCCGTTCCCTGAGCCCTGCCCACGCACCTGTATCGGTCAAAGATGTCTCCATGAACCCGTCCTGTTGGGGCCCAGGCCCCTATTGTAAAAGGACGCGCAAATCCTGTTACATCTTGAAACATCTTATAAGCTTATATCGATTAGACATATCCTGACCGTGGACTACAAATAGAAAGCACCTTGCAAACTCGCACTAAAGCAATACATTTGATTTCGCGGTGAAGATACGACAGACCCATGGCTGTTTCGATAAACGAACAAGCGATGCAGTCGGTCAGGAACGGATTCCGAACAAGTTGCCCGAGGCGACCTGTACAAAAAGGGAGCGGTAAATGTATCGAACCAGTTACTCGAACGAATCAACTTTGCGCAAACGGCGCCAACGTATTGCAACCTTCCGCCTTGTCACTCCTGATTTCCTGCAAACACGATGCCGGCACGCCGTGCCGATCAAGTTTGCTTGTCGCGGCACTGTCAAACCCTGATTGAACATCGGGTATTGCGCCGAACGTTGAATATGTATGTCCAGACGGACAGCCGTACGGCCCGTTCGCGTGCGCGATGGGCTTAAAAAAATAAATAACTGTATAAAAACCTTGACCGGGAACTTGCGTGATGAATCTAAAGGATATTCTGGTAGCCACTGCGTTGGCCTCCATCAGCAGTGCTTCGCTGGCCGAGGTGGCCGCTGAGAAACCAGCGGAAACCGAGGTGTGCTACGGCGTAGCCAAGGCAGGCCACAACGATTGTTCCGACAGCAGTTGCCTGCACGACTGCTCGGAGATGAGCAAGGTCGACAACGATCCACGCGAGTGGGTCGCTGTGCCCAAAGGCACCTGCACACAGATGGGGGGCGTCGTCAAAGCCCAGCCAGACGCCTGCCCATTCGACGAACCGGCTGTCTCCGCAGCCGTTGACGTCGGGGCCGGGGAACGGCTCTTCAACGGGGGCGACCACACCCGCGGCATCGTCGCCTGCTCTACCTGCCATGGCACGGCTGGCGCGTCTGAAAACGCCGAGTACCCCAAACTGGCGGGACAATTTGCCAAGTATGTGGAGACGCAACTGCGCGCCTTCCGTGATGCCTCACGTCCATCACCGGTCATGGTGACGGTAGCCAAGTCCCTCAGTGACCAGGACATTGCCAATGTGGCGCAGTACCTGGTGCAATCTTCCGCGACCCCGTCCTCAGCCCCGGCACAGCCTCAACCAAACGTTGTTGCGGCCTCGACGGCAGTCATTCATCAAGAAGCGAAATCGGGCACCGTGCCTAATTAAAACGATCGCTCATCTTCAATAACCCTTTCAGGCGCCCCTGAGTAGCGTAGATCATTACGCACTCGATAACAGCGCTTGGCCTGGTTATGTCCGAGGCAAAAAAAATTGCAATCAACTTTATGCAATACGAACACTTTCGCCTTTAAAAAAGTGCTGAAAAATAAATAAAACGGCACCTTGATTCGAAATAAATATTAAGTATTGTCAGTCTATGGACGCCGCCACTTGAAAGGGACGACAACAAATGTCAAGTAACATTGTGGATTATGACTTTGCTGACTTTCAACTAAAGTCATTGATTGCCCATTCTTCCCAGGGCCAGCGTCTGACACCCTTGTTATCGCTGCGCTATGCTTTTCGAAGTGATGAGTTCTGGCGCGACCTGGATCATTGGAAAGATATTGACGCCGAGTTGTTCCTCAATCATCTGTGGCAAGAAAAAAATGCCATTACCAGCGTCGGCGCACTGGGTGCATTGATCAAGAACAGGATCAGTGCCGCGTTCCTGAAAGACCTTGAAGAAGGTCATCGGATGGCGCCGATGTCTATCCGACTGACGCCTTACATCCTCTCGCTAATCGACTGGGACAACCCCTACCTGGACCCGTTGCGGCGCCAGTTTCTGCCGCTGGCCTCGGAGATCTGTGTCGATCATCCCATGGTGAAACTCGACCCCATGGGCGAACAGAACGACTCTCCGGCCCCGGGGCTGACCCATCGCTACCCCGATCGAGTGTTGTTCCTGGCCACCAACGTATGCCCGGTCTATTGCCGCTATTGCACCCGCAGCTACGCGGTGGGGCTGGACACCGATGCGGTGACCAAGACGAAGATCAACGCCCCCGGCGAGCGCTGGGAGCCGGCCTTGCGCTACATAGAAGCCAACGCCAGCGTCGAGGACGTGGTGATCTCGGGCGGCGATGCCTATCGACTCAAGGCCCGGCAGATCACCGAGATCGGTGAACGACTGCTGGACGCTCCCCACGTACGGCGTATGCGTTTCGCCACGAAGGGGCTGGCTGTATTGCCGATGAAGATCCAGAGCGATCACGACTGGACCGATGCCATCTCACGCTTGTCGGACCGGGCGAGGAAGATGCACAAGTCGATTGCGATACACACGCACTTCAACCATCCGAACGAAATAACGGCGATCACCGCCAAGGCCCTGGGAATGCTCTATGAGCGTGGCGTCGAGGTCAGGAACCAGGCCGTCATCCTCAAAGGCGTCAATGACAACCCGCAGACCATGCACCGTCTGAACGAATGCCTCGCCTACTTGAACGTGCGTCCCTATTACTGCTTTCAGGGGGACATGATTCGTGGCGTCGAAGCACTCAGAACGAGCCTTGGCGATTCGATCGCCCTGGAGAAATCCACCCGTGGCCTGATTGCCGGGCACAACACCCCGCACTTCATCGTGGATCTGCCCGGCGGCGGCGGCAAGCGCGATATCCATAGCTTCGACTACTACGACCCCTACCTGGGTATCGCCGCCTATCGCGCGCCAGCCGTGAAGAAAGACCAGGTTTTTCTCTACTGCGACCCGCTCCACACCCTCACCGCGGATGCCCAAGCGCTCTGGACGAATCCGGCGACGCGGACACAACTGCTCGACGATGTCCTGAAATCCGTCAAATAAATGTTCAACCACCGTGAATGGAAGCATAGAAATGAGCGAAACCAACAAGATTGACTGGATCCACCACACGTCCTACGTCCATGCCATCGAGCAGTCCAAATCGACTGGCAAGCCGATCCTGATTTATTTCCATAGCCAATCCTGCGGTGGTTGTAACCGCTTGGTGGACAGTGTTTTCAACGACACCCAGCTTATCGGCGCGGTCAATGACTCAACGATTCCGGTATGGGTTGAAGTGGAAAACTCCAAACCCGATCCACGCATTTCCGAGTTGGTGGGAAGCCACATCTTCATCATGTCGCCGGTTCTGCAACTGATTTCCAGCGACGGGGACATCTACCATAAATTCCTCGGTGCTCCGCTCCATACGCGACTCGACCTCGGGTACTGCCGCGTGCATCACGATGTCGAAGGTGAGATCGACGCCAGCGAAACCGCTTCTCAACTGTCGGTCGGCCTGGCCAAGCAGGCCATGGCCAGCTTCAACTACTCCATCGCCGAATCGAAGTTGCGAAAAGCGCTGAACGCCAGCAATACGGCCAGCGTGGCGGTGCGCGAAGCGGCGTATTGGCTGCCTATCGTGCAGGCCCGCGGACAGTATCCTGAAGACAGCGTGTCCGAAGACGGTATCGCGCAGACCGCCATTGCCCGCGAAGTCCGGCGCTTCTGCAATACGCTGATCCAGGTGCCGGACCATGAGTTGATGGTCGACTGGCCGGGCGTCCAGGGCGAAGGTGGATGGGCCCATTACACCGACTGCCTGCGTGAGTTGTGCCTGGGCATCTACCAGATGCTGCTGGATGTCGCGACCGATGCGGCGCAGAAACGCGCGGCACAAGGCCGCAGCCTGACCCGTGCGCAAATGATCATCCGCGATTGGCAGGTGTCCTTCCGGGATCTGCAGGCCAGCCTCATTGGCCTGAAGGGTCCAGAGTACGATCAGCAGCACCTGCATCAGAACTACACCCTCGGCAAGCAGCGGACGATCCGCAACAACATCGTCCACTGCGTGATGGCCGAGTTCTGGGCTCACTCCCCTGCGATCCGTTCCACCCTGGAAGCCAGCCGGACGGGCATCCGCCACTCTGAAAACGTCAGCCCGGCGCTGGTCAACTGGAAGATCCATGGCCCGGCGCCCTATAACTTCGGCAGCATCCAGTCGTTGCTGACCCTCTGGGAAAAACGCCACCAGCAATTGGTGGAAGAGTTCTCGGGGATCACCGACGCCGAACTCGACGCCTCGCTGAACTGGTGGGAAGACTCGCCTGTCTCGGTGAAATTCCGTCTTTGCCGCCTGGGCTGGCACTTCCACGATCATGCCGCGGTTGTCGAAACCATCTGCCAGCGCATCGGCCATGAGCGCTCGGAAACCGAACTGCTCGCCAAGCTCCTGTTCAACGCACTGGGCCGCGCCGAGGGTGAAATGGTCGGCCTGTCGCGAGACGAGCAACAAGCGCTTTTCGCCAGCGCCGCCCATCAGCTGAAAACCCGCAGCGATGAGCTGGCCCGCGTCTACGAGGGCTACCTGAACAAGCGCGCCGACGCCGCCTACGCCACCACGCAGGCTCAGCCAGTGGCCGCGGCCGTGTAATGAAAAAATGCGGCGCGCCCTGCGCGCCGCTTCGAGGATAGAAAGCGTGATGAATATTCTGCAGCAGATGTTTGGCGACCAGACCGAGGTGTTCCTCGACACATGCTGGCCCAAGCGCTCATACGTCGCCGACGGTGCCATGAGCCGCTTTACGCAATTGTCGGCCCTGGAAGAATTCCAGGACATCCGCGCGTTGTTCAAGGCCCTGCCAGGGCCCGTCGACCTGCTCTTTCCAGGTGGCAAACGTATTACCGTGGCCAGGTCCGCCGATGCCCTGGCGCCGTACAACGATGGCGCCGCGATGGTTTACATAAAGGATCTGGAAGCGCTGCCCGCGATCTCCCTGGCCTGCGATGAACTGGCCAAGACACTCGACATCCCGCGGCACTATGTGAGCTGCGAGGCGTTCGCGGCCAACCATGGCGTGGAAGTGGCGACGCACTTCGATCATGAAACCAACTTCATGATCCAGATCAAAGGCGAAAAGACCTGGAGGTTTGCCGAAAACACTTCGCTGCCGGACCCCATCTACCCGTTTTTCCCGAATAACCCGAACCGCTTCTACCAGCAAGGCACGCATCCCTACACCGGCGCACAACTGCCGCGGACAATGCCCGAGGGCCACGAGGAGCGGCTGGTCAGGCCCGGGACCACGACCTTCATGCCCCGGGGCTATTGGCATGCCACGGTCGCCCATGAAGAGTCCTTTTCCATCGGCTTCGTGATCAACCCGCCAACGGTGGCCGACATCATTACCTATGCCCTGCTGGAGCATTTACACGGGAACGAACGCCTCAGGGCCCACCCGCTCGACACGCTGTCGGAGCCTGCACTCGCGCGCATCCTGGGCGACATTCAGAGCGGCCTGGACGAGGTCGGGAAGTTGTCCAGGACATTGCCGGCACAAACCCTGCTGCAACGCTACAAGCAATCGAGAAAAGGGAACATTCGCACACTCACTGCCCTATGACCGCGTTCTTGATTGGAATCCGTACCATGCGCACTGCACACGCTCTGTTTGTAGGGATCACGGCGTTGATGCTCGTCAACGTGATCGATGGGCTCAAGGAAGTGTATTTCGGGATCCTGCTGCAAAGGCTCGACAGTGTCATCGCGACATTCGTGTTGTTCGCCGTCGCCTGGCCGGTGTTCTTTTTCGGCTACATGGCCCGGAAACGCTCGACGCCTGCCCTGCTTGCCAGCCCTGCAAAAAAGGCTTCCGTGCGCCGGTGCCTGGTGATGTTGAACATCAGTTCCGCCGCGCTCTGGATATCCTTTCTGCTGGCATTGAAATGGGTGGAGCCGGCCATCGTCAGTGCGCTGGTGGGCGGGGTCGGGATCATTTCGACGCTGGTGCTGAACAAGCTGTTGCGCCCCACAGCGATCATGATCCCGGCCGACTATATCGCCGCGCTTGTCATCGCACTGGCCAGTGTCTACCTGGGGTGGGTCTCGATGGACGGACGCACCGCCGTCAAGGATGAGGTCGACAGCAACCAGGTGCTGCTGGGCTACCTGATGATGCTGGTGTGCGGTGTCGCCATGGCCTTGACCAGCATTCTCTCGAAGGTCGTCGCGGATCATGGGGCGTCGAGCCACTATCTCTATGCCCATCGGTTCTACCTGCTGCTGGCGGTGACCGGCGTCTACACCTGTTTGAACCTGAGCAAGGTCGGCGCCGTCATCGATCATCTCGATGCCTTGGTCCTGTTGGCCTTCGTCGGCGTGATCCTGCCGTTGCTCTTGCTGCAAGAAGGCATAAAGCGCTGCGAGCCCGTGACCACGGAAGCCATCCTCGCGGCCGCCCCGTTGTTCACCATCATTTTTCAAACCGTTGATTCGAGACTGGCCTTTTCAGCGTTCAGTTTCGCCGGCGTGGTCCTCATCTGCCTGGCCGCGACCTACAACGGCTATTCCCACCTGAGTCGCCTTTCAGTCGAAGGAGTTAGAACATGAAATACGCGGTGATCGTCGATGCCTACTCGACCGGGGCAAGCCTGGCGGACGAACTCAAGTTGTATGGCATAACCTGCATCCATGTGCAGACATCCGCCGAAATACTCGAATATGACGTGGACAGCTACAGGCCGGGGGATTTCCAGCAGCGATTCGTCGCGACGCAGGACCTCAAGGCGCTGACGGATGCCTTGGCCGAATTCGACCCGATGTTCATCATTCCCGGATGCGAGTCCGGCGTGGAGCTGGCCGACCAGCTCAGCGAACTGATGGGCACGCCTGGCAATGGCACGGCGCTGTCAGCCTGCCGCCGGGACAAATGGCACATGGCCAAGCGGCTGCATCAGATGGGCATCCCGGCGGCCCGGGTCGCCTTGATCCATCAGATGAGTGAGGTCGAGACGGCGATCGAGACGATCGACGGTTGGCCCGTGGTCATCAAGCCGGTCAACAGCGCCGGGGCGGACGGTATCCATTTCTGCTACGAGACCGCGCAGGTGCGTCACGCGGTGGACAAGGAGCTGGGGTGCCTCAACGAAATGGGGCTCATCAACGACACGCTGCTGGCGATGGAGTACCTGGCTGGCCAACAGTACCTGGTGCAGGCGGTGTCCCGAGACGGTGAACATTTTGTCTTCGAGATCTGGCGCGACACTCGCAAGCCCGTGCCAGGGGCCGGGGTGGTCAACGACCGTGAGGTGCTGATCGACCTGCTCTCGGAGGAAGCGGCCCCCATCATCGCCTACGTTCACCAATGCCTGGATGCATTCGGCGTCGACATCGGCCCTTCGTTCCTGGAGGTGATGGTGACGAACAACGGTCCGATGCTGATCGAGTGGGCAGCCCGGATGATGGGAACCCAGGAGCTCAGCGCGATGACGCGCGTGCGCGGCGTCAATGCCGTCAATCTCTGCGCGGCCTGCTATGCCGATCCCGAGGTGTTCCATTCGATGCTGGAGAAAGTCAACCGGTCGAACGCGACGTGCGAAGTCATCGGGATGATCAACAGCGTTTCCGGCCAGGTGATCCATCATCGTTGGCTTGACGAACTGAGCGCCAGGCCAAGTTTCTTCAAGATGATCAGGGCCCCGGAAATTGGCGCCAGCGTTGCGCCTACCATCGGGATCTCGACCAACTACGGCTTCATCTATCTGGTTCACGAAGACCCTGCGGTCACCTACGCCGACTACCTGTGGATCCGGCAAAAAGAGGCCGAGGACACCGGTTTCTTCGACGTGCAACTCAGCCAGGCAGCGGTCGCACAAGCCTGCTGACCTTGATCGGGATGGAGCAAGACTCAATGAAGCTATACGTGGATCATCAATGCACGTCGCCCTTTGCCATGTGCGCGTTCGTAGCGCTCAAGGAGTGCCGGTTCGATTTCGACCTGCACTACCTCGACCTTTCCCAAGGCGATCACCAGCGACCGCCATTCACCGGGATCTCGCTCACCCACCGCGTGCCGACGCTGGTGGATGGGGCGTTTTCGCTGGCTGAATCGTCCGCCATCGCCGAGTACCTGAACGACATTGCGCCGCAGGCCCGGCTGTTTCCGGTTGACGTTCAAGCCCGAGCCCAAGCCCGGCAAGTCCAGGCCTGGCTGAGAAGCGACTTCTTCAACCTGCGCGGCAACCGGCCCACCGAGACCATCTTCATCGCACCGTCAAAGGAACCGCTGGGGCCATTGGCGGTGGCCGATGCCCGGCGACTGGTCGAGACCTTGTCCCATAGCCTGCGGGACGGCAAGGCGTTTCTTTTCAACGAGTGGTGCATCGCCGACGTCGACGCCGCCGGCATGTTGAACAGGCTCATCTACAACGGCGATCCGGTTCCCCAGACGTTGAAGGACTATGCGCTGCGGGCCTGGGATCGCGAGAGTGTCCATCATTGGCTGGATCTCGACCGACAGGGCAATACGACTTCCTCCGGGCGCTGAACCCGGAGGGCCAGGGGCGTCGATGCCCCCTCAACGCAAGAGTTGGAAAATGGAACTATTCAATACCCTGGGAAGGACCGTCGTCCCCTTCACGCCGATCGTTGAAAACCAGGTAGGCCTGTATGCCTGCGGCCCCACGGTCTACCACTATGCGCACATCGGGAACATGCGCACGTACATCTTCGAGGATGTGCTGGCCAAGACCCTGCGTCATCGCGGCTGGACGGTCAAGCACGTCATGAACATCACCGATGTCGGGCACCTGCAATCCGACGCCGACGCCGGCGACGACAAATTGATGGTGGGTGCCGCTCGCGAGAACAAGACCCCTTGGCAGATTGCTCAATTCTACGAAGACGCCTTTTTTCGCCACTGCGGCCTGTTGAATATCACCCGCCCGGACGTGGTGTGCCGGGCGACGCAGCATATCCCCGAAATCATCGCGCTGATCGAACGCCTGCTGGAAAAAGGCGTGGCCTATGCAAGCGCCGGGAATGTCTATTTCAGTGTGGAAAAATTCCCGGCCTATCACGAACTCGGGCAACTGGTGCTGGACGAGCAACGCGCCACCGAACGCGTCAGTCACGACCCGTTGAAGCGCTCGCAAGCGGACTTCGCCTTATGGTTTTCGACCTCGAAGTTTCCGGGCCAGATCATGAAGTGGGAATCTCCCTGGGGCCTGGGATTTCCCGGCTGGCACATCGAGTGCTCGGCCATGGCCAGCAAGTACCTGGGTGACAGGATCGATATCCATTGCGGCGGTATCGATCATATCAACGTCCACCATTCCAACGAGATCGCACAATCGGAATGCTGCTTCGGTCACCGCTGGGTCAACTACTGGTTCCACTGCGAGTTCCTCAATGTGGAGACAGAGAAAATGTCCAAGTCCAGCGGGGAATTCCTCACCGTGGACTCGCTGGTGGACAAAGGCTACGACCCCTGCGCGTTCCGCTTGCTGGTGCTGGGCTCGCATTATCGCAGCGCCCTGGTTTTTTCATGGGAAGCACTGGATGACGTCGCCACGGCCTTGCAAAAAGCTCGGCGACGGATCAGCAGCGCCCTGGAAAACAGCGGCCCTGTCGGCGAGGCTTTTTCGGCCACGCATGCCGCGTCCTATCGAAGGTTCTTCGCTGCGCTGGAAAAGGACCTGCACACGCCCAGCGCCATGGCCGAGTTCTGGTGGGTGATCAAGTCCAATGAGCTGACTGAATCGGAACGCATCGACCTGCTGCGCAGTTTCAACGCGGTGCTGGACATCGGTTTGTTCGACGCCCAGGCCACCCGCCTGACATCGGAACAAAGCCAATTGATCGCCGCGCGTAACGTGGCCCGTAACGAAAGGAACTGGGCGGAATCGGATCGGATCAGGGACTTGCTGCTGGCCCAGGGCATCAGCCTCAGCGACTTGAAAGCCTGAACAGCCTCAGTCGCCATCACGAAGGATCGACATGTTGGATATCGAGCGTATCAGGCAACAGTTTCCGGTGTTCTCCCTGGCCTCGGCGCGCGACAGCGTGCTTCTCGACAGCGCCGCCGGCACCCAGATGTGCAAGCGTGCCCTTGCGGCCAGCGTCGAGGCCGCGATTGAACACAACGCCAACCTGGGCGGCCATTTCTCGACATCGGTCATGGCGCAAGACGCCATCGACCAGGCTCGGTGCGCAGCCGCCGCACTGGTCAATGCCTACTGTGCCGAGGAAATCGTGTTCGGCCAGAACATGACGACGCTGACGTTCCATCTCTCACGTTGCCTGGGGCGAAGCCTTGGCAAAGGTGATGAGATTGTCCTGACCCAGTCCGACCATGAAGCCAATATTTCGCCCTGGCTCGAATTGGCCAAAGACCTGGAACTGAACGTTCGCTGGCTGCCGTTCGATCCCCTTGCCTACGGTTTCAGCATTGCCGACATGGACTCGATCATCACGGATCGGACCAAGGTCGTCGCGTTGAGCTATGCGAACAACGTCACCGGCACGATCAATGATGTCGCCGCGGTGGCCGCCCTGGCCAGGCGCAAAGGCGCGCTGGTCTATGTCGATGCGGTTCAGTTCGCGCCCCATGGTGTGATCGATGTGCAGGCCCTGCAGTGTGACTTCCTGGTGTGTTCCTCGCACAAGCTCCACGGCCCCCATCACGCAATCCTCTGGGGCCGCCTGGCCTTGCTCGAAAGGCTCATGCCCTACAAACCCCGGCCCACGGCCGATAAGCCACCCTATAAATTCGAAACCGGGAGCAAGAGCCGCGAGGCCATCGCCGGAATCCTCGGTGCCATCGAACACCTGGCCTGGATCGGGCGCGAGTTTGGTGCGTGCGGCGAGCAGACGGGCAAGCGGCAGCAGATTGTCGCGGGGATGCACGCCATCATCGAATACGAGCAACGGCTGGTGCAGTCAGCCCTGGAGGGGTTGGGCAGCTTCAAAGGCGTTCATATCCACGGCTACCACGCAGCCCAGGCACGGGAACGCCGGGTGCCGACCGTGGCCTTTACCCTGGCGTCGACACCCAGCGAGATGATTTCCCGGTACATGGCCGAACAAGGCATTCGTCTCTGGCATGGTCATCATTTCAGCCCGCAGACCGTTCGGGCCCTAGGTGTTGACGAGCATGACGGCGTGGCCAGGATCAGCCTGGCGCATTACACCTCTCAAGACGACGTTCAACGCTTCCTGTCGGCCATGGATGACCTCGTTCGAATGCGGCGCTGAGCAAACGCCCGGCCAGCCGGGGGGGCCGTATCAGCAATCGCAGCGCACGGCCTGGTCCGCCACTCGCTCCACCAGGCCGGTCAGGCGAAACCCTTCATCGAGCCAGCCCATGACGCCGCCGATCATTTCCTTGACCGGGTAACCCAAGGTCGCCAGGCGAACCGCCGCCTTGTTCGCACCGTTGCAATGCGGGCCGGCGCAATACACCACGAACAGCGTGGCCTTGGGGTACGCCGCCAGGGCCTGGGCGGTGAGCGTGCGGGTCGGCAGGTTGATCGCCCCGGGCACATGCCCGCGCTCGTAGGCCGACGGTCCGCGGACGTCCACCAGGACAAAGTCGAGCTCGCCGGCCTGCTGGCTGGCGTGGACGTCGGAACAATCGGTTTCGAACGACAGGCGCCGGCGGAAATGCTCCAGGGCGATATCGGACGGGGCGGCAGGCACTTCGCGAACCAGGCTAGTCATCGTGTGTACTCCAAGGTGATGAGGGCATGGACAGACTTTATCCGCCCCTGGGTTACCGCTACAGTGGCGCATACGACACTCTCTGGGAATTTTCCGACAAATGCAGCCTACCTCCGGCCTAGTCGCGATCCTTGCCTACGACGGCTTGTGCACCTTCGAATTCGGCGTCGCCGTCGAGATTTTCGGGCTGGAACGTCCCGAGTTCGAGTTTCCCTGGTACGTGCACCGGATCGTCGCGGTGGATGACGGCCCGATGCGTGCCATGGGCGGCTTCCAGATCCTGGCCGATGGCGGCATGGAACTGCTCGACACGGCCCGGACCATTGTCGTGCCCGGTTGGCGCAGCCGCAGCGAACCGCCGTCCGAAGCGTTGCTGGAGGCGCTGCGCCGGGCCCACGCCCGTGGCGCGCGGCTGCTGTCGATCTGTTCGGGGGCGTTCGTCCTGGCGGCGGCCGGGCTGCTCGATGGACTCGGCGCCACCACTCACTGGCGCTACACCGACGAACTGGCCGAGCGCTTCCCCGCCATCCGGGTGGACCCGGACGTGTTGTACGTGGATTCCGGCCAGGTCATCACCTCGGCCGGCAGCGCCGCCGGCATCGATGCCTGCCTGCACTTGGTGGCGCGGGACTATGGCGTCCAGGTCGCCAACACGGTGGCGCGGCGCTTGGTGATGTCACCGCAAAGGACCGGCGGACAGGCGCAGTTCATTCCTTCGCCGGTCAGTCGCACGCCTCGCAGCGACCTGTCGAGCGTCATGCAATGGGCCCGCGAGCGCCTGCACGAACCCCTCGGCGTGCGCGAACTGGCCAGCCAGGCGGCCATGAGCGAACGCACCTTCCTGCGCCATTTCACCCAGGCTTGCGGCGTGTCGCCCAAGGCCTGGCTGCAACACGAACGCCTGGCCCGCGCCCGCGAGCTGCTGGAAAGCACCGAAGACAACACCGACAACATCGCCCAGTTGTGTGGCTACCGTTCGGTGGAAAGCTTTCGCGTGGCGTTTCGCAGCGTGGTCGGGTTGGCGCCTTCGGTGTACCGGGAGCGGTTTGGGCGGGGATGAATGCAGTGGATTAGCAACAGTACCCGCACAAACACTGGGCAGCTTCAGGGCTTGCGCAACAAATAAGTATCCATGATCCAGCCATGCGCCTTGCGCGCGGCCTTGCGGGTGCGTTCGATGTCGTCGGCCACCTCCCCCAGCCGCCCCTCGATCAGGATTTCATCCGGCGTCCCAACATAAGCGCCCCAGTAGACCTGCGTCTGCGGATCGCTCACTTGGCGATACGCGTCCTCGGCATCGAGCATCACCACCACGCTAGCGGCGTCGCTCACCTGCCCAGCCGCCAGGCGCCGCCCGGTGGTGATCTCCAGCGCGCCGCCAATGCTGTTCAGCGGCACGCGATGGCGAGCCGCAAGGGCCTGGACACTGCTGATGCCGGGGATCACTTCGAACTCGAAGGCACAACGGCCCGCGTCGAGGATCGACTGCAGGATGCGCACGGTGCTGTCGTACAGTGAAGGGTCGCCCCACACCAGAAAGCCACCGCACTGCCCGTCGGACAACTCATCATTGATCAGCCGTTCGAAGGTGGCCTGTTTCGCGCGGTTGAGGTCTTCAACGCTGGTCGGATAGTCCACCTCGCCACGCTGGCGCTCGGGACTGTCGGCGGTGACGAAGCGGTATGGGTGATCGACGATGTAGCGCCGGCAGATCTCATGGCGCAAATCCAGCAGTGTGCCCTTGGCCGGGCCCTTGTCCATGAGAAAGAACACGTCCACCCGGTTCAGGGCTTTGACGGCCTGCATGGTCAGGTGATCCGGATCGCCGGCACCGATGCCGATGACCAATAGCTGCTTCATGCTGACGTCTCCTGGCCAGGGCCCTGCGTGCGCCATCGCCAGACGCCATTGAAGCGCAACTCGACGGCGGACAACGGTTCGATGTCGATCCGGTTGAAGGCGGCGCTACAGCCCAGGACATGGACCAGCGCCGCGCGAATCACAAAGGGATGAGTGACGGCCAGCACGTGCCCTGGCCGGGTTTCCAGGTTCGCCAGCCAGTCGCCGACCCGGCGGCACAAAGCGGCGACGGACTCACCGCCGTGGGGTGCCGCCTCAGGGTCGTCGAGCCAGGCTTGCACTGCGCGCGGCTCGTCCTTGAACAGCTCGTCGATGGACCGCCCGCGCCAGTTGCCCAAGTCGCAATCGGCCAGGGCCTCGGTCACCTCAGGCTCGAGGCCGAACAACGCGGCGGTCTGGCGCGCGCGCAACTCCGGTGCGCACAGCAGGTGCCGAACGTGGCGGTAGTCATCGCCGACGCTGCGACGCTGTGCCAGCCAATCGGCGTCCAGCGGCTTATCCAGGCCGAAACGCGCGTGTTTCTGGGCGACGGTCCGGGCATGGCAAATCAGGGTCAGGCGAGTGGCTTGCACGCAGGAACTCCCACACATTCAAAAGCGGTTCATCGCCGGCATATTCAGGCTTTTACTTGTACAGCACCTTATACGAAATCAAATAACCGAGACAAAATGGCGTTATTTCTTACACAACAAAAAGCATTGGCTGACATACCGAGTCACTTCGACCAAAGCCATGTCCTACGGCGCTTTCGGACCCTACCCGGTCATTTTAAACGGGACGTAAAAAGCGCTGGACATGTAGCACCAGCTACATAAATACTATTTTCAGGAGTTATGAAAGAAATCCAACACCCATCCCGGCAAGGAGCACGGATGCCGCCTCTCAGAGACCTGATCACCGATCCCGGCCTGGTGTTGACGCCGTCGGAACGCAAGGTCGTACGCGCCCTGCTCGACCACTACCCACGCAATGGCCTGGGGCCGATGTCGCGCCTGGCGGACCACGCTGGTGTCAGCGACCCGACCATCGTGCGGCTGGTGAAAAAGCTCGGCTTTGGTGGCTATGCCGAATTCCAGGAGGCGTTGCTCAGTGACATGGATCACCGCCTGCGCTCCCCGCGCACGCTGTTGCAACCGCGGGCCAAATCGCAGCAGGGCGATACCTGGAGCCACTACCTGGCGGTCAGCCAACGCAACCTCAGCGACACCCAGGCCCTGACCCAACCCGAAGACGTGCGCATCCTGGTGCAATGGCTGCTCGACAGCCGCCATCAGGTGCATTGCTTCGGCGGGCGCTTCAGCAGTTTCCTCGCCCACTACCTGCTCAACCACCTGCGCCTGCTGCGCGCCGGCTGTTTTGCCCTGGAGGACAACGCCCAACTGCCTGATCGCTTGTTCGACGTCCAGCGCCAGGACCTGGTGCTGATCTTCGATTACCGGCGCTACCAGGCCCAGGCCCTGCGAGTGGCGAGCGCGGCCAAGGAACGGCATGCCCGGGTCGTGCTGTTCAGCGACGTCTACGCTTCGCCCTTGCGCGAGCTGGCCGACCTGATCATCAGCGCCCCGGTCGAGTCAGTCTCGGCGTTCGACAGCCTGGTCCCGGCGCTGGCCCAGGTCGAGGCCCTGGTCGCCTGCCTGACGCTGCAATGCCCCGACCTGGCCGAACGCCTGGACGGCATCGACGCCTTGCGCTCGGCATTCAACACGCACCTGTTGGAGGAAAAATAAGGATGTTCTCGCTCCCCCACCGTTCGCCCCGGGACCTGCCGTTCACCCGCGACCACACGGCCTTGCTGCTGGTGGACATGCAACGCGCCTGGCTGGAAGTGCAATTCGATGCCCACCTCGCCAGCCCAGAGGCCGAGTACTTCATCCGCCGCGCCCGCCAGCAGGTGATCCCCAACCAGCAACGCCTGCTCGCCGCGATGCGGGCGGCGCGGCACAACGTGCTGCACACCCACATCGAAAGCCTCACCGCCGATGGCCGCGACCGCTCCCTGGACCACAAGCTGTCGGACATGCACCTGCCCAAGGGCAGCCCCGAGGCGCAGATCATCGCGGAGCTGGCCCCGCAGGAAAACGAGATCGTGCTGCCGAAGACGTCCTCCGGGGTCTTCAATTCCACCAACATCGACTACGTGCTGCGTAACCTGGAAACCCGCCACCTGATCGTCGCCGGCATCGTCACTGACCAATGCGTCGACATGGCGGTCCGCGACGCCGCCGACCGCGGTTACCTGGTCACGCTGGTGGAAGATGCCTGCGCCACGTACACCGAACAGCGCCACCTGGCCTGCCTGAACGCGATCAAGGGTTATTGCTGGATCACCGACACCGCCACCGTGCTCGCTCGCTTGCAGGAGATGCAGCCATGAGCCGCCCCGATACGGCGCCACGCCTGTTACCGCTGCCCCTGACGACACTGGTGAGCACCGACCTGATCGGCGTGACCCGCGGGCGTTCGCTGCCCAGCGACGAACTGGCCCACTACGTCAGTGCCGGCTGTGGCTGGGTGCCGGCCAACAGCGCGTTGACGCCCCAAGACATCATCGCGTCAAGCAACCCTTGGGGCGCCCATGGCGACCTGCGGCTGATACCGGACCTGTCCAGCCGGGTGACCGTCGACAACGGCCCCGACGGCGCCGCGCCGGCCCTGGACTTCATCCACTGCGACGTGCGCGAGACCGACGGCCGGCCTTGGGGCGCCTGCCCGCGCACGCTGCTGCAGGACGAAGTGGAGCGTTACCGCACCGGACTGGGGCTGCAGGTTTTCGCCGCGTTCGAACATGAGTTCAACCTGAGCGCCACGCCCGCCCTGCCTGATCGCCTGGCCTTCAGCCTCCAGGCCCAGCGCCAGCAGGCCGGGTTCGCCGGCTGGCTGCTCAGTGCGCTGCGGGCCGGCGGTGTTGAACCGGAGATGTTCCTGCCCGAATACGGCAAGCACCAATACGAGATCACCTGCCGCCCGACCCTCGGGGTGGCTGCTGCCGATCGCGCGGTGAACGTGCGGGAAATCAGCCGGGAGATCGCCCGGCAGATGGGCCTGGACCTGAGTTTCGCGCCCAAGACCGGGGAACACGCCATCTGCAACGGTGTGCACCTGCACCTGAGCCTGCAGGACTTGAGCGGCGATCCGGTGCTGCACGACGACGCCAGCGCCAACGGCCTGTCCAGCCTCGGCCAGCACTGGGCCGCTGGCGTGCTGCACTATCTGCCGGCGCTGTGCGCCCTGACCGCGCCGACCCCGGTGTCCTACGAACGCCTGCAACCCCATCACTGGAGCGCCTCCTATGCCTGCCTGGGACAGCGCAACCGCGAGGCGGCATTGCGCATCTGCCCCACGGTGAGCCTGGGGGGCAAGTCGGTGGCGAGCCAGTACAACCTGGAGTTCCGCGCCATGGACGCCACCGCCTCACCGCACCTGGCGATGGCCGCCGTGTTGATCGCCGGACGACTGGGCATCGAACAGCGCCTGCCGCTGAACGCGGTCACCGATGAAATACCCGATGAGCTGGATGAAGCACAGCGGCGCGAACGTGGCATTATCGCCCTGCCAACGACCCTGGCCCAGGCACTGGATTGCCTGCGTCACAGCGGGGCGCTGCTTCAAGCCCTGCCCCGCCCGCTGGTCGAAACCTATTTCGCCTTGAAGGCCCAGGAGCTGGCCTTGACCGAGGCGCTGTCACCTGCCGAGCGTTGTGAGCACTATGCGCGAATCTATTGAGTGTGCCGAGTCGGGGCTCTACACCGAGCCGGCCTACCGGTTGCTGCGGGAAGACTCCGAACACCCGCTGGTGCTGGTGTGCGAACACGCCAGCCGCTACATTCCCCCTGCCCTGAACGACCTGGGCCTGGATGAAACCGCCTCCCACGAACACATCGCCTGGGACATCGGTGCCCTGGCCCTGGCCGAACGCTTGTCCGAGACCCTCGGCGCGACGCTGCTGTCGGCCCGCTATTCGCGCCTGCTGATCGACCTGAACCGCCCATTGCACGTGGCCGACAGCATCCCGCCACAAAGCGAGATCTACCAGGTTCCGGGTAACCAGTCCCTCGACGACGCCACCCGCGCCTACCGCCAGCAATGCCTGTTCCATCCGTTCCACGAATGCTTGCGCGCGCTGATCGACCGCCGCCTGGCCGACAACCGCCCAGTGCGGGTGGTGGGTATTCACAGTTTCACCCCGGTGTTCTACGGCCAACCACGCGCATTGGAAGCCGGCGTGCTGTTCGGTGAAGCCCGGGACTATGCCCAGCGCATCGTCGACGGGCTGACCCGCCACTCCCTGCGGGCGGCCGGTAACCAACCCTACAAGATCAACCCGTTGACCGACATGACGGTTCCGGTGCACGGCGATGGACGCGGCCTGGATTCGGTGTTGATCGAGGTGCGCAACGACTTGCTGCGCAGCCCCGAAGCGGTACGCACCTGGAGTGCATACCTGGCCCCGCTGCTCTAGGCACAGCGGCAAGCCAGCACAACCTACACAGCTGAAAAGGAGAACGGCTCATGAGTATCGAGGCATTTGGCTACAAACAGGAATTGAAACGCAGCCTGTCACTCACCGACCTGGTGGTGTACGGGATGATCTTCATGATCCCCATCGCGCCGTTCGGCGTGTATGGCTACGTGAACGCCGAGGCGCCGGGGATGGTGCCGCTGGCGTACATCATCGGCATGGTGGCGATGCTGTTCACCGCGTTGAGCTACGGGAGCATGGCCAGGGCCTTTCCGGTGGCCGGCTCGGTCTATTCCTACGCGCAAAGGGGTCTCAACCCACACGTCGGCTTCATCGCCGGCTGGCTGATGTTGCTGGACTACCTGCTGATCCCGCCGCTGCTGTACGTATACGCAGCGATGGCGCTGAATCATTTGTACCCGCAGATTCCCAAGGTCGGTTTCATACTCGCGTTCCTGCTCAGCGCGACCTTCGTCAACCTGCGGGGCATTACCTTCACCGCGCGGATGAACATCCTGTTCCTGCTGGCCCAACTGGTGGTGCTGGGGATCTTCCTGTCGTACGCCTGGACAGCCCTGCACGGTGGCGCCGGCAACGGCCAATTGACCCTGGCGCCGCTGTACAGCCCCGAACACTTCAACTTCGCCCTGCTGATGCAGGCCGTGTCCATCGCGGTGTTGTCGTTCCTGGGCTTCGACGCCATTTCCACCCTGGCCGAGGAAATCAAGCACGAGCCGGGCCGTAGCATCGGCAAGGCGGCGCTGGTGACTCTGCTGGTGATGGGGGCAATCTTCGTGGTGCAGACCTGGATCGCCACCGACCTGGCGGCCGGCATGGGCTTCAAGTCCGCCGACACCGCGTTCTATGAAATCGCCGAGGTGGCGGCCGGCAGTTGGCTGGCCACCTTGACCGCTGTCGCCACGGCCCTGGCCTGGGGCGTCGCAGTGGCGATCACCTCGCAGGCGGCGGTATCGCGCCTGCTGTTCGGCATGGCCCGGGACGGCCAGTTGCCCAAAGTGTTGGCCAAGGTTCATCCAAGGCACAACACCCCGTACGTGAGCATCTACCTGGTCGCGCTGCTGTCGTTGCTGATCTGCTACCTGTTCATCGACGCCGTGGACACCCTCACCTCCCTGGTCAATTTCGGCGCCCTGAGTGGCTTCATGCTGCTGCACATCACCGTGATCAACCACTACTGGCGGCGCCAGCGCTCGGGCCAGTTCATCCGCCATCTGGTCTGCCCGCTGGTGGGCTTCGCGATCGTCGCGGCCATCATGTACAACATGGGCGTCGGGGCGCAGAAGCTCGGCCTGATCTGGATTGCCGCCGGCGTGATCTACCTGTGTGCGTTGAACCGATTCGGCGGGCGCACGACCCTGCCCGACCCGGCCGGCCAATGAGGGGCGGCGGTCGAAGGGTTCGACCGCCGGTGATGACAATGCGTGGACATCGACAGTGATCGTCAAGCCCGGTGCCAGGCACCGGGCCCTCTGGAACAGGAGTGCAATCCATGCTGGCTTTACGTCCAGTGCAACTTAGCGATCTGCCGCAACTGCAGCAGTTGGCCCGGGACAGCCTGGTGGGCGTCACGTCGCTGCCAGACGACACCGAGCGCCTGCGGGAAAAAATCCTCGCCTCGTGCGCCTCGTTGGAGGCCGATGTGCAGAAGGCCGGCGGGGAGAGTTATTTTTTCGTCCTGCAAGACCTCGATGACGGGCGCCTGGTGGGCTGCTCGGAAGTGCTCGCCAACACCGGTTGCAACGAACCGTTCTACAGTTTGCGCAACCGGCCGTTTTCCAGCGAATCCCGGGAGTTGAACATCCAGCACGGGGTCCCGGCACTGTCGCTGTGCCAGGACCTCAATGGCCAGACGCTGCTGCGCAGCTTTCACATCGATGCCGAGCGCGTGCGTACACCGGCCTCGGAGCTGTTGTCCCGGGCCCGGCTGATGTTCATCGCCGCCCATCCCCAGCGCTTTGCCGAAGGCGTGATCACCGAAATCGTCGGTTTCAGCGAAGACGGCCAGTCGCCGTTCTGGGACGCCATCGGCCAGCACTTCTTCGACCTGCCCTACGTCGAAGCCGAACGCCTGTGTGGTTTGCAAAGCCGCACCTTCCTCGCCGAGCTGATGCCGCAATACCCGATCTACGTGCCGATGCTGCCGCCCGCGGCCCAGGCGTGTATCGGCCGGGTCCATCCCGACGGCCAGGACGCTTTCGACATCCTGGCGCGCGAGGGTTTCGAAACCAACAACTACGTGGACCTCTTCGACGGCGGACCGACACTGCATGCGCGCATCGCGAACATCCGCTCCATCACCCAGAGCCGGCTCGCCATCGCCAGCCATAGCCCGCAGATCGACGCCAGGGGCCGGTACCTGGTGAGCAACGAAGGGCTCGGCAACTACCGCGCCGTCGTTGCCGAACTGGATGTGAATCCGCAAGGCCCGGTGGCCCTGTCGCCGGACCTGCTGGCCGCCCTGGGCGTCGCGCCAGGCGACCCGATCCGGGTGGTGACCCTATGAACCTCCCGCATCGGCACCGGAACCGACACGACGAAGGAGCAGCATCATGATTGTCCGCCCGGTCGCCCTCACCGACCTGCCTGCGCTGCTGGACCTGGCCCGTTGCGCGGGCCCCGGCTTCACCAGCCTGCCGGCCAACGAAGAGCGCCTGGCCCATCGCGTGCGCTGGGCCCAGCGCACCTTTGCCGGGCAAGTGGAACGCGCCGACGCCGACTACCTGTTCGTGCTCGAAGACGATGACCGCCAGGTGGTGGGCATCAGCGCCCTGACCGGCGCGGTGGGACTGCGCGAGCCCTGGTACAACTACCGGGTCGGGGTGACTGTCAGTTCGGCACCGGAACTGGGTATCCAGCGACAGATCCCGACGCTGTTCCTGAACAACGAGATGACCGGGCAATCGGAAATCTGCTCGTTGTTCCTGCACCCCGAACAACGTCATGGCCACAATGGGCGCCTGTTGTCCCTGGCACGGTTGCTGTTCGTGGCCGAGTTTTCCCAGCTGTTCGGGGAAAAACTGATCGCCGAGCTGCGTGGCCATGCCGACGAACAGGGCTGCTCGCCGTTCTGGGACAGTCTGGGACGGCACTTTTTTCGCAGGGACTTCAGCTACGCCGACCAGTTGTCCGGCATGGGTAACAAATCGTTCATCGCCGAGCTGATGCCACGCCAACCGCTGTACACCTGCCTGCTCACCGAACAGGCCCAGGCGGTGATCGGCAAGGCCCATCCAAACAGCGAGCCAGCCATGCGGATTCTCAATGCCGAAGGCTTCAGCCATAAGGGCTACATCGACATTTTCGACGCAGGCCCCGTGATCGAAGCGCCGGTGGCGAAGATCCGCACCGTGCGCGACAGCCAGTCGCTGACCCTGGCCGTGGGCGCACCGGACGAACAGTCGCCGGTGTGGCTGATCCATAACCGACGCCTGGAAAACTGCCGCGTCACCAGCGCCCGGGCCCACCAGCACGGCCACAGCCTGCTCGTCGACCGCCTCACCGCCAAACGCCTGCAAGTGCAACCTGGCGACACCGTGCGCGCCGTGGCGCTCCTGAAGCAGGGGCAGCAGGCGGTGGCGGCGTAGCCTCGCCGCCTACTCGACAATGCACCGCAGGCATGGCCCATGCGCATTCGTCATCATCTTTATACCTGCCACGTGATAGCCTTTGATTCTTTCGGCGTTGACACTTTTGCTCAAGCCGTTCCATTCCAATGGTGGAACTCACATGTCCAGGCTTTCCCATCAAGATTTACGCCGCAACTTTCGTCAACTGCTGGCTTCCCAGACCTGCTACCACACCGCGTCGGTGTTTGATCCGATGTCGGCTCGGATCGCCGCCGACCTGGGCTTTGAAGTAGGGATCCTGGGCGGCTCGGTCGCGTCGTTGCAAGTGTTGGGCGCGCCGGACTTTGCCTTGATCACCCTCAGCGAGTTCGCCGAACAGGCCACCCGTATCGGTCGCGTGGCGCAACTGCCGGTAATCGCCGACGCCGACCATGGCTATGGCAACGCCTTGAACGTGATGCGCACCATCATCGAGCTGGAGCGCGCCGGCGTGGCGGCGCTGACCATCGAGGACACCTTGCTGCCGGCCCAGTTTGGCCGCAAGTCCACCGACCTGATCAGCGTGGCCGAAGGCGTCGGCAAGATTCGCGCGGCGCTGGAAGCCCGGGTCGACCCGGAAATGGCGATCATTGCCCGGACCAATGCCGGGATCCTGCCGGTCCAGGAAATCATCAGCCGGACCCAGCAATACGAACGAGCCGGGGCGGACGGGATCTGCATGGTGGGCGTGCAGGACTTCGAGCACCTGGAAAAGATCAGCGAAAACCTGACCGTGCCGTTGATGCTCGTCACCTACGGCAACCCGCTGCTGCGCGACGACAAGCGCCTGGCCGAACTGGGCGTGCGCGTCACCATCGACGGCCACGGCGCCTACTTCGCCGCGATCAAGGCCACCTACGACAGCCTGCGCGAACAACGCCAGATCTTCACCCAGGCCTCGGACCTCAGCGCCACTGAACTGACCCACACCTACACCCAGCCCGAGGAATACATCCGCTGGGCCGAAGAGTACATGAGCGTCAAGGAGTAGTCCTGGAGCCGCCATCGCGAGCAAGCTCGCTCCCACAGGGGATCTGGGTGGCCGCGATATCGGTGACCGCCATATTCCTCTGTGGGAGCGGGCTTGCTCGCGAAGGCGGTGGGTCAGCTTGCATCTCTTTTGAAGGTGCCGCCCTCTTCGCAGGCAAGCCCGCTCCCACAGGGGATCTGAGTGGCCGCGATATCGGTGACCGCCATATTCCTCTGTGGGAGCGGGCTTGCTCGCGAAGGCGGTGGGTCAGCTTGCGTCTCTTTTGGAGGTACCGCCCTCTTCGCGGGCAAGCCCGCTTCCACAGGGGGCTTATGGCGGATGCAAGATGGCCTTCAGCGCCCGCTGCGCAACATCTCCTTGGGCACGTACTTGCCGATCTCGAACTTGCCGATGGCTGCCCGATGCACTTCATCCGGGCCGTCGGCCAGGCGCAGGGTGCGCTGCATGGCGTACATGTAGGCCAGCGGGAAATCGTTGGAAACCCCGGCGCCCCCGTGGATCTGGATCGCCCGGTCAATGACCTTCAACGCCACGTTCGGCGCGACCACCTTGATCTGGGCGATTTCACTCTTCGCCACTTTGTTGCCCACCGTGTCCATCATGTACGCCGCCTTCAAGGTCAGCAGGCGCGCCATGTCGATCTCCATGCGCGAGTCGGCGATCTTGTCGACGTTACCGCCCAGGCGCGCCAACGGCTGGCCGAACGCGGTGCGGCTGACGGCGCGCTTGCACATCAATTCCAATGCGCGCTCGGCCATGCCGATGGAACGCATGCAGTGGTGGATCCGGCCTGGGCCGAGACGCCCCTGGGCGATCTCGAAGCCGCGTCCTTCACCCAACAGAACGTTTTCGTACGGCACCCGCACGTTGTCGAACAGCACTTCGGCGTGGCCGTGTGGCGCATCGTCGTAGCCGAACACCGGCAGCGGCCGGACGATTTTCACCCCGGGAGTGTCCACCGGCACCAGGATCATCGAGTGCTGGGCGTGGCGCGGCGCATCGGGGTTGCTCAGGCCCATGAAGATCAGGATCTTGCAACGCGGATCACAAGCCCCCGACGTCCACCATTTCTTGCCGTTGATCACCCACTGGTCACCGTCGCGCTCGGCGCGGGCGGCCATGTTGGTGGCGTCCGACGAAGCCACATCCGGTTCGGTCATGGCAAAGGCCGAACGGATCTCGCCGCGCAGCAGCGGCGCGAGCCAGCGTTGTTTCTGCTCCTCGTTGGCGTAACGCACCAGCACTTCCATGTTGCCGGTGTCCGGCGCCGAGCAGTTGAACGGCTCCGGTCCCAGCAGCGAGCGGCCCATGATTTCTGCCAGCGGCGCATATTCCAGATTGGTCAGGCCGGCACCCAGCTCCGACTCAGGCAGAAACAAATTCCACAGGCCTTCGGCCTTGGCCTTGGCCTTGAGCTCTTCCATGATCGCCGTGGGCTGCCAGCGGTCGCCTTCGGCCACTTGCCGCTCGAACACTGCTTCAGCCGGATAGACATAGGCATCCATGAACGCCGTGACGCGTTCACGCAATTCCTGAACCTTGGGGGTATAGGCAAAATCCATGGACAGCACCTTCTTGGCAGAGGTTGATTTCAGGTCATGAAATCGATGCTAGTTCAGCTACGAAAATTTACCTAACCTATTCTCGGCGTGTATTAACATTCATCACCGATATATGTTTCACTGATTCGCATCGTTACCTGGCACCCACAACAAGTCCAAGAACCCGCCCGAATACAAGAGTGCAGCGCCATGAATCTGAGCAAGGTCGACCTGAACCTTTTCATCGTCTTCGACGCGATCTACACCGAAGCCAACCTGACCCGCGCCGGCCAGATCGTCGGCATCACTCAGCCCGCCGTGTCCAATGCCCTGGCGCGTTTGCGCGAGACCTTCAACGATCCGCTGTTCGTACGCACCGCCCAGGGCATGGTGCCCACGCCCATGGCCCAGAACATCATCGGCCCGGTGCGCAACGCATTGTCGCTGCTGCGGGTGTCGGTGCAGGAAAGCCGCATCTTCAACCCCTTGCAGGCCGTCAAGACGTACCGCATCAGCATGACCGACCTCACCGAAGGCGTGATCCTGCCGCCGCTGTTCCAGCGCCTGCGCCGCCTGGCGCCGACCGTGGCCATCGAGAGTTTCCTGTCCAAGCGCCGTGAGACCACCAAGGAACTGGCGGCCGGTCGCCTCGACTTCGCCGTCGATGCACCGCTCAACACCGACCCGCAGGTGCGCCACGTCAAGCTCATGGAAGACCGCTACGTGTGCGCCATGCGCAAGGGGCACCCACTGGCGGGCAAGGAAAAGATCAACCTCGACGATTACCTGGCCCAGACCCACGTGCACATTTCCAGCCGGCGCAATGGCCTGGGCTATGTCGACCTGGCCTTGGGCAAGATGGGCATCCAGCGCAAGATCGCCCTGCGTTCCCAACATTACCTGATGGCGTCCCAGGTGTTGCAACAGACCGACATGGTCATGACCGTGCCCGAACGCTTCGCCCGCCGCCACGACCTGCACGCCTTCCAATTGCCGGTCAACGATGTGCCGCCAGTGGAAACCCACCTTTACTGGCATGAAAGCACCGACCAGGACCCGGCCAACCGCTGGATGCGCGAGCAGATGATCGAGCTGTGCCAGCAAGTGACGGCCCATGAGAAGAAGCTCGACAAGGTTTAGGCGACCAACATTGTGGGAGCAAGCTTGCTCCCACAGGTTTTGTGTACAGAACCTCCTTGCTTGACGCGAACGTCAACCTGCCTTTAGCTTAGCGCCAGCCCCCTTCGTTTCGAGCGCTTCCATGAGCAGCCAGACCTACAGCATCTCCGACCTCGCCCGTGAGCTGGACATCACCACCCGCGCCATCCGCTTCTATGAAGAGCAAGGCCTGTTGAGCCCGGAGCGTCGCGGCCAGGAACGCATCTATTCGCCGCGGGACAAGGTCAGCCTGAAGCTGATCCTGCGGGGCAAGCGCATCGGCTTCTCCCTGGCCGAGTGCCGCGAGCTGATCGAGCTCTACGACCCCACCAGCGGCAACCGGAAACAACTGCACAGCATGCTGGCGAAAATCGCCGAGCGCCGGGAGCAGCTCGAACAGCAATTGCTGGACATCGAACAGATGAAACTGGAACTCGACACTGCCGAAGAACGCTGCATCCAGGCGCTGGAGCAGACGATCGAGGGTGAGAAAACCGTCCAGTAACACTTTCCCCTGTGGGAGCGGGCTTGCTCGCGATGACGGCACATTCAACATCGATGCAAGCTGATCCAGCGCTATCGCGAGCAAGCTCGCTCCCACAATGGGTTCATCATTGCGCTCAACATATTGGCAACTCACTACAGGTCAACCCCTATGTCCCTCCCCTCCTTTGTACGCTTGATCGAAGTCGGCCCCCGCGATGGCCTGCAGAACGAGGCACAACCCATCAGCGTCGCCGACAAGGTGAACCTCGTGGATGCCTTGAGCGCCGCCGGCCTGGGCTACATCGAGGTCGGCAGTTTCGTTTCGCCCAAATGGGTGCCGCAAATGGCCGGCTCCGCCGAGGTCTTTGCGCAGATCCAGCGCAAGCCCGGTGTTACCTATGGCGCCCTGGCGCCAAACCTGCGGGGCTTTGAAGACGCGCTGGCGGCTGGCGTGAAGGAAGTGGCGGTATTTGCCGCCGCGTCCGAAGCATTCTCCCAGCGCAACATCAATTGCTCCATCAAGGAAAGCCTGGAGCGCTTCGCGCCGATCATGGCGGCTGCCCGGCAGCACGGTGTCAGCGTGCGTGGCTATGTGTCCTGCGTGCTGGGCTGCCCGTATGAAGGCACGGTCAAGCCCGAGCAAGTCGCGTGGGTCGCGCGTGAGCTGTACGCGATGGGCTGCTATGAAGTGTCCCTGGGCGACACCATCGGCACGGGCACCGCCGGCGCCACCCGCAGGATGTTCGAGGTGGTCGGCGCGCAAGTGCCGCGGGACAAGCTCGCCGGGCATTTCCATGACACTTACGGCCAGGCCATGGCCAACGTGTACGCCAGCCTGCTGGAAGGGATCGCGGTGTTCGACAGCTCCATCGCCGGATTGGGGGGCTGCCCCTACGCCAAGGGCGCCAGCGGTAACGTCGCCACCGAGGACGTGCTCTACCTGCTCAACGGCCTGGGCATCGAGACCGGTGTCGACCTGGAGGCATTGATTGCCGCGGGCCGGCAGATCTGTGACGTGCTGGGCCGTCCCACCGGTTCACGCGTCGCCAAGGCACGCAGCGCACAGTGAGGTGTTACCGCTGGGCTTTGTAACGGCGGCGAAACGAGTAACACGGAAACAATTTGTCAGGTTTGGCCCGCCAGATTTTTTTGATAAAAAATTCAAATCATTGATTTATATAGAGTTTTGAAAGTTGGCACGGCACCTGCTATATCTCTGGTACAACAAGAATAAAAAAACGCAGCAAACCCAATAAAAACAAGACGAAACGACTCTGACATAACAAAAACAACACGGCAGAGACGCAGCTAACAGATTTTTTTGGAGAAGATGTGCTTTTCAGGGTGCTTCCAGGAGCAACCCGCAACCGGGCAGAGAACAATAAAACTACCTTCAGGTAGCGCCCGAATCGGTTGGATCGCAAAGCGAAAAGGCAGATCAGCGCTCAAAAAAATACGTTTGCTCTTGATCCCGGATGGGGATCGCCAAAAACAGCGGTAAAGGGCCACGGCTGCCAAAAACAACAACAGGCCGCCCCTCAATAATAAAAAAGAGCACGCGACGACAAAATTAAAGGGGAGCTTCGGCTCCCCTTTGTGCTGTCTGGCGTTTGGTTTCCGGGGATCGGCTGGTGGGAGCGAGCTTGCTCGCGAAGGCGTAATCTCAGTCAGCATTGATGTTGACTGACCCACCGTTATCGCGAGCAAGCTCGCTCCCACAGGGCTCACTGCCCATTGGCTTGCTTGTTCAGTCCTCGTCCCTATCGCACAGCTCTTGGATGCTGATTTCGCGCATGCGGAATTTCTGCACCTTGCCCGTGACCGTCATCGGAAACGCATCGACGAACTTGAAGTGACGCGGCGTCTTGAAGTGGGCAATGCGCTCTTTGCACCAGGCGTGCAGCTCCTGTGCGGTGGTGCTGTGGCCGGGGTGGCACTTGATCCAGGCGACGATTTCTTCGCCGTAGCGGGAACACGGGATGCCGATCACCTGCACGTCCGCCACCGCCGGATGGGTGAAGAAGAACTCTTCCAGCTCACGCGGGTAAACGTTCTCGCCGCCACGGATGATCATGTCCTTGTTACGCCCGACGATGCAGACGTAGCCCTGCTCGTCCATGGTCGCCAGGTCGCCGGTGTGCATCCAATGCGCCTGGTCGATCGCTTCGGCGGTGCCCTTGGGGTTGTTCCAGTAGCCGAGCATCACGCTGTAGCCGCGGGTGCACAGCTCGCCAATGGTGCCTCGGGGCACGATTTCACCGGCTTCGTCGATGATCTTGCTTTCCAGGTGCGGCTGAGTGCGGCCGACGGTGGTCACGCGCACTTCCAGTTCATCCGAAGGGCCGGTCTGCAATGACACCGGGCTGGTTTCGGTCATGCCGTAGGCAATCTGCACCTCGCGCATGTGCAGCTCACCGATGACCCGCCGCATCACTTCGATCGGGCACGTGGCCCCGGCCATGATGCCCGTGCGCAGGCTGGACAAATCAAACTCGCCTCGCTGCGGCTGATCCAGCAGGGCAATGAACATGGTCGGCACGCCATACAGCGCCGTGGCCTGTTCCTCGGCCACGATGGTCAGGGTCAGCAAGGGATCGAACGCATCGTTCGGGTAGATCATGGTGCTGCCGTGGGTCATGCAGCCCAGGTTGCCCATGACCATGCCAAAGCAATGATAGAGCGGCACCGGTATCACCAAGCGGTCGGCAGCGGTCAGGCCCAGGCTTTCGCCGACCATGTAGCCGTTGTTGAGAATGTTGTGATGGCTGAGGGTCGCACCCTTGGGAAAGCCGGTGGTGCCGGAGGTGTACTGGATGTTCACCGGCTGGTCGAAATGCAGGCTGGCCTCGCGCTCGGCCAACTGCCCGGCGGTCACCGCGGCGCCCAAGGCAGCCAACTGCGACCAGGGCAGGAAACCCGAAGGCGGCTGTGGATCGAGACTGATAACACCCCGCAGATCCGGCAGGCGCTCGCTGTGCAACTGGCCGATCGGCTGTTCCGCCAGTTCCGGCGCGAGTGCCTGCAACATGGCGTGGTAGTCCGACGTCTTGAATGACCCGGCACACACCAGCCACTGGCAACCGGACTGCTTGAGCACGTATTCCAGTTCGGACACCCGATAGGCCGGGTTGATGTTGACCAGGATCACACCGATCTTCGCGCTGGCGAACTGGCTGATGCACCACTGGGCACAGTTGGGTGCCCACACGCCGAGGCGGTCGCCGCTTTTCAAGCCCAGTGCCAACAAGGCCCGGGCGTGCACATCGACGGCTTCAGCGAGCTGTTGCCAGGTGTAGCGCAACGATTGATGACGCACCACCAGCGCCTCGCCCTCGGGATAGCGGGCCACGGTGTGGTCGAACGCCTGGCCGATGGTTTGCACCAGCAAAGCCTTGGCCTCGGAACCGCGGGTGTAGCTCAGTGGCGACTGCAAACCGGGTTGATCCATGACGCGCCCTCTTGTCTTTATTGGTGGGGGTATCGGTGAACCGTGTGCACACAGGCTTTTGTGGCGAGAGAGCAAGCTCCCTCGCCACAAAGAGCTGTAAAGCGCACTTACTCTGGACCAAGTTGACGTTAACGTAAAGGTGATTGACAGGCATTTATAGCAGGCTTACGTTAACGTCAAGGTGAGAGCGAGCCCTTCCCTCTCCGCACCCGACAAAAAAGCCAAAGGTGTCCCATGAGCTACCCATCCCTGAACTTTGCCCTCGGCGAAACCATCGACATGCTGCGCGAACAGGTGCAAGCCTTCGTTGCCAAGGAAATCGCCCCGCGGGCAGCTCAGATCGATCTCGACAACCTGTTTCCCGCCGACCTGTGGCGCAAGTTCGGTGACATGGGCCTGCTGGGCATTACCGTGCCGGAAGAATATGGCGGCGCCGGCCTGGGTTACCTGGCCCACGTGGTGGCCATGGAAGAAATCAGCCGCGGCTCGGCGTCGGTGGCCCTGTCCTATGGCGCCCACTCCAACCTGTGCGTGAACCAGATCAATCGCAACGGCACCCACGAGCAGAAAGCCAAGTACCTGCCCAGGCTCATCAGCGGCGAACACATCGGCGCGCTCGCCATGAGCGAACCCAACGCCGGCTCCGACGTGGTCTCGATGAAACTGCGGGCCGACAAACGTGGCGACCATTACGTCCTCAACGGCAGCAAGACCTGGATCACCAACGGCCCCGACGCCAACACCTACGTGATCTACGCCAAGACCGACCTGGAAAAGGGCCCCCACGGCATCACCGCGTTCATCGTCGAGCGCGACTGGAAAGGCTTCAGCCGCAGCAACAAATTCGACAAGCTCGGCATGCGCGGCTCCAACACCTGCGAGCTGTTCTTCGATGACGTGCAAGTGCCGGAAGAAAACATCCTCGGCGTGCTCAACGGCGGCGTGAAAGTGCTGATGAGCGGGCTCGACTACGAGCGCGTGGTCCTGTCCGGCGGCCCGACCGGGATCATGCAGGCCTGCATGGACCTGATCGTGCCCTACATCCACGACCGCAAGCAGTTCGGCCAGAGCATCGGCGAATTCCAGCTGATCCAGGGCAAGGTCGCCGACATGTACACCCAGCTCAATGCCAGCCGCGCCTACCTCTATGCGGTGGCCCAGGCCTGCGAGCGCGGTGAAACCACCCGCAAGGACGCCGCCGGGGTGATCCTCTACAGCGCCGAACGCGCCACGCAAATGGCCCTCGATGCGATCCAGATCCTCGGGGGCAACGGCTACATCAATGAATTCCCGGCCGGTCGCCTGTTGCGCGACGCCAAGCTGTACGAAATCGGCGCCGGCACCAGTGAGATTCGCCGCATGCTGATCGGTCGCGAACTGTTCAACGAAACAAAATGATTTTTCGTCAGCTACAAGGCGCAAGCTTCAGGCGGCAAGCGAACCGCGCTCCTGCTTGCAGCTTGTAGCTTGAAGCTTAGAGCTGCTACGGAGTAGCCCATGATTCTGCACACCCAGCTCAATCCACGTTCGCCGGAGTTCGTCGCCAACCGCGACGCGATGCTCGAACAGGTCGAGGCCCTGCGCACCCTGCTCGCCCAAGTCCAGCAAGGTGGTGGTGCCAAGGCTCAAGAGCGGCACACATCCCGGGGCAAATTGCTGCCACGCGAGCGCATCAACCGGTTGCTCGACCCCGGTTCGCCGTTCCTGGAAATCAGCCCCCTCGCCGCTCACGACGTGTACGGCGAGGACGTTCCCGCCGCCGGCGTGATTGCCGGGATCGGTCGCGTGGAAGGCGTCGAATGCATGATTGTCGCCAACGATGCGACCGTCAAAGGCGGTTCCTACTACCCGCTGACGGTGAAGAAACACCTGCGTGCCCAGGCCATCGCCCAGCAGAATCGCCTGCCCTGCATCTACCTGGTGGACTCCGGCGGTGCCAACCTGCCGCGCCAGGATGAAGTGTTCCCGGACCGCGAGCACTTTGGCCGGATCTTCTTCAACCAGGCCAACATGAGCGCCCAGGGGATCCCGCAATTGGCCGTGGTCATGGGCTCCTGCACGGCCGGCGGCGCCTATGTGCCGGCCATGGCGGACGAGGCAATCATGGTGCGCCAGCAGGCCACCATTTTTCTCGCCGGCCCGCCACTGGTGAAGGCCGCCACCGGTGAAGTGGTCAGCGCCGAAGACCTGGGCGGTGCCGACGTGCATTGCAAGATCTCTGGCGTGGCCGACCATTACGCCGATAACGACGAACATGCCCTGGCCTTGGCCCGCCGCAGCGTGGCCAACCTGAACTGGCGCAAACTCGGCGACGTGCAGCGGCGCCAGCCCATCGCCCCGCTGTATGCGGCGCACGAGCTGTACGGCGTGGTGTCGGCAGACCCCAAGCAGCCCTTCGATGTCCGGGAAGTGATCGCGCGCCTGGTGGACGGTTCGGTGTTCGATGAGTTCAAGGCGCTGTTCGGCACCACGCTGGTCTGCGGGTTTGCCCACTTGCACGGCTATCCGGTGGCCATCCTGGCGAACAACGGGATCCTGTTCGCCGAGGCTGCGCAGAAAGGCGCGCACTTCATCGAACTGGCCTGCCAGCGCGGCATTCCCCTGTTGTTCCTGCAGAACATCACCGGTTTCATGGTCGGCCAGAAATACGAAGCCGGCGGCATTGCCAAGCACGGAGCGAAACTGGTCACGGCCGTCGCCTGCGCCCAGGTGCCGAAGTTCACCGTGATCATCGGCGGCAGCTTCGGCGCGGGCAACTACGGCATGTGCGGCCGCGCGTACGACCCGCGGTTCCTGTGGATGTGGCCGAATGCGCGGATCGGGGTGATGGGTGCCGAACAGGCGGCCGGCGTGCTGGTGCAGGTCAAGCGCGAACAGGCCGAGCGCAGTGGCCACCCGTTCGGCACCGAACAGGAAGCCGAGATCAAGCAACCGATCCTCGACCAGTACGAAGAACAGGGCCATCCCTACTATTCCAGCGCACGGCTGTGGGATGACGGTGTCATCGACCCGGCCCAGACCCGCGACGTACTGGGGCTGGCCTTGTCGGCCTCACTCAACGCGCCCATTGAATCGAGCCGCTTCGGCGTGTTCCGGATGTAACGGGGAATGCCCATGGATAACTTCAACACCCTCGAATTGATCACTGACCCACGCGGCTTCGCCACCTTGTGGCTCAGTCGTGAGTCGAAGAACAACGCGTTCAATGCCCAGATGATCCGTGAACTGATCCTCGCCCTGGATCAGGTCGGCAGCGATCCGAATCTGCGCTTCCTGCTGATCCGTGGCCGCGGCAAGCATTTCAGCGCCGGCGCCGACCTGGCCTGGATGCAGCAATCGGCCGAGCTCGACTACCACACCAACCTCGACGACGCCCGGGAACTGGCGGAGCTGATGTACAACCTCGCCAAGCTGAAGATCCCCACGCTGGCCGTCGTGCAAGGCGCCGCCTTTGGCGGTGCGCTGGGCCTGATCAGCGCCTGCGACATGGCCATTGGTGCCGACGAGGCGCAGTTCTGCCTGTCGGAAGTGCGCATTGGCCTGGCGCCGGCGGTCATCAGCCCGTTCGTCGTCCAGGCCATCGGCGAACGGGCCGCCCGGCGCTACGCGTTGACCGCGGAACGTTTCGGCGGACAGCGTGCGAGGGAGATCGGTTTGCTGTCGGAAAGTTACCCGGCCGCGGCGTTGGATCATCACCTCGAACAATGGATCGACAACCTGCTGCTCAACAGCCCGGCGGCCATGCGCGCCAGCAAGGACTTGCTGCGTGAGGTCGGCCACGGTGCCCTGACCCCGGCGCTGCGACGCTACACCGAAAACGCCATCGCCCGTATCCGTGTCAGCCCCGAGGGCCAGGAGGGCCTGCGCGCCTTTCTGCAAAAGCGCGCGCCCAACTGGCAAGCCGAGTCGAATAACAAGGAGCCGCGTCGATGAGCGCACCCGCCCTCACCACATTGTTGGTGGCCAACCGTGGCGAAATCGCCTGCCGTGTGATGCGCACCGCCAAGGCCATGGGCCTGACCACCGTGGCCGTGCACAGCGCCACCGATCGCGATGCCCGTCATAGCCGCGAAGCCGACATCCGTGTCGACCTGGGCGGCAGCAAGGCCGCCGACAGTTACTTGCAGATCGATAAACTGATCGCCGCGGCCCAGGCCAGTGGTGCCCAGGCGATCCACCCCGGCTATGGCTTCCTGTCCGAAAACGCCGGGTTCGCCCGGGCGATCGAAAACGCCGGGCTGATCTTCCTCGGCCCACCGGCCTCGGCCATCGATGCCATGGGCAGCAAGTCCGCGGCCAAAGCCCTGATGGAAACCGCCGGCGTGCCCTTGGTGCCGGGTTACCACGGCGAGGCCCAGGACCTGGAAACCTTCCGCGACGCCGCCGAACGCATCGGCTATCCGGTGCTGCTCAAGGCCACGGCCGGTGGTGGCGGCAAGGGCATGAAGGTCGTCGAGGACGTCAGCCAGTTGGCCGAAGCCCTGGCCTCGGCCCAGCGAGAGGCGCAATCCTCGTTTGGCGACTCGCGGATGCTGGTGGAAAAGTACCTGCTCAAGCCACGCCATGTGGAAATCCAGGTCTTTGCCGACCGCCACGGCCATTGCCTGTACCTCAATGAACGCGACTGCTCGATCCAGCGTCGCCATCAGAAAGTGGTGGAAGAAGCCCCCGCCCCTGGCCTGACCCCGACCTTGCGCCGGGCGATGGGTGAAGCGGCCGTGCGCGCGGCCCAGGCGATCGGTTACGTCGGCGCCGGCACGGTGGAGTTCCTGCTGGATTCGCGGGGCGAGTTTTTCTTCATGGAAATGAACACCCGGTTGCAAGTCGAGCATCCGGTCACCGAAGCGATCACCGGGTTGGACCTGGTGGCCTGGCAGATCCGCGTCGCCCAAGGCGAGCCGTTGCCGATCACCCAGGACCAGGTGCCGTTGCTGGGCCACGCCATCGAAGTGCGCCTGTACGCCGAAGACCCGGCCAACGACTTCCTCCCGGCCACCGGGCGCCTGGCGTTGTATCGCGAATCGGCCGACGGGCCGGGTCGGCGGGTCGACAGCGGCGTGGCGCAAGGCGATGAGATCTCGCCGTTCTACGACCCGATGCTCGGCAAGCTGATCGCCTGGGGCGAAGATCGCGAGCAGGCGCGATTGCGGCTGTTGAGCATGCTCGACGAGTTCGCCATCGGCGGGCTGAAGACCAACATCGGTTTTCTGCGCCGCATCGTGGCCCACCCGGCCTTCGCGGCAGCCGAACTGGACACCGGATTTATCCCACGCTACCAGGCGCAATTGCTGCCAGAACCCGGCGAGCTGGATGACGACTTCTGGTTCGCAGCAGCCCAGGCATTTGCCCTGGGCCTGGCACCGCAGGCGCGTGGCGACGACGTGCATTCGCCTTGGGCCCACACCAGCGGTTTGCGCCTGGGATTGCCAGGGGAAACCAGCCTGCACTTGAACTGCGAAGGACAAGACCGTGCGATCACGCTGGTCCCTAACATCCCAGGCGTCGAACTCGTCGACGAGCGATTGACCCTCGAGCACAACGGCCTGCGTCGCAGCCACCGTGCCATTCGCCAGGGCGACAGCGTGTATCTGCAATGGCAAGGCGACCTGCATCGGATCGACCGGTACGACCCACTGGCCGCCGCCGAAGCCAGCCACAGCCATCAAGGGGGCCTGACGGCGCCCATGAACGGCAGCATCGTGCGGGTGTTGGTGAGCGCGGGCCAAGCGGTAGAGGCCGGGGCCCAGTTGGTGGTGCTCGAAGCAATGAAGATGGAGCACAGCATTCGTGCACCCCAGGCCGGCGTGATCAAGGCGCTGTATTGCCAGGAAGGCGAAATGGTCAGCGAAGGCAGCGCGCTGGTGGCGTTCGAAGAGTAGTCATCGGCCCGCTTGCAGGGCCGATGCGCTCAGAAACGGATGGTGGCCTGCACCACCACGCCGATCATGCGGCATTGCTTGGTGTACAGGCTTTTCGGGTAAGTCGGATTGAGCGGGACCAGGTAACGCTGGCCGCTCTCCTCGATCAGCTTGCGAAAGGTCGCGTCGCTGCTGCCAGGCAAGTAGGCCACCACCAGCTTGCCGGGCACCGCTTCGATCGCCGGATCCACCAGGATCGACATGCCCTCGGGAATGCTCAGGCCGCTCGGGGCGGTCATGGCATCGCCCATCACCACCAGCCAGAACGCTTCGCCCTGGGCGTGGTAATCCGTCAGCTCATAGCGAATCTCGCCCTCGCGCACATGGCCGACCTGGTGCCACTCACTGACCGGGTAACGGAAGTACGGGTTGTACTTCTGCGCCAGCGCCAGGCCCTCCTCCGTGGAGGTGTCCGGCTCGCGAATCACCATCGCCACTTCAAGGAATTCCAGCCCCAGCTCCTGCAGGACCCGATTCATGTCGTCGACACTGGGTTGCCGGCGCTTGGTCAGCCAATGGCCAACGCCGCCCTGGGACATTCCCAACCGTTCTGCCAGCACCACTTGCGTGATGTGCAGCTCCTTCATCTTGGCCTTGACCAACTCTATCCATTTATCCATGTGCGGCACGATACGTGGCTGGCTCCGACCATCAAAACACAAAATGTAGTATTTAAATTATCGTCACAATTACGATGGGTACTATTCTGGATTCAGGATTTTCAGCCCCCACACGGAGAACCACGAGACCATGGACACTTCCAACAAGGAACAGCCCAACACCCCGCACGACAGCTCATTCACGTCATTGCAGGACTGCCCGGCGGCGCAACGCGCGCTCGATTACTACTTGAAACCGGGTGTGTCGAATGCCCCGGCAGAACATCGCTTCTTCGACGTCAACCACAACATCGGCGCGGAGGAAGCCCTGGTCCATGCGTGCGACCTGCTGCGCTGCGCGGCGGCCACGGCCCACGAATCCGCCAACCGATTGGACGGTTCCAGCCGCGACCTGGCCTTCTCGGTAGTGCACATGATTGATCTGGTCAAGGTGATGCTCGACCGATCCCTGGATGGCTACCCGACTCGTCAGGCGTAGCAAGGGAAGGTTGGCGCGGAACGCGGACAACAGGAAAATTTTTCCAATCGATGCGATAAAACCATTTGACTTGCAAATGATAATGATTATTATTGCATCAACTGGTCGCGAGATCAGTCGATAGTCCAGAAGACCTTGGTCGGACTTCTGGAATATCTCCTCATCAGGCTAATCACGGTTTTTGACCCGGCTTTTTGCCGGGTCTTTTTTTTGCCGATTTTCGGCTTATGGCTTCAGGCTAATGAAGTCTTTGGGTGTGGCTGAATCTGTTGGCGGCGATGATAGCAAATGAACATCTATTTTCAAGCATCCCAGTCCGCGCAAGCCGAAACGATCGACTGCCAGCACTTGAGAATCAATTGCGGACTCTCTAATCTGATTCGGCGTCCAGGGAGGACGCCCCCGCTCTTTGCTTGATGTAAATCGTCCTGACTTTCCCTTCCCAGCGTGTAAAGTAACGGCCATAAAATCCTGTTCAGGAATCGTGACCGTGGCTAAATCTTCCTTCGATATCAGCGCCAACTTCGACAGCGGCAACATTGAAGTCGTCGACATCAGCAACCCGTTGCAGTCGCTGCTCAAGATCCGGCCCGATACCCGCAGCCCGCATTTGCAGTGGTTCCACTTCAAGGCCAGCGGCCTGCATGTCGGCCAGGAATATTCCTTCCGCCTGCTCAATGCCAGCCAATCGTCGTACAACAAGGCGTGGACCGGCTACCAGACCGTCGCGTCCTACGACCACGTCAACTGGTTCCGCATTCCGACCCAGTTCGAGGGCGACGCCCTGCGCTTTCACCTGGAAGCCGAACAGCCCCACGCCTGGTTCGCCTACTTCGAACCCTACAGCCGTGGTCGTCACGACTGGCTGATCGAACAGGCACTGCACAAGGCCGGCACCGAGCTGCTGGCCGTGGGCAAGAGCGTCGAAGGCCGTGACATCCAGCTGCTGCGCAAGGGCAATGGCAGCGACGGCCGGCGCAAGATCTGGATCATCGCCCAGCAGCATCCCGGTGAACACATGGCCGAGTGGTTCATGGAAGGCGTGATCGAGCGCCTCCAGCACACGGATGATGCGCAACTGAACCGGCTGCTGGACAAGGCCGACCTGTACCTGGTGCCTAACATGAACCCGGACGGCGCATTCCATGGGCACCTGCGCACCAATGCCAATGGCCAGGACCTCAACCGCGCTTGGCAGAACGCCAGCCCGGAGATCAGCCCCGAGGTGTTTTTCGTACAGCAGCAGATGGAAAAGTACGGCGTCGACCTGTTCCTGGACGTGCATGGCGACGAGGAAATCCCCCACGTCTTCACCGCCGCCTGCGAGGGCAACCCCGGCTACACCCCGCGTATCGCCCACCTTGAAGAACGCTTTCGCAGCCACCTCAAGCACCAGACCAAAGACTTCCAGACCACCCACGGCTACGTCCGCGACGAACCGGGCCAGGCCAACATGACGCTGGCCTGCAACGCGGTCGGGCAGAAATACGACTGCCTGTCACTGACTCTGGAAATGCCGTTCAAGGACCACAACGATCATCCGAACCCGCTCACCGGCTGGTCCGGCAAACGCTCGATGCAGTTGGGCAAGGACGTATTGAGCACCCTGGGCGATTTGGTCGACGAGTTACGCTGATCCTGCGCCGGTCCCCATGATCGGTGGCGAGGGAGAGAACGCCCTCGCCACCGATGTTTCAACCCTTGCCGCGCAACATACTGTCCAACACCTCGTCCCGACGTACCCAGGCGTGAAACAACGCCGCCGCCAGGTGCACCAGCACCGTCAGGAACAACAGGTAAGCCAGGTAGCCATGAGCCTTGCGCAACAGGGCGAAGGTCTGCGCATGCGCGGGCAGGATCGACGGCAGTTGCAGCCAATGGCCGAGCATCACCGGGTCACCCGCCGCTGAAATCATGCCCCAGCCCAACAGCGGCAGGACCAGCATCAAGGCGTACAACAGCACATGCGAAGCCTTGGCCGCCAGCACCTGCCAACCCGGCAGATCGGCCGGCAGCGGGGGTTGCCGAGTGCAGAAACGCACCACCAGGCGCACGATCACCAGAAGCAGAATCGCGATGCCCAAGGGTTTGTGCAGTTGCAGTAACCATTCATGACGTTCGGACACCGAGGCGACCATGCCGGCGCCGATGAACAACATGGCGATGATCATCAGCGCCATCAGCCAGTGCAGCAGTCGGGCCAGCGGAGCAAAGTGACGGGGGGCGCTCATGGGCGGGCCTCCTGGGTGGCGGGCAGTTGGCTCACTTCGCTGGTGCGCCGCAGGTAGGAAGTGGCGTACGCAGCGGAGCGCGCCGCCAACAATGGATCATCGGACCCTTCGATGCCGGCTGGCAGGATCAGCGGGTCATAGTTGATATCGCGGCACTCGCCTTGGTCCTGCGCCTGGGAGCGTTCCAGCACCAGCGTACCGGCATTGATCACCTTGCGCTCCGTCGGCCAGGGCTTGCTGGCATCGTTCACCGGGTCGCCCGGATCGGCCAGGGTCATCCTCAACTGCCAACGCAGTGGCCCGGCCGCGAGCCGCTTCACCAGATCCTGCTCAAGGAAATCGGCCCCCTGGGGCAGCGTCGCATCCGCGGCGTCCTGGCTCTGCGGCACCACGCCCCAGCGCACCGCCTGGCGCTGGCCGGCAGGGTTGACCAGGTAAAAGGCATTGATGCCGTTATAGGTCTCGGTGGCATAACTGGCCGATGGCTTGGCGGTCTTGATCCATTGCAGGAACGGCGTGGCCTCCGGGTGCGCGGCAAAGAACGCCGGTGCCGCGGCAGGGTTCGGTTTTCCCGTGGCCGGATCCGGCGATTGAGCCTGTTGCAACTGGTAGAACGCGTCGGGCGTGCCCACCGGGAACACCGGCATGCTGTTCATGCCGGTGCGCCATTGCTGGCCGTTTTCCTGGGTGAACCGCAGCGCCAGGCTGCGAATCGGGACACTCGCGTCCGGTGCATACGGGTTGCCGCTGGGCAAGGCGAAACGCCCGACCACTGGCGTGCGCGGCTGCGTGAAGACCTGGGCACTGGAATAGGCCGCGGCCTCGCCACTGCTTTCAAAATAACCCGCCACGCAGACACCTTTCGAGTGATTGCGGCGAAAGCCCGGATGCACGCCGTTGTTTTTTTCCAGCACGTTGACCAAGGCATTGGGCGTCAGACGCTGTGGGTCGAGGGTGCCGTTGACGTAGGCAAAAGCCCCGGCCAGCGCCGCGACAATCACGCCAATGCCGGCCAGGCGCAGGGTCAGGCCGGCGGCACCCAGCGGCGGCCTGCTCGATGAGGAGGAAGGGTCAACCATGGCGAAGCTCCAAGGCTCAAGGCCGTTTGAGGAAATGGACCCGTCAGACGAAGGGCCAGCAGGTTTATTCCCACGCCTCGTATTTATTTTTCGTGCACTGGAATAATCTCGTTCGTCGGTCGTCTTTCCAGTCCCGGCGCAGTGACTGCCCCAGAAGCCACACTCCCATGAACGAATTCGATGAACAGTTGCGCGAACTCATCCCCAGGCTCCGGCGCTTTGCCGTGTCGCTGACGCGCAACCCGAGCAACGCCGACGACCTGGTGCAGGCATGCCTGGAACGGGCGTTGTCAAAATGGGGCGACAAGCGTCCGGAAGGCGACCTGCGGGCCTGGCTGTTTTCGATTCTCTACCGGCAGTTTCTCGATGCCCATCGCCGTTCCCGACGGTATGCACGCATGCTCGAGTTTTTCACCGGCCGCGAGGAGGCCCACCCTTCGGCCGAACGCAGCGTGATCGCGCAGGCATCCCTGCAGGCTTTCGATCAACTGACGACCGAACAGCGTGCACTGTTGCTGTGGGTCTCGGTGGAAGGCCTGAGCTATCAGCAAGTCGCCGACATCCTCGGCGTGCCGACCGGCACGGTGATGTCCCGGCTGTCCCGCGCTCGCCAGGCCTTGCGCCAACTCAGCGATGGCGAAATCACCCGCCCCGCCCTGCGGATACTCAAATGATCAACATGCCCCCCAACGACAACGACCTGAACGCCTACGTTGATCGCCAACTGAGCGAAGCCGACCGACGCCTGGTGGAAACCTACCTCGCCCATCATCCCGAAGTCGCCGCCCGGGTCCGGGCCTGGCAACAGGACGCGCAACACTTGCGCACGGCCCTCGGCGGCACGCTGCAACAACCGGCCAATCCAGCCCTCGACCCGGCGATGATTCGCCGGCGCCTCAATCACCGGCTCCGGCGTCACCTGGCCAGCGCGGCGGTATTGCTGCTGGCCGTTAGCGTCGGGGGATTCAGCGGCTGGCAGGCGCGGGAAATGACCCTGCTCAGAAGTGCCGCGCCCATGGCCGACGCCTTGCAGGCGTACCGCCTGTTCGCCCAGCAAGGCGTTTTGCCGGCCGATTACCAGACGGGCGATGAGCACAGCATGCAAGCCTGGCTCGACCGCTACTTCACCCAGGCCAACCGCCTGCCGGACCTGTCGAACGCCGGCTTCAAGCCAGTCAGCGGCCGCCTGCTCAGCACCGAACAAGGCGCGGCGGCCATGGTGGTCTACCAGGACCCGACCGGGGAAAAGATCAGCTTCTACGTGCGCCCACCAGGCCCGAAGAATTTCCTGCTGCCGCGCGGCAGCCGTCGCGACGGCGAACTGCAGGCCGAGTACTGGTCCGGGCCAGGCTACAACTATGCGATGGTCATCCCCAGCGACACGCCGACAGCGCAGCGACTCAAACAGACCCTGAACTTCTGATCATGGCGGGGAAATCCTGAACCACGGATGCCATCGCCCTTCTCTGTGGAAGCGGGCCTGCTCGCGAAGGCAGTGTGTCAGGCAACCTCATTGTGTTGCGGCCATCGCCTTCGCGAGCAAGCTCGCTCCCACAAGGGCTCCGGGCGGCCTCAACCCTGTCCAAACACCTGCGAAGGCCGGCGCAGCAGTGGGTCGAACGGGTTGATTCGCGGCCCGATCGACGCCGCCTCGCGCTTGAGCATTTCCACCACCGTCGGCAGGCGATCAGGGCCCAGGCGGTCGCTGATCGTCGCCACACTCAAGGCCGCCACGGCTCGGCCATCGCGGTCCAGGATCGGCACCGCCACGCCGGCCATGCCCTGCAGCACGCCGGTGTTGCGCCCGGCGTAACCCTGGGCACGCACGTTCTCCACTTCCGAACGCAGGAAGACTTCGTCGTACAGGTGGAAATCCTTGAGCCGCGGCAGGTTGTAATGAATCACCGTGTCGCGCTCTTCCTCCGGCAGGAACGCCAGGATCGCCAGGCTGCCCTGGCCCACGCCGAGCGCCACCCGGCCACCGATGTCGCCGGTGAACGTGCGGATCGGGAACGGCCCTTCACTGCGGTCCAGACAGATGGCATCGAACCCGCTGCGGGCCAGCAGGAACAACGAATCCCCCAGGGACGCCGACAGCCGCAGCATGGCCGGCCGCACCAGTTCGCGCAGATTGCCGGTGTTGCCTGCGCGGGCGGCCAGGGCGAAGAAGTCCAGGCTCAGCCGGTAGCGCTTGGTGCGCGCGTCCTGCTCGACCATGCCCTCGTCCATCAGGCTGCGCAACAAGCGATGGGTCGTCGGCTGAGACAACCCGATGCGCTGGGCCAGCTGGGTCACCCGTTCGCCACCCTCGACGGTGTCGCCCAGGCTGCGCAACACGGCGAACAGCCGGGAGACAGCGCCTACGCCCACTTCACTCTTTTCATTATTCCGATCAGTGGAATTATTCATTCAATATCCATGCAAGAAATTTACTCAACGAATGAAACTGAAAATAGTCATCACCTCAATGAAATAGATCATTGAGCCCATCCTATTCTTCGTCCTACTCTGCGTCCATACAGGGGCGATTCGAACAACAGCGGCAGCCGACCCACGTCGAGCGCCAACGCACCCGCAGCACTTTTTTCGTATCTGCCCATACAAAAAAGCGCGCCTTACGGCGACGCATAACAATTCCAGGTGGAGCGCAGCGATGGCTTTCGTGCAACTTGAAGGACTTGGCAAACGTTACGGCGACATCGACGCCGTGGTCGCCACCGACCTCTCGGTGGACAAAGGTGAATTCGTCTCCCTGCTCGGCCCCTCCGGCTGCGGCAAGACCACCACGTTGCAAATGATCGCCGGCTTCGTCGAAGTCAGCAGCGGGCGCATCCTGCTGGACGGCCGCGATATCACCCACGCCAAGCCCGCCAGTCGTGGCCTGGGGGTGGTTTTCCAGAGCTACGCCCTGTTCCCCCACATGACCGTCAGGGATAACGTCGCCTTCGGCCTGCGCATGCGCAAGGTGCCCCAGGCGGACCTGCAACAACGGGTCGCGCGGGTGCTGAAACTGGTGCGCCTGGACCTGCATGCCGACCGTTATCCCCGAGAGCTGTCAGGCGGCCAGCGCCAACGCGTGGCCCTGGCCCGGGCGCTGGTGATCGAACCCCCGGTGCTGCTGCTCGACGAACCGCTGTCCAACCTCGACGCCAACCTGCGCGAGGAAATGCAATACGAAATCCGCCGCATCCAGCGCGAAGTCGGCATCACCACGTTGATGGTGACCCACGACCAATCCGAAGCCTTGTCCATCAGTGACCGCGTCGTGGTGATGCAGGCCGGGCGCATCACCCAAGTCGACGCGCCCTACACCCTCTACGAACACCCGCGCACCGAATTCATTTCAGGCTTCGTCGGCAAAGCCAACCTGCTGCCCGGCGAGCGCGACAGCAACGGCGTCGTCCAGGCCTCGCTCCACGGCCAGGGCGACCTGACGCTGAGCCTGCGCCCGGAAAAAATCGACCTCTGCCCCGCCGGCTCCGGCCGACTGCAAGGTACCCTGGCCAGTCGCTTTTTTCTTGGCAGCCAATGGCTGTACGGCGTCTCGACCAGCCTCGGCGAACTGTGCGTGGTGCGGCGCAACGACGGCGGAGCACCACTGGCCGAAGGCACCGCGGTGGGCCTGGACTGGGACCCGGCGTTGCTGCGGGTGCTGAGCCGCGACGAGGTGCCGGCATGAAGTGGATCGCGGCCATGCGCCGCGCACGCAACGGCTACCTGATGTCTGCGCCCGCCCTGGCCTTGTACCTGGGCCTGCTGGTCGTCCCGCTGGGCCTGACGCTGGTGCTGTCGTTCAATGTCTTCGACTACGGCTCGGGCATCGACAGCAACGCCTACACCGTCGACCACTACGCCAGCCTGCTCGGTGACCCGTACTTCTACGAGATCTTTTTGCGCACCTTGTGGATCAGTGCACTGACCACCCTCCTGTGCGTGCTCATCGGCGTGCCCGAAGCCTACGTTCTCAGTCGCATGGGCGCGCCGTGGCGCTCGATTTTTCTGATCCTGATCCTCACGCCGTTGCTGATATCCGTGGTGGTCCGCGCCTTCGGCTGGAGCCTGCTGCTCGGCGCCGACGGCCTCGTCAATCAGACGCTGCAGGCCTTCGGTGGCTCACCGATGAAACTGCTCTACACACCGTTTGCCGTGGTCATTGCCCTGGTCCACGTGATGCTGCCGTTCATGATCATCCCGGTCTGGACCTCGCTGCAAAAACTCGATCCCGCCGCCGAACAGGCCGCGCTGTCGCTGGGGGCGAGTCAGTTCACGGTGATCCGTCAGGTGGTGCTGCCACAGATCATGCCCGGCGTGCTGTCGGGCACGCTGATCGTGTTCGGCCTCGCCGCCAGCTCGTTCGCCATCCCCGGACTGCTCGGCGGGCGTCGCCTGAAAATGGTCGCCACGCTGATCTACGACCAGTACCTGTCGGAACTCAATTGGCCCATGGGAGCCGCCATCGCCGTCGCGCTGCTGCTGCTCAACCTGCTGATCATGCTCTCGTGGAACCGCATGATCGAAGGCCGCTACAAGAAGTCATTGGGGTAATTCGTCATGTCCAGGAACGGTCCTTTCGCCCTGTTGTTCCATGCCTTGGTGGTGGTGTTCATGCTCGCGCCGCTGGTGGTGGTATGCCTCGTGGCCTTCACCCCGGAAAACACCCTGAGCCTGCCGACCACGACGTTTTCGTTGCGCTGGTTCCGCGCCGTGTTCGAACGCGCAGACTTTGTCGATGCGTTCTACAACAGCCTGATCCTGGCGTTCTGCGCCGCCTCGCTGGCCACGGTGATCGCGGTGCCGGCGGCCCTGGCGATCACCCGGCTCGAATTCCCCGGCCGGGACTTCTTCAACGGCCTGTTCCTGTCGCCGATCATCATTCCGCACCTGGTGCTGGGGGTGGCGCTGCTGCGTCTGTTTGCCCTGATGGGCGTGAATGGCAATTTCACCTGGCTGATCTTCGCCCACGTGCTGGTGATCACGCCGTATGTACTGCGCCTGGTGCTCGCCTCAGCCATCGGCCTGGACCGCAGTGCCGAGCAGGCCGCGCAATCGTTGGGGGCCGGGCGCTTTACGCTGTTTCGGCAAATCACCCTGCCGATGATTCTGCCGGGGGTGGCCGGGGGCTGGTTGCTGGCGTTCATCAACAGTTTCGATGAGGTGACGTTGTCGATCTTCGTCACCTCGCCGGCCACGCAGACCTTGCCGGTGCGCATGTACGTCTACGCCACTGAATCCATCGACCCGATGATGGCGGCGGTATCGGCCCTGGTCATCGCGCTCACGGCACTGACGATGATTCTGCTCGATCGGGTCTATGGCCTGGATCGGGTCCTGGTAGGTAAGCAATGAGGGCGCCATGGCTCTGCTGAAACGACTGGCCGAAGGCGACCGCCCGGCCCTGCACTTTACCCTCGACGGCGCACCGGCCACCGGCCTGTTGGGCGACACCCTGCTCACGGCCGTGTTGACCTGCAGCGACCATCTGCGCGGCAGCGACTTCAGCGCCGAACCCCGGGCCGGCTTCTGCCTGATGGGCGCCTGCCAGGATTGCTGGGTCCGCCTGGGCGACGGCCGCCGCGTCCGGGCCTGCTCGACCCTGCTCGAAGCAGGCCATCAGATCAGCCGTGAACCGGGGCGGCGCGTATGAGCGCCGCCTTCGCTGAATGTGCCGCCGCCTTCGCGGGCAAGCCCGCTCCCACAGGGGATGAGTGGCGAACACAGCATCGAGAATCACCACAGGCCTATTGTGGGAGCGGGCTTGCCCGCGAAGGCGGCTTCACCCGCGCCGCAAATCCCCACCCCCAACCGAGGAGGTGGCCATGAAACCCATCGCCATCATCGGCGCGGGCCCGGCCGGTATTCGTGCTGCGCAAACCCTGGTCGCCCACGGTGTCTACCCCGTTCTGCTGGACGAGGCAGCCCGCGGCGGCGGACAGATCTATCGGCGCCAACCGGCCAATTTCAAGCGCTCGCCAGCCAAGCTCTATGGCTTCGAGGCGCAAAAGGCCAATGCCCTGCACCAGACCCTCGCCGACCTGCGCGAACAGCTCGATTACCGTCCCGACACACTGGTATGGAACGCCGAGGGCGGTCTGCTGGACACCTTGCACGAAGGGCGCGCCGAGCGCCTTGAATACGCCAGCGTGATCGTCGCCACCGGCGCCACCGACCGCATCCTGCCCGTGCCGGGTTGGACCTTGCCGGGGGTGTACAGCCTCGGCGCGGCGCAGATCGCCCTGAAGTTCCAGGGCTGCGCCATCGGTGAAAGAGTGGTGTTCGCCGGCAGCGGACCTCTGTTGTATCTGGTGGCGTATCAGTACGCCCGCGCGGGCGCCCAGGTGGTCGCCGTGCTCGACAGTTCACCGCTCAGCGCCCAGGTCCGCGCTCTGCCCGGCTTGCTGGCTCAGCCCGTCACCCTGGCCAAGGGGCTGTATTACCGCGCCTGGCTGACGGCCCACGGCATCAAGGTGCGGCAAGGCGCCCGCCTGTCGCGCATCGACGGCGCACGCCGGGCGCAATCGCTGCGCTGGCGCAACGCCAAGGGCGAGCACACCCTCGAATGCGACGCGGTGGCCTTCGCCCATGGCTTGCGCAGCGAAACCCAGCTGGCCGACCTGCTCGGCTGCGGGTTTTCCTGGAACCCCCTCAACCGCGCCTGGCTGCCGCAACGCGACGGTGCCGGGCGTAGCAGCGTCTCCGGGGTCTACCTGGCCGGCGACGGCGCCGCCATCATGGGCGCCGACGCAGCGGAAATGGCCGGGGAGCGCGCCGCCTTGGCCCTGCTCGAAGACCTTGGCTACCGGATCGATTCGCAGCGCTGCCACCAACTGGAGCAGGCCCTGGAGCGCATCGGCCGGTTCCGGCAAGGCCTGGAGCGCGCATTTGCCTTCCCCGAAGGCTGGGCCGCCAACGCCGCCGATCAACTGATGATCTGCCGCTGCGAAGAAGTCAGCGTCGGTGACGTTCGCCGGGTGGTGGGCGAAGGCCATTGGGAGATCAACCGGGTCAAGGCCCATTGCCGGGTCGGCATGGGCCGGTGCCAGGGCCGTATGTGCGGCGCCGCGGCGGCGGAAATCATTGCGTGCGAGAGTGGCCGCCCGGTCTCCGACATCGGCCGCCTGCGGGCCCAGGCGCCCATCAAACCCGTGCCGTTCGGCCTGGAGGTGGCGCCATGAACGACGTCGACGTAGTGATCATTGGCGGCGGCATCGTGGGCGCCTCGGCCGCGTTGTTCCTGAGTCGGGCCGGACGCCGGGTGGCGCTGCTGGAGCGGGATTTCTGCGGGTCGCACTCAAGCGGCGTGAACTACGGTGGCGTCAGGCGCCAGGGTCGTCCCTTGTCGCAACTGCCGTTGTCGCAACGGGCCCATGAAATCTGGAGCCAGCTCCCCCAGTTGATCGGCATCGACGGCGAGTACCAGCGCAGCGGCCACCTGAAACTGGCCCGCAGCCTCGACGATCTTCGCGCCCTGCACGACTATGCCGCCAGCAGCCAGGGCTTCGGCCTCGACCTGCAACTGCTCGATCGCGATCAATTGCGTGCCCGCTTCCCGTGGGTCGGCGCCGTGGCGGTCGGGGCATCGCTGTGCCCGGATGACGGCCACGCCAATCCGCGCCTGGTGTCGCCGGCCTTTGCCCAGGCCGCCCGCCGGCACGGCGCACAAGTGCACGAACAATGCGCCGTCGACAGCGTGGACCATGACGGCCATCGCTTCACCGTTCAAACCCGGCCTGGCTTGGTGCTCCATGCGCCCTGGTTGCTGAACTGCGCCGGAGCCTGGGCGAGCCACTTCGCCGCGCAATTCGGCGAAGCGGTGCCGATGCACGCCGGGCATCCGGCAATGTTGGTCACCGAACCCCTGCCCGTGGTCATGGATGCCAGCACTGGCGTCGAAGGCGGCGGGATTTACGCACGCCAGGTCGCACGGGGCAATTGTGTCCTGGGCGGCGGCCAGGGTTTTGCCCTGGACGAAGCGCGCGCCCGGCCAGGGCAGAATGCCGTGGTCGAAATCCTGCGCCAGGCCGTGGAACTCTATCCATTTTTGGAAGGCGCCCAGGCGATTCGTACCTGGAGCGGCACCGAAGGTTACCTGCCCGATCGCCAGCCGGTGATCGGCCCCAGCAGCACCCAACCCGGCCTGTTGCATGCGTTCGGCTTTGCCGGCGCCGGCTTCCAGATCGGCCCCGCGGTGGGCCAGGCGCTCACCGAGATCATCTGCAGCGGCGCGTCGAGCACGCCGCTGGATGCGTTTTCCATCACCCGGTTTCACTCCATCTCCGTTGCTTGATAGAGGAAGGTCGCGCCATGAATAACGTCAAACGCACTGCACTGCTGGGTTGTGCCTGCTTGAGCGCATCGCTCACCGCCGGCCAGGCATACGCCGAGCCAACGCTTTACCTGGGCATGAACGGCGGCACCATGGAACGGCTCTACGCCGACAAGGTCCTGCCGGCCTTCGAGAAAGCCAACAACGTCAAGGTGGTGATCGTGCCCGGCACGTCCGCCGACATCCTGGCCAAGGTCCAGGCCAGCAAAGGCAACCCGCAGATGCACGTGATGTTCCTCGATGACGGCATCATGTACCGCGCCATCTCCATGGGGCTGTGCGACAAACTCGAAGACAGCCCGACCCTGGCACAGATCCCGGCCAAGGGTCGTATCAAGGACCAGGCCGTGGCCGTCAGCCTCGGGGTGACGGGGCTGGCCTACAACACGCGGTTGTTCAAGGAAAAGGGCTGGAGCGCGCCGACCTCCTGGATGGACCTGGCCGACCCGCGCTTCAAGGACAAAGTGGTGTTCCAGTCGATGGCCTCGTCGACCTTCGGCCTGCACTGTTTCCTGATGTTCAACCGGATCCAGGGCGGCAGTGAAAATGACGTCGAACCGGGCTTCAAGGCCTGGCCGAACACCGTCGGGCGCAACGTGCTGGAGTACATTCCAAGCTCGGCGAAGATCTCTGAAATGCTGCAGACCGACGAAGCGGCGCTGTTCCCGCTCACGCCGACCCAGGTGACCGCGCTGAAACTCAAGGGCATGCCGGTGGAATACGCGCAGCCGAAGGAAGGCGCGGTGGTCCTCAACGTCGCCGAATGCACCATCGCCCAGAACACCCAACCCGAACTGGCGCAGAAACTCGCCGCCTTCCTGCTGACGCCTGAAGCCCAGGCCATTGCCCTGGAAGAAGGCGACCAGATCCCGTCCAACCCCAACACCCCGACCACCGACAAGACCCGTGGCCAGGTACAAGCGATGAAGCAATACCTGGAAACCGCCATTGCCGTGGACTGGGACCAGGTCAACGAACAGCGCCCCGCCTGGAATGCGCGGTGGAACCGCAGCGTCGAGCGCTAACCGGTATGGCGCGTGTGGCGAGGGGATTTATCTCCCTCGCCACAGGGTTTTGTAACAGAATAGCGGGCATCAGACGCTTCTGGATCGACAGCGACCGCTCCCCATGGATACCCTCACACGACTTCGCGCCGGCCAGCTCTCGGGCGTCACCCGCCTGGACCTGGCCTGCGGCCTGACACAGTTTCCCCCGGAAATCTTCGACCTGGCCGACACGCTCGAGATCCTCAATCTCAGCGGTAACCAGCTCGACGCGCTGCCCGACGACCTGCATCGGCTGACCCGTCTACGGGTGTTGTTCTGCTCGGACAACCGCTTCACCGAACTGCCCGAATGCCTGGGTCGATGCGACGCATTGACCATGGTCGGTTTCAAGGCCAACCGCATCGAGCGTGTCACGGGCGCCGCCCTGCCGCCGAAGTTGCGCTGGCTGATCCTGACGGACAACTGCATCAGCCAGTTACCCGATGAGCTGGGCCAACGCCCGGACCTGCAAAAACTGATGCTGGCCGGCAATCGCCTGCGCCAGTTGCCGGCCAGCCTGGGCCAGTGCCAACGTCTCGAGCTGCTGCGCATCGCCGCCAATCAATTGGACGAACTGCCGCCCGGCCTGCTGCAACTGCCGCGCCTCAGCTGGCTGGCCTACGCCGGCAACCCGCTGGAAACCCAGGCCGACCTCGCCGCATTGAGCACCACGACGCCCATTGACTGGTCGCAACTGACTCTGCAACACACCCTGGGCGAGGGTGCATCGGGCGTGATCCATCAAGCGCTGTGGCAGGCCCCGGGCCAGGCGCCTCGGACCGTCGCGGTGAAGCTGTACAAAGGCCAGATGACCAGCGACGGCTCGCCCCTGCATGAAATGCATGCCTGCATCACCGCGGGCCGGCATCCGCAGTTGATTGAGGTGTTGGGCCAGGTCGTCGGGCATCCCGAGCAACAGGCCGGGCTGGTGATGGCGCTGATCGAGCCCCGCTACCGCAACCTCGCCGGGCTGCCGAGCCTGGCCTCGTGCACCCGTGACGTGTACGCGGACGAATTGCGCCTCGATGCGCCCGCTGCCTTGCGCATCGCCCACGGCATCGCTGCGGTGGCAGCCCACCTGCACCGCCAAGGCATCACCCATGGCGATCTGTACGCTCACAACATTCTTTTCAATGACCAGGGCGACTGCCTGTTGGGGGATTTTGGCGCAGCGTCGTTCCACGCCACCACCGACACCGTGCAGACGCGTGCCCTGCAACGCATCGAAGTGCGTGCCTTCGGGATCTTGTTGGGGGAACTGCTGGCGCGCATCGAGCCGACGCCCGAGGGGGCGATGCAGGCAACGTTGCAAGGCTTGCAGTCACGTTGCTGCCAGCCGGAGGTGCTGGCGCGACCGGGTTTCGAGGAGATTGAAGCGCTTTTGAGCGGCTTGAAACGCTGACCATGGCGAGGAAGCATGCTCCCTCGCCACTCAAAGGGCTGCTTACCCCGCCAACCCGACAAACATGTCCTGTACGTCATCGTGGTTGTCGAGGCCTTCGAGGAAGGCTTCGACTTCAGCCATCTGCTCGTCGGTCAGGCCGCTGACCGGGTTTTTCGGCTGATAGCCCAGCTTGGCCGACAGCACCGTGAAACCCTGCTCCGGCAAGGCCTTCTGCACGGCGTCGAGGTCGGCAGGGTCAGTAAGGAACAGGGTCGCGCCCTCTTCGCCCGGCTCGAAATCCTGGGCACCGGCCTCGATGGCGGCCAGTTCCGGATCGGCATCCGGGCTGTCCGGCGCGGCTTCGATCATGCCCACATGGATGAAGTCCCACGCCACCGAACCCGAAGCCCCCAGCTGGCCCTTGCGAAAGGCCACACGGATCTCGGCAACGGTGCGGTTGATGTTGTCGGTCACGCACTCAACGATCAGCGGCACCTGGTGCGGCGCGAAACCCTCGTAGGTGACACGGTGGTACTGCACGGTTTCACCGAGCTGGCCCGAACCTTTCTTGATCGCACGTTCCAGGGTCTCGCGGGGCATCGAGGCCTTTTTCGCCTGCTCGACCACCAGGCGCAGGTGCGCGTTGGTCGCTGTATCGGCGCCGTTGCGCGCGGCAATGGTGATTTCCTTCACCAGCTTGCCGAAGATCTTGCCCTTGGCGTTCGCAGCCGCTTCTTTGTGTTTAACCTTCCACTGTGCGCCCATCACTCACTCTCTTGTCTGACGCGCCGAGACATCTGCTGGCCGGCGCTGTGGCGCCAGTTTATACGGCCTAAACCGGCTGATCGACCAAAAAATTCGGCCTGCTGGATCGACATTTGCGCAGCATCTTGTAGGGCCTTTCTGAAATAGCGCCGCACAGGCCCCGTTCCCGTCCACGGTTTCGTACCCTCTGCGCTTCTCCCCGCCAGTAAGAGCCGCGATGCGCAACGACATGGAAAGTCCTTTCAGCCTGACCTTCACGCAAAGCGATTTGCAGCTGCAAGTGCTACGGTTCAACGGCCGCGAAGCCCTCAACCAACCCTACCGCTTCAACCTCGAACTGATCAGCCTGGCGCCACCGATGAACCCCGACACGCTGCTGGGACAACCGGCCTTCCTGCGCCTGGACGCCGAATCGGGCATCCACGGGGTCGTCCACAGCGTCCACCTGAGCGCGCCCGCGTCCCATCGCATCGGCTATCGGGTGACGCTGGTGCCTTATCTCCAGCGCCTGGAACAAGGCCCACGGCGGCGGGTGTTCAACCGGCTCAGCGCCGTGCAGATGCTGCAGCGCCTGCTGGACGACCACGCCCTGCCCACCGACAGCTACCGCTTCGAACTGCCCCATGGGCAATACCCGCGCCGTCCGTTCTGCATCCAATACGAGGAAAGCGACCTGGCCTTGCTGCAACGGCTGTGCGAGGAAGAAGGCATCCACTACCACTTTGAGCACAGCCCCCAGGGCCATGTCCTGGTGTTTGCCGAAGACCCGCAGAGCTTTCCCCCTGCGCCGCTGGCATTGCCCCTGCGGCCGGACGCCAGCGCGGAGCCGGCGATCCAGCGGTTGTACCTGCGCCACCAGCCCATGACGCCCACCCCGCCCGGCGGGTTCAGCGACCGGGCCATGGGCGAGACCGAGGCCTTCGCCGCCAACCACGCCTTTGACAGCCCGGCTCACCAGGCCCTGCGGGGCGACCCGGCCCTGGCTCACCGTCACCAGGCCGGTCGTCGCCACCTTGAACGGCTACGCTGCCGGCAACGGGAGATCCACGGCCAAAGCACCCAACCGGCCCTGCGTGGCGGCCACCTCGTCCAGATCGAAGAACACCCGGTGTCAACCTTCAACGATCAATGGCTGATCGTTGACGTGCAACATCGCGGTCGACAGTTTTCCATCCTCGAACCGAACCTGCCCGCCACCCCGTCGACCCGGCAGTACCGCAACCGATTCACCGCCATCCCCTGGTCCACCGTGTTCAGGCCCGCCCTCAGGCATCCCAAGCCCCGCATTCCTGGCTATCACCTGGCCCACGTGCTCGGCCACGCCGGCCAACCGGCCAGGCCCGATGAACACGGCCAGGTCAGTGTCAGCCTGTGGGCGCCGGACCAGGAAGCCATCGCCCTGCCGGTGTCGCGATTATCGCTCGGCACTCCTCCTGTACTGACGGCGGGCAGCCAGGTGCTGGTGAGTTTTCTCGACGGCGATCCCGACCGGCCGGTGCTCTGTCCCGGCGTTTTCGACACCGGCGCCGGCTCGACCGCCGCACTGCAATCACCACAGCACACACCGGATGCCGGGCTGCTTTTGGACTGGCTTCTGAACCCGCCCGACCTTGCTCCCTGACAAAACGTGATCCAGCACAAGCAAACCCAGCGAAACGGGCTTACAGTAAACACAACGCCGCAAAAGACGGCGCTCTACCCTGATTGTTGGAGATACCTGCAATGCCCTGGAAAAACTCAGAAAGCCGCTACAGTACCGTCACGGTCACCTTGCATTGGTTGATGGTGGTCCTGCTGGCCGTGGTTTATGCCTGCATCGAGTTCCGTGGAATCTTCCCCAAGGGCAGCGGCGGTCGAACCCTGATCAAGGAAGCCCACTTCATGCTCGGCCTGACGGTGTTCCTGCTGGTCTGGCTGCGCCTGTTCGCCCGCAGCATGGGCAAGGCGCCGGCGATCTTCCCGGCATCGCCTGTCTGGCAGACCTTCCTCGCTCGCCTGATGCACTGGGCCCTGTACCTGTTCATGATCGCCATGCCGCTGCTGGGCTGGCTGATCACCAGCGCCGAAGGGCACCAGGTCATGTTCTACGGTTTCGACCTGCCGCTGATCACTCATCAGGACAAGGATTTCGCCAAACAGCTGGAGGGCTGGCACGTGCTGGGTGGCACCATCGGCTATTGGTTGATTGGCCTGCATGCCCTGGCGGGGCTGTATCACCACTACGTGGTGCGCGACAACACGCTGCTGCGGATGATGCCCAAGCGCGGCTGAAGACGGTCTATTCAAGCCCCCGGCGGCCTTGCAAGCCGCCGGTGTGCACAAAGATCAGGCGCGTACCTCGGGCGAACCGCCCGGCTTCGATCTGAGCCTTGAGCAGCATCAGCGCCTTGCCGGTGTACAGCGGTTCCAACTCGATGGCGCCCGTGGTCGAAATGAAGTCGCTGAGCTGGGCATCGACCCGGGCAAAACCGCCGCGGCTGCCGTCGAGCAGTTCATAACGCGCCCGAGTCAGCCCGGCCGCCGTCACGATGCGCTCGACCTGCGGCGCCACCCCGTGGTCCTCGGGCACGGCCAGCACCCCATACACCGGACGCTCCCCCGCTTCGGCCAGCACCAGCCCCGCCAGCGACGTCCCCGTGCCGCACGCCAGCCACCAGCCGTGATAATCCGCCCACCCCAATCGCGCCAGTTGTTCGCGGACACTGGCCACCCACGCCATGCAACCTTGGGCGCCGGCCAATCCTGAGCCGCCTTCGGGCACGGGATGCAACTGTGGATAACGCGCCTGCCAGGGCCCCCAGAAATCCGCCGCGTGGCGCTCGCGGTAGCCGCCATACCCCAACCAATGCAATTGCATGCCGAACGCGTTCAGGTCCCGCACCGTGGGCGTGTCCATGGGGTGACCGCGCAGCAGTCCGAGCGTCGGAAAGCCGAAGCGCTTGCCGGCAGCCGCCAACGCATGCAGATGATTGGAATAGGCCCCGCCCAGGCTCATCACCCCCTCGGCTCCCGCCTCCTGCGCCTCGCGCAAATGATGCACCAGCTTGAACCATTTGTTGCCGCTGATCAGCGGGTCGATCTGGTCCAGGCGCAACACCGCCACTTCAACACCGGCGAGGGCGAGCCAGTCGAGGGGCAAGGGGTCGAGTCGAGGTTGGGGATGCCAGTCGAGGGCGGGAAGCAGCATGGCGGCAGGCCGAAGAGAAAGACGCCGGAATCTTAACAGCTTGGCCGCAACGGGCCGGACAATACACAAACCTGAGGGAACGAACCGGCTCGCGAAAACGCTTGGTCAGTCACGATTGCAGTGACTGATTGGACGCCTTCGCAAGCAGGCTCGCTTCCACACATAGAGTCAGGTGAGCCCGCCCCCCAATGGACAGACCTTACAACTGCGCCGCCAACCGCGACCCCTGGTTGATCGCGCGCTTGGCATCCAGCTCCGCGGCCACATCGGCACCGCCGATGAGGTGAACGGTCTGCCCCGCCGCTTCCAGGCCTTGCTGCAATTCACGCAGCGGATCCTGGCCGGCGCAGATCACGATGTTGTCCACCGGCAGCACTTGAGGCTCGCCGGCTTCACCGATGCGAATATGCAGGCCCTGGTCGTCGATCTTCAGGTATTCGACGCTGTTGAGCATCTGCACCTGCTTGTTCTTCAGGCCAGTGCGGTGAATCCAGCCGGTGGTCTTGCCCAGGCCGTCGCCAACCTTGGAGGTCTTGCGCTGCAACAGGAATACCTGGCGCGCCGGGGCATGGGGTTCGGCCTGGATCCCGGCCACACCACCGCGGGCCTGAAGCCGTGTGTCGATCCCCCACTCCTTCCAGAATGCCTCGCGGTCCTGGCTCGTGGCGACGCCCTGATGCACCAGGAACTCCGACACGTCGAAGCCGATACCGCCAGCGCCGATCACTGCGACGCTGCGGCCCACTGGCTTGCGCTCCAGGATCACGTCCAGGTAGCTCAACACCTTGGCATGCTCCACACCGGGAATCGCCGGCACGCGCGGCGCAATGCCAGTGGCCAGGATGATCTCGTCATAACCGCCGTCCACCAGGGTCGCCACATCCACCCGAGTGTTGAGGCACAACTCGACATTCGTGGTCTGCAACTTGCGATTGAAGTAACGCAGGGTCTCGTAGAACTCTTCCTTGCCCGGTACACGCTTGGCGACGTTGAACTGGCCGCCGATTTCGCTGGCCGAATCGAACAGGGTCACCTGGTGGCCCCGCTCGGCCGCCACGGTAGCAGCGGACAACCCGGCCGGCCCGGCCCCCACCACGGCGATCTTCTTCACCTGGGTCACCGGCAGGTAGTTGAGCTCGGTTTCATGGCACGCCCGCGGGTTCACCAGGCAACTGGTGAGCTTGCCGCCAAAGGTGTGGTCGAGGCAGGCCTGGTTGCAGCCGATGCAGGTGTTGATCTCATCCCCACGCCCCGCCGCTGCCTTGTTGACGAACTCCGGGTCTGCCAGGAACGGCCGCGCCATGGAGACCATGTCGGCATCGCCTTCGGCCAGGATCTGCTCGGCCACTTCCGGCGTGTTGATCCGGTTGGTGGTGATCAGCGGAATGCCGACCGAACCACGCAACTTGGCCGTGACCTTGCTGAACGCGGCTCGCGGCACCTTGGTGGCGATGGTGGGAATCCGCGCCTCGTGCCAGCCGATACCGGTGTTGATGATCGTCGCGCCAGCCTGCTCGATGGCCTTGGCCAGTTGGACGATCTCGTCCCAGGAACTGCCACCCTCCACCAGGTCGAGCATCGACAGGCGAAAGATGATGATGAAATTCGGGCCCACCGCTTCGCGTACCCGGCGAACGATCTCCACCGGCAGGCGCATGCGGTTTTCATAGCTGCCACCCCAGCGGTCGGTGCGGTGGTTAGTGTGGGCGGCCAGGAACTGGTTAATGAAATACCCTTCCGAGCCCATGATCTCGACGCCGTCGTACTCGGCCTGCTGGGCCAGCACCGAACAGGTGACGAAATCGCGGATCTGCTTCTCGATGCCCTCCTCGTCCAGCTCCTTGGGCTTGAACGGGTTGATCGGCGCCTGGATCGCGCTGGGCGCCACTTGCTTGGGGCTGTAGGCATAGCGCCCGGCGTGGAGAATCTGCATGCAGATCTTGCCGCCGGCCTCGTGCACGGCGCGGGTCACGATCCGGTGCTTGAGGGCTTCTTCTTCGGTGGTCAGCTTGGCCGCCCCGGAGTAGACGCCGCCCTCATCATTCGGCCCGATCCCGCCGGTGACCATCAGGCCCACGCCGCCTCGGGCACGCTCGGCGAAATACGCCGCCATGCGTTCGAAACCACCCGGTTTTTCTTCAAGACCGGTGTGCATCGAGCCCATCAGGGTACGGTTGCGCAAGGTGGTAAAACCCAGGTCCAACGGAGCCAGCAGGTGCGGGTAATGGGCGGCGGTCATCGGTAACTCCACAACGGGCGATCACGGAAAAGGTGGAAGCTCTGCGGCCTCCCTCAGTCATGCCCCACAGCCTAAGAGCCGGACTGCGAGCGCTCAATGACCGTAACTGACAACTTCATGATCCAAATGTGCAGCGCGTGGACCACTGGCGCCTGAGGCCCATCTGCACTGCCCCTGGCAAGGGCGCTTGGCCCCGGAGGGCTGTGAAGCTCGCGCTTACCTGCCGGCGGCCACCCCCTCTGCATACGCCTGCATGCACTTTGGAACATGTGCATCCTTTGGCGAATGGCCGGTTTTACCGTACCCTGCGCCGTAATAACCGCACACGGCCGCTGACTGTTTACCCCATGCGCAAATTTCTGTACCTGCTGTTTTCCCTGGCCTTGGTCGCCGTCCTGATCACCTATGCACTGTGGACGGCGGATCGGCCGGCGGGTCATTACCTGTCGGACCTGCGCATCAACCTGGCAGTCGACCAGGGCACGCCCGCCGACCGCGGCAACCTGCTGGGCATCCAACCCGAACTGTTCCCCACCGATTACCAGACCCCCGAGCGCCTGCACCGCAAACTGGCGGCCTACCTGCAGGCCGCGCGCGCGCAGGGTTTGCTCAACGAAAAAACCATCGTGGTGTTGCCCGAGCACATCGGCACCTGGCTGATGGTCAGCGGTGAAAAGGACGAGCTGTACCAGGCCACGACCTTCAAGGAAGCCATGAACTGGCTGGCGGCGAGCAATCCACTGGCGTTTATCCGAGCGCTGCTCAGCACCCACGGCGAGAACCGCCTGGACGATGCCTACCTGCGCATGAAAGCCCAGCGCATGGCCCACGACTACCAGGCGCTGTTTGGCGGGTTGGCCAAGGAGTTCGGCGTCACCCTGGTGGCCGGCTCCATCATTCTCCCCGAGCCCAGCGTCAGCGAAGATACGCTGAAGGTGGGCGCAGGCGCGCTGTACAACAGCAGCCTGGTGTTCGGCAGCGATGGCCTTCCGATGGGCCAGCCACAACGCCAGCGACATCCGGTGTTCGAGCAACGGGACGTGTTGGAGGCTGACCGCCCGGACGCCATCCATGTCGTCGACACCCCCGCCGGGCGCCTGGGCGTGCTGATCGGCAGCGACAGCTGGTACCCGGTCCACTACCGACAGCTCAACGAGCTGGGCGCACAACTGATCGCGGTGCCCGCCTTCGTCATCGGGCGCGATACCTGGGACAAACCCTGGAGCGGCTATAAAGGTCTGTCCACGCCCAGCGAAGTGAGCCTCAAGCCCGGTGAAACCAGCGAAGGCCAGGCCTGGCATCGCCTGACATTGACCAGCCAGTTGCCCATCAGCCAGGCCCGAGGCGGCGTCAGCGTGTTCCTGCGGGGCCAGTTCTGGGACAGTGGCAGCAGCGGCCAAAGCTTCATCAGCCACGACGGCCAGCATTTCCCCGATGGCCAGGCCCGTGGCGCACGCCTGCTGAACCTTTGGCTGTGACCATGAAGCCGCAACCGATGCGCCTGGGGGATTTATCGGTGGGCTTCGTCCATAGCCTGGCAGACGCGATCGCCAGCCATGGGCATGATCCCCAACCGTTGCTCGAACAGTACGGCCTCGATGCCACGCGCTTGGCCGAACCCGGCGCACGCCTGTCGATCCCTCGTTATATGCGCCTGGGTCACGCCGCCATCCAGCAGACTGGCAACCCGGCTCTGGGCCTGCGCATGGGCCAGCTCAGCCGATTGAGCCAGGCCGGGCTGGCAGGTGTTACCGCCGCCCAGGCACCCACCGTGCGCGAAGCCGCCCGCTGCCTGATCCGCTTCGAGCCACTCTATGGTTCCAACTACCGCGGCCAATCCAGCTTCCACGAGGATGCCCGGGGCGCCTGGCTGCGGTTCTATTCCATCAGCCCGTACAACGCCTACAACCGCTTCGTGGTGGATTCGATCGTCGCCGGCTGGCTCACCCAACTGTCCAGCGTGAGCGGCATCGCGCTGCGACCGGAGCGCATCGACATCGAATTCGAAGAGCCGGCGTACCTGGAAGCCTACCGCGTGCTAGGCGACGGCCCGATCCAGTTTGGCGCCGAGCAGAATCAACTGCGCCTGGGCCTCGACAGCCTGGCCCAGCGAAACCCGCAGCATTGCCCCAGTACCTGGCAACACCTGGTTCAGTTGTGTGAACGGGAATTGGAACAGCTGACCCGCACCCGCAGCCTGCGCGAGCGCATCATCCAACTGTTGGGACCCTTGCTTAACGGTGGCCGGGAGCCCGACCTGGAAGAAGTGGCGGCGCGCCTGAAGCTGCCCACCTGGACCCTGCGCCGCAAGCTGGCCGAAGAAGGTACGCAGTTTCGCGCGATCCTCAACGACACACGCCGCGACCTGGCCATGACTTACATTCGCGATACCGAACTGGCGTTCGGTGAGATCGCCTACCTGTTGGGGTTTGCCTCAGCCGAGGCATTCCAACGAGCCTTCAAGCGCTGGAACGCACAAACGCCGGGAGAGTTCCGGCGCAGTCACAGGGCACATTGAGTCCAAGCGCCCGTGTAGGGTTCATGCTGTGCCGAGGGCTTACAGCTCCGTTGCATCTTCGGCAGGTTCCAGCGGGTCCAGTTCGTACGCCTGGTATTCCAGCAGCTCTTCCTGATAATCGTCCATTGCGTGTCCTTCCCCTTTCATTGAAACCAATGCCTGATGGCCTTGGAGTCAGAATAAAGCTGCTTTATGAATAAAACATGAAGCCTAGGCTTCATGTTTTAAACGTAGCACAGCGCCGGGAAATTAGCGCAAGCAGGTGTAACAGCACGTGCCAGGCTGACCACCCACCTCAATATCAAGGAAGCGGCTGGATGGCCTCGGTCGGCGGTGGCAGGTCGCTGGCCGGTGGCGGCGTGATGACCTCCATCGTCGACTCCGGTGCTACCGAGGGTGCATATTCGGCGGGCGCAATCGGCGCCGGTTCGCTTGGTGGGGCCACCGGTTCGGACGCGGCCGGAACGGTGTCCGCCGGCGCGGCGTTATCCGTCGGCGTGGTCGGTGCGGGCGCGGGCGCCGGTTGCGGCTCGGCGGCCGGCGCAGGGGCCAGCGCAGCCGGTTCCGCCTTGGGTTCCGGCATCCCCAGTTCAGCTTTCGGCTTGTCGGCATTCTCGACGTTCTTCTTCGCCTCGGGCGGCAGGAACACCTCCACCAAGGCAAAGAAGCGCTCATAGAACTTGGCCGCCGACACGGTTTCGCTGGCGACCTTGACCATCGCATCATCGGACGAGCCGATCGGCATCGACACCGAACCCAACACGCCGACGCCCAGGCTCGCAGAGTTGTTGGTCTTCTTCAGGGCATAGCGGTCCTGCAAGGCGTTGGCGAACATGGTCGCCCGATGCCCCGGCCCGCCATCTTCGGCACAGACCAGGTTGAAACTGATCTCCAGGTGGGTTTCACCGGTCTGCTGGAAGCTCTTGTGGCCACTGACCAGTTTCGGATCGCTGCTGGTGATGATGTAGCCCTGGCTGAGCAACGCCCGACGCCCGGCCTCGCAGGTCGCCGTATCGCTGACGGGATAAGTGCGCGAGAACGTACCGGAATCATCGAAGCTCTCGTGCTCGTAAATCGCGGTTTTCTTGGACGAGCAACCGGCTGCGGCGACCAGCGCCAGTGCAAGCCCGAGTGTGCGCATTTGAAATGATGTGAACATTGAACATCCTGAGGAAAACGATCCGGGGCGTATTGTGCAACAGAACGCGACCTGACAGCGTGAGTAATCTTGTTTCAAGGGGGTTACAAGTCTACTGAGGGTTGTTTGCAGGAAAAAGACGCCAATCCAGTGTATCGACGAACGCCCCTTCGAAAGCAACAAGCGGATACAAAAAGACCCCGGCGTTTCGGCCGGGGTCTTTTTGTAGGCAACCGTCAAGGCATCAGAAACGCTTGATGTCCGCCTGGCTTTCCAACTGCTTGCGATAAGCCGCGAAGTCCTGCTGGCCGACACGCGAAGCGAGGTAGCGACGGTACTCGGCTTTCTCTGCATCGGTCGGGGCCGCCGCTTCGTTGACGCCGTTCAGGCGTACAACCGCCAGGCTACCGTCGGGCAACGTCACGCTGGTGAACGTCGGCTTGTCCTTCGATTCCGGCTTGGGCATGCGGAACAGCGCCTGCAATACCGCAGGGTCGATGCCCTCCTGGTTGCGATTCGCCGCTTCGGTGACTTTCCAGGCCTGGCCGTCGACAGGCTTGTCCAGGGCAGCCTTGCCATCGCGCAGGTTGGCGATCAGCTCATCCGCCTTGGTCTTGGCAGCCGCGCTGGCGTGTTCCTTGGCCAGTTGGGCACGAATCGGGCCGGCCACGCTTTCGAGCGGCAACTGCTCAGGCTTGCGGTGCTCCTTGGCACGCAGGACCACGACCGTCTCGGGATCCAGCTCGATGGCGGTACTGTTGGCACCCTCCTCCAGCACTTCGGGGCTGAACGCGGCAGTGACGACGGCACGGTTGGCCGCAATCCCTTCCCCGCCTTCACGGCCGAACGGGGCCGAGGTGTGGACCGTCAGCTTCAGGTCCTGGGCTGGTTGAGCCAGATCGGAGGCTTCGAACGAGGCATCTTCCAGTTGCTTGGTCGCCTCGACGAAACGCTGCTCGACCTGCTGGGTCTTCAGCTCGCGGGTCAGCTTGTCCTTGAGGCTGGCAAAGGTCGGCACTTCAGGCGCTTCGACCCCCAACAGCTTGATCAGGTGAAAACCGAAATCGGTGCGCACCGGTGCCGAAACCTGATCCTTGGTCAAGGCATACAGCGCCTTCTCGAACTCGGGATCGTAGACACCCGGGCCTGCATAACCGAGGTCACCGCCGTTGTTCGCCGAACCCGGGTCCTGGGAAAACTCCTTCGCCAGGGCTTCAAACGACTCGCCCTTGGCCAGGCGTGCCTGGACCTCTTCGATCTTCGCCTTGGCCTGGGCTTCGCTGACCTTGTCGTTCACTTCGATCAGGATGTGAGCGGCACGACGCTGTTCGGACAGGTTGGCGATTTCCTTCTGGTACGCCGCCTGCAGGTCTTCATCCTTGACGCTGACCTGGTCGAAGAACGCGGCCTTTTTCAGTTCGAGGTAATCAATGACCACCTGGTCAGGCGTCATGAATTCCTTGGCGTGCTTGTCGTAGTAAGCCTTGACCTCGTCGTCGGTCAACTTCACGGCTGACGGGTCGGCCTTGATGCTCAAGGTGGCAAAATCACGGGTCTGCTTTTCCAGGCGGGCGAAGGCCAGTACCTGAGCGTCGGTGACGAAGCCGCTACCTGCCAGGCCTGCGCGCAACTGACCGATCAGCATTTCCTGGGCCAGCATCTGGCGGAACTGCATCCGGTTGTAACCCAGTTGGCGGATCACCTGGTCGAAACGTTCGGCGCTGAACTTGCCATCGACCTGGAACTCAGGCGTTTGCAGGATCACTTGATCCAGCGCGGCTTCGGAGAAGGCGAATTTCGCATCGTGTGCGCCTTGCAGCAGCAGCTTGCGATCGATCAGGCCCTTGAGCGCCGAATCACGCAGCATCTTTTCGTCCAGCAGGGAGGCGTCGAAATCCTTGCCCAGCTGTTGCATGAGCTGGCGGCGCTGCATGTCGACAGCCTGACTCAGCTCGTTCTGGCTGATGTTCTCGCCGTTGACCTTGGCCGCTTCATTGCGGTTGGAAGAGGCTTGGAAAATGGCATCGAAACCGGTCAACGCCATCAACGCGACGATGACCCCGATGATGGTTTTGGCAATCCAGCCTTGTGAATTGTCCCTGATATTCTGCAGCATGCGTCCCCCAGAAACGGTTGAACTTCAAATTTAGGCAACCGTGGAGCGTGGGTAGAATCCGGATAGAAGAAAGGCGCATCCGAGGATGCGCCTTCTCGTAACTGGCGGAGCGGACCAGACTCGAACCTGCAAGCCCTGGCGTGCCAGGCCGGTCGTAACCGGCCGTATTACCGCTCCGCTGCCAAGCCAGGCATGACCCCGACCCGGATAAACTCAACGAAACCTTAGTTAACGGCTTCTTTCAGCGCTTTACCGGCTTTGAAGCCTGGCTTCTTGGCAGCGGCGATTTCCAGTGTCTTGCCGGTCTGCGGGTTGCGACCGATACGAGCTGGACGGTCAGTCACGGAGAAAGTACCGAAACCTACCAGAACAACGGAGTCGCCAGCCTTCAGAGCGCCAGTGACGGATTCGATTACAGCGTCCAGCGCACGGCCAGCAGCAGCTTTCGGGATATCAGCGGATGCCGCGATAGCATCAATCAGTTCCGACTTGTTCACTCTAAGTCCCCTTATATCTATTTGAGATGATTCTAAGTTTTTTTGGTGAAAGCAAAAACGAGTGCTGAATGGCCTGCAGACACTTAAGAGCCGCTTTATAACAAGGGCTCTAAAAAACTGTCAAGGAAGCCCCCCAGGCAAATGCGTATTAATGCGTGCTAATTCTTTCCTTAGAGTCAGACTCGCGCTTTTCGTCCTTCGCGACTATCTCCGGAGCCACATCCGGCAAGGGCTCCGGCGCGTATTGCAGCGCAATTTGCAGGACCTCGTCAATCCATTTAACCGGTTTGATCTGAAGATCTTGCTTAATGTTGTCAGGAATTTCCTTCAGATCACGGACATTCTCTTCCGGAATGATCACGATCTTGATCCCGCCACGGTGTGCCGCCAGCAGTTTTTCTTTCAAGCCACCGATCGCCAGTACCTGGCCACGCAACGTGATTTCACCCGTCATGGCCACGTCGGCGCGCACCGGAATCCCGGTCAAGGCCGACACCAGCGCCGTGCACATGCCCACGCCGGCGCTCGGGCCGTCCTTGGGGGTCGCCCCTTCAGGCATGTGGATATGGGTGTCGCGCTTCTCGTGGAAATCCAGGGGAATGCCCAGGCTGCGGGCACGGCTGCGCACCACCGTCAGCGCCGCGGTGATCGACTCGACCATCACGTCGCCCAAGGAACCGGTCTTGATCAGCTGACCCTTGCCCGGTACCACGGCTGCCTCGATGGTCAGCAATTCGCCACCGACCTGAGTCCAGGCCAGGCCGGTCACCTGGCCGATCTGGTCCTGCTGCTCGGCCAGGCCGTACTTGAATTTGCGCACACCCAGGAAGTGCTCCAGCAGGTCGGAAGTGACCTTGACCGCGAAGCGTTTTTCCAGCGCATGCTCCTTGACCGCCTTGCGGCAGACCTTGGCAATCTGGCGCTCCAGGCCCCGCACACCGGCTTCGCGGGTGTAGTAGCGAATGATGTCGCGGATCGCCTCTTCGTCGAACTCCAGCTCGCCTTTCTTCAGGCCGTTGGCCTGGATCTGCTTGGGCGAAAGGTACTTCACGGCGATGTTGATCTTCTCGTCCTCGGTGTAGCCCGGCAGACGAATCACCTCCATCCGGTCCAGCAAGGCTGGCGGGATATTCATGGAGTTGGAGGTGCAGAGGAACATCACGTCCGACAGGTCGTAGTCGACCTCCAGGTAGTGATCGTTGAAGTTATGGTTCTGCTCCGGATCGAGCACTTCGAGCAACGCAGAGGCCGGATCGCCGCGCATGTCGCTGCCCATCTTGTCGATTTCATCCAAAAGGAACAGCGGGTTGCGTACACCCACCTTCGTCATCTTTTGAATCAATCTTCCTGGCATCGAACCGATGTAAGTACGGCGATGACCGCGGATTTCCGCTTCATCGCGCACGCCGCCGAGGGCCATGCGGACGAATTTACGGTTGGTGGCGTGGGCAATCGATTCCGCCAGGGACGTCTTACCCACCCCGGGAGGACCGACCAGGCACAGCACCGGGCCACGAATCTTTTTCACGCGTTTTTGCACGGCGAGGTATTCGAGGATACGTTCCTTGACCTCTTCGAGGCCGTAATGGTCGGCGTCGAGGATGTCCTCGGCACGCGCCAGGTCCAGCCGCACCTTGCTCTGGGCCTTCCACGGCACCTGGACCAGCCAGTCGATGTAGGAACGCACCACGGTGGCTTCGGCAGACATCGGCGACATCTGCTTGAGCTTGTTCAGCTCGGCCTGGGCCTTGGCCAGGGCATCTTTTGGCAGCCCCGCGGCATCGATGCGCTTTTTCAGCTCTTCGATTTCGTTGTGGCCTTCGTCGCCATCGCCCAGCTCCTTCTGAATGGCCTTCATCTGCTCATTCAGGTAGTACTCGCGCTGGCTGCGCTCCATTTGCTTCTTGACGCGCCCGCGGATGCGTTTCTCGACCTGCAACAGGTCGATTTCGCCGTCGAGCAATGCCAGCACGTGTTCGACACGGGCCGACAGGTCGATGATCTCGAGGATTTCCTGCTTCTGCTCGATCTTGAGGGCCATGTGGGCCGCCATCGTGTCGACCAGGCGTCCAGGTTCGTCGATGCTGTTCAGCGAAGACAGGACCTCGGCAGGCACCTTCTTGCCCAATTGCACATACTGTTCGAACTGGGACAGCAGGCTGCGGACAAACACCTCCGATTCACGCTCGGGCGCATCGACCTCTTCGATCAGCGACACTTCGGCACGGCAGTGACCGTCCACTTCGCTGAAGCGCTCGACCGTACCGCGCTGCTCGCCCTCGACCAAGACCTTGACAGTGCCATCAGGCAGCTTGAGCAGTTGCAGAACCGTGGCGATCGTACCTACGCGATAGAGTGCGTCTTCGCCGGGATCATCGTCGGCAGGGTTTCTCTGAGCCAGCAGGAGAATCTGCTTGTCGCCCGTCATCGCAGCCTCGAGGGCTTCGATAGACTTCTCGCGCCCCACGAACAGCGGGATAACCATGTGCGGATACACCACGACATCGCGCAATGGCAGGAGAGGCAATTCGATGGTTGTCTTCATGATTTCGCCTCTACGGCGGCCCTAGGGCCGGAAACAGATGGAAGTAAGCTTGAAACCAAGATGGGGGCAGCCTTGAAAAAAAACAAGCGCTAAGGCTGATGCCTGACGGTTAAAAGAAATAAAAGTCATGCACAACCCTATGTGGCGAGGGGATAAATCGCCTCGCCACATAAAAGCAAAGGGGCCCGAAGGCCCCTTCTTTGTTCCGGCAGCGGGACGCTTAGGCGTCCGGCGCGGCCTTGGCAGCCGGCTCACTGTTTTCGTAGATATACAGTGGCTTGGACTTGCCTTCTATGACGCTTTCATCGATCACGACTTTACTCACCTCAGACTGCGAGGGGATTTCATACATCGTGTCGAGCAAGACGCCCTCGAGGATCGAACGCAACCCACGGGCACCGGTCTTGCGTTCCAGGGCACGTCGGGCGACCGATTTCAGCGCGTCGGAACGGAACTCCAGGTCTACACCTTCCATTTCGAACAGCTTGGCGTATTGCTTGGTCAGGGCATTCTTCGGCTCGGTCAGAATCTGCATCAACGCCGCTTCATCCAACTCGTCCAGTGTCGCCAGGACCGGCAGACGACCGACGAATTCCGGGATCAGGCCGAACTTGACCAAATCGTCAGGCTCGACTTCACGCAGGGATTCACCAACCTTCTTGCCCTCTTCCTTGCTGCGCACTTCGGCGTTGAAACCGATGCCGCCGCGAGTGGAACGGTTCTGGATGACCTTTTCCAGGCCGGAGAACGCACCGCCGCAGATGAACAGGATGTTACGGGTGTCGACCTGCAGGAATTCCTGCTGCGGATGCTTGCGACCACCTTGGGGCGGTACGGAAGCGACCGTGCCTTCGATCAACTTGAGCAAGGCCTGTTGCACGCCCTCGCCGGAAACATCCCGGGTGATGGACGGGTTGTCGGACTTGCGGGAAATCTTGTCGATTTCATCGATGTAGACGATGCCCATCTGGGCCTTTTCCACATCGTAGTCACACTTTTGCAGCAACTTCTGAATGATGTTCTCGACATCCTCGCCAACATAACCCGCTTCGGTCAGCGTGGTTGCGTCAGCAATGGTGAACGGAACGTTCAGCAAGCGGGCCAGGGTTTCGGCAAGCAGGGTCTTACCCGAGCCTGTCGGGCCGATCAGCAGGATGTTGCTCTTGCCGAGTTCGACCTCGTCATTCTTCTTGTCACGCTGGTTCAGGCGCTTGTAGTGGTTGTACACCGCTACGGCCAGTACCTTTTTGGCACGTTCCTGACCAATCACATACTGATCAAGGATGCCGCTGATTTCTTTAGGCGAAGGCAATTTATGCGCGCTGCTTTCGGCCTGGGCTTCCTGCACCTCCTCGCGGATGATGTCATTGCACAGGTCGACGCACTCGTCGCAAATGAAGACCGAGGGGCCGGCAATCAATTTGCGTACTTCATGCTGGCTTTTGCCACAGAAGGAGCAATAAAGCAGTTTGCCGTTGTCCTCGCCGTTGCGGGTGTCAGTCATTCGATCGATCCAAATCCGATAGGCTTGCAACACAAGATGAAGGCAATTGCGGGCTTTTTCAAGCCCGCAGGCGGCCGGTCATCCCAACCACCTGCATTTTGAGCGGCTTAGGCAGGCATTTGACGCTTGTTGATCACCGAGTCGATCAGGCCGTACTCGGCGGCACGCTCGGCGCTCATGAAGTTGTCACGCTCGGTGTCACGCTCAATGGTTTCGAGGCTTTGGCCGGTGTGATGGGCCAGCAGCGAATTCAGGCGCGAACGGATGTGGAGGATTTCCTTGGCATGGATGTCGATGTCCGACGCCTGGCCCTGGAAACCGCCCAATGGCTGGTGAATCATCATGCGCGAGTTCGGCAGGCAGTGACGCTTGCCCGCTGCGCCACCGGCGAGCAGGAACGCGCCCATGCTGCAGGCCTGGCCGATGCAGATGGTGGAAACGTCCGGCTTGATGAACTGCATGGTGTCGTAGATCGACATACCCGCCGTCACCGACCCGCCAGGCGAGTTGATGTAGAGATGGATATCCTTGTCCGGGTTTTCCGCTTCAAGGAACAGCAGTTGCGCCGCGACCAGGTTGGCCATGTAGTCTTCAACGGGGCCGATCAGGAAAATGACGCGTTCCTTGAGCAGGCGCGAGTAGATGTCATAGGCACGTTCGCCACGGGCGGACTGCTCAATAACCATCGGGACCAGGCCGCCTGCGGCTTGGATGTCAGAGCTCTGCTGATAAAAAGAATTGCGGGACATGTCTCGCAGTCACTCCCAAATAGTTATGTCTTGAATACGCATAAGCCAGCACGAAGGCTGGCTTATGGTGTGTATTTCCTACCGCAAAACAATCAATCGGCTTGTGGAGCTTCCACCGGCTTGACCGCTTCTTCGTAAGAGACCGCTTTATCGGTCACGCTAGCTTTCTGCAGAACAGTATCCACAACTTGTTCTTCCAGCACAACCGAACGGACTTCGTTCAGTTGCTGCTCGTTCTTGTAGTACCAGGACACGACTTGCTCAGGCTCCTGATAAGCCGAGGCCATTTCCTGGATCAGCTCGCGAACGCGGGTTTCGTCAGGCTTGAGTTCGAACTGCTTGACCACTTCGGCAACGATCAGGCCCAGCACGACGCGGCGCTTGGCCTGCTCTTCGAACAACTCGGCCGGCAGTTGGTCCGGCTTGATGTTGCCGCCGAACTGCTGGACGGCCTGCACGCGCAGACGGTTCACTTCGTTGTCCAGCAGAGCCTTTGGCACTTCGATCGGGTTGGAGGCCAGCAGACCGTCCATGACCTGGTTCTTGACCTTGGACTTGATGGCCTGGCGCAGTTCACGCTCCATGTTCTTGCGAACTTCGGCGCGGAAACCGTCAAGACCGGTTTCCTTGATACCGAACTGGGCGAAGAACTCTTCATTCAGCTCAGGCAGCTTCGGCTCGGAAACGCTGTTGACGGTCACGGTGAACTCGGCGGCCTTGCCGGCCAGGTCCAGGTTCTGGTAGTCCTCTGGGAAGGTCACGTTCAGCACGCGCTCTTCACCCGCCTTCGCACCGACCAGGCCATCTTCGAAGCCTGGGATCATGCGACCGGAGCCCAGCACCAGCTGGGTGGCCTTGGCGGAGCCGCCGGCGAAGACTTCACCGTCGACCTTGCCAACGAAATCGATGTTCAGCTGGTCTTCGTTCTGGGCAGCACGATCGGCCACTTCGAAACGGGTGTTCTGCTTGCGCAGGATGTCCAGCATCTTGTCCAGGTCGGCATCCGACACATCGGCGCTCAGACGCTCGACGGCAATGGAGTCGAAACCGGCAACGGTGAACTCCGGGAACACTTCGAACGTTGCAACGAACTCCAGGTCCTTGCCCTTTTCCAGCACTTTAGGCTCGACGGACGGCGCGCCGGCCGGATTCAGCTTCTGCTCGACCACCGCTTCGTAGAAAGAAGACTGGATCACGTCGCCCACGGCTTCCTGGCGTGCATCAGCTTCGTAACGCTGACGGATCACGCTCATCGGCACTTTGCCTGGGCGGAAACCTGGGATTTTGGCCTTTTGGGCAGTCTGCTGCAGACGCTTGTTGACCTGAGTCTCGATGCGCTCAGCCGGCACGGTGATGCTCATGCGGCGCTCAAGAGCAGAAGTATTTTCAACAGAAACTTGCATGGATATTCCTCGTTGCACAGACGTTGGCCGGGCGTTTCCGACCCCAGAATCAAGGGCATGCATTCTAGTAGGTCAAACTCAAGAAGTCACCCTACTGAAAACGGGTAGGAAACAGGCGCCGAATTTAGGAGCGGGGCAAACGGTGATGCCTCGCACGAATTACAAATACAGCTGATCAGCCAAAGGCTCTGCACCAACGCTTCCTTTATATAGAAGCGCAGGCTCGACACACGCGACACCCGGCCCCACGAGCAGACCAACGGGCATCCTGCGCATCATCACGAAACACAATCGTGACCAACCTCCCCCTGCACACCACCCGAAAACGGCGCCAGCGGACAGGCACAGAAGCCCCGAAAACAAAAACGGCGCAGCCCTTTTCAGGTACTGCGCCGTTTTCTGCTATTAAATAGCGACTTGTATGGTGCGGACGGAGAGACTCGAACTCTCACACCTTGCGGCGCTGGAACCTAAATCCAGTGTGTCTACCAATTCCACCACATCCGCGTATCAAGCTTTTAAAGCAAAGGCGCCAGATGATTACATCTGGCGCCTTTCTAGAATATGGGGTGGACGATGGGGATCGAACCCACGACAACGGGAGTCACAATCCCGTGCTCTACCAACTGAGCTACGCCCACCATATTGCCTTGTTGCGTTACTTGTGCCAAAGCTGCCTAAATGGCGCACCCGGCAGGACTCGAACCTGCGACCATCCGCTTAGAAGGCGGATGCTCTATCCAGCTGAGCTACGGGCGCCTTTTTAATCTGTATTCTTGGACGATTACAAACTAAGTGCTTTCAGCTTTACCGAGTTGAAACAACCAACTCTGCGCCGCCTTCTTAACCAGTGCTAGGCTGTGCCCGACAAGTGCGACGAATGTTATAGACGGCCTGATAGGTCGTCAACTCTTTTTTAAAAAAAATTCATTTAATTAAAGGGGTTAGGGGAATTTGCAGACCAAGCGCCTTTGCCCTCACGTCCCGGCATGCGAGAATGCGTTCTCTTTTTTTCCCCTCTCGATGGTTAACCACGCGCAATGACTGCACAACTTATCGACGGCAAATCGATCGCCGCCAGCCTGCGCCAGCAGATCGCCCAACGAGTCACCGAGCGCCGCCAGCAAGGCCTGCGCACGCCCGGCCTTGCGGTGATCCTGGTCGGCAGCGATCCTGCCTCTCAGGTTTATGTCTCGCACAAGCGTAAAGACTGTGAAGAGGTCGGCTTCCTTTCCCAGGCCTACGACCTGCCTTCCGAAACCACTCAGCAAGCGTTGGCCGATCTGATCGACCGCTTGAACGAAGACCCGAACATCGACGGCGTGCTGCTCCAGTTGCCACTGCCTGAGCACCTCGACGCCTCCCGGCTGCTGGAACGCATCCGTCCGGACAAGGACGTCGACGGCTTCCATCCTTATAACGTCGGCCGCCTGGCCCAACGCATCCCACTGCTGCGCCCCTGCACCCCCAAGGGCATCATGACGTTGCTGGAAAGCACCGGCGTGGATCTCTACGGCCTCGACGCCGTGGTGGTGGGCGCCTCCAACATCGTTGGCCGGCCGATGGCCATGGAACTGCTGCTGGCCGGCTGCACCGTCACCGTGACCCATCGCTTCACCAAGGACCTGGCCGGCCACGTCGGCCGTGCCGACCTGGTAGTGGTCGCCGCCGGCAAGCCTGGCCTGGTGAAGGGTGAGTGGATCAAGGAAGGGGCCATCGTCATCGACGTGGGCATCAACCGCCAGGAAGACGGCAAACTGGTAGGCGACGTGGTCTACGAGACTGCCCTGCCCCGCGCCGGCTGGATCACGCCAGTGCCCGGCGGTGTTGGCCCGATGACCCGCGCCTGCCTGCTGGAAAACACGTTGTACGCAGCAGAAACGCTGCACAGCTGATACACGTTAAAAAAACCTGTGGGAGCGAGCTTGCTCGCGATAGCGGTGTGTCAGTCAACTGGATGTTGGCTGGTTCATCGTTATCGCGAGCAAGCTCGCTCGCACAGACGTTTCTGTCGACGGATTTCAGCCGCCAAATTACATATTTTTCAGATTCGTTTCGCCAAAATCCCCCTCCATGAAACTTTATTTATTCACAAGCCTCGGCGATACAGGCATGTAGCGCTGCTGTCGCCCATACTCCTAAAATGCGACGGTTTTTTTAAAGCCGTTACTCAACGGCACCTTCAACTCCATCGAGTCTACTCGCGTGAAAATCCGTCTTTCGATCCTCAGCCTGCTCTTCGCTTTCACAGGCACCTTTATCACGCACACTGCCAGCGCACAGGAAACGATCGCGGCCCCACGGGACACCACCAAGCTGCAAGTTGCCTCGGGCAGCGCGCTGCTGCTGGACCTGCAGACGGACAAGGTGGTCTATTCGAATAACCCGGACGTGGTGGTCCCCATCGCATCGGTGACCAAGTTGATGACCGGCTTGATCGTGCTGGACGCCAAACAGAACCTCGACGAATACATTTCCATCACCATCGCCAACACCCCGGAAATGAAAGGGGTGTTTTCCCGGGTCAAGCTCAACAGCGAACTGTCGCGCCGGGACGTCCTGCTGGTCGCCCTGATGTCATCGGAAAACCGCGCCGCCGCCAGCCTCGCCCACCATTACCCGGGCGGCTACGCCGCGTTCATCGCCGCCATGAACGCCAAGGCGAAGGCCCTAGGCATGACCAGCACCCACTACGTGGAACCCACGGGCCTGTCGATCCACAACGTTTCCACCGCGCGCGACCTGACCAAGTTGCTGATCGCCGCGCGCAAGTACCCGCTGTTGAGTGAACTGAGCACCACCAAGGAAAAGACCGTTACCTTCCGCAAGCCCGTCTATAGCCTCGGTTTTCGCAACACCGACCATTTGGTCCACAAGGCCAACTGGGATATTCAACTGACCAAGACAGGCTTCACCAACGAAGCCGGCCATTGCCTGGTGCTGGTCACGAAAATGGGTAATCGGCCAATGGCGCTGGTGATCCTCGATGCGTTTGGCAAGTACACGCACTTCGCCGACGCCAGTCGGATTCGCAGTTGGGTGGAAACCGGCAAAAGTGCGAGCGTGCCGGCGGTGGCGCTTCAATACAAGGCCGCCAAGAACCTAAAGAGCCGCCAGACCGGCGTGGTAGAAGCGTCCAAGTAATCTGTCCACGCCAGCCTGGACCCGTGGCGAGGGAGGCTTCAAACAGCCCGGCGCAAGCCAACCCTTGCCACGACCTGCCGGTTCAGGGTTTCAGATCGCCCAATGGGTCGTAGGCCCTGGATTGCGCCTTATCCTGCTTATCCTCGTCCAGCGGCGCCTTGGCCGGGCCGACCGGATCGACCTGAGGATCATCGAGGTCTGGCGAATCCGGGTCGAAACCCAGGTCATCACCGGACGAATGATCTGACGAATGTGGGCCCGTAGGTGTTTTCGACTGTGCCATCGCTGCCTCCTCAAATCATGGCCGGGAACGTCCCGACCCTGACGGTAAGAGCCTCAGGCGTGCCGGGTCGTGCCCGGCAAGTGACGAACGGGGCCGCCATCAATGTGCGGCATTCAGCGTCTGCGTGGCCCGCGCAGCGGCTTGTTCCTGCCCTGCCCCGGCCAACTCCTGCGCGGCCTTCAACCAGCGCTGGGCGTCGACATTGGCCGGAAGCTGGGTCGGCCGCTGCACCAGCACCGCCCAGGCGCCTGCGTTCTGGTAGTCCGATTCGAAAGCGCCGAAGCTCATCGTTTCACGGCGATTCATGCCGGATCGCAACAGGACCGTCTGCTTCTGACGGTTATAGCCGGCCAGGATCCCATAACGTAGCTCAGGCCAGAACGGTGTACCCGCGTTATAGCGCACCAGGACCGGGTAGCCGGCGGCGACCTGTTCCAGCAACGCAGGCAACTGGGCACGCAGTGGATACACCACGAATCCGTACTGGCGCGCCAGGGTTTGCATGTTCTGCTGCAAATCAGCCTCGCCGCCCGGCAGGTGCAAGGGTTTTTCCAGCAACCCAGGCGTGATCACCGTGCCTTGGAACGTCAACAGCGCCGCCAGGGATTGCGGCGCGCCCTGATACATCTCGCCTCGGTAAAACGGCACGCTGTTGAGCTCCACCCGCTCAGGCAGGCTCCGGATCCTTGGCGACACATCGCTCGCGCAACCCGCCAGGGTAGCCAGGCATACCGTCGCCAGGACCAGTGATCGAAAAGAGGGAATGAGCGGCAACATGAAGACTCTCTTGTTCAGGCACCCGACGTTAGAGCCGGGCTGGGGCTGTCGATCATAAAGCGCCCATGGGCCAGGGTATAGCCTTAAACAGCAGTCCCTATGGCTGGATAGAACGAACCGGTCCGTTCTGGCCGCCACCCATCGACTGCCTGAAACACTGCATGGACTAGACTGTCCATTGAACTGAGTGCGTTGTCCCGGAACGGGATAAAAGGAGGCACAGATGAGCCTGACGACGACAATTCTGATGCTGATATTTGGCTGGCTGAGTGTGGCGACCGCCATGTTGTGGGGTGTGCTTCGCATCGCTCGACGCCACCATCACGCGCCGTCCGTCCAACCGAAAAAAACCGCAGGACCCGCCCGGCGCCACGCTGCGGCACACTGACGTTTCTTTCCCATACATCGCGATCACGCCCACGCAGAGGTGGAAACGAGCCGCCCGGACCTGAGTCCGGGCGGTTTGCATGCGCCTGGAATCAGGCGTTGTCGGTCAAGGTCTTATGCGCCCTCTGCTTGGCGCGGCGGGACATCATGTTCAACACTTCGATGGCGGCCGAGAAAGCCATGGCGGCGTAGATGTAGCCTTTAGGCACATGGGCACCAAAACCTTCGGCGATCAGCGTCATGCCGATCATGATCAGGAAGCCCAGGGCCAACATGACCACCGTCGGGTTGTCATTGATGAACTTGGCGAGCGGTTCAGCCGCCAGCAGCATCACCAGCACCGAAACCACGACGGCGATGATCATGATCGGCAGATGCTCGGTCATGCCCACGGCAGTGATGATGCTGTCGATGGAAAACACCAAGTCCAGCATCAGGATCTGACCGATCGCGGCAGCAAAACCCAGGGTCACACCGGACGACGCGGTCTTGGGATCATGGGGCGCCGGGTCCATGCTGTGATGGATTTCGGTGGTGGCTTTCCACAACAGAAACAGGCCACCGGCGATCAGGATCATGTCTTTCCAGGAGAACGCCTGGCCCAGGATCTCAATGACAGGTTCGGTCAATTGCACAATGAAGGCGATGGTGCTCAACAGGCCCAGGCGCAGGATCAGCGCCATGCCGATACCGATTCGCCGTGCCTTGGTACGGTGCTGCACAGGCAGCTTGTTGGTCAGGATCGAAATGAAGATCAGGTTATCGATGCCGAGCACGATCTCCATCACGACCAATGTTGCCAAGGCGATCCACGCGGTGGGGCTGGCGGCGAGCTGTAAAAGATAATCCATGAGTCAGTCCTGGCTGATGTGCGGGTTAAAGGGTCTTGGTCGAGGTTTCGGGTTCTTCGGCGTCGTCCGCCGGCTTTTTGCCGGGGTTGATCAACCCTCCGCTGGCTTCGCTGAGGGCCTGTTCGGCGGCCTTGTGGGTATCGTCGATGGCCTGCTTGGCCGTTTCTGCGGCCTGCCCCATCAGTTGCTGGGCGCTTTTTTCGGCTTGCTCGCAACCTGCCAGCGCCATGGAAGCTGTAACGAGCATCGCGGCAAGACCCAAGGATTTATAGCTCATGAATGAATGCCTCTTTAGAAATACCAAGCGCACGAAAGGTGGCCCTCCAATGGCAGGGCATTCTAGAGACGACAACACTTCAGGAAAATTCGTATTTTTAGCGGTTATACTTCGTTTTTTACGAACTGTGTGACCCCATGCTCAATTACCGACAATTGCATTACTTCTGGGTCGTGGCAAAAACCGGCAGCATCGTGCGCGCCTGTGAACAGTTGAACCTGACACCGCAAACCATCAGCGGCCAGATCGCCCTGTTCGAACAGACCTATAACCTCAAGTTGTTTCGTCGTGTCGGGCGGCAGTTGGAACTGACCGAAGCCGGCCGCCAGACGCTCCCCTATGCCGAACACATGTTCCAGATTGGCGGGGAATTGGAGTTGATGCTGCGGGCCCAGCCCAACGAACAGCAGACGCTGTTTCGGGTGGGCGTGGCGGACGTGGTGCCCAAGTCCATCGTCTATCGCCTGCTGGCACCGACCATGGAGCTTGCCGAAGCGCTGCGTATCACCTGCCGCGAAGACAAGCTCGAACGCTTGCTGGCGGACCTGGCGATCCAGCGCTTGGACCTGGTGATTTCCGACAGCCCGATGCCAACCCACCTGGACATCAAGGGCTACAGCCAGAAGCTGGGCGAGTGCGGCATCAGTTTCTTCGCCACCGCCGCGCTGACCGAACGCTACGGGCAGGATTTCCCCCACGGCCTGCATGACGCCCCGCTGCTGATTCCCGGGCCGGAAACCGTGGTGCGCAGCCGCCTGCAACGTTGGTTCGCCGAACAACAGATCCAGCCGCGCATCGTCGGCGAGTTCGACGACAGCGCCCTGATGCAGGCCTTCGGTCAATCAGGCAGCGGGATTTTCATCGGCCCGAGCGTGATCGCCGAAGAGGTCAAGCGCCAGTACGGCGTCGAGGTGATCGGCCAGACCGATGCGGTCAGCGAATCCTTCTACGCCATTTCGGTGGAGCGCAAAGTCAGCCACCCGGGCATCGTCGCGATCGCCGAAGGCGCGCGGCGCGAACTGTTCAGCGCCTAGCCGTTGGAGCACACGGCGCGGGGCTTGAAGGTCATCAGCAGCATGGCCAGCAGAATCGAGACCAGGATGAACCCGGCCGCGGCAAAACCCACCTTGCCCAGACCGAGGGTATCGATGACCCGGCCACCGACCATTGCCCCCAGGCCAATCCCCAAGTTGGCCCCGGCGATGTTCAACGATGCTGCAAAGGCCGGGGCTTGCGGCGCGGCCTTCATCAACCGGACATGGCTGACCAAGAACAGCGCCGCCTGGGTCACGCCCCAGATGCCCATCGCCGCCGCCAGGCCGAGGGTCGAGTGGATGCTCGGCACCAGCGCCACCATGCCGCCGATCATGAACAGGCAGAACACCATCGAGGCGATCAACGGGTGCCGGTCTACCGCCCGTCCGCCCAGGGAGTTGCCCACCAGGCCCACCGCACCGAAGCCCATCAGGCACCAGCCCACCAGCGTGCCATCGAAGCCGGCGAGGCGTTCGAGGATGTCCGCCAGGTAGGTGTAGGCGGTGAACATGCCGCTGAAGACCAGGATCGACAGCAGCACATGCCCTTGCATCAATGGGCTGCGCAGGATCTTGAATTGCGAGCGAAAGCTCACCTGATGCTGGTGCAGGTTGGTTTTCGGCAGATAGATGAACAGCAGCAAGGCCTTGGCAAAGGCAATCACCGACAGGATCGCGAAGGCGCTGCGCCAGCCGAATGCATCAGAAATCAGCGTACCCACCGGAATGCCGAACACCGTGGCGCAGACGATGCCGAAACCGATCCGGGCGATGGCACGCCCGGCGTGCTCCGGCCCGACGATGTCCACCGCCGTTTCACTGGCCAGCGCCCAGAACACTGGCAGACCCAGGGCCGGCAGCAACCGGGCAACGGCCATCACCCAGATGTTGGGGGCAAACGTCGCCAACAGGTTGGCCAGGCCGAACATTATCAGCACGCTGATAAACAGCTTGCGCCGCTCGAAACGAGCGAACCAGGCGGTCAGGAACGGCCCGAACGCCGCCACGGTGAACGCAAACAACGTCACCAGCAGCCCGGCCTGGGGGATGCTCACCTCCAGATCACGGGCAATGGATGGCAACAGGCCAACGATGACGAACTCCGTGGTCAGCACGGTGAACCCGGCGGCCGACAACAGGAAAATCGGTAACAACATGCAAACTCCAGCAAAACGACGACACCAGCGGTAGCCCAAGGGCTCGCTGGCGGAGATAGAAAGTGAGAGGGGCACAGCCTAACAGAATGCGCCCGAGAGAAAAACGCAGTTGAACCGCGCAGTGACGGATCGTCACAGGTCCGTCAGACTTTTCGGCGGGCTGTGATAAAGTCCGCGGCCTGCAAACGCCGTCGTTCCCCCGGTCCGCTCATGTGGCCTGCCCGCTTGTTGCCCTGACGCGTCGACCGTCGCACACAATAAAATCAGAGATGCCGCTATGACTGCTTCGTCCCCGTCCGTTTTCCAACGCCTCACGCGCACCAGCCTGGTGACGCAAATCATCATCGGCCTGATCGCCGGTATCGTCCTGGCATGGCTGGCGCCCGAGCTGGCGAAATCCACCGCCTTCATTGGCAAGGTCTTCGTCTCCGCGCTCAAGGCCGTGGCGCCGATCCTGGTGTTCGTGCTGGTCATGGCGTCGATCGCCAACCACAAGCACGGCCAGGAAACCCATATACGGCCGATCCTGTTCCTCTATTTGCTGGGCACGTTCGCCGCGGCCGTGGTCGCCGTGGTGGCCAGCACGCTGTTTCCGTCCAGCCTGGTGCTGTCGAGCCAGGACGTTGCCGTCACCGCCCCCGGCGGCATCGCCGAAGTATTGCAGAGCCTGGCGCTCAGCGTGGTAGACAACCCGGTCCGGGCACTGATGGACGGTAACTTCATCGGCATCCTCGCCTGGGCCATCGGCATGGGCATCGCCATTCGTCATGCCGGCGAAACCACGCGCACCGTGCTCGACGACCTGTCCAACGGCGTAACAGTGATCGTGCGCCTGGTGATTCGCTTCGCCCCGCTGGGGATTTTCGGACTGGTGGCTTCGACCCTGGCCACGTCCGGCTTCGGCGCCCTGCTCGGCTACCTGCACCTGCTGACCGTGCTGATCGGCTGCATGCTGTTCGTGGCCCTGGTGGTGAACCCGCTCATCGTCTTCTGGAAGCTGCGTCGCAATCCGTTCCCGCTGGTGTTCACCTGCCTGCGCGAGAGCGGCATCACGGCGTTCTTCACCCGCAGTTCGGCGGCGAACATCCCGGTGAACCTGGAGTTGAGCAAGCGCCTGGGCCTGCACGAGGACACCTATTCGGTGTCGATCCCGCTGGGTGCGACCATCAACATGGCCGGTGCTGCCATCACCATCACCGTACTGACCCTCGCCGCCGTACACACCCTGGGCATTGCGGTGGATGTGCCGACCGCCGTGCTGTTGAGCGTCGTCGCGGCCATTTGCGCCTGCGGTGCTTCCGGCGTGGCGGGCGGTTCGCTGCTGCTGATTCCCCTGGCGTGCAGCCTGTTCGGCATTCCCAGCGAAATCGCCATGCAAGTGGTTGCGGTGGGGTTCATCATCGGCGTGCTGCAGGATTCGGCCGAGACGGCGTTGAATTCGTCCACCGATGTGCTGTTCACCGCAGCGGCTTGCCTGGGTGAGGAAGAGAAGCTCGCGCGCGCTTAGGTAGGGATGGAGCCTCCCCGACGTAACAAGCCAGCACAAAAAAGCCCGGAACGGCTCACACCGTTCCGGGCTTTTTCATGGCCGCGAGTTTAGAACGCGCCCATGTAGTCGCGCTTGCCCACTTCCACACCGTTATGGCGCAGCAAGGCGTAGGCGGTGGTGACGTGGAAGAAGAACTGCGGCAGGCCGTAGGTCAGCAAGTAGTTCTGGCCGCTGAAGCGCTTTTCCTTCGGGGTGCCTGGGCGAGTGACAATCTCGATGCCTTCCTTGCCATCGATCTGCGCAGGGCTGATGCCGTCGACAAAGGCCAGGACCTTGGCGATCAGGGCTTGCAGCTCGGCGAAGGTGGTTTCGCTGTCGTCATACTTCGGCACTTCGATCTCGGCCAGGCGCGCGGAAACGCCCTTGGCGAAGTCCACTGCGATCTGAACCTGGCGCACCAAGGGAAACATGTCCGGGTACAGGCGCGCCTGCAGGAAGGCTTGAGGGTCGATGTTCTTTGCGGTGGCGTGGGCTTCAGCCTTGTTCAGGACGTCGCTCAAGGCGTTGAGCATCTGCTTGAAAACCGGGATGGAAGCGGCGTACAGGGAAATGGTCATGGCGATCTCTTGCAGGTGGCTGGAATGGAGCGAATCAAACGGAGGCGATTATAGCCACGGCTTGTTGCATCGCTTGTCTTTTATTGCGCAAGGATTAGGCTAGGCGGCTTCCACAGCATAGGGAGCGCGCGATGAGCATCGAAGAACAAAACCAGGCCGAAGAACCACGGCTCACCAGCACGGAAATCCGCATCCTCGGCGCGCTGGTCGAGAAACAGGCGACCAACCCCGAGACGTACCCGCTGACCCTCAATGCCCTGGTCCTGGCCTGCAACCAGAAGACCAGCCGTGAACCGGTGATGAACCTCAACCCGGGCCAGGTCGGCCAAAGCCTGCGGGCACTGGAAGGCCGCGGTTTCACCAGGCTGGTCATGGGCAGCCGCGCCGACCGCTGGGAGCACCGGATCGACAAGGCCCTGGAGCTGGTCCCGGCCCAGGTGATCCTGATGGGCCTGCTGTTTCTGCGCGGCCCGCAAACGGTCAACGAGCTGCTGACCCGCAGCGCTCGCATGCACGACTTCGAAGACACCGAACAAGTGGTGCATCAACTGGAGCGCCTGATTGCCCGTGGCCTGGCGCTGCTGGTGCCACGTCAGGCCGGCCAGCGCGAAGACCGCTACGTACACGCCATGGGCGACCCGGCGGACATCGAAGCGATTCTCGCCGCCCGCCACCAACCCACCGAGCGTCATACGGCGGGCGGGGTGTCGCTGGAACGCATCGAAGAGCTCGAGGCGCGGATCGCGGCACTGGAAGAGCGCCTGGCAAGGCTGGAGTGATCAGGACCGGGCGAAGGCCACGGCTTTTTCAAACTGCTCAAGGTTGGGCCGCACCCCGGTATACAGCACGAATTGCTCCAGGGCCTGGAGCGCAATCACTTCCAGCCCGGTGATGACCCGCTTGCCTTCGGCCCGGGCGCGCACGATCAGCGGCGTTTCCGAGGGGATTGCCACCACATCGAACACGGTCTCGGCGGCGGCGATGGCCTCGGGGTCGAACGCCAACTGGTCGGCCTCCGGGCCGCCGGTCATGCCGATCGGCGTGACGTTGACCAGCATTTGCGGCCGCAGGCCACCCAGCTCGGCCTGCCATTCGTAGCCCAGGGATTCGGCCAGCGCCCTGCCGGTGGTTTCATTACGGGCCACGATCAACCCCTTCTTGCAGCCGCCGTCGCGCAAGGCACTGGCCACAGCCTTGGCCATGCCGCCGCTGCCGCGCAGGGCGAAGGTCGAATCCTTGGGTACGGCGTGGGTCTGAAGCAATTGCTCAACGGCGATGTAATCGGTGTTATAGGCCTTCAAATGGCCATTGGTGTTGACGATGGTGTTGATGGACTGGATCGCCGCGGCAGAAGGATCCAGCTCATCGACCAAGGCGATGCAGGCTTCCTTGAACGGCATCGACACTCCACAGCCACGAATACCCAGCGCGCGAATCCCGCCCACCGCGCCAGGCAAGTCCTGGCTGCTGAACGCCTTGTAATAGAAGTTCAGGCCCAGTTGCTCATAGAGATGGTTGTGGAAGCGCAGGCCGAAGTTGCCGGGCCGCCCCGACAGGGACATGCACAACTGGGTGTCTTTGTTGGGATTGATCTGCATGCGGTTCTCCTTGCATTCACTTTCAGACAGACGGGATCACCGCCCCGGCCGACCTTACACAATATTTACCCAACGGCGTTGTGAATCCTGAGAAAATCGCTGTCATAGCCAGTAACCCCGCGACCCTCATCGGGTCTGCTACAGACCACAGGCGACGGGGCCGGAACGAGGAACAGCCATGAAACGTAAACTTCCCATCATCGCCCTGCTCGTGGGGGCACTCGCGGTCACCGGCCAGGCTAGCGCACATGGTCGTGGTGGTTGGGAGGGGCCCGCAGTGTTCGGCGCAATCGTCGGTTCGGCCATCGTTGGCTCGGCCATCATCAACCGTGACCGGCCGGTGTATGTGCAGCAACCGGTCTATGTCCAACCGCAGCCGGTCTATGTGCAGCAGCCACCCCCCGTCTACTACCAACCTCAGCCGGTGTATGTAGAGCAACCCATCTACTATCGCCCAGCGCCGGTGTATTACGGGCCACCACGTGGCTATTACTACGGCCCACCTCGCGGTCATTACGGCCGCTGGTAACCCAATTGTTGTGACAAAAAAACCAGCCTGTGACCGCGCGTCACAGGCTGGTTTTTCAGTTATGGCGCAAAAAAGCAGCGCGATGTGGGAGCGAGCTTGCTCGCGAATGCAGTGGGCCTGTCACATCTTCATCACCAGACAAGCCGCCTTCGCGAGCAAGCTCGCTCCCACAGGTCAGTGCCGTTTATGGGTCAGACGTGCTCGCTGCTTTTCTGGCGCACCGGAGCCTGTTCGACTGGGTGGGACGGTTCGGCCACCACCGGGATTTCGTTGCCATCGCAGTCGTGCAGTTTGCCATCGCTGAAGTAATCACCTTCGCGCAGCGCCGCCAGGTCCTGGTAACGCAACACCCGCTCGGTACCCGCGGCGAAGACCGACTGCTGGTCGGAGTTGCCCGTGGTGAAGTGGTTGAACGCCAGGTTCAGCACGATCGCCATGATGGCCGAGGAACTGATGCCCGAATGGAAGATGGTCGCGAACCAGCTCGGGAAATGATCGTAGAAGTTCGGGGCCGCGATGGGAATCATGCCGAAGCCGATGGAGGTGGCAACGATGATCAGGTTGACGTTGTTGCGATAGTCGACTTTCGACAGCGTACGAATGCCACTGGCCGCCACGGTGCCGAACAGCACGATACCGGCACCGCCGAGGACCGAGGTCGGCACCGCTGCGATGACCCGCCCCATGAACGGCAGCAGGCCAAGCACCACCAGGAACACCCCGCCGGTCGCGACGACGAAGCGGCTCTTGATCCCGGTCACCGCCACCAGCCCGACGTTCTGGGCGAAGGCACTCTGGGTGAAAGAGCCGAAAATCGGCGCGATCATGCTCGACAGCATGTCTGCCCGCAAGCCGTTACCCAGGCGTCGGGAGTCGACCTTTGTGTCGATGATCTCACCCACCGCCAGGATGTCGGCGGAGGTTTCCACCAGGGTTACCATGATCACGATGCACATCGACAGGATCGCAGCGATGTGGAAGGTCGGCATGCCAAAGTGGAACGGAGTCGGGAAGCCGAACATCGGGCCCTGGCTGACCGCGGAAAAGTCCGCCATGCCGAGGAACACCGCAATCACGGTGCCGATGACCATCGCCAACAGAATCGACAGGCGCGAGATGGTGGCGCTGCCCATTTTGCTCAGCAGCAACACCAGCACCAGGGTCACCGCCGCCAGGCCGATGTTGGCTAGGCTGCCGAAATCGGCGGCGTGGCTGTTGCCCCCCATCGCCCAACGCGCCGCCACCGGCATCAGGGTCAGGCCGATGGTGGTGATCACGATGCCGGTGACCAGCGGCGGAAAGAACCGGGTGATGCGCGAAAACACCGGCGTAATCAGTAAACCGATCAGCGAGGCGGCGATCACCGCGCCGAGAATGGCTTGAAAGCCGCCCTCACCGCCGCTGCCGACAATCGCCACCATGGTCGCGACCCCCGAGAACGACACGCCTTGCACCAGCGGCAACTGGCAACCGAAGAACGGCAGGCCGAGGGTCTGCAACAGCGTCGCCAAGCCCCCCGCGAACAGCGACGCGGCAATCAGCAGGCCGATGTCCGCCGGCGACAGCCCGGCCGCCTGGCCGATGATCAACGGCACGGCGACGATGCCACCGTACATGGTCAACACATGTTGCAGGCCGTAGGCCATATTCGCGCCGACCCCAAGGTTTTCGTCCTCGGGCCGTGGAAGTGAAACATGGGGCGTTTTCATGGTTCGGGGGTTCCCTGTTTTTTGTTATGCGCACACTGTATTCAAAACTCAGGACAAATGTCCATAGAGTTGTATACAACTTACCAGTCGCATCATGGACAGAGAGTCAGCGCCAGGATCAGGCGCTCCCCACTGCCCTGCTCAGAGCAACCCCATCACAGCCGGACGCAAGAGGTCCCGGGGCGGCAGTCGCAGGTCGAACTCGGTTTCCAGCAGCGCCATCAATTCGTCGGCATCGGCGATCACGCGTCGCTCGCTCTCCTGCCCTATCCGGTGCACGGCATAGCTGTTGCCGTTCAGGGTCTTGCGCAAACCGTCACCGGTGCGGGCCACCATCAGGCGCCCCATGAACGGCGAGTCCGGGTGACTGCACACGTACCAGTTGCCGACGGTGTAGTCGATGTCTTCCTGGCGTTGCAGGTCGAACAGGTACATCGGTCGCCATTCGTCACCGACCTTGGCACGCAACAGGTAGCCGTCCTCGTGCACGTCGATGCGGTACGGTTCGTGGGGGGTGAATTGGCTGTCCCGGCTGTCCAGCAGCAGCGGCGCGGTGGGCACCATGCCGCCAAAGCCGACGTCGGTGATGTAGCGCACACCGTCGAACGTCACCAGGCTCAGGCGATGGGTGCGCGCAGGCCAGGCACCCTCCGGGGCGTTCATCACCACCCGTCCGGTGATGCTCCGGGCTTCAAAGCCCAGTGCCTGTAACAAGGCCAGGAACAGTTGGTTGAGCTCGTAGCAATAGCCACCACGGCCTTGCTCGAAGACCTTTCGCTCAACCGATTCGAGGTCGATGGCCACCGGCTGGCGCAGCAATGTCGAGATCGTTTCGAAAGGGAATTGGGCGGTGTGGCGTCTTTGAAGTTGCCCCAGCGTCTCAAGCGTTGGGGCGGGCGGCGTGTCGAAACCCAGGCGCCGCAGATAGCGGGCCGTATCGCTCAGTTGTGCACGACTCATGACGGTGTCCTTTACCGGTCTGGCGCAGCGCTACCAGACAGCGCGCTGCGGATGGCGCCAGGTATAAGCCATTACCCGTCGGGTGACAACGCTTCGCTGCTCAGCGCCGCTTGCGCGAAGCCAGGCGGATCCAGGTGGGCGCATGGTCGCTGGGGTGTTCCTGGTTCCGGACCCAGGCATCCACGCCCGCCTCGCTCAGGTAAGGGCTGGCCACCGGGTTGAGCAGCAAGTGATCGATGCGCAGTCCGGAGTTTTTCTGCCAGTGCTGGCGGAAATAATCCCAGAAGGTGTAGATCCGCTCGTCCGGGTACAGGTGGCGCAACGAATCGGTCCACCCCTGGTCCAGCAGACGCTGGTAGCACTCGCGGCTCTGCGGTTGCAACAACGCGTCCTTGAGCCAAGAGCGCGGGTTGTAGATGTCCAGGTCGGTGGGCACCACATTGTAGTCGCCGGCCAGCACCACCGGGTGATCGCTGGCTTGAAGCCCTTGGGCGTACTCGATCAGCCGCTCGAACCAGGCCAGCTTGTACTCGAACTTCGGCCCTGGCTGCGGGTTGCCGTTGGGCAGGTAGAGACACCCCACCAGCACGCCGTGCACCGCGGCCTCCAGGTAGCGGCTGTGGCTGTCGCCTTCGCCACCGGGCAGGCCGCGACGGCTCTCCAGCGGCTGCGCATCACGGGCGAGAATCGCCACGCCGTTCCACGACGCCTGACCGTGCCAGATCGATCCATAGCCCACCGACTCGATCTCCGCCGCCGGAAAGTCCTTGTCGAGCGCCTTGAGTTCCTGCAGGCAGACGACATCCGGCTTCTCTCGCTCCAGCCATTGCAACAGGTTCGGCAGCCGCGCCCGGATGCCATTGATATTGAAGGTCGCGATACGCAGGTTTTTCATGGGCCAACACTCGAAAGACCGGGACACTGGCTGTGACCGGCGACAACGCCCGGTGGTTGCAACGCGTCCTCAGGAACCGGTTTTCGACAACGCCTGACGGTCTTGCAGCAGGTGCGCGAAGGCCTGTTTGTCGATCGGGCGGCTGAGGAAGTAACCCTGCACTTCATGGCACTGGTCCGAGCCCAACGAGCCCAGTTGGGCCAGGGTCTCGACGCCTTCGGCCGTCACCGTCAGGCCCATGGCCTTGCCGAGGTTGATGATCGCCTGCACCACCGCCCGGTCATTGCTGCTGTTGCTCATGGAGGCGATGAAGCGTTTATCGATCTTGATGCCGTCGAACGGGTACGTGCGCAGGTAGCCGAGGGACGAATAACCGGTGCCGAAATCGTCCATGTTCAAGCGCACACCCAGTTCCTTCAGGGCGTTCATGGTGTGCAGCGCGCCGTCCACGTCGTTGAGCATCACGTTCTCGGTGATTTCCAGTTCCAGGCGGCTGGCCGGGAACCGCGTCTCGATCAACACCCGGCGCACGTCTTCCACCACGTCGCTGCGCTCGAACTGCGCTGGCGACAGGTTGACCGACACCATCAGTTCGCCGGGCCAGCTCAGCGCGGTTTCACAGGCTTCGCGCAATACCCAGTGGGACAGCGGCACAATCAGGTCAGTCTGTTCGGCCAGCGGAATGAACGCATCGGGGCCCAGTAGCCCCTGGGTCGGGTGCTGCCAACGCACCAGCGCCTCGACGGCGACGATGTCACGCCCATCGACGGTGTAGCGCGGCTGGAAATGCAAGACGAATTCGTGTTGGCGCACGGCTTGGCGCAGGTCGCTTTCCAGTTGCCGACGGTGCTGGATCTGGTCGTTCATCTGCGAGGCGAAATAGCACCAGGTTCGCTTGCCTTCGGACTTGGCCTGATACAAGGCAATGTCGGCGCAACGGATCAGCTCACCGGGAACGTGGCCCTGGCGACGACTCACGGCGATGCCGATGCTGGCACCGATGTGCAGCGAATGGGTTTCGTAATGAATCGGTTGCTGCAGGCTCCCGATCAAGCGCTCGCAGAATCGGTCGATCTCGGTGGTGTGCTCCATGCCACTGAGCACCACCACGAACTCATCGCCGCCCAGCCGCGCCACTAGGTCCTGCTCGCGGGTACAGTCGCGCAGGCGCTGGGCCACTTCCAGCAATACCGCGTCACCGGCCGGGTGACCGAGGGAGTCGTTGATCGGCTTGAAGTTGTCCAGGTCCACCATGAGCAACGTCAAGGGTGGGGCATGCTCCTTGGCCAGCAGCGCGTCGTCCAGGTAACGTGCCAGCTTGTTGCGGTTCGGCAGGCCCGTCAGCGCATCGTGCAACGACAGATGCTGGACCTGGGCGTGGGCCGCCACCTCGTCGGTGATGTCACTGGCGGTGCCGCGGTAGCCCACCGCCGCGGCCTTGTCGATAATCGGCCGCGCCGACACCCGGCAGAAGCGCAATTGCCCGGAATGATCGCGGTAGGAGCAACGCAGGTTGCTGGCGCTCTGCTCCTGGGTGAGCGTGCCCAACCAGAGGGCGATCGGCGTCGTGTCGCAGTACAGCAGTTGTTCGATGTCCTGCCCCAGCCATTGTCGATCGGAGAACCCGGTAACGGTGCCGAAGCGTCCGGACAAGTAGGTGATATGCCCTTCGCCGTCGATTTCCCAGATCCAGTCGGAGGCCGCTTCCGCCACGGCGCGAAAGCGTTCCTCGCTGGCTTCCAGGGCCTGCGTCGAGCGCTCCAGGCTGTCGTAGCTGGCATCCACCTGGCGCGCCGTGCGCAGGGCATAGCGGAAGAAATAAGCCGTCAGCAGCGCCAGGATCAGCAGCGCGCCGCCCAACGGCGGCAACAGCGACCACAGCAGATGCTGGCCCGGACGCTCCAGGCGCGAGACCAGGCTGTAACCGGTGCTGTCCAGCGGCACGGCGGGCTGGCCGGGCGCCAACTCGGAATCCTTGACCAGGTGCAGGTCGGTCAGCCCGTAGTTCTGGCCCAGCGCGCGCAGCTTGACATGGGTCAGTTGGTCGACGAACACCAGCACCGATGTACCTTGGGGCGCGACCCGAGGGCGCTCGTCATTGGGCAGGATCACCGAGGCCGTGACGATGGCCGGCCAGCCCTCGAACAGGGTGTAGCGGACCGCCGGGGCGGTCAGGTCGGCCTGCGCCTGTAACTGATCCACCAGCGGCTCCAACGGCATGTCCATGTGGGCGCGCGCGTCAGTCTGCTGGTGCTGCCCGCGTACCACGGCGTACTTGGTGCGCTCACGGTCGATGACGAACACGCCTTCATAGCCGTCATTGGTGAACAGGGTCTTGCCCATGTTCTGGTCGGCATAGGCCCATTGCACGTCGACCTCACCGTTGAGGTGCTCGTAGGCCGTGGTCCAGTAGGTGTAGCTGGTGATGTAGTTCTTCGACGCCGTGATTCGGTTTTCCACCGCGCGTTCGGTGTAGAAAAAGTTCTTGCGCACATCTTGCGCGTCGAGTTGCCGTGCAATGTTGAACAGCGCGACGACGGCCACCAGCACCCCCAGTACAAACAGCCCACCGACGGCCGCCACCAGGCGACGGGTGATCGGGGTGTGACGAGGGGTGTTCGAACGCGTAGTCGTGGCTGCAAAATCCATTGGCCTGCTCCTGTCCTGTCGACACCGGCTTCGATGTCAAGAAGCGCCGTGTCTGAACAATGGACCCTGGCCAGGCCTCGATGATTCCAACCAATCTCAGCGGTCCGAGCGCTCCAGCGCGTCGAGGCCGCCTTCCATGGACAAGGCCGCCACGCGATTGCGCCCATTGTGTTTGGCTTGATAGAGCGCCGCATCGGCCCGCTGGATGAACACCTCGATGCTGTCCAGGCTGCTGGGGACGAAGGCGTAGCAGCCCAGGCTCACGGTCAGGTAGCCGGTGGGGGAACCGGAATGGGTGATGTGCTTGTCGATCACCCGGCAACGGATCTGCTCGGCCAACGCCAGGGCGCCTTGCAGGTTGGTGTCGGGCAGCAGCACCCCGAACTCCTCGCCGCCATAGCGCACCGCGAGGTCGGCCTTGCGGTGGCAGCAGTCCTTGAGCACCTTGGCCACCTCCGCCAGGCAATGGTCCCCGGCAACGTGCCCGTAGGTATCGTTGTAGCGCTTGAAGAAGTCGATATCGAGCATGATCAGGCTCAGCGGGCTGCGCTGGCGGGCGCCGCGGCCGAACTCGACATCCAGCGCCCGCTCGAACAGCCGACGGTTCGCCAGCCCGGTCAAGCTGTCGTGGGTGGCGATCATTTCCAGGGTTTTCTGGGCCTTGCGCAAGTCCGCCTCGATCCGCTCGCTGTTGCGCACCTGGCGCACGAAGACCCAGCCGAACAGGCAGATCCCCACGACCACCAGGGCCACGATCAGGCTGGACTGGAATGCCCTGTCGTGCCATCCGGCCAGGATCGCATCTTCAGACATTGCGGCGGTGACCATCAGCGGGTAGCTGCGCAAGTGATCGTGCCCGTAAAGCCTGACCACGCCATCGACGGTAGAGCGGATGATCGAATCGCCCGACATCGCGCCCGGCAGGTCGTGATTGAACAAGTTCTCCTCGGACAGTGGCCGGCCGATCCGCGCTTCATCGAAGGGGCGACGGGCCAACAGCGTCCCGTCGGACAAGGCCAGGGCCATCTCGCCTTTATCGTCCAGGCTGAAGCTTCTGAAGAACTTCTCGAAGTAGGACATCTTGATGCCGGCCATCAGCACGCCCTGGAAGTCACCGTTCGCATCGTTCAGGCGCCGGGAGATCGGAATGATCCATTCACCGTTCTGGCGGCTGTGAATCGCCGGCCCGATGTGGGCGATCAGGGACGCATTCTGTTGGTGGAAAAGGAAGTACTCCCGGTCTGCCACCCCTGCCCCCCTTTGCAGATTGTCAAAGGAGGTCACGACCCAGTGGCCGTGCTTGTCGAACAGAAACAGACCATGCAACTGCTCGAGCGATTGCACCCGGCGTGCGAAGTTGTTTTGCAGGCGCGACTGCAAGGCCGGGCCAAACCCATCGACCTGGATCCAGTCCGCCAGGCTGTCGAGGACCACATCGGCCTGCAGGAACGTGTCCTGGGCCTGTTGGGCCATGGCCCGGGTCAGGTTGGCCGAGGCGATCCGCGCCGTCTCCAGGTCGTGACGGCGGGACTGCTCCACTTGCAGGTAAAGCAGACCACACAGGCACAGGCACACCGCCGCAATGAAAATGACTGCGGCCTTGAGCAAGGGTAGGCGTTTGAGGGCACCGCCGGGGGGATGGAACGGGTCGAAAATGGGGATAGGCAAGCGAATTCCTGAGGGGGGCAAAACCCTGGGCAAACCGCTCAAAGCCCCCAATGCGCAAGAGCTTAGCCTACCGCTTGTGGAGCAGCAATTTGCCTGTATTTGCCAGCCGATAGGTGGCGTAATGGATCCAAAATCCGCCCGTGGGTCGCGACACGTTACGGGCAAAAAAAGCGCATGGTCTTGCTTGACTGCCCGACATCAGCCCGGCTATCTAGGTCAACCCGCGCCTGCCGGCGCAACTCGTCCTCGACTGCCAAGTGCCCTCGCCGACCATGAACACACCGACCCGAACCGTCGACGAAGCCTTGTCCCGCCCTTCTGCCGTCGGCCTGCGTGAAGCCTTCTGGTTCTGGCTCAAACTGGGTTTCATCAGCTTCGGCGGCCCCGCCGGACAGATCTCGATCATGCACCAGGAACTGGTGGAGCGCCGGCGCTGGATCTCCGAGCGACGCTTTCTGCACGCGCTCAACTACTGCATGCTGTTGCCCGGGCCGGAAGCCCAGCAACTGGCGACCTACCTGGGCTGGCTGATGCATCGCAGTTGGGGCGGCGTCATCGCCGGAGCGCTGTTCGTGCTGCCCTCGTTGTTCATTCTCATCACCTTGTCGTGGCTGTACATCGCCTTTGGCGAAGTGCCGGTGGTGGCGGGCCTCTTCTACGGGATCAAGCCAGCCGTGACGGCCATCGTGGTGCATGCCGCCCACCGGATTGGTGCCCGCGCGCTGAAGAACAGCTGGCTGTGGGCGATCGCCGCCGCCTCGTTCACCGCCCTATTCGCCTTCAACGTGCCCTTCCCGCTGATCGTGCTGGGCGCCGCTGCCGTCGGTTACCTGGGCGGCCGCTGGGCGCCGGAAAAATTCAGCCTGGGCGGCCAGGATGCCAGGCACTCATCCTTCGGCCCGGCGCTGATCGATGACGACACCCCGCCCCCGGACCATGCCCGGTTCAGCGCCTTCAGGCTCGCTCGGTTGGCGATCGTCGGCGCCCTGCTCTGGATCTTGCCAATGGGGCTGCTTACCGCTGTGTTCGGCTGGGACGGCACCCTGACGCAAATGGCCTGGTTCTTCACCAAGGCCGCGCTGCTGACCTTTGGTGGCGCCTACGCGGTCTTGCCCTACGTGTACCAGGGCGCCGTCGAACACTTCGGCTGGCTGACGCCGACCCAAATGATCGACGGCCTGGCCCTGGGCGAAACCACTCCTGGCCCGTTGATCATGGTGGTGGCATTCGTCGGTTTCGTCGGCGGCTACGTGACGCAAGTGTTCGGCCCCGACCAGGCTTTCCTCGCCGGCGCCGTGGCCGCCGCGCTGGTGACCTGGTTCACCTTCCTGCCGTCGTTCCTGTTCATCCTGGCGGGTGGCCCCCTGGTGGAATCGACCCACAACGCGCTGACATTCACCGCACCGCTCACCGCGATCACCGCCGCCGTGGTCGGGGTGATCCTCAACCTGGCCTGCTTCTTCGGCTACCACGTACTCTGGCCCCAAGGCTTCTCCGGTGCCTTGGACTGGCCCTCGGCAATCATCGCCTGCGCCGCGACCGTGGCCCTGTTCCGCTACAGGCGCGGAGTGATCCAGGTGTTGCTGGCGTGCGGGCTGACCGGGTTGGCGGTGCATCTGTTGCGTTAGTTTTATCCAGGATAACGTCGGCTACCGCCTCGGCCATCGCAACCGCCCAGCAGCGCTCATGACGCAGCGCAAGACGGACGTCGGTGTCCTTAAGCTAAGCTCAACCCCATCATCACGACAGGGACAATCGACATGAGCAAGGCAGACGAGCTGGCCGCCAAACTGAGGCAAGCCCAGCAGACCCAGGCCGACAACGACCACTGCGCCGACCTGGCAATCGAACACTGGCCCGCCCAGGTCAACGAGCTGTACCGCCAGATCGAAGCCTGGCTGGCCCCGGTCTGCGAGGCCGGCCTCGACATTCGGCGTAACCCTACCCACGTCTTTGAAAGTCATTTCAGCGGGTCGACATACAACTATGCGATCGATCAACTGGTCATCGAGGGCAATGCCCGGCGCCTGACCTTCGATCCCGTTGCCCGCTTCACCCCAGGCGGCGCCGGGCGCATCGACATTCACATGACCGGCCAGCAAAGCTGCCTGCTTCGCAGCCTGGGTGAACATGGCGAATCGGTGTGGCACATAAAAACCGTGGATCAAGCCGCGCAGTCGCAGCCTGACCCCATTGCCATGGACGAAGAGGCGATGCTTTCGGTGGTGGAAAAAGGCCTGGGCCTTCAGTGAAAAGGGGGGACCTTCACAGGTCGCCCCTTTTCATTGAACAGAACCGATCAGCCGCCGGTTGGCGTGGCGGTGGCGACGAGCACATCGGGCAGGATGTCGATCGACGACGGTGTCACGCGCGTCGTCGACCTGCCCATTAGCAGGTTCAAGGCGTTGTCGATTTCGTCCGCCGCGCCTTGCGCGTAATGGGCGTTCGCCCAGCTCCAGTAGCGTTCGGACACCAGCCCGCCGACCGCCTGTGCGCACAATTCGTCACTGCTGAGACCCATCTTTCCCGCAGCAGCGATCACGGCCATAAGGGCTTGTTCTAAATGGGAAATACGCTCGGTGGTCACAACGAAAAACTCGGAAGATCACGAGCACGAAGTTTACCAGCATATCAATATGCCACCAACCACAGGCGCTCAACGGTCGTCGCCTTTCGCCGCGCGGGAGCGCCTTCGTAGGCCGGCGGGCATTGGTTATGAATACACTCTTTAACAATTTAATCACTGCTGGCGCCTAAAGCCCCTCGTTAGCGAGCCGATAGCCTCGAACACCTACACATTCAGGCGTGAGCATGATCAACATCAACGCACAAATCTCCAGCAGCCTCCAACAATCGCTGATCAAACTGGAGCCCAAGAAGTCCGAAGATGAATCGCAGACATCGGCGATCGCCCCCACCACCGGCGCGCCAGTGGCGGGCGTGAAGGTCTCGCTGTCGGGTGTCGGCCTGCAAAAATCCGCAGATGAACGCGCAGCCAATGCCAACAAGGACATTGAAGAAAGCGGGCTGCCTGACACCGTGCAGAAGGTCCTGAAAATGATCCGGGAACTGAAGCAGAAGATCGCAGAGAAGCAATCGGAAATGCAGGCGCTGATGGCCGACCAGAGCATGACTCCAGAGACCAAGCAGACCAGGATGGGCGCGCTCCAGGCAACGCTTTCCACCCTGACCGCCAGCTTGCTGACGGCGACCGCCTCCCTGGACAAACTCACCAAGAACGGCAACTTGTCCGCTACCCAGGTGCAACAGGCCAGTCAGTTGGCGATGAAGGGCTAAAGCGCGAACCGTTACGCTCACAAAACCCTACCCATGGTGCGGATGGGAGGGATTGAAAAGCAGCTAGCAGCCCTGACGAAGGAGTTGCATAGAATGTTGGCAACGCCCAAGCCTGGCCAATTCAGAGCCCAGGCCTGGATGTGAGCTGAAAAGCCCAATCAATCAGGCGTGAGGCACACGCCCAACGAGGTGCCATCATTTCTCGCGGCCACCACAATCCGCTTGCCGGCCTGCTCCTTCACCTCTATCGCCTGCCCATCGCGCTGCTTACCCTGGCGCGCCTGCCCGACCAATTGGGGAATCAATCCGCCCTCCGGCAGGTGCTGCCAGAAGCGCCCGGGCATGTGCTGGCGCAGCGCCTGGGGATTGAGCCGCGCCGGGTTGAAGATGTGTCGGTAATAGGTGCGCCACAGCTCGGCGCCCGGATCGTCGGCGTGACGTGCCCACTGTCGCCACTGCTCAGGGCACTGGCGCCGGTAGTCAAGCGACTGGCCGTCGAAGCGGATACCGTCGCGGGGCGTTGCGATCAGCCAGCGTTGCCGTCCCAGTCGTTCGGCAAAATGACCACTGGCGCTCTCGAGGATGTCATGGGCGGGCTCATGGAACGACACAAGGTCCAGTTGCAGTCGCTCGGCCAACGCGGGTGGCAAAGGAACGAAGCGCACGAAGGCGTGCAGGTGATGAGCTTCGCGACTGACCTGTTTGATCCGTCGCTGCAGTTCACTGCCCAGGCGATCGCCGGCGAGCATGGCGGTGCGGTCGCCATGGGCCACGCGCCAGAGCACTTCATACAGCAGGTTCCAGCGTTGTTCGCCGAGGTAACGGCCCGCCTGTTCGAGTTGCGCCAACAAGGCCGCCGGCACCCGCGTGCGGAACGGGCCAGGGCCTGATGGCAGCGGCGTCGGCACGGCCAACAGGTCGGTGATGGGACCTTGGGCCCACGTCACGTCACTGGGGTCGATGCCATGCCCAAGCAGCGTCCGGGCCTGGTCGCGCCAGGTCGAGAAGTCGTCATCGCAATCCAGCGCGATCATCCCCATAGCCCCATCTGCACAGGTCGCTGGGGATCGCGCAGACGCGCCCGCAAAAGGCCGCTGCGCACCTGGGCTTCAGCGGGCCGGTAGTCGCTGGTGATGATGAACGGCCGCGCCTTTTCCAGTACGCAACGCAACTGCACCAGGTCGTCATAGCGGACCCGACGCTCCCGCCGTAGCGCCACCAGTCGTTGCACGCTGCGCAGGCCGATCCCGGGAATACGCGCCAGCAACGCAGGCTCGGCGCGGTTCACATCCAGCGGGAAAACCTCCCGGTTGGCCAGCGCCCAGGCGAGCTTGGGGTCGATGTCCAGGTCGAGGTTGCCGGCGTTACCCAAGAGTTCGCCGGCCTTGTAGCCGTAGCCGCGCATGAGAAAGTCAGCCTGGTAGAGCCTGTGCTCACGCAACAAGGGCGGCGCTGCCAACGGCACGCTGGCGGGGCTATCGGGAATAGGGCTGAACGCCGAGTAATAGACCCGGCGCAAACCATAGCCCTGGTACAGCGATTCGGCGTTCTGCAAGATGGCATGGTCATCGGTGGCATCGGCGCCAACGATGACCTGGGTGCTTTGCCCGGCTGGCGCGAACCGCGGCGCCCTCGCCTCCCCGGCCACCGCCTGCTGTCCGTCATGGATGGTGCCCATGGCCTGGCGAATCGTGGTCAGCTGCTTTTCCGGTGCCAGGCGCTTGAGGCTCGCCTCGCTGGACAGCTCGATATTCACGCTCAAGCGATCGGCCAGCCGCCCGGCCTCTTCGATCAACAGCGGGTCGGCGTCGGGAATGGTCTTGAGGTGGATATAGCCACGAAACTGATGGTCCTCGCGCAGCAACCGTGCCACCCGCACCAATTGCTCCATGGTGTAGTCAGCCGAGCGAATGATGCCGGAGCTCAGGAACAGGCCACTGATGCAATTGCGGCGATAGAAATCGAGGGTCAAGCGCACCACTTCCTCTGGCGTGAAGCGCGCTCTCGGCACGTTGCTGGTACGACGGTTGACGCAATACTGGCAGTCATACAGGCAGAAATTGGTCAGCAGCACCTTCAACAGCGACACACAACGCCCATCCGGCGTATAGCTATGACAAATACCCATGCCATCCGTAGCGCCCAAGCCATCGCGCCCCCGGGAGCTGCGCTTGGGGGCACCACTGCTGGCGCAGGAAGCGTCATACTTGGCAGCGTCGGCGAGAATGCCGAGCTTGGCGATAAGTTGCATGAAGGCCTCTCGATACTGGTTATAAACACAGTATTTTGAGATGCACGGCATTGCAAGGGCCATTGATCAGCTCAATTCCCGCAGGGAGGCCCCTAGAGGCCGCGTCATAGGCCCGGCCTCGCGAGATGGGCTATAATCGGCTTACGTTCGCCATTGAGATCAAGCCCATGGGCACTGTCAGCCTTGAAGCGAAAAAAGCCTACGCGGCCAGGACACGTCGTTCCAACTATGCCGCCAGCCTGCGCCTGGAAGGTTTCAAAGTGAGCTTCTCCGAGAGCGATTGCAAAATGCCAACGCGCGAAGAAGTGTTGAAAACCTTCACCAAGACCCGAGCCTGATGCCGGACAAATATGGTGTGGGCGAAGACGCCTATTGCTACCCCGGCTCTACAATCCTGCGTAATAAACTCGATATCCGTGACGAATCGACCTTGAGCGAAGCCGAACAACAGCTCTCGGCCATCGCCGCGGACAACGTCGAATTCAGCCCTCCCCCTTATAGCCTGGGTTATCTTCAGGGCATTCATCAGGTGCTCTTCTGCGACCTGTATGAATGGGCCGGACAATTGCGAACCGTTGGAATGGCCAAGCAGGACACCCGTTTCTGCCAGCCGTCATTCATGGAGGCGCAAGCCGGGAAAATCTTCAAGGGCATGGCTGCACAGAACTGGTTTGAAGGCATGGGTCGCGCAGACCTGATCAACGCCGTGGCAGAGGCCTATTCAGAGATCAACGTCATCCATCCTTTTCGCGAAGGCAATGGCCGCGCTCAAAGGATTCTCTTCGAACACCTCATCATGAACGCCGGTTTTGAGATCAGTTGGTGGGGCATTGAGAAAGAACAGTGGATCGACGCCAACATCGCGGCTTATCACTGCATGCTCGAGCCCATGCAGCACGTGTTTGAAAAATGTATTGGCAGCCCGATTCGCCCGTAAGATAGCACCGGTCATCTGAAACGCGTTTTCCACAGTCTTGCGACTTCCCCCCTAGAACACCGGCATGAATACGATAAGCACATTCCCCTCCAACCCAGAAGGCCGCGACTTTGTCGTGGGGGACGTTCACGGCCACTTCAAACTTTTAAGCATCCTGCTGGAACGCTCGAAGTTCGATGTGGAACGGGACCGTCTTTTCTCCGTCGGCGACCTGATCGACCGCGGCCCCGACTCCCTGGAAGTGCTCGACTGGCTTTCGCAGCCCTGGTTTCATGCTGTGCGGGGCAATCATGAACAGATGCTGATCGACTGCATCGGCGGCGACGGCGACATTCCCAGGCATACCCGCAACGGCGGTGCCTGGCTCTATGAACTGCCGCCCCCCGTCCAGCATGAACTTTCCAAGGCTCTCCAGGCGCTGCCATGGATCATTGAAGTCGACTTGCCGGACGGCAACACCGTCGGCATCGTGCATGCCGAAGCGCCACAGACGCAGAAAGGTGACGACTGGCAGACAGCCAAAGCAGCCCTGCAAGGGCAACTGGGAGAAATTTGCCGCCTGCGCGCGCTAAGCATGGCGCTGTATGCCAGGGAAAGGATCGAGGAGCAAAACAGTGAACCGATCAAGGGAATACACCAGCTCTACGTCGGCCACTCGACCGTACCGAGCGTGAAGCGCCTGGGCAACGTCATCTACATCGACACCGGCTGCTCCTTTGGCGACGGTGCCTTGAGCCTGATCGAGCTCAACAGCGAAACCGTCACCCACCTGCGCATGAGCCCATGACCGCTGCGCCACACAGGGCTCCGTGCCCATTCAATCGGCTTTGAATCAACGATATTCAACTCGCGCCGCCGTGAACAGGAGAACGCCATGCATGAGCAGCCTCAAACCCACCGCATTCACGAACTGCTGACCCTCGTCGGCCTGCGTGTAGCGCCGCAAGTGGCAGCCACGTTTCGTCCACCCGCCACTCACGCAGATATCACCCGGATCGAACAAACCCTGGGCGCGCCACTGCCGCCGAGCCTTGCTCAGCTATTGCTTTGGCATGACGGACAAGAATGGAACGCGCCACTGCGCGACAGCGACAATCGCCGCCTCCTTGCAGCCCATGAAATTGTCGAGGTGATGACATTTTTCCTCGACCCAGAGGAGGAATTTCTCGAGCCATGGGGGCGCTATTGGGTGCCGTTTTTGACCAATGACTCGGGCGATTACGTGGTAGTTGATGCCTCGCCAACCGGTAGCGGGGAGCTCATCGCTTACTGGCACGACTGGGAAAACCGGGATGTTGAACATCACTCCCTGCTGGAATGGGCGCAGGGGCTGGTTGAAGAGCTGGGCTGATTACCAACACTCCCTCTGTTCCAGCATGCCGCTCGACGCTACGACGAGGGCATGCTGGAACAACGACCTTGTCAGACCTTGAAGCGAGCAACCAGGCGATTCAACTCAACCGCCAGGTTGGCCATCTCACTGCAGGCACTGGCGGTCTGACTGGCGCCCGTCGAGCTCTGGACAGAAAGCTCGCGAATACTGGTCAGATTCTGGTCGACCTCGCGGGCCACCTGCGATTGCACAACGGCACGATCATCAGCGGTCGCAAACGGAAACGCAGCCGCCTCACACTCCAAAAACTGACCCAGCAAAAGGGTATCAGCTATGACCCAAAAACCTTTCATAACCTTGGGATTGAAGCTGCTCGCCGAGATGCAGAGCGCGAAGAACGAGTGCGAATCTACTACCTTGCCCTGCGAGCCAAAAATCGAAGCCCCGTTCATCTTAGCTTCAAAGCGCGTCAGCAAAAGGAGCTCGAAGATACCATCAGGTCCATCATCGCCCTGATCTTGGCTTGCTCGGAATCAGGCAAACAGGGAGCTAGAAGACAAAAAAGAAGGCGAGCCGCACTACCAGCTTCGCTCCAACTGGCTCAAAGATCAGAGGTCAAGCAGGAAGAGGATCTCAACGCGGCTTGGTTTTACGATCGAAACTTAGCTCTGTAATAAAAAATCCCCGGAGCCGGGGATTCTAATTATTTCCAATCGAGGTCAGAGATATCGAACTCAAAAATTCTGCTACCCTCTTGGTAGAAGTCCGCCTCAATGTAGACCTTGTCGGACTTCCGTGCTTGGTTGATAAACGATGAGGCATTGCTGATGAAAAGGAGGTCTGAGCTCTGATCGTCAGGCTCGCTCGCTGACATGCGCTGAGCATTGCCTTTGGCGAACCGCACCCGCACATCGCAGCCATCATACCCACAGACAAACTGGCCTTTTTCGATCGCGATATAAACCGAAGTGCCCCAGCGTGGGTGCTTCCTGATCGTCAGCGTGGCTCTTTGAGTACCGCTATATGGAAACTTGAAATCTACGGTGCTGATCGAGGAAACATATGCGCGACGTACCGGTTTTCCCGACATGTTGTCTTCATCATCCGCATAATTCCAGTTCAGGCCTAGGCTTCTATTACGAGCTTTCTCAGCCGCTGCCTGTTCGCGCACCTTAGCCTCTTGAGCCTGCTGCTCAGCAAGTTTGGTGAATTTGTCTGCGTTAGCCTGGTAGCTGCTATCTATCGCAGCGAGCTGGGTGTACGTCGATGATAGGCTTCGGTAATCGTCCTGCTTGATTTTGGCAAGAGATGCCTGAAGAGATACTTTCTTCTGTTGCTTGTCAGCCTCCGTCTTCTGAAACAACACCTTTGAAAAAGCCTGGTCGATCTCGAAGCTGCCGGCGTTGCTGTATTTAGCTCCCAGAGCGGTAGCACCCAAATAGTCCTGGTTCGCGATCAGAACATTCATCTCAGCCAAGATTGAGTCTTTGTTTGCACTAACGTAATTGTGCTTTTCCTTCTGTGCCTGCTCAGCTTTGACCTGTGCTACCTGAGCCTCCTGCGCTTGTCGCTCAGAGCGTTCTGCATCCAGCGCTTTACTGCTGGTGTAGAACATGAAACCAAGGCACACAATAGCTGCAACAGCTCTATGCCCAGGGGAAACTGTGACACCGGCTTTCTCTTTGATGGTTCGATTGATCTGCGGAACGAAAACGCAGGCGGCGAGTAACATGATCAGGCCTGATGCAAGGCTTGTGAACATCGCGGCTAAACCTATTGCCAAGAACAACGCGAAGAAAAGCCACATCGCCACTGTCTTGAAAAAACTTCCAACCTTGGATTCCGACACGCCACCGCTCCTTAGCAAAAACATAAATGCCGAGAATCCTATGAGATAGCACTATGCCAGTCAACGAGAATGAACGTTTACTGTGGTAATCAGAAATCCACGCACCCCGGCGATTCTAATGATTTTCCACGTAGATAATCGCTTTACTTGCGCAGCACAGCGTTGTAATCATGAGAGATCTCCCTTCGCAGACTAGGAGATAGAAAAAGGGGACAGATTTATTTAGCCTCGACCTCGTACCTACACGGATCACCCATAAGCGGAGTCCCGGACACTAGCCTCCTATTCAAACCCCACCCACCCCCATTCCTGATAAACTTCACCCCTCCGCCGTCCCACCCAGATCCCCGATGCCTTTATACCCAGCACCTCAGCAATCCTTGTCTCGGCGCTTCAGCGTGGCGCCTATGATGGATTGGAACGCCTAATTCTACAGCCCAAGTAAAACGTGCCTTGTAGCGCCCTCCGAAAGAGCCCGTACCACTTTTGTACCAACACTACTTCCGCGCCTGAAGCCCTCCCCCGTTCTCGGTGCCTCTAGCAATCCCGAACAGGGTTACTGCTATGCTTAATTTCTTTCGGATCGAGTCGGCAGCCATGGCAAGCGAATACTCCCTGTCGGATATTCTGGAACGGCTTTATCAAAATCAATTGGCCCTAGAAGCAGCAATAATGGAGCTGACATTGTGGGCTGAGCAGCAGGACGCTTTAGAAACGGGTGCGAATATTCGAGGCGCGCTTAGCACGATTGGTGAAAATGCAGGCCATATCAAACAAGGTCTGGCTAGAATCAGAGGGACGGCCACGTAAATACGAGCCGAGCCTTTCTGAGCCGCCAAGTCTGTAACACTTCCGCACCACTCACTCTCCTCCAAAATCTCCAAGCACCAGGCAGCATGCTCATGGGCGCGCTGTAGTGCTTGTCGCTCCAATCCCAACACCACGCACGACCTCATGGACTGAGGCACCGTGTACGAGAACGCGTGCGAGTGAATGAGAACTTGAGGACTGCGCAACTTTGAACGCAGCTTCAGCAAATGACCCCGCCCTAGGCTTATCCGGCATTTTCATGTTGACCCATGGGAAAAGGGTTAGGAGGGTTAGTTTTTTGCTCACCTCCTTGAAAGCCTTGTCTGATAAGGCTTTGCGACGGATTGCCAAGGTTAGCTTTTGGTTAGGTTTGGTAATTTCCTAACCTTTATTGATGTTAGATTTTCACCTTATAAATCCCTTTAAAAACAGAGACTTAAGAAAACCTAACCTTTAACCTAACCCAACCTAACCCATCAAAGTTAGGACGCAAGCCCAACAAATACGGGGCTTCCAGCTATCAATAACCCACTTAAAAAAAACCTAACCTCTTTCCCGAGGCACCAACTGAATTTGGCCATCAGGGCGTACGTGTGAGAGTTGCGAAAAGCCCCCCTTCGCAGGGTTCCGCAGGTATTCCATAGCTTGGATACGCTCAGGCAGCCCCCGGCTGGCTTGGCTTGGGTGACGGTGCAGAAACGCAGAAAAAAAGACCTATTTAGACCGGAGGCGAGGTGGGGGGACGACGGCGCGCGCCGGGTTTGAAGCACGCCACTGCCCACCGAACGCGCACCATTTCGGGGCAAAAATAAGCCGCCTCGGCGGGCGGCTCATGGGATCAGCAGGTCATCGACAGGACACCTGCCACAGCTGGTCCAGCCTGGTCGTGTAGCTCTGGCTCATCATCTCCCGACGCATGCCCCAGTCAGGATTGACGGGCACGCTGGCTGATCGGAGCGTCCCCCTGCCCCATCGCCCGTTGATTTGATCCAACACCGCCATCAACTTCGTGGCGTCGGCTGGTTGGGAGGTGGCAAACAGGTCGTCGGTGTACTCCCCTTGCTGACAAAGGTTCATCAACAGCACTTCAGCCTTGCTGTACTTGAAGCCAGGCCGAAACACTCGATCGAGAGCGTCCACCGCAGCCTTAGTCAGCAGCCGCACATCATCAGTGGGGTAAGGCATGTCGATCAGCACGCCGTTGGCGTACTTCGCCTCCTCCGGGTTGAACATGCCCGTGCGGATGCTGACGCGGATCTTCTTGCACAGCGACTGTTGCGCTCTGAGCTTTTCCGAAGCACGCATCATGTAGGTAGCCACCGCTTCCTTGATGGGTGCCAGGTCCGTGAGCCGCTTCCCGAACATCCGACTACAGCAGATCTCCTGCTTCGGCGGGTCCGGCTCGTCCAGCTCCAGGCACGGCGTACTGGCCAGCTCCCGGGCAGTCTTCTCGATCACCACGCTGAACTTCTTGCGTAGCGTCCACGGGTCGGCCTTCGCCAAGTCCATCGCGGTCCTGATCCCCATAGCGTCCAGATGAAGTTTCATCTTGCGACCGACGCCCCAGACCTCGGACACGTCGGTGTTGCGCAGAACCCAGTCACGCTTAAATGGATCGCAGATATCGACCACGCCGCCGGTTTCCACCTGAAGCCGTTTGGCGGTGTGGTTCGCCAGCTTTGCCAGGGTTTTGGTATGGGCGATCCCAACCCCGACCGGAATGCCGGTGCAGCGCAGTACCTGGCTGCGGATCTTCCGCCCAAGGGCATCCCGCCCGTCGATGCCGGTCATGTCGGCGAAGGCTTCGTCGATGCTGTAGACCTCAACGGCAGGCACCATTGATTCAATGAGTGTCATGACCCGCTCGCTCATGTCGCCATAGAGCGCGTAATTCGAGGAGAACGGGACGATGCCGTGCTTATGCAGTTTGTGCTTGATCTGGAAATACGGCTCGCCCATCTTCACATAGGGCTTCGCGTCGTAACTGCGGGCGATCACGCAGCCGTCGTTGTTGCTCAGCACCACGATGGGCACGCGGGCCAGGTCGGGTCGAAACACGCGCTCGCAACTGGCATAGAAGCTGTTGCAGTCGATCAGGGCGAAAACTGGCTGGGGTTTAGACATGGCTGCGCACGCTGCACGTGATGACGCCCCAGATCACTAGCTCGTCGCCCTCAAGCACGTGCCTGGGTGGATACTTTGGGTTCTCCGAAAGGAGAATCAGCTCCCTACCACGAATGCACAGCCGCTTGCATACGGGCTCGTTATTCAGCAGGGCCACGACGATGTGCCCGTGCGCAGGCTCAAGAGCACGGTCCACGACGGCAAGGTCACCCTCAAAAATACCGGCACCTTGCATGCTCTCACCCGCGATGGACACCAGGTACACATGCGGGGCGCGAATGTTCAGAACCTCATCCAATGAGATGTGCGCTTCGATGTGGTCCGCCGCTGGAGATGGAAACCCGGCGGGCACTCGAAACGAACATAAGGGCAGCTTCAAGCCACCCTCGGCAATAGGACCTGAAATAGAAAAACTCATGACGCATGCTCTAGAGTACTGTATGAACATACAGTTAACTTTGTACAAGGTTGTCGGTCAATTTTGTATAGGAAAAATCTGACAGGCGGGGCCCCGCTGATGCATGACAGAGCGCTATCAAGGCCTGAAGCTATCTCCCATCCGAGCAGAAGCGACTTGGTGCTCAGGAGGGGCTGGATCGTCTATATTGTCGCTAGGCCAAAGCTCGGGAACTCGACAGGCACATATTCAAACATTAAGGAATACGAATTATGCCGGAATATGCGTTTCTTGATCACGACGGGAGATTTGGGGCTATATGGTACGATGACGGAAGCGATATCAATGTTTTTCTGCCTCACGTTGACCAAGAAATACAAAAAAGCTCTTTAGAGTTCTGGCGTGAACGTTATGAGTATGTGGGAAAACCCGAAGAAAAATTAGCATTTGCTCCTGAAATACATGCAGCCGCCTTAGCCGCCAGCCTGGTACACTCATATATTAATATGAGCACTATAAAACCGCTCGTACGGCCCCGTGGTAGTTATCACCCAAGAGTTTGGAGGGGAATACCGCCGAAGCATATGCTTGACGAAGGGTATAACGGCCTACCACGCGATCCGACCGAAGATCACATTTATCTAGAAAGCACACTTGCTGCGTCAAGCTTACTGGAGGAGTTAACGGGGCTTTTCCGTACCATAACACCGGCGCCTGCAAACGATACAGCTTATGGGCATCGAATCCGAGAGTTGCTGATCCTGGCGTGCACAGAGGTAGAGGCCGCGTGGAGGGGCATATACACGGCAAACTGCACGTCAACAAAAAATTCTTATTCAACAAAAGAATATGTGAGATTAAAGCCTTTATTAAAGCTCGACGAATGGGCTGTGCGTTTAAAAGACCACCCAAGTTATCCTCCAATCGCGCCATTCATCGGATGGAGCGACACGGATGGAATGACTACCAAAAGCTTGTCATGGTACGCCGATTACAACGCAATAAAGCACAACAGAGAGAATGAATTTCAGAAAGCGTCAATGGGGTCACTGATCAAAGCCATGGCTGCTGTCCATATTCTTCAAGTTGCTCAATGGGGACCAGAGCTTTTTCAAAGATTTCACGGCAATCGATACTCCGCCTTTGAAACTTGCAAGACTCCTATATACGAACCGGAAGAACAATACATCGTACCTTCTGTGGGACTTCATCCAAAACTCAAAACGCCATTCTTCGGATAGCGCTCGTAAGCGAAGCCATATGACCACAAGGGGGCAAGCTACTGCTCTTGCTTGCCAGTCTCATAATCCCGGAATCTCATTACTTCTTCTCCCAACCAATCGTTTAGTTGTGACATACGCGTCTGAATGGGCTCAAGTTCGTTGGCCGCATAGATCTGCGCCGCCTCCCTGACCGATCCAAATCCACCCGCGTTCTGCGGCACAATTCCCATCAACTGCGGTGGAATACGCAGGCTAGCCAGTACATCGTCACGGGTCTGATTCTTGATCGAGTTGAATTCATCCTTAGCCGCCACCTCGCTGACGGGGATGAGTTGAATCCCGTCCTTCTTGCCGGTCGGCGAATAGACAAATAGATTCCGAAAATTCCCCGGCCCCTTGGACTCTTTCAGTGCCTTACGCAAAGCATCGATATCTGCCTCGGTCTGCGCCGCATCGGTCATGTACAAAATGAACCCGGCGTGACTGCCGTTCTCGTAATACTTGCGCCGGAACAGGGTCGCCGACTCGTTGAGCAATGCCGATTGCAGCGCGCTGATCCACTCCGGCAACCCGTAGATCTCCTGGTGCAAATCAGCCTCGCGCAGGTGAAAAACGCTCCCCGGCTCGAAGGCGTGCTCGTTCTTCCAGCCCTGAACCTGGTAGAACTGCCCCTCTGGCCCAACCCGCATGTACTTCGCCAACGACGGCACCAGTTGCCGCGTACCGCCCAGGACCGAACGGCGTTTCTCCAGATACGCGTTGCCAAGGCACAGAAAGTCCAGGGCGAACTGCTCGAAAGCCGCCCGGGACAGCATTGGATGGGGGATAAACGTCTTGCTCAACAGGTTGCGCTTGAACATCAACCCCGAATGCAGATGCACGCTCGCGCCCACTGACCGGGCCAGTCCATTGAGCGACAACGGCGGCTCATACCACCGCCCGTTGAACCAGCATTCCAGATAGTCGAACACCTCCCTACCACCCAACACCGGCGTAGGGTCCCCGAAACTGAACACCTGGGTACCCGCACTGACGGCATCGAGCGTAGCCGGCAACAGTTCCTGGCTGGCGAGTTGTTCGTTCATGTGAAAATCTCCATTCGCCCGGTATTGGCAGCGGTCTGCCCTTCGAGCGGTTCGTTCTGCAATGCGTGGAAGAGCGCCCAGGCCAGGTCGGCATGGCCGGTGTTGTCGTTGCGGCCGGCGGTGTAAGTGAACTGGCGACCGCCTGCGGTGATGGTTTTGCGGATTGCCATGAGCGACTGGGCCATGTCGGTCCACCCGGCATCGAACTCCAGCCGCCCCTTGTGGATCACGTCGTAGGCCTTCAGCACCAAGCGGGTTTTCACCTCGGGCGAGTAGCTGAAGGTCGTCACGGCCGGGAAGAACTGGCGCACCAGCTGGGCCACGCCGCTGCCCAAGCCGGTGACGTCGATGCCGATGTAGGTCACCCAGTAGCGGTCGCACACGCCCTTGATGGCGGCGGCCTGGGCGGCGAAGTCCATGCCGCGAAACTGGTGACGCTCGAGCACACGGAATTTGCCGCCCGGCACCAGTGGTGGTGCGACCACCACCAGGCCGGAACAATCGCCCGTCTCGGCCGGGTCATAGCCGACCCACACCTGGCGGTCGCCGAACGGACGCATGGCAAATGGTTTGTAGTCCTCGGCCCACTCCACCCAGCTATCGACCATGCAGGACTGCAACACCGACAGCGGAAAGATGCTCGCGCCGTCATCGACGAACTCGCACATCAGCAGATTGGCGAACGCCTCGGGGCTGTACTCCCGGCGCAGCTCTTCGATGTCGAACAGGTCGCAGCCGCCCCGCTCCGCGTCGAGGATGCTGACGATCTGGCGCCACAGCCGGTCCTCACAGAACCGTCCCTGCTGGAGCGCGCCGTGAGTCACGTCCACCTTGGTGTGCTGCGCGGCGGGCTTGCCTTTGTTGAAGCGCTCGCCCGTCCAGAAGGTGTAGGCCTCGTGAGCCATGCTCGACGGTGTGGAGAAATAGGTTTTGCGCCACTTCTTGTGCATCGCCATGCCCGAAGCGACCTTGTTCAACTCCTCGAACTTGAACGTCCAGAAGAACTCGTCGAAGTAGAAATTGCCGTGGTAGCCCTGGGCGGTGCGGGCGTTGGTCCCGAGGAAAAACAGCTCGGCGCCGTTGGGCAGCACAATCGGGTCACCGGTCAGCTCAACGCCGATGACTTCCCGGGCGAAGGCCTGGATGTAGCCACGGAACAGGTAGGCCTGGTTCTTCGAGGCCGACAGAAAAATCTGGTTGCGGCCGGTGTCCAGGGCGTCGATGAACGCCTCGCGGGCGAAGTAGTACGTGGCGCCGATCTGCCGGCTCTTGAGGATGACGCGGGTGCGTTGGTTGCCGGCCCGGTACCAGTCTTTCTGGTAGTCGAAACAGCCGTCGATGAACGCCTCGCGCAGCAGCTCGATCTGGTCTTCGCTGATGTCGTTCTTCGGAGATTTTTTCTTTGGCCCCTCGTTGCGCTTGGCGAGGTTCGGGTTGAGGTCGGTTTCGGTACCGCCGCCCTGGAAGCGCTGAATACGGGCCTGGCGTTCAAGCTGGCGGTGCAGCAGGTCGATCTCCTTGAAATCGCCGCCGGTCTTGTTGTCCTTGAGGATCAACTGCACCAAGCGCGCTTCCAGGGCGCCGCCGATGCGCTCGACGTTGTCGGCCCGGTCCCACTCATCGCGGGCCTTCCAGCTGTGTAGCGTTTTTTCTTTTTCGCCCGTAGCCTCGGCAATCTCGCAGATGCGCCAACCCATCCAGTACAGGAACTTGGATTGGCGTCGCGGATCGATAGGCAGCAGGGTGGTCGTCGTCATGGCCGAGATGCTGCCGCCCACGGCGGCGACTCAATAGCGCCGCCCCTTGTACCCTCCCCGCCTACAGTCCCGTCTCGTTGCCGCCGCTCGCGCCCGTGACGACCATGCCCCTCATTGCAACGCACTGCTCAACCAGCAGGCGCCCCACGCACTGAGGATTCCCGGCATGAAGAAGTTTCGCAGCAACTGGTTCCGCGTCGCCGTCGAGGGCGCTACTTCGGACAAGCGCACCATCAAACGCAGCTGGCTGGAACAGGCCGCCAAGAACTTCAACCCGTCCACCTACGGCGCACGTATTTGGCTGGAGCATTTCCGCAGCCTGTTGCCCGATAGCCCGTTCAAGGCCTACGGCGATGTCCTGGCAGTGAAAACCGAAGAGGTGGACATCAACGGCCAGAAAAAACTGGCCCTGTTCGCCCAGGTTGAGCCCACTCCTGAGCTGATCGCCATGAACAAGGCGAAACAAAAGATCTACACCTCCATCGAAATCGACGACAGCTTTGCCGACACCGGCGAAGCCTACATCGTCGGCCTGGCAGTAACCGACTCGCCCGCCAGCCTGGGCACCGACGTCCTGGCGTTCTCCGCCCAGAAACCTGACGCCAGCCCCTTCAAGGATCGCCACTACTCGGCAACGTCGATGTTTACCGAGGCGGTGGAAACCGAGTTGAAGTTCGAAGAAATCGAAGAGAAGCCCAGCATCGGCGCCCAGCTGTTCAACAAGGTGCAAGCGCTGCTGACGGGCAAACAGGCCAAGGACGATACCGAATTCGCCCAGATCGGCGAAGCCGTCGAAGCCATCGCCGAACACGTCAAGGATCTGCCCGACCAACTGGCCGCAGAAAAGCAATTTTCCGCGGGGCTGAAAACCCAGCTCGACCAGGTCAGCACGGAACTCACAGAGCTGAAAAATAAGCTCTCCAACACCCAGGACCACAGCCAGAAAACGCGTCCGCCTGTAACCGGCGGCAACGACCTGGTCGTGACCGACTGCTGACAGTCAGCCCAACCACAGCCCCGAATCATGAAGGACTATCAAGATGCGTAACGACACCCGAGTACTGTTCAACGCCTACCTGCAGCAACTGGCGCAACTGCATGGGGTGACTGATGTCACCACCAAATTCACCGCAGACCCCAGCGTCGCCCAGACCTTGGAAACCCGCATTCAAGAATCCAGCGCGTTCCTCAGCGCCATCAACGTCTACGGCGTATCGGAACAGTCGGGTGAAAAGGTCGGCATCGGTATCGACGGCACCATTGCCAGCACCACCGACACCACTACCAAAGATCGCGAGCCCCGCGACCCAAGCGGCCTGGACGACCGTGGGTACACCTGCACCCAAACCAACTTCGATACCAGCCTGCGCTACCAGAAGCTGGACCAGTGGGCCAAGTTCAAGGACTTCCAGGCACGCATCCGCGACGCCATCATCAAAGCCCAGGCCCTCAACCGGATCATGATTGGCTGGAACGGCATCAGCCGCGCCGCGACATCCAACCCGGCCATCAATCAACTGTTGCAAGACGTCAACATCGGCTGGCTTCAAAAGATGCGCCTGGAAAACCCTGCCCGGGTTCTGGATGAGGTGGTGGCCGGCAGCGGCAAAATCGAAATCGGCGCCGGCAAGGACTTTGAAAACATCGACGCTCTGGTCGTCAGCATGGTCAACGAGTTCATCGAGCCTTGGTATCAAGAGGACACCGAACTGGTGGTCATCTGCGGTCGCCAACTGCTGGCCGACAAGTACTTCCCAATCATCAACAAGACCCAGGCGCCGACCGAAATGCTGGCGGCCGACATCGTCACCAGTCAAAAGCGTCTCGGCAACCTGCCGGCGGTGCGTGTGCCGCACTTCCCGGCCAACGGCTTGCTGGTCACCCGTCTGGATAACCTGTCGCTGTACTGGCAGGAAGGTACCCGCCGCCGCACCGTGGTGGACAACGCTAAGCGCGACCGCATCGAGAACTACGAATCGGTGAATGAAAGCTACGTCATCGAAGACCTGGGCTGCGCGGCCATGGCCGAAAACATCACCCTGAACTAAGGCGGCCATCATGACCAACCCCTGCCGCCGTCACTTTGAACGTGTCACTGCCGCCATCGAGGCGGCAACGACCGAGCCCACCCAAACCATGGCCGGCGCCACGGCCTACGAGCACCAGCTCAATCAGTTGCTGCAAGACCGCCTGCGCCTGAAACAGGTCCAGTCCAACCAGGGCAAGGCTGAACTCAAGCGTCAGTTGCTACCGAGCTATGAATCCTACGTGCAAGGTGTGCTGGAAGGCGGCCAGGGCGCACAGGACGAGGTGCTGACCACCGTCATGGTTTGGCGCTTCGATGCCGGCGACTTCACCGGTGGCCTCGACATAGCGACCTACGTGCTGAAGCACAAGATGGTCATGCCCGACCGCTTCGCCCGCACCTTGGGCTGCCTGGTCGCCGAGGAGGTCGCCACGGCAGCCTTCAAGGCCCAGAAGGTGGGTGAGCCGTTCGACCTGGCCATCCTGCATCGCACCGCCGAACTCACCGACACCGAAGACATGCCCGACCAGGCCCGCGCCAAGCTGTTTCTCGCCATGGGCCGCGCCACGCTGGAAGGCATCACCGAAGAGGCGCCGGGGCAACTCGGCCAGCTCCAGGCCGGTGTGGACCTGCTGAAAAAAGCCATCGCCCTGCACGACGCCTGCGGTGGCAAGAAAGATCTGGAGCGGGCCGAACGCCTGCTCAAGAAACTCGTCGGCCCTGCCGGCTAACCGAGCGTCCCCACGCACCCCGCCGGCTCGGGGCGGATCGGCCAGGCCGCTCCTCCTGAACGTGAAGCCCCGACCACCGGCGACCTATTTTTGAGTGCTGTTCCATGAGTGGATTCGTAGCCAGTGGCCCCGTCGCCAGCGGCCATATCAACACCGACGCCTTCTGGCCCTCAATCGATCTGGATCAGTTGCGCGCCACGCTACGGATCGACGCCAGCGTCACCGCGCCTCGCCTGGAAACCGCCGCTGTCGCCGCCGCCATCAGCGTCAACCGCGAATTGAGCGAATGGCGCGTCACCCAGCAAGCCGCAGGCCATGCCGAACTGGCAGACGTTCCCGGTGACAAGATCAACGACGTGCCGGTACTGGTGCACCTCTACCGCCGCGCCATCGAAGCCGCGACCGGCGCCGAAGTGTGTGAGCGCTACCGCTCCTACGACACCACCAACAGCGGCAACCAGAACGCCGAAGACCTCACGCCAAATATCGACGACTACCGCCGCGACTTGCGCTGGGCCGTGCGTGACTTCCTTGGCATCAACCGCACCACTGTGGAGTTGATTTGATGCCCGTCACCGTCCGCGCCTTCCAGAACGACACCGTTGACGCCCTGTGCTGGCGGCACTACGGCCGCACCGCCGGTGTGACCGAGGCGGTACTCGAAGCCAACCCCGGCCTGGCCGACTACGGCCCGATCCTGCCTCAAGGCCTGTCTGTGCAAATGCCTGAAGCCCAGGCCACCGCCCCACAGCGGCAGATGGTGAACCTATGGGACTGATCAGCCAGCAACGAGCCTACACACCCACCCACTCTGGATTACGGAATGAAGCGCATGCCTGAACGTCCCGACACATGGGCCTGGCTCGCCGCCTGGCTCGAACAGAACTGGCCGGCCCTGTACGCGGGCATCCTGGCCCTGACTATCGCCGCCCTACGGATCATGTACGGCGGCGGAACGCTGCGCCGAATGGCAGTAGAGGCCCCGCTTTGCGGCGCCCTTGCACTGGCCGCCAGTCACGGCTTGGCACTGCTCGGTATCCCCGCCTCCACCGCGCCTTTCTTCGGTGGTGTGATCGGTTTGCTCGGCGTCGAGGGAACTCGCGCCGCCGCCAAAAAGTTCTTCACCCGCAAGGTAGAACAGCTATGACGACACTTCGCCACGGCGACCGCTCGCAAGCGGTGCGCATCCTTCAAAAAAATCTGAACGACCAAGGCGCCGGGCTGGTGGTGGACGGCGACTATGGCGATTCCACCGAAGCGGCAGTGCGGACGTATCAGTTGAAAGTCGGTTTGGTCGCCGATGGCGTTGCCGGCGAAAAGACCCAGTCCAGCCTGGCTGGCGGTGACTGCCAGCTCCTGCTGAAAAATGAAGATCTGGTGCAGGCCGCGCAGATCCTCGACGTACCACTGGCGAGCATCTATGCCGTCAACGAGGTAGAATCCAAGGGCAAAGGCTTCCTGGCGAATGGCAAGCCGGTGGTTCTGTTTGAGCGGCACATCATGTACCGCCAGCTCGTCACCCCACGCCACGAAGGCGACAACCCCGACGAACTCAAACGCCACGCCGACCAACTGGCCGTCGCCAATCCGGCCATCGTCAATCCGAAATCCGGCGGCTATGCCGGTGGCACTGCTGAGCACCAGCGCCTGAGCCATGCACGTCTGATCGACGACACCGCCGCGCTGGAATCCGCCTCCTGGGGTGCCTTCCAGATCATGGGCTTTCACTGGCAGCGGCTGGGCTACTCCAGCGTGCAGGCATTCGTCGAGGAGATGAGCGCAGGCGAGTCTCAGCAGTTCACCGCGTTCGTGCGTTTCATCCAGACCGACCCGGTTCTGCATAAGGTGTTGAAGGCCCGCAAATGGCCCGAATTCGCGAAGCTCTACAACGGCCCGGACTACCAGCGAAACCTGTACGACATCAAGCTCCAGCGCGCCTACGAGCGACACGCGGACTGCGGCTGCGGCCAGGCGGTAGCGGCATGATCGATCTGGACGCGGTGCGCAAACTGGACATTCAGGACGGCAACTTGTTGGTGGTGCCGGAAAATACTGACCAAGAGGATATGAGGCTGCTGCTGGAAGCCTTGAACCGCATGAAGTCGGGTTGCCAAGTGCTGATCGTGCGAGGACCTCTGGAACTGATGGACGTGGGCGCCATGAACAAACTGGGCTGGTACCGCGCATGAGTACCCTGCGCCAGGCGTTCTACGGTATCGCCCTGCTTGGCGCCCTGGCGCTACTCATCTGGGGCCAAGAGCAACGCATCACCGTGGCCGAGAAAAATACCGAACTGGCTGCGAAGGATACTAAAACCGCTCGCGATGAAGCTGACAGGCTGCGTTCAAACCTGAGTGCGCTGCAAACCACTCTGAACGACGAGCGCATTGCCCAGGGCGCTCTGCGGACTCAACAAAATCAACTGCGCCAAGGCCTGGCAAAGCGCGAGCAAACCATCGAGGCACTGAAACGTGAAAACGAAGACCTTCGCGACTGGGCTATCCAGCCTTTGCCTGAGCTTGCTCGCCGGCTGCGCGAGCGCCCCGCCCTCACCGGCGCCGACGCTTATCGTCAGTGGCTGTCCGGCCGTGGTGCCCTGCACCCTGCCGGCGACAAACCCACTCAATAACGGCGATCAGCTCACCGACCAGGACCGCATCGAAGCCGCCTGGGCTGAATGCGCAAGCCAGGTGGATATGGTTTACAAGCACCAACAGGCCCAGCCATGAACAAGCCCAACAGCCTCAAGGCTCACTTGCTCGCCACCGTGGCCGAACTGAAGGACAACCCCGACCGGCTGTTGATCTTCATCGACAACGGCAAAATCCGCTGCACCGCGGCTGCTTCGCTGTCGTTCGAATACAGCTTTGATTTACAGGTCATCCTCACCGACTACGCAGGTCACCCCGACAGCGTCATGTTGCCGTTGCTGGGCTGGCTGAGCGTGAACCAGTCCGAACTGCTGGAGAATCTGAACAAGTCTGCCGAGGGCATCCAGTTCGAGGCCGACATCCTGGACAATAGCAAGGTGGACCTGAGCCTGACACTGCCGCTGACCGAGCGTGTGGTTGTGGGGAAAGACACCGATGGCAATACCACCGTCCACCATCCTGGTGAACCTCGGCAGGTAGCCGCGTTCCTCGATCCGGAGTGGATACCTGGTGCCCAAGGCAATGGCAGTGAATGGGTCGTGCCTAAGTGACCAACCGATTGGAAGCACTGGAGGATTGGGCCGCCGGCCTGCTGGGACAACTGGAACCGGCATCGCGCAACAAACTGGCCCGCAGCATCGGCCAGGCCCTGCGGCGCAGCCAGCAACAGCGAATCATTGCCCAGCGCAACCCAGACGGCAGCAAATACGCGCCGCGAAAGCAGCGCAACCTGCGTGGGAAGCAAGGGAGAGTGAAACGAAAGGGACAAATGTTTCAGAAGCTGCGCACGGCGAAATTTTTGAAGGTTCAGGGCGACGGCAGTGCCATCTATATCGGCTTTACCGGGCGACTTGCCCGGATTGCCAGGGTGCACCAATATGGATTGAAAGACCGTGCTGAGCGGGGAGCATCCGAAGTGAAATATGACCAGCGTGAAGTGCTCGGTTTTACAGAAGCGGACCTCGATTTGATCCGCGACAGTCTTTTAATTGCGTTCACTAGCAATCAATAAATCATGCTGCTCGTGCAGCTTCGCTGATTACTCGCTTAAGCTCATCGCAGGCTTCACCAAACGCCATTTGTGCACCGGCAGCTGGGCCCTTGAATACGTCTCCGGCACGACCTTGTTTATAAGCGGACTTATGAGCGGCATTAACCTCATTGATAGATTCACGTGCTTCCATTACTTTTTCATAAGCAGGTCCTAACTGAACACCATAAATATCAATGATCATTTCGATCCGGCTGAAATCGAAGCCGCCTAAGTCTTTGGTGCTGGTTCTATCAAGGTATTCGTTGTAATCAATATGTCCATCCATGACTAAATTCAGATTCATGTATTGGCTGAAGAAAAGGTTTCCCCAATGACAAACGAGAATGTACAGCTCCTCTAAGCGTTCTTTTTTTATTTTTTGACTGCTAAGACGCTCTTCATGTGCCAATTGCTGCATTTGCCTTTTCGCATTTGCATTGTTTGTAAGCCAGACACCAAACGTTGTCAGCAGAGATCCAAAAATTACGCCTGAAAGACCAACAAATGATTCTGATGAAGCTTTCGCCACCAATTCTGTAAGCACAACACTGGCTCCTGCCATAACGGAAAAGCTGGAAAGTACGCCCTCCATGACTCCCTGTCTATTGGGGTTTGTAGCTTAAATGCCTACAACCTTAGGTTGCTGTGCACGCGTGCGCGGGACGCGAACATGGGCGCCATGAACGACTTAGCCACCCTCGCCCGCCTGATCGAAAACCTCATCCGCTTCGGCACCATCGCTGCCGTCCAGATGCAGCCCCCGCGCGTGCAGGTCAAAACCGGAACCCTGACCACAGCCTGGCTACCGTGGGTCGCTCTGCGGGCCGGCGCTGACCGGGAGTGGAACCCCCCGACCGTCAATGAACAAGTTCTACTGTTCAGCCCCTCGGGCCAGCTCGGCAACGGCGTCGCCTTGACCGGCCTCTTCAGCGACCAAATCCCCGCCAACGGCGACCGCGAAGGCCTGCACCGCGTCACCTACCGCGACGGCACGGTGATCGAGTACGACAGCGTTGCTCACCACCTCAACGCCACTCTCACCGATGGCGGCACCACCAACCTTATCAGCACCGGCGGCATCAACATCGTCGGCAACATCACGCATCAGGGCGATTACACCCAGACCGGCAACCAGAACGTCACCGGTAAGGTCACCGTGTCGGAAGATGTAGTGGCCGCAGGCATCAGCTTGGTGAAACACCTGCACGGCGGCGTCATGCCTGGCAGCGGCAAGACGGGGAAACCAGAATGAACCGACACACCGGCGCCGCCATTACCACCGTGGAGAGCATCGCCCAATCCATGAGCGATGTCCTCAGCACGCGCCTCGGTACCCGGGTGATGCGCCGCGAATACGGCAGCCTGCTGCCCGAACTGGTGGACCACCCTTTCAACGACATTACCCGCTTGCAGGTGTACGCCGCCACCGTCATGGCGCTGATGCGCTGGGAGCCCCGTATTAGCCTGAGCCGCGTGCAGTTCCAGGGCGCCACCCTGCAAGGTCAAACATCACTGGACATCGAGGGCAGCATCGTCGATAGCAACGAGCCGCTGAGTCTGAGCGTGCCGCTGAACCTTGGGGGTAGCGCATGAACTCATTCGTCGCGATTGACCTGGGCCAGCTCCCTGCGCCCGAAGTCGTGGAGCAAATCGATTACGAGCGGATCCTCGCCGAGCGCAAGACCTACGCCATCAGCCTCTGGCCGGTCGAGGAACAAGCCGAAATCGCCGCACGGCTTGAGCTGGAATCTGAGCCCCTGACCAAACTGCTCCAGGAGAACGCCTACCGCGAGACGGTGTGGCGCCAGCGCGTCAATGAAGCATCCGTCGCCAACATGCTGGCCCTGGCAAAGGGCAACGATCTGGAGAACCTGGCAGGCAACTTTAACGTCAAGCGCCTGGTCATCCAGGCTGCCAAGCCCACAGCCGTGCCGCCGGTACCATTGCTGATGGAAAGCGACGACAGTCTGCGAGAGCGGGCTCAAATGGCATGGGAAGGGCTGAGCACCGCAGGCCCGCGCAATAGCTACATCTTCCATGCGCGGTCTGCTGACGGCCAGGTGGCCGACGCCACTGCCGAGAGTCCTGCCCCGGCCGAGGCGGTGGTCACCGTTCAATCGATCCTGGGTGACGGTACCGCCTCGCCCGCGCTGCTGGCAAAGGTCAATGCCTACCTCAGCGACGACGACCGCCGCCCTGTCGCGGATCGCCTGACGGTGCAAAGCGCGCAGGTCATCAACTACCAGGTCAAGGCCAAGCTGTTTCTTTCGACGTCCGGCCCTGAGAGCGAGTTGATTCTCGCGGCAGCCAATGCGCAGTTGCTGGCCTTCGTGCACCAGCGGCGACGCCTGGGCTTGGAGGTATCGGAATCGATTATCCACGCCTCGCTGCACGTTGAGGGGGTGCGCAAGGTCGTGCTTGAGAACTGGGCAGACATCGTTGCCACGAAGTACCAGGCGCCGTATTGCACGGCCATCGACTTGGCGTTGGGGGTTGAATGATGGCAGACACGCCGCTGCTCCCCAGCAATTCGACACCATTGGAGCGCCAAGCAGCGCAAGCGCTGGCGCAAATCCAGCGGGTGCCAATTCCGCTGCGCACGCTTTACAGCCCCGACCTCTGCCCGCTACCTCTTTTGCCTTACCTGGCCTGGGCCTTCTCCGTGGACCGCTGGGACAGCAAATGGACAGAAGCGGCCAAGCGCGCCGCCATCCGCAGTGCGTACTACATCCATTCGCGCAAGGGCACTATCGGCTCACTGCGCCGCGTCGTTGAACCGCTCGGCTACCTGATTGAAATCATCGAATGGTGGCAGACAGTTCCGGTCGGCCCTCGCGCCACCTTCAGGCTCAAAGTCGGCGTGCTCGACACCGGGATCACCGAGGAAATGTACCAGGAACTCACCTGGTTGATCGACGATGCCAAACCGCTGACCCGCCACCTGACCGGGCTCGCCATCAGCCTGGAGACCAGCGGTTCAGTTCGAATTGGCGCCTGCATCACCGAAGGCGACGAAATTGATATCTACCCACCTTCACAGCGAGACATTGAGGTCACGGGCTATATCCATCAGGGCGGCCGTGAACACCAGATCGACACCATGGACATCTACCCATGACAGACCAAAACACCCAGTTTTTTGCAATCCTCACCGCTATTGGCAAGGCCAAGCAGGCCAACGCGGACGCCCTGGGCGTTCCCTGGACATTCGCGCAAATGGGAGTGGGCGATGCCAATGGAATCGATCCAATCCCCAGTGAGCAGCAGACGCGCTTGATCAACGAACGCCGCCGGGCGCCACTGAACCAACTGAAGGTTGACCCAGCCAACCCAAACATCATCATCGCCGAGCAGGTCATCCCTGAGAACGTCGGCGGTTGGTGGATTCGTGAGGTCAGTCTGTATGACGCCGACGGCGACATGGTCGCGGTGGCGAACTGCGCGCCAAGCTTCAAGCCGTTGTTGACACAAGGGTCGGGCCGTACGCAGGTGGTGCGGATGAACCTCATCGTCAGCAACACCGCCAACGTAGAGCTGAAGATCGACCCCTCGGTTGTATTGGCGACCCGTCAATACGTCGATATGAAGATCTTGGAAGAGCTGAACAAGCAGGACTTCAAAAACTCGGTGCTGGTGGCTACTACAGCAGCCATTAATCTGGCTGGCGCGCAAACGATCGACGGTGTGGCGGTACCCGTGGGTGCCCGGGTGCTAGTGAAGAATCAAGCGGCAGCCAAAGACAACGGTATCTACATCGTGGCCGCAGGTGCTTGGCCTCGTTCAACTGATGCCGACTCATCCGCCGATGTCACTTCGGGCCTGACGGTCAGCGTCGAGTCAGGTACCGCCCAAGCCGATACGGTGTGGCAGCTCATGACGGACGGTCCAATTGTCCTGGGCACAACAGCACTGAATTTTCAGGACATCACCAACGGCTTTGCTCGCCTGCTGTCGCCGACCTTCACGGGCATGCCCAAGGCCCCGACGCCAGGCCAGTTCGACAACACCAAGTTGCTTGCTACGACCGAATTTGTGAAACGGAGCGGACTTGAGTACTCATCCTTCAGCTCGAACAGCACGAGTCTGGTCCTTACCGCTGCACACGTCGGCGGCCTACACAGTTTCGCCAATGCAGCGCAATTGACGGTCACATTGCCGCCCTCCACCGGCGTTGCGCAAGGTGCCACTGTCACGCTGTTATGCGCAGGAGCTGGTGGGCTCAACGTCATTGGAGCCGGCAATGATGTAGTTTTTACCTCGACCGGTGTAGCTGGCGCTCTGTCGATGACGCAGGGCGACACTGCCGAATTCATACGTTTGCAGGATCAGTGGCGGTTGATCGGCGGTACCCTGGCGTTGCGGTTTGCCGGTGTAATGGCAGGCGAGTTCTACACAACTCGCCCTCTGCACGACAACACTAAGGCGCTGGCTACTACTGAATTTGTCCAGCGCGGCATGGGCAACTACCGAGGGTTCATCAGTGCCACTGGCGCGTTGACCCTGACCACCGGCAGTATTGGTTCTGTCATAACCTGCATCGGAACATTCACGGTCACGCTTCCCTTAGCCAGTGATAGCCGTAGCGGTTCAACGATCCACTTTCGAAACATTGGGAGTGGCACCATCACTATCGCTTGTGCCGGGGCTGATGCGGTCAATGCCGGCTCCGGCCAAGTCACCAGCATGGTACTTGCGCCCGGGACAAACCTTGAACTGATCAGCAACGGCGTGTCGGGTTGGTGGGCGTCCGGGTCCGCCCAGCTTGGCTACTCCGACATTTTCAGTGGGCAATACTCGCCGGCCGGTTTTCAGAAAGGTCCAAACGGGTTTATTGAGCAATGGATGCAAGCGACATTGTCTGCCGCAGGGACTGGAACGATCACCTACCCTCAGACACTTTCGGCTGTCTACTCAGTTCATCCAGTTGTAATTTTTGGGGGGACTTATTACGGCGTCTCGGTTGACGGCCCCCCTGGGTTGTCTTCATGCGGACTGAGAGCGAGTGCAGCAGCGCCATTGGGCGTATTTGTCCGAATCATTGGGAAACGTTAACCATGCCTTACTACATCGCCGATATTCGTGGGTTCGATCACTCAGAAACCCAGCCTGCTGGATCGGTATTCATTTCCGATGAAGACTTCCAGGCTTTATTCAGGGAAGTAGCGAATCGCCCTGGTGCCTCGATAGTCCCTAACCGACAAGGTTATCCAGTGTTGCAGGATGCACCTGAGCCGACTCCAACAGAGCTGGCCGCTGCTGCGTTGGTTCGTCGTGATGAACTGCTGGCCCGGGCAGCATTACGAATAGCACCACTGCAGGATGCGGTGGATACTGATCAAGCCTCTGAAATAGAAATCCAACGGCTGAAGTTATGGAAGAACTATCGAGTGGAACTCAATCGGATCGCTCAGCAGGACGGATTCCCGGCTTCCGTTGCCTGGCCCATTGAGCCCGTGTCCAACGAAAGCTGACGTTGGCCTAGCTGTACGCACCTCACGTTGTAAACCCAGCCCCTACAAACCTGCGCGCTCGCCCAACCGGCGCGCGCGCGGCAGCCTGTGCACTGTCATCCCAATCACTGCGCAGGCAAACCCATGTCCGATTATCTTCACGGCGTGCGGGTCATCGAACTCAACGACGGCACCCGCCCCTTTCGCACCATACCCACCGCTGTTATCGGCATGGTCTGCACGGCCGACGATGCCGATGCCACCGTTTTCCCATTCGACACACCGGTACTGCTGACCAACGTCCAAGCTGCCATCGGCAAGGCCGGCACCACAGGCACGCTGGCGAAGAGTCTTCAGGCCATCGCCGACCAGACCAAGCCCTTCACAATCGTCGTGAGGGTGAAGGAAGGCGAAACTGAGGCAGAAACCACTAGCGCCCTGATCGGTACCACCACCGCCGAGGGCAAATACACCGGTATGAAAGCCCTGCTCGCTGCCAAGGCCCGCGTTGGCATGGTGCCGCGCATCCTTGGTGTGCCAGGCCTCGACAGCCTGCCGGTGGCCACCGCCCTTATCACCATCGCCCAGCAGCTGCGCGGCTTTGCTTACGTCAGTGCATGGGGCTGCAAAACCAAGGAAGAAGTGGTCGCCTACCGTGACAACTTCGGCGCCCGGGAAGCCATGGTCATCTGGCCGGAGTTCCAGAACTGGAGCACCGTCACCAACACGACCGTCACCGCCTCGGCCGTGGCCCGTGCATTGGGCCTGCGCGCCAAGATCGACCAGGAAGTGGGCTGGCACAAAACCCTGTCCAACGTCGCCGTCAACGGCGTGACCGGCATCAGCGCGGACGTGTTCTGGGATCTGCAAAACCCAGCCACAGACGCCAACTACCTCAACAGCAACGAAGTCACCACGCTGATCAATGAGGGCGGCTTTCGCTTCTGGGGCAGCCGCACCACCAGCGAAGACCCGCTGTTTGCCTTCGAGAACTACACCCGCACCGCGCAGATCCTCGCCGACACCATGGCCGAGGCGCACATGTGGGCTGTGGACAAGCCGCTGCACGCGTCCCTGGTGCGCGACATCATCGAAGGGGTCAATGCCAAATTCCGCGAAATGGTCGCGGCGGGCTACCTGATCGGCGGTAAGTGCTGGTACCCAGACGACGCCAACGACAAGGACACGCTCAAGGCCGGCAAGCTGTTCCTGGACTACGACTACACGCCGGTACCGCCGCTGGAAGACCTCACGTTGCGGCAACGCATCACCGACCGCTACCTGATCGACTTCGCCAGCAAGATCAACAGCTAACCAGGGCCTCCCCGCAAGGGGAGCTGACCCGTGCCTGAGCAACGGAGACACGCACCATGGCTATGCCTCGCAAACTCAAAAACCTCAACCTGTTCAACGACGCCAACAGCTACTTGGGCGTGGTCAAAACTGTCACCCTGCCCCCGCTCGGCCGCAAGATGGAAGGCTATCGCGGCGGCGGCATGAACGGCCCGGTCAAGGCCGATCTGGGCTTCTCGGATGATGGCATCCAATTCGAATGGAAGACCGGCGGCCTGGATCTGATCGCACTCAAACAGTTCGGCGCCGTCAACGCCTCGGGCGTCGCGTTGCGCTTCACCGGATCGTTCCAGCAGGACGACACCGCCGAGATCAGCGCCGTAGAAGTCGTAATGCGCGGCCGGCACGAAAACATCGAAATGGGCGATGCGCAGCCGGGTGAAGACACCGAGCACAGCATCACCACCACCTGCACCTATTACAAACTGATCGTCGATAACGAAGAGATCATCGAAATCGACCTGCTCAATTTCATCGAAGTCGTCAATGGCGTGGACATGATGGCAGAGCAGCGCCGAGCCCTCGGCATCTGACCAATCTCGCCCTGACCCAGGGCGGTTAACCCTGCAAACTGGAGCAAGTTATGAAACCAGAAGACACCCTCGAAGCGCTGCCCCCGGTTGACGACAACACCGTCACCCTGGACACCCCGATCACCCGTGGTAAGACCGTCATTGAGAGCATCACCCTGCGCAAACCGCAATCCGGCGAGCTGCGCGGTGTGCAGTTGGTCGAGCTGCTGAACATGGACGTAGCCACCCTTATCAAGATCCTGCCGCGTATCAGTAGCCCAGGCATTACGGCGCCCGAAGCCGCCAGCATGGACCCGGCCGACCTGCTCGCCTGTGGTAGCAAGATTTCCGGTTTTTTGTTGCAGAAGTCGGTGAAGACGGACGCGTCCCTCGTTGCGTAGAAGATGCCATGGCCGACCTGGCTGTGGTTTTTCACTGGGCACCGGCTGACATGGACCTGCTGGGCCTTCAAGAGCTGATGGAGTGGCGCGAGCGCGCCCGGGTGCGGAGTTCCACTGATGGCGAATGACTTAAAACTTCAGGTGCTGCTCAATGCCATCGATAAGGCGAGCGGCCCACTGAAGGCCATCAACAACGGCAGTATCGGGGCCGCTCGCGCCCTCAAGGAAGCCCGCGACCGCCTCAAGGAACTCAACGCTCAACAGAAGGACGTCAGCGCCTGGCGCACCCAGCGCGCTGCCGCCGAGCAAACCGAGCAAGCCCTCATCGCCGCCCGTGACAAAGTGCGGGCCCTGTCCCAGCAGTTTGCCGCTACAGGCGCGCCAACCAAGGCCATGACCAGGGACTTCCGTGCAGCCGTTCGCGAAGCGCAGAAGCTCAAGGAACAACATCAACAACAGGGCGAACAGCTCCAGGCCCTGCGCAGCAAACTACAAGGCGCCGGTATCAGCACCAAGAACCTGAGCAGCCACGAACGCCAGCTGCGCGAGCAAATCAGCGCCACCAACGCCAGCATCAGCGAACAGGGCAAACGTCTGGTCGCGTTGAATGCTCAGCAAAGGCGCCTTGCCATCGAGCGCGCCAAGCTGGAGAAAACGCAGAACCTCGCCGGCAACATCGCTATGAACGGTGCCGCCGGCCTGGGGGTGGGATATGCAGCGAGTCGACCGGTGGCTAAGGCCATCGGTGCCTTTGCGCCAAACGAAGACTCGGCCACGCAACTCAAGGTTTCGATGATGGATGGCACCGGCAAGGTGTCTGAAGACTTCCAAAAAATTACCGACCTGGCGACCAAGCTGGGCGACCGCCTGCCCGGTACCACGGCCGACTTCCAGGAAATGATGACCATGCTGCGGCGCCAGGGCCTGAGCGCGCAGAGCATTCTCGGCGGCACCGGTGAAGCGGCCGCTTACCTGGGCGTTCAGTTGCAGATGCCCGTAACCGCCGCGGCTGAATTCGCCGCCAAAATGCAGGACGCAACCCGAACATCCGAAAAAGACATGATGGCGCTGATGGACATCATCCAGCGCGGGTTCTACTCCGGCGTAGACCCAACCAACATGCTCCAGGGTTTCAGCAAGATCGCTCCGGTCATGGATACCATCAAGAAGTCGGGCATTGACGCTGCGGCCGAGCTGGCCCCGCTGCTCATCATGATGGACCAGGCTGGCATGGAAGGTGGTGCGGCCGGTAACGCGTACCGCAAGATCTTCCAGGCTGGCCTGGACAAGGACGGGATCAAGGACGTCAATAAAATCATGGAGCTGGAAGGCAAAAAAATCCGCTTCAAGTTCACCGACGACAAAGGCAACTTCGCCGGCCTGGAGAACCTGTTCACCCAGGTCGAAAAACTTAAATCACTGAACGACGAAGACCGAACGTCCACGATCAAACTGCTGTTCGGCGACGACTCCGAAACCATGACCACCTTGAACACCATGATGAACAAGGGGATCGCGGGTTATCGGGAAGTGCAACAGAAACTTCAAAACCAGGCCGACCTGCGCAAGCGAGTCAACGAACAGCTCGCCACGCTCACCAACGTTATGGAGGCCGCAGAAGGCAGCTTCACCAACGCCCTGGCTGAGTTCGGCGCCGCCGTTGCGCCCGAGCTGAAACAGATCATCACCACCCTTGGAGAGGTCGCTAACAGCGTTGGTGCTTGGGCTCGTGAAAACCCGAGACTGGCGGGCGGGCTGGTGAAGGTTGTAGCGGCTGTTGCAGGACTGGCCTTCGTGTTTGGTGGCCTGGCCCTGACGATGGCGAGTCTGCTCGGCCCTTTCGCCATGGTGCGGTACGGCATGGGCATGTTTGGCATTCGCCTGGGCATCGTGAAAGCCCAGTTGATAGGCACGCGCACCGCAGCAGCAGGCGCCGGAGCCAATATTGGTAGGCTTGGGAACGTCTGGCGGTCCCTTGTAGCCACTCGCTCGGCGGGTGGTTTGCTGAGTGCATTACCCGCTTTCGTCAGCAGCGCCCGCCTGGCTGCCGCCAGCGTGCTGCCGATGCTCGGCGGCGCGATCAGTGCGGTCGGTACCGCTATTATGGCGACGCCCATCGGCTGGCTGCTGGCGGCCATCGCGGCCCTGGTTGCAGCTGGTGTGCTGGTCTACAAGTATTGGAACCCGATCAAGGGCTTCTTCCTCGGTTTCTGGCAAGGCCTGGTCGGGGCCTTGCAACCGGTACTCGATAGTTTCGCCGGGCTCGGCCAATCGCTGCTGAACCTGGGCCAGGTCGTCATGACGCTGCCAGGTGTCGGCGCGGCTATGGAGCTTCTGGGCAGCATCGCACGCCCGCTGTTCAGTCTGATATCGGATGGCGTCAGCAGCCTGATCACCTGGTTCGGCCAGCTACTTGCACCCGTCCAAGACGTCGGCGGCGCCGCTCAGTCAATGGGTGAACGTTTCGGCGCTGTCATCGGCACCATGCTCAGTCTTTTGTTAGGTCTACCTGCACAGTTCGCTGATCTCGGTACGCAGATGATTCAAGGCCTGGCAAATGGCATCACCAACAGCCTGACCGTAGCCAAGGAGGCCATCACCGGGGCGGGCGATGCGGTGATTGGTTGGTTCAAGGAAAAGCTCGACATCCACAGCCCCTCGCGTGTTTTCGCTGAGCTGGGCGGATTCACCATGGCCGGCCTAGCCCAGGGGCTTGAGGGCAGTCAAAACGGGCCGTTGAGCGCCATGACCAGTCTGAGCAAACAACTCACGGCAGCCGGCACACTGGCTCTCGGCGCAACCGCCATGCCGCTGGCCGCCATGTCGTTGCCGCAATTTCCGGTCGCGGCTGCCGCTGCCTCTTCTTTGTCGATCGATGATCGTGCGCCCATCAGCCCTGCTCCGGCGCCGGTTCATGACAGCCACGATACCTACGAAATCAACATCCACACCACGCCAGGCATGGACGCCCAGGCGATCGGCCGCGCCGTACGGGCCGAGCTGGCGCGCATCGCCAGCGAAAAGGCCGCCCGCCAGCGCAGCAAACTGTCAGATCTGGAGTAATCCCCATGATGCTTGCCTTGGGCATGTTCGTGTTCAGCCTCTCCACCGCTGCTTACCAGGAGCTGCAACGCCAAACCGAGTGGCGCCATGCGAGCAACAGCCGCGTCGGCGCCGCTCCGGCTCGGCAGTTCGTCGGGCGTGGCGACGACACCATCACCCTCCCCGGCATCATCCTGCCGGAGCTGGCCGGCAGTGCCTTGAGCCTCGATGCCCTGCGTCTGATGGCAAACACCGGCAAAGCCTGGCCGATGGTCGAGGGGAGCGGCCGGATCTACGGCCTGTGGATAATCGAAAGCCTTAGCGAAACCAAAACCATCTTCTTCCGCGACGGCACGCCACGGCGCATTGAATTCACGATCAGCCTCAAACGGATCGACGATGACCGAATTGACCTACTCGGCGCTGGTACCAGCGCAGGCATCAATATTTTGAGGGCGTTGCTGTGATCGACGCTGCTCTGTCCAAGGTCACCGGCTACATCGATGACCTGGCCGAACGCTACCGCCGCGATGCCACTTACCCCGTGCCGGCGTTTCGTATCACGGTCGATGGCAATGATATCGCCCAGTTGATCAGCCCACGACTGATGAGCCTGGAACTGACCGACAATCGCGGGATCGAGGCAGACCAACTCAGCATCACCCTCAGCGACCACGATGGCCTGCTGGCGATCCCGCCCAAGGGCGCGGTCATTCGGTTGTGGCTGGGTTGGAGCGACACGGGCCTGGTGGACAAGGGCACCTACACCGTCGATGAAACCGAGCATAGCGGTGCGCCGGATGTACTCAGCATCCGCGCTCGCTCTGCCGACCTGCGCAAGGGCCTAAAGACCAAGCGCGAGCGCAGTTGGAGCAACACCACCCTCGGCGACGTCCTGGGCGACATCGCCCTGGGCAACGGCCTCACGGCCACTATTGCCGGCGCCCTGGATGGTTTGCCTATCCTGCAGTTGGACCAGGCCAACGAATCAGACGCCAACCTGATCAGCCGCGTGGGAGAAGAGTTCGACGCCGTTGTCACCGTCAAGGCCGGCTGCCTGCTGTGTCTGCCGGCGGGAGGTGGTAAGACAGTGTCCGGGGCAGAGCTGCCGCATATCACCCTCACCCGCGCCGATGGCGACCAACACCGTTACCTGCAAGCAGACCGCGATAGCTATGACGGTGTGCGCGCCTATTTCTACGACGTGAACAGCGCAAAGAAGCAGGAAGCCATTGCTGGCGGCGGTGACAACCTCAAGGATCTGCGCCACACCTTCAGTGACCGGCTGTCCGCCTTACGTGCTGCCCGGGCAGAGTTCAATCGGTTGCAACGCGGTAGCGCGACGCTCAGTTACACCCTGGCCCGGGGCAGACCTGACCTGATCCCCGAACTGACCTACACGCTCCAAGGCGTGAAGCCTGAAATTGACGAAATAATCTGGTACGGCGGCAACGTGCAGCACAACCTCAACGCGGATAATGGCTACACCGTCAGCCTGGAACTGGAAAGCAAGCTTCCTGAGGATACGGTTGAGGATCTAGCGGAAGAAAACAAAGGGGATTACACGGGCATCATCGCGTACTACCGCGACAAAAAAACCGGGAAAGAGAAGACTGTAACGGCGGGGGATCAGAGCAGACCAAGGCGCCTGCGATGGTTATATGCCAGTGAGAAAACAGCAAAGCGAGCAGTAGACAGGGAGTTCAAAAAACTGAACAACTCGTGAGTGCTGTTTTCTATCAACAGATAGAAAACAGCGTTACTCAGGACACCCTATGAGCCAGCTCTACAACCTTCTTATATTGCTTTATTTCATCAATAGAGTTATATACATCAGGAATAACATACTCCCTCCAACCCTTCGCATTATTCAGTATATCCCTCAAGTAATCTCTAGACGAATGAATAGCTCTAGCGTAGAACTTTGCAATATTCGGGATAGTCTCAGGACCATCCATGAACATATAATTAACAGAAGCTGCCTTATCCTTATCAAACTGATCAATAGCCATATCCACTCTCTCCTCATGCCCAAGAGACTGGTAAAGATCTTCATCAGCCGACTTTGAAAATATCAGATAAGCCGCCCAAAAATAATGAAAGTTATGCTGAGGCAGAGCGCTAGCCATACTATTTATCTGTTGTGCGTACCTTAACATCTCCCTTAACTCGACTTTAAAATATTTAGCCAAGCCAACTAATATTAAAGCCCACTCAGGGTAGCCATTTTCTTTTACACATACAGTACCAAATTTTGGCTCATAGGTTTCTCCCAAGACCCGGTTAGATCCATAACCTGAGATTCGTATCTGCATCAGCGCAAGTGGATGATTGAATGAAGCCCGCTTAGCCAAGGCGAACATATCAGAGTTATCCAATCTAAACTCAGCATCGAAAAACCTACTAAGATAACGCTCAGAATGGAACCTATCTCCATATACCGCTCTCACAGAATGAGCTAACTGAGTAGAATCTGAAGCCACAATAAAACGGCAATCCTCCAGCTCAAAAAAATGCTTTACCCTCTCTAATAGTTCAATAGCATAAGTGGGACGACATCTATCAAGTTCATCAATAAATATGAAGGCCGGCTTCTTCAATCCGCCAGTTTCTGCAGCCTGTTCTAATTTCTCAAGAATTGTCTTTTGAAATTCATCAACATGGATTGCAGTTTTAGACTGTTCTTTTATCAGTGACTCAACAACACTTTCTGCAAGATCGCCAGTACCGTCCTCGCCCAACAGCTCATCGACCTCGACGCCAGAAAACTTCTTAACAAGTCCCTTTACAATTAACGGAGCTGCTTTTTTCATTAAAGAGCTTGTAGCCGTAATTACATTTCTCCCCGCCTTAGTCGAGCTAAGAGAGAGCTTATCCATTGTTTGCTGCTCTATGCACGTTACCAAAGCTATCAATGGTTCGGCTGTGTAATCTGTTTCCCACGCATTAAAAAATATGCATACATGGCTTTTGCTAAGTTCCTTCTTCCAGCAATTAAGAAAAAATGACTTGCCCGCCCCCCATGGAGAATTCACATTCAGAACTTTAATGTTGGGATTATCTAGAAGGTACGAAGTTAAGAATTTCGCACTTGGCTGACGATCCATCAAATCATTAGCCCACACATCAATTTCCTCTACCATTTTCCGCTCCTATCAGAATTTTAAGTAGAACCCCACACAGTAAGATTGAATCAGATCGCACTCTCCAACACGATACTTAATCCAACCCCAAAAAAACATTAAGAAAACGCAATATATCTTCCTTATGTTTTTTATCAAGTTGCCTGAACAAATGAACAACCTGCCGCTCCTGTTCATTCAGTTCAGACCACTTAAGTTCTGTACTTTGATTGGTTTGCACCTCTTTCATAGCCGACATGTTTCACTCCATTCAACACGTACGGATACTCGGTACCACCAACGGTACCAACCGAAGCATCCGGAGAACGGGTGATTTTCGGCATATAGCTGCATGCCACCAGCACTAAATTATTTTTTTGTTTACAAGGTTATGCCCCGCTGCAGAGTGCTTGAGCACGTTGCACCAGTTCACTGTAGTCCATCTTGATTGAAGGCATTGAGGGATTTGCCTTCGTAATGTCGCGACCGTCCAACCATCCCCTATCCTTAGCTACACTGCGTGCACTTCCACTCAATGCATACACGGTTCCATCTGAGGTTCTGGCCAAGGCTTTGGGCGAAGGACCATCGCATAACAGGTCAACGCTTTCGACTGTAAATGGCCATGCCTTCCCATAGTCGTTACTAGAAACCCTCTGACTCGTTTCCTTGGCGCCGACACCACCCGACATAAGCATTGCAAAAACCAATACTGGTAGCGACATCCTTTCCATAGATCTCTTCCCTATTTTTTTAAAGCGAAGGCTCGCAGAAGACGCATGACAGCACCCTTGTCCTCAGCCTCTAGGTTGCGTACGCGCATTACTATTTCCAAGTCATCGTCTGATAGCTGGCTTTCGTCCATAGACGAGCGATGGCCTGTTACCACGTAAAGGACGTCCACCCCTTGATCTGCAACCGCTGCGAGGTAACTGGCATCCGGGCTGCGCTCGCCTTTCTCATAGTTGTACTGACTGTTCTTCGAAGCGCCAGCCTTCGCAGCCAACTCGGTCTGATTGAAGCCCAAGCGCTCCCGCTCTTCTTTGAGGCGATCACCAATTCCCACAAACGTCTCCACGACGATTTGACATTCCCACAAACATGGGAAATACTTCGCCTGTCATCACACGAAATCACACGAAACGAGACTATGCCGAACGCATACCCCACGGAGCAAGCGTGCCGAAAGGCACGTGAGCGCCTCGCGCATCAAGGCCTCTCTGCCAAAGATTGGGCCGATCAGCACAATTTGAGCCCGTCGACGGTATACGCCGTGTTGAACGGACAGAAGAAATGCCTACGAGGCGAGTCTCACCGTGCTGCGGTGTTACTCGGCATCAAAGATGGCGTCGTCACAAATTAGCCCCGTTGGCTCAGGTGGGAAACCAGAAGATGAAACGTTCAGTTCTAGCCAACCGCAAAGCCGTAGTCAGCGCCGTCATTGCCGCTTACCCCGGGGGCCGGCATTACGCCGCGGCGGATCTTGGGATGCCGATTAAGAAATTCGATAACCAAGCCTATGAGAACGCCGGGAGCCGTCCGCTGAGTGACGAGCATGTGCATCGCCTCGAGCAAGTTGCGGGTACGTCATATCTCGCGGATTACATCACAGGCATGTATGGCGGCATGTTTGTGCCGGTCGCAGCGCCCGGGACGTTGGATAACGTGGAGTTGTACAACCGCTCAGTAAGAGCCGCTGCGAAGCGCGGGTTGGTTGACCAGATCATTGCCCAAGCACTTGACGACGGTGTTATTGAGCACAGTGAGGCCGAAGTCATTGTGTCTGCCCTGATGAAGTATATGTCCGCCCGCTACGCCGAAGTGCTAGCGACTATTCAACTGCACGGCCGGGGGTTCGCTGGGTGAGTACCTACAAACTTGTCTGCCCTCACTGCCTCGGCCGCATGCGCATCCGCACCAGCGAAGGCACACACATATTCCTGCGAGTGGCGTACCTGCAATGCACCAACGAGGCCTGCGGTTGGTCGGTGCGGGCTGAGTTCGAAATGACCCATGAAATGAGCCCCAGCGGCATGGCCAACCCCTCCGTCAAGCTGCCTATCGCGGACATCGCCCTACGCCGTGCCGCGATGAAGTCAGCCAACGATCAACCTGACCTGCTCGACCAAATGGAAATGGAGTGTGCGCAATGAACCATGAACAGCTTGACCACGATTACCGCAGCAGCATGCAACGTGTCGCATTCGCTTACCTGCAACGGCACGAAGCGCAGCACCTGGTGGACTCTGACCTGTTGTACGAGAACTGTGTCCGGCACATGACTACCGCGATGGAAGTCCCGGTATTCATGGCACAGCAGCTGGTGCACAACGCCTGGACTGAATTGCAGGTCATCAACCAACGCAAGTGGATCGGCGTGGACTGGGGCTCCAGCCCTGGCAGCACCGTCGTCCATTTGATCGACACCCGGGCGGACCTTCGCTACCCGGTCCCGGCAAGGCTGCTACCACAGACGATGCTGGCCCAGCGCGATGCCGCGCTGAAGCAACAACCTCAGTAACCCCCTTATAAACAACCCGCCCTACCCCGCTTCCCGTGGGTTTGGGTGAGCTTTGCCCGAAATCCGAGGTGGACCATGGAAATCGATGTCGCCATCACCGCAAAACTGCCCCGCGAAGAGGCCGAAGCGCTGCTCCAAGAGCTACGGAACCAGTACGCCCAGCAGTTTAACGAGCATTGGTACGACGACCGCTTTCGCATGATCCCCGAGGGTTTACGGCATGGCTCGTTGCTCGCGGCCTTCCCGGTAATGGCCGCGCAAAAACGCCTGATTGGCGCCCTTAAACACAGTCTCGGCGAAGTGAAATAAGCCCCGATGAATAAGCGACTCGTTACCTCCCATGGCGCGAAGGCTTTTGTACGTGAGCCCATGGAGCTCAAGCTGCGCGCCGACGTGCTTCAGCGCCTTGAGTCAGATTACGGCCTGCAACATATGGTCGGCACGCATTACATGCGTAAGGGTACCTGCCCTCAGTGCAATCAGAAGCGCCTGTTTTCTCGCCACGATGAACCGTGGTTTATCCGCTGCGGGCGCGAGGAAAAGTGCCGGTACCAGGCCCCAGTAAAAGAGCTGTACCCCGACCTGTTTGACGATTGGAGCAAGCGTGCGCCAGCCACCAATGACCAGCCAACCGCCACTGCAAAGGCGTATCTGGCCTTTGCTCGTGGCTTCCGTCTTGAACTGATTGAAGGCTGGTACACCCAGGAAAGTTATTTTGACCGCGACCTAAGTATCGGCTCGGCCACGGTACGGTTCCCTCTCGAACATGGCGGTTATTGGGAACGCCTGATTGACCAGCCCTCGCGCTTTGGTAAGAAGAAAGCTCGCTTCCAACCCAAGCAAAGCTACAAGGGCTACTGGTGGTGCCCACCATGTGTTGATGTGCTTCAGGTTGATGAACTGTGGATTGTCGAAGGCATTTTCGACGCCATAGCGCTCATCCATAACGGCATTTCTGCGGTCGCCGCGCTGTCCTCGAATGCATTCCCTGAAGAATCGCTCAAGACATTGATCGCGGACTGTGAAGGAAAGCCGCCCAAGTTGGTTTGGGCATTGGACAACGAGCCTGGCGCGCAAAAGTACACCCGCTCATGGGTCAAGCAAGCCCGGGAGTTGGGCTTTGTTTGCGAGGCCGCCCAGATCCCGCAGCCCGACAACCGCAAGGTTGATTGGAACGACCTGCATCAGCGCTGGGCATTTTTGGACGATGACGAGGCACGAGCGCAGCGGATCGAAAAAGACCTCAAAGAAGCCAGGCACCACGGCGCGTTGCTGATTGCCGAAAGCGCCAGCGACAAAGCCCTGCTCATGTACCAGTGGCGCGAGCGGGAAGAGTTCCATTTCTGTTTCGACTCGCGCTTGTACTGGTGGAAGTTGGACATATCCAAATTCAACAGTGCCAAACAGGCACTCGATGACAGCGACAAGCAGGAAGACCAACTGCTCAACGAAAAGGCCATCCGCGAAAAGGCGCTGCGCATGTCCGGCTGCGTGGTCGAGATCGCGAATTGCTATCCCAAGGCACTGTATTTCCAGCGCAACGAGATCACCGACGAGTCCTGGTATTTCTTCCGCGTCGATTTCCCGCACGACGGCGGTTCAGTGAAAAACACCTTCACCGGCGGACAAGTCGCTGCTGCCAGTGAATTCAAGAAAAGGCTTCTTGGCATGGGTGCCGGGGCGGTGTTCACCGGCAGCGGACAGCAGTTGGACAAAATCATGAAGGACCAACTGTTCGGCATTAAAACCGTCCAGACCATCGACTACGTCGGCTACAGCCGGGAGTACGGCTGCTACGTGTTCAACGACGTGGCCATTCGTGAAGGGCAACTGATCAATATCAACGAGGAAGAGTTCTTCGAAATGGGCAAGCTGAAACTCAAAAGCTTGCAGAAAGGCGTCAAGATCCAGTTGACCAAGGATGCAAAAAACTACGACCCGCGCTGGCTGGATCTGCTCTGGCAGTGCTTTGGTACCCAGGGAATCGTCGCCCTGACGTTTTGGTTCGGCTCGCTGTTCGCCGAACAAATCCGTCATCGCTACCAGTCGTTCCCGTTTCTTGAGGCTACCGGTGAAGCCGGCGCCGGCAAGACGACCTTGCTGACGTTGTTATGGAAGCTACTCGGACGTGATGGGTATGAGGGCTTTGACCCTTCCAAATCCACCAAGGCCGGACGCAGCCGTTTGATGGGCCAGGTGTCTGGCATGCCTATCGTGCTGCTGGAATCCGACCGAAGCGGCGAAGACAAGGCGCACGCCAAAACTTTCGAATGGGACGAACTGAAGGACTATTACGGCGGCGGCACCCTGGCGACCAAAGGGGTTAAAACCGCCGGCAACGAGACATATGAGCCCCCCTTTCGGGGAACGATCGCCATCAGCCAGAACGCGCCGGTAGTGGCCTCCGAAGCAATCATGACCCGGATCGTCAAACTGCACTTCGTGCGACCGAACGTAACCCCGGAGAGCCGCGCTGCTGCAGACTTACTAAACGCTTTGGAAGGCGCGACGCTGAGCAACTTCGTGTTGCAGGCCGTGCGCAAAGAAGCCGAGGTCATGGATCTGTTTGCACAGCGCCTGCCCCGCTACGAAGCGAAACTGCGCTGCCTGCACTCGCACTGCTTCGCCTGCGATACCCCTTTCAAAGATGAACAAAGCGACTGTGCCCATTGCGGCAACAAGCTACGCGGTTACATCCGTGTCGAGCGTATCAACAAGAACCACGCTCAATTGCTCGCATTACTCGACTGCCTGCGGATGGTGGTTTCGCTAACCGATCCTCAGGTCAGCAACACCCGCACCCAGATCATTCGCATGGCGATAGAGCGCCAGGCCTCCATCAGTTCCGATCATCCGGTCGTGGCCGAATTCTGGGAGGTGTACGAATACCTGGAAGGCCTCGACGCCGATGGGCCTGTGGTCAACCACAGCAAGAAAGACAACATCATCGCCATCAACCTCAACGACTTCGTGAAGTGCGCCGCCGAGCATCGCCAAAAAATTGCCGATGTCAGCGAGCTGCGCGAACGGCTGAAGGACTCCCGCTCTCGGAAGCTGCTCGACATCAACAAGGCGACGGACAGCGCGGTACGGGCTTACCAGGCCAAGCACAGCAACGCGGTCATCACCAAGCAACCCATCGTGAAGTGCTGGCACTTCCAGGCCTGACCAATCGACAACAACACACACCAGGCGCGGCAACGCCTGCCACTCAAGGAGAAGCACCATGCACAACGAAACGCTCAAAGATGCCTTTGACGAGTTGTTCCAGTACCAGGCCGAGCGTCCCGTCATCCGCAAAGACGGCGTCGAGGCGCTGGTTCGCTTGTTGCCAGTCGCCCAGCGCGACACCGGGCAAAGCAGGGTCATCGGCCGCTTCCTGCTCGGTTTGTACAACGGCCCAGCACATCCATTTGACCTGACCGAGCTGCGCCGTCTCGACGCGGGACTGTTCGACGACTGCATTGCCGTCCTTCGACTGGATAACAGCCCCGAGCAAGAGGTTCACACCTACTTCCCAGACGGCGATGCGATCTGGCAGGACCTGCGTAGGGCCTGGGCATGAAGTGGGCAGTGAAACGCAACAGAGACGGGCAAGTGCAGCAGAACTGCTGGATCACCGACAGCGGTTACACCGTGGCCGAATGTCGGTTGCCTGAAGCTCGGTACCCCATCACTCGCCCAAGCGCCGACCTGCCTTTCGCTTATGCGAAGGACCGGGACGAAGTCGTAGCGATCATCAAGCAAGACCAGGCCAGAACGGCCTGAAAAGACGGTGTCGAGGAGCGGCAACTCCCCGACACCTACCACCACCAAGGAGCAGCACCATGCAAGCACAGAACCCAAGCAGCAGCGCCGTAGAGGCTAGCACGAACCCTTTGAAAGTCGGCGACGATGTTTCCTTTGTTGTCGCCAGGACCATGGCGCGCAGTGTCGAATTCAGCGTGCGCAAGGGCACCATTATGGCGATTGAAGACCAGGTCGCGCTGGTGGAATCACGCCATGGCCGGAGTTTGCAACCACTGAACAAGCTCAGCCGTGAAGGCGAACCCAATGCACTCACCAAAGCTTTGTTGGGAGGGCGCGACGATGCTTAAGCGCACCTTCACCCATTTCCACCTCTGCTGCGGCCTCGGCAGCGGTGCCGCTGGCTTCAGCGACTCCAAGCCCACCCTTGGCCCAGTCCAAGCCGAATGGCGCTGCCTGGGAGGCGTTGACGTTGATCCGGCCGGCTTGCGGGACTTCCAGATGATGACCGGTGTGCCTGGCACTCTGATGGATCTGTTCACCCGCGAGCAATACACCGCATTCCACGGCCAGCAACCGCCTGCCGGCTGGAAGGAAGCAACCGCCGAGGATCTGCGCCGCGCCGCCGGCAACGAAAATCCGGACGCGGTGTTCATCAGCAGCCCATGCAAGGGCGCTTCGGGCCTGTTGTCCGAGACAATGAGCCAGACGCCGAAATACCGGGCACTCAACGAGCTTACGTTGCGCTGTGTTTGGCTGATGTGTGAAGCCTGGAAGCACAAACCGGTGAAGTTGATCGTGTTCGAAAACGTGCCACGCCTGGCAACCCGTGGCCGTTACCTTCTGGACCAGATCACCAAGCTGCTCCGTCATTACGGCTACGCGGTGGCGGAAACTACCCACGACTGTGGCGAAATTGGCGGGCTGGCCCAGAGCCGCAAGCGTTTCTTGCTGGTGGCCAGGCATGTCGAGCAGGTTCCTGCATTCTTGTATGAGCCTGAAAAGCGCAGCCTTCGCGCCGTCGGTGACGTGCTGAGCCGCATGCCGCTGGCCGGCGATATCGATCAGGCGGGGCCAATGCACCGGGTGCCGGCATTGCAGTGGAAAACTTGGGTTCGCCTGGCCCTGGTGGAGGCTGGGAAGGACTGGCGTAGCCTGAGTCGGTTTGCGATCGAGGACGGATATCTGCGCGACTTTGTGATCGTGCCGGAGTACCGCGCTGGTTATCTCGGGGTGCATGAATGGCAGAACACCGCCGGGACTGTCGCTGGCCGGTCGAGCCCTACCAATGGAAAGTTCTCAGTAGCAGACCCACGACCGGCGAACAAATTCGAGTACACCCAATACGGTGTGCTGCCCTACGACCGCCACTGTGGCGTTGTCACAGGCCAACGAAGCCCAGGGCAAGGTACGTTCAGCGTTGCCGACCCGCGTATGAGCGGCGAGCGGCACAACAACGTGTTCCGCGTGGTTCACAACGACCAGGCTGCCGGCACGGTCACTGCTGGACACGGGCCAAGTTCTGGACGCCAGGCCGTGGCAGACCCTCGGCAACCTTCCAAGGGCTTCGGCAAATACCTAGTAACCGACTACAGCAAGCCGGCCGGTACCGTCATCGCCGGCAGCACCACCGGGCAAGGCGCATTTGCCGTGGCGGACCCTGCCTATAAGAACTGGCATTCAGAGGCCAGCACCCAAAAATTGCGCATCACCCCCTGGGAGGGCAACGCCAGGACAGTGACCGGTTCACAACAGGTTGCCAGCGGAGCCCTATCCATTGCAGATCCACGCCCTGGCATGTTCCGCACCAAGGGCGATGCCTACTTGACCGGCGGTCATTACGGGGTGGTCAACTGGAATGATCCGGCAGGCGCTGTTTCTGCCAGCGCCTGCCACGACAACGGTCGGTGGTCGGTTGCGGACCAGCGCATGCCGGCGCCCAACGACAGGCTGACCTGCATGATCACCAGCCTCGACGGCTCCTGGCACCGCCCCTTCACCACGCTGGAGCTGGCCGCGCTGCAATCGCTGTTTGATCCGGAGGACCATTGGTCAACCGATCCGCAGACCGCGCATGAAATCCAACGGATGCAGCGTGTTCGCAAGATCGAGCAGGCGCGGTTCTTTCAACTGGATGGCATCAACGACGGGCTCCACCGGGAGCGCATCGGTAACGCGGTGCCACGGGCGGCTGCGAAGGCGATGGCCGATGTGTTCGGTATGACGCTGCTGCTCGCAGAGGCTGGGGAAACGTTCATGTTGAGCAATGTGTCGATTTGGGTGCGGCCGGTGGCGGTTGCATTGAGTGTGGCTCAGGCGGAGGCCAGTGTATGAGCGTTTTCCTTCTGCTCTACCTGTGTGCGGACGCAACCCGAACGGATTGCCAGGTGCTACCAGCTCAACGCTGGGACGGGCCAGACGCTTATGAGCAATGCCTCGGCGCGGTGCCAGGGCTTACACAAGCGTTGAGCGCACCGAACCGTGAACGACATCGTTTTGTTTGCGAGATCCAAACCGACAGCGCACAACCTGCTGGACGTGCCGCCCGGCCGACATTCATTCATCAATCGTTTCGGATGTGAGGGACATCATGAACACAGCTTTTATCCTGATGGCCCAGTACGACGGCCAGGCGATTATTTCGCTGGAGCAGGTTTGTCGGGACTACTTCACGCACCTGACGCCTGACATGTTCCAACGCAAGGTGATGAGCGGGCAAATCAAGATCCCCATCACCCGCTTGGAACGCAGCCAGAAGTCGGCCAAGGGGATTCATATCACAGACCTGGCTGCTTACCTCGATCTACAGCGCGCAGCCGCGGTTAAGGAGAACAGCCAGCTCAACGGGTTAAAACACGCCTTTTAAGCCACTTCATTGATGCGGCGCCCAGTTGGACGGGCGCCCTCAATATCTCTTCGTACCATTCCCACCCAACATAGCGGTCGCCTTTTCCCCGTAGGTGGGTGTAGCGCCTCAGCGAGTTCCAGTCCCTGTGCCCTGAAACGCTCGCCACCCTGGGGATATCCCAGTCCATCTCGAACAGACGGCTTACACCTTCGTGACGGAGGTCATGGAAGTGCAGATCCTGGATTTCCAGGAATTTGCAGGCCTTCGCCCAGGATGTGGAAATTGATTCAGGGCTGTAGGGAAAAATATCCTCGCCGGCACGTGGCATGGTCTGAAGAATCTGCCAGGCCTCGTCTGGCAAGTAGCACCAGACATCGTTGCCGATCTTCTGGCCTGGGTTCTTCATGTCGCGCACCAGCACTCGCTGGCCGGGCTCATCGAGGTCGTCCCAGCGAATCCGGGTGATTTCGTCGAGACGGCGCGTCGAGAACAGGGCGAAGCCCACCACTTTCATCATGTTGATGATGCTTCGGCGCCGGGCCTGCATGTCCTGATAATGCTTCATCAGCTTCCCCAGCTCATCCAGCGTGGGGCGACGTTCACGCTCGCGGCTCTTCAGGTTGTAACCGAGCTTGCGCAGTACGCGCCGTGCGCCACCCATCGCCATCGGGTCAAGCTGATAACCCCAAGCGTCCTTGCCGATTGAAAGCACAGCGCCGAGGTGCGCCAGGTCGTTGCCAGCGGTCTGCGCCTGGACGCCCCCACCCTCGGCGCTCATCCGCCATAGCGCGTAATCGACCAGGCATTGAGTATTGATCTGGGTATCGGCCAGCTTGCCCATGTACGTTTCGCCGATGGCCGTGAGGGTTGCGCGTTTGGTTTTGCCCAGCGGCCGGGCTTTCTCAACCTCGATCAGGTACTGGTCAATCATGTCTTTGAGCGTGACGCCTATGCGGCTCGCCCGCTCAATAGCACCTGGCTCATCCAGTTCGGATTCACGCTTGCGTGCCCAGGCCTGTGCCGCCTGTTTTCGGGCGAAGGTCTGGCTCTCTTGATAGACTTGCACTCCGTCGCGCTTGATGCGGATCTGAGCCGTGTAGCTAACAGACCCATCCGCCAGTTTTCTTGCCCTGATAGTCGCCATGTCAAAAGTGGTACGCGTCAGTTTTTGAGTGGTACATCGTACCACCGAGCCCCAAAAAACGCCTGAAAACGCCCGAAATCACGCCCAGAACACGTTGAGTAAAATGCTAGATAAACAGAGCCTTAGCCCAGTAAATACGCGGCCTACGCTGTCTCGGCGCTTCAGTGTTGCACCCATGATGGATTGGACCGACCCCCACTGCCGCTACTTCCTGCGCATCCTGTCCAAGCACGCCCTGCTTTACACCGAGATGGTCACCACCGGTGCCTTGCTCAACGGGGACCATGAGCGTTTCCTGCGGCATCACGAAGCCGAACATCCCCTGGCGTTGCAGTTGGGTGGCAGTGTTCCGGCCGATCTAGCCGCTTGTTCGCGCATGGCCCAGGAGCACGGTTATGACGAGGTCAATCTCAACGTCGGCTGCCCCAGCGACCGGGTGCAGAACAATATGATCGGCGCGTGCCTGATGGGGCATCCGGGGTTGGTGGCCGATTGTGTGAAGGCCATGCGTGATGCGGTGTCGATTCCGGTGACGGTCAAGCATCGGATCGGGATCAACGGGCGTGACAGTTACGAGCAGTTATGCGAGTTCGTGGGGACTGTGCGTGACGCTGGCTGTACCAGTTTTACCGTGCACGCGCGGATCGCCATCCTGGAAGGTCTGTCGCCGAAGGAGAATCGCGATATCCCGCCGCTGCGTTATGACGTGGTGGCGCGGTTGAAGGCGGATTTTCCAGAGCTGGAAATCGTGCTCAACGGCGGGATCAAGACACTGGCGGCCTGCCATGAGCACTTGCAGACCTTCGACGGGGTGATGCTGGGCCGCGAGGCGTATCACAACCCGTACCTGCTGGCCGAGGTGGACCAACAGTTGTTCGGCAGCACCGCGCCGGTCATCAGCCGGGCCGAGGCGTTGGCGCAGCTGCGACCTTATATCGCCAGTCACCTGGCCGCCGGTGGCGCGATGCACCACATCACTCGCCATGTGCTCGGCCTGGGCACCGGCTTTCCGGGGGCGCGGCGGTTTCGGCAGTTGTTGTCGGTGGACATCCACAAGACCCAGGATCCGTTGGCCCTGCTGGACCAGGCCGGGCAGTTGTTGGAAGGACGCTAACCGTCACTTGCTTTGAACCTGCGTCCGCTTTTGGCATCGTATCTACCGATACCGCCCCGGCCTTTCAAACAGCCGTTTTCAGGTTGTTGCCGCTGGGGCCTTTCGATACCTCTACACGCCCTTGAGTGGCTGCCGGCCCTCGGGTAATGTCAACAGACCCATAGGACAGAGCACGCTCATGACTTCCAAGCTGGAACAACTCAAGCAATTCACCACCGTCGTCGCCGATACCGGCGACTTCGAAGCCATCGCCCGCATCAAACCCGTGGACGCCACCACCAACCCTTCCCTGCTGCTCAAGGCCTCGGCCATGAGCGGCTATGCCGAGCTGCTCAATGCCTGCGTGGCAGACTGCAAGGGCGATGTCGGCCTGGCCAGCGACCGTTTTGGCGTGGCAGTGGGCGGGGAAATCCTGAAGGTGATTCCGGGGCGCATTTCCACCGAAGTGGACGCACGTCTTTCGTTCGACACCGACGCCATGCTCAAGCGTGCACATCGCCTGATCGACCTGTATGAAAAGGCCGGCATTGGCCGTGATCGCGTGCTGATCAAGATCGCATCCACCTGGGAAGGCATTCGTGCCGCCGAGCAGTTGGAGCGAGAAGGCATCCAATGCAACCTGACCCTGCTGTTCTCCTTCGCCCAGGCCGCCGCTTGCGCCGACGCCGGGGTCTTCCTGATCTCGCCGTTCGTGGGCCGTATCTACGACTGGTACAAGAAAGCCAATGGCAACGACTACACCGGCGCCGATGATCCGGGCGTTCAGTCGGTGACGCGCATCTACAACTACTACAAGGCCAATGACTACAAGACCGTGGTCATGGGTGCCAGCTTCCGCAACCTCAACCAGATCGAACAACTGGCCGGTTGCGACCGCTTGACCGTCAGCCCGGAACTGCTGGAGAAACTGGCCGCCGACGAAGGCAAGCTGGAACGCAAGCTGGCGCCAGGGCAGGCTGGGGAAGCACGCCTGAATCTCAATGAAGCGCAATTCCGCTGGTTGTCCAACGAGGACGCCATGGCGACCGAGAAACTGGCCGAAGGTATTCGTCAGTTTGCGCGGGACCAGGAAAAACTGGAAGCGCTGCTGCAAGCCAAGCTTTGAGGTGAGGCACTAGCAAGCAAAAGGGGCGAACCTTGATAGGTTCGCCCCTTTTGCGTTTGTGGAAGCGGGTTTACTCGCGAAGAGACCAGCACTCCAGCATTGATGTCGCCTGTTATCCCCTCTTTGCGAGCAAGCCCGCTCCCACAGGGTCGAGGGGCTTCAGCCGCCTGGGCGCTCCAAGGCGTTCACCAGGTCATGGAAAGCTTCACGATTGGAATCGTTCAGGCCCATCAGGATCTTGTGGGCTTCGAGCACCTTGATTCGCACTTCTTCCTCGGACTGGTCCTGGTCAGGCAGGTCGTCCAGGCATTCCGGGCACGGCACGGGGTCGCCAACGATGTTGAAGACCTGGTCGAAGCCCATCGATTGCAAGAGGCGGGTGATGTCGTTATGGGTGGTGACAACCGTTGGCAACAGGCCGACCTTCTGCCGCGACAGGATCGACAGCTTGGCCAGCAGGCCCAGGGTGGTGCTGTCGATGCTGCGGGTTTCGGTCAGGTCAATCACGATGGCGCTGAAGTTCAGCGCCGTGAAGATCCGCTCAATAGTCGCATCCAGCGCCGAACACAGGGTCAGGCGCACTTCACCGACAAACTTCAGGACAAAGGTGCCGTCCTGCTCGGCGAACTGGATTCTACCGGTACTCATCAAAGGTTCCTGCTCAACACTAACAGGGCGATATCATCCGGCATCTCCCCGAGCGTGGCTAATCCAAACACTTGGCGCAAGCCTTCCAGGCTGCCGCCCGCTGCACTCACCCGCTCAGGCAAGGCCGCTTCTTTCTCTTTGAGTGTAGGCTCTGTCAAAAGATCCAAAATGCCATCAGACATCAGCGCCAGGCTGAACGTCGGCGGCAGTTCCAGTACGTGGTCTTCGTAGGTGGCCTCGTTGAACAGGCCCACCGGCAAGCCACGCCCTTCCAGGTAACGAACACTGTCTGGCGTATACAACACAGGCAACGGCAGGTGACCGCCGATGCTATAGGTCAACAAACCAGTCTCCTCGTCGATGACTCCACCGACCATTGTGACGTGTTTGCCCAGCTTACAACTGATCAGGCCTCGGTTGATATGCCCAAGGACCTCAGAAGGCTTGAACTCCGGCAACGAGCCATTGCGCTTGGACTCGAACAGCAAGCGCGTGGTCATGAACTTCAGCAGCACCGTGACGAACGCCGACGACGCGCCGTGGCCGGAAACGTCCGCCAGGTAGAATGCCACGCGTCGCTCATCGACTCGGAAATAGTCGACGAAATCCCCCGACAGGTACAACGACGGGATGATCTGGTGGGCAAACCGGAAGCCATCGACGGTCCAGGGGCTGACCGGCAGCATGTTCATCTGCACCTGGCGGCCGGCGTTCTGGTCTTCCTGCAGCAGGTTCAGGCTGGCTTCCAGCTCGCGGTTGGCGGTCTCCAGCTTCTCGCGGTAGCGCTGGTTCTCCACCAGCAGGCGAGAACGGTCCAGGGCCCGGCGCACGGAGTGCTCGAGCACCGCAAGGTCTTCAAGGGGCTTGATCAGGTAGTCGGCCGCGCCCAGGCGCAATGCCTCGACCGCGTCGTTCATCACGCCCGCGCCCGAAACCACGATCACCGGGGTCTGCGAGGAGATCCCGCTGACCTGGCGAATGAGTTCGAGTCCGCCCATCTGCGGCATGCGCAGGTCGCAGATGACCAGGTCGGGCTTGTCTTGCTCGAATACCTGAAGACCCTGTTGGCCATTGCTGGCCTGCAGGACGCTGAAACCACTGTCTTCCAAGTAGGCCGCGAGGCTCGCTCGCACCACTTCGTCATCATCGATTATCAGCAGCGTGGCACTGGTTTTTGGCATGTGGGCAAACGGCGCCAGAATTAGGTTGGCGTAGCGGGCTGGACCGTCAGGCCTTTGCACGCACTACTGGATTCGCTTTCTAGCCTCTCTGTCGTACCGGTTTCAGGTCGCTGCCCTGCACGCGGATTCATCAGAGGTGCCCTTCTAAGGCGCAGACGGTACTCCCATCCGCGGGGCGTTTCAAGCTCAGGCGGATCGCCGCTTGCCGTCTTTATTTGTCAAAGTACAGAGAGTTATAAGAACCGAGCGAAGCGTAACCCAATGGAAGGATCACCCCCCTTTGAACGCACCACAAAAACACAAAAGGCGGCCCCTGGGCATTCATGCCAGGGCCGCCTTTCGCTCAGTCGGGAGCCGATATCAAAAATCGTCTTCGACCTGGCCATCCTTGACCTTGAATTCGCGGTTTTGCAGATAGGCGTTGCGAATGAAGACGTATTTGTCGCCGCTCACCAGCTTCTCGGCCGACAGCAGGCTGGCGCGCGTGTCGACGATGTTCAGGCCGAAGATCGAGTTACGCACCGAGACATTGTCGATATAGCGATAAGGCGCGGCGTAGCTGTCGACATACTTGGCCGGCGCATCACGCAGGGTGCTTGGCCCCAAGAGTGGAAGCACCACATAAGGACCGCTGCTCACGCCCCAATAGCCCAGGGTCTGGCCGAAATCCTCGTCGCTGCGTTGCAGGCCCATCTGGGTGCCCACGTCGAAGAAGCCCAGCAGGCCGAAAGTGGTGTTGAAGATCAACCGGGCGGTGTCGACCCCGGCAGCGGCCGGTTTGGCCTGCAGCACGTTGTTGGCCAGGTTGCCCACGTCCCCGATGTTGCGGAACATGTTGTGGATACCGTCTTCCAGGAACTGCGGTGTCACGTACTGATACCCCTGGGCCAGCGGCTTGAGCGCATAGGTGTCGAGGGTGTCGTTGAAGGTAAAGATCGGACGGTTGATGCTTTCCCAAGGATCTTCTTCCGTGGCGGCCTGGGCTGCAAACGGAACCAGCAGGACGCTGGCGGACAGACTCAGCTGAGCTAGACGATGGCTCCAGCGCATAGGGGAAAACTCCTCGGTTTATTCAGGCAAGGGCGCCGAGCCCAGGCGGTAAGGTCGCTAGTATAAGACGGAAAGCGAGGATAGGCAGCATGGAAAAGAGAAGGCGGCTGTAGGACGTTTCTGCTGCCGAGCACCTTCACAACTCTGTCACCGGACTGTCATTGAGGCCCGTTAGGCTGCAGGTTATTTCAAGGACGTTCCCATGCCTCGCGCCGAAGCCCTGCCCTTCCCTGTTCCCGGCCTGACTGCGGTCCTGTTCGGCCTGAGTGGTTGCCTGGTGGACTTCGGCGCCAGGGTTCGTCAGCCGGGCGCCAAGCCGACCGAGCACGCGCAACCGACGCCGGGGGCGCTGGAAAGCCTGCATCACTTGCAGCAACTGGGTATTCCCTGCGCCTGGCTCGACGACTTGCCGCCGGCCACCAGCCATGGCCTAGCGGCGGCCCTGCCGACTTGGGTCAAACCCCCGCAACTTCCTGCAACAAATAATCCTTGGCCCGCCCCGCACGCCTGCTGGCAGGCACTCATGGCGCTGAACGTCCAGCAATTGGACGGTTGCGTACTGGTCAGTGGCGAACCGGGGTTGCTGCAATCGGGGCTCAACGCCGGGCTGTGGACCATCGGCCTGGCGTCCTGTGGCTCGCTGTGTGGCCTGGCACCGGGCGAGTGGCAGGCGCTGGGGCAGCAGGAACGCGAGTCCAGGCGCGCCAGGGCCACCGTGCAATTGTTCAGCCTGGGCGTGCACTCGGTGATCGATCATCTGGGCGAACTCGACACCTGCCTGGCCGACATCAGCCTGCGCCGGCTCAAAGGCGAGAAGCCATGACCGGGATCATGCAGGGTACGTGAGGGTGGATTACTCTTAAGGCAGGCCACGGACTTTTGACGCACCGTCGCGGTCCATGGCTGTGCCTATCAATAAAGGGAGTACGCCAATGCCTGCCCGCCGCGAACTGCAAGAACAACTCGATACCCTGCGCGAGCAATTGGACCAGAACCCGCCGCTGTCCGAGCCAGAGCGCGAGAATCTGCATCAACTGATGGCTCAGATCGAGGCTGAGATCCAACTGGAAAATCAGCTTCAGGACAGCAACCTGGTCGACGGCGTGAACCTTGCCGTGGAACGCTTCGAACTGGAACACCCGACCATTGCCGGGACATTGCGCAACATTGTGCAGACCCTGGGCAACATCGGGATCTGAACCTCTCGGACAAAAAAGCCCCGCGCCATGGCGTAACGCTGTTCACTTGAGATTTATCACTGATCGTGGCGAGGGAGCTTGCTCCCGCTGGAGCGCGCAGCGGTCCCACGCTTTTGGGGCCGCTACGCAGCCCAGCGGGAGCAAGCTCCCTCGCCACGGCGGTAACGTGCTTAAGTGAACGGTATTACGCGCCATGGCGGGGCTTTTCTATTTCCTGCCACCTGAAATGCCATTCGCCGTGGGAGGATTCGCTATTACCGTGGGTTATTGGCGAACCAGGCGCTGGTTGGGCAGTTGCACCGCTTCAGTGCTGCGATACGGGTTGATGTCCAGGCCGCCACGGCGCACATACCGCGCGTACACCGTCAACTTCTGCGGCTTGAGCAGTCGCTGCAGGTCAAGGAAGATCCGCTCCACGCATTGCTCGTGGAAATCCGAATGCTGGCGGAAGCTGACGAGGTAGGCCAGCAGGCTCGCATGATCCAGTGCCGCGCCACGATACTCCACCGCCACGCTGCCCCAGTCCGGCTGGCTGGTGACCGGGCAGTTGGACTTGAGCAGGTGGCTGTGCAGGCTTTCCTCGATGATGCGCGATTCATCGCACCGCAGCAGTTCCGGGCGTGGGTGTTCGTACGAATCGACACGGATGTCCAGGTCATCGATGCACACCCCCGGCAACGCGACGACGCCTTCGTCCTCCACGTCCTTGAGACTGCGAATCCGCACGCCCACCGGCTTGCCAGCGGCGGCCGAGAGGTCCTGGCGCAGTGTTGCCTCCAGACTCTGAGTGGTGTCGAACGGCGTCTGGTTCAAGGAATTGAGGTACAGCTTGAAGGATTTGGACTCGATGATATTCGGTGAGTCCGCCGGGATCGCGAATTCCCCGATAGCCACCACCGGCTTGCCGGACGGCAACAGCCATGACAGCTCGAAACAGTTCCAGAAATCCACGCCCTTGTAGGGAAGGGTCTCGGCCGTCAGGCCCAGTTCCGCCCATTTCGCGGTGCGCGGGATCGGGAACAGCAATGACGGCGTGTAAGTGGCGATGTATTCACTGGACTTGCCCAGCGGCGAGTGTTCGGCTGCGGGATGCATGACGGAAACCTGACTGAAGAATCAGCCGATTCTATCAGCCTTTGCCGCAGCCTTTGAGTGCTTACTGACTGACTGTCAGGTCTCCCTTCATTCCGGCCTGGTAATGCCCGGGGATGTTGCAGGCAAATTCAAGGCGCGTGGCCTTGTTGAACGTCCAGGTCAGCTCGGCGGACTTGCCCGGCTCCACCAACACGCTGTTCGGGTCATCGTGACGCATGCCGGGCGAGCCTTGGCCCATGTCGCCATGGGCCATCCCGTGCGTCATGGCGGTCGGCGTCAACTGGCCGCTCTGTTGCATCTTGAGCATTTCCTGCTGGTGTTCGGCGTGCATGGCGGCATCGCCGAGGTTGAACTCGTGCAGCAACCGACCTTTATTGATGAGCACGAACCGCACGGTTTCACCGGCTTTGATCTGGAGCGCGCCGGGGTCGAACGACATGTCCCCCATCACCACTTCGATACTGCGCCCGGCCGTGGCCGCCGGCGCAGGCTGGCCAAAATCAAGATGCCCCGGCGACGCCCATGACGGTACACCGAACATCAGCGTGCAGGCGGCCAGGGCCAGGCGACTTCCCCTCAACATGTTTCAAACTCCATTCGGATTCAGCTTGTGGGAAACTCTAGCTCGCCGCGCCTGCCAGCCGGCTGACGGCATGATTACAACTTTGTCAGGTTGCGCCACCGCCCCGCCTGCCACGGTATAACGCCCCCGTCCCAACCTGTCTTGAGCTGCCCATGAAACTGCTGATCGTCGAAGACCAAACGAAAACCGGCCAATACCTGCGCCAGGGCCTGAGCGAAGCCGGCTTCAACGCCGACCTGGCGGCCGACGGCATCACCGGCCAGCAGTTGGCCCTGAGTGGCGAATACGCCGTGTTGATCCTCGACGTGATGCTGCCCGGCCGCGATGGCTGGCAGATTCTGCAAGCCGTCCGCGGGGCCGGCCTGGACACGCCGGTGCTGTTCCTCACGGCCCGGGACGCCATACAAGACCGGGTGCACGGCCTGGAACTGGGCGCCGATGATTACCTGGTCAAGCCTTTTGCCTTTTCCGAGTTGCTGGCGCGGGTCCGCAGCCTGTTGCGTCGTGGCGGCTCGACACCCCAGGAAACCAGCCTGCAACTGGCGGACCTGCACCTGGACCTGATCCGCCGCCGCGTCGAGCGCGCCGGCCGACGCATCGATCTCACCGCCAAGGAATTCGCCTTGCTGGAAATGCTCCTGCGCCGCCAGGGCGAGGTGCTGCCCAAGTCGCTGATCGCTTCGCAGGTCTGGGACATGAATTTCGACAGCGACACCAACGTCATCGAAGTGGCGATCCGGCGCCTGCGCCTCAAGATCGACGACGAATTCCCCAGCAAACTCATCCACACCGTGCGCGGCATGGGCTATGTGCTTGAAGAGCGTGGCCTGTGAGGGGGCCATGGTCGCTGAGCAGTCGCCTGGCCTTGCTGTTCGCCGCCTGTACCGCCGTGGTGTCGCTGTTGGCCGGGGTGCTATTCAGCCGGGCCAGCGAAGCGCACTTCATCGAACTCGACCAGCAACTGCTGGAGGGCAAGCTGATCGGCCTGCGCCGCGCCTTGCAAGATCTCAACGCCGAGCAGGCCCAACGCCGCCTGGAAGATGAACTGAGCCGCCAGGCCGACCTGGCCCTACGCATCAAGGGCAGCGACGGTGTGCGCTGGTACGACAGTTCGATCCGGATTCCGGCCCGGCTGCCGGAGCGTCCCGGCCTGTCGACCGTCAGCGAAGCCGACAGTGACTACCGCGTGCTGAACGCGCCGCTGTACCCCGAGCGCGCAGACTCGCCGCAACTGACCCTGCTGCTGGACATCACCCACCACCAGCATTTTCTCCAGCGCATGCAACGGCTGATCTGGCTGACGGTCGGCCTCTCGGCCCTGGCCACCGCCCTGCTCGGCGCCTGGACCGCCCGTCGCGCGCTGCGACCCTTGCGGCGCATGGGGGTGATCACCGGCGGCGTTTCGGCCCACTCCCTCAACGCCCGTCTACCCGAAGCGCAAATGCCCGCCGAGCTGGCGGAACTGGCCCACAGCATCAACGCCATGCTCGGACGCCTGGATGACGCCTTCCAACGGCTCTCGGCGTTCTCCGCCGACATTGCCCATGAACTACGCACCCCGCTGTCGAACCTGCTGACCCATACCCAGGTCACCCTCACCCGCGAGCGTTCTCTGGAGGATTACCGCGAGGCATTGCACAGCAACCTCGAAGAACTGCAGTGGATGGCGCAACTGGTCAACGACATGTTGTACCTGGCCAAGGCCGACCATGGCCTGCTGGCGCCGAATCGCGAGCCGCTGGCGTTGGCCGAGGAAGTGGACGTGTTGCTGGAATTCTTCGCGCCCCTGGCCGAGGACGCCAACGTGCGCTTGAGTCGCGAGGGCGATGGCGGCCTCGACGGCGACCGCAACATGTTGCGCCGGGCCCTTTCCAACCTGCTGGACAATGCGCTGCGCTTCACCCCCGAAGGGGGCGACGTGCGGGTGCGCATTGTCGATGAGGTCCAAAGGGTCCGCGTCAGCGTGGAGAACAGCGGCGAAGGGATCCCGGCAGATAGGCTGCCGCGCCTGTTCGACCGTTTCTATCGCGCCGACCCGGCCCGCCAGGAAAGCCGCAGCGAGCACGCCGGCCTTGGCCTGGCCATCACCCGCTCGATCATCCGCGCCCATGGCGGAGAGATCCGCTGTGAATCAGCCGATGGCAGGACCTGCTTTCTGATTGAGTTGCCAAAGCCCCATCAAACCTGACACGTCCCCTTCTGTGGCGAGGGAGCTTGCTCCCGCTGGGCTGCGTAGCGGCCCCAAAGATGGCGAGCGCTGCGCACTCGAGCGGGAGCAAGCTCCCTCGCCACAGGGGACTGCGCCGGCCTTACGAATACCGCAACGCCTGCGCCGGCTCGATCTTCGCCGCACGCCAGGCCGGGTAGACGGTGGCGAGGAAACTCAGGATGAACCCGGCCGAGCAGATCAACACCACGTCGCCGCGTTGAAGCTCCGACGGCAGGTTGCTGACGAAGTACACATCGGAACTGAAGATGTGCTGGCCGCTGACCCGCTCCAGCCAGCCCACCAGCGCACTGACATTCAGCGCTGCGATCACCCCCAGCGCGCCGCCAATCAGCGTACCGACGATGCCGATCACCGTGCCCTGGACCATGAAGATCGCCATGATCTGTCGTGGCGTGGCGCCGATGGTACGCAGGATCGCGATGTCCGCGCCCTTGTCGTTCACCACCATGATCAGGGTGGCGATGATGTTGAATGCCGCCACCGCGACAATCATCAACAACAGCAGGCCAATCATGGTCTTTTCCATTTTCATGGCACTGAACAGACTGCCCTGGGTATGGGTCCAGTCGTCGGCCTTGTAGCCGGAACCCAGGCCCGCGGCGATGTCACCGGAAACCTTCGGTGCCGCGTACAGATCCTTCACCGCCAGGCGCACGCTCTGCACCTGGTTCGGCTGCCAATGCTGCATCTGCGCGGCGTCGGCCAGGTGGATCAGGGCCATGGAACCGTCCAGCTCGGCGCCCACCTTGAACACGCCAACCACGTTCAAGCGCTGCATGCGTGGGGTGATGCCACCGGGTGCAGTGCTGACTTCCGGCACAATCAGGGTCAGCTTGTCGCCGACGTTCAGGCGAAAACGCCGGGCGGTGATTTCACCGATCACCACGCCAAACTCGCCCGGTTTCAAGGCGTCGAGGCGGCCTTGGACGATATGCTGGGCGACGATGGACACCTTGCCTTCCTGGGCCGGGTCGACACCGCTGATCTGGATCGGCTGCATCGAACCCTTGTAGCTCAACATGCCTTCCAGCTCAGTGAACGGCACGGCGGCGGTCACTTCGGGATTCTTCAGCGCGGCCGCGGCGACCGGTTGCCAGTCGTCGATCGGATTGACGCCGACAAGGGTGGCGTGGGGCACCATGCCGAGGATGCGCGAGCTCATTTCGCGCTGGAAGCCGTTCATCACCGACAACACCACGATCATCGCCAGCACCCCCAGGGCGAGGCCGATCATCGAGGTCATGGAGATGAACGAGACAAAGCGATTGCGGCGCTTGGCGCGGGTATAGCGCATGCCGATAAAGATCGATAACGGTCTGAACATTCGCGGGGCACCGTATGAAAATAAATGACCCGACACGTGCATCGCGTGCCGGGTTGCGGTCGGTCAGATGGGCGTCAGGCAGCCTTCCTGCAAGTGCAGGACGCGGTCCATCTGCCGGGCCAGGTTCATGTCGTGGGTCACCACCAGGAACGCGGTGCGCATCGAGGTGCTCAGTTCCAGCATCAGGTCCTGGATGCCTTGGGCGGTGTGGGAGTCGAGGTTGCCGGTCGGCTCGTCGAGCATCACCAGCCCAGGCTTGTTGACCAAGGCCCGGGCAATCGCCACGCGCTGGCGCTCGCCACCGGACAGTTCGGCGGGTTTATGCTCCAGGCGATGCCCCAGCCCTACCCGCTCCAGCAATGCCGTGGCCCGTTGGCGGGCTTCAGGAATCGCGGTGCGGCCAATCAGCAGCGGCATGCAGACGTTTTCCAGGGCGGTGAATTCAGGCAGCAAATGGTGGAATTGGTAGACGAAACCCAGGGCGCGGTTACGCAGCAGGCCACGGGCCTTCTCGTTCAGCGCCGAGAGCTCTTCGCCCGCCAGCCAGACGCTGCCGGAGGTCGGCGTATCGAGGCCGCCCAACAGATTGAGCAAGGTACTTTTACCAGACCCGGAGGTGCCGACGATCGCCACGCGCTCGCCAGGGTGCAACTCCAGCTGCAGGCCCGACAACACCACCACCGACTCCGGGCCTTCCTCGTAGGATTTGCCCAGGTTGCGGCAACTCAAGATCGCTTTTTCACTCATGCCCGACTCACTCATAACGTAACGCCTCTGCCGGCTGGGTGCGTGCGGCACGCCAGGCTGGATACAGGGTGGCGAGGAAACTCAGGACCAACGCGGCGCCGCAGACCATCAACACGTCATCGGCCTGCAACTGCGACGGCAGGTAGTCGATGAAGTACACGTCGGCGTTGAGAAACTTGTGCCCGATCAGGCCTTCGAGGGCAGCGATCGCGGCGCTGACGTTCAGTGCGGCGAACATGCCCACCAGGGCGCCGACGACCGTGCCGATCACGCCGATGACCGTACCCTGGACCATGAAGATCCGCATGATCTGCCCCGGCGTCGCGCCGAGGGTCCGCAGGATGGCGATGTCGCCCTTCTTGTCGTTGACCACCATCACCAGCGTGGAAATGATGTTGAACGCCGCCACGGCGACGATCAGCAGCAACAGCAGGCCGATCATGGCTTTTTCCATGCGGATCGCCTGGTACAGGTTGCCGTGGGTGCGAGTCCAGTCACGGGCGTAGTAGCGGTCTTCGCCGAGCTGCTGGGCGATGTTCCAGGCGGCACGCGGCGCCTGGAACAGATCGTCGAACTTCAACCGCAGGCCCTGGACCTGGTCCGGTTTCCAACGATGCAAGCGCGCCAGGTCCTGGAGGTTGGTCACGCCCAGGTAACCGTCCAGCTCACCGGCGCCGACGTGGAAGATGCCGACCACGGTAAAGCGTTTCATGCGCGGGAACATGCCCCCCGGCGTCACGGTGACTTCCGGTGCGACGAACGTCAGCTTGTCGCCGATGGCGGCGCCGAGCTTGGCCGCGGCCTTGTCGCCGATGACGATGCCGAAGCTGCCGGGCGCCAGGTCATCGAGTTTGCCCTGCTTCATGAAGTTGTCGATGATCGACACCTGTCGCTCCAGCCCGGGGTCGATACCGTTGAGCAGCACCTTGGAGACCTTGCCGTTGTTGGTCAGCAACCCCTGCATCTGGGTGAACGGCGCAACGGCCAGCACCTGCGGGTTCTGCTTGACCTTGGCGGCCAGGCTCGGCCAGTCGCTGATGGCCTCGCCGGATTCGAGGGTCGCGTGCGGGACCATGCCCAGCACACGGGTGCGCATTTCATGATCGAAGCCGTTCATCACCGACAACACGACGATCATCACGACCACGCCAAGGGCCAGGCCGATGATGGAGGTCAGGGAAATGAACGATACGAAATGGTTGCGACGCTTTGCACGGGTATAACGCGTGCCGATAAATACGAAGAGAGGTCTGAACATGTCGGGGCTTGTTCGGAGGGAAAAGGAACGTCCTTGTGGCGGGGGTCACAAACCAGCTTTACACTCAGACCACCGCCGCTACCATGGGTTCGCCATGTCGACATTAGATGAAGAAGATCGCCGCGAATACTACCGTATCGAGGACATGATCGCACTGGAAATTCGGCCCCTGTCCATTCCTGAAGCTGCCGGCCAGGAAGTGTTGCAGGATGCGTCTCCATTGTTCAACTTGCTCAGCGAACTGCACCTGAGCGAATTCGAGTCCCAGCATCTGCTGCGCCAGATCAGCGAGCGCGAACGCAGCATCGCGGCGTACCTCAAGGCCATGAACCGCCGCATCGACCTGCTCAGCCAGGTCGTGGCCCTGACCGTGCTCGGCGAGATCGGCGAGCCGCAGCCGGTGATCATTTCCGAAGGCGGCATCGATTTCCAATACCCCACGCCCGTCGCCGTCGGCGCCCACCTGTCAATCAAGCTGGTGCTGATGCCCCAGGCCCTCGGCCTGTTGCTGCGCGCTCGGGTGACCCATTGCGATCCCAAGGGCGGCGGCTATGACGTCGGCACCGAATTTGAACGCCCGACCGACGCCCAGCGTCAGTTGCTGGCCCGCTACATCCTGCAGAAACAGGCGCAAGAGCGGCGCCTGGCGCGGGAACTGAACGAATCAGGTATCAATAAGGAAGAACCGTGACCCTCATCTATGGCCACCGCGGCGCCAAGGGCGAAGCACCGGAAAACACCCTGACCGGTTTTCAGGAATGCCTCAAGCACGGCGTGCGCCGTTGCGAACTGGACCTGCATTTATCCATGGACGGCGAGTTGATGGTGATCCACGACCCGACCCTCAAGCGCACCACGGATCGTCGGGGCAAGGTGGTGGAGCATTCCGCTGCCGAGCTGGTGACCTACGATGCGCGCAAGGGTGGCCCGGGCTGGATCAAGCCATGCCCGATCCCACGCCTGGAAGAGCTGTTCGAGCAATGTGATTTCGAGCACTGGCAACTGGAGGTCAAGAGCGCCTCGCGCACCCGCGCTGCCGCCACGGTGCTGGGGATCCGTGAAATGGCCCAGCGTTTCGGACTGCTGGACAAGATCACCATCACCTCCAGCTCCCGGGAGGTGCTCAAGGCGGCCCTGGAGCTGACCCCGGACATTTCCCGCGGCCTGGTGGCCGAATACGCCTGGCTCGACCCGCTGAAGGTTGCCCAGGGCTATGGCTGCGAGATTCTGGCGTTGAACTGGACCTTGTGCACCCCCGAGCGCCTGATCAAGGCCCAGCGCCAGGGTTTGCATGTGTCGGTGTGGACCGTCAACGAACCCGCGCTGATGCGCAGGCTCGCCGACTTTGGCGCTGACAGCCTGATTACAGACTTTCCCGGTTTGGCCACCGCCACGCTCGGGAATGGCTGAAATCGGTCTCCCCGGCCGGCTCAGGCCACCGGCCGGAGCCGCTCAAAAAAGCCGGTTGAGCCCGTCGTAGGCCGCTACCCGATAGGCTTCGGCCATGGTCGGGTAGTTGAAGGTGGTGTTAACGAAGTACTTGAGCGTGTTCAGCTCACCCGGCTGGTTCATGATCGCCTGGCCGATGTGCACGATCTCGGAGGCCTGGTAGCCGAAGCAGTGCACGCCGAGCACTTCCAGGGTCTCGCGATGGAACAGGATCTTGAGCATGCCTTGCGGCTCGCCGGCGATCTGCGCCCGCGCCATGCTCTTGAAGAAGGCCTTGCCCACTTCATACGGCACCTTGGCCTGGGTCAGTTCCTGCTCGTTCTTGCCGATCGAGCTGATTTCCGGAATGGTGTAGATGCCGGTCGGCACGTCGTTGACGAAGCGCCAGCTGCCGTTGTCGACGATGCTGCCGGCGGCCGAGCGACCCTGGTCGTGGGCGGCACTGGCCAGGCTTGGCCAGCCGATCACGTCACCGGCGCCATAGATGTTCGGCACACAGGTGCGGTAGTTTTCGTCGACTTCGATCTGGCCGCGACTGTTGACCTTCACGCCGATGTTTTCCAGACCCAGGGTGTCGGTGTTGCCGGTACGCCCGTTACACCAGAGCAAGGCGTCGGCCTTGATCTTCTTGCCGGACTTGAGGTGCAGGATCACACCATTGTCGACACCTTCGACGCGGTCGTAGTCTTCGTTATGACGCACCGTGATGTTGTTGTTGCTGAAGTGATAGCTCAGGGCCTGGGAGATTTCCGAGTCCAGGAAGCTCAGCAACTGGCCGCGGTTGTCCACCAGTTCCACCAGCACCCCCAGGCCGCTGAAGATCGAGGCATATTCGCAACCGATCACGCCGGCGCCGTAGACGATCAGCTTACGCGGGGTATGGCCCAGGCTCAGGATGGTGTCGCTGTCGTAGATACGCGCGTGGTTGAAATCGATGTCGGCCGGACGGTACGGGCGCGAACCGGTGGCGATGATGATGTGCTTGGCCACCAGTTTTTCGACCACGCCATTGCCGCAGACCACTTCCACCGTCTGCTCGTCGGCGAAGCTGCCGGTGCCGAAGAACACGTCGACCCGGTTACGGGCGTAGTAGCCGGTACGCGAGGCCACTTGCTTGGAGATGACCTTCTCGGCGCTCTTGAGCACGTCCGGGAAGGAGAACCAGCGCGGCTCACCGATGGCCCGGAACATCGGGTTGGTGTTGAACTGCATGATCTGCCGGACCGAGTGACGCAAGGCCTTGGACGGGATGGTGCCCAAGTGGGTGCAGTTGCCGCCGACCTGCCGACGGCTGTCGACCATCGCCACCTTGCGCCCTGCCTTGGCGGCGTTCATTGCCGCGCCTTCCCCCGCCGGGCCGGAACCCAGTACCACCACGTCGTAGTTGTAGACAGCCATGCGTACTCCTCAGAACAGGCCGCGGCACCCGGTATGGTACCTGCGGCTAAATCATGCCGGGTCGCGGCATGAAGGAACAATTTTCAGGCCGGTTCACGAGCCCGGCCACAGTCTATAGAAGCGTCAACGCCGCGCACATTACCCCTTGGTCGCGTCAGAGGCTAGTTTTGCCTGCGCTATTTCGCCACAGGTAGCCTTTCGTCAAGCTGTCATCACTGGGTTTTCCCGCTACTGATCCGTTCAAACGCATCATTGGTACGCGTGACAAAACGCTCGCCGTCACGCATCACGAAAAATACCCCGATGCCGTGTTTCTCGGCATAGTCCCACCCCCGTTCAGGCCCGAGGATCAGCAACAGCGTCGACAGTCCATCGGCCATCAGCGCCGAAGGATGAATCACCGTGACCGACGCCAGGTTGTGCAGGACCGGTGCACCGGTGTGTGCATCGAAGGTGTGGGAATAGCGCGCGCCGTCCTGTTCGAAATATCGGCGGTAATCGCCAGATGTTGAAACCCCGTAGCCATCGACTTCGATAACGCGTTCAGCCACCTGCCGGTCATCCCGGGGCTCTTCCAGGGCGACGCGCCAGGGCGAGCCATCGGGCTTGCGTCCAACCGCCTTGAGTTCGCCAGTGGCTTCGGCCAGGTAACTGTCGATGCCCAGGGCCTTGAGCCGGGCAGCGATCCGGTCGACCGCGTAGCCGGCGGCGATACTGTTGAAGTCGACTTCCACCGCGGCGTCCTTGCACAACCGGTCGCCCTCGATGCGCAAATGACCATGACCGACGCGCTGGCGGGCCTGGGCCAAGGCCTCGGCGCTGGGCACGTGCTCGCCCCGGGACTGCGGGCCGAACCCCCACAGGTTCAGCAACGGTTCCACCGTCAGGTCAAAGGCGCCGTCGCTCTGGACGGACAACTGCTCGCCCACCCGCACCAACTCCAGCACCGCAGCCGGCATCACCTGGCAACTGTTGGCCGGCAGCGCGTTGAAGCGCTCGATGTCCGAGTCGCTGCGGTAGGTCGAAAACTGCCGATCCACATCGACGAGGATACTTTCCACCTCGGCCTGCACCGCTTTCGGACGAGGCGTGGCCCGATGGCTGACGTATTGAATGGAATAGCGACTGCCCATGGTCGGACCGTCGAAACGCTCCAGAGTGTCGCCGTTGCCACAGCCGGACAGGATGCCCACGAAAAACACAAGCTTGCGCCAGCGTCCAGTTAACAAATCTTCATCTCCCCTCAAAACCACGCCCGCCATTATGGGCTTGAGCGCCAGTCAGTCCAGACGCAAAACCTGTGGGAGCGGACTGGCGCGCGAACGCGATTGCGCGGGCGGCATCTCTCTTGGATGTGCCGCCCTCTTCGCGAGCAAGCCCGCTCCCACAGAGAGATACGACCCCCTACAAGATTTGCCAGAGTGAGTACCCCTTCATGTCTTCCAATACAAGCAACGGCAAGGCGATTTTCCGCGTTGTCAGCGGCAACTTCCTGGAGATGTTCGACTTCATGGTCTATGGCTTCTACGCCACGGCCATCGCCAAGACGTTCTTCCCGACCGACAGCGCGTTCGCCTCGCTGATGCTGTCCCTGGCCACGTTCGGTGCCGGGTTCCTGATGCGCCCCCTGGGGGCGATTTTCCTCGGTGCGTACATTGACCGCCACGGCCGGCGCAAAGGCCTGATCATCACCCTGGCAATGATGGCCGCCGGCACGATTCTGATCGCCTGCGTGCCCGGCTACGCCACCCTGGGCGTGGCGGCTCCCTTGCTGGTGCTGCTGGGCCGCCTGCTGCAAGGCTTCTCCGCCGGGGTCGAACTGGGTGGCGTATCGGTGTACCTCGCGGAAATCTCCACGCCGGGGCGCAAGGGCTTCTTCGTCAGTTGGCAATCGGCCAGCCAACAAGCGGCCGTGGTCTTCGCCGGCCTGCTGGGGGTGGGCCTCAATCACTGGCTCAGCCCACAGGAGATGGGTGAATGGGGTTGGCGCGTGCCGTTCCTGGTGGGTTGCATGATCGTCCCGGCGATTTTCGTGATCCGTCGCTCCCTGGAAGAAACACCTGAGTTCCAGGCGAGAAAACATCGCCCTACCCTGTCGGAAATCATCCGCTCCATCGGTCAGAACTTCGGTATCGTCCTGGCCGGCATGGCACTGGTGGTGATGACCACGGTGTCGTTCTACCTGATCACCGCCTACACGCCGACCTTCGGCAAAGCCGAGTTGAACCTGTCGGACTTGGATGCATTGCTGGTCACCGTGTGCATTGGCCTGTCGAACTTCTTCTGGCTGCCGGTGATGGGGGCACTTTCGGACAAGATCGGACGCAAGCCCTTGCTGCTTGCCGCGACGATCCTGGCCATCCTGACCGCCTACCCGGCGCTGTCCTGGCTGGTGGCGAACCCCAGTTTCAGCCATTTGCTGATCGTCGAATTGTGGCTGTCGTTCCTGTACGGATCGTACAACGGCGCCATGGTGGTGGCCTTGACGGAAATCATGCCGGTGGAAGTGCGCACCACCGGTTTTTCCCTGGCCTACAGCCTGGCGACCGCAACGTTCGGCGGGTTTACGCCGGCGGCCTGTACTTATCTGATCCATGTGCTCGACAACAAGGCGGCGCCGGGGATATGGCTCAGTGGTGCGGCGGTGCTGGGGCTGATTGCAACCCTGGTGCTGTTCAAGGGCAATCGTCATGCGTTGCGCACTGCGCAGGCTTCGGTAGTCGGAGGCGCCTGATCGATCGCCTTCGCGGGCAAGCCCGCTCCTACAATTTGTCCGCTTATTCTGTGGGAGCGGGCTTGCCCGCGAAGACGGCCTACCCGTCACTGCAAAAAACCCAGACAAAAAAAACGCCCCGACAAGTCGGGGCGTTTTCATGTGCGGCGAGAGCTTAGCGCGGGAACGCTGGCGGGTTCACACCGGCCATGTCTTCCATCACGCGAACCACCTGGCAGCTGTAACCGAACTCGTTGTCGTACCAGACGTACAGCACAACGCGGTTGTCGTTGCAGATGGTGGCTTCAGCATCGACCACACCGGCGTGGCGCGAGCCCACGAAGTCGGTGGACACCACTTCCTGCGAATTGACGAAATCGATCTGCTTGTGCAGGTCGGAGTGCAGCGCCATGTAGCGCAGGTACTCGTTCATCTCTTCGCGGCTGGTGGCTTTCTCAAGGTTCAGGTTGAGAATGGCCATCGACACGTTTGGCGTCGGAACGCGGATCGCGTTGCCGGTCAGCTTGCCGGCCAGCTCAGGCAGGGCCTTGGCAGCGGCGGTGGCCGCACCGGTCTCGGTGATGACCATGTTCAGCGCGGCGCTGCGGCCACGGCGATCGCCCTTGTGGAAGTTGTCGATCAGGTTCTGGTCGTTGGTGTACGAGTGAACCGTCTCAACGTGACCGTTGACGATGCCGAACTTGTCGTTCACGGCCTTGAGCACCGGCACGATGGCGTTGGTGGTGCAGGAAGCGGCGGAAACGATCTTGTCGTCAGCGGTGATATCGCCATGGTTGATACCGTGGACGATGTTCTTCAGCTTGCCTTTGCCAGGCGCGGTCAGGACCACGCGGTCGATACCCGGGCAGGCCAGGTGCTGGCCCAGGCCGTCGGCGTCACGCCATACGCCAGTGTTGTCCACCAGCAGTGCATCCTTGATGCCGTACTGGGTGTAGTCCACCTCGGTCGGGTTCTTCGCGTAGATCACCTGGATCAGGTTGCCGTTGGCGCAGATGGTGTTGTTTTCTTCGTCGATGGTAATGGTGCCATTGAACGAACCATGGACCGAATCACGGCGCAGCAGGCTGGCACGTTTGGTCAGGTCGTTCTCGGCGCCCTTGCGCACCACGATGGCCCGCAGGCGCAGGCCGTCGCCGCCACCGGTCTTCTCGATCAGGATGCGCGCCAGCAGGCGGCCGATGCGGCCGAAGCCGTACAGGACCACGTCGGTGCCTTTACGCGCCGAAGCGTTCTGCTGGCCAACCACGTCGGCCATTTCCTCGCGCACGAACTGCTCGGCAGTACGGCCGTTGGCCTGGGTCTTGAACTTGACGGCCAGCTTGCCCAGGTCCACCGAGGCGGCGCCGAGCTTGAGCTCGCTCATCGCCTTGAGCAGGGGGAAAGTTTCGTGGACGGACAATTCGCTGTCGTCGGACTGACGGTGGCGAGCAAAGCGGTGGGCTTTGAGAATCGCGATGACAGACTGGTTGATCAGGCTGCGGCCATAGATCGAGCTCACCACGTTGTTATTGCGGTAGAGCTGACCGATGAGAGGGATCATCGCTTCGGCGAGCGCTTCACGATCAATCCATTCACCAAGACACTGGTCGGGCTTCTGAGTCACGGGAACCTTCCACATGTAGGGGCTGAAAAAAGGGGCTACATTATGCCGCCGAGTCCACGGCGGAGCAATGCGCGCCTGTCGCACCATGGTTTTCCTGCCTGCCAGGCCAGTCTGCGACTGACAGCAGCCCCCTTCCCCCGCTACACTTGTCGACTTTGTCGCAACGCTGGAGCTCAATCTTCCGTGCCCGTTCTGCGTCTTCCGCATCTCCCTGCCGCGGCAGGTAAACAGCACTGGGGCAACCTGCCCGGTGCCGCCCTGAGCCTGGCCATCGCCGAGGCTGCCAGCGCTGCCAAGCGCTTTACCCTGCTGCTGACCGCCGACAGCCAAAGTGCCGAACGGCTGGAGCAGGCGCTGGGGTTCTTCGCGCCGGACTTGCCCGTGCTGCATTTCCCGGACTGGGAAACCCTGCCCTACGATCTTTTTTCGCCCCACCAGGACATCATTTCCCAGCGAATCGCCAGCCTCTATCGGCTGCCGGAGCTCAGTCATGGCGTTTTGGTAGTGCCAATCACCACGGCCCTACATCGCCTGGCACCGACCCAATTTCTGCTCGGCAGCAGCCTGGTGCTGGACATCGGCCAGAAGCTCGACGTCGAGCAGATGCGCACCCGCCTGGAGGCCAGCGGCTATCGCTGCGTCGACACGGTGTACGAGCACGGCGAGTTCGCGGTACGCGGCGCGCTGATCGACCTGTTCCCGATGGGCAGCAAGCTGCCGTATCGCATCGACCTGTTCGATGACGAAATCGAGACCCTGCGCACCTTCGACCCGGAAAACCAGCGTTCCATCGACAAGGTCCAGTCGATCCGCCTGTTGCCGGCCAAAGAGTTCCCGCTGCAGAAAGAGGCCGTGACGCGCTTCAAGGCGCGCTTTCGCGAACGCTTCGACGTGGACTTCCGGCGTTGCCCGATCTTCCAGGACCTGAGCAGCGGGATCACTCCCGCCGGCATCGAGTACTACCTGCCGCTGTTCTTCGAAGAAACCTCGACCCTGTTCGACTACCTGCCTCAGGACACCCAGGTGTTCTCCTTGCCCGGTATCGAACAGGCGGCGGAGAACTTCTGGAACGACGTGCGCAACCGCTACGAAGAGCGCCGCGTCGACCCTTCCCGGCCTCTATTGCCGCCGGCCGAGCTGTTCCTGCCGGTCGAAGACTGTTTCGCCCGCCTCAAGCACTGGCCACGCGTGGTGGCGAGCCAGCAGGACGTGGAAACCGGCGTTGGTCGTGAGCGCTTTCCGGCCAGGCCGTTGCCCGACCTGGCGATCGAAGCCAAGGCCTCGCAACCGTTGGCGGCGCTGGCGGGTTTTCTCGACGGTTTTCCTGGCCGCGTGCTGTTCACCGCCGAAACCGCAGGGCGCCGCGAAGTGCTGCTGGAATTGCTGGAACGCCTGAAGCTGCGACCCAGGACGGTCGAAAGCTGGCCGGACTTCATCACCAGCAAGGATCGCCTGGCGATCACCATCGCGCCGCTGGATGAAGGCCTGGTACTCGACGACCCGGCGTTGGCCCTGGTGGCCGAGAGCCCACTGTTCGGCCAACGTGTCATGCAGCGTCGGCGCCGCGAGAAACGCGCCGACGCCGCCAACGACGCCGTCATCAAGAACCTCACCGAGTTGCGCGAAGGCGCCCCGGTGGTGCACATCGACCACGGCGTGGGCCGCTACCTGGGCCTGGCGACGCTGGAAATCGACGGCCAGGCCGCCGAATTTCTGACCCTCGAATACGCCGAAGGCGCCAAGCTCTACGTTCCCGTGGCGAACCTGCACCTGATCGCGCGCTACACCGGCAGCGACGATGCCCTCGCCCCCCTGCATCGCCTGGGCTCGGAAACCTGGCAGAAAGCCAAGCGCAAAGCCGCCGAACAGGTGCGCGACGTGGCCGCCGAATTGCTCGACATCTACGCCCGCCGCGCCGCCCGCGAAGGGTATGCATTCGCCGACCCGAAAGCCGACTACGAAACCTTCAGCGCCGGCTTCCCGTTCGAGGAAACCGTCGACCAGCAGACCACCATCGAAGCCGTGCGCGCCGACATGCTCGCACCCAAGCCGATGGACCGCCTGGTGTGTGGCGACGTGGGCTTCGGCAAGACCGAAGTGGCCATGCGCGCCGCGTTCATCGCTGTGCACGCCGGCAAGCAGGTAGCGATCCTGGTGCCCACCACCCTGCTCGCCCAACAGCATTACAACAGTTTCCGCGACCGTTTCGCCGACTGGCCGGTGACCGTGGAAGTGATGAGCCGCTTCAAGTCCGCCAAGGAAGTGAACGCCGCCGTCGCGGACCTGGCCGAAGGCAAGATCGACATCGTCATCGGCACGCACAAGCTGCTGCAGGACGATGTGAAGATCAAGAACCTCGGGCTGGTGATCATCGACGAAGAACACCGCTTCGGAGTGCGCCAGAAAGAACAGCTCAAGGCTTTGCGCAGCGAAGTCGACATCCTCACCCTGACCGCCACGCCGATCCCACGCACGCTCAATATGGCGGTGTCGGGCATGCGCGACCTGTCGATCATCGCCACGCCACCGGCCCGGCGCCTGTCGGTGCGTACGTTCGTCATGGAGCAGAACAAGAGCACGGTCAAGGAAGCCCTGCTGCGCGAGTTGCTGCGTGGCGGCCAGGTCTATTACCTGCACAACGACGTGAAGACCATCGAGAAATGCGCCGCCGACCTGGCCGAACTGGTGCCGGAAGCCCGCATCGGCATCGGCCACGGGCAGATGCGCGAACGCGAACTCGAACAGGTGATGAGCGACTTCTACCACAAGCGCTTCAACGTGCTGATCGCCTCGACCATCATCGAGACCGGCATCGACGTGCCGAGCGCCAACACCATCATCATCGAGCGGGCCGACAAGTTCGGCCTGGCCCAGTTGCACCAGTTGCGTGGTCGGGTCGGGCGTAGCCACCACCAGGCCTACGCCTACCTGTTGACACCGCCGCGCCAGCAGATCACTCCGGACGCGGAAAAGCGCCTGGAGGCCATCGCCAACACCCAGGACCTGGGCGCCGGCTTCGTGCTGGCCACCAACGACCTGGAAATCCGCGGCGCCGGCGAATTGCTGGGCGACGGCCAGAGCGGCCAGATCCAGGCCGTCGGCTTCACCCTGTACATGGAAATGCTCGAACGGGCGGTCAAGTCGATCCGCAAGGGCGAACAGCCGAACCTCGACCAACCGCTGGGCGGCGGACCGGAAATCAACCTGCGGGTGCCGGCGCTGATACCCGAAGACTACCTGCCGGACGTCCACGCGCGGCTGATCCTCTACAAACGCATCGCCTCGGCCAGCGACGAGGAAGGCCTCAAAGACTTGCAAGTGGAGATGATCGACCGCTTCGGCCTGCTGCCGGAACCGACCAAGCACCTGGTCCGCACCACGCTGCTCAAGCTCAAGGCCGAGCAACTGGGGATCAAGAAAGTCGATGGCGGCCCCAATGGCGGGCGCATTGAGTTCGAGGCCCAGACACCGGTCGACCCACTGGTGCTGATCAAGCTGATCCAGGGCCAGCCCAAGCGCTACAAGTTCGAAGGCGCCACGATGTTCAAGTTCATGGTGCCCATGGAACGCCCGGAAGAGCGTTTCAATACCGTAGAAGCGCTGTTCGAGCGCCTAACCCCGACCACTGCTTGAAGGACGCCACATGCGCCTGTTTCGCTCACTGACCTTGTTGATGACCCTGGTCGCTCCCCTGGCGTTTGCCGACGACCTGTATCAGGTTGAAATGATCCTGGTGCGGCAGAACGCGGAGCCGGCAATCATCAGCCGCGCCGCGCCGGAAGACTGGGACGCCGGCGCGCGACGCCTGGACGCCAATGCCCAACGCACACCGGCACTGGGCGCCATCGTGGAAAAACTCAACGCCAGCGGCCAATACACGGTATTGATGCACAAGGCCTGGCAGCAGAACGTCGGCGAACAGGGCAGCAAGATTGCCATCAGCGAGGGCACCGAACAGTTCGGGCAATTCCCCATCGAGGGCACCCTGGAACTGAAACTGGGCCGCTTCACCGACGTCGACGCCGACTTCTGGATCAACCAGATCGACGCCAATGGGCTGGTCACCGCCAGCGAACGCCTGAAACAGCAGAGTCACACCAAGAATGGCCAGCTGAACTTCCTCGACAATGGCCACCTTGGCCTGCTGATCAAGCTCACCTCGCTGACCGCGCCTGCACCCCGCCAGTCCCCTGACGTCATTCCGGACTGAGTGGCGCACCTATGCCCTCGCCCCTGAGCAAACCCCTGGCCCCTTCCTGGGTCAATCGATTCAAGGAACAAAGCCTGGAGCGTGGGCGCCGCTATGCGCTGGAAAACCGGGTCAGGATCGTCGAGGCCGGCGACAGCACCATCACCGCCAGTTGCGAAGGCTCTGGCAGTAGCGTCTACCGTCAGACCATTCGCCTCAAGGAGTCGGCCAAAGGCACGCTGATCCTGCTTGACGCCGCGTGCTCCTGCCCGGTGCGCATCAACTGCAAGCATTGCGCGGCGGTTCTTCTGCAAGTGCAGGAAACCCTGGCCTACCCGGCTGCCGAAAAAGACGCGCAGTTGCTGGAAAAACTCCAGTCGGTGCTGGACAACCGCAGCCCCAAGGCACCGCCCCAGGTGCTGGTGGACAACGTGCAACCACTGCCACGCCTGTGGCTGGCAAGCATCGAGTTCAGCGCCTTCGAGCCGCGCAACGGCAAGATGCAACGCTACATCCAGCACCGTGCGGCGCTGTCCTTCAGCTACTTGGGCGAGTATGTCAGCGGCCAACGCAACAGCGACGTGCTGCTGCGCCAGGAAACCCAGACGCTGCGGATAAAGCGCCATACCGATGTGGAGCAGTCCTACCGCGAACAACTGCGAATCCTCGGATTCAAGGTCGCGACCCGACAGAGCAAGGCGTTGCCGGAAAGCGCCGGCGAGCTGTATGAGATGGTCAACGACAGCGCCTGGTTGACCTTCACCCTCAATGACCTGCCCAAGCTTCGTGAGCAAGGCTGGGAGTTGCAGATCGACGAGGAATTCGGCTTCGACCTGACCGCCGTGGATGACTGGTATGCCACGGTGGAGGAAACGCCGGAGCGGGACTGGTTCGACCTCGAGCTGGGGATCATCGTCAACGGCGAGCGCCTGAGCCTGCTGCCAATCCTGTTGAACCTGATGCGCTCGCACATCGAGCTGTTCAACCCGGAACGCCTGGCCAGGCGCCGCGACGACGAGCTTATCCTGGTCAACCTGCCCACTCGCCCGAACGCCGAGTTCGGCCCGCAACAAGTGGCCCTGCCCTACGGTCGGCTGAAACCGGTACTGGCGACCCTGGGCGAGTTCTACTTGCAAGAGCCCGGCACCACCAAGCTGCGCTTGAACAGCGCGGACGCCTTGCGCCTGAACCCGCTGCAAGACATGCCGCTGAGTTGGGAAGGCGGCGAATACATTCGTGGCCTCGCCCAACGCCTGCGCGACATCAAGGACTACACCGCCGCCGCGCCCGAAGGCCTGAACGCGACGCTGCGGCCCTACCAGCTCGAAGGCCTGAGCTGGATGCAGTCGCTGCGCCAGCTGGAGGTCGGCGGCATCCTGGCGGATGACATGGGCCTGGGCAAAACCCTACAGACCCTGGCGCACATTCTCAGCGAAAAAAATGCCGGGCGCCTAGACCGGCCGTGCATGGTGGTGATGCCCACCAGCCTGATTCCCAACTGGCTCGACGAAGCGGCCCATTTCACGCCGCAGCTCAAGGTGCTGGCCCTGTATGGCGCCGGGCGCAAGAAACACTTCGAGCGACTGGCCGACTACGACCTGGTCCTCACCACCTATGCGCTGCTGCCCAAGGACGTCGAGCGCCTGGCTGCACAGCCGCTGCATGTGCTGATCCTCGATGAGGCCCAATACATCAAGAATCCCACCAGCAAGGCCGCCCAGGCCGCCCGTGAGCTCAATGCGCGGCAACGGCTGTGCCTGTCCGGCACACCGCTGGAAAACCACCTGGGTGAACTCTGGTCGCTGTTCCACTTCCTGTTGCCGGGCTGGCTCGGGGACGTCAAGAGCTTCAACCGCGATTACCGTACCCCCATTGAAAAGCGCGGCAGCGACGTCAGATTGCAGCACCTCAACGGTCGGATAAAACCTTTCCTGCTGCGCCGGACCAAGGAGCAAGTGGCGACCGAGTTGCCACCCAAGACCGAGATCATCCATTGGGTGGAACTCAGCGACGCCCAGCGGGACGTCTACGAAACCATGCGCCTGGCCATGGACAAGAAAGTGCGCGACGAAATCACCCGCAAAGGCGTCGCCCGCAGTCAGATCATCATCCTCGAAGCGTTGCTCAAGCTCCGCCAGGTGTGCTGCGATCTGCGCCTGATCAACGATGCCGCCCTCCCCACCCGAGGCAGCACTTCGGGCAAGCTCGACAGCCTGATGGGCATGCTGGAGGAACTGTTCGAAGAAGGCCGGCGGGTGCTGCTGTTTTCCCAGTTCACCTCGATGCTGGCGCTGATCGAAGATGAGCTGAAGAAACGCGGCGTCGACTACGCCATCCTGACCGGACAGACCCGCGACCGACGCACCCCCGTCAAGGAATTCCAGAGCGGCAAGCGTCAGATTTTCCTGATCAGCCTGAAGGCCGGCGGCGTAGGCCTGAACCTGACCGAAGCCGACACGGTGATTCACTACGACCCATGGTGGAACCCGGCCACCGAAAACCAGGCGACCGACCGCGCTTACCGTATCGGCCAGGAAAAACCGGTGTTCGTCTACAAATTGATTGCCCGGGGCACGGTAGAAGAAAAGATTCAGCTGCTGCAAAAGGAAAAATCCGACCTCGCCGCCGGCGTCCTGGATGGACGCGTGGCCGGCGACTGGAAGTTGCAGAGCGACGATATCGAAGCGTTGTTTGCGCCGTTGCCGGACAAGCTGGAAAAGCGCTGAGGCGGCGCAGTGTTGCGTTGACCTTGATGGCGCCTGCTCGCGAATACGGGAGGTCAGTCGCCACGGTACTGACTGACCTCAATCCTTGCGGGCAACCTGCCCCAGCCCAGCGCCCCTCAATCGATCAATTGCGCCGCTTTCAACGCCCCGACCGCGGTCAGCCAGCGAGGGTCCTGGCGGTACTCGGTGGAGGCAAAGGCGCGGCCGCGCATCCGGGCGATCCGCGCCGAGGGCGTGACCTTCAAGCGCTGGGCGGCACTCAAGGCCAGCTCGGCGGCCGCGCGATCGTTGCACACCAGGCCCATGTCGCAACCGGCCGTCAAGGCGGCTTCGATACGACTGGCGGCATCGCCCACCACATGGGCGCCGGCCATCGACAGGTCATCGCTGAAAATCACCCCGTCAAAACCCAGCTCGCCGCGCAGGATATCCTGCAGCCAGCGCCGGGAAAATCCGGCCGGGTTGGGATCGACCTGAGGATAGATCACATGGGCCGGCATGACCGCCGCCAGTTGCTGGCTGAGCCTGGCAAAGGGTACCAGATCGTTGGCGCGGATCTGTTCCAGGCTACGTTCGTCGTTGGGGATCGCCACATGGGAATCCGCCTCGGCCCAACCGTGCCCGGGGAAATGCTTGCCGGTGGCGGCCATTCCGGCGGCGCTCATGCCACGGATGAAGGCCCCGGCCAATAGGGCTGCGCGCTCGGGATCACCTTCGAAGGCGCGACTGCCGACGACCGCGCTGCGCTGGTAATCGAGGTCCAGCACCGGCGCGAAGCTCAGGTCCAGGCCAACCGCCAGCACCTCGGTCGCCATGATCCAGCCGCACTGCTCGGCCAGGTATTCGGCATTCGGGTTATCGGCGATGGCCCGCATCGCCGGCAAGCGTACGAAGCCCTGGCGCAGGCGCTGGACGCGGCCGCCTTCCTGATCCACCGCCAGCAGGAGGTCGGGCCGGATGGCACGGATCGACGCGCTCAACTCCCGCACCTGACGCGGGTGCTCGATGTTGCGGGCAAAAATGATCAGGCCACCCACTTCGGGCTGACGCAACAAGTGGCGATCTTCGGCCGTCAGCCAGGTACCGGCGACGTCCACCATCAACGAGCCTTGCAGGCCAGCAGTCATAGGATTTCCTTGATAAAGATGAACCCGCGCGGCAACACACACGCAACAACACTGCCAGGAGCCAGGCCCGGCAGGTCGCGGTGACGCAATGGAAGATAGGACGGATTCGAAACGAGAGTCGGCATGGGCGGCTAGCTTAGCGGATGTAGGCCGCTGCGCCCACCCATGCCCTTACGCCTTGGCGAGCGCCGGGGCGGATTTGCTGCGCGGGCGCAATTGCGCGGCCGCCATGGCTTCATCGGTCACGCCGGTTTCGGCGCGCATGCCGGCAGCCAAAAACGGCACCATCAGCCGCATCACCTGCTCAATCGAGGTGTTCACGCCGAAATCGGTTTCCGCGATGGCTCGCAGCGCCTTGATACCGGACATGCTGAACGCGGCGGCGCCGAGCATGAAGTGCACGCGCCAGAACAACTCGATCGGCGGGATACGCGGCGCCGCCTCATTGACCAGCAACATGTAACGGCGGAACACCTTGCCGTACATGTCTTCCAGGTAACGCCGCAAGTGCCCCTGGCTCTGGCTGAACGCCAGGCCCAACAGGCGCATGAAGATGGACAGGTCGTTGCCGCTGCGAGGTTGCACGACAAGGGCTTGCTCGACCAGGATTTCCAACAGCTCTTCCAGGGTCGGCTTGACCTCGGGCTTGGCCTGGCGACGCTCCAGCTCGCGGTCGAGGCTCAGGCAGAACGGCCCGAGGAAGCGCGAGAACACGGCCTGGATCAAGGCCTTTTTCGAACCGAAGTGATAGTTCACCGCCGCCAGGTTGACCCCGGCCTTGCTGGTGATCAGGCGCAACGAGGTTTCGGCGAAACCTTTTTCCGCGAACAACTGCTCGGCAGCATCGAGGATGCGTTCAACGGTTTCCGACTGGGCCATGACTACTCCGCCTGACAAACACTTGTTTGAAACATACGTTTCAGCCTGTGGGTTGTCAAGTCTGCCGGGGCGTTTTGCGAACGCCCGGTCAGCTATTTAACCACACCTTTGAACGGGCTGTAGCCATGGCGCGGGCGACCGTCCAGCGCCTGGTGAAAAAAGGAGGATTGCCAAGCGTCGCCCACTGTATATAATCCCAGTCACTGTATAAAAAGACAGAGCGATCAATATGCTAAAGCTGACGCCACGCCAAGCAGAGATTCTGGCCTTCATCAAACGTTGCCTCGAAGACAACGGCTACCCGCCGACCCGTGCGGAAATCGCCCAGGAACTGGGGTTCAAGTCGCCTAATGCGGCTGAAGAACACCTCAAGGCGCTGGCCCGCAAGGGTGCAATCGAAATGACCCCGGGGGCCTCCCGCGGCATTCGTATCCCGGGCTTCGAAGCCAAGGCCGACGACACTACCCTGCCGATCATTGGTCGCGTGGCCGCCGGTGCTCCCATCCTCGCCGAGCAACACGTCGAGGAATCCTGCAACATCAATCCTTCGTTCTTCCACCCGCGAGCTGATTACCTGCTTCGGGTACACGGCATGAGCATGAAGGACATCGGCATCTTCGACGGCGACCTGCTGGCCGTTCATACCACTCGCGAAGCCCGTAATGGCCAGATCGTGGTGGCGCGCATCGGCGACGAGGTGACCGTCAAGCGCTTCAAGCGCGACGGCAGCAAGGTCTGGTTGATTGCCGAGAACCCCGAGTTCGCGCCTATCGAAGTAAACCTGAAAGATCAGGACCTGGTCATCGAAGGCTTGAGCGTCGGCGTGATCCGCCGCTAAAGGAGGCTTTATGCAATTCCCTCACACCCCACAACACACACAACTGCCGCTGTTCGAGGCATTCATGGCCCAACCGCTGGTTCCAGTCCTGAAAGAGGTCATCGAATCGCCCTGGGGCGTCGAACCCGAGGCTTTCAGCGAACTGTCGTTACGGGGTGCAGCCGGGAATTGCCTGAACCTGCTCGCGCCGATCCTGCGAGAGTTGAGCCAGGACCAGGATGCTCGCTGGTTGACGCTGATCGCCCCACCGGCCAGCGTCACTCAAGCCTGGTTGCGCGATGCCGGCCTGAATCGCGAACGGATCCTGCTGCTTCAACCACGCAGGACCCAAAGCGCGCAACAATTGACCTGCGAAGCGTTGCGCCTGGGCCGTAGCCATACCGTCGTCAGCTGGATCAATCCGTTGACCGCGACCGCGCGGCAACAATTGATCAGCGCCGCTCGCACCGGGGACGCACAAAGCTTGAATATTCGATTGGGCTAAGGCAAGCGCAGGGCTTCTCCAGAACAGAGAAGCCGGTCAGTACAGTGCTTCTAAAAAGCCGACGGACGGGATCAATGAAGAACCCGAGGGCCCTCTTCCTTGTTGAGGTCGCCTTCAACCAGGCGCCCCGCCATCTGGACACCCACGCTCAGCATCGCCTTGGCGACCTCGACGTGCTGGCCCTGAAGGAATGCCTTGGCGTCTTCGGAGAAGTTCAGAGTCACCAGGGAACCCTCATCCTCGGCCCTGCGCAGCTCGATGCGGCCATCAGGAAGTTCGACAATTTCTAGAAAGGACGTAGGCATAAAAGTCTGTTCTCCACGAAAGGCGAGGATTATATAGTCATCGGAACCGCTTCGCTCGGGATCTTGACCAAGCGTTGTCGGCGAATGTCTTGGGCCGAGCCGTAACTCAGCACTCATTCAGCCCTTCGCGAAAGCGTAGTGCCAGGCTCTTGAGGTTCTGCCGCCAGCTTTCCAGCTCCTCCCGGCTCAACACCTGCTCAGGCTCTTCTTCGTCCAGGTTGACCGCCACGATCAACGGCTGGGTCACGTCCCCCTTGGTCTTGCGAGGGGCCCGTGGCGGCTGGAAGAGCGCCGCATGGGCAGCCAACAGTTTCGCCAGCCAGGTTTCCGGGTTGTGGGCCAGCTCGACCATTTCGGCCAATTCCGGGATGGCGAGGGTTTCCAGCACTTCGCGGGTCAGCAGTTGTTCGGCCCGGGACGCATTCGCTTGCGGCAGGCGATAGAACCCCGCAATTTCATGGCACAACCCCAATAGAGCACCGTAAAGGTGGAACAGCACGGACTCACGCCCCGCCTGCAGCAGCGCCGGGGAATTCATCGCGCGCCCATCCTCGGCCCTGGCGAGCGCTTCGAGCGACAGGCCGGCGAAATAAATCTTTTGATTGGTGCGGGTATAGAGTTCGTGGGCCATGGCGGCACCTCTCCAACAAAATAAAAGCGTCACGCAAGGGCGACAGTGTCGTGGATCGACCGAAGGCCCGCAAGCCAAAAACAGGAAGGCCGCATGAAAACCCCGGGGTTGTCATGCGGCCTTCCTGTTCACTGGGGCTTACAAGAGGGTTCTCACCCGACAAGCAGCCGCCCTATCGGTCAGCGCTTGTCTTCAACGGTCCACTTGCCACCGTCGTAGAACGCCTTCCAGCCGGTTGGCTTGCCATCGACCTCGGTCTGCACGTACTGCTCCTTGGTCTTGCGGCTGTAGCGGATGACCGCCGGACGACCCTCCGGGTCCTTCTGCGGGGCTTCGCAGAGGAAATGGTACTTCGGATCGATCTCGTCCTTGTGCGGCACGATCTCCATCACCAGTGGCGCACGGGTCTCGCGGTTTTTCGGGAACTGGCTGGCCGCCAGGAACAGACCGGAAGCACCATCACGCAGGATGTAGGTGTCGTTGACCTTCTCGCACTGGAGTTCGGGCATCTTCACCGGGTCCATCTTCGGTGGCGCCGCATCGCCGCTCTTGAGCAGCTTGCGGGTGTTCTTGCAGGTTGGGTTGGTGCAACCGAAGAACTTGCCGAAACGACCGGTCTTGAGCTGCATCTCGCTGCCGCACTTGTCGCACTCCAAGCTAGGGCCTTCGTAGCCCTTGATGCGATAGGAGCCCTCTTCGATCTCGTAGCCGGCACAGTCCGGGTTGTTGCCGCAGATGTGCAACTTGCGCTTTTCATCCAGCAGGTAGGCGTCCATCGCCGTGCTGCAGATCGGGCAGCGATGCTTGCCACGCAACACCAGGGATTCGGACTCACCCTCGTCGTCCGCGGCGATTTCATCGCCAGGCACCAGGTTGACGGTCGCCTTGCAGCGCTCCTTGGGTGGCAGGCTGTAGCCCGAGCAACCGAGGAACACGCCGGTGGACGCTGTGCGGATCTGCATCGGACGACCGCAGGTCAGGCATGGAATGTCGGTCATGACCGGCTGGTTCGCCCGCATGCCACTTTCCGGGCTTTCGGCCACTTCGAGTTTTTTCTTGAAGTCGCCGTAGAACTCGTCGAGCACGTTCTTCCAGTCGCGCTCGCCCTGGGCCACGTCGTCGAGGTTCTCTTCCATGCCAGCGGTGAAGCCGTAGTCCATCAGGTTCGAGAAGCTCTCGGACAGGCGCTCGGTAACGATGTCACCCATCTTTTCCGAATAGAACCGACGGTTGTGCAGCGCCACATAGCCACGATCCTGGATGGTGGAAATGATCGCCGCATAGGTCGAAGGACGACCGATGCCACGTTTTTCCATTTCCTTGACCAGGCTGGCTTCCGAATAGCGAGCCGGCGGCTTGGTGAAATGCTGGGTCGGATCAAGCTTGATCAGCTTCATCACGTCGCCCTGGGCCATGTCCGGCAGGACGTCGTCATCCCCAGGCTTGGTGATTTGCGGCATGACGCGGGTGTAGCCGTCGAACTTGAGGATGCGGCCCTTGGCGCGCAGCTCGAAATCGCCAGCACCCACGCTGACCGTCGTCGACAGGTATTGCGCCGGCAGCATCTGGCAGGCCAGGAACTGGCGCCAGATCAGCTCGTAGAGACGCTCGGCATCGCGCTCCATGCCAGACAGCTTGCTTGGCTCGGTATTGGCGTCGGACGGACGAATTGCTTCGTGAGCCTCTTGTGCGCCTTCCTTGCTGCTGTAGACGTTGGGCGTGTCCGGCAGGTATTTCTTGCCGAACTCGCTTTCTATATAAGTGCGCGCCATCGCCACGGCATCGGCCGAGAGGTTGGTCGAGTCGGTACGCATATAGGTGATGTAGCCGGCTTCGTACAGACGCTGGGCCATCATCATGGTTTTCTTCACGCCAAAGCCCAGGCGGTTGCTCGCGGCCTGTTGCAGCGTGGAGGTAATGAACGGCGCCGACGGCTTGCTGCTGGTCGGCTTGTCCTCGCGCTTGACGATGCTGTAGCTGGATGCCTTGAGCTTCTCCAGCGCGGCCATGGCCTGGGCTTCATTGAGCGGCTTGAAGGCCTCGCCCTTCTCGCGGGCCACTTCGAAGCGCACGGTAGCGCCCTTGGCGGTGCCGAGGTCGGCGTGGACTTCCCAGTATTCCTCGGGGATGAACGCACGGATTTCCCGCTCGCGCTCCACCACCAGCTTGACCGCCACGGACTGTACGCGCCCGGCCGACAAGCCGCGGGCGATCTTGGCCCACAGCAGCGGCGAGACCATGTAGCCCACTACACGATCGAGAAAGCGCCGTGCCTGCTGGGCGTTGACCCGGTGGATATCCAGCTCGCCCGGCTGGGAGAAGGCTTCCTGGATTGCCTTCTTGGTGATTTCGTTGAACACCACGCGCTTGTAGCGGCTGTCATCCCCACCGATGGCTTCGCGCAGGTGCCAGGCAATGGCTTCCCCTTCGCGGTCCAAGTCCGTCGCGAGATAGATGGTGTCGGCGTCCTTGGCGAGCCGACGCAGTTCTTCGATGACCTTTTCCTTGCCTGGGAGGATTTCGTACTTGGCTTTCCAGCCGTGTTCCGGATCAACCCCCATGCGCGAGACCAGCTGCTTGCGCGCCTTGTCTTTCGGCGACAGCGCCGGCGCTTCACCGGCAGCCGCCTTGCCGCGCTTGGCGGCTGGCTCCTTGCTGGCGCTAGCCGAACCGCTGGTGGGCAGGTCTCGGATATGGCCGATACTCGACTTCACCACGTATTGGTTGCCCAGATACTTGTTGATGGTCTTGGCCTTAGCCGGGGATTCCACAATGACCAGCGATTTGCCCATGGATCAGAAAATTCCTGAATGCTAAAAAGTGAAAGGCGGTTGGCGCCTGACGCGGCACCGCTATATATAGTGGCTGCAAGGTGAGGTCAAGCGCAGGGTTGCCCGCAGGTTGGCCTCAACGCTTGGGAAAAATGCTTTCCTCGGCCTGCACCAAAGCAAAGCGTGGCACCTGTTCGCCGTCAACCTCGACGGACTCCTGGAACATGCTCAAGGGACGCACCCAGAAGCCGTAATCGCCATACAGGGCTTGATAGAAGACCACTTCTTCCTCGGTCTCGGAATGCCGCGCAATACTGAATACGCGGTACTGCGGACCCTTGTAATGTTGGTAGAGCCCAGGTTGTATCGGCATGCTTTGGCCCTCACTGAATTTTTTTCAAAATAAAAACAAAATTTCTTTCTACTAAACCCGGAAAAACAAAAACCGGGGCACTTGGCCCCGGCTTCCATCGACGCAACGCTTAGACGCGTTCGAAGACAGTGGCGATGCCCTGGCCGAGACCAATGCACATGGTGGACACGCCAAACGTGCCGCCGTTCTGTTTCATCACGTTGAGCAACGTGCCGGAGATACGCGCACCGGAGCAACCGAATGGGTGGCCCAGGGCGATCGCGCCGCCGTGCAGGTTAACCTTCTCGTTCATCTTGTCGAGCACTTTCAGATCTTTCAGCACCGGCAGGGCCTGTGCGGCGAACGCTTCGTTGAGCTCGAAGAAGTCGATATCGGAGATGCTCAGGCCGGCACGCTTCAAGGCTTTCTGCGTGGCCGGTACCGGACCATAACCCATGATCGCCGGGTCCACACCCGCCACGGCCATGGAGCGAATTACCGCCATCGGCTGGATGCCCAGGTCTTGGGCACGCTGGGCCGACATCACGATCATGCACGAGGCACCGTCGGTGATCTGCGACGACGTACCGGCAGTCACGGTGCCACCTTTCGGGTTGAACGCCGGCTTGAGGGTCGCCAGGCTTTCCAGGGTGGTTTCCGGACGAATGGTTTCGTCGTAGTCGAACAGCTTCAGGAAGCCGTTCTCGTCATAGCCCTGCATCGGGATGATTTCGTCCTTGAACTTGCCTTCCACGGTCGCCTTGTGGGCGAGCTGGTGGGAGCGCACGCCGAAGGCGTCCTGCTGCTCACGGGTGATGCCGTGCATCTTGCCGAGCATTTCCGCGGTCAGGCCCATCATGCCCGAGGCTTTCGCCGCGTACAGCGACATGTGCGGGTTCGGATCGACGCCGTGCATCATGCTCACGTGGCCCATGTGCTCGACACCGCCGACGACGAACACGTCGCCGTTGCCGGTCATGATCGCCTGGGCGGCGGTGTGCAGCGCGCTCATGGACGAACCGCACAGGCGGCTGACCGTCTGGCCGGCTGCCGTGTGAGGAATCTGGGTCATCAGCGACGCCATGCGGGCGATGTTCCAGCCCTGCTCCAGGGTCTGGTTCACGCAGCCCCAGATCACGTCCTCGACTTCATTGGGGTCGACCTTGACGTTGCGTTCCAGCAGTTTGCTGATCAGGTGCGCCGACATGTCTTCGGCGCGGGTGTTGCGGTGCATGCCGCCCTTGGAGCGGCCCATCGGCGTACGACCGAAGTCGACAATCACGACGTCTCTAGGATTCAAGCTCATAAATGTTCTCTCGCTCTAGTCGTTGGGCGCTTAACCGAAGAAGCTCTGGCCGTTCTTGGCCATTTCACGCAGCTTCGCGGTCGGGTGGTACAGCGCGCCCAGATCAGCGTACTGGTCAGCCAGGGCAACGAACTCGGCCACACCGATCGAATCGATGTAGCGCAGCGCACCGCCACGGAATGGAGGGAAGCCGATACCGTAGACCAGGCCCATGTCGGCTTCGGCAGCCGTTTCGACGATGCCGTCTTCCAGGCAACGCACGGTTTCCAGGCACAGCGGGATCATCATCCAGTTGATGATGTCCTCGTCAGTGACCTCGCGCTGCTCGTAGACGATCGGCTTGAGCACTTCCAGCACCGACGGATCGGCGACTTTCTTCTGCTTGCCGCGCTTGTCGGTCTCGTAGGCATAGAAGCCCTTGCCGTTCTTCTGGCCCAGGCGCTTGGCTTCATAAAGCACGTCGACAGCCGAACGACGGTCGTCTTTCATGCGGTCCGGGAAGCCTTCGGCCATGACGTCGCGACCGTGGTGGCCAGTGTCGATGCCGACCACATCCATCAGGTACGCCGGGCCCATCGGCCAGCCGAATTTTTCCATGATCTTGTCGATGCGCACGAAGTCCACGCCCGCGCTGACCAGCTTGGCGAAACCGCCAAAGTACGGGAACAGCACGCGGTTGACCAGGAAGCCCGGGCAATCGTTGACGACGATCGGGTTCTTGCCCATTTTCTTGGCGTAGGCCACGGTGGTGGCAATCGCCTGCTCGCTGGACTTCTCGCCACGGATCACTTCCACCAGCGGCATCATGTGCACCGGGTTGAAGAAGTGCATGCCGACGAAGTTTTCCGGGCGCTTGAGGGCCTTGGCCAGCAGCGAAATGGAGATGGTCGAGGTGTTCGACGCGAGGATGGTGTCCTCTTTGACCTTGTCTTCGACTTCAGCCAGTACCGCCTGCTTGACCTTCGGGTTTTCCACGACCGCCTCGACCACCAGGTCGACATGGCCGAAATCGCCGTAGGACAGGGTCGGACGAATGCCGTTGAGCACTTCGGCCATCTTCGCAGCGGTCATGCGACCTTTATCGACGCGACCCACCAGCAGCTTGGCGGCTTCGGCCAGGCCCTGCTCGATCCCGTGCTCGTTGATGTCCTTCATCAGGATCGGCGTGCCCTTGGACGCCGACTGGTAGGCGATACCACCACCCATGATGCCGGCACCGAGTACGGCTGCCTGCTTCACGTCACGGGCGATCTCGTCGTAGGCCTTGGCCTTTTTCTTCAGTTCCTGATCATTGAGGAACAGGCCGATCAGGCTCTGTGCAGCCGAGGTCTTGGCCAGTTTGACGAAGCCGGCGGCTTCGACTTCCAGGGCCTTGTCGCGACCGAAGTTCGCGGCTTTCTGGATGGTCTTGATCGCTTCGACCGGGGCTGGGTAGTTCGGGCCAGCCTGGCCGGCAACGAAGCCCTTGGCGGTTTCGAAGGCCATCATCTGCTCGATGGCGTTGAGCTTGAGTTTTTCCAGCTTCGGCTGGCGCTTGGCCTTGTAGTCGAACTCGCCGCTGATGGCGCGCTTGATCGTCTCAAGGGCCGCAGCCTGGAGCTTGCCAGGTTCAACCACGGCGTCCACGGCGCCGACTTTCAGCGCGTCTTCGGCACGGTTTTCCTTGCCGGCGGCAATCCACTCGATGGCGTTGTCGGCACCGATCAGGCGCGGCAGGCGCACGGTCCCGCCGAAGCCTGGGTAGATGCCCAGCTTGACTTCCGGCAGGCCGATCTTGGCGGTGGTGGACATGACGCGGTAGTCCGCCGCCAGGCACATTTCGAGGCCGCCACCCAGGGCGATGCCGTTGATGGCCACGACGGTCGGTACGTTGAGGTCTTCGAAATCGCTGAAAATGCGGTTGGCTTCGAGGTTGCCAGCGATCAGCTCGGCATCGGGCAGCTTGAAGTTGTCGACGAATTCGGTGATGTCGGCGCCGACGATGAACACGTCCTTGCCGCTGCTGACGATCACACCCTTGATCGAAGCATCTGCCTTGATAGTGTCCACGGCCTGACGCAGTTCATTCAGGGTAAGACGGTTGAACTTGTTGACGGACTCACCCTTGAGATCGAACTTCAGTTCGACGATGCCACTTTCAAGAGCCTTAACCGTGATGGCTTTACCTTCGTAAATCATCAACTGATCTCCACGATATGGAAGCTGAACAGTACACGTTGAACGCTGACCGCTGGTTGGGCATTGACGTTACCGTCGATGCTACGCCAATCCGCCAGGCACACCCGTCAACGCGATAGTCGGGTTCTGTAGGAACGTTCTGAAAATACAAACGCTCAATTCATACGCCCGTTTGATTTGGGTACGTCACCTTCACGGAATTTCCGACAATTGTCAATCGCCCTAAACAGAGGGCGCGAACACGACTTTACGGTCATTTTCGTACCGTACGGATCCGCAACACCCGGCCGCATGGGCAGCCATTCATAAGATCAATTATTAGAAAAGTCGCCCTAATCCCGGGCAAAGCCGGCACAACCGACTACGCTGTCGCAAACACGTTGCAATTGTTCGAGCAAGGGCGTTACGAACGAACGCCCGGAAATGACATTTGATTACCGGCCTGCCTGGCCAACCCGCCCGATGAGTCTGTCGGGCTTTTTTACGACTCAGGCCAGGGCCTTGAGCACCTCGGCAATATGCTGCAAAACACTGGTTTCGCCCTTTTCGCCCCAATACAAGGCGATCATTTGCCGATCAGCCTCGACCTTGTAGACGTTGGCCGGCAACTTTTCGAAATGCACAAGCAACGCCTCATCCTGGCAAACCTCTCGCCACTGGTTGACCCACACGCCGGGCGCGGACTGCCAGTAACTCCAGCTGTCCGGCTGCTTGCCGCGCCGCGGCCGATGGTACTGGGCACAAGGGTTTGGCGGCTGCTGGCCGAGCCAGTGAGGCCATTCCTGCGGCGCCAGTTGCATGGCCAGGCCAAGGCGCCGTGCCTCCATGCGCAGGGCCATCCGACCACTCTGAACACGGGAGGGCCGCAACCATGCCAGAGGACTTAACACCACCAACAGGATTGACACCACTATCCAGACCGTCATATTCGTACTCCCGAATTTTGAGGAGCCATTGACCTGCGTCGCCGTCAATGCGCTTGAAACCAGCCATACTTACCGTATCGCAATTCTCTGGAGTGCCTTCCATGTACTACGAACACGTTCTGGTCGCCGTCGACCTCACTGAAGAATGCGATCCCGTCGTCAAGCGCGCCCTCGCCCTTTGCGAAGGCCGGGAGACCAAGCTGTCGCTGGTGCACATCGTCGAGCCGATGGCCATGGCCTTTGGCGGCGACGTTCCCATGGACCTGTCCCAATTGCAGCAACAGCAATTCGACCAGGCCAAGGAGCGCCTTGACCGGCTGATCGTGAAGTACCCGGCGCTGAAAAAGGAATTCAGTCACTTGACCTACGGCCAACCGCGCCAGGAAATCCATCACCTGGCCAAGGAACAGGGTTGCGACCTGATCGTCGTCGGCAGCCATGGCCGCCACGGCCTGGCACTTCTGCTGGGCTCCACCGCCAACGACGTGCTGCATGGCGCACCGTGCGATGTGCTGGCGGTGCACCTGATCAAGCGCAGCTGATTCACCAAGGAACTCAGCTCAATGACCGTGGCGAGGGAGCTTGCTCCCGCTGGGCTGCGTAGCAGCCCCCTGGCGGTGAGTGCCTCGCCCTCAGGCGGCAGCAAATCCCCTCGCCACGGTCATTGAGCGTGCGGGCTCAAGCGTCCAGCTCGGCCCAACGCTCGACCAATGCATCCAGCTCGGCCTGCAGTTGCTCCAGGTGCGCAATCACTTTGGCGGTTTCAGCAGCAGGTCGCTGGTAGAACCCGGTGTCGGCCATCTCGGCTTCCACCGCTGCGATCTGCTGCTCCTTCGCATCGATATCACCGGGCAAGGCTTCCAGCTCACGCTGCAGCTTGTAGCTGAGTTTCTTCTTCGCCGGGGCCGGAGCGGCGGCAGCGGGCACCGGGGCCGGCTCGGCCTTGACCACGGCCGAGTTCAGGTCGGCCTTGCCGGACTTGCTCTCGGTCACGCCCAGAAGACGCGGCGAACCGCCCTGGCGCAGCCAGTCCTGGTAACCGCCAACGTATTCGCGAACCCGGCCTTCGCCTTCGAACACCAGGGTGCTGGTGACCACGTTGTCGAGGAATGCCCGGTCGTGACTGACCATCAGCACCGTGCCATTGAAGGTCAGCAGCACTTCTTCCAGCAGTTCCAGGGTTTCCACGTCCAGGTCGTTGGTCGGCTCGTCGAGCACCAGCAGGTTCGCCGGCTTGCTGAACAGCTTGGCCAGCAGCAAGCGCGCGCGCTCGCCACCCGACAGCGCCTTGACCGGCGTGCGGGCCCGCTGCGGGCTGAACAGGAAGTCGCCCAGATAGCTCAATACATGGCGGCTCTGGCCATCGATCTCGATGAAATCGCGGCCTTCGGCGACGTTGTCGATCACGGTTTTTTCCAGATCCAACTGATGGCGCAACTGGTCGAAGTAGGCCACGTCGATCTTCGTGCCCTCTTCCACCTTGCCACTGCTCGGGACCAGGCCACCGAGCATCAGCTTGAGCAGAGTGGTCTTGCCGGTGCCGTTGGCACCCAGCAGGCCGATGCGGTCGCCACGCTGCAGGACCATGGAAAAATCCTTGACCAGGAACGGCCCGCCGGGATGGGCGAAGCTGACGTTCTCCAGCACCATGACCTGTTTGCCGGATTTTTCGGCCGTTTCCAGTTGGATATTGGCCTTGCCGGTGCGCTCACGGCGTTCGCTGCGCTCCACGCGCAGCGCCTTGAGGGCACGTACCCGGCCTTCGTTACGGGTACGACGGGCCTTGATGCCCTGGCGGATCCAGACTTCTTCCTGGGCCAGGCGCTTGTCGAACAGGGCGTTGGCGGTCTCTTCCGCCGCCAGCACGGCTTCCTTGTGCACCAGGAAGCTGGCGTAGTCGCCGTTCCAGTCGATCAGGCCGCCACGGTCCAGCTCAAGGATGCGGGTGGCCAGGTTTTGCAGAAAGGAACGATCGTGGGTGATGAACAGCACCGCCCCCTGGAAGTCCTTCAAGGCTTCTTCAAGCCAGGCAATCGCACCGATGTCCAGGTGGTTGGTCGGTTCGTCGAGCAGCAGCAGGTCCGGCTCGGACACCAGGGCCTGGGCCAGCAAAACGCGACGACGCCAGCCGCCGGACAATTCGGCGAGGGTCTTGTCGGCCGGCAGTTGCAGGCGGCTCAGGGTGCTGTCGACCAGTTGCTGCAGACGCCAGCCATCACGGGCTTCGAGGTCCTGCTGGACGTGCATCAGCTTGTCCAGGTCCGCGTCGGTGACGATGTTCTGGCTCAGGTGGTGATATTCGGCCAGCAGCGCGCCGACACCGTCGAGGCCCTCGGCAACCACGTCGAACACGGTCCGCTCGTCGGCTACCGGCAGTTCCTGGGGCAGTTCGCCGATTTTCAGGCCTGGCGCACGCCAGACCGAGCCGTCATCGGGCTTCTGATCGCCCTTGACCAGCTTCATCATGCTGGACTTGCCAGTGCCATTGCGGCCGATGATGCACACCCGCTCACCACGGGCGATCTGCCAGGACACCTTGTCCAACAACGGCATCGCGCCGAAAGCAAGGGACACATCGCTGAATTTGAGCAGGGTCATGAGCTTCTCCAAAAACCGGGCGCGCATTCTACCTGAGAAGCGCCCGGCCAGGGCCGCCAATTTCGTCGCCAAGGCGCCCTTTAGCGGTTATGCCGCACAAATGTTGCGAACTGATACCAACGGCCCCGCAAAGCTTTCGCCGGTTGCTGGCAAAAGGCTAAGCTACAGACAGTTACCCCAGGTTCCCCCTGGGCTTGTCATGTTTTTTCTGCCCGGATGTCTCATGCGCAGTCGCCTTTTCAGTGTTCTATCGTGTCTATTTGTCTGTGCCACTGCCGTTCAATCCGCCCAGGCCGTGGATATTTCTACCCAGCGCCAGTATTACGATGAGGCCAAGCGGGCCTTGGCCAAGGGCGATTCGGGCCCCTACTTGCGCTACAGCCAGGCCCTGCGTGACTATCCGCTGGAACCGTACCTGGCCTACGACGAACTGACCGCTCGCCTCAAGAGCGCCAGCAACGCCGAGATCGAGAAATTCCTCGCCGAACACGGCGACCTGCCCCAGGCCAACTGGATGAAATTGCGCTGGTTGCGCTGGCTGGCTGATCGCGGCGACTGGGACACGTTCGTCAAATACTACGACCCCAAGCTCAACTTCACCGAACTGGACTGCCTCAACGCGCAGTACCAGCTCAGCCATGGCTTGAAGGCCGAAGGCTACGCCAATACCGAAAAACTCTGGCTCACCGGCAAATCCCAGCCCGACGCCTGCGACACCCTGTTCGGCATGTGGGCAGCCCAGGGCCAGTTGACCGAACAGAAGCGCTGGGAGCGCGCCAAACTCGCCGCCCAGGCGCGTAATTACCCATTGGCCAACAGCCTGGTCAATGCCATGACCACCCTCGCCCCCCGTGGCAAGCTGCTGGTGGATGTGGCGCAGAAACCCGAATTGCTCAACCAGCCGTCGCGCTTCCTGCCGGCCGACGAACCGATGTCCGATATCGTCAGCCTGGGCCTGCGTCGCCTGGCACGCCAGGACCCTGACAAAGCCATGGCCCTGCTGGACGGCTATGCCAGCACCATGCGTTTTTCCCGGGATGAGAAAGTCGCGATCGCCCGGGAAATCGGCCTGACCCTGGCCAAGCGTTTCGACAGTCGCGCCCTGGCCGTGATGACCCAGTACGACCCGGAGCTACGGGACGACACCGTTTCCGAATGGCGCCTGCGCCTGCTGTTGCGCCTGGCTCGCTGGGACGACGCCTACCAATTGACCCGCCGCCTGCCCGAGTCGCTGGCCAGCACCAACCGCTGGCGCTACTGGCAGGCCCGCACCCTCGAACTGGCCCAACCCCAGAACCCCGAGGCACTGACGCTCTACAAGCACCTGGCCCGCGAGCGCGATTTCTACGGTTTCCTGGCCGCTGACCGCTCCCAGTCGCCCTACTCGCTCGTCAACAAGCCACTGGTGATGAGCCAGGCGCTGATCAACAAAGTACGCAACACCCCTGGCGTGCGCCGTGCACTGGAATTCCACGCCCGCGGCGACATCGTCGATGGACGCCGCGAGTGGTACCACGTCAGCCGGCATTTCAATCGGGACGAAATGGTCGCCCAGGCCAAACTGGCCTACGACCTGAAGTGGTATTTCCCGGCCATCCGTACCATCAGCCAGGCCAAGTACTGGGACGACCTGGACATCCGCTTCCCGATGGCCCACCGCGACACGCTGGTGCGCGAAGCCAAGGTCCGCGGCCTGCATTCAAGCTGGGTGTTCGCGATCACCCGCCAGGAAAGTGCCTTCATGGACGACGCCCGCTCCGGCGTCGGTGCTGCCGGCCTGATGCAACTGATGCCCGGCACGGCCAAGGAAACCGCACGCAAGTTCAGCATTCCGCTGGCCTCGCCGCAGCAAGTGCTGAACCCGGACAAGAACATCCAGCTTGGCGCGGCTTACCTGAGCCAGGTCCACAGCCAGTTCAACGGCAACCGCGTCCTGGCATCGGCGGCCTACAACGCCGGCCCAGGCCGCGTGCGCCAGTGGCTGCGCGGCGCCGACCACCTGAGCTTCGACGTCTGGGTCGAAAGCATCCCCTTCGACGAAACACGCCAATACGTGCAGAACGTCTTGTCGTACTCGGTGATCTACGGCCAGAAACTCAACTCACCGCAGCCGTTGGTGGACTGGCATGAGCGGTATTTTGATGATCAGTGATTATTAGCGGAAGCTGTTGCTGAGAAGAAAAATGCCCGCATCGAAAGATGCGGGCATTTCTTTTTGCTCGCTTGCTGGACCCTGTGGGAGCGGGCTTGCCCGCGAAGAAGCCTGGCCTATCCAGCATCTCCATCGACTGACACACCGCTTTCGCGAGCAAGCTCGCTCCCACAAGGGATCTACGGTGAACACACATCCTGTGCCCACCACGATCAACCTGTGGGAGCGGGCTTGCCCGCGAAGAGGCCCGACCTGTCCAACATCTCCATCGACTAACACACCGCTTTCGCGAGCAAGCTCGCTCCCACAAGGGATGTATGGTGAACACAAATCTTGTGCCCGCCAACGATCAACCTGTGGGAGCGGGCTTGCCCGCGAAGAAGCCTGGCCTATCCAGCATCTCCATCGACTGACACACCGCTTTCGCGAGCAAGCTCGCTCCCACAAGGGATCTACGGTGAACACACATCCTGTGCCCACCACGATCAACCTGTGGGAGCGGGCTTGCCCGCGAAGAGGCCCGACCTGTCCAACATCTCCATCGACTAACACACCGCTTTCGCGAGCAAGCTCGCTCCCACAAGGGATCTACGGTGAACACACATCCTGTGCCCACCCACGATCAACCTGTGGGAGCGGGCTTGCCCGCGAAGAGGCCCGGCCTGTCCAACATCTCCATCGACTGACACACCGCTTTCGCGAGCAAGCTCGCTCCCACTGGAGTCCTTTGGTGAACCTGAATCCGCGAACACTCAGGAAACCGCTGTGCTTAGTCGGTCGCCGCTTCTACCCCCACATTGAACTGCAACGCCGCCAACCGCGCATACAGCGCGTTGCTGGCGACCAGTTCCTGGTGGGTTCCCACGGCAACAACCTTGCCCTGGTCCATCACTGCGATCCGGTCGGCGTTCTTGACCGTGGCCAGGCGGTGGGCGATGACCAGGGTGGTGCGGTTTTTCATCAGGCTCGGCAGGGCTTGCTGGATCAGGTGTTCACTTTGCGCATCGAGGGCGCTGGTGGCTTCGTCCAGCAGCAGGATCGGCGCGTCCACCAGCAGCGCCCGGGCGATCGCCAGGCGCTGGCGCTGACCGCCGGATAACCCCAGGCCACCGTCGCCCAAGTGGGTTTGATAGCCGTCGGGCATTTTCTCGATAAAGTCGTGGGCGTGGGCGATCTGCGCGGCTTCGCGCACCTGCTCGGACGTCGCCTGTGGATTGCCGTAACGGATATTTTCTTCAACCGTGCCAAAAAACAGCGCCGGGTTTTGCGAAACCAGGGCGAAATGGCGACGCAGGTCCAAGGGGTCGAGTCGGGTCAGCGGCACATTGTCGATGAGAATCTGCCCCTGCGCCGGGTCGTAGAAGCGCAGCAACAGGTCATACACCGTCGACTTGCCCGCCCCGGAAGGCCCGACCAGGGCCAGTGTCTCGCCAGCCTGGACGGTCAGGTCGAGGCCATCGACCGCGTAGCTGTCCGGTCGGGACGGATAGGAAAAACGCACGCCCTCCAGGCACAGATCGCCTCGGACCCGTTCCGGCAGCGTCACCAGACCGGTGCTCGGCGGCTGGATGATGTTCTCCGAACGCAGCAACTCGGCGATACGCTCCGCCGCGCCAGCCGCCCGTTGCAACTCGCCGATCACCTCGCTCAGGGTTCCGAAGGCACTGCCGACGATCAGGCTGTAGAACACGAAGGCCGCCAGTTCGCCACCAGAGATACGCCCGGCGATCACGTCCATGCCGCCCACCCACAACATCACACCCACTGCCCCCAGGACCAGTACGATCACCAGGGTGATCAGCCAGGACCGCTGGACGATACGTTTGCGTGCGGTATCGAAAGCCTGCTCCACTGTGACGGAAAAACGTTGCTCATCCTGGACCTGGTGGTTGTAGGCCTGCACGGTCTTGATCTGGCCAAGGGTTTCGGAAACATAGCTGCCAACGTCGGCGATGCGGTCCTGGCTCTGGCGCGAGAGGCTGCGCACCCGGCGACCGAACAGCAGGATCGGCGCCAGCACCAACGGCAGCGCGATCACCACGATGCTGGTCAGCTTGGGGTTGGTGACGAACAGCAGCACGATGCCGCCCACCACCATCAAGGCGTTGCGCAGGAACAAGGACAGCGACGAGCCGATCACCGACTGCAGCAACGTGGTGTCGGCGGTCAGGCGCGACTGGATTTCCGAACTGCGGTTGTTTTCGTAGAAGCCCGGGTGCAGGTATACCAAATGGTTGAAGACCTGCCGGCGGATGTCGGCCACCACCCGCTCGCCGATCCACGACACCAGATAGAAACGGGCAAAGGTGCCCATCGCCAGCGCGATCACCAACACCATGAACAGGCCGATGGACTGATTGAGCAGGTGCGGTGATCGGGTCATGAAGCCCTGGTCCACCAGCAATCGGATGCCTTGCCCCATGGACAGGGTGATGCCGGCAGTGACAACGAGTGCCAACAATGCGCCAGCCACTTGCTTGCGATACGGCGCGATGAAGCCGCTGGCCAGGCGTATGGCACGGCGATGTTGGGAAGAAAGCATCAGAAACGTCCGATAAAGGGAAAAAGGCCGCCAACGGCATCGAAAAACAAGGGAACCAAGTTGAATCAGAATGAGTCCGGTTGAATATGACCGCAACGACTAGCGGCTAGATGTTATCGGTCTAAAGTCTGGCTGGAAACGCGACTGTGTTTCTGGTTGAGTACAGGTGTCGCCATGAACCCACAAGGAGTGTCATGGCTCGGTCACCTGGCGACATTACAGTAGGCACACAACCTGATGAGGAGACAGGCCATGTCCTTGCAACACAGCAGCGACGACAAGATCCAAGTAATCCGCACGCAACCGGACCAGTCCCTGGGCTGTTCGTTCATCGATGCCCAAGGGCGCGAAGTACCGATCACCGAGGACATGATCCAGAAGGCTTGCAGCGAACTGGAAAAACGACTGGTCAAACCTGCCGAACAAAAGTGATACAGCCCGTCTTCGCCTGAACCCGACCTTGGTGTCGGGTTTTTTGTGCCTGATTACAACAGGGTGGCACCCAGCGCGGTCACGATCTGTTGCAAGGCCGGCGACTGTCCTTCGATAGCCACGTTCAAGCTGTCGATCTCCCGGCGCGGCGGATAGTGCTTGCGCAACGCATCGAAGGCGCTGCGCTGCTCACTGACCGTGCCCACCAGGCTGCGGCGAAAATCCGCATCGTCGCGGCGCGGGTCGTACACACCGCGGCACAGCGCGGCGAGGGCCCAGGCGGGGTCGGTGTCGGCATCCAGGGTGACACCGCCCAGCCAGGGCCGGGGCAGCAGGTCGCTCAGGCTGACGGCCACCGGTTGTTGCAGGAAATCGCACAAGGCCTGGTAGATCTGCGCCGTGCCGCGCTGGCGGCCATCGAGACTGTAGCCGGCAATGTGCGGGGTGGCGATGACGCACAGGTCGGCCAGGTCCACGTCCACGGTCGGCTCCTGCTCCCAGACGTCCAGCACCGCTTGCAGGTCTTCGCGCTCCAGCAGCACCTCGCGCAACGCCGCATTGTCGATCACCGGGCCACGGGCGGCATTGATGAGCCAGGTCCCGGGCTTGAGCCGGTTCAAACGCGCTTCGTCGAACAGGTGCCAGGTCGGTTGCTCGCCGTCACGGGTCAGCGGTGTGTGCAGGCTGATGACATCGCACTGCTCGATGATCTGCTCCAGGCTGACATAGTCACCGCCCTCGGCGGCCTGGCGCGGTGGGTCGCAGACCTTCACGGTCCAGCCCAGCCCCTGGAGCACCTTGATCAAGCGCCCGCCCACCTGGCCCGCGCCGACCACGCCGAAAGTCCGTTGCTCAAGGTTCGCGCCCTCGATTTCAGCCAGGGCCATGAGGCTGCCCAGCACGTAGTCCACCACGCCCCGGGCATTGCAGCCCGGAGCACTGGCCCAACGGATCCCGGCTTCGGCGAAATACTCCAGGTCCAGGTGATCGGTGCCGATGGTGCACGTGCCCACGAAGCGTACCCGGCTGCCTTCCAGCAGCGCTCGATTGACCTGGCTGACCGAGCGCACCAGCAGCACATCGGCCTGCTCGACCATCGCCCGATCGATCCCCCGCCCGGCCACTCGGCGGATTTCACCGAAACCTTGGAAAAATGCATCGAGCAGGGGGATGTTTTCGTCGGCGACGATCAGCATGGCGAAGCTCCTGTGGCGGGGTGGGCAGTGTAGGCGCTCCGGTAGGTCTGCGCATTACCAAGAGCGAATGATGTTGTGGCGAGGGGATTTATCCCCGCTCGACTGCAAAGCAGTCGCAATGATAGCAAGGGGTGCTACGCACCCAACGGGGATAAATCCCCTCGCCACAAAAACTCACGCGCCGAGTGCGTGATTACAAATCCCTAACACAGGTTTTTTCCTGACCACTGCGTCAACGCGTAGAATTCGCCGCCTTGCGCTTATTCTTTCGGACGCTTCGCCTGTGAAACCTGTGATCGACACACCCGCCCTCCTCTCCCGCCCGGCCCGGGTCCGCCTGGAGTTCAAGACACTGCTAGCCCTGGCATTGCCGATCATGGTGGCGCAACTGGCGACCACCGCCATGGGCTTCGTCGATGCGGTGATGGCCGGCCGTGTCGGCCCGCGGGACCTGGCGGCGGTGGCGCTGGGCAATTCGATCTGGGTGCCGGTGTTCCTGTTGATGACCGGTACGTTGCTGGCCACCACCCCGAAAGTCGCCCAGCGCTTTGGCGCCGGCGCGTTTGGCGACATCGGCCCGCTGGTGCGCCAGGCACTGTGGCTGGCGCTGGTGGTGGGGCTGATCGCCACGCTGGCGTTGTTCAGCGCCGAGCCGATCTTGCACATCATGAAGGTCGATCCCGAACTGATCGGCCCGTGCATGGAGTACCTGCGCGGCATCGGCACCGGCCTTCCGGCGGTGGCGCTGTATCACGTACTGCGCTGCTTCAGCGATGGCCTGGGACGCACCCGGCCAGCGATGGTGCTGGGGTTGTGCGGGCTGGCACTGAACATTCCGCTCAACTACATCTTCATTTATGGGCACCTGGGCGTGCCGGCCATGGGCGGCGTCGGTTGCGGCTGGGCCACGGCCATCGTGATGTGGGTCATGGCCCTGGGCATGGCCGGTTGGGCCCGGTGGGCGCCGGCCTATCAATCGAGCCATCTGTTCAGCCGTTTCGACTGGCCGCAGTGGGCCGTCATCCAGCGCCTGCTCGGCATCGGCTTGCCGATTGGTATCGCGGTATTCGCCGAGTCGAGTATTTTCGCGGTGATTGCATTGTTGATCGGCAGCCTTGGCGCCACCGTGGTCGCCGGGCACCAGATTGCCCTGAACTTCAGCTCCCTGGTGTTCATGATTCCCTACTCCCTGGGCATGGCCGTGACGGTTCGGGTCGGTCAGGCACTGGGACGCGCCCAGCCCCGTGAAGCGCGCTTCGCCGCGGGCGTGGGCATGGGCACCGCGCTGGCGTATGCATGCCTGTCGGCGAGCCTGATGTTCGCCCTGCGCGGCCCCATCGCCGCAATCTATACTGCCGACCCGGTGGTGATCGAGGTCGCGTCGATGCTGATCGTCTACGCGGCCCTGTTCCAGTTTTCCGACGCGATCCAGGTGACGGCGGCGGGCGCGCTGCGTGGCTATCAGGACACGCGGGTGACGATGATCCTGACGTTGTTTGCCTATTGGGGCATTGGCCTGCCGGTGGGCTATGCCCTCGGCCTCACCGACTGGCTCGGCGCGGCCAGCGGCCCGAGCGGGTTGTGGCAGGGTTTGATCGTAGGCTTGAGCTGCGCGGCGCTGATGCTGTCGATCCGCCTGGCACGCAGCGCACGCCAGCAGATTCGCATCAGCCGTGCGCGAGGCTAGGCGAGTTTCTTGCGGATCCAGTAGCGGTAGGTGCCATCCACTTCGTCCTGGCCCACCAGTTCGTGGTCGAGAAACACACAGAACTTGGGGATGTCGCGACGCGTCGAGGGATCGGTGGCGATCACTTTCAGCAGCCCGCCAGGCACCAGGTCGCGGATGTGTTGGTGCAGCATCATCACCGGCTCGGGGCAATTGAGGCCGGTGGCATCCAGCGTGCCGTCGACCGGTGTGTCGTTCATTTCACTCATGTTCTACTCCAGATACTGACCGGCATTGTCGCGCAATGCCGGGGCTCTTAACAAATGCGCCTAGCCACAGACCCGTCCTAGCGGGACTTGGGCTTGCCGGTGTCCAACCGCCGCAAATGACAGGTCACTTCCTCGCGGTCGTGGTACAGCTGCTTGCAGCCGATCTCGACCTTGATACCCCGGGCCTTGAAGCCCTCGGCGATGCGTTCGAGCAGGCGCTTGACTTCGGCATAGCGCTGTTTCATCGGCAACTTGAGGTTGACCACCGCCTCGCGACAGTGCCCGTCGCCAATCCACTCTTCCAGCATCGCCGCGTTGCGCGCCGGTTTCTCGACGATGTCGCAGACCATCCAGTCCACCGGCTGCTTGGGCTTGAAGGTGAAGCCATCCGCCATCAGGTGCTGCACCAGGCCAGTCTCCATCAGGCTCTCGGCCATCGGACCATTGTCGATGGCCGTGACCAGCATGCCGCGGTTGACCAACTGCCAGGTCCAACCGCCCGGCGCCGCGCCCAGGTCCACCCCGGTCATGTCGCTGTGCAGGCGCTCGTCCCACTCCTGGCGAGGAATGAAATGGTGCCAGGCCTCTTCGAGCTTGAGGGTGGAACGACTCGGCGCCTCCCGGGGAAACTTCAGGCGCGGGATGCCCTTCGGCCACATCGCCGAATTATCGGCCGGCGCCTGCCCCAGGAACACTTCGCGGCCACTCTTGAAGGTCAGCAACAGGCGAGGCTTGTGCGGGTCGTCCACCAGCCTGCCGGCGGCGGTCAGCGCCTTGCGCAGCGGGCCTTCGAATTTCTTGCAGAAGTTCGACAGTTCCTTGCCATCGTTGGTGTCGACCACCTCCAGCCACAAGCTGCCACAGACGGGGAACTGCGTCATGTGCGCCAGGATCACGCTGATGCGGTCGGTTTCCGGCAGCTCGATAAAGGTGCCGCGGGCCCACTGGCGCGGAAAAATCAGCTCGGCGAAACGCAGGCCGCGCATCAGGCGCTCGGCGCCGTCCTCCTCGGTGCAGACAAATTCGGCACAGGCACTGGCCGGCTTGGCCTTGGCGTAGCCGGCCACGTTGAGCCGGGCCGCGTGTTCGGCGATCTCGGAGCAGACCTCGCCCTCGAAGCCGGGCCGGCAGTGCATGAAAAGCGTGTTCATTGAAACTCCGTAGCAAAGCCTGTCACGAAAACCGCCGCATGATAGCGGACTTCGGAACCCCGAACCTGTCCATAGAGTCCAGTGATTAGTCATACGCTCGAAACAGGGCTAGGTTAAAGGCTCTGTCCGTCCCCGTCAGTCCGTAGCCGTGCGGACTCAAAGGAGTGATTTCAATGCCGTCCCTCGATAGCCTGAAAACCCTTAAAACATTGCAAGTCGACGCCAGGACTTACCACTATTTCAGTCTCCCGGACGCTGCCCGCAGCCTCGGCGACCTGGACAAGCTGCCCATGTCCCTGAAGGTGCTGCTGGAAAACCTGTTGCGCTGGGAAGATGAAAAAACTGTCACCGGCGCCGACCTCAAGGCCCTGGCCGGGTGGCTCAAGGACCGTCGTTCCGACCGCGAGATCCAGTACCGCCCCGCACGGGTGTTGATGCAAGACTTCACCGGCGTCCCGGCGGTGGTTGACCTGGCGGCCATGCGCGCCGCCGTCGAACAGGCCGGCGGCGACCCGCAGCGGATCAACCCGCTGTCACCGGTGGACTTGGTGATCGACCACTCGGTGATGGTCGATCGCTTCGCCAGCCGCGACGCATTCGAACAGAACGTCGACATCGAGATGCAGCGCAACGGCGAACGCTACGCCTTCCTGCGTTGGGGCCAGAGCGCCTTCGATAATTTCAGCGTGGTGCCGCCGGGCACCGGCATTTGCCACCAGGTCAACCTCGAGTACCTGGGCCGCACCGTGTGGACCCGCGAAGAAGACGGCCGCACCTATGCCTTTCCAGACACCTTGGTGGGCACCGACTCTCACACCACCATGATCAACGGCCTCGGTGTACTGGGCTGGGGCGTCGGCGGAATCGAGGCCGAGGCGGCCATGCTGGGTCAACCGGTGTCGATGCTGATCCCCGAAGTGATCGGCTTCAAGCTCACCGGCAAGCTGCGCGAAGGCATCACCGCCACCGACCTGGTGCTGACGGTCACGCAGATGCTGCGCAAGAAAGGGGTGGTGGGCAAATTCGTCGAATTCTATGGCGACGGCCTCGCCGACCTGCCCCTGGCCGACCGCGCCACCATCGCCAACATGGCCCCGGAATACGGTGCCACGTGCGGTTTCTTCCCGGTGGACGACGTCACCCTGGACTATTTGCGCCTATCCGGCCGGCCGACGGAAACCGTGAAACTGGTGGAAGCCTACTGCAGGGCCCAGGGCCTGTGGCGCCTGCCCGGCCTGGAGCCGGTATTCACCGACACCCTGGCCCTGGACATGGGCAGCGTCGAGGCCAGCCTCGCCGGGCCGAAACGCCCCCAGGACCGGGTCTCGCTGCCTAACGTCGGCCAGGCCTTCAGCAACTTCCTGGGCCTGCAGGTCAAACCCACCAGCAAGGAAGAAGGTCGCCTGGAAAGTGAAGGCGGCGGCGGTGTCGCGGTGGGCAACGCCGATCAGGTCGGCGAAGCCGAGTATGAATTCGAAGGCCATACCCATCGGCTGAAAAACGGCGCGGTGGTGATCGCCGCCATCACGTCCTGCACCAATACGTCCAACCCCAGCGTGATGATGGCCGCCGGGCTGCTGGCCAAGAAAGCCGTTGAAAAAGGCCTGACGCGCAAACCCTGGGTCAAGAGCTCCCTGGCGCCCGGCTCCAAGGTCGTCACCGACTACTACAAGGCCGCCGGCCTGACCGAGTACCTGGACCAGCTCGGCTTTGCCCTGGTGGGCTACGGTTGCACCACCTGCATCGGTAACTCCGGGCCGCTGCCGGACCCGATCGAGAAAGCCATCCAGAAAGCCGACCTGACCGTGGCGTCGGTCTTGTCGGGCAACCGCAACTTCGAAGGCCGGGTGCATCCACTGGTGAAGACCAACTGGCTGGCCTCGCCGCCCCTGGTGGTCGCCTACGCCCTGGCGGGCACCGTGCGCATCGACATCAGCAGCGAGCCGCTGGGGAACGACCAGCACGGCAAGCCGGTGTACCTGCGGGACATCTGGCCCAGCAGCCAGGAAGTGGCCGAGGCCGTGGCCAAGGTCAACACCAGCATGTTCCACAAGGAATACGCCGCCGTGTTTGCCGGTGACGAGCAGTGGCAGGCCATCGAGGTGCCACAGGCGGCAACCTACGTCTGGCAGGACGACTCGACCTACATCCAGCACCCACCGTTCTTCGACGGCATTGGCGGACCACCACCGGCCATCAAGAACGTCGAAGGCGCCCGGGTCCTGGCGCTGCTCGGGGACTCGGTCACCACCGACCACATCTCCCCGGCCGGCAACATCAAGACCGACAGCCCCGCCGGTCGCTACTTGCGCGAACAGGGCGTGGAACCGCGGGACTTCAACTCCTACGGCTCAAGGCGCGGCAACCACCAGGTGATGATGCGCGGCACCTTCGCCAATATCCGCATACGCAATGAAATGCTCGACGGCGAAGAAGGCGGCAACACGATCTATATACCCAGCGGCGAAAAAATGCCGATCTACGACGCCGCCATGCTGTACCAGGCCACGGGCACGCCACTGGTGGTGATCGCCGGCCAGGAGTACGGCACCGGTTCGAGCCGGGACTGGGCGGCCAAGGGCACCAACCTGCTGGGGGTCAAGGCGGTGATCGCCGAAAGCTTCGAGCGCATCCACCGCTCCAATCTGGTGGGCATGGGCGTGCTGCCGTTGCAGTTCAAGCTCGACCAGAACCGCAAGCGCCTGAACCTCACGGGCAAGGAAACCCTGGACATCCTTGGCCTGGATGGCGTCGAGCTGACCCCGCGGATGAACCTGCCCCTGGTGATCACCCGCGAGGACGGTCGCCAGGAGCGGATCGAGGTGTTGTGCCGGATCGATACACTCAATGAAGTGGAGTACTTCAAGGCCGGCGGGATCCTGCACTACGTGCTGCGGCAGTTGATCGCCAGTTGAACGCAATCTCTTGTGGGAGCGAGCAAGCTCGCTCCCACAAGGCTTTCCCCCCGGATGAACGGTTCAATCGCCGTTTTTGTATCGACCTGCTTATAATCCCCTCCCCACTGACGCTCACGGAACGGTGTCAGCCGCGAGGTGCCCGCGCGCGTCCATGAGTCGGCGTGGACACCCTTTGTGCTCTTTGCGTGACATGGCAGCGTCGTAGACGCGGCGACCACGTTCGCCCAAAGCGCCACCGCCTAAAAGGATGTTATATGCCTGCTCTCCCCTGGCCTTACCTGGCCCTTCTTTCTCTTGGCTATGCCTTGGCCCTGGTCTACGGGCATTTGGCGTGGACGGCCGCCATTACGCTGGTATTGCTACTGTTCGCCGGTTATGCCGTTCGCCAGCAAGCGATGCCGGTCGGCCGGTTTCTCGGGCACGTCCTGTTCCTGGTGATGGCCCTCGCGTTGGCGATGCATTGGATGCCTGGTTTTTTCAATGGCCGGGTGATCCCTCCACAGCGCCTGACTGACGACGCCGCGCGATTCGCGCTGTACTTGAACCAGGACAAACCCCTGATAGGCTTTTGGCTGCTACTGGCCTGCCCGTGGGTCGTCGGCCGGCGCTCGCTGCGCCTGTCGGTCTTCGCCACGGCCCTGGGCCTGGGTCTGAGCGCAGTCCTTGCATTGGGCGGGGCACTGCTGCTGGGCATGATCCACTGGGCGCCGAAATGGCCGGACCAGGCGTGGATCTGGCTGGCCAATAATCTTTTACTGGTGACATTGGTGGAGGAAGCGCTGTTTCGTGGCTACATTCAGGGAGGCCTGAGCCGGCGTTTCAAACATCTGGCCTATGGCGACAACCTGGCCTTGCTCCTGGCCTCGCTGGTATTCGGCCTGGTGCATGCCGGCGCTGGCTGGCAATGGGTGTTGCTGTCGGGCCTGGCGGGGATCGGTTATGGCCTGGCGTACCGTTTCGGTGGCCTGGGCGCGGCAATCGCCACGCATTTTGCCCTCAACCTGCTTCATTTCGCCCTATTTACCTACCCGATGCTGGCGTGATAGCGACAGGCAAAAATAACTTCAACTTAAACCTGACGACGCCGACAACCTTTCAAAGCCTTGCGGATCTACACACCATGCGTAATAACCAACCCATTACACAACGCGAAAGGACCTTCCCGGCCCAGCAACGATTGATTTCCACCACCGACGCCAAAGGTGTGATCACCTACTGCAACGACGCATTCGTCGAAATCAGCGGGTTTTCCAAGGAGGAACTGATTCGTTCACCGCACAACCTGGTACGCCATCCCGACGTTCCTTCCGCCGTGTTCGCCCATATGTGGGGCACGCTGAAACAAGGCTTGCCATGGATGGGCATCGTCAAGAATCGCTGCAAAAGCGGCGACCATTACTGGGTCAACGCCTACGTCACGCCTATATTCGAAGGCAACCAGGTGATCGGCTACGAGTCGGTACGGGTCAAGCCGACCGCCGAGCAGATCACCCGGGCCGAGGCGCTGTATCGCCGCATCAACCAGGGCAAGCCCGCGGTTCCACGCAGCGACAAGTGGCTGCCCATGCTGCAGGACTGGCTGCCGTTCATCCTGGTCAGCCAGTTGAGCTTCGTCGTCGGCGCGTTCCTCAACTCCCACTGGGGCTTCGCCCTCGCGGCGGTGCTGTCGGTGCCGTTGGGCCTGATGGGGCTGCAATGGCAGCAACGCGGGATCAAGCGCCTGCTGCGCCTGGCCGAACAGACCACTTCCGACCCGCTGATCGCCCAGATGTACACCGACAGCCGTGGCGCCCAGGCACGCCTGGAGATGTCGATCCTCAGCCAGGAAGCGCGCCTGAAAACCTGCCTGACCCGCTTGCAGGACACCGCCGAGCACCTCAACGATCAGGCTCGCCAGTCCAACTCCCTGGCCCACGACAGCTCCAGTGGCCTGGAGCGCCAGCGAGTGGAAACCGAGCAGGTGGCCACGGCGGTGAACCAGATGGCGGCGACCACTCAGGAAGTCGCCAGCCATGTACAGCGCACCGCCGATGCGACCCAGGAGGCCAATCGCCTGACCGGTCGCGGCCGCGACATTGCCGGGGAAACCCGCGAGGCCATCGAGCGACTGTCGGTTGTCGTGGGTGAAACGGGCCAGACCGTGACCCAACTGGCCAAGGACAGCGACGAGATCGGCGGCGTGGTGGACGTGATCAAAGGCATCGCCGACCAGACCAACCTGCTGGCCCTGAACGCCGCCATCGAAGCGGCCCGTGCCGGTGAGATGGGCCGCGGTTTTGCCGTGGTGGCCGACGAAGTGCGGCAACTGGCGCAGCGCACCAGCGAATCCACCGGGCAGATCCACGCCCTGATCGCCAAGCTCCAGCAGACCGCCACCAACGCCGTGCAAACCATGGACGCCGGCCATCGCCAGGCCGAAGAGGGTGTGGCGCGGGTCATGGAAGCGGACCAGGCATTGGTGGGCATCAGCGAAGCGGTGGCCAACATCACCGACATGACCACCCAGATCGCCGCAGCGACCGAGGAGCAAAGCTCGGTGGCCGAGGAGATCAGCCGCAACATCAGCAACATCTCGGAACTGGCCGACCAGACTTCGGGGCAGGCTCACAGCTCGGCGCTGCTGAGCGAAGAACTGACCCGCACGGCCAATACCCAGTACTCGCTGGTGGAACGGTTCAACCGCTGAAAGGGCTTAGCGGGATAAAAAACCGGGAAGACAGTGCTTCCCGGTTTTTTTTGCCCATTTAAAAGAGTTGCAGCGTTACAAACCTTCGCGAACACGCCCGCTCCCACATTTGCAATGCGCTCGCATGAACGCCGCATTCCTCTGTGGGAGCGGGCTTGCCCGCGAAGAGGCCCCGCCAGACACGCTCAACGGCGAAGAAGAAACCCAGCCACCGCCTGCGCCGCCGTCTCCAAATGCTGCCCATGACTGAACCCCGAAGCCTTCAACGGCTTGAGGTCATGATCCCCCGCCTCCAGCCACACCACCTCGATACTGGCTGACAACGCATACCCCGCCACCGCCTCGCGATTGCCCAACGCGTCGCGCTCGCCCTGGATGATCAGCGTTGGGGCCTTCAATTCGGCCAGATGCTCGACCCGCGGCTTCTCCGGTTTGCCCGATGCATAGAACGGATACCCCAGGCACACCAGCGCGTCGCACCCCAGTTCGTCGACCAACAGGCTCGCCATCCGCCCACCCATGGATTTGCCGCCAATCGCCAGCCGGCCCGCGACATAAGGCCGCACGGTGGCGTACACCTCGCGCCAGCATTCCAACAATTTCGGTGCCGGGTTGGGGGGGCGCTTGCCGCCGTCCAGGCGTCGTTGGGCCATGTAGGGAAACTCGAAGCGCAACACGTTGACGCCCTGCGCAGCAAGACGTGCGGCCATGTCGTCCATGAAACCGCTGTCCATCGGCGCACCCGCACCATGGGCCAGGATCAGGGTCGGCGGATCGCCGTCGTCCACCGGTTGTGCCGGCGTCCACAGCCAACCGTGTTGGGCCACGCACCGCGCCCATTGATCCCCGTCAATACTGGCCTTGTGCTGTTTGTCCATGCTTGCCTCGCTTTTAGTCTGCCTATAACTCCAGGCGAAGCACGCCGCCCTGCCTTGCGCAGGCGCTCACTTCGGCTGAACCGTGGATGGGGAACCATGAACACTTCTATCAGTACCGCCTACAACTACAAGGTGGTCCGCCAATTCGCCATTATGACGGTGGTGTGGGGCATCGTCGGCATGGGGCTCGGGGTTTTTCTCGCTGCCCAGTTGGTCTGGCCCGAACTCAACTTCAATTTGCCGTGGACCAGCTTCGGCCGCTTGCGCCCGCTGCACACCAACGCGGTGATCTTCGCCTTCGGCGGCTGCGCACTGTTCGCCAGTTCGTTTTATTCAGTACAACGTACCTGCCAGACCCGGCTGTTCGCACCGAAAATCGCCGCGTTCTGTTTCTGGGGCTGGCAGTTGGTGATTCTGTTGGCGGCCATCAGCCTGCCGCTGGGCTACACCAGTTCCAAGGAATACGCCGAACTGGAATGGCCGATCGACATCCTGATCACCATTGTCTGGGTCGCCTACGCCATCGTGTTCTTCGGCACGATCATGCAGCGCAAGACCAAGCACATCTATGTCGGTAACTGGTTCTTCGGTGCGTTCATCATCACCGTGGCGATCCTGCACATCGTCAACAACATGGAATTGCCGGTCAGCTTCACCAAGTCCTACTCGCTGTACTCCGGTGCCACCGACGCGATGGTGCAATGGTGGTACGGGCACAACGCCGTAGGCTTTTTCCTCACCGCCGGTTTCCTCGGGATGATGTACTACTTCGTGCCGAAACAGGCCGAGCGTCCGGTGTACTCCTATCGCCTGTCGATCGTGCACTTCTGGGCGCTGATCACCCTGTACATCTGGGCAGGCCCCCACCACTTGCACTACACCGCGCTGCCGGACTGGGCGCAGTCGCTGGGCATGGTGATGTCGCTGATCCTGCTGGCGCCGAGCTGGGGCGGGATGATCAACGGCATGATGACCCTGTCGGGCGCCTGGCATAAGTTGCGCAGCGACCCGGTCCTGCGCTTCCTTGTGGTGTCGCTGGCGTTCTACGGCATGTCGACCTTCGAAGGGCCGATGATGGCGATCAAGACGGTCAACGCCCTCTCCCACTACACCGACTGGACCATCGGCCACGTACACGCGGGTGCCTTGGGCTGGGTGGCGATGATCTCCATCGGCGCGCTGTACCACATGATCCCGAAAGTCTTCGGCCGCGAGCAGATGCACAGCATCGGCCTGATCAACGCGCACTTCTGGCTCGCCACCATCGGCACCGTGCTCTACATCGCCTCGATGTGGGTCAACGGCATCGCCCAGGGCCTGATGTGGCGTGCGGTGAACGAAGACGGCACGCTGACCTACTCCTTCGTCGAAACCCTGGTGGCCAGCCACCCAGGCTTCGTCGTGCGGTTGGTGGGCGGCGCGATCTTCCTCAGCGGCATGTTCCTGATGGCCTACAACACCTGGCGCACCGTGCGGGCCTCGCAGCCTGCCGAAGTCGCCGCTGCCGCGCAGATGGCCTGAGGAGTCCGCCATGAAACACGAAACTATCGAGAAAAACGTCGGCCTGTTGCTGCTGCTGATGATCCTGGCGGTGAGCATCGGCGGCCTGACCCAGATCGTCCCGCTGTTCTTCCAGGACGTAACCAACAAACCGGTGGAAGGCATGAAGCCCTACACCGCACTGCAACTGGAAGGTCGCGACATCTACATCCGCGAAGGCTGCGTCGGCTGCCACTCACAGATGATCCGGCCGTTCCGCGCCGAGACCGAACGCTACGGTCACTACTCGGTGGCCGGTGAAAGCGTGTGGGATCACCCCTTCCTGTGGGGCTCTAAACGCACCGGACCGGACCTGGCGCGGGTCGGCGCGCGCTACTCGGATGACTGGCACCGCGCGCACTTGTACAACCCGCGCAATGTCGTGCCGGAGTCAAAGATGCCGGCCTACCCGTGGCTGGTGGCCAATCAGCTCGACAGCAGTCATACCGAAACCAAGATCAAGGCCATGCGCACCCTGGGCGTGCCGTACACCGACGAGGACATTACCGGCGCCGTCGCTTCCCTCAAGGGCAAGAGCGAGATGGATGCACTGGTCGCCTACCTGCAAGTGCTCGGCACTGCCATCAAGAGCAAGAGGTGAGCAATGTTTGAATTGAGCACTGGAATGATCCGCGGCCTCGGCACCGTCGTGGTGTTCGTGGCCTTCGTCGGCCTGACGTTGTGGGTATTCAACGGCAAGCGCGGCCCGGCATTCGCCGAAGCGCGCCTGCTGCCCTTCGCCGACGAGCCACAACCCGACATCACTGAAGAATCAGCAACAAGGAGTACCCGGCCATGACCACCTTCTGGAGTACGTGGATCTGCGTACTGACCATCGGCAGCCTGATCGGCCTGACCTGGTTGCTGCTCAGCACCCGCAAGGGCGAAACCAAGGGCAGTGTCGACCAGACCATGGGCCACAGCTTCGACGGCATCGAGGAGTACGACAACCCGCTGCCGCAATGGTGGTTCATGCTGTTCGTTGGCACCCTGGTGTTTGCCGTCGGCTACCTGATCCTTTATCCCGGCCTGGGCAACTGGAAAGGCATCCTCCCCGGCTACGAAAACGGCTGGACCGGGGTGCATGAATGGGAAAAGGAAATGGCCAAGGCTGACACGAAGTTCGGGCCGATTTTCGCCAAATTCGCGGCGATGCCCGTGGAAGAAGTGGCCAAGGACCCGCAGGCACTGAAAATGGGCGGCCGCCTGTTTGCCTCCAACTGTTCGGTGTGCCACGGCTCGGACGCCAAGGGTGCATTCGGCTTCCCCAACCTGGCCGACAGCGACTGGCGCTGGGGCGCCAGCGCAGAAACCATCAAGACCACCATCATGGGTGGCCGGATGGCGATGATGCCGGCCTGGGGTGAAGTCCTGGGTGAGGAAGGTGTGAAAAACGTCGCCGCTTATGTGCGCCATGATCTGGCCGGCCTGCCGCTGCCCGCCGACAGCAAAGTCGACCTGCAAGCCGGACAGCAAGCCTTCAGCACCACCTGCGTCGCCTGCCATGGCGCAAACGGCCAGGGCACTGAAGCCATGGGCGCGCCGAACCTGACGCACCCGGCCGGCTTCATTTACGGTACAAGCCTGACGCAGCTTGAGCAGACGATTCGGCATGGTCGCCAGGGCCATATGCCGGCGCAGAACGAACTGCTGGGCAATGACAAGGTGCAATTGCTGGCCGCGTATGTGTACAGCCTGTCCCACGGTTTGAATACCGAGCGCCTGCAGGCTGAAGACAACCGCAAATAAATCCCGACCGCTCTGCTGCCGCATTCTCCCGGATGCGGCAGTTCCCTGCCCCTTTGCGACCCATTGTCGCACCCACCCGCAGACTTTCTTTCGGATCACCGGATTCGGGTCTAAGCTTCCCCCGATGCGGACTGGCCGGTGCCGGTTCCAGGTCGACCCTGAACGATGTGTTCGACGAATCTGCCCGATGAACAGGCCGCAAAGGCTGGTAGATACCGGCTGTCGCGCCAGTTGCCTCCGGTCAGCCAAACGTTGCGTTTGAACACACCCCGTTACATCCGACCTGACCCCCTCGCCTGATCAGTCCGCCGGGACGTTTTGCCCGCGGGCAAATTTGTCCTTACGCGGCGCATGGAAAGGCCGCAGAATCAGCTTTTGAAAGCATTGACCCAGGTCATGGCGCGTTGCAATGACCCCTTGCTTTCTCCATACTTGCGGCCGATTTTTAATCCTAATAAAACACCCAAACCGTGGAACCTTAGAATGAGCACAGCAATCAGTCCGACTGCTTATAACTATAAGGTAGTCCGCCAGTTCGCCATCATGACGGTGGTCTGGGGGATCCTTGGCATGGGGCTCGGTGTCTTCATCGCCTCGCAACTGGTCTGGCCGGAGTTGAACTTCGATCTGCCATGGACGACATTTGGACGCCTGCGCCCGCTGCACACCAACCTGGTGATCTTCGCCTTCGGTGGTTGTGCGTTGTTTGCCACTTCTTACTACGTCGTGCAGCGAACCTGCCAAACGCGACTGATCTCCGACAGCCTCGCCGCCTTCACCTTCTGGGGTTGGCAAGCGGTCATCGTCGGCGCGATCGTGACCTTGCCAATGGGTTTCACCACCACCAAGGAATACGCGGAACTGGAATGGCCCCTGGCTATTCTGCTGGCCATTGTCTGGGTGACCTACGGTCTGGTGTTCTTCGGGACCATCGTCAAGCGCAAGACCAAGCACATCTATGTCGGTAACTGGTTCTACGGTGCCTTCATCGTCGTGACGGCCATGCTGCACATCGTCAACCACATGTCGCTGCCGGTCAGCCTGTTCAAGTCGTACTCGGCCTACTCGGGCGCGACCGACGCGATGATCCAGTGGTGGTACGGCCACAACGCCGTGGGCTTCTTCCTGACCACCGGCTTTTTGGGGATGATGTACTACTTCGTGCCGAAACAGGCCGAGCGTCCGATCTATTCCTATCGCCTGTCCATCGTCCACTTCTGGGCGCTGATCACCCTGTACATCTGGGCCGGTCCGCACCACCTGCACTACACCGCGCTGCCGGACTGGGCGCAGTCCCTGGGCATGGCGATGTCGATCATCCTGCTGGCACCCAGCTGGGGCGGCATGATCAACGGCATGATGACCCTGTCGGGCGCCTGGCATAAATTGCGCACCGACCCGATCCTGCGGTTCCTGGTGGTGTCCCTGGCGTTCTACGGCATGTCGACCTTCGAAGGCCCGATGATGGCCATCAAGACCGTCAACTCCCTGTCCCACTACACCGACTGGACCATCGGCCACGTACACGCCGGTGCGCTCGGCTGGGTGGCGATGATTTCCATCGGCGCCATCTACCACATGATCCCGAAACTGTTCGGTCGCGCGCAGATGCACAGCACCGGCCTGATCAACGCGCACTTCTGGCTCGCCACCATCGGTACCGTGCTCTACATCGCCTCGATGTGGGTCAACGGCATCACCCAGGGCCTGATGTGGCGTGCGATCAACGACGACGGCACCCTGACCTACTCGTTCGTCGAAGCGCTGCAGGCCAGCCATCCTGGCTACATCGTGCGTGCCCTGGGCGGCGCGTTCTTCGCCAGCGGCATGCTGTTGATGGCCTACAACGTGTACCGCACCGTTCGTGCCTCTGACCCGGCTGAAGCTGAAGCCGCCGCCAAGATCGCCGTAGTTGGAGCTCACTGATGAAGCACGAAGCAGTAGAGAAGAATATCGGCCTGCTGGCCTTCTTCATGGTCATCGCCGTGAGCATCGGCGGCCTGACCCAGATCGTTCCGCTGTTCTTCCAGGACGTCACCAACAAGCCGGTCGAAGGCATGAAGCCGCGCACCGCCCTTGAACTGGAAGGCCGCGACATCTACATCGCCAACGGCTGTGTCGGCTGCCACTCGCAGATGATCCGTCCGTTCCGCGCCGAAACCGAACGCTACGGCCACTACTCGGTCGCCGGCGAAAGCGTCTGGGACCACCCGTTCCTGTGGGGTTCCAAGCGTACCGGTCCGGACCTGGCCCGCGTTGGCGGCCGCTACTCCGACGACTGGCACCGTGCGCACTTGTACAACCCGCGCAACGTCGTGCCGGAATCGAAGATGCCGGCCTACCCGTTCCTCGTAGAAAACAAGCTCGACGGCAAAGACACTGCGAAAAAAATGGAAGTCCTGCGCACCCTGGGCGTGCCTTACACCGACGAAGACATCGCCGGTGCCAAGGATGCCGTCAAGGGCAAGACTGAAATGGACGCGCTGGTGGCCTATCTGCAAGGCCTGGGCACCATCATCAAAAGCAAACGGTGATTCTTAATGGATATCGGGATGATTCGCGGCCTGGGCACCGTCGTCGTGATGGTGGCTTTTATCGGCCTGGCCCTGTGGGTGTTCAGCCCCAAGCGCAAGTCGGAGTTTGACGACGCGACCTTGCTGCCGTTCGCGGATGATCCCGAAGCCATCAAGCACGTCGAGCAAGCTTCTAGGAGTAACAAAGAATGACTACGTTCTGGAGTCTGTACGTCACAGTCCTCAGCCTGGGAACGATCTTCTCCCTGACCTGGCTGCTGCTGTCGACCCGCAAGGGCCAGCGCAGCGAAGCCACCGAAGAGACGGTCGGCCACTCCTTCGACGGGATCGAGGAGTACGACAACCCACTGCCCAAATGGTGGTTCATGCTGTTCGTGGGCACCATCGTGTTCGCCCTCGGCTACCTGGTGCTCTACCCGGGCCTGGGCAACTGGAAAGGCCTGCTGCCAGGCTATAACTACCTGGACACCGAGAAACAGACCGCTTTCGCCAACGGCCAGACCGGCTGGACGGGCGTTCACGAGTGGGAAAAGGAAATGGCTCGTTCGGATGCCAAGTTCGGTCCGATCTTCGCCAAGTTCGCGTCCATGCCGATCGAAGAAGTCGCCAAGGACCCGCAAGCCCTGAAGATGGGTGGCCGCCTGTTCGCCTCCAACTGCTCGGTCTGCCACGGTTCCGACGCCAAGGGTGCCTACGGCTTCCCCAACCTGACCGACGCTGACTGGCGCTGGGGCGGTGAGCCGGAAACCATCAAGACCACCATCATGGGCGGTCGTCACGCCGTCATGCCGGGCTGGGCTGCCGTGGTCGGTGAACAAGGGGTTGCCGACGTGGCCGCCTACCTGGTCACCAGCCTGCACGGTCGCAAACTGCCGGAAGGCGCCAAGGCCAACCCGGCCAACGGCCAGAAGCTGTTCGCGGCCAACTGCGTGGCGTGCCACGGTCCGGCCGGCAAAGGCACGCCGGCCATGGGCGCACCTGACCTGACCCACCCTGGCGCGTTCATCTACGGTTCGAGCTTCGCGCAACTGCAACAGACCATCCGCTACGGTCGCCAGGGCCAGATGCCTGCCCAGGCCGACCTGCAAGGCAACGACAAGGTCCACTTGCTGGCCGCCTATGTCTACAGCCTGTCCCACGGCGAAAAGGCTCCAGCCGCTGACGCCCAGTAAGGCTTTCGCCTGAAACACCAAAAGGCCCCGTCAATGCACATTGACGGGGCCTTTTCGTTCTCGGTGTCGCGAAACCTGTCCTGCTGCGCTTGTCGGCCATTGGCGCAAGTAGTAACGTGCCTACATTCAAGCTCAATGAGGGGCACCGCCATGTCCATCACCACACTCTCCAGCCGTGAATTCAACCACGACACAAGTGGTGCCAAAAAAGCCACCCGCGACGGGCCGGTTATCATCACCGACCGTGGCAAGCCGGCCCACGTGCTGCTAAGCATTGAGGAGTACCAGAAACTGACCGGCGTCAACGCCAGCATTGTCGAGTTGCTGGTCATGCCCGATGCGCCGGATATCGATTTCGAGACCGAGCGTGCCGTCATCACTCCCCGCTCGGTAGACCTGTCCTGAATGTTCTTACTCGATACCCACGTCATTTCGGAACTGCGCAAACCTCAAGCAGATAGAAACGTCCAAGCCTGGGCGCGCAGCGTTCCTGCCCCCAGCCTGTACGTCTCGGCGATTACCGTACTGGAACTGGAAACCGGCGTATCGCGCTTCGAACGCAAAGACCCCGCTCAAGGCAGCCGCTTGCGTGAATGGCTGGATAACCATGTGATGCCTGCGTTTGCAGGTAGAATCCTGACGATCGATCGCGCCGTCGCGCTGCGCTGCGCCCGGCTGCATGTACCGGACCGCTGCAATGAATGCGACGCGCTGATCGCCGCAACCGCGCTGGTCCACGGGCTGACCGTGGTCACCCGCAACGTGAACGATTTCCAGGGCAGCGGCGTGGCGTTGCTCAATCCGTGGTCAAGCTGAAATAACGTTACAACGGATCCTCAACTCATCGCCAAGGAGACAGGCGTAGTGATAGGTATAGACCCCTTCAAGCAAATGGCCGTCAAACATCCTGGGCTCCGGCATGTCTGACGCACTTTGGGCTGCCCGCCTGGGCGATGCGCTGGAACACACCTCGATGATGGCCGACATCCTCGGTGGTGTGCTCGAAGTAGCCGCGAACATCGCCATCACGGCCCTGGCCACCGCCGCCGTGGTGGCCGCCACGGGCATCACCGTGGCCACCGGTGGGCTCGGTTGCTTCCTGCTTGGCGCGGTGGTCGGTGCAGTAGTCGGCATCGCCATGAGCAAGACCGGAGCCGACAAAGGCTTGAGCCATTTATGCGAGGGCATTGGCAACGCGCTCTTTCCGCCCACGGTGCAGGCCAACATCCTCACTGGCGCCACCGACACCCTGACCAACAACATCCCCGCCGCCCGCGCCGCCGGCGCCATCGAGTCCCATGTCGCACCCGCCGGCACCGAACTCGAGGAGCCGCAGACCGAGCCCAGCTACCTGGACATGGCCGAGAGCTTCTTCTCGCAGATGTGGCGCCCCACCGTCGCCACGCCCGCGCCCGGCGCCGTGCCCAAGCCGCTGGACATGATCACCTGCCTGAAGCACCCGCCGATGCCGCCGCAGTTTTTGGCCGAAGGCTCGGACAAGGTCACCATCAACGGCCAGCCCGCCGTGCGCAGCGGTGACCGCAGCACTTGCGACGCCAAGGTTGTGTCATCGGGGCTGATTTCCCCTGACGTGACCATCGGCGGCGGTACTGTGGTGGTGCGCGAGATCCGCAGCGGCAAGACCCCGGGCGTGGGGCTGGCGGTCACGGCGCTGCTGATGCTCAAGGGCGGCAAAGGCAAGTTTTTCAGTAAGCTGCCGTGCATGCTGGCCGGTGCCGCCGCGTCGATGGCCGTCAGCAGCGCAATGGGCGCAGCAGCCAACGCTGCCATGGGTTCGTCGAACCCAGTACACGCCGCCACCGGGGCCAAGGTACTGGGGCGCGATGAAGAGCTGGACTTCGCCCTGCCCGGCATCCTGCCGATCGACTGGCAACGTTTCTACAACAGCCGCGACGAGCGCCGTGATACGTTGTTCGGCGCCGGTTGGAGTGTGGCCTATGAAGTCTGCGTGGAGATTCTCCCGCACCCGGACGGCGGCGAAACCCTGATCTACACCGACGAACAGGCCCGCCCTATCGACATGGGCGCGATCCCCTCGGGCGGCGCGGTGTTCAGCGCCGGCGAAGGCCTCGCCGTGCGCCGGCACGTCAACGGCCAGTTGTTGATCGAAAGCGACGACGGCCTGTACCGCCTGTTCGAGCCGACCCCGGGCCGGGCCGCGCTTCTGCGCCTGAGCCAACTGGGCGACCGCAACGACAACCGCATCCACCTCGACTATGACGACGCCGGACGCCTGGTGCGACTGCGCGACACCTTCGACCTGGTGCAGGTCGAACTGATCCGCGAAGGCGAGCGTGTCACCCGCATCGAGCGCCTCTACCCCGACCAGTCGCGGGACGTGCTGGTCAGCTACGCCTACGACGCGGCGAACAACCTTGCCGAAGTACGCGACGCCACCGGCCAGGTGCAACGGCGCTTCCGCTACGACGCCGGGCGGCGGATGGTGGAGCACCAACTGCCCACCGGCCTGCGCTGCTTCTACGAATGGGCGCTGATCGAGAATCAGGAATGGCGCGTAATCCGGCATTGGACCGACGAAGGCGACACCTATCAGTTCGACTATGACCTGGCGGCCGGTACCACGCGCATCACCGACAGCTTGCAACGCACCAGCACCCGCCACTGGAACAGCCAGCACCAGATCATCTGCTCATCCGACAACCTCGGCCAGACCTGGCTGTTCGAGTGGAACGACGAACGCCAGTTACTCAGCGCCACCGACCCGCAGGGCGGCGGCTATGCCTTCAGCTACGACGAAGCCGGCAACCTGATCAGCGAAACCGACCCCTTGGGCCGCAGCGATTCCACCCTGTGGCTCGAACACTGGGCCTTGCCGCTGGTGGACACCGACGCCGCCGGCAACGGCTGGCAGTATCGTTACGACCCGCGGGGCAACTGCATCGCCGAGACCGACCCGTTGGGCCACGTCACCCGCTACCGCTACGACGCCCACGGCCAGGTCATCGAGATCATCGACGCCACCGGCAAGCGTAAGAAGCTGCGTTGGAACCCGTTCGGGCAACTCGTCGAGCACATCGATTGCTCAGGCTACCCGACGCGCTTCAGCTACGACTCGCGCGGCTATCTGCAAACCATCACCGATGCCCTCGGCGAACGCACCCAGTTCAGCTATGACGCTCAGGGCCGCCTGCTCAGCAGCCAGTTGCCGGACGGGCGCACCGAGCAGTACCAGCGCGACGCCGCCGGCCAGCTCACCGGCTATACCGACCCGGCCGGACACACCACGTCCTACCAACACAACCGCCGCGGCCAAGTGCGCCAACGCACCGATGCCCAGGGCCGACAGGTGCAGTTTGCGTACGACAGCTATGGACGATTGCAGGCTCTGGTCAATGAGAATGGGGAAAGCTATCGGTTTGCCTGGGATGCCGGGGATCGGCTGGCTGAACAGCGCAATCTCGATGGCAGCGTCAAACGTTACACCTACGACGCTCTTGACCACGTAACAAGAGTCGAGACCGTCGCAGCGCTGCGAAATGATCATCAACCCCTCGAAGAACCCATCGTCCAGCATTTGGAACGCGATGCGGTAGGCCGACTAATCACTCGACTCACGCCTGACGGACAGTCTCGGTACAGCTATAGCCCGCTGAACCAATTGATCGAAGCCGTCACTGCCAATAAAGATGGCGATGAACAGCGATTGGGCTTCGCTTATGACGCGTTGGGATATTTGATTGAAGAACAGAGTTCGACAGGGCTTTTGCAGCACCATTACGACGAACTCGGCAATCTCATCCGGACCCGACTCCCTGACGGTCGCTGGATTAACCGCCTCTACTACGGCAGTGGCCACCTGCATCAGATCAATCTTGACGGTCAAGTCATCAGCGATTTCGAACGTGACCGGCTGCATCGTGAGGTGATGCGCACGCAAGGCCAAATCCACACGCGTAGCGACTACGACCGTAGCGGACGCCTACGCAGTCGCCAACGCCGCCTCGCAAGCCCTTCTTCGCCGATGGCCAATGCCGAACAGATCCATTTTGAATTCGACCCCAGCGATCATCTTGTAGGACGCCTCGAACGACTGCCACAAGGTCAGCAACGTCAACTGCTGCACTACGACGCGACGGGACGAATCATGGCGAGCCAGGGAAGCCGCCAAGGACAGAATGAAACGTTCTCCTTCGATGCGGCTGCCAATCTCCTCGACGGCTCCCGGGGCGCAGCCGGACGGGTTATGCACAACCAATTGCTGACTTATCAGGATAAGCGTTATCGATACGACGGCTTCGGACGAATAATAGAAAAACGCAGCCAACGGCACGGGTTGCAACGATTCAGATATGACTCGGATCATCGTCTGATTGAGGTTCGAACGCAGAAAGTGGAGGGAGAAAGCGTCGTCAGGATGCGCTATGACCCCTTGGGCCGAAGGATTGGGAAAACTGAACATGACAGCAAAGGTCAACTCATCGCTTCCACGCGCTTCGACTGGGATGGTCTGCAATTACTAAAAGAGCAAAAAAGTGGCCTGACCAGCCTGTACCTCTACGCTGATAACGGTCACGAGCCCTTGGCAAGGGTCGATGGCATCGAAGAGAATCAACGCATTCGCCATTACCACAACGATCCCAATGGCCAGCCATACGCCTTGACGGAAAATGACGGGCATCCGCTGTGGCATGCCCGCTATCAAGTATGGGGCAACACTTTTGAGGAGGTGCGTGAACCGTATTACGTCGAAGAACAGAACCTTCGATTCCAAGGGCAATATCTGGATCGGGAAACTGGCCTGCACTACAACACCTTTCGCTTTTACGACCCCGACATCGGACGCTTTACTACGCCCGACCCTCTGGGCCTGACCGGTAGCCTTAATCTCTATCGCTACTCACCGAATCCGTTTACCTGGATCGACCCACTGGGGTTGAAAGAAAACGAGATTATCCGCTACATGGGCGAAAGCGAAACGGTTTCCTCAAAGGCCGCCAATGGCGGTAAAGGGGGCTTGGTACCGAATATCCGGGGAGAGAAGGCGGTTTGGGTCAATCAAGACAGCAACCCAGGATTCAACCCAGGCAATGAAAAATATCGAGTCGTCGCTACCGTCAACAATGAAGGGGTCAGCATGCTCAATAACCACAAAGATATCTCTACTGTTGACTATAAGGAGACCGGGTTGAAAGATGGCGTGCTTTCCAAAACGAATGAACCCAAGGCCAGAGGAATCGGTTTCCGGTTGTTGGATAAATTCAATAAAACCATCACGTCATTTCGTGTCGAGAAAAAAGGCCCGAATGGAAAGTGGAAGACATGTGGGTAAGGCTAAATGGACATATTCAACCTCCTCTCCTATAAGCTTGAAAATTTCCTGAACGCCCGCCCCTACCCTAAGGCGCTGGGCGCCATTTTCTATGAAGAAGACGAGCCCTCATTACTCCGAGTCGTGGCCAGGAAACGCAACGGCTCAGCCTTCAGCGTGAGCCGTTGGCACGATTTGTTTTCAGTAAGCGCTTTCGAAAAATCCATGGCGAAAATCGGTTTCACGGAATTGGATTGCTATGCCCTGCTTCTGGTTCTCTCACGCCTTGGTTACCTACTTGAGATCGACAACCGCCAACGAACCAACAAGGACTATTTTATTTTCTTCTACTTGATCCAGTTGATCAGCTTGAAGAACAGCACGATCGATTCCAATGCGCAACTCAGAAACCACATGTTCAGGTTCCTGCTCTTCGAGTTGAGCATCGACGACGAGGTGTATCGTCGGTTCAGCATCGAGGGTCATCAATTGATGATGACGACCGATGCCTTGGGGCCTGTGCCTTTTCTGGAGATCATCGACCTGGTCTACAGAACGATCAAGGCGGATGCCAGGAAAGAGCATGAGCTGCTGAGCCATTTGAAAAACTATCAGACAGCCGTTATCCGGTTACTGACCGAACCTGACGCAGACACTTATCGCTTCAAGCTCAATGACCGTCACAGCGAGCTCATGTATCCCGACCTTTTCCTGAACACTTATGCTCAGGACAGGCAGCGGGTACTCAACGCGTTGATTGATACAATCAACCCGCTCCAATCAACGGAAAACCTGTTCGTCTCGAACATGATTCTGATGAACTACTCCTTTCACATCCTGAAAAACCGACCCCGTGAACTCCTGAAACTGAAGAAATACGTCAATGATGAGGTGCTGTTTGGTAAGCTGCTGGAGGCCATCATCCTCCGTCGCATGAGCGTCACCAAAGCGCTGTTCGAAAAAATCCCCACGGGTCATGACCTGTCTTTGCTAAATGACGACCCCGCTTCGTTCTACAACATCCTGTACAGGCAGTAAAATTGCGGCGAATTTAGCCAGGGCAGGCTGTACTTCCCCAAGCGAAGCATCTTCGTGGCTCAGCGAAGATCTTCCGGATGTACGCCACCGAAATTGTCCTGTTATCTCACTGACACAAACACTATCAATGCCACCGCCCTCCACTCTGGCACGCGTAAGTTCATCTCGCTACAGTCGCCCCTGGAACAAACATCCATTATTCATAGAAAAGGATTTCCATGAAAAAACTGACTGACTTGAAACTTCTATCCGCCTTGTTAGTGCTCTACGGCGTGCCGGCCGCTCATTCATTGGCGGCGGATGTAGCACCCAGTGCTATCGTATTTGCCGCCAGCCCGAAGTACCCCTCCAGCGAAAAATCCGAAAACGGTGAGGCCGAATCGGCCAGCGACACGGCATCCCGCTCCCGCTGGCTGATCGACGCGCAGTACGCCAGTATCGCCGAGTTCCGTGCGCAGTCAGGAGGACCTGCCGCGGTGCCTGTCATGATCAACGGCAACTTGACCCGGTCAGGTCAGGCCAGCGAGCGTTCTTATATCAAGACGGTTTTGCAGAACAAACTGAACAATATCTACGACTACGGCCTGGGCAATCATGACTACGACTTCAATGTCGAAAGTTGCGCCAGTTGTGCGGCCGGAAGTGTCGACGACTTCAAAGAACGCTACTGGGGAAAAGCCCGGAACATGGACTTGTCGGCCAGGGCTTCAGGCCTGACGAAAACCTGGTATGGAAGCCTGGCCTACGCCAGGGATTTTGGCGATGTGCACCTGGTTCAATTGCATAACCAACCCACGTATTCGGTGAATTTTTCCACCCACTCCGTGTTCAATACCACCGCCTACGAAATTACCGCGTCCCTCGATTGGCTGGAGCGCGACCTGCAACAGGCGCGCTCTCAGGGAAAAATCATTCTGTTGAGCCTGAACCAGCCGTTCCGCTGGCCAGTCCCGGTGGCTGAGATCACCCGTTTCAAGCAATTGATCGAGGATCATGGCGTGACCGCTGTATTTTCCGTCGATGGGAACAACAAGCCCGGGGCGCATCCGCCCAACTACACCTACGGCGACGTGCCTTTGTTCACCAGCGGCTCGGCTGTCCGGAAAACCTGGCTGCATGCCAAGCTCTCCGACGACAGGAAACACCTGACCGTGCACATCATTGCCGACAACGACTGGCGCAATCCTGTCGCCAGTCACACCGTTGAGGTCCGGTAGCCTTTCAAGCGGCGTCAAAGGGGGTTCCCATTGGCGCCGTCCGCCGCGGCTGGACGGCTATACTCGACAAGTCAATTGATCTGGATCATGACTTGTTACATCCGCTACACCATTCGACCCTTGCGCCCAACGCGACCAAAGGTCGCACCCTTGAGCTAGAGCGACAGGCGTATCATTGCGCCACTGCAACACCCCTTTGTGACCGTGGTCGGCACGTACTGGCCTTGGCACTTTTCCACTGCCGTGGGATGCATTTTGATGAGTAATCAGATTCCGGTACATGACGTCACCCCGCCTGCCAAGGACGCGAACAAAAGCGTCGACCTGTACGCCTCTCGGGAAAAAATCTACACCCGTGCCTTCACCGGCCTGTTCCGCAACCTGCGGATGGTGGGTGGAGCGGTCCTGTTCCTGCTGTACTTCGGTACGGTCTGGTTGAACTGGGGCGGCCACCAGGCCGTCTGGTGGAACTTGCCTGAACGCAAATTCTTTATTTTTGGCGCGACCTTCTGGCCCCAGGACTTCATCCTGCTGTCCGGGCTGCTGATCATTGCCGCCTTCGGGCTGTTTTTCATCACCGTCTATGCCGGACGAGTCTGGTGCGGCTATACCTGTCCGCAAAGCGTGTGGACCTGGATCTTCATGTGGTGCGAGAAGGTCACCGAGGGTGACCGCAACCAACGCATCAAGCTCGACAAGGCGCCCATGGGGGCCAACAAGTTCCTGCGCAAGTTCGCCAAACACAGCCTCTGGTTGCTGATCGGCTTCGTCACCGGCATGACCTTCGTCGGTTACTTCACACCGATCCGCGAGCTGGTGTTCGAGTTTTTCACCGGCCAGGCCGACGGCTGGTCGTACTTCTGGGTCGGTTTCTTCACCCTCGCCACCTACGGCAACGCCGGCTGGCTGCGCGAACAAGTGTGTATCTACATGTGTCCTTACGCCCGCTTCCAGAGCGTGATGTTCGACAAGGACACCCTGATCGTTTCCTACGACCCGCGTCGCGGCGAAAGCCGTGGCCCGCGCAAGAAAGGCGTCGACTACAAGGCCCTGGGCCTGGGCGATTGCATCGACTGCACCATGTGCGTCCAGGTCTGCCCGACCGGGATCGACATCCGCGACGGCCTGCAGATCGAGTGCATCGGCTGCGCGGCCTGCATCGACGCCTGCGACAACATCATGGACAAGATGGATTACCCCCGCGGCCTGATCAGCTACACCACCGAACACAACCTGTCCGGGCAAAAAACCCATAAACTGCGTCCGCGCCTGATCGGCTACGCCCTGGTGCTGCTGGCCATGATCAGCTTGCTGGTGGCGGCGTTCTTCATGCGCTCGCTGGTGGGGTTCGACGTCAGCAAGGACCGCGTGCTGTACCGCGAAAACGCCGAGGGGCGGATCGAGAACGTCTACAGCCTGAAGATCATGAACAAGGACCAGCGCGACCACACCTACATCCTGGAAGCTGCCGGCCTGCCCGACCTGAAGCTGCAAGGCCGGAGGGAAATCAAGGTCGCGGCCGGCGAGATCTTCAGCCAGCCGGTCGAATTGTCCAGCGCACCGGAGCAATTGCCATCGAGCACCAACGAGGTGACCTTCATCCTCAAGGATGCCGATGACGAAAGCGTTCACGTTGAAGCCAAGAGCCGATTCATCGGCCCACAAACTCGTTGAGAGAACTGAACATGCCTGCAGCAACCGCCACCAGCCCTTGGTACAAGCACCTCTGGCCGTGGATCATTATCGGGATCCTGACCTGTTCGGTGACACTGAGCCTGACGATGGTGACCATTGCGGTGAAAAACCCGGACAACCTGGTCAACGACAACTATTACGAGGCTGGCAAGGGTATCAACCGTTCGCTGGAGCGCGAATTGCTGGCCCAGACCCTGCAACTGCATGCCAACGTGCAACTGGACGACGTCACCGGCGAAGTGAACCTGCACCTGAACGGCAACAGCCGCCCGCAGACGCTGGCATTGAGCCTGATCTCCCCGACCCAACCGGAGAAAGACCGCAAGATCGTCCTGACCCGCAATGACAGCGAACCCGGTCGCTACGTCGGCCAACTGGCGGACAAGATCGAGGGCCGACGCTTTGTCGAATTGCTGGGGGTGGAGAACGACAAGACCTGGCGGTTGTTCGAAGAAGAACAGGTCAACCATGGCCAGGACATCCTGCTGGGCGATGAACCGCTGCAAGGCGCCGAAGACCTGAAGAAGTAAATCGCTTCTGGGTGGCGGGGTCGCGAAGCGGCCCCGTTCTTCGTCTGACCGGCTCATCCGACTACGACTGCTGCGCAGCCGAGCGGGAACAAGACCCTCGCCACAACAGCGCCCATAAACCCGCAAACGCCCCAGCCATAAAGGCCTTCATGCGACAACCATGACCACTCCCCAGCCCTGCTACCACTGCGCCCTGCCCGTCCCTCCCGGCAGCCGCTTCACCGCCGTTGTCCTGGGTGAAACCCGCGAGATGTGCTGCCCGGGTTGCCAGGCGGTGGCCGAGGCGATTGTCGCAGGCGGCCTGGAGAGCTATTACCAGCACCGTAGCGAAGCGTCGGCCAACCCCGAAACCCTGCCGGTACAGTTGACCGATGAGCTGGCGCTGTACGATCGCCCGGACGTGCAGCAGTCGTTCGTGCACCATGAAGGCGAGCTGGCCGAAACCACCCTGTTGATGGAAGGCATCAGTTGCGCCGCCTGCGGCTGGTTGATCGAAAAGCAACTGCGCAGCTTGCCGGCGGTGGCCGAGGCGCGGCTGAACCTGTCCAATCATCGCCTGCATGTGCGCTGGGCCGACGTTCAATTGCCGCTGAGCACGCTGCTGGCCCAGTTGCGCCAGATCGGCTACGTCGCTCATCCGTACCAGGCCGACCAGGCCAGCGAGCAACTGGCGGCCCAGAATCGCCTGGCCCTGCGCCAGTTGGGCGTGGCCGGCCTGCTGTGGTTCCAGGCGATGATGGCGACCATGGCCACCTGGCCGGAATTCAACATCGACCTGAGCCCGGAGATGCACACCATCCTGCGCTGGGTGGCCCTGTTCCTCACCACGCCCATCGTCTTCTATAGCTGTGCGCCCTTTTTCAAGGGCGCGATGCGCGACCTGCGGACCCGGCACCTGACCATGGACGTTTCGGTGTCCCTGGCCATCGGCAGTGCCTACATCGCCGGGATCTGGACATCGATCACCGGCGCCGGCGAGCTGTATTTCGATGCCGTGGGCATGTTCGCCCTGTTCCTGCTGGCCGGCCGTTACCTGGAGCGCCGGGCCCGTGAGCGCACGGCCGCGGCCACCGCGCAACTGGTCAACCTGTTGCCGGCCTCATGCCTGCGTCTGGCGGATGACGGCCAGAGCGAGCGGATCCTGCTCAGTGAACTGCGCAACGGCGACCGGGTGCTGGTGCATCCAGGGTCGGTGCTGCCGGCCGACGGCAGGATCCTGGAGGGCCAATCCAGCATCGATGAGTCACTGCTGACCGGCGAATACCTGCCCCAGCCACGCCAGGCGGGCGATGCGGTCACGGCAGGCACGCTCAACGTCGAAGGCGCCCTGACGGTGGAGGTGCTCGCGCTCGGCCAGGACACCCGCCTGTCGGCCATCGTGCGCTTGCTGGAGCGAGCCCAGGCCGAGAAACCGCGACTGGCGGAGATCGCCGACCGCGCCGCCCAGTGGTTCTTGCTGTTCTCCCTGGTCGCCGCAGCGGCCATCGGCTTGCTGTGGTGGCAACTGGACGCGGCCCGGGCCTTCTGGATCGTGTTGGCGATGCTGGTCGCCACCTGCCCTTGCGCGCTGTCCCTCGCCACGCCGACGGCGCTCACCGCCGCCACCGGCACCCTGCACAAGCTCGGCCTGCTGTTGACCCGCGGCCATGTGCTGGAGGGCCTGAACCAGATCGACACGGTGATTTTCGACAAGACCGGCACACTCACCGAAGGTCGCCTGGCGTTGCGTGCCATCCGACCGCTGGCCGCCCTCGACAGCGACCAATGCCTTGCCCTGGCCGCGGCCTTGGAAAATCGCTCCGAGCACCCCATCGCCCGCGCCTTCGGCCGCGCCCCCGTGGCCGCCGAGCACGTACAAAGCACCCCCGGGCTGGGCCTGGAAGGCCTGGTGGAAGAGCGACGCCTGCGCATCGGCCAACCCGGTTTCGTCTGCCAATTGAGCGGCGCAACCGTACCGACGATGCCGGACGAACCCGGACAATGGCTGTTGCTGGGCGATGCCGGCGGGCCGCTGGCCTGGTTCGTCCTGGACGACCGCCTGCGCGCCGATGCCCCGGCCCTGCTGGCCGCCTGCCAGGCCAGGGGTTGGCGGACACTGCTGTTGTCGGGCGACAGTTCGCCGATGGTGGCCAGTGTCGCCGCCGACCTGGGCATCGACGAGGCGCGGGGCGGGCTGCGCCCGGACGACAAACTGGCCGTGTTGCAGCAGTTGCACCAGCAGGGCCGCAAGGTGCTGATGCTCGGCGACGGGGTCAACGACGTGCCGGTACTGGCGGCGGCGGACATCAGCGTTGCCATGGGTTCGGCCACCGACCTGGCCAAGACCAGCGCCGACGCCGTGCTGCTGTCCAACCGCCTCGACGCCCTGGTCCACGCCTTCAACCTGGCCCGACGCACCCGCCGGGTAATCATCGAGAACCTGGTGTGGGCAGGCCTGTACAATGGCCTCATGTTGCCGTTCGCCGCCCTCGGCTGGATTACGCCGGTGTGGGCGGCGGTCGGCATGTCCATCAGTTCGTTGACCGTGGTGTTGAACGCGCTCAGGCTGACCCGTCAGCCCCGAACGCCAGTGTTCGACACCACGCCCGATACCCGCCCGCTGCCGGCCTGAGCCGCGCGGGCATGGAGTTCCCAGATGCCAGCTCTCTACGTGATGATCCCGGCCGCGCTGCTGATCGTGGCCATCGCCGTGTACATTTTCTTCTGGGCCGTGGACAGCGGGCAGTACGACGACCTCGACGGTCCGGCCCACAGCATCCTGTTCGACGACCAAGACCCTAATCACCAGGCCGCGGTGGACGAAGCCGACGGCCAGGCCCGCGGGCCGGACGACAAGGCCCCGCCCCATGCTTGACCTGGCGCCCTTGCTGGTTTCGGCGGTGATCCTCGGCCTGCTGGGGGGCGGCCATTGCCTGGGCATGTGCGGCGGCCTGATGGGCGCCTTGACCCTGGCGATTCCCAAGGAACAGCGCAGCCGGCGCTTGCGGCTGCTGCTGGCCTACAACCTGGGCCGGATCCTGAGCTATGCCTGCGCCGGCCTGTTGATCGGGCTGGCCGGCTGGGCCGTGGCCAACAGCCCGGCGGCGATGTTCATGCGGATACTGGCCGGCCTGCTGCTGATCGTCATGGGCCTGTACCTGGCGGGCTGGTGGAGCGGCCTGACCCGCATCGAAGGCCTGGGCCGCGGCTTATGGCGGTACATCCAACCCGTCGCCAACCGCCTGCTGCCGGTGTCGAGCCTGCCCCGGGCCTTGTTGCTCGGCGCGCTGTGGGGCTGGCTGCCTTGCGGACTGGTCTACAGCACCCTGCTGTGGTCCGCCAGCCAGGGCAATGCGCTGGACAGCGCCCTGCTGATGCTGGCTTTCGGTCTCGGGACCTGGCCGGTGCTGCTCGCCACCGGCCTGGCCGCCGAACGCATCACTGCCCTGCTGCGCAAACGCAGCGTGCGCATGGCCGGCGGCTTGCTGGTGATGCTCTTCGGCCTCTGGACACTGCCGGGGCCGCACCAGCATTGGCTCATGGGGCATTGACAGGGATTCCCCGCCCCACCCCTGTGGGAGCGGGCTTGCTCGCGAAAGCGGTCTATCTGTTTCGGTAATGTTGGATGTACCGCCGCCTTCGCGAGCAAGCCCGCTCCCACAGAGGACGTGCAGCGGTCCTTGCCGGTCGCCCCCGTTGATGCAAATCAACACGCCCCGCCGTCCGCCCCCCTAGACTCCGCCCATGCCAGCCTATCCGGGGAACGCCCGCATGCTCGACGCCATTCGTTGGGACTCAGACCTGATCCGCCGCTACGACCTGGCGGGACCGCGCTACACCTCGTACCCGACTGCGGCGCAGTTCGGCAGCCAGGTGGGCACCTTCGACCTGCTCCACGCCCTGCGTGACAGCCGCAAGGCCCTGCGACCACTGTCGCTGTATGTGCATGTGCCGTTCTGCGCGAACATTTGCTACTACTGCGCCTGCAACAAAGTCATCACCAAGGATCGGGGCCGTGCCCACGCCTACCTGCAACGCCTGGAGCAGGAAATCCAATTGATCGGCTGTCATCTGGACCCGGCCCAGCGGGTGGAGCAACTGCACTTGGGCGGTGGCACCCCGACCTTCCTCAGTCACGACGAACTGCGCCAACTGATGGGCAAGCTGCGCAAGCACCTGAACCTGCTGGACGACGATTCGGGCGACTACGGCATCGAAATCGATCCCCGGGAAGCCGACTGGTCGACCATGGGGCTGTTGCGGGAGCTGGGGTTCAACCGGGTCAGCGTCGGCCTGCAAGACCTCGATCCCGCCGTGCAACGCGCGGTCAACCGCCTGCAAAGCCTGGACGAAACCCGCGCCGTGATCGAAGCCGCGCGCACCTTGCAGTTCCGTTCGATCAACATCGACCTGATCTACGGCCTGCCCAAGCAGACCCCGGAAAACTTCGCCCGCACCGTCGAAGAAGTCATCCACCTGCAACCGGACCGTCTGTCGGTGTTCAACTACGCCCACCTGCCGGAACGCTTCATGCCCCAACGGCGCATCAACGGCCAGGACCTGCCCAACCCGGAGCAGAAACTGGCGATGCTGCAAGGCACCATCGAACAACTCACCGCCGCCGGCTACCGCTACATCGGCATGGACCACTTCGCCCTGCCCGACGACGACCTGGCGATCGCCCAGGAAGAAGCCACCCTGCAACGCAACTTCCAGGGCTACACCACCCACGGCCATTGCGACCTGATCGGCCTCGGCGTATCGGCCATCAGCCAGATCGGCGACGTGTATTGCCAGAACAGCAGCGACCTGGCCCATTACCAGAACACCCTCGCCGACGGCCAACTGGCGACCAGCCGCGGGTTGATCTGCAACGCCGACGACCGCCTGCGGCGCGCGGTGATCCAGCAGTTGATCTGCCATTTCGACCTGACCTTCGCCGACATCGAGCACGCCTTCGGCATCGATTTTCGCGCCTACTTCGCACCGCTGTGGCCGCAATTGCTCAGCATGGCGCAGGACGGCATGATCGAACTCGACGACCACCACATCGCCGTGCTGCCCGCCGGACGCCTGCTGGTGCGCGCCGTGTGCATGGTTTTTGACGCCTATCTGGAGCAGCACACCCGACAAAGATTTTCCCGCGTCATCTAAGCGCGACAATTTGACGGTAAAACCACACTGGCCCAACCCCCTGTGCTGGGGTACCCTTACGGCCTATGTGTGTTTTCCCACAAGGATTTAAGAAATGTCCGAGCCAGTCAAACTGCGCGCCCACAACCAGGCTCATTGCAAGGATTGCAGCCTGGCCCCCCTCTGCCTGCCACTTTCGTTGAACCTGGAGGACATGGACGCGCTGGACGAGATCGTTAAACGGGGACGCCCGTTGAAAAAAGGAGAATTCCTGTTCCGCCAGGGCGACACCTTCGATTCCGTCTACGCCGTGCGCTCGGGCGCTTTGAAAACCTTCAACCTGAGCGATGGCGGCGAAGAACAGCTCACCGGTTTCCACCTGCCCAGCGAGCTGGTCGGCCTGTCAGGCATGGACACCGAGAGCCACCCGGTTTCGGCCCAGGCGCTGGAAACCACTTCGGTGTGCGAAATCCCGTTCGAACGCCTCGACGAACTGGCGCTGCAATTGCCGCAGTTGCGTCGCCAGTTGATGCGGGTGATGAGCCGGGAAATCCGCGACGACCAGCAGATGATGCTGCTGCTCTCGAAAAAAACCGCCGACGAGCGCATCGCCACGTTCCTGGTGAACCTCTCCGCACGGTTTCGCGCCCGGGGCTTTTCGGCCAACCAGTTCCGCCTGAGCATGTCGCGCAACGAAATCGGCAACTACCTGGGCCTCGCGGTGGAAACCGTGTCCCGGGTCTTCACCCGCTTCCAGCAGAACGAATTGATTGCCGCCGAAGGCAAGGAAATTCACATCCTCGACCCAATCCAGCTCTGCGCCCTGGCCGGCGGCTCGATCGACGGTTGATGGACGAGCGCGGCTGAGGGATTGCCCCAGCCGCGCTATACTGCCGCGTTTGCAGCCCTGCCAGGACACTTCGACGATGGTCTTCGATTCCTTCGACATCAAATCCCTGATCCGCCCCGTGATCGACTTCCCCAAGCCGGGCGTGATCTTTCGCGACATTACCCCGCTGTTCCAGTCCCCGACCGCCCTGCGCCTGGTGATGGACAGCTTCGCCCACCGCTATGTCGAGGCCGAGTTCACCCACATCGGTGCGATGGACGCGCGCGGCTTCCTGATCGGCTCGATCCTGGCCTATCAACTGAACAAACCGCTGGTGCTGTTTCGCAAGCAAGGCAAGCTGCCAGCGGACGTGCTGGCCGAGGGTTACCAGACCGAATACGGCGAAGCCTTCCTGGAAGTGCACGCCGACAGCCTGTGCGAAGGGGACTCGGTGGTGATGTTCGATGACCTGATCGCCACCGGCGGCACGCTGATCGCCGCCGCCAACCTGATCCGCCGCATGGGCGCCAAGATCCACGAGGCGGCAGCGATCATTGACCTGCCGGAACTGCTGGGCTCCCAGCGCCTGGAAGACATGGGCATCCCTACGTATTGCCTGACGCAGTTTTCCCTGAGCGAACGCTAATCGACTGTGGGAGCGGGCTTGCTCGCGAAAGTGGTGTGTCTGCCAGATAAATGTGGCTGATCCACCGCTTTCGCGGGCAAGCCCGCTCCCACAGGAGTTTTCGGGTGTTTGTCAGAGGGTAATCGGCTTGCGCCCGGCAAACGAGTGCGCCAGCGTCCCGCCGTCCACCAACTCAAGCTCCCCGCCCAGCGGCACGCCATGGGCGATGCGAGAGGCGATGAGGCCCTTGTTGTTCAGCAGTTGGGCGATGTAATGGGCGGTGGCCTCACCTTCGACCGTGGGGTTGGTGGCGAGGATGACTTCGGTGAACGTGCCCGCCTCGTCGATGCGCGCAATCAATTGAGGGATGCCGATGGCTTCCGGTCCCAGGCCATCGAGGGGCGACAAATGCCCCTTGAGCACGAAATAGCGCCCGCGGAACCCGGTCTGCTCCACCGCGTACACATCCATCGGCCCTTCCACGACGCATAACAGGCTGTCGTCCCGGCGCGAATCGGCGCATTGAGGGCACAGGTCATCTTCGGTGAGGGTGCGGCACAAACGGCAATGCCCGACCCCCTCCATGGCCTGGCTCAGGGCCTGGGCCAAACGCAAACCGCCACTGCGATCACGCTCGAGCAATTGCAACGCCATGCGCTGGGCAGTTTTCTGACCTACACCCGGCAAGGTTCGCAGGGCATCGATCAGTTGGCGAATCAAAGGGCTGAAGCTCATCGAGGAAATGTCCGACATGACAACGAGACGCGGTTTATACCCGCGCCTCCGATTAGCGTCAAATACTCAATCCTGAGCGACCCGTACCACCAACTTGCCGAAGTTGCGTCCTTCCAGCAGGCCGATGAAGGCTTGCGGCGCATTTTCCAGGCCATCGACCACGTCTTCGCGGAACTTGACCTTGCCGTCCCGGACCCAGGGCGCCATGGCGCTGATGAACTCCGGCTGCCGGTCACCGTAGTCGTCGAACACGATGAAGCCCTGTATCCGCACGCGCTTGGTCAGCAACGTCCGCTGCAATTGCGGCAAGCGATCCGGGCCACTGGGGGGCTGATGTTCGTTGTAGGAGGCGATCAGGCCACAGAGTGGAATCCGTGCCTTGGCGTTGAGCAATGGCACCACGGCATCGAAGACCTTGCCGCCGACGTTTTCGTAATAGATGTCGATGCCCTTGTCACAGGCCTGGGCCAGTTCTTCGGCAAAATGTTCGCTGCGGTGATCGATACAGGCGTCAAACCCGAGCTCGTCGACCACGTACTTGCATTTCTCATCGCCGCCGGCCACGCCGACCACACGCAGGCCCTTGATCTTCGCCACCTGGCCGACCACCGAACCGACGGCACCCGAGGCTGCCGCCACCACCAGGGTTTCCCCGGCCTTGGGTTGGCCGATGTCCATCAGTCCCATGTAGGCGGTCATGCCTGGCATGCCCAACACGCCCAGGGCCATCGACGGACTGGGCAGCCCGGACGGGACAGGGATCACGTTGCGTCCGTCGCTGATGCTGTGGCTCTGCCAGCCCGTGGCCCCGACCACCAGGTCGCCCTCCTGGAATTTCGGATGCCGCGAACGCTCCACGCGACTGACCGCCCCACCCGTCATCACCTCGTCGATTTGCACCGGCGCCGCGTAGGAAGGCGCATCGCTCATTCGCCCACGCATGTAGGGGTCGAGGGACAGGAACAGGGTCTTGAGCAAGATTTGTCCGTCCGCCAGGTCAGGCAACGTCACTTGCTCGATGCGAAAATTCTCCGCGGTGGGAGCCCCCTTGGGACGGGACGCGAGGACGATGCGCTGGTTGGAGGTCGATGCTTGTGACATGGAAGCGTCTCCTTGATCGTTGAGTGAACAGCTATAGGGAGCAGACCATTGCCGGGGGTTTGGCGTTCGATGTTTGTTCGCAGGGCCCCCTTCGCGAGCAGGCACGCTCCCACAACGATGCCCGCTGCGCAGCAGAAACAAAAATGCCAGGCGCGATGCCTGGCATTGTGTGTAGCCCATCCCGAACGGGATGGCGAGTCAGAACGGCAGTTTCATGCCCGGTGGCAGTTGCATGCCAGCGGTCATGCCGGACATCTTGTCCTGGCTGTTGGCTTCGATCTTGCGCACCGCGTCGTTCACGGCAGCGGCGAACAGCGCTTCGAGCATTTCCTTGTCATCTTCGCTCAGGCCTTCGACCACGCTCGGGTCGATGCTAACGCGCTTGATGTCATGGCGGCCGGTCATGACCACGGTCACCATGTCGCCGCCGGACTTGCCGGTGACTTCGGCGTTGGCCAGCTCTTCCTGCATCTTGGCCATTTTTTCCTGCATCTGCTGCGCCTGCTTCATCAGGCCGGCCATGCCACCTTTCATCATGGGAATCACCTCGAAAGTACTTGGGTAAACAAAGCGCCGGCCCGTTCGGCCGGCGCCCTCAGTTATGAGCCCTGGGTGACCGGGGCCTCGACAGGTTCGATAGTATCGTGACGCACCACCGCGCCGAACTGTTGCATCATCTGCTGGATGAACGGATCACCGTGGATCGACTCCTCGGCCTCGCGCTGACGGTCGGCACGGCGACGGGACGCGGCCTGGGCCGGGGTTTCCTGCTCAGGTTTGATCAGCTCGATGCTCAGCGTCAGGGTGCGCTGGTGGTACTGGTTCAGCGCCTCGTTCAGGCGACGCTGTTGGGTGGCGTTGAACAATGCGCTGTGGGCCGGGTCCAGGTGCAGCAACCAGTGGTCCCCTTCCACGGAAATCAATGTGCAGTTGGCGGCGATGCTACCGGTCATGCCGGTGATCGGCAGTTTCGGGAACAGCTCCAGCCATTGCAAGGCCAGCCCGGTGGCCGGCATTGCCGCCGGTTCCGGTTCAGGCTCGGGAGCCGGCTCGGCGGCATGCTCGCTGGCCAGCTCGTCCAGGTAGCTGTAGGCCGAGTCCAGGTCCGGCTCGATGTAGTCTTCGTCCAGCGGCGGTTCGTCATCCAGGTCCATGCCCGGCGTGGCGATCGCGACGTCGGCCACTGTCGGCTCCGGCACCGGGGCGGCGACCCACTCGGGCGCCTCGGGCACCACGCTGTCGGGTGTCGGCAAGGGCATCGGCGGCAACTCGGGCTGCTCGGCGACGGTTTCCAGTACGGGCTCCACCGCTGGCTGCTGGACGATGGGCGGCTCGACCGGGTCGTTCCAGGGCAAATCGATCACCGCTTCGGCGACTGGCTCGGGTTCAGGCTCAGGTTCGGCCTCGAGCACTGTCTCAGGCTCGGGCGCGGCAGGTGCGACGACCGGCGTCGGGACCGGGGCCGGCGCTGGCGGAGCAGAAGCCACTGCCGGCGCAACGACGGGCGCGGCAGCCACTGGCTTGGCGGAATCAGCTGTGGCCTGGCTGATCCCCACTGGCTTTAGCGGTTGCCTCGGGGCGTCCGCCGTGTCGGCCGGGCGGAACGCGAGCATCCGCAGCAGGACCATTTCGAAGCCACCGCGCGGGTCCGGCGCCAGGGGCAGGTCGCGTCGGCCGATCAGGCCCATCTGGTAGTAGAACTGCACGTCTTCGGCCGGCAGTGCCTGGGCCAGGGCCAGCACCCGGTCACGGTCGCCGTGGCCGTTGTCGACGCCTTCTGGCAAGGCCTGGGCGATGGCGACCCGGTGCAGCACGTTGAGGATTTCCGAAAGCACGCCACTCCAGTCCGGGCCTTGCTCGGCCAAGTGACGCACGGCTTCGAGCAGAGCCTTGGCATCGCCTTCGATCAGCGCCTGCAACACGTCATAGACCTGGCCATGATCGAGGGTGCCGAGCATGGCCCGCACATCGGCCGCCATGACCTTGCCTTCGCCGAACGCAATGGCCTGGTCGGTCAGGCTCATGGCATCGCGCATCGAGCCATCGGCGGCGCGACCGAGCAGCCACAATGCATCGTCTTCGAAAGGCACGTTCTCCACGCCCAGGACGTGGGTCAGGTGCTCGACCACCCGCTCCGGGGTCATGTTCTTCAAGGAGAACTGCAGGCAACGGGACAGGATCGTCGCAGGAAGTTTCTGCGGGTCGGTGGTCGCCAGGATGAACTTGACGTAGGGCGGCGGCTCTTCGAGGGTCTTGAGCAACGCGTTGAAGGAATGACTGGAGAGCATGTGCACTTCGTCGATCAGGTAGACCTTGAAGCGCCCACGGCTCGGGGCGTACTGCACGTTATCGAGCAGCTCGCGGGTGTCCTCGACCTTGGTGCGACTGGCGGCGTCGATCTCGATCAGGTCGACGAAACGGCCTTCGTCGATTTCCCGGCAGACCGAACACTCGCCACACGGGGTCGAAGTGATACCGGCTTCACAGTTCAGGCATTTGGCGATGATCCGCGCGATCGTGGTCTTGCCCACGCCACGGGTTCCGGTAAACAGGTAGGCGTGGTGCAGCCGCTGGCTGTCCAAGGCATTGATCAGAGCCTTGAGCACATGGGTCTGGCCGACCATTTCGCGGAACGAGCGCGGACGCCATTTACGTGCAAGAACCTGATAACTCATCGAAAACCGTCGCAACGAAGGAACATAAGCGGCTAATGCTAGCGGAGCAGGGGCGAAATTGCATCCGGTGCGCTCGTCTAATATGTCTAAGCTTGGGTCTGGGGCTCGGTTGTCGACACGGTTTGGCTTGGTCAGGAGAGTTTATGCGCACAGCCATGGGGGCTTTGCTGTTGCTGGGGACCAGTTGTCTGGCAGAAGAAGTACCCTTGCGTATCGCCATCACCGACGGCTGGGCCATGCCCATGGTGCAGATAGAACGCGGCCGTCCGACCCAGGGCATATTGCCCGACATCATGATCAGCCTGGCCACCCAGGTCGGCATGCCGGCCGAATTCCACGTGCTGTCCCGCGCCCGCCTTGACGGCGCCATGAAAAACGGTGAAACCGACTTGCGCTGTTATGTCACCCCGGAATGGGTGCATGACGACAGTCGCAATTACCTCTGGAGCATCCCGTTGTTCTTCCAGCGCGACCTGCTCGTCGGCCCCCCTGGCGGCCCCGAGCGCGTGGTACCGGCGCGACTGGAACCGCAACCCATCGGCACCGTGCTCAGTTATTCCTACCCAACCTTGCAACCGCTGTTCGACAGCGGCCAGCTACGGCGGGACGACGCCCGTAGCCAGGACCAGGTGCTGGCGAAACTGCTGGCCGGGCGGTATCGCTATGCGGTGAGCAACCAATGGGCGCTGGACTGGTTCAATCAACGGCACGCCGCAGAACGGCAATTACAGGAGGTAGCGGTGCTCCAGGAGCGGGAACTGAGCTGTTATGTGCGCAACGATCCGACAATCCCCGCCCAACGCATCCTGCGTACCCTGTTGAAAATGAAACTGTCAGGGGAAATCGACGCGATCATCCAGCTCTACACCGGTCGCGACGTGGAGTCGGCGAGCGACACCCGATCGCCTTGACCGTCCGGTCGCTGCCGCCATTGCGTCGGTGGACTGAAGCCCGACACCCAGCCCGGCACCCGTTCGGCCGGCATGGGCCGGGCAATGAAGTACCCCTGGGCGACCTCGCAGCCCAGGCGCAACAGCAGTTGCCCATGTTCGAGGCTGTCCAGCCCCTCGGCCACGACCTCGCGGCCAAACGCCCGGGCCAGGCCAATTACCGCTTCGGTCAGCGCCAGATCATCCTGATCATGCAGGATGTCACGGACGAACGCCTTGTCGATCTTGATGGTTTGCGTGCGCAAGTGCTTGAGGTCATTGAGCGAACAAAAACCGGTGCCGAAGCCGCCCAGTGAAAACCTTACACCCAGCGCCTGGCAGGCCTGGAGGCAGGCGCTGACATTGACGAGGTTTTCCACGGCGACGGACTCGACGATCTGCAGGTCCAGCAGGCGCGGCGACACCGCCGGATACCGCTCCAGCACCTGCCGCAGCCGCTCGACGAAGTCCGCTCGCTGGAAATGCCGGGCCGAGATATTGATGCTCACCGGCCACCCCTGCCCCGCTTGCTGCCACTGTTGCAGTTGGGTCAGGACCTGCCCCATGACCCATTCGCCGATCTCGACGATCAGGTCGGTTTCCTCCACCAGCGGCAGGAACTCCCCAGGCGGCACCAGGCCCCGTTGCGGATGCTTCCAGCGCAGCAACGCCTCCAGGCCGACCACGGTGCCACTGCGCATGTTGACCTTGGGCTGGAAGTGCAGGCGCAACTCATCGTTCATCAGTGCCTGCCGTACCCGCTCGACCGTTTGATAGGTGGCGCGCACTTCCTTGTCGCGGGATACATCGAACAGGTGGAAACGGTTGCGGCCGCTTTGCTTGGCCACGTACATCGCCTGGTCGGCGTGACGCAACAAGGTCTCGGCGTCTTCGTCATCCCACGGGAACAGCGTGACGCCGATGCTGGCGAAGACCTTGACGCTCTTGCCATCAATGGCATACGGCATGGAAACGGCGATCAACACCCGGTTCAACGCCGCGTTCAGTTCATCGATGCCGCGCACATGGCGCAACACCAGCACAAATTCATCCCCAGCCAGCCGCGCGACCACGTCCTCGCCACGCACAATACTGCGCAGGCGCCGGGCGACCTCCACCAACAGTTGATCGCCACTGGCATGGCCATGCCCGTCGTTGACGGCCTTGAATCCATCGAGATCGAGCATGCAGACCGCCAGGGGCAGGTTTTCCGCCCGGGAAAACGCCAGGGCCTGGTCCAGCAGTTCGGAAAGGTAGGTGCGATTGGGCAACCCTGTCAGCACGTCATGGCCGACTCGCCATTGCAACGAGTGCAGCAGCCGGCGCTTTTCGCTGACGTCAAAGCGAATCGCCAGGTAGCGCTCGATCTGCCCGGTATCGTCGTCGATCACCGGCACCAGGGTGGTATCGACCCAATGCAACGTACCGTCCTTGGCCCGGTTGCAGATCTCGCCTTTCCAGACCTGCCCCAGGGTAATGGTGCGCCACATGGCACTGAAGAACTCGTCAGGGTGCTGGCCGGAATTGAGCAGGCGATGGTTCGCCCCCAGCAGCTCGTCACGCGAATAGCCGAACAGTTGGCAGAACGGCTCGTTGACGTAGGTAATGCGCCCGCTCAAATCGGTTTCGGAGAAAATCGCGGCAGCGTCAACGGCTCTGCGGTACTTCTTATCCATCGAAGCAGTCATCCATGAGTCAGGCTCATTTGGCGCGCGCGGTTGCCGCCCTCGCAGAGGCGAAAATCAACTAGGCTCAAAGACCTTGAGGTAAGCTGGATCCGGGCCCTGGCAGCACGATCCGGGGGACCAACCCCCATGCCGTTGGTCACGAGCAGACGTGCATGGCGCATTCTTTTCGCGCATGCCGACCTCTGCAGCAGGTCACCAAATGCCCATACCAAAGGCCGATTCTACGAAACGCATCACATTTTGCAAAGCAAGGTGATGAATCATGCGGTTGCCTAATGCAAAAATCTATCGTTAAGTTCTTGATTCTAAATGGGAATTAAGCGATGCAAATTTCAAGTTTGGGTCCAGCCATCAGACGCTATCGCAAAGTAGCGGGGCTAACTCAGGCTGAACTTGGCGAAAAAACCGGTTTTGACCCCAAAACCATCAGCCGTTTCGAAACCGGCACCTACACCCCCAGCGTCGAAGCCTTGTTCATGCTTGCCGACGTACTGGATGTGCAGTTGAAGGCCTTTTTTAGCGACATGGCCGATGAAGAAGAACAGCGAGCGTATCTGTTCGGTGTCATACACAAAGCCACCCCGAAGGATCTGGGAAAGCTGATCGCAGCGGTTGACCAGGCCATGTCCAAGCCTTGATGCAGTTATGAAACACAAATAAGCCTGGTTTGCCGGCGAGACGGCAGCCAGGCTTTTGCGTGGGCAATCGGTTGCCCTGCCAGCCGATGTCCGGGCAGCAGAAAGCAGCGATCTGTCGATCGGGCAACTAAAAAAGGGAATTTCACGAACCTTGCGAACGAAGGCTTGAGGGCGTTATGGAGGCAACCCCACCAGCCACACCCCGGCACACAATGTTCCCGCTGTGGCTGCTTCCTTCCGGATCTGACCAGGTTCACGGGTAATCGTTGCGGGGGGACCGATGGGGTCACCATAACGACGCTGCCTGACGGCGAGCCGCGCCATTGTACCTATCTGGCGAGAAGTTACAACCGTTCGCCATGGATTAAAAATCGAAGGGGCTCAAGCACTTGCTGGGGGAGCGGCGGTCGCTTGGGAGGGTGGCGCCGGGTTCGGCATCGGGGTCGCCTGGGAGCGGGCTATCGCGAGCAGGCTCGCCCCCACGCATTGCTACTCTCGAAGTCAGGGACAGGTGTCTGGATTTACAGCAACCCGAGCAAAATTCAACAAGTGACTCCCCCTGAATCCCCACCCCCCTCAAGAGGAAGTTGTGCACACCAGTGCAGGACAAAAAGGACCATATTCCCCGTTGAGTGCCTGGGCTCTGACTTGGACATTGAAAGACACGGGTTGGGCTCCCCCGCTGACGCGTATTTCGTGCCGGTACCAGCCTCGGCCGTCCGGGCGCACGGTGGTTGCAGGGACGTGCTGGGGCTGCCCTGTAGCCAGCGCAGTCACCTTGAACGTGTGAGCAGCCACCTGTTCGGGCCGGACGTTATCGGGAATCTGCCACGCCAATATAAGGCTGTAGCGGCTTTGGCCGGCCTGGGAAAGTCGGCGCGGCGCATTGGGAATGATCGTGGTTTGATGCTGTTCATGAAGTTTCATCGTTTCATCCATAATTAGTAAGCCATCGTCCATGGCGGCTCGTATGGTAAAAGAAACTTCAAACGCAAAGCGCCGTATACATAAACGGCATTACTTAACTGTCTTCAATGGACTACGCCAAAGAGGCTACAACAACACCTCATCCGCCCGACCACCCTCCTCCTGAATCACCAGATGAATGAAATGCAACTTGGTGATGACCGCAGCCGGCACGACGAAGGGGTAGAAGTCCGGCTGGCCCATGCTGCGGGAAAGTTCGTTGAGCATGCCGGCCAGTTCGATCCAGGCGTTGACGAACGAGAGAAAGGCCGCGCCCCCGGCATGCCCCGGGTCATACAGGGTCTCGGGCGGGAACGGCTGGTAGTCGAAATCCATTTCCCGGGCACTCATGCCGAAGCCGAGTGCCGTGTCCACGGCGTCCATCATGTGCAGGTAGTGCGCCCAGGTCTCGGCCCAGTCTTCCCAGGGGTGCATAGTCGCGTAAGCGCTGACGTAGTGCGTTTGCCAGTCCAGCGGCGCGCCCTGCTGGTAGTGGCGATCCAGGGCTTCGGCATAGCTGGCGCGCTCGTCGCCGAACAGCGCACGGAACGCTTCGAGCCAATGGCTGTTGGCGATCAACCGATCCCAGTAATAGTGACCCACCTCGTGACGGAAATGCCCGAGCAAGGTGCGATAGGGTTCGCGCATCTGCTGGCGCACGTATTCGCGATGGGCGTCGTCCGCCTCTTTGATGTCGAGGGTGATCAGCCCACTGGCGTGGCCGGTCATCGGCGGTTTTCCGTCCGGGTCGACACCGATGAAATCGAAAGCCAGGCCGGCCTTTTCGTCGACGGTTTTCGCGACGACCGGCAAGCCGAGGGTGATCAACTGCGCTACCAGGCGACGCTTAGCGATCTCGACCTTGCGCCAGCGCTCGGGGTTCTCCGGGATCGACAGGTCGGGAATGGTGCGGTTCAGGCGGCAGGCGATACACAAGGTGTCGTGGTCGTTGGCTGGCAGCAACCAATTGCACCCGGCCGGGGTGTCCAGATTGGCGCAACGACGGAACAACCCGGCTTGCGGGTCGGCATCCAGGGTCCAGGTGTCGGGTTGTTCGCCTGGTTGCAATGACGAAAGACGACTCTGCTCCGGTTGATACCCCAGCACCGCCAGGCACGCCAGGCATTGGCTGTTGCGAAAAAACAATGACTGCCCGCACCGACACGGCCAGACCTTGCTGTTACGCGAACGGTCCCCCAGGAAAGGCGCGGCGATGCGTGAGCTCAGTTGTTCGAAGAAGCGGTACATGGCGATCTCTCCCGGGAGTCTGCAAGACTAGATCATCCACATCCCCCGATCGTTCCCGTGGCGAGGGAGCTCGCTCCCGCTGGGTGGCGCAGCCACCCCGGTCGCTGCCAGCTAGACCGTGATGCCATGCTGGCCAAGAAACGCGACAAACGCTTCTTCATCCAGCACCTTGAGCCCCAGCTCATTGGCCTTGGTCAACTTCGAACCCGCGCCCGGCCCGGCCACGACACAATGGGTCTTCGCCGACACGGAACCGGCGACCTTGGCCCCCAGCCCCTCCAGCTTCTCCTTGGCGACGTCGCGACTCATCAGTTCCAGCGAACCGGTCAACACCCAGGTGTGACCCGCCTCGGGCAACCCTTCGACGACTTTCTTCTCGCTCTGCCAATGCATGCCGAAATCGCGCAACTGCTGCTCGGCGGCCTGCGCTTGCTGGCGATTCTCGGCGATGGCGAAAAACTCGCGCACGGCGTTGGCCTGTTTTTCCGGCAACGCCTGGCGCATGTCCAGCCAGTCGGCGTCCATGACTGCTTCGAGCGAACCGAACTTATCCGCCAGTTTCTGCGCCCCGCCCGGCCCGACCGACGGCACGTGCAACTTGTCGAGGAAGCCACCGAGGGTGGTACTGGCAGAGAACTCGGCGCCCAGCTCGCCCTGATCCTGAATGTCCAGGCCATGGCGCAGCAGGTCCTTGATCACCTGGCGGTTGTGCGGGTCTTCGAAGAAGCTGTGGATCTCGTGGGCCACTTCCAGGCCGATGTCCGGCAGGTAGGTGAGCACTTGCGGCAGGGCCGCCTGGACGCGCTCCAGGGAGCCGAGGGAGCGCGCCAGGACCTTGGCGGTTTCCTCGCCCACGTCCGGGATGCCCAGCGCGTAGACGAAACGCGCCAGGCTCGGTTTCTTGCTGTCGGCAATCGCCGCCAGCAGGTTCTTGCTCGACAGCTCGGCGAAGCCTTCCAGGTCGACCACCTGCTCGAACGTCAGCGCATACAAATCCGCCGGCGACCCCACCAGGCCTTCATCCACCAACTGCTCGACGCTCTTCTCGCCCAGGCCTTCGATGTCCATGGCCCGGCGCGAGACGAAATGGATGATCGCCTGCTTGAGCTGCGCCCCGCACGCCAGGCGACCCACGCAGCGGTACACCGCGCCTTCGCTGATGGTCTCACGGCCTTTGCTGCGCTTGATCAGTTGCGTGCGCTCCACATGGGACCCGCACACCGGACACTGCTGGGGGATTTCCACCGGGCGGGCATGTTCCGGACGCCGCTCGGTGACGACTTGCACCACCTGCGGGATCACGTCACCGGCGCGACGGATGATCACCGTGTCGCCGATCATCAGGCCCAGCCGCGCCACTTCGTCCATGTTGTGCAGCGTGGCGTTGGCCACGGTCACGCCAGCTACTTTCACCGGCTTGAGCCGGGCCACGGGCGTGACCGCGCCGGTGCGACCGACCTGGAACTCGACGTCCAGCAGTTCGGTGAGCTCTTCACTGGCCGGGAATTTATGGGCGATCGCCCAACGTGGCTCACGGGCGCGAAAACCGAGTTCGCGCTGGGAGGCAATGCTGTTGACCTTGAACACCACGCCGTCGATCTCGTAGGGCAGTGCGTTGCGCCGCTCGCCGATGTCGCGGTAGTAATCCAGGCATTCATCGATGCCATGGGCCAGCTTCAGCTCGCGGCTGATGGGCATGCCCCAGACCTTGAGCTGCTTGAGATTGCCGATGTGCGTGTCGGCGATGTCGCGACTGACCTGGCCAATGCCGTAGCAGCAGAATTCCAGGGGACGGTTGGCAGTGATCTTCGAGTCCAGTTGTCGCAAGCTGCCCGCCGCCGCGTTGCGCGGGTTGGCGAAGGTCTTGCCACCCACCTCCAGCTGCGAGGCATTGAGGCGCTCGAAGCCGGCCTTGGACATGTACACCTCGCCACGCACCTCCAGCACCGGCGGCCAGCCGCTGCCCTGCAACTTGAGCGGGATGTTGCGCACGGTGCGCACATTGACGCTGATGTCTTCGCCGGTGGTGCCATCACCGCGCGTGGCACCGCGCACCAGCACGCCATCCTGGTACAACAGACTGACCGCCAGACCATCGAGCTTGGGTTCGCAGCTGTACTCCACCGCCGCCCCGCTACCCAGCAGATCGCCCATCGGCAAATCGAGGCCTTCGGTCACCCGGCGGTCGAATTCGCGCATCGTGGTTTCGTCGAAGGCGTTGCCCAGGCTGAGCATCGGGATCTCGTGCCGCACCTGGCTGAACGCCGACAGCGCCACGCTGCCCACCCGCTGGGTCGGGGAGTCGCTGGTCACCAGCTCCGGGTGTTGCTCTTCCAGGGCCTTGAGCTCGTGGAACAGGCGGTCGTACTCGGCGTCCGGAATACTCGGCTCATCGAGGACGTGGTAGCGGTAATTGTGCTGATCCAGTTCGGTGCGCAGCTCTAGGATGCGGGTTTCAGCGGCTTTCATAGTGTTCTCTCATAAAGCAAAAGAGCAGCCTAGGCTGCTCAATCTTTTAAAATCGTCGGCAGTTCGCACCCGAACCTACCCATACAGAACCTGTGGCGAGGGGATCTATCCCCTCGCCACAAAAGTCCCTCAGCTACACGTCTCTGATGACTTCAGCGCTTCTGGGTCAACGCCCGACGCTCGAACTCGACGATGCGCTGGCGGTAGTGCTCGATGGTCTGGGCGGTCAGCACGCTGCGCTGGTCATCCTTCAGTTCGCCATTGAGCTCCTGGGACAGCTTGCGGGCTGCGGCCACCATCACATCGAAGGCCTGCTTGGGATGACGCGGGCCCGGCAGGCCGAGGAAGAAACTCACCGCCGGCGTGCTGAAATGGTCGATGTCGTCCAGGTCGAATACACCCGGCTTGACGGCGTTGGCCATGGAGAACAGCACCTCGCCGTTGCCGGCCATGCTCTCGTGCCGATGGAAAATGTCCATCTCGCCAAAACGCAGGCCGCTTTCCAGGATGTTCTGCAACAGCGCCGGGCCCTTGAAGCCGGCCGGGTCGCGGCAGATCACGCTGATCACCAGCACTTCCTCGGCCTGGGCCTGATCCTTGTCGGCGTTCGATGTCCTGTTCTCGTCCGGGAAGTCGTCGTCACGGCTGTTCAGGCTCGGGCCGCCGTCCAGGTCCAGGTTGAGGTTCAGGTCGCCCTGGGATGGCTCGCTGTTGCGCTTGCCGCGCTTGGAGCCAGACTCCCGGGGCTCGCGCACCGGGGCGCTCATCGACGGCAGGTCGTGCTCATCGAGCTGTGGCTCTTTATGCGTGTCGAGCACTCGGGGCGGGCCCAGCAGTTCGGCGTTGCCATCGTCATCCGGCAGGTTCGACAGGCTGCGGTCCAGGCGAAACTTCAGTTTCCCCTTGCCACCGCGCATGCGGCGCCAGCCGTCGAAAAGAATACCGGCAATGACAATGATGCCGATGACGATCAGCCACTCGCGCAGACCGATTTCCATGTAATCCCGTGCCTCTATAAAAATGCTGAAAAATAAGGGGCTTAGCTAATTGCAAACCGCTTTAAAACGTGGCGCCAACTCTATGTTCTGAATGGCCTTTTGCCCACGCATACGAAAAATTGACATTAAACTAGCACGACCAAAGATAACTTTACACCGTCTGTCGCATGGCCTTGTGCCAATCTGTGAAGGCGTCAGGGTAAAAAATACCTACAGCGCTCCAAGTAGATGCCCTACAGGCCCACCCTTCACGCATCCACCATTGCCATGGCCTCCTCCACATCCACTGCCACCAGCCGCGAGCAACCCGGCTCGTGCATGGTCACGCCCATCAACTGGTCGGCCATTTCCATGGCGATCTTGTTGTGGGTGATGTAGATGAACTGCACCGTTTCGGACATTTCCTTCACCAGTCGTGCGTAACGGCCCACGTTAGCGTCATCCAGGGGTGCATCGACTTCGTCGAGCATGCAGAACGGCGCCGGATTCAGTTTGAAAATGGCAAAAACCAGGGCCAGGGCGGTCAACGCCTTCTCGCCACCGGAGAGCAAATGGATGGTGCTGTTCTTCTTGCCAGGAGGACGCGCCATGATTGTCACCCCTGTATCGAGTAAATCTTCACCCGTCAGTTCCAAGTACGCGCTGCCGCCACCGAAAACTTTTGGGAAAAGGGCCTGCAAACCGCCGTTGATCTGATCAAAGGTATCCTTGAAGCGGTTGCGGGTTTCCTTGTCGATCTTGCGGATGACGTTTTCCAGGGTCTCCAGCGCTTCCACCAGGTCATCGTTCTGCGCGTCGAGGTAGCGTTTGCGTTCGGACTGCTGCTGGTATTCGTCGATGGCCGCCAGGTTGATGGCACCCAGGCGCTGGATGCGCTGGGCGATGCGTTCGAGCTCTTCCTCGGCGTCCTTCTCGTTCGCGCCGGCCACCAGGGTGGCGAGCACGCCGTCGAGGTCGTAGCCATCCTCCAGCAACTGGTCCTGCAAGGCCTTGCGGCGCACGGTCAGGGCTTGCCATTCCAGGCGTTGCTGTTCCATCTGGGTGCGGATCAACTGGGATTGCTGCTCGGCCTGGCTACGGCGCTTCTCGGCGTCACGCAGCTCGCGGTCGGCGTCTTCCAGGGCGATCTGCGCCGTCTTGAGTTCTTCGTCGACGGTCATGCGCTTGTCGAGCAACTCTTCGAGCTTGAGGCGCAACTCTTCCAGCGGCGCCTCGCCCTCCTCCAGGTTGAGACTCAACTGCTCGCGTTTTTCGGTCAGGCGCTCGGACTGCATTTCCAGGCGTTCCAGCGCCTGGCGCGTGGAATCGTATTGCGCCTTGAGCGAGCCCAGGCGCACGGCCAGTTGATGGGCGTGATCCTTATGCTGCCGCGCCTCTTGGCGCACCCGGTCCAGGCGCTCGCGCAGGCTGTCGCGCTGGGCCAGCAGCAACTCGCGCTGCTCGGTGTCCTGGGCCATGGCGTCGAGGGCTTCCTGCAATTGCAGGCGCGCCTCGCCGATCTGTTCATGCTCCAGCGCCCGCTGCTCACCCAGCTCGGCGATCTCTTCCTCAAGCCGCGTGCGGCGCAGCGCCAGTTGTTCGACCTTGGCCTTGCCCGCTGACAACTGAGCCTTCAGTTCGCCCTGCTGGCGAGCTTCGTCCTGCAACAGCCGTCGCAGGTGTTCGCGGCCGTTCTCCTGCTGACGCTGTTGCGCCCGCAGGTTCTGCAATTCGCTTTCCAGGGCTTCGACGCTGGCCTCGCGCTCTTCGCGCTCGGCACCCAGGCGCTGGATTTCCTGACCACGGGCGAGCATCCCGCTCTCGGCTTCGCTGGCCCGGCGCACCCGCAGGAAATGCCGGCCAACCCAGTACCCGTCGCGGCTGATCAGGCTCTCGCCCGGCGCCAGTTGCCCTCGCAGCGCCAACGCCTGTTCGAGGCTCTCCACCGGCTTGACCTGGCCCAGCCAGGGCGACAGGTCGACCAGGGCCTCGACTTTGTCCAGCAAGCTGCCGGGCACCCGCACCCCGTCGCCCGCCGGGCTGAGCAGGCGCAAATCGCCCTGGCTGAAGCCTGACAGGTCTAAGCCGCCGAAATCGTCCACCAACACCGCTTGCAGATCGGCACCCAGCACGGTCTCCACCGCCAGTTCCCAACCGGCATCGACCTTCAGGCCCTCGGCCAGGCGCGGCCGCTCGGCCAGGTGCTGGTCGCGCAGCCATTCGGCGGTGCCCGTGCCCGGGTCCAGCGCGGCCTGCTGCAAGGCTTCCAGCGAGGCAAGACGGCCATTGAGCCGCTGCAATTCGCCCTGGGCCTGCTGCTGGTTGTGCAAAGCCGCCTGCAAGGCCTGGCGCAACTGCTCCAGGCGCTCGACCTGGGCGTCCTCGCTGGCCTGCAAGTCTTCGAGGGTGGCTTCGCTGGTCGCCAGTTGCTCGCTCAGGTCCAGGATCGCCGCGTCTTCCGGGTCCGCCGCCAGCAACGCGCGCTCTTCGGCCAAACGGCGCTGGCGCTCGGCCAGGCGCTCCATGCTGGTTTCCAACTGTTGGATGCGTGACTGCTGGACCTCGGCCTGGCGGCGTGGCTCGGCCGAAGTCAGGTTGAAGCTGTCCCATTGTTCCTGCCAGCCATGCATGGTCACTTCGGCTTCTTCCAGGGCCGCGGCGGCTTCTTCGGCGGCGGCACTGGTGATTTCCTGCTCCGGCGTGAGCCGTTCCAGCTCTTCGCCAAGGGTCAGCAGCAGCGTACGGTCATGGCCCAGGTGGGATTCGGTTTCCAGGCGCGCGCGTTCGGCCTCCTTCAAGTCATCCTGCAACTGGCGCAGCCGCTGCTGGCCATGCTGGATACTCTGTTCGACCCGGGCGATGTCGCCGCCCACGGAATAGAAGCGTCCTTGCACCAGATTGAAGCGCTCGGACAGGTCATGGTGCCCGTCCCGCAGCCGTTCGATGGCCGCGTCGGCGTTGCGCTGCTCGGCCACCAGCGCTTCGAAGCTGACCTCCTGGTTGCCGATGACCGCCTCACGCTGGCCGACCTGTTCGTTCAACGCCTGCCAGCGCAGGGCCGAGAGCTGGGCCTTGAGCTGACGCTCCTCGCCCTTGTATTCCTGGTATTTCTTGGCCGCCTCGGCCTGACGGTGCAAGCGTTCGAGCTGCCGTTCGAGCTCTTCGCGCAGGTCGGTCAGGCGGGCGAGGTTTTCATGGGTGCGGCGGATACGGTTTTCCGTTTCCCGGCGTCGTTCCTTGTATTTGGAAATACCGGCGGCTTCTTCGATGAAGTTGCGCAGGTCTTCAGGCTTGGCCTCGATCAGCTTGGAGATCATGCCCTGCTCGATGATCGAGTAGCTGCGCGGGCCCAAGCCGGTCCCCAGGAAAATGTCAGTGATGTCCCGGCGCCGACACTTGGCACCGTTCAGGAAGTAACTGTTCTGGCTGTCGCGCGTGACCTTGCGGCGAATGGAAATCTCCGCGTAGGCCGCATACTCGCCCACCAGGGTGCTGTCGGAGTTATCGAACACCAGTTCGATGCTGGCCTGGCTGACCGGCTTGCGGCTGGTGGAGCCGTTGAAGATGACGTCGGTCATCGACTCGCCGCGCAGGTTCTTGGCCGAGCTCTCGCCCATCACCCAGCGCACGGCGTCGATGATGTTCGATTTGCCGCAGCCATTGGGGCCGACCACCGCCGCCATGTTACTGGGGAAGTTCACCGTCGTCGGGTCGACGAAGGACTTGAACCCCGCCAGCTTGATGCACTTGAGTCGCACGTCAGGCCGCCGTCAGGGCAGAAACCACCAGGTCGCAACTGCGCTGGGCGTAGGCCGTCAGCACGATGCGGATCTGCGGCAAATCACGGGCCAGCACGGCGACGAGCAGGCGCTGGAACAAATCGAGGAACTCGCTCATTTCGGCCTTGCGCTGGTCCAGCGCCAGGAAATAGGCACGGCTCATGGCCGGTTGCAGGTTCTCGACGGTTTCCTGTAGGTACGGGTTGTTGGCAAAGGGGTACGCCGCGCGCATCACGCTGAAGCTTTCATCGACGAAGGTGCGGATGTCCTGGCGCTGGAAGGCGTCCGTCAGGCGCTGCTGGATCGCCACGAACGGCGCCATGTCGGCCGGTTGCTGCCAGCCATGGGCCACGGCATTGCCCAGCAGGATGTACAGCTCGCTCATCAGCGTGCACAGGCTGCGCACCTTGTGTTCAGTGAGTTCGGTGACGTGGGCGCCACGGCGCGGCAGGATCGCCACCAGGTGGCGCCGCTCCAGGATCAACAAGGCCTCGCGGACCGACCCACGGCTGACATTGAGCGCCAGGGTGACCTTCTGCTCCTGGATGCGCTCTCCCGGCTTCATTTCACCGCGAATGATGCGCTCGGCGAGATGATGGGCGATTTGCTCGGCGAGGCTGTCCGGGGCCTTGAACGTCATGGTTTTCCTTCAAACTCTTCGATTTGCACAAGCGGCGCAGTGTAGCGCACTCACTACGTCATGGCGCAGGGCCTGTACCGGGTTTTGGCACGATATAAGCAAAAAAGCAGGGTATGGCCCGAGGGTCAATACTCAATTCACCCGTTGTAAATCGACAAACCGAATTTTCCTGACCTTTAAGTCAGAAAATCATTGACCGAAAAGTCAGACCTGCTAAATTCGGCCCACGTCGATACAACAATAATGAGTCTGCGAGGCCTTCCGTGATCCAGTTTTTACTCAACCAGGAGCTCCGTAGCGAGCATGCCCTGGACCCGAACCTGACCGTGCTCAATTACCTGCGCGAGCACCTCGGCAAATCCGGTACCAAGGAAGGCTGCGCCAGCGGCGACTGTGGCGCGTGCACCGTGGTGGTGGGCGAACTGCACACCGACGACAACGGCCGCGAAGGCCTGCGCTATCGCAGTCTCAACTCATGCCTGACGTTCGTCTCGTCCCTGCATGGCAAACAGCTGATCAGCGTCGAAGACCTCAAGCACCAGGGCCAGTTGCACAGCGTCCAGCAAGCGATGGTCGATTGCCATGGCTCGCAATGCGGCTTCTGCACGCCGGGCTTTGTCATGTCGCTGTTCGCCCTGCAGAAGAACAGCGCCCAACCCGACGCCCACAAGGCCCATGAAGCCCTCGCCGGCAACCTGTGTCGCTGCACCGGCTACCGGCCGATTCTGGCCGCCGCCGAACAGGCCTGCTGCGCCAGCCAGCCGGATCAGTTCGACGCTCGCCAGGACCAGACCATCGCCCGCCTCAAAGCCATCGCCCCCACCGAAACCGGCGAGCTCAACAGCGGCGACAAGCGCTGCCTGGTGCCCCTGACCGTGGCCGACCTGGCCGACCTCTATGACGCCTACCCCCAGGCGCGCCTGCTGGCGGGCGGCACGGACCTGGCGTTGGAAGTCACCCAGTTCCACCGCACCCTGCCGGTGATGATCTACGTCGGCAACGTCGCCGAACTCAAGCGCGTTGAACGTTTCGACGATCGCCTGGAGATCGGCGCCGCCACCGCGCTGTCCGACTGCTACGAAGCCCTGAAGGCCGAATACCCGGACTTTGGCGACCTGCTGCAACGCTTCGCCTCCTTGCAGATCCGCAACCAGGGCACCTTGGGCGGCAATATTGGCAACGCTTCGCCGATCGGCGACTCGCCGCCCCTGCTGATCGCCCTCGGCGCGCAGATCGTCCTGTGCAAGGGCCAGACCCGCCGCACCCTGGCGCTGGAAGACTACTTCATCGACTACCGGGTGACCGCCCGCCAGGAAAGCGAGTTCATCGAGAAGATCATCGTGCCCCGGGCCAGCGCCGAGCAGGCGTTCCGCGCCTACAAGGTGTCCAAGCGCCTGGACGACGATATTTCCGCCGTTTGCGCGGCGTTCAACCTGCGCATCGACAACGGCGTGGTCCGCGATGCCCGCGTGGCCTTCGGCGGCATGGCCGCGACCCCCAAGCGCGCCACCCATTGCGAAGCCGTGCTGATTGGTGCGCCTTGGAACGACAGCACCGTCGAACGCGCCTGCGCGGCCCTGGCTGAGGACTTCACGCCCTTGTCGGACTTTCGCGCCAGCAAGGAATACCGCCTGCTCAGCGCCCGCAACCTGCTGCGCAAGTACTTCATCGAACTGCAAACGCCGCACATCGAGACTCGGGTGACCGCTTATGTCTAACCACCACGCCGTAGAGAAGACCCAAGCCGAGCTGGCCGAGCTGTTCGCCCGCGACCTGAGCACCGGTGTAGGCCGCAGCGTCAAGCACGACAGCGCCGCCAAGCATGTGTCCGGCGAGGCGCAGTACATCGACGACCGCCTCGAATTCCCCAACCAGTTGCACGTCTACGCGCGCCTCTCGGACCGTGCCCATGCACGGATCCTGCGCATCGACACCACGCCTTGCTATGCCTTCGAAGGCGTGCGCATCGCCATCACCCACGAAGACATCCCGGGCCTCAAGGACATCGGCCCGTTGCTGCCCGGCGACCCGCTGCTGGCGATCGACGATGTGCAATTCGTCGGCCAGCCGGTGCTGGCCGTCGCTGCCCGGGACCTGGAAACCGCACGCAAGGCAGCCATGGCGGCCATCGTCGAATATGAAGACCTGGAACCGGTGCTGGACGTGGTCCAAGCATTGCGCAAGCGCCACTTCGTGCTCGACAGCCACACCCATCAGCGCGGTGACTCGGCCGGCGCACTGGCGAGCGCCGAACATCGCATCCAGGGCTCGTTGCACATCGGCGGGCAAGAACACTTCTACCTGGAAACCCAGATCTCCTCGGTGATGCCCACCGAAGACGGCGGCATGATCGTCTACTGCTCCACCCAGAACCCCACCGAAGTGCAGAAGCTGGTGGCCGAAGTGCTGGGCGTGTCGATGAACAAGTTGGTGGTGGACATGCGCCGCATGGGCGGCGGCTTCGGCGGCAAGGAAACCCAGGCCGCCAGCCCGGCCTGCCTGTGCGCGGTGATCGCTCACCTCACCGGGCAGCCGACCAAGATGCGCCTGCCGCGGGTCGAAGACATGCTGATGACCGGCAAGCGCCACCCGTTCTACATCGAATACGACGTGGGCTTCGACAGTACCGGGCGCCTGCACGGCATCGCCCTGGAACTGGCCGGCAACTGCGGCTGCTCGCCGGACCTGTCGGCCTCGATTGTCGACCGGGCGATGTTCCATGCCGACAACGCCTATTACCTGGGCGACGCGACCATCAACGGCCATCGCTGCAAGACCAACACCGCGTCGAACACCGCCTACCGCGGCTTCGGCGGTCCCCAAGGCATGGTGGCCATCGAAGAAGTCATGGACGCCATCGCCCGGCACCTGGCGCTCGACCCACTGGCCGTGCGCAAGGCCAACTACTACGGCAAGACCGAGCGCAACGTCACCCACTACTACCAGACCGTCGAGCACAACATGCTCGAGGAAATGACCCGCGAACTGGAAGAAAGCAGCCAGTACGCCGAACGCCGCGAAGCGGTGCGGCGCTACAACGCCAACAGCCCGATCCTGAAAAAGGGCCTGGCGTTGACACCGGTGAAGTTCGGTATTTCGTTCACCGCCAGCTTCCTCAACCAGGCCGGTGCCCTGATCCACGTCTACACCGACGGCAGCATCCACCTGAACCACGGCGGCACCGAAATGGGCCAGGGCCTGAACACCAAGGTCGCGCAAGTGGTGGCCGAAGTGTTCCAGGTGGAAATGGACCGGGTACAGATCACCGCGACCAACACCGACAAGGTCCCCAACACCTCACCCACCGCCGCCTCCAGTGGTGCCGACCTCAACGGCAAGGCGGCGCAGAATGCCGCCGAGATCATCAAGCGGCGCCTGGTGGAGTTCGCCGCGCGGCAGTACAAGGTCAGCGAGGAAGACGTGGTCTTCCACAACGGCCATGTGCGGGTGCGCGATCACATCCTGACCTTCGAGGCGTTGGTCCAACAGGCCTATTTCGCCCAGGTCTCGCTGTCGAGCACCGGCTTCTATAAGACCCCGAAAATCTACTACGACCGCAGCCAGGCCCGTGGCCGGCCGTTCTACTACTACGCCTATGGCGCGGCGTGCGCCGAGGTGATCGTCGACACCCTCACCGGCGAATACAAGATGCTGCGCACCGACATCCTCCACGACGTCGGTGCCTCGCTGAACCCGGCCATCGACATTGGCCAGGTCGAAGGCGGCTTCATCCAGGGCATGGGTTGGCTGACCATGGAAGAGCTGGTGTGGAACGACAAGGGCAAGCTGATGACCAACGGTCCGGCCAGCTACAAGATCCCCGCCGTGGCCGACATGCCGCTCGATTTGCGGGTCAAGCTGGTGGAAAACCGCAAGAACCCCGAAGACACCGTGTTCCACTCCAAGGCCGTGGGCGAGCCGCCGTTCATGCTCGGCATCGCCGCCTGGTGCGCCATCAAGGACGCCGTGGCGAGCCTGGGGGATTACCGGCACCAGCCGAAGATCGACGCGCCGGCGACACCGGAACGGGTGTTGTGGGGTTGCGAGCAGATGCGTGGGTTGAAGGTCGTTGCGACTGAACCCGCTGAAACCGAGTTGGCTTCGCTGTAGACCGCAGCGCCGCCTTCGCGAGCAAGCCCGCTCCCACAGGGAAACGTATTCCAAAGTGTGGGAGCGGGCTTGCTCGCGAAGGCCGCCGAACAGACAACAAAGATGTCGAGGTGAACATGTACAACTGGATCAGCGCCCTCGCCGACCTGCAAACCCGCGGCGAACCCTGCGTGCTGGTGACCATCATCGAAGAGCTCGGCTCCACGCCGCGCAACGCCGGTTCGAAGATGGTCATCAGCGCCAGCCAGACGTTCGACACCATTGGCGGCGGGCACCTGGAATACAAGGCCATGGAAATCGCCCGGCAGATGCTTGCCAGCGGCCAGCAGGCTACCCACCTGGAACGCTTCAGCCTCGGCGCCAGCCTCGGCCAGTGCTGCGGTGGCGTAACGGTGCTGCTGTTCGAACCCATGGGCCAGGTGCAGGCGCAGATTGCCGTGTTCGGTGCCGGCCATGTCGGCCGCGCCCTGGTGCCGTTGCTGGCGAGCCTGCCCTGCAAGGTGCGCTGGATCGATTCGCGGGAGGCGGAATTCCCCGAACACTTGCCCCACGGCGTACGCAAGATCGTCACCGAAGAGCCACTGGATGAAGTCGACGAACTGCCCGCCGGCAGCTACTGCATCGTCATGACCCACAACCACGCGCTCGACCTGGAACTGAGCGCCGCGATCCTCAAGCGCAACGACTTCGCCTACTTCGGCCTGATCGGTTCGAAGACCAAGCGGGTCAAGTTCGAACATCGCCTGCGCGATCGCGGCTTCGACAGCGGCACCTTGCAACGCCTGCGTTGCCCGATGGGCATCGGCGAAGTCAAAGGCAAGCTGCCTGTGGAAATCGCCATCTCCATCGCCGGCGAAATCATCGCCACCTATAACGCCGACTTCGGCCAGCACACCGCGCGCGCCGAACCGATCGCCAAGCTGCTGCCGGCCTCGCGCCGCAGCCAGGCCAACCGTTGATTCTTCATTGAGAAACCTTTCATGCCCCTGACACGCAAAGCCTACCGCGCCACCCTGCTCCACAGCCTCGCCGACCCGGCCGAAGTAGGGATCGAAGCCTCCTATGAGTATTTCGAAGACGGCCTGCTGGTGGTGGAAAACGGCCAGATCAGCGCCATCGGCCACGCCCATGACCTGTTGCCGACCCTGGCCGCGGACATCGAGGTCAACCATTACCCCGACGCGCTGATCACCCCAGGCTTCATCGACACCCACATCCACCTGCCGCAAACCGGCATGGTGGGCGCCTATGGCGAGCAATTGCTGGACTGGCTCAACACCTACACCTTCCCCTGCGAAAGCCAGTTCGCCGACCCGGCCCATGCAGCGGCCGTGGCCGATCTTTTCGTCAAGGAACTGTTGCGCAATGGCACCACTACGGCCCTGGTGTTCGGCAGCGTGCACCCGCAGTCGGTGAACGCCTTCTTCGAAGTGGCCCAGAAGCTGGACCTGCGGATGATCGCCGGCAAAGTGATGATGGACCGCAACGCCCCGGACTACCTGACCGACACCGCCGAATCCAGCTACACCGAGAGCAAGGCGTTGATCGAGCGCTGGCACGGCAAGGGCCGCCTGCACTACGCCGTGACGCCCCGCTTCGCCCCCACCAGCACCCCGGAACAATTGACGCTGGCCGGCCAGTTGCTGAGCGAGTACCCCGACCTGTACATGCAGACCCACATCAGTGAAAACCTGCAGGAAGTGCAATGGGTCAAGGCGCTGTTTCCCGAGCGCAAGGGTTACCTGGACGTCTACGACCACTACCAACTGCTGGGCGAGCGCTCGGTGTTCGCCCACGGCGTGCATCTGTGCGACGACGAATGCGCACGCCTGGCCGAAACCGGTTCGGCCATCGCCTTCTGCCCGACGTCGAACTTCTTCCTGGGCAGCGGCCTGTTCAACCTGCCCATGGCCGAGAAGCACAAGGTGAACGTCGGCCTGGGCACCGACGTGGGGGGTGGCACCAGTTTTTCACTGCTGCACACGCTGAACGAAGCTTACAAGGTGATGCAGTTGCAGGGTGCGCGGTTGAGCCCGTTCAAGTCGCTGTACCTGGCGACACTCGGCGGCGCCAGGGCACTGCGCCTGGAAGAGCGGATCGGGACCTTGCAGCCGGGCACCGATGCGGATTTCCTGGTACTGGACTACAACGCGACGCCACTGCTGGGCTATCGCCTGAAACAGGCCAACGACATTGCCGAGCGGTTGTTCGTGCTGATGACCCTGGGGGATGACCGGACGGTGATGGAGACTTACGCGGCCGGTAAATTGGTGCATCAGCGGTAGATTTCCTTCGCCTGTTACACCGCTTTCGCGAGCAAGCCCGCTCTCACATTTGATCCGCGTATGTCATGACAACACGGTCGAATGTGGGAGCGGGCTTGCTCGCGAAGGGGGGAACTCGGTGCCGCTGACTCAACTCAATCAGAGCTTGGCCGTCGACCGTCCTGGCTTCTTGCTCTGCAACAGGTGCGAGAACACCGCGTGCAGGTCGTCCGAGGCGCTTTCTTCGTCGAGGTTGAGCTTGCTGTCGATGTGGTCCATGTGGTGCATCATCAGGTCCACCGCCAGCGTCGCGTCGCGCGCCTCGATGGCGTCGATCAACTGGGTGTGCTCGTCATAGGAGCAGTGGGAACGGTTGCCGCTTTCGTACTGGGCAATGATCAGCGAGGTCTGGGACACCAGGCTGCGCTGGAAGCTGATCAACGGCGCATTCTTTGCCGCTTCGGCCAGCTTGAGGTGGAATTCGCCCGACAGGCGGATGCCGGCGCCACGGTCGCCTCGGGAAAAACTGTCGCGCTCGTCGTTGACCATCTGCCGCAGCTCGGCAAGCTGCTCGGCGGTGGCATGCTGCACCGCCAGTTCGGTGATAGCCCGCTCCACCAGGCGCCGGGCCATGAACACCTGGCGCGCCTCCTCGACACTCGGGCTGGCGACCACGGCGCCGCGGTTGGGCCGCAGCAGCACCACCCCTTCATGGGCCAGGCGCGACAACGCCCGACGAATGATCGTGCGGCTGACCCCGAAAATCTCCCCCAGTGCCTCTTCGCTCAGCTTTGTACCGGGCGCCAAGCGTTGTTCGAGGATGGCCTCGAAGATATGCGCGTAGACGATATCGTCCTGGGTACCGCTGCGACCGGCCTTACCGGCTCGCGGTTGTTTCTTGAGGGGCTGCAACTGTTCGTTCATGGGCACTCGAGTCGGGAGAACTGCGGCGAATTGACCGTGACTGTAATACGGCACAGCCGGTCGCTGGCAAGTATCGCGTAAAAAACACCTCGATTGTACACAACCTCTGATGGCAACACGACTGTACGGCTGTTTGCGGGCCTGGCTGTATTGCAATCGCTCACGGGGTTGAGTTTAGGCTTAAACCGCAACCCTGTGGCGAGGGCGCTTGCTCCCTCGCCACAGGGTTGTTCCTGGCTTTGCCAAATTTATAACAAGGATCATCGCCCGCCATGACCGAAGTCACGACTACGCCACTTCGTCCGCTCGCCGACACATCGCCATCGGCCGTCGTCGCCGGGTTCATTGCCATGATGACCGGCTACACCAGCTCCCTGGTGCTGATGTTCCAGGCTGGGCAGGCAGCAGGGTTGACCAGCGGGCAGATTTCATCGTGGATCTGGGCGATTTCCATCGGCATGGCCGTGTGCACCATCGGCCTTTCGCTGCGCTATCGCACGCCGATCACCATTGCCTGGTCGACACCCGGCGCGGCGCTGTTGATCACAAGCCTGGGCGGCGTGAGCTACGGCGAGGCCATCGGTGCCTACATCACCTGCGCGGTGCTGGTGACGATCTGCGGCCTGACCGGCAGTTTCGAGCGCCTGGTCAAGCGCATCCCGGCGTCCCTGGCGGCGGCCTTGCTGGCGGGCATCCTGTTCAAGATCGGCAGCGAGATCTTCGTCGCCACCCAGCATCGCACCGGCCTGGTCCTGGGGATGTTCTTCACTTACCTGATCGTCAAGCGCCTGTCGCCGCGCTACGCGGTGCTGGCCGCGCTGCTGGTGGGCACGGCGTTGTCCGGCCTGCTCGGGCTGCTGGATTTCAGCGGGTTTGCCCTGGAAGTCGCGACACCGGTCTGGACCACGCCGCACTTCTCCCTGGCCGCCACCATCAGCATCGGCATCCCACTGTTCGTCGTGGCGATGACCTCGCAGAACATGCCCGGCATCGCCGTGCTGCGGGCCGACGGCTACAACGTTCCAGCCTCGCCGCTGATCACCAGCACCGGCATTGCCTCGCTGCTGTTGGCACCGTTCGGCTCCCACGGCATCAACCTGGCGGCCATCAGCGCCGCCATCTGCACCGGCCCGCACGCCCACGAGGATCGCGACAAGCGCTACACGGCGGCGCTCTGGTGCGGGATTTTCTACGGCATTGCCGGGGTGTTCGGCGCCACGCTGGCGGCGTTGTTCGCGGCGTTGCCCAAGGAACTGGTGCTGTCCATCGCGGCCTTGGCATTGTTCGGCTCGATCATCAATGGCTTGACCATCGCCATGAGCGAAGCCCGGGAACGGGAAGCGGCGCTGGTGACGTTCATGGTCACCGCGTCGGGGTTGACGCTATTTTCCATCGGGTCGGCGTTCTGGGGGATCGTGGCGGGGGTGTTGACCTTGCTGATCCTCAATTGGCGCAAGGCCTGATCGCCTCTGAAAGCTTCGCGAGCAAGCTCGCTCCCACATTGGATTTATGTCGTTCGCATGACCCTGTGGGCGCGGGTTTGCTCGCGAAGGCGGCCTGGCAATCACCCGATAAGCAGGCACAAAAAAGCCGGCACCCCGAAGGGTTGCCGGCTCAGATCATCACGCCTTGGCGTTGATCGGCTTTTCCGGGTACCACACGTCCATCAGCGGGCTGACTTCAACGCTGGTCAGCTCAGGACGCGCCTTGAGCCAGGCCTCGACGGCCGCACGCTGCTCTTCGGAAACCGAGCCACGCTTCTGCAGGCAAACCAGACCGTAGTCGTCGCCGCCCACGTAGCCCAGGCCATTGGCTTCCATGGCTTGTTTCAAGAAAGCGTCGAGGAAAGCGTCAATAGCCTCGTCGGCCAGATCTTCTTTGAAATCCAGGTTCAATTCGAAACCCAGCTCTTGAAATTCATCCACGCACAGTTTTTTGCGCAGACGCTGGGAACGGTTAGTCGCCATTGGAACAATCCTCTTAAGTAATAACGGCCGGCACTTTACCAGTTTGGTGCATCAATTGCCCGACTGTTCGGGGGGATCGACCTACCGTCGGTAAAAAATAGCGTCGCGAAGGGCCAGGGTACGGGCCAAGCCGTTGCAGCTTGGGGCATAATGCCGACACTTTCATGACCGTTGAGGGCGTTCATTTTCATGTCCTCGTCTTTTCCCCCTCGCCTGTAGGGTTTTATTTCAAATGATCAAATCTTTGCGTCCACTGCTTCTGGCCAGCCTTCTTCTTCCCTTGGCCCTCCCTGTTTCCACCAGCGCCGCCACGATCAACACCGCCTTGTCACCCAACGTGCAAAAGGCCCTCAAGACCAGCAAACTGCAAGACAACGCCTTGTCCCTGGTGATGGTGCCGCTCAACGGCCCCGGCACCCCGACCGTCTATAACGCCGACGTCTCGGTCAACCCAGCGTCCACCATGAAACTGGTGACCACCTACGCGGCCCTGGAGATGCTCGGCCCCAATCATCAGTGGAAAACCGAGTTCTACACCGACGGCACCCTCAACAGCGGGATCCTCAACGGCAACCTGTACCTCAAGGGCGGCGGCGACCCCAAGCTGAACATGGAAAAACTCTGGCTGCTGATGCGCGACCTGCGGGCCAATGGCGTGCAGCAGGTCACCGGCGACCTAGTGCTGGACCGCGGTTTCTTCATCCAGCCGCAACTGCCGGAGTTCAACGACGACGGCAACGACGAGAACAAACCGTTCCTGGTCAAGCCCGACGCCCTGCTGGTCAACCTCAAGGCCCTGCGCTTCGTCGCTCGCAATGACGCCGGCCGGGTGCTGGTGTCGGTGGAACCGCCGATCGCCAGCATTCGCATCGACAACCAGGTCAAGGCCGTCAACGGCAAGCAATGCACCGGCGGCGTGCGCTACAACCCGGTGCCCCAGGCGGACGGCAGCGTGACCGTGACCGTCGGCGGCCAGCTCGGCGAGGGGTGCAGCTCCCAGACCTACCTGTCGCTGCTGGACCACGCCACCTACACCGCTGGCGCCGTGCGAGCCATCTGGAAGGAACTGGGCGGCAGCATCCAGGGCAAGGATCGCCTCGCCGCGACTCCGAGCGGTGCAAAGCTGCTGGCCCGGGCCTTCTCGCCGGACCTCGCGGAAATCATCCGTGACATCAACAAATACAGTAACAACACCATGGCCCAGCAGTTGTTCCTGAGCCTCGGCGCGCAGTTTCGCAACGAAGCCGACGGTGACGACGCCAAGGCCGCGCAGCGGGTCGTGCGCCAGTGGCTGGCCAAGAAAGGCATCACCGCGCCACACCTGGTGATGGAGAACGGCTCCGGCCTGTCCCGCGCCGAACGTGTCAGCGCCCGGGAAATGGCGGCGATGCTGCAAGCCGCCTGGCGCAGCCCTTATGCCGCCGAGTACATCAGCTCGATGCCGATCGCCGGCACCGACGGCACCATGCGCAAGCGCCTCAAGACCACCGCCATGGCCGGCGAAGCCCACGTCAAGACCGGCACCCTGAACACCGTCCGCGCCATTGCCGGCTTCAGCCGTGACATCAACGGCAACACCTGGGCCGTGGTCGCCATCCTCAACGACCCCAAACCCTGGGGTGCTTCGTCCGTGCTGGACCAGGTCCTGCTGGACCTGTACCGCCAACCGAAACTGCCACAGACCGCCTCGGTACTCTGACCGGGGACCGCCCCCGGTTCCCAATGGGTAGCCGGGGGCAACAAAACTCGGAACTCACCCCAATCCAATGGTGGAGGCGGGCTTGCTCGCGAAAACGGTCTGCCTGGACCGATGATGTTGGCTGGGCGGGCGCCTTCGCGGGCAAGCCCGCTCCCACGGGGATCTTTGCCAGGCGCAGGTTTTATGGACATCCCCCATTTAATGGTGGGAGCGGGCTTGCTCGCGAAAGCGGCCTGTCTGGACCGATGATGTTGGCTGGGCGGGCGCCTTCGCGGGCAAGCCCGCTCCCACAGGGATCTTTGCCAGGCGCAGGTTTTATGGACATCCCCCATTTAATGGTGGGAGCGGGCTTGCTCGCGAAAGCGGTCTGTCTGGACCGGTGATGTTGGCTGGGCGGGCGCCTTCGCGGGCAAGCCCGCTCCCACGGGGATCTTTGCCAGGCGCAGGTTTTATGGACATCCCCCATTTAATGGTGGGAGCGGGCTTGCTCGCGAAAGCGGCCTGTCTGGACCGATGATGTTGGCTGGGCGGGCGCCTTCGCGGGCAAGCCCGCTCCCACAGGGACCTTTGCCAGGCGCAGGTTTTATGGACATCCCCTATTTAATGGTGGGAGCGGGCTTGCTCGCGAAAACGGTCTGTCTGTTCAGGTGATGTTTATCAGTGAGCAAACACTGCCCTCAGTCGTTGGGCGATGTGTTGCTGAGCCTCTTCGGCGTCGTCGACGATGGCGCCCATGCGGATGAAGTCATGGGTCATGCCGGCATACACCTTGAGCTCAACTGCCACCCCGGCCTGTTGCAGGTGCTGCGCATACGCCACGCCTTCGTCATGCAGAGGGTCGCATTCGGCGAGGATCAGCAGCACCGGCGGCAGGTTCGGCGGGATCTCGCCCAGCAGCGGTGAGAAGCGCGGGTCGTGGCGGTCGGTGGTGTCGCGTTGGTAATGGTTGTAGAACCATTCCAACGACGCCTTTTCCAGCAAATGACCTTCACCGTAGCGCTCGATGGACGGCCTGCTGCGGCTGGCATCCGTCACCGGATAGATCAGCACCTGCAACAGCGGTGCAGTGTCCAGCGGTTGCGTCGCCAGCACCGTGGCCAGGCTGCCGCCGACGCTGTCGCCGCCCACGGCCAGGCGCCGGGTATCGATGCCGAGCCTGTCCGATTCGGCCACCAGCCACGTCCAGGCGTCCAGGGCATCCTCGACGGCGGTGGGAAAACGAAACTCCGGCGCCCGTCGATAAGCCACCGACACCACCACGCAGTCGACCATCGCCGCCAGGTTGCGGCACAGTGAATCATGGGAATCGAGGCTGCCGACCACATAGCCGCCCCCATGGAAATACAGCAGCGTCGGTCGGACCAGCCCTTGCTCCAGCGGGCGCCGGCTGTACAGCCGGGCTGCCAGCCGGGCACCGTCGCGGGTTGCAATGTGCAGGGGCTCGACCACCTCCAGTGCCTCGCCGCCGGCATCCATCAACTGCGACGACTGATCGAATTGTTCACGGGCCTGGTCCGGGCTCATCTGGTGCATGGGCACGCGTTTGCCACTGGCGCGGCCATTGCCCACCAGTTCCAGGAATGCAGCGATATCAGGGTTCAACGACATTGAGCACACTCTCCACGCCGACCGGGCACAACGCCCGGCCGACTACAGGTTCAGGACAAGACTTCTGATTCAACGATCTCGGCAAGGATTTCTTCAGCCCTGGCCAGGAACCGTTCATCCCGGGGAATCTGGAAGTGACCGCAGTCGATCCGCTCACCCTGCACCGGCTGCCCCACCTGCGCAGCCAGTTCCAGCCCTTCGGCTTCGCGCCCCGGCGTCCACCAGCACGTCGGTTCCACCGCCACCGTCGGGCACCGGTCCAGTTGCAGCGACAGGTGCTTGAGGTGGCGGGCGACGCAAAAGACATGGGCCAGCTCATCGGCACCCAAGGCCAGGTAGGTGGAGGCAACGCCCTCGCCGGCCATCGCCGTCACCAGCAACGCGCGCAGATTCGTCGCCGTTTCCTCGCCCTCGATCAACTGCGGCAACCTGGCGTCGGGCAACGTCACCCGCACGAAATCCCGCAGGTCAGCGCGCCAGTCATCCACTGCGTGGCGATCCACCGCGGCCGAAGGCACGAAGCTGTCGACCAGGCCGACGAACTCGACCTGCTGCCCTTCGCGCTCCAGTTGCGCGGCCATCAACAAGGCCAGGGTGCCACCCAGGGACCAACCCAGCAGCGAATACGGCCCTTGCGGTTGCCGTGCGCGAATCTGGGCCACGTAGGCGCTGGCCATCGCCGGCAGCGATGCGTCGCGCCACGCCGGATCCAGCAGCATCGCCGACTGCACTGCCAGCACCTGGCGCACACCGCTCAAGCGCCGCGCCAGCGGTTCATAGTCGAACACCGTGCCAAACCCGGCATGGATGCAGAACAGCGGTGCCGTGCCACGCACCTCGGCGTTCATCGCCAACACAGTGGAAGGCGTCGAGGCTTGGCCCTGCAAACCCGCCACCAACTGGGCAATGGTCGGTTTCTGCATCAGGTCGCGCAGCTTAAGGTTCAAGCCCTGGGCCTTGAGCCCCCGACTGCGGGCCACCACTTGCAGGCTGAGGATCGAGTCACCGCCCAGTTCGAAGAAGTGATCGGTCACCCCGACCCGCTCGACTTTCAGCACGTCCTGCCAGATCTCCACCAGGGCTTTTTCAAGCGCGCTGTCCGGTGCCACGTAGCCCTGGCGCGCCGGATCGGCGCCCGGCGCCGGCAGTGCCTTGCGGTCGAGCTTGCCGTTGGGTGTCAGCGGCAGGCGTTCGAGCAGCATCAGGTGGGCCGGCACCATGTAGTCCGGCAGGCTCGCCTTGAGCTGTTCGCGCAGGCCCTCGCACCACTCCCCGGTCGATGTCGAATCGACGGGCAGCACGTAGCCGACCAATTGCTTGCCGCTGGCGCCGTCACGCGCCACCACCGCCGCGTCACGCACCCCCGGCAGTTGCTTGAGACGGGCCTCGATTTCCCCCGGTTCGATACGGAAGCCCCGGATCTTCACTTGCTGGTCGATGCGGCCCAGGTAGTCAAGGGTGCCATCCTCGCGTTGTCGCACCAGGTCGCCGGTGCGATACAGGCGGGCACCGGCGCCGCCGAATGGATCGGCGACAAAACGTTCGGCCGTGCCGCCGGCGCGCCCCAGGTAACCTCGGGCCAACGCCCCGCCCAGGTACAGCTCGCCCGCCACGCCGACCGGCAGGCGATTGAGGTCGTGGTCCAGCACGTAGCCACAACGCTGGCCGACGAGCGTGCCGATGGGAGCATACGCCGCGCCGCACGTCTGCTCGGCGCCCGCCTTCCAGATCAGCGGCGTGACCACGGTTTCGGTCGGACCGTAGCCGTTGATGATGTAGCGCGGCTTGAGGGCCCGCCTGGCCAGCTCGAAACTCGCTTGCGGCACCGCATCGCCACCGAAGCAGTAGACCCGCACCGGCGGTGGGTTGCCCTGTTGCTCGGCGTGCTCGGCCAGTTGCTGCAAATACACCGGCGGGAACGCCGCCACCGTCACGCCATGCTCATGCAAGGCGTTGAAGGTCTGCTCGGCAGTCCAGAGGCTGTCGTCGCGGATCAGCAACCGCGCACCATGGGTCAACGGGGTCAGCCAACGCTCATGGGCACCGTCGAAGGCGAACGACATGAAGTGCAACTCGCAATCGGCCGTGCTCATTTCATAACGCTGGCCGATGGCCTGGCAGTGCATCGCCAAGGCACCATGGCCCACGCCCACGCCCTTGGGCAAACCGGTGGAGCCGGAGGTGTAGATCACGTAGGCAAGGTTTTCCGGCTGCACCGTCACCTGGGGCGCCGTGCCCGGCAGGTCGTCGAGGTTCAGACGGTCCAGCGCCAGCACATGAAGATTGGCCCGGGTCGGCAATACGGCGTCCAGGCGCGAGTCGCTGAGCAACAGGGCAATGCCCGAATCGTCCATCAGGTAACTCAGGCGCTCCCGTGGATAAGTGGCGTCCAGCGGCACGTAGGCACCGCCCGCCTTGAGCACCGCCAGCAAGGCGACAATCATCTGCTCGCTGCGGGGTAAGGCCACGCCGACCCGCACGTCCGGCCCGACCCCTTCGGCTATCAGGGCGTGGGCCAGGCGATTGGCCCGGGCCTCGATCTGGCCGTAGCTGAACCGCTGGCCGTCGAAGATGACCGCCGTCTGCTCACTGTCGCGGGCAGCCCATTGGCCGATGCGCACGTGCACCGGCACTGGCACTGGCACCAGCGATGGCTCGGCCGCCTGGGCCGCCAGTGCCTGCCCGGTGACCAGGCCGAGACGGCCCAGGGGCCGTGCGGCGTCCTCGCACAGCGCCGCCAACAGCCCTTCCATGTTGGCGCGGATGCCTTCCACCGTGGCCCGGTCGAAATGCTCGCGCAGGAACATGTATTCGATCACCAGCCCGTCTTCGAGGGTGACCATCAGGTCCATCGGGAAGTTGGTCAGGCCGGCAGCGCTGCTCTCGCCAAACTTCAACGAGTCATCGCGCCACTCGCGCAGCGCCTGGTCGATGGGGTGGTTCTCGAACACGATGATGCTGTCGAACAGCGATTGCCCGGCGCGCCCGGCCCAGCGCTGGACGTCGGTCAGCGGCGTGTATTCGCGCTCGCGCATGTCCAGGTTGTAGTCCTGCAGGTCACGCAACCACGGCCCCACCGGTTGCTCGGCGCACACCTGCTTGATCACCGGCAGGGTGTTGATGAACAACCCCAGGATCGATTCCGACGCCGGCAGGCTGGCGGGACGGCCGGCCACCGTGGCACCGAACGCCACGCAACGCTGGCCGCTGTAGCGACTGAGCAGCACCAGCCAGGCGCCTTGCACCAAGGTATTGAGGGTGACTTGCTGGTCCCTGGCAAACGCTTTGAACTGTTCGGTCCGGGCTTCGCCCAGGCGGCTGTAGAGCGCCTCATGCCCCCTGCCCTGCCCTTCTTCTTTGCGCGGCACGGCGTCGGCCAGGTAGGTCGGTTCGTCGAGGTCGGCCAGGTGCCGGCGCCAGAAACGTTCCCCGCCGCTGGCATCCTGCTGGGCGAGCCAGTTGATGTAGTGACGGTACGGCACCGCCTCGGGCAGATCGCGCCCCGAGTAGAGGCTGAGCACCTCACCGATCAACTGCGAACTGCTCCAGCCGTCGATCAGGATGTGGTGGTAGGTCCAGATCAGTTGATAGCTGTCCGCGCCGATCCGCACCAGCAGCAGGCGCTGCAACGGTGGGCGATCCAGGTCGAAGCCCCGGGCCCGCTCACGGTCGGCCAGGTGTTGCAGGGCTTGGGCCGAAACGTCCTGCTCGCGCCAGTCCAGCAGGCTGATGGGCAACGGCGCATCGGCGAGGACGAACTGCAACGGCTCGGCCATGTCCTGCCAGAGGAAACCGCTGCGCAGGATGTCATGGCGCCGGCTCACCGCCTCCCAGGCAGCCTGGAAACGCGCCGGTTCCAGGCCTTGGACCGGGATGCTCAACTGGTTGATGTACAGGTCGGCTTCCGGCGAATTCAAGCCGAGGAACAACATGCCCTGTTGCATCGGGGACAGACGGTACAACCCGTCCAACTGCCCTCGCGGCAGCGGCAACTGGCGCACCTGCTGCTCGGTCAGGCCGTGCAGCGGCATGTCCACCAGGGCGCTGGCCGCCGAAGTGACAGGTTCTGCCGACATGACCCGCTCGGCCAGTTGGCGGACGGTGGGGTGCTGGAAGATGTCTTTCGGGCTCAGGTCGATGCCCTGTTCACGGGCGCGGCTGACCACCTGGATCGAGATGATCGAGTCGGCGCCCAGATTGAAGAAATTATCCGTGACGCCAACGGATTCGACGCCCAACACGCCCTGCCAGATCTGCACCAGCGTGCGCTCGGTGGCATTGGCCGGCGCCACGTGCTCTGCGGCGGCCAGCTCCAGGGCCGGCAGGCGCTTGCGGTCGAGCTTGCCGTTGGGGCTCAGCGGCATCTGCGCCAGCCATACGCGGTGTGCCGGGACCATGTAGTCCGGCAGGCTTTCCCCCAGCCAGGCGTCGAGTTGCCCATTGAGTGGGGGATGGCGTGACGGCTCGGCCGGATCGACGGCCACCAGGTAGGCCACCAGTTGCTGGCTGCCCGCTACGTCACACGCCACGACGACCGCTTCACGCACCGCCGCATGGGCCATCAGCCGCGCCTCGATTTCCCCCAGCTCGATGCGCAGGCCGCGCAACTTGACCTGGTGGTCGATACGGCCGACGTACTCGATCACCCCGTCGGCGCGATACCGCGCCAGGTCACCGGTGCGGTACAGGCGCTGGCCGCCGCCCAACGGGCTGGCGACAAAACGCTCGGCGCTCAGGCCCGGGCGACGGTGGTAACCCCGGGCCAGGCCCACGCCGCTCAGGTACAACTCGCCGGCCACGCCGACCGGCAACGGGTTCAGGCCGCTGTCGAGGATATGGGTCGACAGGTTGGCAATCGGCTGGCCGATGGGCACGCTGTCGCGGCCTTCGTCGCGGCAGGTCCAATGGGTGACGTCGATGGCTGCCTCGGTCGGGCCGTACAGGTTGTACAACCCGGCCCCCGGCAGCTTGGCGAACACTTGCACTTGCACCTGCACCGCAAGCGCCTCACCGCTGCAAACGATGCGGGTCAGGCTGGTGCAACGCTGGACGTCGGCATCCTGCAAGAACGCCTGGAGCATCGACGGCACGAAGTGCAGCGTGCTGACCTGCTCGCGCTCGATCAACTCGATCAGCCGCGCGGGATCCCGATGAGCCCCGGGCGCCGCGACCACCAGCCGCGCACCGACCATCAGCGGCCAGAAGAACTCCCACACCGACACGTCGAAACTGAACGGGGTCTTCTGCAAGACCGTGTCCGCCGGCGTCAGCCCGTAGGCCTGTTGCATCCACACCAACCGATTGACCAGCGCCCGGTGGGCATTACCGGCGCCCTTGGGCTGGCCGGTGGAACCGGAGGTGTAGATCACGTAGGCCAGGTTCTCCGGCTGCACCGCCACCTCGGGGTTCGCCCTCGGGTAGGCGTCGAAGGCCTCGCCCGCGGGTGTCAGGCACAGGCTTGGCAAGCCCTGGGGCAGCGGCAAGGCGTCGAGCACCTGCGGCTGGGTCAGCAGCAGGCCGATGCCGCTGTCCTGGATCATGTAGCCGAGCCGCTCACGCGGGTACTCCGGGTCCAGCGGCACATAGGCGCCGCCGGCCTTGAGGATCCCCAGCAGGCCGACCACCATTTCCAGGCTGCGCTCCATCGCGATGCCGACCAGCGTGTCCGGCCCAACCTGACGCTCGATCAGCGCGTGGGCCAGTTGGTTGGCCCGTTCGTTGAGCTGGCGGTAGTCCAGTGCCTGGTCGCCGAACACCAGGGCAATGGCGTCGGGCGTGCGCAGGGCCTGGGCCTGGATCAGACGGTGCACGCCCTGGTCCAGGGCGAACGGCTGGGCAGTGGCGTTCCACTGTTCGATCACTTGCACCTGCGCACTGTCCAGCAACGCCAGTTCGCCCAGGGTCGTCTCGGCCGACTGGGTCATTTGCCGCAGCAGGTTGCCCAACAGGCTGCTCAACTGCTCGACCACGCCCTCGGCGAACGCTTCGCGTCGATAGCTGTACTGCAACGCCAGGGTCTCACCGGCGTTGACCACCACGGTCAGCGGGTAGTTGGTCTGTTCGTGATTCTGGATGTGGCTGAAGCGCAGTTGCCCGGGGGCGCCCTGCTCCAGCGCCTGGGACACCGGGTAGTTCTCGAACACCAGGATGTTGTCGAACAACGCCTCACCGTTCTGGCCGGCCCAGCGCTGGATGTCGAACAACGGAGTGTGCTCATGTTCACGCAGCGCCAGGTTCTGCGCCTGGACACTCTGCAACCACTGGCCCACGGTCTGCGCCGGCAGCGGGCTGGCGATCACCGGCAAGGTGTTGATGAACAGGCCAATCTGCTGCTCGACCCCGGCCAGTTCGGTCGGACGACCGGCGACAGTGGCACCGAACGCCACGGTCTGCTGCCCGGTCAAGCGTTGCAGCAACAACAGCCACGCGGCCTGGACCAAGGTGTTGAGGGTGACCTTCTGCTGGCGGGCGAACTCACTCAACAGGCGCGTCTGCAGCGCATCGATCAGTTGATGACGCTCGCCATGGCCCTCACGCGGCTGATCGTCGGCGGGCCGCTGGATCGCGTGGGCCAGGCGTGTCGGCTCTTGCAGATCGGCCAGTTGGCTGGACCACCAGGCCTGGCTGAGCTGCGGATCCTGGCGCTGCAACCAGTCGATGTAGTCGCGATAGCGCCCCGCCGTGGCTGGCACCGGCTGGCCGGCGTAGCGCTGCAACACTTCGCCCAGCAGTTGGGAGTTGCTCCAACCGTCCATCAGGATGTGGTGGTTGGTGTAGATCAGGTGGCAACGCCGCTCATCCAGTTGCACCACCGTCATGCGCAGCAGCGGTCCCTGGGTCAGGTCGAAGCCCCGGGCCTGTTCGGCCTCGGCCAGTGCGTCGAGGCCGGCGTGGGTGTCGCTGCGCTCACGCCAGTCGAGCACGGTGAACGGCATCGCCAGTTGCTTGTGCACCACTTGCACGGCCCGCTCCAGCCCTTGCCAGACGAAGCTGGTGCGCAGGATGTCGTGGCCCTCCACGGCGGCCTGCCAGGCCTGCTGGAAGCGTTGCGGGTCCAGGCCTTCGACGTCGAGGCGCACCTGGTTGATGTAGTCGCCGGCGGCGTGTTCATAGAGGCTGTGGAACAGCATGCCCTGCTGCATCGCCGACAGCGGGTAGACATCGACCACCTGCCGCGCCGGCATCGGCAACCCGTCGAGCTGCGCCTGGGTCAGGCCGGCCAGGGGGAAGTCCGACGGCGTCAGGCCGACGCTGCCAGGCTCCACGCAATGACCGATCAACAGTGCCAGCTCCTGGGCGTACTCGTCCGCCAGGCGTTCGAGGGTCGCAGGGTGGAAGCGCTCGCGGCTGAAGTTCCAGGCAATGCTCAGTTCGCCGCCATAGACCTGGCCGTTGAGGGTCAGCCAGTTGCCCATCGGCGCATCGGTGCTCTGGTCGAGGCCGGCGTTTTCCTGGGCCGGGGTGAACAACGCGCCGTCATCGCCGGCGAAACTGCCGTCGAACTGGCCGAGGTAGTTGAAGGTGATGCGCGGCGTGGGCAGGTTGGCAAAAGCTTGCCGGGTGGACGCATCGCCGAAGTGGCGCAGCACGCCAAAGCCGATGCCCTTGTTCGGGATCGAGCGCAACTGTTCCTTGATCTGCTTGATCGATTCGCCCGGCCCATCCAGCGGGGTCAGGCACACCGGGAACAGGCTGGTGAACCAGCCCACCGTGCGCGTCAGGTCGATGTCGTCGAACAGCGCTTCGCGGCCGTGGCCCTCCAGTTGGATCAGCACCGAAGGTTGCCCGGTCCAGCGCCCGATCACCCGCGCCAGCGCGGTCAGCAACAGGTCGTTGACCTGGGTGCGGTAGGCGCTCGGCGCCTCTTGCAGCAGTTGGCGGGTCAGGTTCGCATCGAGGCGAGTCATGACCGTGGCTTGCAGATGGTTCTGCTGGCCGGCGTCGAGACGCTCGCACGGCAGGTCGTTGCCACAGGCACCCAGGCCGTCCAGCCAGTACGCCCGCTCCTGCTGCAACGCCGGGCTGGCGGCGTAGCGCTGCAACCGTTCGCTCCAGTCCTTGAAGGCATGGGTCTTGACCGGCAGTTTCAAGGCTTGGCCCTGGTGCACCTGTTGATAAGCGTTTTGCAGGTCTTCCAGCAGAATGCGCCAGGACACGCCGTCCACCACCAGGTGATGAATCACCAGCAACAGACGCTGGCTGCCGTCGGCAAGGTTGGCCAGCACCGCCCGCAGCAGCGGGCCGTCTTGCAGGTCAAGGCTGCGCTGGGCCCGGTTGCCCAACGTTTCCAGTTCCGCGCTGTCGGCCACGTCGGCCTGCCACAGCCAATCGTCGGATGGCCGCTCAAGGGGTCGATACGCCGCCACCCAGCCGGATGGCTGCTGGGTAAAGCCCAGGCGCAGCGCGTCGTGGTGATTGACCAGGGCACGCAGCACCTGTTCGAGCTTGTCCGCCTCCAGGGCGATGCGAGGCTTGAGCAGCACCGACTGGTTCCAGTGGTGGCGCGTGGGGATCGCCTCGTCGAAGAACTGCTGCTGGATCGGCAGCAGCAACGCCGGCCCCTCGACCGGTTGCTGGTCAATCCCGGCCTGATCGTCCTCCAGCGTCGCCACCAGGGCCAGGCGCCGCACGCTCTGGTGCTGGAACAGGTCTTTGGGGCTGAGGCGAATACCGGCCTGGCGGGCACGGCTGACCACCTGGATCGAGATGATCGAGTCGCCGCCCAACTCGAAGAAGTTGTCGTCCAGGCCCACTTGCGGCCGTTTCAACACCTCTTGCCAGAGGCTTGCCAGACGCTGCTCCAGCTCGCTTTGCGGGGCCTGGTAAGCCTGCGTCACGGTGCCGGTGTCCGGCGACGGCAATGCATTGCGGTTGAGCTTGCCGTTGGCGGTCAGCGGCAGTTGCTCCAGCAGCACCAGGTGCGCCGGCAGCATGTGCTCGGGCAAGGTCGCCCGGAGTTCGGCGCGCACTGCATCGCGCCACTGGCCTTGGCGCGACGGGTCGCCCGCCAAGGTGGCGTCGGTCGGCACCAGGTAGGCCACCAACTGCGGCCCGCTCAGGCCAGGCACCGCCAGCACGGCCGCGGCACGGATCGACGCCAATGCCAGGAGCCGGGCTTCGATTTCCCCCAGTTCGATGCGGAAGCCGCGGATCTTCACCTGATGGTCGATGCGCCCGACGTATTCGATCACGCCATCGGCGCGGCAGCGCGCCAGGTCGCCGGTGCGATACAGCCGGCCGCCCTCGCCGCCGAACGGGTCGGGGACAAAGCGCAGGCAGGTCAGGTCGGCACGGTTCAGGTAGCCCCGCGCCAGGCCCGCGCGGCCGATGTACAACTCGCCGATGCACCCGGCGGCCACCGGGTTCAGGTCGCCGTCGAGCAAGTACCACGACAGGTCGCCAATCGGCTCGCCGATCGGGCTGCTGACGTCGCGCTGCAAATCGGCTTCGCCCAGCGGACGGTAGGTCACGTGGACCGTGGTCTCGGTGATGCCGTACATGTTGATCAGTCGCGGCGCGCGGTCGCCGAAGCGCTCGAACCATGGCCGCAGGTGCTTGACGTCCAGCGCCTCGCCGCCGAACACCACATAACGCAGCGCCAGGGCTTGCGCATCCGTGGCTGAGGCGCAAGCCACCTGCATCAGCGGCTTGAACGCCGACGGGGTCTGGTTCAGCACGGTGACGCCTTCGCGGCAGAGCAAGGCATGAAACTCTTCCGGCGAACGGCTGGTGTCGTACGGCACCACCACCAACCGGCCGCCGTACAGCAACGCACCGAAGATTTCCCAGACCGAGAAGTCGAACGCAAAGGAATGGAACAGGGTCCAGACGTCGTGTGCGCCAAACTCGAACCACTGCGCGGTGGCCTCGAACAGCCGCAGCACATTGTGATGGGCCAGCAACGTGCCCTTCGGCTGCCCGGTGGAACCGGAGGTGTAGATCACGTAGGCCAGGTTGTCCGCAGACATGGCCACGCCCGGGTTGGCGTCGCTGTAGCCAAGCGGGTCCTCATCCACCCGCAGGCAGCGCACGCTGTCGGGCACCGGCAAACGGTCGAGCACCTGGGCCTGGGTCACCAGCAGCCCGATCCCGCTGTCGGCGATCATGTAGGCCAGGCGTTCCTCGGGGTAGCTGGGGTCCAGCGGCACATAGGCGCCGCCGGCCTTGAGGATGGCCAACAGCCCCACCACCAGTTCCAGGCCGCGCGCCATGCCCAGCCCGACGCGCACGTCCGGCCCGACACCGGCCTCGATCAGCCGATGGGCCAGGCGATTGGCCCGGGCGTTGAGCTGGTGATAGCTCAGGTGCTGGTCCAGATGACTCAACGCAATGGCGTCGGGGGCTCGCTGGGCCTGGGCCTCGATCCGCTGGTGCAGGCATTCATGGCTCGGGAAATCCGCCCGTTGCGGGTTCCACAGGCCCAGCATGGCCTGCTGTTCGGCGGCATCGAGCAGCGGCACCTGGCTGATGCGTTGTCCACAGTCGGCGACCAGCGCCTGGAGCAGGTTCGTCCAGTGCCGGCCCATGCGTTCGATGGTCGCGGCCTCGAACAGGTCGGTGGCGTAGGTCAGTTCCGCCCAGAGCTGGTCCGCCGATTCGTAGGTGTCCAGGGTCAGATCGAACTTGGCGGTGTCGCTGTCCCAGGTCAGGGCCTGGACATCGACGTGCGTCAACTGCGCTACCGAGCCGCGGGGCTGGCGCGCCTGGTGGTTGTGCAGCACCTGGAACAACGGGCTGTGGCTGAGGCTGCGTTCCGGTTGCAGCGCGTCCACCAGTTGCTCGAACGGCAAGTCCTGGTGGGCCTGGGCCCCGAGCACGTTGTCGCGCACCTGCTGCAACAAGCTACGCAGGCTTTGCTGGCTGTCGATGTCGGCCTTGAGCACCTGGGTGTTGACGAAGAAGCCGATCTGCCCTTCGGTTTCGACCCGGTTACGGTTGGCCACGGGCACGCCAACGCGAATGTCGGCCTGGCCGCTGTAGCGATGCAACAGGGTCTGGAACGCCGCCAGCAACACCACGAACAAGGTGACGTTTTCCCGCTGGGCCAGTTGCTTGAGGTCGGCGGCCAGGGAGGCACTCAAGGGCACTTGCAGGCGTGCGCCGCGATGGCTTTGTTCGGCCGGTCGCGGCCGGTCGGTGGGCAATTCCAGCAACGGTGGGTTATCACCCAGGCGTTGGGTCCAGTAGCTCAACTGACGCTCGCGCTCACCGGCGTCCATCCAATGTCGCTGCCACGCGGCATAGTCGGCGTACTGCACCGCCAGCGCTGCCGAAGCCGGTGCCTGGCCGGTGTTGAAGGCAGCGTAGGTGTCCATCAGCTCATCGACCATGACCTGCATCGACCAGCCATCGGAGACGATGTGGTGCTGGGTCAGCACCAGCACGTGGTCCTCAGCCGCCAGACGCATCAGCGTGACCCGCATCAGCGGGCCCTGGTGCAGATCAAACAGGCCGCGGGTTTCTTCCGCCACCCGCATCAAGAGCGCCGCGTCGTCGAGGTCGGCGGGCAACGCCTGCACAGCGATGTCCAGCGAGGCAACCGGGTCGATGGTCTGCCACGCCTGCCCATCGTGCTCGACGAAGCGCGTGCGCAAGGATTCGTGACGGGCCAGCAGCGCATCGAAACTGCGCTGCAACGCCGGCAGGTCCAGCACCCCGCGCAGGCGCAACGCCGCCGGGATGTGATAGGCGGTGCTGGTGGGCTCCAGTTGCCAGAGAAACCATTGGCGCTCCTGGGCATACGACAACGGCATCAACGGCTGTCGCGGCAACGCCACCAGCGGCGGCTCCCGATGCGCTTGCTCCACGCCCAGGGCCGCGACGAAATCCCTGAGCACGCTGTGTTCGAACAAGGTGCGCAGCGGCACCTGGACCTTCAACGCCTGGCGCACCCGGGTCATCACCTGGGTGACCAGCAACGAGTGGCCACCGAGTTCGAAGAAGTGGTCGTCCAAGCCCACCCGCTCAAGCTTGAGCACGTCTTGCCAGATGCCGGCCACGATGTGCTGGGTGGCGCTGCGGGGGGCCGCGTAAGTGCCTTGCGACGGGCTGGCTTGCGGGGCCGGCAGCGCCTTGCGATCGACCTTGCCGTTGGGGGTCAGCGGCAGGTTCGCGAGGAACACCAGGTGCGCCGGAACCATGTATTCCGGCAACTGCGCCTTCAACTCGGCCTTGATGTCGTTGCGCAGCGCCTGTTGGTTTTGCGCATCCGGCATGGCCTGGTCACGGGGCACCACATAGCCCACCAGTTGCGCACCGGTCGCCCCTTCGTGGGCCACCACCACGCTTTCACGCACCTGGGCGAGGGCCAGCAGCGCCGCCTCGATTTCGCCCAGTTCGATGCGCAGGCCACGGATCTTCACCTGATGGTCGATGCGGCCGATGTACTCGACCACGCCTTCGGCCCGATACCGGGTCAGGTCACCGGTGCGGTACAGGCGCGCGCCGGTGCGGGAGAATGGGTCCGGCACGAAGCGCTCCGCCGTCAGGGCCGGGCGCTGGAAATAGCCGCGGGCCAGGCCGTCGCCGCCGATCAGCAACTCACCGGGAGCGCCGGGCGGGTTGAGCGCCAGATCGCTGCCGACGACGTACAGCGCGGTGTTGTCCAGGGGGGTGCCGAGGAACGGCCGGCTGTTGTCCAGGCTCAGCGGATGCACGGCCGACCAGATCGTGGTCTCGGTCGGGCCGTAGAGGTTCCAGACCTTCGGCGACAGGGCCAGCAGCCGTTGCGCCAACGCCAGCGGCAAGGCTTCGCCGCCGCACAGCAAGGTGCGTCCGGCCAGTCGTGCCGCGTGTTCATGGTCCAGCAACATGCGCCAGCTCGATGGCGTGGCTTGCAGCACCGTCACAGCGTGGCGCTCGACCAGCGCCAGCACCGCTTGCGGGTCCTGGTGAACATGCTGCCCGGTCAACACGACGCAGGCCCCGGCGGACAACGGCCCGTAGATTTCCAGGCCAAAGATATCGAACGAAAACGTCGTCAGCGACAGCATGCGGTCGCTGGCGTCCAGGCCCGGCCGGGCGATCATGCTGCTGATGAAGTTGCCCAGCGCGCCATGGCGCACCATCACGCCCTTGGGCTTGCCGGTGGAGCCGGAGGTGTAGATCACGTAGGCCAGGTGCTCGGCATTCAGCGACACTACCGGACAGGTGTGCGGAGCCTGCTGCAACGCCGCGTCGGGCTGGTCGAGCAACAACGTCGGCAAGCCAGCCGGAATCGGCAGCACGCCTTGCAGGCGGGCCTGGGTCAACAGCAACCGCAAGCCACTGTCCTCGATCATGTAGGCCAGGCGATCCTCGGGGTACGCCGGGTCCAGGGGCACGTAGGCGCCCCCGGCCTTGAGGATCGCCAGCAGGCCGACAATCATCTCGGCGCTGCGCTCCACCGCGATGCCCACCGGCTGGTCGGGCGTCACGCCCAGCGCAATCAGCCGATGGGCGAGCTGGTTGGCGCGCGCCTCCAGTTGGCCGTAGGTCAGGACCTGCTCTTCGACGATCAAGGCGACCGCCTCCGGCGTGCGGCGTGCCTGTTCGGCGATGCGCTGGTGCACGCAGACCGCGTCGCCATGCTCGACCGTGCGCAACCAGTCCTGCCGGGCCACTTGCTGCTGGGCCGCATCGAGCAGCGGCAGTTCGCCGATGCGTTGCTGCGGCGTCTCGACGATGCCGCGCAACAGGTTCAGCCAGTGCCCGGCCAGACGCTCGATGGTCCGGGCGTCGAACAGGTCGGTGGCATAGGTCAGTTCGGCGGCAACGCCCTGCTCGGTTTCATAGGTGCCCAGGGTCAGGTCGAACTGAGCGGTGCGCCCTTCCCACACCAGGTCCTCGATGCTCAGTTGCGGCAGTTGTCGTTGCCGGGCCTGTTCTGCGCTGGCGCTCTGGTGGTTGAACATGACCTGGAAGATCGGGCTGTGGCTGAGGCTGCGCTCCGGTTGCAGGGCTTCGATCAATTGCTCGAACGGCAGGTCCTGGTGCGCCTGGGCAGTCAGGGCCGATTGCTTGACCTGGTCGAGCAGCCGGTCGAACGGCAACTGCCCGTCGACCTCGGCACTGAGCACCTGGGTGTTGACGAAGAAACCGATCAGGCCTTCGGTCTCGACCCGGTTGCGGTTGGCCACCGGCACGCCGACGCGAATCTGCGACTGGCCGCTGTAGCGGTGCAGCAGTGCCTGGAACGAGGCCAGCAGCACCATGAACAGGCTGGCCCCTTCGCGCTGGGCCAACTGCTTGAGGGCCGCGCCCAGCGCGGGTGGCAGGTTCAGGTCCAGGCGGGCGCCGCGAAAGCTTTGCACGGGCGGGCGCGGCCGATCGAGGGGCAGCTCCAGTACAGGTTGTTCACCACCCAGGGTCTCGACCCAGTAGGCCAGTTGCCGCTCACGCTCACCGGCCTCGAGCCAGTGCCGCTGCCAGATCGCGTAGTCGGCGTATTGCACCGGCAGTTCCGGCAACGCCAGGGCCGCATCGGCACCGTCGGCGGCCGTCAGGAACGCATAGTGGCGCACCAGTTCATCCACCAGCACCTGCATCGACCAGCCATCGGAGATGATGTGATGCTGGATCAACACCAGCACATGGTCATCCTCGCCGACTTCCAACAGCGACACCCGCAGCAACGGCCCCTGGCGCAGATCGAAGGGACGCGCGGTTTCATCTTCGACGAACGCCTTGATGCGCTCGTCCTCGCTGGCCGGCGCACCGCCCGCCAATGACTCGATCGCAATGCGCAGCGACAGGTGCGGGTGGATCATCTGCACGGTCTGCTCGCCGTGTTCGATGAAGGTGGTGCGCAGGCTCTCGTGGCGCTCGATCACGGCGTTGAAACTGTGCTCCAGGGCCGGCACGTCGAGGCGGCCCTTGAGGCGCAAGGCCGTGGGGATGTGATACGCCGGGCTGTGGGGGTCCATCTGCCACAGGAACCACTGGCGCTCCTGGGCGTAGGACAGCGCGATGTGCTCGAACCCGGAACGCACCTCGGGAATCGGCAGGTTGGCCGGCGAGACGCCCTCTTCGAGCATCTTCTCCAGGTACAGCCTGCGTTTGTCCAGCGGCAGAGTGATAAAGCGCTTGGCAATCCTCAAAGCAACACTCTTGTCCATCAGACTTCCTCCATTTCATCAAGCAGGGCTTCCAGCTTGTTCAGTTTCTGTTCATTGATTGGCCCGTCCGCGGTGTCCAGTTGCGCGACAAACGCCTTGAGGACGGGGTGCTGGAAAATCAGTTGGGGGGTCAGGCTCAGCCCCAGTTCGAGGGCCATGCGCGAGACGGCATTGACCGCCAGTAGCGAATGGCCGCCCAGCTCGAAGAAGTGGTCGTCGCGGCCGACACGCTCCACCGTGAGCACCTGGGCCCAGATCGCGGCCACCTGCTGTTCGAGTGCGCTGGCCGGCGCGACATAACCGGCCTGGGACAGGCCAGCGTCCACCGCCGGCAGCGCCTTGCGGTCGAGCTTGCCGTTGGGGGTCAGGGGCAGTTGGTCGAGGAACAGCAGGTGGGCCGGGATCATGTAGTCGGGCAAATGCGCCTTGAGGCCGGCCTTGAGTTGATCGCGCAAGCTGCGCGCCTGCTCGCTGGCGTCCCGGTCGAGTGCCGGGACGACCACGTAGGCCACCAGTTGCGGGCCGCCCGGAGCGTCCTGGGCCAACACCGCCACTTCGCGCACCTGGGGTTGCTGCAACAGCCGCGCTTCGATTTCCCCCAGCTCGATGCGGAACCCGCGGATCTTCACCTGATGGTCGATACGACCCTGGTATTCAAGCACGCCATCGACGCGATAACGGCACAGGTCGCCGGTGCGATACAACCGCTCGCCCGCAGTGGAAAACGGATGGGGCACGTACTTCTCTGCGGTCAGCGCCGCCCGACCCAGGTAACCCCGGGTGATGCCGGCACCGCTGAGGTACAGTTCCGCCGAAACACCTTGGGGCACCGCTTGCAGGTCGGCATCCAGCAGGTAACTGGCGGTGTGCTTGAGCGGTCGGCCGATGTTCGCCGTGCCACCGACAGTGCGCCGGGTCCAGGTGGAATAGGTGGTGTCCTCAGAGGGGCCGTAGAGGTCGTAGACATGCTCAAGGGTCGGCGACTCATACAGCGCCTCCACCAGGTTTTGCTTCAGCGGCTCTCCCGCCAGGTTGATGATCCGCACACTGGCCGGAATCCCGCCGCTGCGCTGCAACGCGGCGATGGCCGACGGCACCGTGTTGATCAGGCGTACCTGATCCCGGGCCGGCAGTTGCGGCAGCTCCAGCGCATTGCGGGCGATGATCAGCGAACCGCCGTTGGCGAGGGTCACGAACAGCTCCCACACCGACAAGTCGAAGCACACCGAGGTGGACGCCAGCACGCCCTGGATATCTTCGCGGCGGTACACCGCGCGCGACCAATCGATCAGCGCCAACACGTTGCGATGGGCAATCGCCACGCCTTTGGGCAGGCCGGTGGAACCGCTGGTGTAGATCACGTAGGCCAGGTTGTCCGGGGTCACGCCGGTGCAGGGGGCAGCAAGTGAATAACTGTCCAGGTCGAGACGATCGAGCATCAACACCGCCGTCGCCTCAGGCACCGATAAGGTCGCCGCCACCGCCTGTTCGGTCAGCAGCACCCGCGCACGGCTGTCGTCGAGCATGTAGGCCACGCGCTCGGCCGGATAATCCGGATCGAGAGGTACATAGGCACCGCCGGCCTTGAGCACCGCCAGCAAGGCGATCAGCAACTGCTCGGAACGCGGCATCGCCACGCCAACCCGCACCTCCGGGCCAACGCCCAATTCGATGAGCTTGTGGGCCAGCCGATTGGCACGGCCATCCAGTTCGCTGTAGCTCAGTGACGTGTGGGCGAAGGTCACGGCCAAGGCATCCGGCGTGGCTGCCGCCTGGCGGGCGATCATCTGGTGAATGCACAAGCTGTGCTCGAACGGCCCGTCGACCGGGTTCCAGTCGTGGATCAGGCGTTGGTACTCGTCGGCTTCGAGCAGTGTCAGCTCAGCCAGCCGGCGCTCGCCGCCATCGACCATCTGCGCCAACAGGTGCGCCAGGTGCGCGGCCAGTCGCGTGACGGCGGCCGGCTCGAAACTCGAGCGCTGGTAACTCAGGTGCACCGACAGTTGCCGCTCCAGGCTCACCAACAGCGTCAGCGGGTAGCTGGTTTGCTCCCGGGTGGCCGCCGGGCCGAAGCGCAAGCCGTCCGGCGCGCCCTGTTCCAGGGCCTGGGCAATCGGGTAGTTCTCGAACACCAGCAGGCTGTCGAACAACGCTTCACCGCCCTGCCCGGCCCAGCGCTGGATGTCCAGCAACGCCGTGTGCTCGAATTCGCGCAGGGCCAGGTTCTGCTCTTGCACCGCGTGCAGCCAACTGTCCAGGGTCTGCTCGGCCCGTGGGCTGGCGATCACCGGCAGGGTGTTGATGAACAGGCCTATTTGCTGCTCGATGCCGGGCAACTGCGCCGCACGCCCGGCCACGGTGGCGCCGAAGGCCACGGTGTCCTTGCCGGTGTAACGCTGCAACAGCAGCAGCCAGGCGGCCTGCACCAGTGTATTGACGGTGACTTTCGAGGCGCGGGCAAAGGCCTCCAGGCGCCGGGTCAGCGCTTCGTCCAGGCCATGCACGTGATCGCCATACCCCGTCTCATCCATCGCCGGTTTTGCCAGCACCTCGGCCAGCCGGGTCGGCGTCTGCAGGCGGCGCAGGGCCGGCGTCCAGAACGCCTCGCTGGCCGTCACGGCCTGGCGTTGCAGCCAGGCGATGTAATCGCGGTAGCGGCTGACCGGCACGGGCACGTCCTGGCCGCTGTAGCGTTGCAGCACTTCGCCGAGCAATTGCGAGTTGCTCCAGCCGTCCATGAGGATGTGGTGATGGCTGTAGATCAGGTGATAGCGCTGCGCATCGAGGCGCACGATCGCCAGCCGCAGCAGCGCCGGCGCGCCCAGGTCCAGTTGCCGGCGCTCCGCCTCGGCCAGGGCCGCCACGGTTTCATCGCGCTGCGGATCGTTGCGCAAGTCGTGCAGGCAGTAAGGCAATGCCAGGTGTTTGCTGACCACCTGCACCGGATCGGGCAGGTCGCCTTGCCAGACGAAACGCGTGCGCAGGATGTCATGGGCGTCCACTGCCGCCTGCCATGCCTGGTGGAAGCGGTCCGGGTCCAGACCTTCGACGTCCAGGCGCAACTGGTTGATGTAGGCGCCGCTGGCCTGGCCATAGACGCTGTGGAACAGCATGCCCTGTTGCATCGGCGACAACGGGTAGAGGTCGGCGATCTGCGCCGCCGCCATCGGCAGGCCGTCCAGTTGTCGCTGCTCCAGGCGAGCCAGCGGGAAGTCCGACGGGGTGACGCCGCCGTGGGTGCCGTCACAGCAATGCTCGATCAGCCCTTGCAGCTCCCGGGCGTAGTCATCGGCCAGGGCCTGCACGGTGGCCGCGTCGAACTGCTCGCGGCTGAAGGTCCAGCCCAGGTTCAGTTCGCCGCCGAACACCTGGCCGTTAAGGGCAAGGGTGTTGGACAACGGCGCATCGGCGTGCAACTCGTCGCCGGCGCCTTCGCTGGCCGGCACGAACAAGGCGCCGTGCGCCTCATCGAAACTGGCGTCGAACTGGCCCAGGTAATTGAAGGTCAGGCCCGGCGTGGGCAGCCCGGCCAGGCAGGCTTGCGCCGTGGCATCCCCTAGTTGAGCCAGGGCCCCGAAGCCCAGGCCCTTGTTCGGGATCGAGCGCAGTTGCTCCTTGACCTGTTTCAGTGAATCCCCCAGGTCCGCCGTCGGCGTCAGTCGGGCCGGGTACAGGCTGGTGAACCAGCCGACGGTACGGGTCAGGTCGACGTCGGCGAACACCGCTTCGCGGCCATGGCCTTCGAGCTGGATCAATGCGCTGTCGGTGCCGGTCCAGCGCACCATCACCCGGGCCAACGCGGTCAGCAGCAGATCGTTGACCTGGGTGCGATACGCCTTGGGCGCGTCCTGCAGCAATTGGCGGGTCAGCGCCGCATCGAGGCGGGTACGCACGGTGAGGGCAAGGCGGTTCTGCCGTCCGCCCTGGGGGTTGTCCAGCGGCAACCGGCCGTCAGCACCGTCGAGGTGCGCCTGCCAGAACGCCAGTTCCTCCTGTAATGCGGCACTGCGGGCGTAGCCTTGCAAACGGTCGGCCCAGGCTTGTGCCGAGGTGGTTTTTGCCGGCAGTTGCAGCGCCTGGCCGGCAGACAATTGGCGGTAGGTGCTCTGCAGGTCTTCCAGCAAAATCCGCCACGACACACCGTCCACCACCAGGTGATGGATCGCCAGCAGCACGCGCTGGCTGCCATCGGCGAGGGTCGTCAGCGCGGCCCGCAACAACGGCCCGGCTTGCAGGTCCAGGCTGCGTTGCACTTCGTTGGCCAGGTGTTCCAACGCCGCGGCATCGGCCACCTCCGCCACCCACAGCAGACCCTCGGGCTGCTGGGCCAGCGACCGATAGCTGGCCTGCCAACCTTTGCCGTCATCGGCAAAGCTCAAGCGCAGGCCGTCGTGATGCACCACCAGGGCGTTCAGGGCCTGCTCCAGCGCACGGGCGTCCAGAAGCTGGGTCGGCTTGAGCAACACCGACTGGTTCCAGTGCTGGCGCTCGGGGATCGCCTCCTGGAAAAACAGCCGCTGCACCGGCAGCAGCGTCAGCTCGCCGGTCACCGGTCCCTGGTCGACCCCTTGCGTGGTTTCGCCCTGGCGCGCCACCGCGGCCAACGCTTCGATGGTCTGGTGCTGGAACAAATCCTTGGGCGTGAAGTGAATCCCGAGCTGGCGGGCGCGGCTGACCACCTGGATCGAAACGATGGAATCGCCACCCAGCTCGAAGAAATTGTCCCGCAGGCCCACCTGCCCCAGCTTGAGCACGTCCTGCCAGATGGACGCCAATTGCTGTTCCAGCAGGCTGCGCGGCGCCACGTAGGCGTGTTGCAGTTGGCTGACGTCGGGCTTGGGCAGGTTCTTGCGATCGAGCTTGCCGTTGGGGGTCAGCGGCAGGCGTTCGAGCACCAGCAGATAGGCCGGGACCATGTGCGCCGGCAGGCTCGCCTTGAGCTGCGCGCGCAGATGTTCGGCGAACGCTTCGTCCCGAGGGGCTGGCGCGTCGGCGACCACGTAGGCAACCAGGCGCTTGCCGCTGCCGGCGGTGCCTTCCTGGGCCACCACGACCGCCTCGCGCACGCCGGCCAACGCTTGCAGGCGGGCCTCGACCTCGCCCAGCTCAATGCGGAAGCCACGGATCTTCACCTGGTTGTCGATGCGATCCAGGTAATCGAAGGTCCCGTCGGCGCGCTGGCGCACCAGGTCACCGGTGCGGTACAGCAGGCCGCCGCGGCCACCGAACGGGTCGGCGACAAAGCGCTCGGCGGTCAGGCCTGGACGGTTCAGGTAACCCCGGGCCAGCCCGCTGCCGCCCAGGTACAGCTCACCGGCCAGGCCTTGGGGCAACAGGTTCAGGTCGGCGTCCAGCACGTAGGCGCTGCGATCGCCGATACGGCTGCCAATGGGCGCATAAGCGGCGCCACAGCTCACCTCGCGTCCGGCCTTCCAGATCAGCGGCGTGACCACGGTTTCGGTCGGGCCGTAGCCGTTGATGATGCAATCCGGGTCCAGGGCGCGCTTGACCCGCTCGAAACTGGCGTTGGGCACCGCGTCGCCGCCGAAGCAGTAGATGCGCACCTTCGGTGGGTTGCCTTCGCGCTCAGCGTGTTCGGCCAACTGTTGCAGGTACACCGGCGGGAACGCCACCACCGTCACGCCGTGTTCACGCATGGCGTTGTAGGTCTGCTCCGGGGTCCACAGGCTGTCGTCGCGAACCAGCAGCGAAGCGCCGTGGGTCAGGCTGGTGAGCCAGCGTTCATGGGCGCCGTCGAAGGCGAAGGACATGAAGTGGAACTCGCAATCGCTGGCCTGCATCTCATAGCGCTCGCCGATGGCCTGGCAGTGCATCGCCAGCGGACCATGGGCCACGCTCACCCCTTTGGGGTTGCCGGTGGAACCGGAGGTGTAGATCACGTAGGCAAGGCTTTGCGGATCGATGGACACGACAGGGGCGTCCATCGGTTGCCGGCTCAGGTCGAGGCCATCGAGTTCCAGCACCTGGGCGACGCCTTCGAGGGGCAGTTGCGCCGACACCCGGGAATCGGTGAGCAACAGCGCCAGCCCGCAATCCTCGATCAGGTAGGCCAGGCGCTCACGGGGATAACCGGTGTCCAGCGGCACATAGGCAGCGCCGGCCTTGAGCACCGCCAACAGTGCGACGATCACCCCTTCGCTACGCGGCAAGGCAACACCGACCCGGCTTTCCGGGCCGACGCCACGAGCCATCAAGGCATGGGCCAATTGGTTCGCCCGGCGATCGATGTCGCCGTAGCTGAACGATTCGCCGTCGAACTTCACCGCCGTACGCTGCGGGCTCAACGCGGCCCACTGGGCGATGCGCTGGTGCACGGCGACGTCGGTCGGGTACGGCTGTGGCGCATTGGCCGCCAATTGTCGGGCCTGCTCTTCGGCGCTGACCAGGGCAATGTCCCCCAGTTGGCGCACGGCTGACTCGGCGAAGCGCTCCAGCAGGTGCACCAGTTGGGCGGCGATGCCCTCGATGGCGGCCAGGCTGAACTGCATGCGGTCGAAACACAGGTGCAACGCCAGCGTCTGGCCGAGGGTCACGGCCACGCTCAACGGATAATGGGTCTGCTCCAGGTGGCTGACCTCGCCGAACACCACACCGTCTCCGGCACCTTGTTGCAGGGCCTGGGCAATTGGGTAGTTCTCGAACACCAGGATGTTGTCGAACAGTGCCTCGCCGCCCTGCCCGGCCCAGCGCTGGAGATCGGCCAGGGGCGTGTGCTCGTATTCACGCAGGCTCAGGTTCTGCGCCTGCACGGCTTGCAACCAGGCCGCGACCGACTGGTCCGGGCGCGGCGCGGCGATCACCGGCAAAGTGTTGATGAACAGGCCGACCTGCTGCTCGATGCCCGGCAGTTCCATCGGACGTCCGGCCACGGTGGCGCCGAAGGCCACGCTGGCATGGCCGGTGTAGCGCTGCAGCAGCAACAGCCACGCCGCCTGCACCAGGGTGTTGAGGGTGACTTTCTGCGCGCGGGCGAATTGTTCCAGGGCCTGGGTTCGCGGGGCATCCAGGGTCAGGTAATGATCGCCATGACCACTCTCGGCTTCAGCGCCGGGCAGCACCCGCGCCAACCGCGTCGGCTCTTGCAAGGTGGCCAGTTGCGCCGTCCAGAACGCTTCACTCTGGTGCGCGTCCTGGCGTTGCAGCCAGGCGATGTAGTCGCGATAGCGTCCGCCACTGGCCACGACTGGGCGAGCGCTGTAGCGCTGGAGCACTTCACCCAGCAATTGGGCGTTGCTCCAGCCGTCCATCAGGATGTGGTGATGGGTGTAGATCAGGTGCCAACGATCGGCAGCGGTCTGCACCAGCACCAGGCGCAGCAACGGCGCCTGGGCCAGGTCGAAACCCTCCCGGCGTTCGGCTTCGGCGCGTTCATCCAGGGCATCGGCCAGCCGCTCGTGCCCGCGCCAGTCGAGGTGCGTGAACGGCAATTGGACCTGGCGCAGGACGATCTGCACCGGCTGTTCGAGGTCACCCTGCCAGGCAAAGCCGCTGCGCAGGATGTCGTGGGCCTGGAGCGTGGCCTGCCAGGCCTGGCGAAACCGTTGCGGATCGATGCCGTGCACGTCCACCCGCAACTGGTTGATGTACGCCCCCGCCGTCTGCTCGTACAGGCTGTGGAATAACAAGCCCTGCTGCATCGGCGAGAGCGGGTAGAGATCGTCCAGTTGCCCGGCGTCCACCGGCAGGCTGTCGAGCTGCGCCTGGGTGATCCGCGCCAGGGGGAAGTCCGACGGGGTCGCTTGCGGCGCTTGCAGGCCACAGCAATGCTCGATCAGCGCGCTCAGCTCGGCGCGATACGCCGCCGCCAGGGTTTCGATGGTCTGGTGCTTGAACATTCGCTCGCTGAAGCCCCAGTTCAGCGTCAGCTCGCCACCGTAGACCTGGCCTTCGACCGTCAGCCAGTTCGCCAGCGGCGCGCGGGCATGCTGGGCGGCGCCGCTGCCTTCGCTGGACGGCACGAACAGCGCGCCGTCGTCGAACTGACGGTCGAACTGGCCCAGGTAGTTGAACGTGATGCGCGGCGCCGCCAGGGCCGCCAGCTCGGCGCGCACCGCCGGTTCGCCCAGATAGCGCAGCACGCCATAACCCAGGCCCTTGTCCGGCACGGCGCGCAGTTGCTCCTTGATGGCCTTGAGCGAGGCGCCCAGTTCGGCGGCCGGTCGCAGGCTGACCGGGAACAGGCTGGTGAACCAGCCGACGGTGCGGGTCAGGTCAACGCCGTCGAACAGGTCTTCGCGGCCATGCCCTTCCAGTTGGATCAGCGCGTGGTCCTGACCGGTCCAACGGCACAGAGTGCGCGCCAGGGCGGTCAGCAACAGGTCGTTGACCTGAGTACGGTAGGCCTTGGGGGCCTGTTGCAGCAGTTGGCGCGTCTGTTCGGCGTCCAGCTTCACCTGGACCTTGCGCTCGTCGCGAGCCTGCAGGGCCACCTGCGGGTAGTCACACGGCAAGTCATTGGCGATGCTCGCCTGGGCACGCCAGTAGTCGAGGCTGTGCATGAACCGGTCGAGGTCGCCGTGCAGCCGGCTCGACCACGCCCCGTAGGCGCTGGTCCTCGCGGGCGCCTGGAGCGGCTGGCCGGCGTGTAGCTGGGCGTAGAAACGTTGCAGGTCGTCCAACAGCACGCGCCAGGAAACACCGTCCACCACCAGGTGATGAATTGCTAGCAACAGGCGCTGGCTGCCGTCGGCCATGTCCACCAGCAACGCCCGCATCAATGGCCCGTCTTCCAGGTCCAGGCTGCGCTGGGCGTCGTCACACAGGGCGTTGAGCTGTTCCACCGAGCTCGCCTGGCGTTGCCACAATAGGCTGGCCGCCGACGGTTCGACATAGGCCTGCTGCCACTGGCCATTCATCTGGGTGAAACGCAGGCGCAAGGCGTCGTGATGCCCGGCCAGGTGAGTCAGGGCCATGTCCAGTGCAGGTGCGTCGAGCCATTGGCTCGGCACCAGCAACAGCGACTGGTTCCAGTGTTGGCGCTCGGGGATGTCACGCTCGAAGAACCAATGCTGCACCGGGGTCAACGGCACCACGCCCGTGGCCGGGCCCTGCTCGACCACTTGCGGGTCGCCCGCGCCTGCCACCTGCGCCAGGCTACGCAGGGTCTGATGTTGAAACAGCGCCTTGGGGTTGAGCGTGATTCCGGCCTGCCGCGCGCGGCTGACCACTTGCATGGAGACGATAGAGTCGCCGCCCAACTCGAAGAAGTTGTCGTCCAGGCCGATCTCGGCGAGGTTCAGCACCGACTGCCAGATCGCCGCCAGGGTTTTCTCAACGGGGCTGCGCGGCGCCACGAACGCGCGCTGCTGGTCGCTGCCGTCCACGGCTGGCAGCGCCTTGCGGTCGAGTTTGCCGTTGGGGGTCAGGGGCAGGCGTTCCAGAAACACCAGGTACGTCGGCACCATGTAGTCCGGCAAGTGTTCGCGCAAGGCAACCTTGAGGGTTTCGCGCAGGTGCACCTGGGCTTCGGCCTGGGTCAGCACGGCAGCGTCGCTCGGCACGATGAACGCCGCCAGTTGCTGGCCCTGCTCGCTGTCCTGGGCCAGCACCGCCAGCTCGCGCACCTGGGATTGCTGCAACAGCCGCGCTTCGATTTCCCCCAGCTCGATGCGGAACCCGCGGATCTTCACCTGATGGTCGATACGACCCTGGTATTCAAGCACGCCATCGACGCGATAACGGCACAGGTCGCCGGTGCGATACAACCGCTCGCCCGCAGTGGAAAACGGATGGGGCACGTACTTCTCTGCGGTCAGCGCCGCCCGACCCAGGTAACCCCGGGTGATGCCGGCACCGCTGAGGTACAGTTCCGCCGAAACACCTTGGGGCACCGCTTGCAGGTCGGCATCCAGCAGGTAACTGGCGGTGTGCTTGAGCGGTCGGCCGATGTTCGCCGTGCCACCGACGGTGCGCCGGGTCCAGGTGGAATAGGTGGTGTCCTCAGAGGGGCCGTAGAGGTCGTAGACATGCTCAAGGGTCGGCGACTCATACAGCGCCTCCACCAGGCTTTGCTTCAGCGGCTCTCCCGCCAGGTTGATGATCCGCACACTGGCCGGAATCTCACCGCTGCGCTGCAACGCGGCAATCGCCGACGGCACCGTGTTGATCAAACGCACCTGATCCCGGGCCGGCAGTTGCGGCAGCTCCAGCGCATTGCGGGCGATGATCAGCGAGCCACCGTTGGCCAGGGTCACGAACAGCTCCCACACCGACAAGTCGAAGCACACCGAGGTGGACGCCAGCACACCCTGGATATCTTCGCGACGGTACACCGCGCGCGACCAATCGATCAGCGCCAGCACGTTGCGATGAGCAATCGCCACGCCTTTGGGCAGGCCGGTGGAGCCGCTGGTGTAGATCACATAGGCCAGGTTGTCCGGGGTCACGCCGGTGCGGGGGTTAGCGAGGGAATAACTGTCCAGGTCGAGGCGGTCGAGCATCAGCACCGCCGTCGCCTCAGGCACCGACAAGGTCGCCGCCACTGCCTGTTCGGTCAGCAGCACCCGCGCACGGCTGTCGTCGAGCATGTAGGCTACTCGCTCGGCCGGATAATCCGGATCGAGAGGTACATAGGCACCGCCGGCCTTGAGCACCGCCAGCAAGGCGATCAGCAACTGCTCGGAACGCGGCATCGCCACGCCGACCCGCACTTCCGGGCCAACGCCCAATTCGATGAGCTTGTGGGCCAGCCGATTGGCGCGACCATCCAGCTCGCTGTAGCTCAGTGACGTGTGGGCGAAGGTCACGGCCAAGGCATCCGGCGTGGCTGCCGCCTGGCGGGCGATCACCTGGTGAATGCACAGGCTGTGCTCGAACGCCCCATCGACCGGGTTCCAATCGTGGATCAGGCGCTGGTACTCGTCGGCTTCGAGCAGCGGCAGTTCACCGATGAGCGCACGGCTGTCGGCCACCATGCCTTGCAGCAAGCGCGTCCAGTGGCGCGCCATGCGGGCGATGGTGGCGGCGTCGAACAGGTCATCGGCGTAGGTCAGCGCCGCGTGCAGCTTGCCGGCCTTTTCCCAGGTGTCGAGGGTCAAGTCGAACTGGGTGGTGCGGCTCTGCCACGCCAGCATCGACAGCTCCAGGCCCGACGCAGTGTGCAGGCTGGCGATGTCGGCCACTTGCGGCTGGTGGTTGTACATCACCTGGAACAGCGGCGTATGGCTGAGGCTGCGCTCCACGTTGAGCGCTTCCACCAGCCGCTCGAAGGGCAGGTCCTGATGGGCCTGGGCGCCCAGCGCCGCGTCCTTGACCGCGCGCAGCAGCTCATCGACACGGGTCTGGCCGCCCAGCTCGGTGCGCAACACCTGGGTGTTGACGAAGAAGCCGATCAGCCCTTCGGTCTCGGCCCGGTTACGGTTGGCGATGGGCACGCCGACGCGGATGTCGGTGTGGCTGGTGTACCGATGCAGCAGCACGTTGAACGCGCCGAGCAGGAGCATGAACAAAGTGATGTTGTGCTGCTGGGCGGTGGCGCGCAGCTGCTCGGCCAAGGCCGGTTCCACGTCGAACGTGTAGCGGGTGCCACGGTAGCTGGGCATCGCCGGACGCGGATGATCGAGGGGCAACGCCAACACGGGCTGCTCGTCGCCCAACCGGGCCTGCCAATACGCCAGTTGTCGCGCCTGCTCGCCGGCCTCCAGCCAGCGCCGCTGCCAGAGGGCGTAGTCGCTGTACTGGATCGGCAACTCGGCCAGTTGCGGCGTGGTGCCTGCCTCGAAGGCGTCGTAGCAGCGGATGAATTCGTCGATCAGCACGTTCATCGACCAGCCATCGGAGACGATGTGATGCAAGGTCAGCAGCAGCACGTGCTCCTGGTCTTGGAGCGCGAGCAGTTCGACGCGTAGCAAAGGCCCTGTGGACAAGTCGAAGGGACGCATCGATTGCGCCTCGGCCGCACGGCGCACCGCGTGCTCGCGCTCGGCGGCTGGCAAGGCTCGCAGGTCCTGCCGCTCGATCTCCAGGGCAGCGCTGGCGGGCACTTGCACCAGGCTGTCGTCGGCCTGGCGCTGGAACACCGTGCGCAGGGTTTCATGGCGCGCCACCAGGCTGGCGAACGCCTGCTCCAGCGCCGACAGGCTCAACGCGCCCTTGAGGCGCACCGCGCCAGGCAGGTTATAGGCGCCACTCGCCGGCTCCAGTTGCCAGAGAAACCACATGCGTTGCTGGGCATAGGACAGGGCCTGGCGGTCTTCGGCCTCGACGCCCCGAGGGATGGGAAAGCCGCTGAACGCCACGCCCTCCTTGTCCAGCGCCGCCAGGAACGTACGGCGCTTTTCCAGGGGCAACCCGATAAACCGGCGAGCAAGTTTCAAGGCGTCTTCAGCATTCATTTGAGGGGTATCCGGAATCAGTGGGCACAAGGCACAGAGGCAAGTCGTCCCTATAAAACGAATGCAGACCGGAAAAATTAGCGTTTGAGAATAGGTATCAGGAAGGGCTTAAAACGAGGGGCACGGATTGATGGGTAGGTGGAAGCGAGCGTGCTCGCAAAAGCGCTGGGTCAGCCAGGGAGGCGGTGACTCAGAGATGCTTTCGCGAGCAAGCTCGCGCCCACAGGAGAGGGTGCAGGGAATAATGATCAGGCGCTGATTGCCAGCCCGTGTCGGCGATGATGCACGCTCAGTTGATCCTTGATCAGCCGCAGCACCCTGGCCTCGTGCTCATGGATAAAGAAGTGCCCGCCGGCCAGCATGTCCACCGAGAAACTGCCGGACGTCTCGCGGCTCCAGCCGATCAGTTGTTCGGTGCTGGCCCGGTCGGTGGTGCCACCGAGCACGTGCACCGGGCAAGTGAGCGGTGGGCGCACCCGCGGCTGGAAACGCCCGCACAGCAGGAAGTCTGCGCGCAACACCGGCAGGGTCAGGGCCATCAACTCTTCGTTGGCCAGCACCTCCTCGCTGGTGCCGTTGAGGGTGCGCAACTGGTCGATCAGTTCGGCGTCGGTTTTCGGCTCGGCGAAACCCCGGTCGTAGTCGGCTCGCATCGTTGGCGCCGCGGTGCCCGAGGCAAACAAGGCCACCGGCTCCGGGCAACCGAGTTCGCGCAAGGCATGGGCCATCTCACAGGCCAGCAGCGCCCCCAGGCTGTGGCCGAACAAGGCATAAGGCGCCTGGAGGGTCGGGCGCAGCTCCCGCGCCAGCTGCATCGCCAACGGCCCCATCTCGGTGTGCAGCGGCTCACCGAAACGCGCCCCGCGCCCCGGCAACTCCACCGGCTGCACGCCCAGCCATTGCGGCAACTTGCGCCGCCAGCGGCTGTAAACCATCGCGCTGGCGCCGGAATAAGGCAGGCACAGCAGGGTCAGTTGAGTCACTGCGGTTTTCTCCGATCGGTCGTGTGTAGAAGATAACGAAGCAACATGACAAAAAATTAGTCACCCGCCAAGCGCTCGCGCTATCGCCTTCGCACCCCCTTATACTGACGACCCTGGACTCACGCCGACCTTGAAGGAGAACGCCATGAGCTGGTCCGCCAGACAGTACGTCACGTTTGAACAGGAACGCACCCGCCCCGCCCGGGACCTGCTGGCCGCCATTGCGACCCGCGAGGCACGCTCGGTGATCGACCTGGGCTGCGGCCCCGGCAACTCCACCGAACTGCTGGTGGAACACTTCCCCGGCGCAACGGTGCGCGGCCTGGACAGCTCCGGCGACATGATCGAGGCCGCTCGCCGCCGCTTGCCCGCCGTAACCTTTGATATCGCCGACATCGGCCAATGGCATGAGCCCGGACCGTTCGACGTGATCTTCGCCAACGCCGCGCTGCAATGGCTGCCCGACCATGCCACGCTGCTGCCCGCCCTGGTGAACAAACTCGCCCCCGGCGGCAGCCTGGCGATCCAGATGCCCGACACCCTGCACCAGCCCTCCCATCGCCTGATGCGCGATATCGCGGCGAACGGTCCCTGGGCCAGCCAACTGGCGCAGGCCGCGCAGAGCCGCACCGAGGTCGAAGACCCCAGCACCTATTATTCGATCCTCAAGCCCCACTGCGCCCGCGTCGACGTCTGGCGCACGGTCTACCATCACCCGCTGGCCGACGGCGCGGCGGGCGTGGTGGAGTGGTTCAAGGGCAGTGGCCTGCGGCCGTTTCTCGCCCCTCTGGATGAGCCGCAGCGCGAGCAGTACCTGGCCCAGTACCTCAAAGCCGTCGAACAGGCTTACCCGACCCTGGACGATGGCTCGGTGTTGCTGCCGTTCCCCCGCGTGTTCATGGTGGCGACGCGTTGAAGCAAAGGCCGGCGAGGGACTAAATTCCTGAACCAGGCGCTCGTCCTCTGCTAGGACCCAAACCCACAAGAGTGAGCGCCGTGGACCTGCAAACCATCCTGGGCAAACTGTTCGCCAATGCCGGCGCCGTCGGTATCGAGGGCGTCTTCCAATTCGTGTTCGGCCCGCACCAGGCGTACTGGTCCGAGGTCAAGGCCGGCAGCCGCACCCAGCCCGGTCGGCACACCAGCCCCGACGTGACCATCGACGTGGCAGAGAAGGACTTTCTCGCAATCATGGGCGGCATGGCCAACGTCGAAGAATTGTTCGCCAGCGGACGCCTGAAGATCGGCGGCAACATGGGCCTGGCGACGTTGCTGCCGCAGATCATCGACCATGCCCGGCATGGGGGTGGCGTGGTAGAGAAAGTCGACATGAACAAGCGCTACCCGACCCCGTCGCGCTTCAGCGAAAAACTCACCGCCAGCCTGCCGGTCCAGCGCAGCGTGGAGCGTCGACCGCGCAGCGGTTTGTCAGTGCAGGAGTTTCGCGCTCGCTATCTGCCCCACGGCATCCCGGTGGTCATCAGCGATGCGCTGCAGGACTGGCCGTTGTTCAAGCTCAGCCGCGAGGAGTCCCTGGTGCACTTTGCGCAACTGCAAGGCATCACCCGCCATGGCGACTACGTGAAGAAAACCTTCTCCACCGAACGGGATTTCCGCTCCACCTCCATGGCCGACTTCATCGCCTCCCTCGACAGCCCCGCGGCCAAGAGCGCCAACGGTGAGCCACCGGCGTACATGGGCAACAACATCCTGCCCGCGCAATTGCTGGAGCAGATCAAGTACCCGCCCTACTTCGACCCGGCGCTGTTCATCCCGCCGCGCATCTGGATCGGCCCCAAGGGCACGCTGACACCGCTGCACCGCGACGACACCGACAACCTGTTCGCCCAGGTCTGGGGCCAGAAAACCTTCACCCTCGCCGCGCCCCATCACCGCGAAGCCCTCGGCACCTGGTCCACCGCGCCCCAGGGCGGGCTCGACGGTTGCGACTTCAACCCCGACGCGCCGAACTACCAGCGCTTCCCCCACGCCCGGGACGTCACGTTCATGCGGGTGACACTGGAGGCCGGGGACTTGCTGTTCCTGCCTGAAGGCTGGTTCCACCAGGTAGCGTCGGTGTCGACTTCGTTGTCGGTGAATTTCTGGGTGAATTCGGGGCGGGGTTGGTAGCGGCAGATACCTTGGCACAATGCTCTTGTGGCTGATCACTCTTTCAACCGCCGATAACTCTGCACCGCCGCGCCCAACACCACCGCGCCGGCCACTATCGCCAGCCAGAACCCACTGCGCGCGCCAAAGGTGTCCACCAGCCAGCCGGAGCCGGCCGCACCGATTGCCACGCCGATGCTCAGGCCGGTCACCAGCCAGGTCAGGCCTTCGGTCAGCCTGGCCGGCGGCACGAGGCGCTCCACCAGGGCCATGGCGACGATCAGCGTCGGCGCAAAGGACAGCCCAGCGACGAACATCGCCGCCGACAACCCGGTGATATTGGACGCCAGCAACAACGGCAGCGTCGTCAACCCCGTACCTGCCCCACCGTACAAAAACAGCAGCGGCAAGGGCAGCTTTGAACGAAGCGCACCGAAGGCCAATCCCGCCAGGCACGAACCGAAGGCATACACCGACAGCACGATACTCGCCGCCGCCGGTTGCCCCTGTTGCTGGGCGAACGCCACGCTGACCACATCCACCACGCCGACGATGATGCCCATGGCTATCATCAACAGCAGCAACAACAGCACGTCACCCGAAGCGATGATCGAACCTTGGTGCTGGGCCTGATGCGGGTGCACCGGTGGCTCGGTGCCGCGCTGCAAGACAAACGCCGTCACCCCAAGCGCCAGCGCCAGCACCGACGCCAGCGGCCCCGCCTCCGGAAACGCCACCACGCACAGACCCACCGACAGCGGCGGCCCGACGATGAAACACACTTCATCGAGCACCGACTCCAGCGCATAGGCGGTGCGCAGTTGCGGCTGGCCACGGTACAACTCGGTCCAGCGCGCCCGCACCATGGCCGACATGCTCGGCATGCAACCGGCCAGGGCGGCGAACACGAACAGCGTCCATTGAGGCGCCTGCAAGTGCGTGCACAGCAACAGCAGCGCCAGCGCCCCGCCACCGAGTAGCGCGGCGATCGGCAAGACACGTCCTTGGCCGAAACGGTCGACCAGGCGCGACACCTGCGGTGCACAGAACGCGGTCGCCAAGGCAAACGTCGCCGCCACTGCACCGGCCAGGCCATAGCCGCCCTGCAATTGCGAGAGCATGGTGATCAGGCCGATGCCCGTCATGGAAATCGGCATGCGCGCCACCATGCCGGCCAGCACGAACCCCAGGCTGCCGGGGGCGTTGAACAGTTCGCGATAGGGGTTTGCCATGGGCTACGGGCCTTAACAGGGGGCCTGCAACTTGCCACAAAGGACGACCACGGGGGAAGCGCCCAAATGTGGTGAGAATGTGAAGACTGTCTGGCACGAGTGAACTCTCCAGGCCTCACGCCAGTCAGCCTATAAAGCCGTCCAGTGAAGGTGCCCATTCATGCAGATTTCCCTCGCCCAACAAGTCGCCCTCGTCACCGGCGCCAGTTCCGGCATTGGCGCCGGTGCCGCCAGGGCGTTGGCGCAAGCCGGTGCCGCCGTGGTGCTCAACTACCATTCCAGCGCCGGCCCGGCCGAAGACCTGGCTCGCGAGATCAATGACAACGGCGGGCGCGCCCTGGCCGTGGGGGCCGATGTCTCCCGGGAAGAGGACGTCGAACGGCTGTTCGCCAAGACCCTGGAGGCCTTTGGCACGCTGGATATCCTGGTGGCCAACTCCGGCCTGCAAAAAGATGCGGCCGCCGTCGACATGAGCCTGCAAGACTGGAACACCGTGATCGGCACCAACCTCACCGGCCAGTTCCTCTGCGCCCGCGCCGCCCTGCGCATCTTCACTCGCCAGGGCATTCGCCAGGGCGTGTCCCGGGCAGCGGGCAAAATTATCCACATGAGCTCGGTGCACCAGCGCATTCCCTGGGCCGGCCACGTCAACTACGCGGCCTCCAAGGGCGGTGTCGACCTGCTGATGCAGAGCCTGGCCCAGGAAACCAGCCACCAGCGCATCCGCATCAACAGCATCGCCCCCGGCGCCATCAGCACGGCCATCAACCGCGACGTCGTCGAAGGTGAACAGCGGCAGAAGCTGTTGGACCTGATCCCCTACGGCCGCGTCGGGGATGTGGAGGACGTTGCCAACGCAGTGGTGTGGCTGGCGTCGGATCTGTCCGACTATGTGGTGGGCACCACCTTGTTCATCGACGGCGGGATGAGCCTTTATCCGGGGTTTCGCGGCAATGGCTGATCATGACGAACCGCAAAGCCCCATCGAGAACCACGGCATCATCGGCGACATGCGCACCGCCGCTTTGGTCAACGACCGCGGCAGTGTCGATTTTTTCTGCTGGCCGGAATTCGACAGTCCGTCGATCTTCTGTTCGCTGCTGGACACTCCGGCGGCGGGTATTTTCCAACTCGCGCCAGACCTGCCGGACGCGCGTCGCCAGCAAATCTACCTGCCCGATACCAATGTTCTGCAAACCCGTTGGCTGAGTGACGGCGCCGTGGTGGAAATCACCGACCTGTTGCCCATCGGCGACACCGAGGATGACCTGCCCGTACTGATGCGCAAGGTGCACATGACCGTGGGCAGCGCGACGTTTCGCATGCGCTGCGCGGTGCGCCACGACTATGCCCGCGCCGCCACCCAAGCGCGCCAAGACCAGGCCCATGTCTGCTTCGAGGCGCCGGGGCAACCGAGCCTGCGCTTGTGTTCCGATCAGGCCATGACCCTGGACGGCGATGCGGCAGTGGCCGAATTTACCCTCGAACAAGGCCAGAGCGCCGAGTTCCTCTTGGGCGGCATCGACGACCCGCGGCTTCAGGACGACGTCAGCGGCATCTGCCTGGAACGGACCCTGGCGTTCTGGCGTGGCTGGATCGGCCAGTCCAACTATCGCGGGCGCTGGCGGGAAATGGTCAACCGCTCCGCCCTGGCCTTGAAGCTGCTGACCTCGCGCAAACACGGCGCCATCCTCGCCGCCGCCACCTTCGGCCTGCCGGAAACCCGCGGCGGCGAACGCAACTGGGATTACCGCTACACCTGGATCCGCGACGCGTCCTTTACCGTCTATGCGTTCATGCGCCTGGGCTTCGTCGAAGAAGCCAACGCCTACATGCGCTGGTTACGGGGCCGGGTCAGCGACTGTTGCGAACAGCCGACCAAACTCAACATCCTGTATGGCCTGGACGGCCGGCTGGAGCTGCCCGAGAGCGAATTGCCGCACCTGAGCGGCTTCGGCAATGCGCAGCCGGTGCGCATCGGCAACCTGGCCTACCAGCAGATCCAGTTGGATATCTTCGGCGAACTGATGGACGCGGTGTACCTGGTCAACAAGTACGGCGAGGCCATTTCGCACCAAGGCTGGAAACACACGGTCGAGGTGATCGACCAGGTGTGCGAGGTCTGGCAGGACGCCGACGTCGGCATCTGGGAAATGCGCGGCGAGAAACAGCATTTCCTGCATTCGCGACTGATGTGCTGGGTCGCCGTCGACCGCGCCATCCGCCTCGCCGAAAAACGCTCCCTGCCCGCCCCGTTCGCCCGCTGGGATGAGACCCGCCAGGCGATCTACGAAGACATCTGGACAAACTTCTGGAACGACGAACACCAGCATTTCGTCCAGCGCCTGGGCAGCACCGCCCTCGACGGCTCGATGTTGCTGATGCCTTTGGTCCGTTTCGTCAGCGCCCGCGACCCGCGCTGGCTCTCCACCCTGGACGCCATTGAAAAGAGCCTGGTGCGCGACGGCATGGTGTACCGCTACCGCAACGACGACAGCCCCATCGACGGCCTCAGCGGCACCGAAGGCTCCTTCGCCGCCTGCTCGTTCTGGTACGTCGAATGCCTCGCCCGCGCCGGCCGCGTGGAAAAAGCCCAGTTGGAGTTCGAACAACTGCTGCGCTACGCCAACCCCCTGGGGCTGTACGCCGAAGAATTCGACAGCCACGGCTATCACCTGGGCAACACCCCCCAGGCCCTGACTAACCTGGCACTGATCAGCGCGGCAAGTTTCCTGGATCGCAAGTTGAGTGGGGAGAAAAATCATTGGCAGCCGTGAGCTGCATAACCACGCGCCCAAATAGATACCTTGTGGCGAGGGAGCTTGCTCCCGCTCGACTGCGCAGCAGGCGCAAGATGCCTGGGGCCGCTGCGCAGCCCAACGGGAGCAAGCTCCCTCGCCACGGGACGGCGGGTCAGTTAACGGGGCAGCTCCACATCATCCAGCGCCCGGTCAGCCAGCAACGCACCCAACTCGATCAACTGCAAAATCCCCAGTGCCACATGCCGTCGCGAGCCCTCCAGTTCGAATGCCAGGTCACTGACCATGGCGTTGGCCGAGGCCAAGGTTTCGCTGAGGCTGGTCAGCACCGATTCGGTATTGAGGCCCGGGACCACTGAAAATACCTGCCCATCCTGGGTGTCGGGCTTGGCCGGGGTCGCGGCAGACAAATGCGCGTCCAACGCCCGGTCGGCGGCTTCGCGGAGTTTTTGGGTATTGAAGGTGGTGTAGGCGGAAAGGTTTTCGGCTTTTGGAGGGTTGGGGGTGATCTTGACCATGACATGAATCTCCATTCAACGGTGGAGTTCGCCATTCCGCGACCAAGCAGAGGGTGGCGAACTGTACGCAGGTTGGTCGACCAGGGAATGGAAACCCGGCAGGGCCCAAAGCCCTCCCACGCACAGTCAGCCATAAAGCAGACAACCGCTCACGCGGCATCGTGCGCCATTCTAAACCCGGGCGACCAAACCCGGTCGCTGATTTTGCAGCGACCATCAAAGCCTATCCCCGGTGTTTCCTAACCGACAACCGCCACGACTCGTCAGAAAATTCCTTTCCACCCAATTTTTTGTAGGACACCCACCCGTGGCGAGGGAGCTTGCTCCCGCTCGACTGCGCAGCAGGCGCAAGATGCCTGGGGGCGCTGCGCAACCTGAGCGGGAACAAGCGCCCTCGCCACAGGTGCAGTACCTCGGTTATGCGGGTCCCTTTATCCGCGACTAGGTTGCGAGCCCCCCAAACCCCTCCTAAGATCGATGCACCCATGGGTGCAGCGGAGCTGCCCGACAACCCGACTCAAGGATCCGACATGTCCCGTATACAACGCCCCATCACCACTGCGCCCCGAACAGGCCTGACTCGCGAAGACCTCTGGGAAGGCCAGGACCGGGGGCTGATCAAATGCTGGGAAATCGGTCGCGAGCGCGCGACGCGGTTTCCCGAGCTGGCCCAACGCTGCCTGGCCGGCGAGTTGCCGGTGCTGGGTTGGAAAGGCGGCGTGAGCCGCAGCCTGAAGAAGAACGAAAAATTCGGCTGCCTCAAGTACCTCGCCCAATGGCAAGGCCTGCGGGGCGAAGACCTGGACATCGACTTGTCCCAGGAGCGTACGCTGACGTGCTCCAGCACGAACATGATCGTGACATTCACGCCGGATCGGACCAAATACGTGAACCAGGAACCCGCCTGAGCACCGCCAGGCGCTGCCGGAGACCGATATGAACCTAGCGCCAACCGTCAGCTACGCGGTGACACCGCTGCTGCGCATCGCCTACGAGGAACACGGGCCGGCCAGCGGCGAGCCAGTGATCCTGCTGCACGGCTTCCCCTACGACCCCAGGGCCTTCGATGACGTCGCCCCGGCGTTGGCCCAGCGCGGCTATCGAGTCCTCGTGCCCTACCTGCGCGGCTATGGCCCGACCCGGTTCAACAACCCGGCGATCATGCGTTCCGGCCAACAGGCGGCGCTGGCCCAGGACCTGCTGGACCTGATGGACGTGCTGGGCATCGGCCAGGCGACGTTGTGCGGTTATGACTGGGGCGGCCGGGCGGCGTGCATCGTCGCCGCGTTGTGGCCGGAGCGCGTGCGCGGCCTAGTGACCGGCGATGGCTACAACCTGCAGGACATCCCCCACTCGACGCAACCGCTGGCCCCGGAAACCGAATATCGCCTGTGGTACCAGTATTATTTCCACACCGCACGGGGCGTCGAAGGGCTGACGAAAAATCGCCGTGAGTTGTGCGAATTGCTCTGGCGCCTGTGGTCACCCACCTGGGCCCGGGGCGCGCAATGCTATCCCCTCAGCGCCCCGTCGTTCGACAACCCGGACTTCGTCGAGGTGGTGATTCATTCCTACCGCCATCGCTTCATGTATGCGCCGGGGGACCCGACCCTGGAATGGATGGAGGAACGGCTCGCGGCACAACCGTTAATCAGCGTGCCGAGCATTTCCCTCTGCGGCGCCGACGACGGCGTGGGCCCCGCCCCTGAACAAGATGAGGACGCGGCACATTTCAGCGGTGCTTATGAACGGCGGGTGCTGGCCGGCGTGGGCCACAACATCCCCCAGGAAGCACCCGAAGCCACGCTCAAGGCATTGCTGGATCTGCTTGAAGGCTGACCGAAAACCGCTCGCGATACGCCTGGGGCGTCACCCCCATGGCCCGCAGGAAGCTGCGGCGCAGGGTTTCTTCGCTGCCAAAGCCGCACTGCATCGCCACCCGCTTGATCGGCACCACAGTATCGGCGAGCAGGCGGCGCGCGGTTTCCACACGAATCAATTCGACGGCCCGCGCCGGAGTCTGGCCGGTGTCGGCGCGGTAGTGACGCACGAAACTGCGCTCGCTCATGCCCACCTCGGCGGCCAGGCTCGGCAAGCCCAGGTCACAGGTCAGATGCTCGGCGATCCAGGCATGCAGTTCATCAAACCGGCCGCCGTTTTTCTGCAGTGACAGCGTCACGCTGAACTGCGACTGCCCGCCCGGCCGCTTGAGGAACACCACCAGGTGCCGGGCGACCTCCAGGGCCACGGCGCGCCCCAGGTCATCCTCAACCAGGGCCAGGGCCAGGTCGATACCGGCCGTGACACCCGCCGAGGTCCAGACCGGGCCATCGTTGATGAAGATCGGGTTGGGTTCGACTTTGAGTTGCGGGTGCTGTTCGGCCAACTGTTCGCAGCGGGTCCAGTGGGTGACCACGCGCCGCCCGTCCAGCCATCCGCTGGCGGCCAGCAGGAACGCGCCTGTGCACACGGACGCCACCCGCCGCGAACGCGTGCCGTGATCCTTGACCCAAGCCACCAGCGCCGGATCCTTCGCCGCCTCGTACACGCCCCAGCCGCCGGCAATCAGCAGCGTGTCGCTGCGCTCGGTCGGCAGCGGTTCGGCCATCAGCGCCAACCCGGCAGAAGACATCACCGCTCCGCCGCCTACGGCGACCACCGTCGGCGCATAAGGCAACGGCAGGCCTTGCTGGCGAGCCAGGTCATTGGCCGATGCGAACACCTGCAACGGCCCGGTGACATCGAGCACTTGCACGTTGGCGAAGGCCAGGACATGAACGGATTTAGGGGTGTTGGGCATATTGGCGTGATTCGTGGGGTTATTGGCGTACTCGCCAGAGCCTAAGGGCCTAAAGTGAAATCGTCCAGCCCCCGGGCATTACTCAAGGAGAAAAGCATCATGACGCTGCACATCGGTTTACTGCTGTTTCCCCAAGTCCAGCAGTTGGACCTGACCGGACCGTATGACGTGCTGGCCTCGCTGCCGGACGTGAAAGTGCACCTGATCTGGAAAGACTTGGCGCCAGTCACCTCCAGCACCGGCCTGGTGCTGCTGCCAACGACCACATTCCAAGACTGCCCGAGGCTCGACGCGATCTGCGTCCCGGGTGGCACCGGTGTCGGGGCATTAATGGAGGATGAGCAGGTCCTGGACTTCATCAGGCAACAGGCTAGCCATGCGCGGTACATCACCTCGGTGTGCACCGGTTCGCTGGTGCTCGGTGCCGCTGGCTTGCTGCAAGGGAAACGAGCCACCACCCACTGGGCCTATCACAGCTTGCTGCAAACCCTGGGTGCGACCCCGGTCAAGGAGCGCGTGGTGCGTGACGGCAACCTGATCACCGGCGGTGGCATCACGGCGGGCATCGACTTCGCGTTGACCCTGGCAGCCGAGCTGTTCGACCAGCCCACGGCCGAGTTGGTCCAGTTGCAATTGGAATACGCTCCGGCGCCGCCGTTCGATGCCGGCAGCCCCGAGACCGCACCGGTGTCAATCCTGGAGGAAGCGCACCGGCGTACGGCGGAATCGTTCCGGGTACGCTCGCAGATTACCCAACGCGCCGCCGCACGATTGTCCATCACCGCCTAGTGACCCGTGGCGAGCGGAGCAGTCCGCTCGCCACCGAAGGCCACGCTCAGTAAGGGCTGGCGGTAGGCCGCACGATCAACTCGCTGACGTCCACATCCGCCGGTTGCTCGATAGCATAGGCAATCGCCCGCGCGATGGCTTCGGCGGGGATGGCAATCCGCCGGAATTCGCGCATTTCGGCGCGTCCCCCTTCATCGGAAATGCTCTCGGCCAGTTCCGACTCCGTTACGCCGGGAGAAATCACCGTCACCCGCACATCGCCGCCCACTTCCTGGCGCAAGCCTTCGGAAATCGCCCGCACCGCGTACTTGGTGGCGCAGTAAACAGCGGCGGTCGGGCTGACCGCGTAGGCACCAATCGAAGCGATGTTGATGAACTGGCCACTGCGCTGACGCTGCATCAGCGGCAAGCCGGCAGCGATGCCGTGGAGTACGCCGCGAATGTTGACGTCGATCATGCGATCCCACTCCTCGACTTTCAGTGCTTCGAGCTTGGAGAGCGGCATGACGCCAGCGTTGTTGATGATCACGTCAACCGTGCCGAAACGTTCGACGGCGAAATCGATCAGGTCCTGGACCTCTTCACGGCGGGTCACGTCCACGGTCTTGCAAGCGGCTTGCTGGTCGGCGGCTTCGAGTTCCTGCACCAACGCCTGCAAGCGGTCGATACGCCGGGCGCCAAGCACCACACGGGCGCCACGGGCGGCCAACAGTCGTGCGGCGGCTTCACCAATCCCGCTGCTGGCACCGGTGATCACCACTACTTTGTTTTGAATATCGGACATGATGGTTTCCTCGTCTGGGTGTGTTGGCTCCCGGTAGGAGCGCTCTGACAAATCCAGATTAGGGAACCGACAAGGGTTGGGGTTAGCCGAATCCTCCTGTGCACTTGCACGATCCTGTAGCGATCACACCACCCCTGGCCGCCCGCCGCGCAATCGGTTTTACTAGCGCAGTTCACTCATCGGGTCAGGGAGATTGATCAGCATGTCGGTATCGCCCATGCACAGTGCGCCAGACGACGGCGTCAACCAACGCCGCGCTGAATTGGCGGAGTTGATGAAGCGCTTCGCTCCGCAAGACGGTGTCTACTCCACCGCCATCGACACCTTGAACATTGTTCGCTGTGACCAACCCACCGATGCCTTGCACGTGGTGCACAAGCCGGGCTTGTGCGTGATCGTCGAGGGCCGCAAGGAGGTGCGCCTGGCGGACGAACGCTACGTGTATGACCCGCTCAATTACCTGGTGGTCTCCGTCACCCTACCACTGGCCGGCCAAGTGGTCGAAGCCTCTCCTGAGCGCCCTTACTTGTGCGTTCGCCTCGACATCGATCCGGCGCAGATCTGTCGCCTGATCGCCGACGCCAGTGCTATCGGCGTACCGCCTCCGAAAACCGGCCGCGGCCTGTTCCTGGACCGCATCGACTCACCCTTGCTCGACGCCGTATTGCGTCTGTTGCGGCTGCTGGACAGCCCGGACGATATCGCCACTCTGGCGCCCCTGGCCCAGCAGGAGATTTTCTACCGGCTGCTGCGTGGCACCCAAGGCCAGCGCCTACAAGAAATTGCCATCCCCGATACCCAGACCCACCGCATCAGCCGCGCCATCGAATGGCTCAACACCCATTACGCCGAACCGTTGAGCATCGACAGCCTCGCGCAAATGATCAACCTCAGCCCTTCGGCATTGCATCACCGCTTCAAAGCCGTAACAGCCATGAGCCCGCTGCAATACCAGAAGCAGCTGCGCTTGCAGGAGGCCCGGCGATTGCTGCTGGCAGATAACAGCGACGTCTCGTCAATTGGCTACAAGATGGGGTATGAGAGCCCGTCGCAGTTCAGCCGGGAGTACAGCCGCCTGTTCGGTGCTTCTCCGAGCAAGGACATTGCCCGGCTGCGGGCCCAGGCGTTGCAGGTCGACAGCGCTTGAAGCCAGGCCGACGGATCGGCATTTTTCCACAGGCGAAAAAAAACCCGCCGAAGCGGGTTTTTTGAGGACCAATTTGACTTCCTGTCTGGCATTCCTTGCCTGGTCCCATCATCCATGACCCCAAGCACTCCCTGTACTCAGTGGATGGACACAGATTAGGCCCACCGGTGATTCGAAAAAAGACGAGAAAGCAGCAGCGGCGTGTAAGCAATTCGCTATACCGCTCTTTCTGACTTTTTGATGGACGAAAAAAAAACCCGCCGAAGCGGGTTTTTCCAAGACCATTACGACTCCCTGTCGATAGCTATCCTTGCAAGGTCGATCGTCCCTGATCCTGAGCACATCCTGTGCATCAGTGGATGGGGCCAGATTACGCTTCGGATCCAAAGTGCAATAGACGACATAGCTACTATTACGTGTAAGACATTCGCTATACCGGTATCCTCCAAAACCTTGCATATGCTCAGGTATGACAGCCAAGCCAGCTCAGGACTTGCTCAGGAACGCCTCGATATTGGCCATTTGCTCGTCCCAGCCACGGCTGTCCATACGAAAAGCCTTGAGCCGACGCGCCTCGGGAATGGCGTTGAAGCCGGACTCCACCACCTTCAGCAAGGTGCCGCCGTTCATGTCTTCGAGTTCGAATTGCACCCGTGTCTCGGGCTCCTGGGAGTAATCCACGTCGGGCTCGATGGCGTAGGGATGCCAACGAAACGAGAACACCCGCTCGGGCTCCACCCGCTCCACCGCCACGTCCCAGATGAGGTGTTGGTAACCTGGATAAGTGATTTGCCCCTGGGTACGCTCACCCGCCACGAACCGCTTCCCCTCAAGCGCGACACCGAACCACTGCCCAAAAGCTTCGGCATTGGCCAAGGCTCGCCAGACTTGAGCCCGCGGGACCTTGAGCAGGATCTTTCTTTCAATGCGATCGGATGAATGCATGGGTCACCTCCTGTGTTCAACAGTAGGCTTGTAAGACCACAAGGCCAACCGGAAAGTTGTATCAGGTCGTTGTTTCCAGCCCGGTGCCCCTGACCGATGTAAACTCCCCCAGCCATTTTTCATCCCTCAAGGAGAGACCCGGTATGTCCCCACGCCTGCTTCTGGCCCTGACACCTCTGCTATTCATCAGCCCTGCCCAAGCCGACGACTGCGCCAATGCCATGACTCAAGGCGATATGAACCAATGCTCGGCCCAAGAGTACAAGGCGGCCGACAAAGAGCTGAATGACCTTTACAAGCAGATCACGGGACGCCTGAAGGACAATCCCGAGGCCAAGCAGATGCTGGTCAAGGCACAGCGCGCCTGGATCGCTTTCCGTGACGCCGAATGCGACTTCTCCACCTCCGGGGTCGAAGGCGGCAGCGTTTATCCACTGATCTACAGTACCTGCATGACCACGCAGACCAAGACACGGGTTGAAGCATTCAAGGCCTACCTCAACTGCAAGGAAGGCGACTTGAGCTGTCCAGTGCCCGAGGCTTAAGCGCCCTGCCAACAAAAAGGATGGCCTCTTCTAGGTCATCCTTTTTTGGGGCTGACTTTTTTCAGCGCAAAAACAAAACCCCAACTGCTTTCGCAATTGGGGTTTCGGAATTTAATCTTGACGATGACCTACTCTCACATGGGGAAACCCCACACTACCATCGGCGATGCATCGTTTCACTGCTGAGTTCGGGATGGGATCAGGTGGTTCCA